>Ga0307515_10000020_pt1 | contig 411735 bp, 395 predicted proteins | sample 17_EM_MG_FD_194513 | JGI IMG/M metagenome (GOLD analysis project Ga0307515, IMG submission 194513) | Populus trichocarpa ectomycorrhiza microbial communities from riparian zone in the Pacific Northwest, United States - 17_EM | ecosystem: Host-associated > Plants > Roots > Unclassified...
TACGCGCGCCTCCAGTGGTGCCTGAGCGGGCGATTGGGGTGCCCTGTGGAGCGAAGTAAAGGAGGAGCCCCAGCTTGCGCAGCAAGCTGGGGCGGGGGACATGAGCGCAACAGGGCACCCCAAGCGCGCGCGATCGCCACCACCCCAACGACTGCAACGGGCCGCGAGCAGTCACACATCGACCAGCGCTTCGTGCGTCGCGCGCAGCGGAAGAGCACCTGAAATGCAAAAGGGCCTGCAAAGCAGGCCCTTTTGGCAACACCCGAAATCTTGTCTTAGGCGGCGAGCGCCAGTGCCTTGACCTTGGCGGACAGGCGGCTCTTCAGGCGCGCGGCCTTGTTCTTGTGGAAGATGCCCTTGTCGGCGACCGAGTCGATGATGCTCTGGGCGGACTTGAAGGTCTCGACCGCCTTGGTCTTGTCGCCAGTGGCGACGACCTTGACGACGTTCTTCACCACGGTGCGGAAGTGCGAGCGCAGCGAGGTGTTGTGTGCGTTCAGAACCACGTCCTGGCGGGCGCGCTTGCGGCCGGAGGCGAGGCGAACGGTCTTCTTCTTGGCTTTGGACGAAGTGGCCATGCTGTTAGCTTATGAATTCGGGTGGTGCAAAGACCGTCGAGTGTAGCACGGCACTGTCGGTAACGCCAGTCTGCCCAGGGCGGCCGCCTATAATCGCCGGCTGACCCGGTTTCGGGCGCCTACTTCGGGGTGCAGCCCACGCGCTGCGCCGTCTGCCTTCGTGAACCTGCTCCGGGCCGCGTCCACCGTCTCCCTGCTGACCCTTGCCTCGCGCGTTACCGGCCTGGTGCGCGAGCAGCTGGTGGCGGCGTATTTCGGCGCCAGCGCCGCCACCGACGCCTACAACGTCGCCTTCCGCATCCCCAACCTGTTCCGCCGGCTGTTTGCCGAAGGCGCGTTTTCGCAGGCTTTCGTGCCCTTGCTGGCGGCCACCCGCGAACGCGAAGGCGATGCGGCGACGCACCGGCTCATCGACGCCGTCGCCACCGTGCTGACCTGGGTGCTGCTGCTGACCTGCGTGGTCGGCGTTGCCGGCGCGCCGGTGCTGGTGTGGCTGATGGCCTCGGGGCTGGAGCGTTTCGACACCGCGGTGCTGATGACACGCTGGATGTTCCCCTACATCGGCTTCATGTCGATGGTGGCTTTGTCGGCCGGCATCCTGAACACCTGGAAACGGTTTGCGGTGCCGGCCGCGACGCCGGTGCTGCTGAACCTGAGCTGCATCGCCGCGGCGATCTTCGGCACACCCTGGTTCGAACGCCACGGGCTGGAGCCGGTGCTGGCGCTGGCCGGCGGTGTCATCGTCGGTGGCATCGTGCAGGCGGCGGTGCAGATCCCGGCGCTGCGTGCGGTCGGGCTGATGCCGCACATCGGCCTCACGCCCGGGCGGCTGCGTGCGGCCTGGGCGCACCCGGGGGTGCACCTGATCCTGCAACGCATGGCGCCGGCACTGCTGGGTGTGTCGGTGGCGCAGATCTCGATGCTGATCAATACCCAGATCGCCTCGCATGTGGCGGTCGGCGCGGTGTCGTGGCTGACCTATGCCGACCGGCTGATGGAGTTCCCGACCGCGCTGCTCGGCGTGGCGATGGGTGTGGTGCTGCTGCCGCAGTTGTCGTCGGCGCAGGGCCGTGGCGACACGCAGGCCTATTCCGACATGCTCGACTGGGGCCTGCGCCTGGTGCTGCTGTTGGCGCTGCCCTGCGCGATCTCGCTGCTGGTGTTTGCGCAGCCGCTGGTGGCGGTGCTGTTCCACTACGGCGCCTTCCAAGCCGCCGACGTGGCGCAGACCACCCGCGCGGTGATGGGCTGGGGCGTCGGGCTGATGGGGCTGGTGGGCGTGAAGGTGCTGGCGCCGGGTTTTTATGCGCGCGAGGACACACGGACGCCGGTGAAGATCGCCGTCGGCGTGCTCGTCGTCACACAGATGATGAACGCCGTTTTCGTGCCCTGGATCGGCTTCGCCGGGCTGGCGTTGTCGATCGGCCTCGGCGCGACGCTGAATGCCGGCCTGCTGCTGGCGGGCCTGGTGCGCCGTGGCGTCTACCGGCCGCGCCCGGGCTGGGGGCTGTATGCCCTGCGGGTGCTGGTCGCCTGCACGGCGCTCGGCGCTGCGCTCGCCTGGGCGGCGCAGGCCATCGACTGGATCGGCCTGCAAGCCCACCCCGGCCAGCGTGCGGCCTGGATGGCGCTGGTGCTGGCCTCGGTGGCGGCGGGTTACTTCGCCCTGCTGCTGGCCAGCGGGCTGAAGCTGCGCCAGTTCGTGCGCCGCGGCTGACCTACACTGGCAACCATGGGAGGCTCGCTGCATTTCGAAGCACCGACGGCGCTGCAGTACTTCGCGGCGCTGGTCGCCGACGACGCCAGTTTTCCGGTGATCGAGGTGGCCATTGCGGTCGCGCAGGACACCGAACCCGGGCTCGACCCGCAGGCGGTGCTTTCGCAGATCGACCTGCTTGCCGACCGCCTGCGCCGCCGTCTGCCGGCCGACGCGGCGCCGCTGCAGAAGCTGCGCCTGCTGAACCGCTACTTCTTTCACGAGCTGGGTTTCGCCGGCAACGTCAACGACTACTACGACCCGCGCAACAGCTACCTGCACGCGGTGCTCGAATCCCGCCGCGGCATCCCCATCACGCTGGCGCTGCTGTACGCCGAGATCGCGGGGCAGCTGGGGCTGGACGCCAGCGGTGTCTCGTTCCCCGGCCACTTCCTGGTGAAGTTGCGCATGCCGCGCGGCGAGGTCGTGCTCGACCCCTTCAGCGGCCAGTCGCTGTCGCGCGAAGACCTCGAAGAACGGCTCGTGCCCTACCTGCGCCAGCGTGGGCTGGTGGGTGACTTCGAGGCGCCGCTCGGCCTGTTCCTGCAGTCGTCGCCACCGCGCGACGTGATCGCCAGGCTGCTGCGCAATCTGAAGGAGATCCACCGCACGGCCGGCGACTGGCCCCGCCTGCTGGCCGTGCTGGACCGTCTGGTGATCCTGTTGCCGCAGGCCTGGGAAGAGCGGCGCGACCGCGGCCTGGTGCATGCCGAGCTGGGCGACAGCGCCCATGCCGCGGCCGACCTGCGTGTCTATCTGCGCCACTGCCCCGAGGCCGACGATGCCGGCGCGGTGCAGGGCCATCTGCTGGGGTTGGGCGGCACCTCGCGGCGCCCGCGACTGCACTGATGAAACAGATCCCGCTGGCCATCGGCCCCGACCCGCGGCCCACCTTCGACAGCTTTCTGCCCGGCAGCAACGGTGCAGCGCTCGAACACTTGCGCCGGCTGGCCATGCCGTCGGCGCCGGTCTATCTGTGGGGGCCGTCGGGCAGCGGCAAGACCCATCTGCTGCGCGCGCTGGCCCATGCCTGCCAGCAGGCCGGCCAGCGTGTCGGCTGGTTCGACGCCGTCGACGCCATGCCCTGGCCGCTGTCGCCGGAGTGGTCGCTGGTCATCATCGACCGCTGCGACGAACTCGACCCGGCGGCACAGCAGGCGGCGTTTGCGCTGTTTGTCGAAGCCGCCACCGAAGGTGTGCAGGTCGCTGCGGCCGGCCGCCTGCCGCCGGTGGACCTGCCGCTGCGCGACGACCTGCGCACCCGCCTGGGCTGGGGCCACGTGTTTGCGATGCAGCCGCTGGGCGAAGCCGAGACCCGCGCGGCGCTGCGCCGCGAAGGCGACCGCCGCGGCGTGCTGCTGTCCGACGAGGTGATGGACCACCTGATGACACGTTTCCCGCGCGACCTGAAGCACCTGATGACGCTGCTCGACCGGCTCGACGAATTTGCGCTCGCACGTTCACGCGCCGTGACGGTGCCGCTGCTCAGGACCATGCTCGCTGAAGAAGGCACGGCCCCTTGAACCTGACGCTTTTCGACCTCGACGGCACGCTGCTGCCCACCGATTCCGACCACGCCTTCGGTGACTTCGTCATCGGCCTGGGCTGGACCGACGGCGAGGCCTACGGCCGCCGCAACGACGAATTTTTCGTCCAGTACCAGGAGGGCAGGCTCGACATTGCCGCCTACATCGACTTCTGCACCGCGCCCTGGCGCGGCCGCAGCCCGGCCGAGCAGGCGACGGCCAGCGCGCGGTTCGTCGACGAGGTCGCACGGCCGGCGCTGCACACATCGGCGCTGGACCTGGTGCGCCAGCACCGCGAGGCGGGCGACTTGCTGGCCATCGTCACCGCAACCAACGAGTTCGTCACGCGGCCGATCGCCGACCTGTTCGGCGTGCCCGAACTCATCGCCACCGAACTCGAGCGCGACGCCGAAGGCCGCGTCACCGGCGCGATCCGCGGCGTGCCGGCGTTCCGCGACGGCAAGATCGTGCGTGTGCAGCAATGGCTGGCGGCGCAAGGGCGCACACTGGCCGACTTCGAGCGTTGCACCTTCTACAGCGATTCGACCAACGACCTGCCGTTGCTCGAACATGTCAGCCACCCCGTGGCCACCAACCCGGGCCCGGCGCTGCGCGCGATCGCGTTGCAGCGCGGCTGGCCCATCCTGAACCTCTTCCAATGATCAAGAAATTCATCGACCGCCTGCTCGGCAAGGGCGCCAAGGCCAAGGCCGAGGCCACGCCGGCCGTGCCCGTCGTGCCTGTCGTGCCGCTGGGCACCCGCGTCGAAGTGGCTGTCGAACAGCACCGGATCGACCCGACCCTGCTCGACGACAACGCCGTGCGCGTGGTGAAGACGCTGAAGGACGCCGGCTACGAGGCCTACGTGGTGGGCGGCGCGGTGCGCGACCTGCTGGTGAGCCTGCGGCCGAAGGACTTCGACGTTGCCACCAACGCCACGCCCGAACAGGTGAAGTCGCTGTTCCGTCGCGCTTTCATCATCGGCCGGCGTTTCCGCCTGGTGCACGTGGTGTTCGGGCGTGGCCGCGAGCACGAGGTCATCGAGGTCTCGACCTTCCGCGCCTACCTCGACGCTGCCGCCGCCGACCAGGTGGCTGGCAACGAAAAGACCTCGAAACACGATATCGCCGAGAAAAAACACGTCGTCGACGCCAGCGGCCGGGTGCTGCGCGACAACGTCTGGGGGCCGCAGATCGAAGACGCCGCGCGGCGCGACTTCACGATCAACGCGATGTACTACGACCCGACGACGCAGGTGGTGGTGGACTACCACGGCGGCCTCGCCGACGTGCGCGCCAAGCTGCTGCGCATGATCGGCGACCCCGAGACCCGTTACCGCGAAGATCCGGTGCGCATCATCCGCGCCGTGCGTTTTGCCGCCAAGCTCGGTTTCGAGATCGAACCTGCCACACGCAAGCCGATCAAGAAGATGAGCGCGCTGCTGGCCAACGTGCCGATCTCGCGTCTGTTCGACGAGATGGTCAAGCTGCTGCAGACCGGCCATGCGCTGCGCAGCATCGACGAGCTGAAGAAACAGGGCTTGGACCGCGGCATTTTCCCGGTGCTCGACGCGGTGCTGGCGCTGGACAAGCCGCACCCGGCGCGCGAGAAGTTCGTACGCCTGGCGCTGGAGAACACCGACACCCGTGTTGCCGATGGCCGCGCCGTGGTGCCCAGCTTCATGCTCGCCTGCATGCTGTGGCACGACGTGCTGGACCGCTGGACGGCGCTGCGCGAAGGCGGCGAAGCGCCGTTCCCGGCGCTGCAGCAGGCGGTGGACGCGGTGTTCGAGGCGCGCATCGGCGACATCTCGGGCCGCGGCAAGCTGGGTGGCGACATGCGCGAGATCTGGCTGATGCAGCCGCGTTTCGAGCGCCGCACGGTGAACTCGGCGAAGGCGCTGGTCGAGCAGGCCCGTTTCCGTGCCGGCTACGACTTCCTGCGGCTGCGCGCCGATGTCGGCGAGGTCGCACCCGAACTCGCCGACTGGTGGGAAGACTTCCACCTCGGCGACGACGACGAACGTGAAGCGCTGCTGTTGGACGTGAAGAACCAGCAGCCACCACGTGGCCGCCGCGTGCCCGGGGCCGCTGCCGCAGCCGGCCATGCCGCCGAGACGGCCGACGACGACGACGCGCCGCCGCCGGTGGCACTGGCTGGCGACGCCCCCGCGCGCAAGAAACGGCGCCGCCGCCGCAAACCGGCCGGCGCTGCCGCTCCTGCCGCGGAGTGACGGGCTGCGATGAACCTGCCGGTGTCGGTGCAGACCTTTGGGCTGCTGCTGTTGTCGAACCTGTTCATGACCTACGCCTGGTACGGCCACCTGAAGACGCTGGGCGGCAAACCCTGGCTGGTGGCGGCGCTGATCAGCTGGGGCATCGCGCTGTTCGAGTACCTGCTGCAGGTGCCGGCCAACCGCATCGGCTTCGCCGGCGGCTACTCGCTGGCGCAGCTGAAGATCGGCCAGGAAGTCATCACGCTGGCGGTGTTCGTGCCGTTTGCGGTGTTCTACATGGACCAGCCGCTGAAGTGGGACTACCTCTGGGCCGGGCTGTGCCTGGTGGGTGCGGTGTACTTCATCTTCAGGTCGTAGACGTCCGGCTGGGTTCCGGCCCCTACAATCGAAAGATGACAAGCCGGTGACAGACCGGTGACACCGGAGTCTCCATGTTTTTTGGCAAGCTGCTGCCGCGAGAAGGCAACTTCTTCGAGATGTTCAACGAGCACGGGGGGCAGATTGCCGAGGGCGCGCGCTCGTTCATGCTGCTGGTGCAGAACTACTCCGACCCGGTGCTGCGCGAGAAGTACGCCGCCGACGTCGGTTCGGCCGAACGTGCTGCCGACAAGGTGACGGCCGAGGTGCACCGTGCCTTGCACCGCACCTTCATCACGCCGCTCGACCGCGAGCAGATCCACGGCCTGATCAACGCGATGGACGACATCCTCGACCTGCTGCAGGACAGCAGCGAGGTGATGTCGCTGTACGACCTGCAGCACATGAGCGAAGACGTCGTGCGCCTGACCGAGATTTCGGTGCGCTGCTGCGAACGGGTGCAGCACGTGGTGACGCTGCTGCCGCGGCTGAAGGACGCGAGGGTGGCCGAGTCGGCGCTGAAGACCTGCGAAGAGATCGACCGCCTCGAGTCCGACGCCGACCGCGTGATGCGCAGCGCGATGTCGCGGCTGTTCCGCGAAGAGGCCGATACCCGCGAGCTGATCAAGCTGAAGGCGGTGTACGAACACCTGGAGTCGATTTCCGACCGCTGCGAAGACGTGGCGAACCTGGTCGAAGGCATCGTGCTCGAGAACTCCTGAGAGCGCCGGAGTCCTCGCCATGAACGCTGTGCCCGTTGGCTTCTGGGTGGTTGCGCTGCTGGTCGTGCTGGCGCTGCTGTTCGACTTCATGAACGGCTTCCACGACGCCGCCAATTCCATCGCCACCGTCGTCTCCACCGGTGTGCTGAAGCCGCAGCAGGCGGTGGCCTTCGCCGCCTTCTTCAACGTGCTGGCCATTGGCGTGTTCCATCTCAGCGTCGCCGCCACCATCGGCAAGGGCATCGTGCAGCCCGGCATCGTCGACCAGCATGTGGTGTTCGGCGCACTCATCGGCGCCATCGCCTGGAACGTCGTCACCTGGTGGTACGGCATTCCTTCCAGCAGCTCGCATGCGTTGATCGGCGGCATCGTCGGCGCCACCATCGCCAAGGCCGGCAGCGGGCCGCTGGTGGCTGCTGGGCTGATCAAGACCGTGGCCTTCATCTTCATCTCGCCGCTGATGGGCTTTCTGCTCGGCTCGCTGATGATGGTGGGCGTGGCCTGGATGTTCAGGCGCACCTCGCCGCTGCGTGTGGACAACTGGTTCCGCCGGCTGCAACTGGTGTCGGCTGGCCTGTATTCCCTGGGCCATGGCGGCAACGACGCGCAGAAGACGATCGGCATCATCTGGATGTTGCTGATCGCCGCCGGCTACAGCAGCAGCACCGACGCGCTGCCGCCGTACTGGGTGATCTGGTCTTGCTACATCGCCATCGGCCTGGGCACGCTATTCGGTGGCTGGCGCATCGTCAAGACCATGGGCCAGCGCATCACCAAGCTCAAGCCGGTGGGCGGCTTCTGCGCCGAAACGGGCGGTGCGGCGACGCTGTTCCTGGCCACCGCCTTGGGTGTGCCGGTGTCGACCACACACACCATCACCGGCGCGATCTTCGGCGTCGGTTCGGTGCGCAACGCTTCGGCGGTGCGCTGGGGGTTGGCGGGCAACATCGTGCTGGCGTGGATCTTCACGATCCCGGCCACGGCCTTCATCGCCGCGGTGTTCTATGGGGTCAGCCTGCTGATCTTCTGAACCGCCGGTCGGCCTGCGCCGGGCCGCCCCAAGCGGCCGATCCCCTCGGGGGGGACGACCCCGCAGGGGTCTCGGGGCTGTCAGGGTTGCAGCTGCCACTCGAAGAACTTCTGGCCACTGAAGGCGATGGTGCCCATCAGCACCGCGCCGCCGACCAGCAACGCCAGGATCACCCCGAGCACCGGTGCCCAGGCGGTGGCACGCACGGGCTGGCCGGGGTTGTGGCGGGTGTCCCATTGTTCGTCGGGCGTGAGACCGTAGACGATGGCGCAGAGCATGGCCTGCGAAATCATCAGCCCCAGCAGCGGGATCAGCGCCCAGGCTTGGCCGTCGTCCTGGCCGAGGTTGCGCATGCGCAGCACACCGAGCAGGCCGATGGCGGTGACCACCGGGTGCAGCCAACCGAGTTTGTCGGACCAGCCGCGCAGGTAGAAGCGGTGCCCGCCCAGCGTGCCGACGGTGATGGCCAGCCAGGTGGCGAGGGTCTTGCTGCGATAGCGGCGCGTCATTCGGCGGCCGGCGTGTGCTCGCCGGTGCCGAGAGCGCGCTGCATCAGCACCACGTCCAGCCAGCGGCCGAACTTCCAGCCCGCAGCCTTCAGCACGCCGCTGTGTTCGAAGCCGAGCGCGCGGTGCACGCCGATCGAGCCGGCGTTGTCCGAGTCGCCGATCACCGCCAGCATCTGCCGCGCGCCCGCGGCTTCACAGCGCGCCAGCAGTTCGGCCAGCAGCAGCTTGCCGACGCCGCGGCCGCGTGCGTCGGCATGCAGGTAGATCGAATCCTCCAGGCAGAAGCGGTAGGCGCGGCGCGGCCGGAAGTGGTTGGCGTAGGCGTAACCCAGCACCTGGCCGCCGGCTTCGGCCACCAGCCAGGGCAGGCCTTTGCCCAGCACGTCGGCACGGCGACGCGCCATCTCGGCCTCGTCCGGCGCTTCGAGCTCGAAGGTGCCGGTGCCGTGCAGCACGTTGTGGGCGTAGATCGCGGTGATGGCGCCGAGATCGGCGTCGTTGCTGGGGCGCAGCAGCAAGGGGTTCATCAGGCTCATCGGAAGGAGTTTATAATGCTGGGTTTTCGGCGCCGGTCCTTCGTGAAGAAGGGCGTATCTACGGGGCTGAACCTTCAGACGACCCATGGCCGAGCGTGTCCTTCGGTAGTGCGGTGGTCGCACGAATTTCAAGGAATACTCAGATGGTCGTCATCCGCCTGGCCCGTGGCGGCGCCAAGAAGCGCCCCTTTTACAACATCGTCGTTGCCGACTCGCGCGAGCGTCGCGACGGCCGCTTCATCGAACGTGTCGGGTTCTACAACCCGATGGCTGCCGGTGCCGAGCAGCCGCTGCGCCTGGCGCTGGACCGCGTCACCCACTGGGCAGGTGTCGGCGCCCAGCTGTCGCCCACCGTGGCGCGCCTGGTCGACCAGGCCAAGAAGGCTGCGTGAGCGTAGCGCCGGCCATCCTTGAGCCGGCCAAGCCCGAGGACGCCGTCGAAGTCGGCCGCATCCTCGGCGCCTGGGGGGTGAAGGGCGGAATCAAGGTCAAACCCTTTTCCGCCGACCCCCAGGCCCTGTTCTCTTCCAAGCGCTGGTTCGTCGAACCGTCCGAGGCCAAGCCCGGGCATTTGGTGCCGCCGCTCTTGCGGGTGGTGCAGGCGCGGGAGCAGAACGATGCCGTGGTGGCCACGGTGCAGGAAGTCACCGACCGCGACACCGCGCAGGCCCTGGCTGGCGCCCGGGTGTTCGTTGCCCGTTCCAGCTTTCCCAGCGCCGACAACGTCGACGAGTTCTACTGGATCGACCTCATCGGCCTGGATGTCGCCACGCGCGAAGGTCTGGCGCTCGGCAGCGTCATCGGCCTCATCGAAACCGGCCCGCACTGCGTGCTGCGCATCCGCCCCGCAGATGCAGATGCCGAGGAAGTGCTGATCCCGTTTGTCGACGCCTACGTCGACCGCGTCGACCTGCCCGGCCGCACCGTTCACGTGGACTGGCAAGCCGACTTCTGAACGGCGCCATGCGCTTCGACGTCGTCACGCTCTTCCCGGAGCTGTTTGCACCGCACCTGGAAAACGGCATCACCCGCCGCGCCTACACACCCGAGTGCGTCGACGTGCGGCTGTGGCCGCTGCGCGACTTTGCCGACAACGCCTACCGCCGGGTCGACGACCGTCCCTACGGCGGCGGGCCTGGCATGGTGATGCTGGCCGAACCGCTGCAGAAGGCGCTGGAGGCCATCCGTGCGCAGCGCGAAGCGCCGTTTCCCGTGGTGCATTTCACGCCCACCGGCCGCCGGCTCGACCAGGCGCTGGTGGCCGACATCGCCACCGGCCCCGGCGCCGTGCTGCTGTGCGGGCGCTACGAAGGCATCGACCAGCGTTTCATCGACCGCCACGTGACGCTGGAGATCAGCCTCGGCGACTTCGTGCTGTCGGGCGGCGAACTGCCGGCGTTGGCGCTGCTGGACGCGGTGGCGCGGCTGCAGGACGGGGTGCTCAACGCGCCGTCGCACCAGCAGGACAGCTTTTCCGAGGGCCTGCTCGAAGGCCCGTCGTACAGCCGGCCCGAGACCTTGCCGGGTGACGGCGGCGCGGTGCCGGCGGTGCTGCTGTCGGGCCACCACGCCGTGATCGCGCGCTGGCGGCGCGAACGTTCGCTGGAAGTCACCGCCCGGCGCCGGCCCGACCTGATCGCCGCCGCGCGGGCCACAGGCCGCCTGTCCAAGGCCGACGAGAAGTTCCTGGCTGCGCTCGGGCTATAATCAAAGGCTTTTCGATCCTCTGCCGGCGACGTGTGCCTCCCTCGTGAGCCACACACTCCCCACAACAAACGCCTGGGCAAGATCGATGTTGGAGAAACTTTGGACCTCATCGCCACCCTCGAGCAGGAAGAAATTGCTCGCCTGAACAAGACCATCCCGGCCTTCGCCCCTGGCGACACCGTGATCGTCAACGTCAACGTCGTCGAAGGCACACGCAAGCGCGTGCAGGCCTATGAAGGCGTCGTCATCGCCAAGCGCAACCGCGGCCTCAACAGCAGCTTCATCGTGCGCAAGGTCTCCAGCGGCGAAGGCGTGGAACGCACGTTCCAGACCTACAGCCCGCTGATCGCCAGCGTCGAAGTCAAGCGCCGCGGCGACGTGCGCCGCGCCAAGCTGTACTACCTGCGCCAGCGCAGCGGCAAGTCGGCGCGCATCAAAGAGAAGTTGGCCTGATGGCAGGGGGCAGGCCGGCGTTGCCGCGCATCCTGCACCCGCAGTCGATCCCGGTCGCAGGGGTCGACGATCACCTCGCGCCGGTCCCTCGTGACCGGCTCGTCGTTTCTGCGCTGCGCGAACGTTTTGCCCAGGTGGGCGACTGGCAGCCCGAGGTTCTCGGCGATGGCAGCGGCCTGAGCGAGCGGCCCTTCACGCCGGCGTCGGTGCTGGTGCCGCTGGTTCTGCGCGACGACGGCCTGCAGGTGCTGCTGACCCAGCGCACCGACCATCTGCGCGACCACGCCGGGCAGATCAGCTTTCCCGGCGGCCGCGCCGAAGACCACGACGCCGACCACGCCGACACCGCACTGCGCGAAGCCGAGGAAGAAGTCGGCCTGGCGCGCGCGCAGGTCGAGGTCATCGGTCAGCTGCCGCCGTACACCACCGTCACGCACTACGTCGTGACACCGGTGGTGGCGCTGGTGACGCCGCCATTGGTGCTGAAGCTCGACGCCTTCGAGGTCGCCGAGGCCTTCGAAGTACCGCTGTCCTTCCTGATGAACCCGGCGCACCACCGCCGCCACGACTTCGTTTACGACGGTGGCCAACGGCAGTTCCTGTCGATGCCGTGGGGCGACTATTTCATCTGGGGCGCGACTGCGGCGATGCTGCGCAATCTCTACGCCTTTCTCAGCCGCTGAGCTGTGAGCCCCCAGGACGCCGCGAGCGGCATCCACCCCCCAAGGGGGCTGCGCCGGCTTGGGGCGGCCCTGCGCTCGGCGCGCGGCGGCTATGATCGCCGCCGATGAGTTTTTTCGCCGTTCTGTTAGCGCTGCTGATCGAGCAGCTCAAGCCGCTGCCGCGCGACAACTGGGTGCACCACACGCTGGTGTCCTGGGTCGGGTGGACGAGCCGCAATTTCGACGCCGGTCGTTCGCACCACACGGTGGTGGTCTGGTGCGTGGCGGTGCTGGGGCCGTCCATCGTCGTCGGCCTGCTCTACGTGCTGGTCAGCCAGTACAGCCTGATGGGGGCGCTGGCCTTCGATGTCGGCCTGCTCTACCTGACGCTGGGGTTCCGCCAGTTCAGCCACTATTTCACCGACATCCGCGACGCGCTCGACCGCGGTGACGAAAACGAGGCCCGCGCCAAGCTTGCCGAATGGCGCCATCTGGACGCCAGCGAACTGCCGCGCACCGAGGTGCTGCGCCATGTCATCGAACATGCGCTGTTGGCCGCGCACCGCCATGTCTTCGGCGTCTTCTTCTGGTTCGTCGTGCTCTCGGCGCTGGGCCTGGGCCCGATGGGCGCGGTGCTCTACCGCATGGCCGAGTTTGCCAGCCGCTACTGGGGCTTTCGCCACCGCACGGTCGAGGCGCCGATGAACGACGGCCTGCTGCTGCTGTCGCGACGGCTCTTCGGCTGGATCGACCACATCCCGGCGCGGCTCACCGCCTTCGGCTTCGCCGTGGTCGGCAACTTCGAGGAAGCGGTGGGTGGCTGGCGCCGCGACGCCGGGCTCTGGCAGCATGCCAACGAAGGCATCATCCTCGCCGCCGCCGCTGGTGCCGTGGGCGTGCAGTTGGGCGGCAGCGCGGCGCCCGGCGTCACCCCCGACCGCTCGAAGACTTTCACCGCCGGTGCCGAACCGGGCACCGTGGCGGCCGAAGGTTCGACCGCCGGCGCACCGGCGCAGCTGGGCCACCTGCAGAGTGTGGTCGGGCTGGTCTGGCGCTCTGTCGTTCTGTGGATGCTGCTCGTGGCGCTGCTGTCGCTGGCCAACGTGCTCGGCTAATACCGCTTCGTCGACAGCTCGTCGAACAGCTCGCCGTAGATGCGGTAGCGCGACGCCGTGATCTCGCCGCGCGCCAGCGCGTCGCGCACGCCGCAGCCGGGTTCGTGGCGGTGGCTGCAGTTGTGGAAGCGGCACTGGCCTAAAGCGGCGACGAAGTCGGGCATCAGCGTCGCCAGCTGCGGCGGTTCGATCTGGCGCAGGCCGAATTCCTGGAACCCGGGTGAATCGATCAGCGCGCCCTGGCGTGCCGCGTCCAGCCAGTACCAGGTGGTGGTGGTGGTCGTGTGGCGGCCGGCCATCAAGGCCATCGAGATCTCGCCGACCTGGGCTGCGGCCTGCGGCACCAGCAGGTTGATCAGCGTGCTCTTGCCCATGCCGCTCGGGCCCAGCACCAGCGTGGTCTTGTTCGCCAGCAGCGGCAGCAGCGTCGCGCGCGCGGTCACCGGGTCGGCCTTGAGCGCCAGTTCGACGACCTCGACGCCCATCTTGCCGTAGGGCACCAGGCGTTCACGCGCTGACGCCGCTGCGGGCAGGTCGATCTTGTTCAAGCCGATGCAGGTGGGAATGCCCGCCTGTTCCGCAGCGATCAGCGCGCGTGTGAGCTGCGATTCGCTGAACATCGGCTCACCCGCCACCAGCACCAGCAGCAGGTCGAGGTTGGCGGCGAAACTCTTGGTGCGCCACTCGTCCTGGCGGAACAGCAGGTTGCGCCGCGGCTCCAGATGTTCGATGACCCCTTCGTCGCCGGTCAGCATCCAGCGCACGCGGTCGCCGACGACGAGGTCGCTCTTCTTGCCGCGTGGGTGGCACAGCACACGCCGGCCTTCGGGGGTTTCGACGACGACGTGGCGGCCATGCGCGGCCACGACGAGGCCGGTGTCGAGCTCGACGGTTGCGGTCAAACCAGCAACGCGTCCACCTTGGCGGCGCAGATGAAGTCGTTGATCGAGATGCCGCCCACCGAGTGCGTGTTGAAACGCAGCGTGCAGCGGTTGTAGCCGAAGTTGATGTCGGGGTGGTGGTCCTCGGCATGGGCGATCCAGGCGACCGCGTTCACGAAGGCCATCGTGTGGTGGTAATCGGTGAAGTCGTAGCGTTTTTCGATCGCGCCGTCCGCCAGCGCCCAGCCGGGCGCGGCCGCCAGCCGGGTGCCGATCTCGGCCGGCGCCATTGCCGGCTGGCCTTCCAGCGGCTGGCAGCGTTGTTGTTGCAGTGGATTCATGGCGTCGGCTGGGGCAGGGCGGCCAGGCGTTCGCCGGCCGGTGGGTGGGAATAGTAGAAACGCACGTACAGCGGGTCGGGTGTCAGCGTCGCGGCGTTGTCTTCGTGCAGCTTCAGCAGCGCGGTGGCGAGCGCACGGCCGTCGGCTTGCGCGCAGGCGTAGGCGTCGGCCTCGAACTCGTGCCGCCGCGACCAGTGCGACATCAGCGGCCCGATGAAGAAGGTGAACGGCGGCAGCGCCAGCATGAACAGCAGCAGTGCCAGCGCGTCATTCGGCGCCGCCAGGTTGGGCGCGACGCCGAGCCCGGCGTAGAAAGCGCTCTGGCCCGCCAGCCAGCCCAGCAGCGCGAGGCCGGCGAGGCTGAAGCCGAAGATCATCAACATGCGCTGCAGCACGTGTTTGTGCTTGAAGTGGCCGAGCTCGTGCGCCAGCACCGCTTCCACTTCGCCTGGCGACAGCCGCGACAGCAGCGTGTCGAAAAAGACCACGCGCTTGGCCGCGCCCAGGCCGGTGAAATACGCGTTGGCATGGGCCGAACGTTTGCTGCCGTCCATCACGAACAGTCCTTTGGCGGCGAAGCCGCAGCGCTGCATCAGCGCCTGCACACGCGCCTTCAGGTCTTCGTCGGGCAGCGGCTCGAACTTGTTGAACAGCGGCGCGATGACGGTCGGGTACAACACCAGCAGCACGAGGTTGAACGCCACCCACGCCACCCAGGCCCAGAGCCACCACAGGCCGCCGCTGGCGCCCATGATCCACAGGATCAGTGCCGCCAGCGGCAGGCCGATGACGGCGCCGACCAGCGTGCCTTTCAGCGCATCCAGCAGCCACAGTTTGAGCGTCATGCGGTTGAAGCCGAACTTCTGTTCGATGCGAAAAGTGGAGTACCACTCCAGCGGCATCTCGATCAGGCCGCCGATCGCGACAAACGCCGCCAGCAGCGCCAGCTGGTAGGCCATTGCGCCGTAGCTCGGCAGCAAGGCGTCGCGCAGCGCACCGCTCAACAGATCCAGACCGCCCAGCAGCGTCCAGGCCAGCAGCACGGCGCTGGCGAAGGCCGTGGTCAGCAGGCCGAAGCGGCTCTTGGCCAGCGTGTAGTCGGCGGCCTTGCGGTGCGCTTCGGGCGTGACGGTGCCGACAAAAGCCGCAGGCACATGGTTGCGGTGGCGCGCGACATGGCGGATCTGGCGCGTGGCGAGCCAGAACTTGACGGCCAGCGAGGCCAGCAGTGCGGCAGCGAAGGCCAGCGTGACGGTAGAAGCTTGCATGGGTGCGAAGTGTAGGCTTGGGCGAGAATCAGGGCCTTGCCGACAAGCCCGCCACCATGACCGACACCTTGCTGCCTTCGAGCGACCAGAACCTGATCTGGATCGACCTCGAGATGACCGGCCTCTACCCCGACACCGACCGCATCATCGAGATCGCCGTCGTCGTCACCGATCCGCAGCTCACGGTGCGCGTCGAGGGCCCCGTCTTCGCAGTGCACCAGAGCGACGCCACGCTCGACGCCATGGACGCCTGGAACAAGGGCACACACGGCAGGAGCGGGCTCACCGACCGCGTCAAGGCCAGCACCTTCGACGAAGCCGCCGCCGAAGCCCAGGTGATCGACTTCCTGAAGCAGTACGTGCCCAAGGGCAAGAGCCCCATGTGCGGCAACTCGATCTGCCAGGACCGGCGTTTCCTTGCGCGCACGATGCCCAAGCTGGAGGAGTTCTTCCACTACCGCAACGTCGACGTCAGCACGCTGAAGGAACTGGCCAAACGCTGGAAGCCCGCCGCGCTGGAAGGCTTCAAGAAGGCGCAGGCGCACACGGCGATGGCCGACATCCACGAGTCCATCGACGAACTGCTGCATTACCGCGCAACGTTTCTTCAGGGCTGAGCCGCGCGCTGACGCCGGCGCCAGGCCGACAGCAGTGCCTTCGTTTCGTCGTCGGCGCGTGCCGGTAGCTTGCGGTATTCGCTGCAGTCGCTCTTGCGCGCCAGCAACCGGTGGTTGATGAGTTCGCGCCGCAGCGTCACATGGTCGCCGAAGGCGTTGGCCGCTTTCAGGATCGTGTTGACCTCGCGTTCGGTGTAAATGCGGCGGCCGTCGAACAGCGTCCACAGCACCCACATCGCCAGCCGCTGCACGCTGTACTTCACCGGCCAGCGCACGAGGCGGCCGTGGCTGTCGAACTGCATCAGCGCCTTGCGCGCGTTGTCGCTCAGCGGCGCCGGCGGCGGCCAGTCCTCGGGCGCCATGGCCGGTGGCGGCGGTGGCAGGCCGGCGGCGCGCAGCGCCTGCAGGTTGCGGTGACCGGCGGCACGCGCGATCAGGTTCAGCAGTTCGACATGGCTCGGCGGCTCGGCGCCGGCACGGCTTTTCAGGCCCTGGCCGAGTGCACGAGCAAAGGCCGAAAGATCGGCTGCGACGAAGGGCAGGAGTTCACGGGACGACATGGCAGTTTCCTCGCTGGAGGCTGCGCAATGCACCCTGGCGGACCAGGGCTCCGGGGGTCGCCGACTTGCCGGCTGCGCAGCGCTCGCATCGAGTGAGCTTTCCGCGAACCGAATTGTCTATGGGCAGGTTTAGCTCGAAGAGCGAACTCTTCGCGGCGACGCCTGGGTGAACTGCCGACCAGCAATGAGTGTAATGCACATGTCATGCATTCACCCGTGAAAACCCGAACTGGGTTATAGTCGTGGGCTTGGCATGCAACTGATGCCTCTCGTTCATCCCCTTCGACCTTCGTCGATCCGCAAATCTCACGGCGGTTCGCATCTCTCGGGTCGGCGGCGATGCCGTCGCCCCCTTGATGGATGCGACTTCACCTTGACGGTGTCGCCGTGCACGGCTGTGCGCGTTGCGCTGCTGTGTATTTCCGGAAAACGACAATGAGTTTCGAATCCCTGGCCCTGAACGACGTTCTGAACCGCGCGCTGGCCGACGCGGGCTACACCACCCCCACCGAAGTCCAGAGCCGTGCCATCCCGCCGGCACTCGCGGGCCGTGACCTGATGGTCAGCAGCAGCACCGGCAGCGGCAAGACCGCCAGCTTCGTGCTGCCGGCACTGACGCGTGTGCTCGCCGCCCGTGGCGATGCCTCACAGCGCCGCGAGCGCGGCACCACCTACGGCCCGCGTGTGCTGATCCTGACGCCCACCCGCGAACTGGCGATGCAGGTCGCCAAGGCCGTCTACGACTACGGCCGCCATGTGCAAGGCCTGCGTGTGGCCACGGTCGTCGGCGGCGTGCCTTATGCCGCCCAGCTGAAGGCGCTGCGCGGCCCGCTCGACGTGCTGATCGCCACGCCCGGCCGCCTGATCGACCACATGGAGTCGGGCAAGGCCATCCTCTCCAACATCGAGATGCTGGTGCTCGACGAAGCCGACCGCATGCTCGACATGGGTTTCATCGAACCCATCCACCATATCGCCCAGGCGACGCCGAAAGAGCGCCAGACGGTGATGTACAGCGCCACCTTCGCCGGCCATGTGGGCCGCTTGGCCGAAGAACTGCTGCGTCAGCCCGAGCGCATCGACATCTCTTCGCACACCGAAGCCCATGCCGACATCGAACAGCGCCTGCACTGGGCCGATGATCTGACGCACAAGAATGCGCTGCTCGACCACATCCTGACGACGCGTGAAGTCGAGCAGGCGGTGGTCTTCACCAGCACCCAGCGTGACGCCGACTGGCTGGCCGACCGCCTGGCCGACATGGGCCACCATGTCGCGTCGTTGCACGGCGGCCACCCGCAAGGCCGTCGCACCCGTGTGCTGCAAGGCCTGCGCAGCAAACACCTGAAGATCCTGGTCGCCACCGACGTGGCAGCGCGTGGCATTGACGTGCCGAGCATCAGCCACGTCATCAACTACGGCCTGCCGATGAAGGCCGAAGACTACGTGCACCGCATCGGCCGCACCGGCCGTGCCGGCCGCGCCGGCCTGGCGGTGACGCTGGCCGAGCGCCGCGACGCCAGCATGATCCAGCGCATCCAGCGTTTCACGACCCAGCGCATTCCGTCGACAACGATCGAAGGCCTGGAGCCGAAGCGTTCGGAGCCGCCGGCGCTGCGCCCCGCGGGCAAGACCTTCGCGCCGCGGCCGTTCGGCAGCAAGCCGTTCAAGCCGGCCGGCAAGAAGTTCGCGAAGGCTGGCCCGCCGCGGGCGCCGCGCTGAAGTAGGGGGTCGGGCGCCGGTCAGGCGCTGGCGGACTTTTCCTCCGGTATCCGTTCTAGCAGACAGGGGCCTTTGATGCCCCGGCTGCTGAACCACCGGAGGTCACGCCGTGAGCGCTGCCCAAGCCCGACTGTCTTTCCTTTCTTTCGACAGCTTCGTCGCTCCCGAGCACGAAGCGCCGCCGCCGGCCCCGGCCGGCCTGCCCGCCCGTTCGCCTTTCGTCACCGTCTACGAAAGCGCCGACGCAGCGGCTGAGTTCGAACCACGTCGCGAAGCCTTCGCGGCGCTGGTCGACGAACTCCACGACGACGAATTCGAAGAAGCGCTCGCCGGGCTGCACAGCCATGGCCGCGCCTTCCACGACGCGCAGCTCGCCGCCGGTATGCCGCGCGAGCAGGCCGACCGGCTGCTGACCCGCCACTTCGAACCGCTGATGCACGAATCGGCCGCGATGGTCGACGCCATCGCGCAGCAGTTCGTGCCGCGTGAATCGGCCGGCATCGTCGAACACGAGATCGAGTCCTTTGCCGAAGGCTATCTGCCGACCCAGCCGCTGGACCCCGAATTCGAGAACTTCTTCGGCAAGCTGCTGAAGAAGGTCGGTCGCGCCGCCGGTTCGCTGGCCAAGAAGGCGATCAAGGGCGTCGCGCAGCTCGGCCTGGCGCCGGTGCTGCGCTTGATCAAGACGCATGTGATGGGCTTCCTGACACGTGCGATCCAGCGTGTGCTGGGCCGGTTGCCCGCCGCGCTGCAGCCTGCGGCGCGGCAACTGGCGCAGAAGCTGGGTTTCCCGGTGGCGGCGCCTGCCGCTGCACCCGCACCGGCCGCGCCGACAGCAGCGCCGGACCCCACTGCCGGCGCCACCGATTCGACGACCGACGCGGTGCCCGACACGCCGACGCCGCAGCAGGAACTCGACGAACAGCTCGCCAGTGCGGTGCTCGCACAGGACAGTGCCGAACTCGAATTCGAACAGGCCGCAGGCGTCCCGCAGCCCGCCGTGCCGGTGTACGCCGAACTCGAAGATGCCCGCGAACGTTTCATCCAGCAGCTGGACACGCTGAAAGACGGCGAGAGCCCCGAGCCCGCGATGCAGCAGTTCCTGCCCGCGTTGATGCCGGCGCTGACGCTGGCGCGCAAGATCATCGGCCACGACCGGCTCGTCGGCCTCGTCTCCAAACTGCTGGCGCCGTTGGTGCAGCGGCTGATCGGACAGCCGGCGCAGGCGGCGGCCTTGTCGCGCGCCATCGCAGATGCCGGGCTGAAGCTGCTGAACCTGGAACTCGGTGACGATGAAACGCCCAGGCTCGCGGCGCCAGCAGTGGCGGCCACCGTCGAAGAGGCGATGGCCCGCGTCGTCGCGTTGCCGGCCGAAGTGCAGGCCGACCCCGAACTGCTCGAAGCCTTCGCGCTCGAAGCCTTCGAGACCGCGGCTGCCGCCAACCTGCCGGCGCTGTTCTCCGAGGCCACCTACCAGCAGCGGCCCGAGCTGCTGGAAGGCGGTGTCGATGTGGCCTGGCCGCTGATGCCGCTGGCCCGCGGCCCACGCCGCTACAAACGCTGCTCGCGTTTGTTCACCGTGCGGCTGACGCCCTACATGGCGCGCGAAGTCGAGAGCTTCGAAGGCGCGCCGCTGGCCGACTTCGTGCAGGACGAGTTCGGCGGCGAAGAGCCCGGCGAGCTCGAAGCCGAGCTGTACCTGTACGAAGCGCTGCCCGGCAGCACGCTCGCCGACATCGCCCGCGGCGAACGCGAAACGCTGGGCCCGGGTCTTTCCGACGAAGCCAACGTCGCGCAACTGCACCCGCTGACACCGCAGGCCGCCGCCACGCTGCTCAGCAAACCCGGCCTCGGCCGTGCCTGGTGGCCGCAGTCGCGCCACCAGCCGCTGGCCCGAGGGCAACGTTTCTATGCGCTGCGTCTGCCCGGCATGCACAGGCACCGCCGCCCCCACCACCGGCCGCTGCACCTGCGCATGCGTTTGGACAGCGTGCGCAACCAGGTCCATGCCTGCGTCTTCGTCAGCGAGGCGCGGGCGCAGAAGCTGGCCGCGAGCCTGCGCCAGCCGGCACAGGCCGGTGCGCTGGCGGCACGGTTCGACCACTGGGTGCAACGCCGCATCGGCCACCTGATGTTCGGCATGGCGCGGCACCGGCTGCGTGTCGTGCATGCCGGCCTGCCGCCGGGCCAGCCCGCGGCGGCGCAGGCGAGCCGGCTGCCGGGGCCGGCGGCACGGGCCTTTGCCGCGAAGCTGCGGGCCTGGATGGTTGCGGCCTACGCCGAGGCGCTGCGCACGCAGGCTGCGGCGATCATCGCCGCCACCGAGAACGCGGCCGATGGCATCACGCTGTCGTTCACGATCGAGAAGCCGCCGGGCCTGCAGGCCTTGCTGCAAACACTGGCGCGGCCCGGTACGCCGCCGCCGCTGGCACAGCCGGCCGGCGCCGAAGCCGCAGCGCCGCGGGTGCATGTCGTCGTCTCGCCGGGCCACGGCTGTGCTTGACATCGAAGCCGCCGTCTCGGCGCAGACCGAGCGCCAGATCGCGCACTGGGTGCAGGCCGCAGCGCGGCTCGACCTGGACGATCTGGCGTCCAAGGAGGCCTGGGGCCATCTCGAGCGTTATCTCGGGCTGGCCGTGCGCGGCCACCTGCAAGGTGTGCTCGACCGACTGCGCAGCGACGGCCAGGCGCTGACCGGCCTGCATGCCGCCGCGCGCAGCCCGGATGGGCAGGCCGAGGTGCGGCGGCGGCTGATCACGTTCCAGCACCAGTACCTGCGCGCCGAGACCACACTCGACTTCTTCGCCGACGCCGTCAACGTGCGCACCAACGTCCAGGTGGCGGCGATGCTGCGCGCCTGCGACACGCTGGCCCAGCGCAGCATGGCGGTGCTGCTCGATGCCATCGGCCGCCCGACGCCGGTGGCGCTGACCTACGTCGACAAGGGCCGCGGCGCCTCGATCCTGAAAGCCGGCCTGCGGCTGTGGGACGGCGGCCAGACCTGCCCGGTGGCGGTGATCAAGGTCACGCGGCACAACCTGCTGCGGCCCACCGCGCTGATCCACGAGGCCGGCCACCAGGTGGCGCACATCGCCGGCTGGAACCCCGAGCTCGGCGATGCGCTCGCCGCGGCGCTGCAGCAGGCCGGTGCGTCGACCGCGGTGGCGCAGGTCTGGGCCGGCTGGGCTTCGGAGATCGCGGCCGACTGTTTTGCCTTCGTGCACACCGGCTTCGCCAGCGTCGCCGCGCTGCACGACGTGCTGGCGGCCGAGCCGGCGATGGCCTTCCGCTTCATTGCCGGCGACCCGCATCCGCTGAGCCACCTGCGTGTGCTGCTCGGTGTGCAACTGTGCCGCCACTGTTTCGGCGACGGCCCTTGGGACACGCTGGCGCTGGCCTGGCAGGCACTGCACCCGTTGTCGCTGGCGCCGGCCGAGGTGGCCGAGATCGTGCAGGAGTCGCTGCCGCATCTCGACACCGTGGCGGCAGTCTGCCTCGACCAGCCGCTGCCGTGTTTCGGCCACCGGCCGCTGCGTGCGCTGGTGCAGCCCGAACGTGTCAGCCCGCACGCGCTGCGCGAGATGTCGACACGGCTGGGCCCGGCGCTGTTCACGTCGGCGCACTGGCTGTGGAGCGAACCCTTGCGCACGCTGGGCCTCACCGGCTTGCAGCTGGCCGAGTCGCCGCGTGAATTCCAACCCATCCTCGAACGCCAGCAACAGTCGATGCTGCGGCTCGGGGGGGCATTGCAAACGTCCTGACCAGGAGATGTCGATGGACAAGAAACCCGCCGCCGAGGCCGCTGCCCGAGTGTCCGATGAACCCGATGCCGCACGCGGCCACTACCAGAACCAGGACGTTGCCGCGCTGCTGCTGCAGGTGCTGCGCAACGTCGACCGCGAGGTCAAGACGACGCTGCAGCTGAGCACCGAGGCGCAGTTTGCGGTCGACCACTTCCGCGCCATCTCGGCGGCCTTGTCGACCACACCGCCGAGCTTCAGCACCAGCACGCAGCCACGCCGCTGACCGCTGCCAGATTTCAACAGGAGAGCCCCTCATGTTCAGACAACTCGCGACCCGGATGCCGGCCGCCCAGCTGTTCGACCTGCATCCGGTCGAGCTGGCTTCGCTGCTGGAAGTGGTGTGGAGCCGGCGCGTGCAGCTGCCGGTGGAGCTTGGCCACCCCGACAACCGCAGCAACATCAACCCGTTGCCGCCGTTCCTGCCGCTGCCGAACCCGAACCCGCTGGACGACGGCGAGTTCCCGGCGCCGCTGCGCTGGGACCATCTGATCTATGCCTACATGATCGAGAACACGCGGGTCTACGAGATCTTCCGCCGTGTCATCGACGAGCTCGTGCATGGTGAACGTCTGGGCACGCCCATCGCCGAAAGCCAGCGCTGGGTGCGCACGACCGAGGAGCTGTTCTTCAAGGACGGTGCGCCGTTCCTCATCACCTCGCTGGCCAGCCATCTGCGTGCCGATCTGCGCGGCAACCGGCGCAACGCCTACCAGCGCATGTTCGACATGGAGCTGAACCACGGCAGCGACGACGGCAAGGCCTACCCGTACACCAAGGCCGAGGCCGCGAACAGCGACTTCGTCGCCACCTTCGAAGAGCTGCTGCGCGAGGTCTGGATCGGTATGACCTACGTCACCGCCACCAGCAGCAGCAACCCCACCGACTCGGCCAAGATCGCCAGCCTCGCCGAGAAGCTGCACGACATGCTGCGTTCGCGGCGCCAGAACGGCAACCTGTCGCGCGAGGAGTTTGCGTTTGTCAGCGCGATGTCGTGGTTCCACCTGACGCTGGAATTCGACTCGCCGATCGTGCGTTCGCTGCGTGCCGAAGCCACCGGCACCGAGCAGCGACTGTTCAAGGTGGCCGAACGTGTGAAGCTGCCGGCGCATGGGCTGTCGAAGCACTTCTTCGAGATCGCCGACCCCATCTCGCGCATCCTGATCCAGATCGAGACCGGCGACTTCAACAACCCCGCCGCGGTGCCGGCGCTGTTCACGCCGGTGAGCCCGGCCACCGACAGCCCCGAAGCCGCGATGCGCCAGATCATCATGAACTGGACTGCGATCCGCGGCGTCGACGTCAAGTCGCGCAAGGTCACGGCGAACTGAGGCTGCTGCGATGCGCACGCCCTTCCTCAACGAAGAGATCCTCGGCCAGCGTGCCGGCGCGCCGGGCTGGCACGAGCCCGAGTTCGAGCAGGTGCTGGCCGAGCCGGCGAAGAGCACGCCGCCGGCGATCGCCGCGACCTACCACTTCGAGGTCGTCGACGCGCAGGGCCAGCCGCTGGCCGGCGCGCCCTGGGTGCTGTTCCAGCGCGCGGAAATCTTCCGCGGCACGCTCGACGCACAGGGCAGCTCGGGGGCGTTGCCCAGCGGCCTGCAGCGCCGCTTCGACCGCAGCCAGCCGTTCCGGCTGCACGTGCCCGGCCACGTCTGCTGCATCGTCAGCGGCGCGGTGCTGGTGGCGGACGACGCGGCGGTCGAATACGGCGGTGCCTTCGTCGACTGGAAACTCGCCGAACATGCCGACCCGGCGCAGCGCGCCGCGTTCTGGGCCGAGTACAAGGCGCTGCTGCAGCGGCCCGACAAGCCGGGCGTGTTCAACTTCCTGCAGCACGACCATGTGATGCGGCGCCCGGTGCGCTGGGCTCCCGGCGCGGCGCCGGCGGTGTTCCAGGCGCGGCCGCTGGCCATCCGCCTCGGGCCGATCCTGCGCCGCACCGACCACCAGCAGGCGCTGGTCTGGCTGGAGCTGCAGACACCCGGCCTGGTGCGTGTGATCTTCGGCGCCGCAACGCAGCAGAAGCGCCGGCCGGCGGTCAAGGAGATCCCGGCGACGACGCAGACGCGGCATGCCACCAGCGTGCGTGTCGGTGGCCGCCACTTTGCGCTGGTCGCGCTCGACGGCCTGCTGCCCGACACCACCTACCAGTACCGTGTCGAACTCGGCCCGCTGCCGGCCACCGGGCCGCTGCCGGCGGCCGAGGCCGATTTCACCGACGAGGTTTTTCCGCGCAAGCTGCCGGCTGCGGTGCAGGCCGCGCAAGGCAAGGTGATCGGCAACGCCGCGTTCGACGGCGCACCCTGGCTGTTCCTGCGCACCCTGCCGCAGACCAGCGAACGGCTGCGCTTCGTGCACGGCTCGTGCCGCAAATGGCCCGGCGCCGACAACGGCGATGGCCGCGACCCCGGGCCCGACCTGCTCGACGCGTTCCAGGCCCAGTGGCTGCCGCAGCAGGACTGGGCGCAATGGCCGCACTTCTTCGTCCACACCGGCGACCAGATCTATGCCGGCGACATCGGCGCCAAGTTCGGTCAGGCCATCGTCGGCCAGCGCTGCGCGGCAGTGCGGCCGGGGCCGCACCAGGTGGCCGGCGGCGGCGAGATCGCCTTCGGCGCCTGGGCCGGGCGTTTTGCGCGCCGTTTCGCAGCGCAGGAACCACCCGAACGCAAGGACCTCGACGAACTGAAGGCACTGCGCCCGCGTGTCAGCGATCGCAGTGGCCACGACCTCGACGCCGTGATCGCACGTGCCGAAAAGGCCCGCCGGCAGGAGGCCGCCTTCGCCAAGATGGCGCCACCCAACGGCGCGATGCGCAACCGCTGGCGCGTGCTGAATCGGCTGCTCTGGGAAGTGCCGGTGCTGCCGGCCGACATCCCGCGTGTCGACCTGAAACGCGGCCTGGTGGCGCGGCAGGACTACCGCGTCGAAGGCCCGCCCAAGCGCAGTTTCCAGGTCGACTACCCGAGCGCCGGCGAAGTCGGCGTGCATGCCGCCGACTTCGCCGAATACGCAGCGCTCTACGAACAGGCCTGGAGCACGACCGGCACCCGGCGTGCACTGGCCCACGTGCCCTCGTACATGATCTTCGACGACCACGAGGTCACCGACGACTGGAACGCCAGCGACAAGTGGCTGGCGCTGGTGCACACGGCGCAGGACCCGCTGCGCTGCTGGCCCGCGACCATGACCGACGCGCTCTGCGCCTACTGGCTGTACCAGGGCTGGGGCAACCTGTCGCCGCAGCAGGCGGCCGCCGACCCGCGGGTGCAGATCTTGGAGCGCTGCCGGCGCAGCGGCCGCGACGCGCTGCCCGAACTGCGGCAGCTCGTGCACAGCCGCGCCGTGCTGCCCAGCGCGAAGGGGGCCGATCGCTCGCGGCTGCTGGCGTGGAACTTCAACGTTCCCGCCGCGGGCTGGCCGTTCCTGGTGGTGGACCTGCGCACCGACCGCGACGTGTTCGGCAGCGGTGGCATGTCGAAAGGGCGCATGGCGTGGATCGAGAAGGAACTGCTCGCCACACGCAGCCCGGCCGCAGTGCTGGTGCTGCCGGTGCCCTACCTGATGCCGGCGCCGTTGAACTGGATCTTCCGCCACCCGCGCATTGCCGCCACGCTGGACGGCGCGACGTCGCTCGAAGCCTTCCGCCGCGGCTCGGACCTGGAACACCCGGCCGACAACGCGGTGTGGGAGCAGGTCAAGGGGCTGCTGAAGAAGCTGCAGGCCCGCGGCGGCGCGCTGAAGACGCTGGTGCTGGTCTCGGGCGACATCCACCTGTCGTGCAACCTCGACGGCCAGCTGCCACAGGCGCAGGGCGCGCCGCGGCTGCTGCAGCTGGTGTCGTCGGGGCTGCGCCAGAGTGTGAACGACAGCAAGAAGAACCTCATCGCCACCGCCTACCGCGGCTGGGGCAACGTGCTCAGCGATTCGCAGGGCGTCGACACCCACCGCGGCGTGGTGATCACGGTGGGCGGCCTGCAGGGGCCGGGCAAGGACTTGCGCAACTTCGTCTTCACGCCGTCGTTCGCGGCGGTCGAGATCACCGACCAGCCGGCCAATGCCGCCGCTCCACATCTCGGCCGCATGCCGCTGGTGGCGCAGACACACTGGACGCTGGAGGGCAAGAACAAGCTCGTGCCCTACACCTTCCGCCACCGCACGCTGCCCAGCGGCAGCGCGCTGATGACGCTGCACGACCCTGGCATCCGCCATCCGGCGCGGCCGAGCCCGTACCCGGTGGGCACGGGCGGCATCGGTGTCGTCAAGGAGATCGAAGGCGAGGCGGTGGAAGAGATGGTCGAGCGGGTGAACGAAGAGCCTGGCGACGAGGCTTTCGAACTGCAGCACCTGGCCGACGACGAGGCCTTCGACGACGAGGGCGAGGTGATCGAGCTGACGGAAGTGGCCGACGGCGAAAGGCCCGACGAGGAAGCGCTCGACGACGAACCTGAAGCTCTGGTCGAAGGGCCGGACGAACTGACGCCATGACGACCGAGTTCGACACCCGCGACGCCGTCGAACACGAGGTGTTCGGCAACGACGACCGCCAGCACGTCGCGGACACGTTCGCGGTGCCGAACCGCTGGGTCTGCGCCATCGACCTGTTCATCCTTGACCCGAAGCGGGGCAGGGGCGTGCCCCCGGTGCAGGTGCGATCGCGCGGCAGCGGCATCCTGATCGGGCCGCACCACGTGCTGACCGCCCGTCATGTGCTCGACGACGTGGACCATGGCGGCCAGAAGGTGGCCATCGACCATGTGCGCGTCAGCCCGGGACGCAATGGCGACAACGACAAACATCCGCTGGGCAGCGCGACCTCGGGCCGCTTCTACCGTTCTCCGAAGTACCACATCCAGCGCCGCATGCCGGTGCACGACGGCAGCGGCGGCCAGAGACTGGCAGACCTGGTGCTGTTCGAACCCGAGGACTATGCGCTGATCGTGTTCGAGCGCGACCTGTCGGCGCAGGCTGTGCCCGGCAGCAAGCTGCCGCTCGGCTGGTGGGGCAGCGATCCAACGCAGGCGGTGCTGCGCCGGCTCGACGTGGCGGCGGTACAGGGCGGCGACGCGACGCTGATCGGCTACCCCGGCGACCGCTGCGGCACCAAGCCGATCAGCGGCGACGCCGCCATCGCGCAGTGCGCGCGCACGCAGCCCGACAAATGGGCTTCGACACAATGGCGCTCACACGGCAAGGTGCAGGCCGACACGCGGTCGAGTCTGTTGCTGTACACCATCGACAGCTTCGCCGGCGAGAGCGGCGCGCCGCTGTGCCTGCGCCACGGCGGTGTGCTGCACCTGCTGGGCTTGCACCATGGGGCCGAACGCTCGGCCATCGGCGTGGTGCAGCGCAACGAAGGTGTGCGCGTGACACGGCGCATGCTGGCCGACCTGGTGCGCTGGATCAACGACCATGCCGGCCGCAGCATCGCGCGTGTCGACAACGACACGCTGCTGTTCGGCGGCGCGGCGCCGACACCCGAGATCGCGGAAGAAGTAGAACAAGCGAAAGAAGCCGCAGCGCCGGTGGCCAGCGCGGCCGATCTGGCGCTGCTGCGCCGTGCCGCGGCGCAGGTCGAAGCAGGGCTGCAGGCCGCGGCGGCGGTGTTGCCGAAGGTGGCCGATCCCGGCCAGCGGGCGTTGTTTGCGTTCATCGTGTCGCTGCTGCGCACCCACTTCTTCCCGCGTGGCCACGGCCTGGTGGATTCGAAGGCGCGGCTGCTGCGGGCGTCGCGCGCAGCGCGGCTGCAGATGCAGGTCGAACAGGCCGACGGTTCACGCTGGCCATTCGAACACCGGCTGCGGCTGGTGCTGTCGGCGCGGCCACCGGCCAACGCCCGTGTTGCCGGTGAACACCGTGACACGGCCTTCAGCAGCATCACGCTGCACGCCACCGCGTTCGACGGTGTCTCCCAAGCCAGCGCGGCCGGCGTGGCCGTGCACGAGACGGTGCACATGCTGGTGTCGCTGGTGGCCGCGCTGCGGCGCCGTTTCGGCGACACGGTGGCGCAGCGTTTCCTGGCGCGTGAACCCTGGCGCCGGCTCGACCTGCAGCCTTTCGAGACGCACCGCTTGTCGCTGCGCCGGGCCGTGGCGGCACTGCTGCAGGTCTGGCCGGGCCGGGCGGACGCCGGTGCCGATGCACTGGCCGACCAGCTCGTCGAGGAAGCGCTGGCCTACACGCTGGGCCAGCAACTCGCTGTCGTCATGGACGCCGCGGTGGCGCGGCGCGGGCCCAAGGTGGTGTGGGTGTCGAGTTCGATCGCCGGTCTGTTGCTGCGCCAGTATGTGATCGACCGCCTGCCGAAACCCGCGCCGTCGTTGACGTCGGCGCCGGTGGCCGCCGCACTGGCCAGCGTCCGCAGCGAAATCGAAGCGCTCACCGAGGCGCTGCGGCAGCGCTGGACAGGCGGCTGAGCAGCGCCTGCAGCGGCGCCCTGAACTGCGCGCCGACCGCTGGCTGCGCCGCCAGCGCGGCCTGGGCCTGGCGCGCCAGCGCCAACGCGCCGCGGCGCTCGCCCGCCGCGAGCAGTGTTTCGGCCAGCGCGGTCTGCACCTGGGTGGTCCACGGGCTGTTGCCGGCGTCTTCGGCCTGACGCAAGACCAGCGCGCGGCGCAGGTCGTCGCCGGCGTTCGCGAGCTCGCCGCGCTGCTGCCGCGCGCGGCCGCGTTGCAGCAGTGCATCGGCCTGCAGGTCGGGCAGCCGGCCTTGCAGCGGCGCTGCGTCGAGCTGCTGCAGTGCCTGGCTTGCCAGCGCTTCGGCATCCGCAGGCCGCTGCTGCAGCAGGGCCGCTTCGGCCTGCAGCACTAGCACCTGCACGGCGTCGAAGGGGTTGGGCAGTGACACCGCCTGCAGCCGCTGCAGCGCCAGCGCCGCATCGCTTTGCGCCAGCGCCAGCCGCGCCTGTTCGAGCCAGTAGCGGTGCATCGTCTGCGCTGCGACGGCATTGCCGCCCGCGGCCTGCCAGAGCTGCTCGGCTTCGTCGAGCGCCGCGCGGCTGTCGGCGAAACGGCCCTGGGCCGTCAGCACGGCGGCCTGCAGTTGCAGCGTGCGCGCCAGCGGCACCGAACGCGGATAGTTCGCACGCAGGTCGGCAACTTCGTCCGCCAGCTGCACACGGCCGAGTTCGAACTCGCCGCGCGCCAGCGCCGCTGTGCCGACGAAGCGCCGCAGCGTCGCCGCGGCGTCGGGGGTGGCGCGGGTTTCGGGCCGCGCCAGCGTGGCCTGCGCCGACTGCAGCAGCTGCCAGCCTTCGCTGCGCCGGCCGGTGGCGTGCAGGAAACCGCCGAGCTTGGCCTGCGTCTGCAAGGTGGCGCCCGCCGCATCGCCGTGCAGTTGCCGTGCCTCGGCAAGCGCCCGGCGCAGGTAGCCCTCGGCATCGGCCCATTGCACGGCTTCGTGGTGCGACTCCGCCAGGTGCACCCAGGGTGTGATGCGCCAGGCCGCGGTGCTGGGTTCGTTGTGTTCCACGGCCAGCAGCGCCTCCTGGTGCAGCGCCTGCGCAGCGGCCTGGTCGCCGGCGAGGTAACGCGCGCGCGCGGCCATCTGCAGCGCATGGAACAGGTTGGTCCAGCGTCCGGGTTCGGCGCGGAACTGGCGCAGCGCGTCGTCGGCGTGCTGGCGCATCGGGCCGATCGCCAGGTACTGTTCGATGCGCGCCGATTCGATCGCGACCCAGCCGCGCATCTCCGAGCTGCGGTCGCCGATGGCGTCGAGGATGCGGCGCGCCTGGTCGAGCGCGACGATGCCGCGCTCGCGCCGGTTGCCGGCCGAGACATCGTGTGCAACGCTGAGCAGCGCCTCGGCGACACGGGCGTCGTTGCGGCCGTGAACCTGTTCGAGCGCGGTGACACGCTGCTCGCGCAGCCGGGCGGCGTCGTCGAAACGTTCGAGCTGGAAGTACATGTCGGCCAACACGTCCAGCACCGCGGCCTGCGCCTGCGGGCTGTCCTTCAGCTGCGCGCCGACACGCGCCGCGCCGGCGTCCAGCAGGTCGCCGGCGGTGGCCTGGCGGGCCTTCTGCGGGTCGGCCTGGCGCAGCGAATTGGCGTTGAATACGTCGACCAGGAAAGCCTGCACCACCTGCGCCCGTTGTGATTCGCTCTGTGCCTGCGCCGCCATCCGGTGCGCGCGGTCGGCCTGCCACAGCGAGACGCCGGTGGCCGCCAGCAGCAAGGCGCCGGCCGCGCCCGCCAGCGCCACGCGCAGCCGGTGCCGCTGCACGAACTTGCGCAGCCGGTAGGCCGTGGAATCGGGCCGTGCCAGCACCGGCTGGCCGGCGAGGTGGCGCTGCAGATCCTGCAGGAAGGCGTCGGCGGTGGGGTAGCGCTCGGCCGGGTCCGTCTTCAGCGCCTTCAGCGCAATCGTGTCCAGGTCGCCTGCCAGCGCGTGCGCCAGCGCGCGTGGCGTGCTGCGGCGCTGGCGCGCGACTTCGTCGTTCAACACCTGCTGGCTGGGCCGCGTGGGTTCGGCCAACGAGACCGTCACCGCCGCGGGGCGCTGGCCGCACAGCAGCTCGTACAGCACGACGGCTAGCGAATAGACATCGCTTGCGGTGCCCACCGGCCGGCCGGCGGCCTGCTCGGGCGACGCGTACTGCGGCGTCAGCGCACGGCCGCCGTGCTGCGTCAGTTCGGTCTCGGCGGCGCTGCCGTCCTGCATCAGCTTGGCGATGCCGAAGTCGAGCAGCCGCACCTGGCCGCTGTCGGTGACCAGGATGTTGGCCGGCTTCAGGTCACGGTGGATCACCAGGTTCTGGTGCGCATGCTGCACGGCTGCCAGCACCTGCAGCATCAGCGCCAGCCGCTCGCGCAGCGGCAGGCGGTGCTGGTCGCAGTGTTCGTTCAGCGGCGTGCCGCGCACCAGTTCCAGCGCCAGGTAGGGCTGGCCGTCGGGCGCAATGCCGGCGTCGAGCAGGCGCGCGATGTTCGGGTGTGCCAGCGCTGCGAGGATGCGCCGCTCGCGTGCAAAACGCGCATGCAGCGTCGGCCCGAACAGGCTCGGGTGCACGAGTTTGAGTGCGACATCGCGCTCGAACAGGCCGTCGGCACGTTCGGCCAGCCAGACCGAGCCCATGCCGCCCTGGCCGAGCAGCTGTTTGATGCGGTAGGGGCCGAAACGCCGGCCTTCGAGCGACGGCGCCGTGCTGCGTGCGATGCGGCGCGAGATCAGCTCGGCGGTCTCCAGGCGCGGTGTCGTCGTCGCCGTCGGCGTGGCCGCCTGCAGCAGCCCGGCGACGGCATTGGCCAGCGGCGGATCACGCTCGGCGAGCGCGGCCAGCCAGCCCGGCCGCTGCTCGGGCGCAAGGTCGAGCGCTTCGTCGAGCAGCGCGGCGGCCTGTTCGGCCTGGGCTGGTGTCAGTTCGCGCAACCGCAGCGGCGACGGCAGCGGCGACGGCAGCGGCAGTGACAGGCCCGCGGCCATTCAGCCCTCGTCCATCAGCCGCACGAGGAAGGCCCGTGCCTTCTCCCATTCGCGTTCGACGCTGCGTGTCGAGATGCCGCGCACCTCGGCGACTTCGCGCACCGACAGGCCGGCGAAGTAGCGCATCTCCACCAGCTGGTGGTAACCCGGCGCTATGCGCTCCAGCGTGTCGAGCGCGCTGTTGATCGCGAGCAGCCGGTCGTCGTCGAACGACACACCTTCGACGCCGGTGGTCAGCGTGACGATGACTTCACCGCCGCCGCGGCGCTGCGACTGCTGCTCGCGGATGTGGTCGACGACGACGCTGCGCATGACGCGGCCGACATAACCGAAGAAGGCCTGCCGGTCGCTGGCCTGCAGCTGGCCACGTTCGCTCAGGCGCAGGAAACTTTCGTGCACCAGCGACGTGGTGTCGAGACCGGCGACGCCGTTGCTGCGGTACAGCCTGCTGTGCGCGATGCGCTTCAGGTCGGCGTAGACGCGGTCGAAGAGGCGGCTCGAAGCCAGCGGGTCGCCGCTGCCGGCCGAACGCAACAGGTCGGTCAGTGCCGGTTCGGCAGCAGCGGGGGCGGTAGGTGTCAAAGGCACAGGCGGGCGCTCGAAAGGAGCGCCGAAGATAGCGCCGCGGTCCGCAGGCGCCATCCCCAGCCTGTGGTGGGCGCTGTTACACGCCGAGCAGTTCGACCTCGAACACGAGGGTCGCGTTCGGCGGGATCACGCCGCCGGCGCCGCGTGCGCCATAGCCCAGATCGGCGGGAATCGTCAGCACGCGGGTGCCGCCGACCTTCATGCCTTGCACACCTTCGTCCCAGCCGCGGATGACGTGGCCGGCGCCGAGCGGGAAGGCAAACGGGTCGCCGCGGTCCTTGCTGGAGTCGAACTTCTTGCCGCGGCTGTCGGCCGCTGCGGGGTCGTGCAGCCAGCCGGTGTAGTGCACCTTGACGCGGGCGCCGGCTGTGGCTTCGGCGCCGCTGCCGACCGTGACGTCGTCGTACTGCAGGCCGGAGGGGGTGGTGGTCATGCGAGTTTCCTCATGGATTCGGGGTGCGCATCATGCCAGCCCAGGCGGACACAGCGGCGGCCAGCCAGTCGGGCACGGTGGTGGCGGGCAGTGCGGGCAGCCCCAGCACCTGCGCAGCGGCCCGCAGTGCCAGCAGCGGGTCGGTCAGATCCAGCGGCAGCGCGCCGTTCTGCTTCGACAGCTTCGCGCCGTCGGCGCCCAGCACCAGCGGCGTGTGCAGGTAACGCGGTGTCGCCACGCCTAAAGCGCGCTGCAGCAACAGCTGCCGCGGCGTGTTGTCGGCAAGGTCTTCGCCGCGCACGACATCGGTGATGCCCTGCGCCGCGTCGTCCACCACCACGGCCAGCTGGTAGGCCCAGAGGCCGTCGGCGCGGTGCAGCACGAAGTCGCCGACCTCTTGCGCCACGTCCTGCGTGCAGGCCCCGAGCCGCCGGTCGTGCCAGTGCACCTCGCCTTCGGCACAGCGAAAGCGCCAGGCGCGCGCCGGCTTGCCATGCAGCCCGTCGCGGCAGGTGCCGGGGTAGGGGCGCTCGGCAAAACGTGTGTGCATGACGCCGCGGGCGGCGAGCGCCATGTCGATGTCCTTGCGTGTGCAGCCGCAGGGGTAGGCCCGCTGCCGCGCAAGCAGCGCCTGCAGCGCCTGCGCATAGGCCGCGTCGCGCTGCGACTGCCACCAGGGCGGCTCGTCGGGCAGCAGCCCGCAGGCCGCCAACTGCTGCAGGATCAGCGCATCGGCACCCGGCACGCAGCGCGGCCGGTCGACATCTTCGATGCGCACCAGCCAGCGCCCGCCGTGCGCACGCGCGTCGAGCCAGCTCGCCAGCGCCGCCACCAGCGAGCCCGCATGCAGCGGGCCGGTGGGCGAGGGCGCAAAGCGGCCGACGCAGACCATCAACTCAACGGCCCGGCATGCCGCTCCAGCAGCGCGCGCCGTGTCGTCGGGCTCTCCAGCTGTGTCAGCCACCACTGCAGTGCGCGGCCGATGCCCATCGCCCCGCGTTCTGCGCGCCAGGCGTAGTGCAGCGAGCCGACACGGGCGCCACGCACCGTTTCTTTCTTCACCAGATGCCCGGCTTCGATGTGGGCACGGGCCATCGGCTCGGGCACGAAGCCGCAGCCCAGCCCACGCAGCAGCGCTTCGAGCTTGCTGCGCATGCTGGGCACGGTCAACACGTCCTGCCCCGGCAGCAGGTTCAGGGTGAGCGGCGTCATGCGCTGCGCCGTGTCGGCCACCGCGACGGCGCGGTGGTGCACGAGCTGGGCGTCGACCAGCGGTTCGTCCAGCGCTGCCAGCGCGTGGTGCGGAGCGACGCAGAAGATGAACTCCATCGGGCCGAGCGGGCGCAGTTCGATGCCACCCGGGTTGGCATGTTCGCCGGCAACGCCGATCGCCAGGTCGACCTGGCCCAGCACCAGCGCTTCCCAGGTGCCGGCAAGCACGTCACTGCGCAGCCGCAGCCGGGTGCCGGGGCCGTCGCGCACCCGTTCGTCCTTTGAATCGCAGATGCCGCAGAACGATTCGACCAGTTCGAACACCGTCGTCGTCGAAAGGACGTCTTCGACGCTGATCGAGAGCGTCGTCTCCCAGCCGCTGGCGACACGGCGCACGCGGTTGGCCACCGCGTCCATCTCGCTGAGCAGGCGCCGGCCTTCGTGCAGCAGTTCGGTGCCGGCTTCGGTGAGCTGGGCCTGGCGCGAGCTGCGGTCGAACAGCAGCACGTCGAGCGCGTCTTCGAGCTGGCGCACGCTGTAGGTCAGCGCCGAAGGCACCTTGCCGAGTTCACGCGCTGCCGCGGCAAAGCTGCCGGTGCGGGCGATGGCGTCCATCATCGCCAGCGCGTCGGGGGTCAGGGCCTGTCTGCGGTCTGTCATGCCTTCATCTTATTTGAACGGGACCTTCAAGCCATGGCCACCCCGCACCGGGGCGCGGCGCCTACATTCCTTTCACCGAAAGGAGTTCCGCATGATCAGCCTTCGCAAATCAGCCGACCGCGGTTTCGCAGACCACGGCTGGCTCAAGAGCTTCCACAGCTTCTCGTTCGCCGACTACTACGACCCGGCCCACATGGGCGTGGGCAACCTGCGTGTGATCAACGAAGACCGCATCGCCCCCGGCACCGGTTTCGGCACGCACGGCCACCGCGACATGGAAATCGTCAGCTACGTGCTCGACGGCGCGCTGGCGCACAAGGACAGCATGGGCAACGGCACGGCGGCTGGCGCCAATGCGGGTGTCATCCGCCCCGGCGATGTGCAGCGCATGAGCGCCGGCACCGGTGTGCGCCACAGCGAGTTCAACCACGCGGCCGACAGCACGACGCACTTCCTGCAGATCTGGATCCTGCCCGAGCGCCAGGGCATCGCACCCGGCTACGAGCAGAAACACTTCGACGCCAACGCCAAGCGCGGCAAGCTGGCGCTGGTGGCCTCAAGCGACGGCCGCGATGGTTCGGTGACGATCCACGCCGATGCCGCCATCCGCGCCGGCCTGTTCGACGGGGCTGAACGTGCCGAGCTGGCGCTGGACCCCCAGCGCACCGCCTACGTGCACCTGGTGCGCGGGCAGCTCTCGGCCAACGGCGAGACGCTGAAGGCCGGCGATGCACTCACGCTGGCCGGTGAAAGCCGGCTCGTTCTCGATGGCGGCGACAACGCCGAAGTGCTGGTCTTCGACCTCGCCGCCTGATTCCACTTTTTTTGACCTGACCTGGAAACCACCATGAAAACCTCTGCTCCCGTCGTTGTGCTCGCCCGTGTGCTGCTGGCACTGATGTTCGTGCTGGCTGGCTTGTCGAAGTTCGCCGGCCTGGCCGGCACCGCCGGCTACATCGCCAGCAAGGGCTTGCCGATGCCGATGGTGCTGGCCGTGCTGACGGCCATCGTCGAAGTTGTCGGCGGCGTCTTGCTGATCGTTGGCTTCCAGGCCCGCATCGCGGCACTGGCGCTGGCGCTGTTCACCATCGCCGCGTCGTTCCTGTTCCACAACTTCTGGGCGATGCCGGCCGACCAGGCCTTCGTCAACCAGTTGATGTTCATGAAGAACCTGTCGGTGGCGGGTGGCCTGCTGTTCGTGTTCTCGCTCGGCGCCGGCCCTGCGAGCCTGGACGCACGCCGCCAGGCCGCTGCCTGAATTTCCCCAACGCTGTCCTGAAGGAACCACTCCCATGAGCAAGATCGTCATCGTCTACCACAGCGGCTACGGCCACACCAAGAAGGTTGCCGAGGCCGTGGCCGAAGGCAGCGGCGGTGCGCTGCTGGCCATCGACGCCGAAGGCAACCTGCCCGAAGGCGGCTGGGAACAGTTGGCCGCGGCGAACGCCATCGTCTTCGGCTCGCCCACCTACATGGGCAGCGTGAGCTGGCAGTTCAAGAAGTTCGCCGACGCGTCGAGCAAGGCCTGGTTCACGCAACAGTGGAAGAACAAGCTCGCTGCCGGTTTCACCAACAGCGCCTCGATGAACGGCGACAAGCTGTCGACGCTGCACTACATGTTCACGCTGAGCCAGCAGCACAGCATGTACTGGGTCGGCACCGGCATCATGCCCAGCAACAGCAAGGCGTCCACACGCGCCGACATCAACTACGTCGCTTCGTTCGCCGGCCTGATGACGGCGACACCGTCGGACGCTTCGGCCGACGAGATGATCCCCGGCGACATCGCCACCGCGCTGAAGTTCGGCGAGCGCATCAAGGAAGCGGCGGCGAAGTTCGCCTGACGCGCAGGAATCGTGTCGGGGTGCGTTCATGGGCGCTACAGTGGCGCCGATGAACGCGATCGACACCATCCTGCGGGTGCTGCCCTGGACCGACTGGGTGGCACTCGTTGTTTACTTTGCCGCGTGGGTGGGTTATGCCTGGTTCGCCCACCGGCTTGCCGCGGTGCGGCCTTCGGTGCTGGCGCTGACCAACCGCGAGCGGGTGCGCTGGATGCTGCAGACCACCAGCCGCGAGAACCGCGTCGTCGACGGCGTCGTCGTGCAGAACCTGTCGGCGAGCCCGTCGTTCTTCGCCTCGACCACCATCCTCATCATCGGCGGCCTGCTGGCGGTGCTGTCGAGCACCGAACGCGCGAGCGAGATCGTGCGCGAGATCCCGTTCGCTGCGCGCAGCAGCGTGCTGGTGTTCGATTTGAAGGTGGTGCTGATGCTGGCGATCTTCGTCTACGCCTTCTTCCGCTTCACCTGGAGCCTGCGCCAGTACACCTTCGGCGCCTTGCTGGTGGCCGCAGCGCCCGACCCCAAGCTGTTCACCGACGCCGCGCAGCGCGATGCCTTCGCCAGCCGCGCCGGGCGTGTGATGGGCCTGGCCGCCGAGACCTTCAACGACGGCCTGCGCGCCTACTACATGAGCTTCGCGGCGCTGGCCTGGTTCTTTTCGCCCTGGGCGATGCTGGGCGCCACCGCCGGCGTCGTGTTCATCCTCTACCGGCGTGAGTTCCACTCCGACGTGCTGGCGGTATTGAACGAGGCCTGACCTAGGGCGCCGCAGTAGTTGAAGTAGCGCAAGCGTTCAAATCAATGACTTGGCGTCGACCGCGCCACTCGACGGTCCACCTTGTCGCCCAAGGTTCATGCAACTGGCCTTCGACGGTGCCAGAGTTCCTGCCTCAGGTCGCCTCACCCCTGCCCGACCGAGCAGCATGCCGCGAAGCCGCCGCTCAGGGGCACCGGCAGTCGGCCAGTTGCGGGCGCTCGCGCGCGTCCGCTTGAAGCGGGTCGAATCCACGGTTGCGGATGACGCGAAAACGCCTCACCTGCGTCGCGGTTCTGCCGCCTGGATCTGGAAGAGGCTGTGCCCTGTTTCCTGCTTCGGCGCTATGCCCGTCGCGCAGTCTTCAGTTGCCGCCGAAGAAACTGGCCGGCCACGAAGATGTCTTTTTCAACTGCCCGCCGTACACCGGCGCTGTCACCGCATGCCAGGGCCTTGATCAGATCCTCGTGAGCATCGTTGAGCACGGCCGCAGCCTCGGGCGCATCGAACAGTTGATTGGAAACGGGACCCGCCTTGAGCCACAGTGTGTCGATCAGACGGAACAGCAGCGGCGAGCCGGCCGCACGATACAGCAGGACATGGAAGTCCTCATTGAACGCCAGGTAGGCCACGAAGTCGCCGCGCGTGAGCGCGGCGCTCATCTGCTTGCAAAGTCGCTGCATGGCCACACGTTTGGGGCCGTCGAGATTTGCGGCGCCGCGCTCGGCGGCCTCGCCCTCCAGCAGCATGCGCATCTGCACCAGGTCTTCGAGCTCCGCTGCGGACATGCGCGGTATGGCCACACCAGCATTGGGTACGTTGATCAGGGCACCTTCGGCAGCCAGCCGCTGCAACGCCGCACGTACCGGCATGTGCCCCACGGCCAATTCGGCCGCCACGTCTCGGATCTTCAAGCGCTGGCCGGGAAGGAAACGTCCAACGGTCACCCACTGCCGCAAACGGGCATAGACATCGTCTTGTTGGGTGCTGCTGGCTTCGCCTGGCGGATCGGACGCACTCATCCCTTGCGCTCCTGCAGGCAGTTCCCGCCATCGACGACGACCAGTTGGCCGGTGATATAGCTCGCGCCCGGCATGGCCAGGAAAGCGATGGCGGTGGCCGTTTCGGTTGGTGTGCCGGCGCGTCCGATCTGCGTGCGCAGTGCAGCCGTGGCCAGCAGCGTGGCGGTGGCAAAGCCAATGCCGGCAGGACTGCCGGCACCGGTGATCAGCGCAACCTGGCCTGACAGCGAGAACTGCGGGTGCTGGCATTCAAGCACCGGAAAGTTCCTGCAGCGCGCCGTCCATGGCGCCGAGCAAGCATTCGACATGGGCGTCGGTGGTGTCCGGGCAGATGAGCATCATGTTGTGAAACGGCGTGATCAAGACGCCTTGGTTCAGCAGATACAAGTGCAATGCGTGCTCGAGCTCCGCGTTCATCGCTGCGCCGGCTTCAGTGCCGTTGCGCGGTGGTTGGGCACGGAACTGGAACTCTGTGCGCGCACCCACCTGGGTGATGCACCAGGGCAGACGATAGCGCTGAACCAGTGCGCGCAGTCCCAGCGCCAGGCTTTCGGCACGCGCATGCATCGGCACAAACACTTCCGGTCGCAAGCAGGTGCTGAGTGTGGCGCGCATGGCTGCCATCGCCAGAAGGTTGGCCGTGAGCGTGGTGCCGATCCCGGAATGACCCGGCGCGGCCGCACGCTTGGCCGACTCGGCGCGCGCGGCCAGGTCGGCGCTGAAGCCGTAGGCGGCGCATGGCATGCCGCCGCCCAGCGCCTTGCCCACCACCACCGCATCGGCTGCAATGCCATGCGCCCGCGCATAGCCACCAGGGCCGCTGCTGAGCGTATGGGTCTCATCCATCACCAGCCAGCTGCCGTGGTGGCGAATCAAGGCGGTCGCCTTCTCCCAGAATCCTGGATCAGGCAACACCATGCCGGTATTGGTCATGACCGGCTCGGCCAGCACGCACGCCACGTCGCCGGGCGACAGGGCCGCTTGCAACGCCACCAGATCGTTGAACTCGATCACCCGCGTCGTGGTGGTGAGGTCATGCACCTGACCCAGCAGACTGGGCCGCTGCACGGGCCGGCCATCGACCAGGTCGACGAACACGTCGTCCACCGTGCCGTGGTAACAACCGTTGAAGACCAGCAGGACGCGCCGGTCCGTGATCGCGCGCAACCAGCGCAACACGAAGCGGTTGGCATCGGTGGCCGTCATCGCGAACTGCCACTTCGGAAGACCGAATCGCTCGGCCAGCAACCGGGACACCTCAGCGGCGTCTTCCCCGGGCAGCATGGTGGTCATGCCATTGACTGTCTGCGCCCGGAGTGCCTCGGCCACTGCGGTCGGCGAGTGACCGAACATGGCGGCGCTGTCCCCAAGGCAGAAGTCCACCAACGTGTGACCGTCCGCGTCCCCCAACTCCGCACCGCGTGCCCACGCGACATGCAGCGCAAACGGGGTACTCCAGTCGCTCATCCAGTGCAATGGCACGCCAAACATCATGTGCTCGTTGGCCCTGGATGCCGACAGCCGCGAGCGCGGGCGAGCGACCGCATAGCGCTCGCGTTCTCGTTCGAGCAAGGCGCGCACCTTCGCAGGGGCGATGCCAGTGGACGAACGGTCTTGGTGCGGGCTCGCGCTCATGGTGAATCGATGTGGATGCGAAAGTGACAGGGTTGCGACGACGTGGCGGCGACCTGCTCAGACGAGCAGCATCAGGTGCTCACGCTCCCAGCTGCTGATCACTCTGTTGTAGCCGGCATATTCCAACTCCTTGACGGCACAGAAGGCGTCGACGAACAGATCGCCCAGCACCTCACGCAGGTCGTCGCAGGCCCGCATCGACGCCAGGGCATCCTCCAGGTGACGCGGCAGTTCATGGTCCACGTTCCAGGCGCTTTGCAGCGTAGGCTCGCTGGGCTGCAACTGCTTTTGCATGCCGAGCCAACCGCAGGCCAGCGTGGCGGCCATTGCAAGGTAGGGGTTGGTGTCGACCCCGGGTACGCGGTTCTCCACCCGGCGCGCCTGCGGCCCCGACTTCGGAATTCGAATGCCGCACGTGCGGTTGTCATGACCCCAGCGCACATTGATCGGCGCCGACATGTAGGGCGACAAGCGCCGGTAGGAATTGACGAACGGCGCCAGCACCGGCATCACCTGCGGGATGTAGACCTGCTGGCCGGCGATGAACTGGTGGAACAGGTCCGAGCACTCGCCGTCAGCGCGGCTGAAGATGTTCTGCCCCGTGTCCGCCGCGACGATGCTCTGGTGGATATGCATCGCACTGCCTGGCTCACCTTCCATCGGCTTGGCCATGAACGTGGCGAAGACGCCGTGGCGCAGCGCCGTCTCGCGCACCGCGCGCTTGAAGAGGAAGACCCGATCGGCGAGGTTCAGCGGGTCGCCGTGGCTGAAGTTGATTTCCATCTGCCCGGGGCCGGCCTCGTGGATCAGCGTCTCGACGCCCAATTCGTGGCGCTCGCAGAAGGTCGAAAGCTCCTGAAAGAACGGGTCGAAGTCGTTGACGGCGTCGATCGAATAGCTCTGTCTGCCGACTTCAGGCTTTCCGGTGCGCCCCAACGGCGGCTGCAATGGCTCATGCGGATTCTGCTGCCGTGCAACCAGGTAGAACTCCATCTCGGGGGCCACGATGGGACGCCAGCCCCGGCTTTCGTACAGCGCGAGAACGCGGCGCAGCACCGCGCGGGGCGACAGCTGAACTGGCCGGCCGTCCCATTCTTCGCAGTCATGGATGACCACGGCCACGGGTTCCTCTGCCCAGGGAACGATACGCACTGTCGACGCATCGGGTTGGCAGACCATGTCGGGGTCGGTGTCGCCGACGAAGGGCCCGTTGTCGGGTTGTTGGCCGTTCACGGTGTTCAACAGCACGCTCTTCGGAAGGCGCATCGCCCCACCGGCCAGGAACAGATCGCGCGGCACGATCTTTCCGCGCGCAATGCCTGTCATGTCTGGAATCACGCACTCGACTTCATGAATGTGGCGGCTGGTGAGGAAATCGTGCAAGAGGGGGCTCATGGATCAAGTTTATCCTATGTCGTCACATTGTGATCACAAATGTTCAACTCATCATCAAGTGTTCTACAAGAAAACATAGGTATGTGATCTCATACCTAAAAGCGGTGGAGCCGATGAAGCCACGTGATTGGCGACCATGAGCGGCGTCACGTCCCCCCATTTGAGGTGACGCTGGCAAGGCGACGACGCGCCGGCCGACCGGCCAGCGATCAGGCGCAGGGCTTGTGCCAGCGGTGCTGCAGCAGTTCTTCAATGCGGCGGTTGGAGTGCCCGCGATGCCGCCACGAACCGTCCTGGGAAATCGCGCAGACCCATGTGTTCGGGTATTCCAGCGTGGCCAATTCGACCGCCTTCTTGGTCTTCCACGGTGCTAGGCGATGGATGAGTTCCGCCGTGTACAGCCCGTTGATCGTCTCGGCCAACGCGTATTCGTGGCTGTCGCCCTTGCTACCTGCCCGACGACTCGATCCAAGCCTCGGCCAGACGCTCGCTGTAGCGAATGGAGACCTACTGCGAGCCACGGTCGGACGGGTGGACCAAGCTGCTGTCGCGCTCGGGTCGGCACGTGCAGGGCCTGCTCCAGCGCATCGAGCACGAAGTCGGTGTGCATCGAACCACTGACCGCCAGCCGACGATACGCAGGGCGAAAGACGTCGATGACGAAGGCCACGTACAGCAAACTGAGTTGACGGAAAGCCGTCGCTGACCGCGGGTGGTCTGTCCGCCGGACGGAGACTCCTGGCATCTCGGACACCGAGTTCAAAGCTGTATTGCCTGTGCCGGCGAGTAGGCCAGTCGTCGCAACTGGAGCCCGCCAGTCGCAGAACTGTGGCGCCCTACGCCTGACCGGCGCGCCCGTTGTCCGGCGCCCTTGTCCCGCGGGCCCGCGGCCCCATCTCTTGCTACCTGCCCGGCCGGGCAGTGCAGCACTGCCCGGCCGGTGGATGCGGCGCCGGCCTGCGGCGCGCACGATGGCGTCACTCTCGCCATCCCGCCCAGGACCCACCATGACGCCGACGCCCGCCAGCCATCCCGCCCACGACACCAGCCGCTTGCCCGACGCGGTGGACCGCCTCGCCACCGCGGTGGTGGGCATCGCGCTGCGGCGCAGCGCCGCGTCGGGTGTCGTCTGGCGGCCGGGTGTGGTGGTGACCGCCGCCTCGGCGCTGTGGCGGGCGCCGCGTGTGCATCTGGTGCTGCCCAGTGGCGAGCAGGTGGCCGGTGAAGTGCGCGGTGTCGATGCCAGCACCGACCTCGCCGCCATCGCCTTCGAAGGCGACGTGCAACCGGCCGAGCGCGCCGCCGCGGCCACGCCGCGTGTCGGCGACTTCGTGTTCGCGGTCGGCCGTGAGCCTTCGGGCCGCGTGCAGGCGAGTTTCGGCCATGTTGGCGCCGCTGGCGGCGAATGGCGCACCTGGCGTGGCGGCCGTGTCGAGCGGCTGATCCGGCTCGACGGCGGCCTCTACCCGGGCCTGGCCGGCGCGCCGGTGGCCGACGCCACGGGGCAGGTGCTCGGCGTCGCCAGCCCGGCGTTGAGCCGGCTGCACGGCGTTGTGCTGCCGGTGGCCACCGTCGACCGTGTGCTCGGCCAGTTGCTGGCCCACGGCCATGTGCCGCGGGGCTACCTCGGCATCGCCGCGCAGCCGGTGCGGGTGGCGCTCGAAGGCGGCAGCACCGAAGGCCTGCTCGTCAGCTCGGTCGCCGACGACGGCCCCGCGGCGGCGGCCGGGCTGATTGTCGGCGATGTCATCGTCAGCGCCGGTGGCCGGCCGGTCGCCAGCATCGAGGCGCTGCGCGACCTGCTGGCCGAGCAGGTCGGTGCGCAGCTGCGTTTGCAGGTGGCACGCGGCGGCCTGCCGCTGGAACTGACGCTCGACGTGGCCGAACGGCCGCGCCACGGCTGCCATTGAATGCCATCGCAACGCGGCAGCACGGCATGACCACCATCGTCGTCGTCAGCCCTTCGCCGCTGCTGGCCGACGGCCTGGTGGCGGCACTCTCGTCGGTGCCCGGCTGGCATGTCGCGGTGCATGCCGTGCCGGTGGCGGCCGACCTGCTGGTGCTGCATGCCCGCGACGCCGCCCAGGCGCTGGCCTGGCACGCCGCGCTGCCGCCGCAGCAGAACGCGGTGCTGCTCGGCGACGACCTGCGTGAACTGGCGCGGCGCGCGGCCGGCGAAACACGGCCGTTGGCGCTGTTGTCGCCCGACGCCACGCCAGAGCGGCTGCGCGCTGCGGTGGCGGCGGTGCTGCAGGGCTTGTCGGTGCGGGTCGCCGACGGCATGGCGCCGCACGCGCACAGTGGGCTGTCGTCCGCCGACCATGAACCGCTGACGCCGCGTGAACTCGAGGTCTTCGAGCTGCTGGGCAAAGGCCTGTCCAACCCCGACATCGGCGGTGTGCTCGGCATCTCGGCGCACACCGCGAAGTACCACGTCGGCCAGATCCTGGCCAAGGTCGGCGCCGCCACACGCGCCGAGGCGGTGCGCACCGGCCTGCAGCTGGGCGTGATCGGGTTGTGAACCTCAGGATCCGAGCAGCTTGCCGGTGCGTTGCAGCGCCGTGCCGGCGATCTTCGCCAGCCGAGCGCCCGGCGCCGCCCAGCGGGTGGCGACACGCGCGTACAGCACACCTGCCGAAGCCGCGCGCAGCGGCGTGACTTCGCCGCTGTCGACGTCCACCAGATCGGCGACCACGGCGCCGGCTTCGACGCGGTCGCCCGGCGCGTGGTGGAAGACCACGACACCGGCCTGGGGCGCGACCACGGGCTCCGAGCCCGCCAGCGGCGTCGGCTGGCACAACGGTGCCGGCAGCGGCGCCGGCGTGCCGGTGATGACGCCGCGCCGGCGCAGGAACTCGATCAGCGCTTCGGCGTCCTGTGCCGCCAGCCGGTGGTCGGTGTCGGCTTCGCCGCGCAATTCGACCGTGGCGCAGAAGCAGCCCAGCGGCACCGCGGCTTCGGGGAACTTCTGCTGCAGCAGCAGCCAGGGCCGGGTGCAGGCTTCGTCGAACGGCGAGTCACCCGACTCGGTGGCCAGCAGGATGGCCTGCGCGCCGAGCAAGGCGCCGAGTTCGTGTGCGATGTGTGCTTGCGGCGTCAGTGCATAGAGGTGCATCACGGCCTGCGAGTCGCAGTGGAGGTCGAGCACGGTGCTGCAGTCGGCCGCCAGTTGCACGAGCTTGTTCTTCAGGTCCTGCGCCGGGTTCTGCGCCACCAGCGCCTTGGCAGCGGTGCACAGCGCGTCGCGGATCGTGTGTTCGTTGGCTTCGGCGTCGCCCTGCAGCTGGCCCACCAGCGCGGCCGCGGCGGCGGCGGTGAGGTCGGCGTGGTTGCGGTTGAAGTTGACGCCGTCGCGCAGGTCGAAGCGGCCCTGGTGCTGGCCCAGCAGCTGCTGCGTCAGCCCCAGCGGGTTGGCGTAGGGCAGCAGCAGCACCTGGCCGCGCAAGGCGCCTTCGGCTTCTAGCTGCAGCAGGCGCCGGCGCAGCTGCTGCGCCACCAGCATCGCCGGCACTTCGTCGGCGTGCAGGGCGGCCTGGATCAGCGCCTTCGGGCCGGTGCCGGGTGTGCCGAAGCGCAGTACGGTGAGCCGGTGTTCGACGCCAGGCGTCGCGGGCTGGAGGGTCAAGGTCTGGGTTTGCATGGAAGGTATGGGTTCAGGCCTGGCCGGCGCGCAGGCGCTCGAGTTCGGCCTGCAGGCTGGCGGCGAGCTGGCTGTACAGACGCAGCTGGTCGCCCAGGGCACGCAGCCGCTCGGCGATGCGCGAGGCCAGGCCGATGAGCAGCTTGACGGCAACCTGCGGGTGCTCGGCGATCAGCCGCTCCAGGCCCAGGCGCGACAGCCCGGCGGCCTGCACCGGCGAGACGGCGGTGCAGGTGGCAGAGCGCGGCGCGCCGTCGAGCAGCGCCATCTCGCCGATGATGCTGCCGGCGCCGATGACGCCGATCTCCACCGCCGCCGACGGCGGATCGCCCAGCGTGTCGACCGCGACATCGCCTTCGAGCAGCAGCAGCAGGTAGTTCGCGCGCAAGTTGTCGCCTTCGCGCAGCACCGTGGCCCGCGGCGGGTAGTGCACCAGCACCATCTGCGCCACGACGCAAGCGGCTTCGTCGGCGTTCAGCGGCAGCATGGTGTGCGGCGTGCACAGCATCACCGCGGCGCGTTGCGCCAGACCGGGATGTTCGCTGAGTGGTGCGCTCATCGTGATGCCAGCCGTTCCAGGAAAGCTTCGCACAGCGCGAGCTGCTCCAGGCTGACGTATTCGTCGGCCTGGTGGGCCTGGTTGATCGAACCCGGGCCGCAGACCACGGTGGCGATGCCGGCCTGCTGGAACAGGCCGGCTTCGGTGCCGAAGGCCACCAGCGCGGTGCTGTCGCTGCCGGCCAGGCGCTGCGCCAGCGCCACCGCGGGGTCGCCGGCAGGGGCCAGAAACGACGGAATGGCGCAGATCGCTTCGAAGCGCAGCCCGGTGGCCGGGTCCACCGCCTGCATCGCCGGCACCAGCGTCGCGGCGTAGTCGGCGACCTCGCGGTGCATCGCCAGTGCATCGGTGCCCGGCAGGTTGCGGATCTCGTAGTGGAAGTGGCAGTCCTCGGGCACCACGTTGTCGGCGATGCCACCCTGCATCACGCCGACCGCGGCAGTGGAGAAGGGCACGTCGAAGCCGGCATAACGTGGTTCGTTGTTGCGCCAGCCGTCGGCCAGGTCGGCGATGCGGCTGACGACACGGGCGCCGGCCTCGATGGCGTTCACCGCCTGCGGCGTCAGCGACGAATGGGCGGCTTTGCCCTTGATGCAGCAGCGCCAGCGGTAGACACCTTTGTGCGCGACGGCCGGCACCATGCCGGTGGGTTCACCGACGATGCACATCTGCGGCGCCAGGCCGGCGTCTTTCAGGTCGGCGATGAGGTGGCGCACGCCGAAGCAGCCGACCTCTTCGTCGTGGCTGAAGGCGTAGTGCAGCGCATGCGGCAGGTCGGCGTCGAGGAAAGCCTGGGTGCGTGCGACGACGAGGCCGATGAAACCCTTCATGTCGGCGCTGCCGCGGGCCCAGAGCCGGCCGTCGTGCACGACGCCGCCCAGCGGGTCGGTGCGCCAGTCCTGGCCGTCCCAGGGCACGGTGTCGGTGTGGCCCGAGAGGATCACGCCGCCGGGTTTGCCGGTGCCGAGTGTGGCGAAGAGGTTGGCCTTGCGGCCGCTTTCGTCGCGGGTCAGCCGCAGCGGCACGCCGAGCGTGCGCAGGTGGTCGGCGATGCAGTCGATCAGTGCCAGGTTCGATTCGCTGCTGACGGTGTTCAGGCGCACGAGGCGCTGGGCCCATTCGAGGCCGGCTGCGGTGGGGGAGCTCATGGGTCAACTGTAGCCAGGAAAGCTAGGATCAGGGCATGACGACACCGACAGCTGAAATCATCCGTATCGCGGCAGCGCGCATCGCCGGCGACGTGCGCCGCACGCCGCTGTGGCGGCTGCCCGGTGCCGCGCTGGGCCTGCCCTGCGCCGAGGTCTGGCTGAAGCTGGAACAGCTGCAGATCGGCGGCAGCTTCAAGGCCCGCGGCATGTTCAACCGCATGCGTTCGCTGCCGGTGCCGGCGGCCGGCGTCGTGGTGGCGTCGGGCGGCAATGCCGGCATCGCGGTGGCGGCTGCGGCGCAGGCGCTGGGTGTGGCCTGCGAGGTCTTCCTGCCCGAGGTGTCGAGCGCCGCCAAACGCGCTGCGCTGGCGGCGCTGGGTGCCCATGTCGTGGTGCACGGCGCTGCCTATGCCGACGCGCTGGCGGCCTGCCTGGCGCGCCAAAGCGAGAGTGGCGCGCTGCTGATGCACGCGTACGACCAGGCCGAGGTGGTGGCTGGCGCCGGCACGCTGGCCCTGGAGATCGAAGCCGACGCCGGCCTGCCCGAGCGTGTGTTGGTCAGCGTCGGCGGCGGCGGCCTGATCGCCGGTGTCGCGGCCTGGTTCGGTGGCCGCTGCCGTGTCGAAGCGCTGGAGCCGGCGCTGGCGCCGACGCTGCATGCGGCGCGTGCGGCCGGCATGCCGGTCGACGTGGCGGTGTCGGGTGTGGCGGCCGATTCGCTCGGCGCACGCCGCATCGGCGAGATCGCCTGGAGCGTCGACCGCGCCGGGCTGATCGCGGCGTCACACCTGCTGCCCGACGACGCGATCCGCGACGCACAACAGCGCCTCTGGCGCTCGCTGCGGCTGGCCGTGGAGCCGGCGGCTGCGCTGCCGCTGGCGGCGCTGTGGAGCGGCGTGGTGCAGCCGGCGGCGCACGAGCGTGTGGCTGTCATCATCTGCGGCGCCAACCTCGATCCCGCCAGTCTGGCCTGAGCTACTTCAGACCGAGGAACTCGCGCACCGGCACCACGGTGCGCGCCGGGTCTTCTTCGTGCGGAATGTGGCCGAGGTCGTCGAACATCACGAGCTGGCTGCCGGCGATGCTGGCCTGGAAACGCTTCGCGAGCTCGGGGATGAAAAGTCGGTCCTGGCCGCCCCAGAGAATCAGTGTCGGCAGCGTCAGGTTCTTCAGCCGCGCGGCGTCTTCGCCGTTGTCCATCTGACGCAGGCGCTGGCCCAGGGCGCGGCGGTTGCCCTGGCGCAGCGTCAGTTCGAAGTAGCGGTCCACTTGTTCGGCGGTGATGCGCTCGGGGTGGCCGACCACCTTGGCCAGCCCTTGCGCCACCAGCGCACGCGGCAGCACTTCTTCGGCCAGCCAGCTCAAACCCGGCGTGCGTGCGATCCACCAGCCCAGCGGCACTGAAGCGCGTTCGATGGGCAGGCCGGCGCTGTCGACGAGGATCAGGCGCTCGACGCGGTCGTGCGCGATGAAGGCCATGCGCCACGCGACTTCACCGCCGAGCGAGTTGCCGCCGACAACGAAACGCTGCACCTGCAACTGGTCGAGCACGTCGAGCACGAAACGCGCGTAGGTGTCGCCGCGGTAGTCGTCGGTTTTGTACTGGCCGGCGAACGGGCCGGTCAGGCCGAAGGCCGGCAGGTCCAGCGTGATGACACGGCGCTGCGTCTTGAGCACCTTGACCCAGCCTTCCCAGGTGTGCAGGCTGGCCGAGGTGCCGTGGATCAGCACCACGGGCAGCGGGTCGTCGCGCGGGCCTTCGTCGCGCACATGCACCACCAGGCCCTTGACCTCGATGAAGTCCGAAGGCGGCGGCGCCCAGCGCGCCACCAGCGTTTCGACCGCGCGGTCCGGCGCGCGCGACAGCGTCAGCGCCAGCGCCGTCAACATCAGCAGAATGCCGATGGCCTTGATGGCGAAGGCCTTCATGCGAGGGTCGTATCGAGCGCGATGCGCGCGTCGAAGACAAAACAGTCGCCGCGCCAGCCCGGCGCTCCCGGGGCGTCTTCGAAGTACTTGAGGATGCCGCCTTCGAGCTGCAGCGCATGCGGCAAGCCCCGTTCGTGCATCAGCAGCGCGGCCTTTTCGCAGCGGATGCCGCCGGTGCAGTAGCTCACCACCGTCTTGCCTTCGAGTTCGCCGCGGTGGGCGTCGAGCGCGGCGGGGAAGTCGCTGAACTTCGACAAGCGCCAGTCGAGCGCGCCATCGAAAGCGCCGGCATCGACTTCGAAGCCGTTTCGGGTGTCGAGCAGCACCACCGGGCGGCCTGCGTCGCAGCGGCCGGCTGCGAGCCAGCGCGCCAGCGTCGGTGCGTCCACCGCCGGCGCACGCCCGCTGGCGGGGCGCACGGCGGGATGGTTCATGCGGATGATTTCGCGCTTGAGCTTCACACGCAGATGGCGGAAAGGCACGCTCTCGCTGAAGCTCTCCTTGGCATGCAGGCCGGCAAAGCGGGCGTCCTCGCGCAACGCGGCGAGCCAGCCGCGCACGGCAGCGGGCGCGCCGGCCAGGAACAGGTTGATGCCTTCGGGTGCGATCAGCACCGTGCCCTTCAGGCCGGCCGCTGCGCCGCGCTGGGCCAGCGTTTCGCGCAAAACGGCCGGCTCGCCGATGTCGACGAAGCGGTAGGCCGAAATATTCAAGACATTTGACACGCGCCGGATTGTAGGGAGCCGGCCGATAATTTCCGCATGCTCGACAAGCTCAACCAACTCACCGAATCGCATGGCGCACTGCAACCCGGCAAGGGCATGGTGAGCGGCGTCATCGCACTGTCGCTGGCGATCCTGTGTTTCCTGGGCGTGCTGGCCTTCCACTTCCCCGAATACCTGACGACACCGCAGCTGCGCCGCAGCTACAACGTCGACGTGATGCGCCAGCTGCTGTACTGGTCGCTGGTCTTGTCGGGCGGCGTCGCCTTGTTCAACATCGCCTTCGGCCGTGTGCGCTGGTTGTCGGCAGGGGCCTTCGTGTTGATCGGGCTGACGCTCGCTCTAGGCGGGCACAAGGTGCCGGTCAACGACTTTCCCGACAACACGCCCTACATCGGGCTGGACTGGTTCATCCTCGACCTGCTGGGCTCGTCGCTGATCTTCGTCTTCATCGAGAAGCTGTTTGCGCTGCGCCGCGAGCAGCCGGTGTTCAGGCCCGAGTGGCAGACCGACTTCCACCACTTCATCGTCAACCACATGCTGGTGGGCTTTGTGCTGCTGGCGGTGAACCTGCTGGTGCACAAACTCTTCGGCTGGGCGGCGAGCGACGGTGTGCGCGGCTGGGTGCAGGGGCTGAACTTCTGGCTGGCGCTGTTCTTCATCGTGCTGGTGGCCGACCTGGTGCAGTACTGGACCCACCGCGCCTACCACGAGGTGCCGCTGCTGTGGCGGCTGCATGCGGTGCACCACAGCGTCAAGAGCATGGACTGGATGGCCGGCTCGCGCCAGCACATCATCGAGCTGATCATCACGCGCACGCTGGTGCTGGCGCCGATCTACGTGCTGGGCTTCAGCAAGGAGGTGATCGACGCCTACATCGTCGTCGTAGGCTTCCAGGCGGTGTTCAACCATGCCAACGTCAGCGTGCGGCTGGGGCCGCTGCGCTACCTGATCGTCACGCCCAACTTCCACCACTGGCACCACGCGCAGGACGACGAAGCCATCGACCGCAACTACGCCGCGCACTTCGCCTTCATCGACCACCTCTTCGGCACCGCGGTGCAGGCCGACCGCGCCTGGCCGAACCAGTACGGCGTGGTCGGTGACTACGTGCCGAACGGCTTCTGGAAGCAGTTGCTGTTTCCTTTCGTCTGGAAGTCGGGGCCCTGATGCAGCGGTGGGAAAATGCCCACCATGCCTGCATCCCCGTTTGTCCACCTGCGCACCCACTCCGAATATTCCGTCGTCGACGGCACGCTGCGCATCGACGCCGCTGCCGCTGCCGCGAAGGCCGACCGGCAGCCCGCGCTGGCGATCACCGACCTGAACAACCTCTTCGGCGCGATCAAGTTCTACAAGGCCTGCCGCGGCGCGGGTGTCAAGCCGCTCATCGGCGTCGATGTCTGGATGGAACCCTTGGCGCTGGATGGCGGCGCCGACAAGAACCCGAGCCGGCTGCTGCTGCTGGTGCAGGACAACCAGGGGTACCTGAACCTGTGCGAACTGCTGGCGCGCGGCTGGACGAAAAACGCCCAGCGCACCCAGGCCTGGATCAAGTGGGACTGGCTGCGTGAACTGTCTGCCGGTTTCATTGCGCTCTCGGGCGCCGACATGGGCGCGGTCGGCGCCGCGCTGCTGGCCGGTGACACCGAACGTGCTGCTCACGTGGCAACGCAGCTGGCGCAGATCTTCCCCGGCCGCTTCTACCTGGAACTGCAGCGCGCCGGCCTTGCCACCCACGAAGCCCATGTGCGCGCCGCCGTGCCGCTGGCGGCGCGGCTGCAGCTGCCGGTGGTGGCGACACACCCGATCGAGTTCCTCGAACCCGACGACTTCGATGCCCACGAAGCCCGGGTCTGCGTTGCCGAAGGCGAGACGCTGGCGAACCCGAAGCGGGTGAAGCGTTTTTCGCGCGAGCAGTATTTCAAGACCCAGGTGCAGATGCAGGCGCTGTTCGCCGACGTGCCCTCGGCGCTGGCCAACACGCTGGAGATCGCGCGCCGCTGCAACCTGAAGCTGGTGCTCGGCAAACCGCAGCTGCCGGACTTTCCGACACCCGATGGTTCGCCGATCGAAGCCTATTTCCGCAAGGCTTCGCACGACGGGCTGGAGCGGCGGCTGGCGGCGCTGTTCCCCGTCGAAGCCCAACGCGACGCCGAACGCCCGGCCTACGTCGAACGGCTCGAATTCGAGATCACGACGATCCTGAAGATGGGCTTCCCGGGCTACTTCCTGATCGTCTCCGACTTCATCGTCTGGGCCAAGGCCAACGGCTGCCCGGTAGGCCCGGGCCGGGGTTCGGGTGCGGGCTCGCTGGTGGCCTACGCGCTGTTCATCACCGACCTCGACCCGCTGCAGTACAAGCTGCTGTTCGAACGTTTCCTGAACCCGGAGCGGGTGTCGATGCCCGACTTCGACATCGACTTCTGCCAGGGCAACCGCGACCGCGTCATCGACTACGTCAAGAACAAATACGGCCGCGAAGCGGTGAGCCAGATTGCCACCTTCGGCACGATGGCGGCCAAGGCCGCGCTGCGCGACGTCGGCCGTGTGCTGGGCATGGGCTACGGCCATGTCGACAGCATCGCCAAGCTGATTCCGGCGCCGCCGGGCAAGACGGTGACACTGGCCAAGGTGCCCGAAAAACCCGACCCCGGCGTGATCTACGCGCGTGCCGAAGAACCCGAGATCGACCGCCGCGAGAAGGCCGAGGAAGAGGTGGCCGAACTGCTGAGCCTGGCCACACGGGTCGAAGGCATCGTGCGCAACATCGGCATGCACGCGGGTGGTGTGCTGATCGCGCCGGGCAAGATCACCGACTTCTGCCCGCTCTACCAGCAGCCGGGCAGCGACAGCGCGGTGAGCCAGTACGACAAGGACGACGTCGAGGCCATCGGCCTGGTGAAGTTCGACTTTCTCGGCCTCGCGACGCTGACGATCCTGGAGCTGGCCAAGGAATTCATCGTCCAGCGCCGGCCCGAGCGCAAGAACTTCAGCTACGAGGCGTTGCCGCTGGACGACGCCAAGGTCTACCGGCTGTTCGCCGACGGCCTGACCGAAGCCGTGTTCCAGTTTGAAAGCCGCGGCATGCAGGGCATGCTGCGCGAAGCCAAGCCGAGCCGGCTGGAAGACCTGATTGCGCTGAACGCGCTGTACCGGCCGGGGCCGATGGACCTGATCCCGACCTTCGTGGCGCGCAAACACGGCAAGGAAAAAGTCGAGTACCCGCACCCGCTGCTCGAGACCGTGCTGGGCGAGACCTACGGCGTGATGGTCTACCAGGAACAGGTGATGCAGACGGCGCAGATCCTGGGCGGTTATTCGCTCGGTGGTGCCGACCTCTTGCGCCGTGCGATGGGCAAGAAGAAGGCCGAGGAGATGGCCGAACACCGCGAGATCTTCCGCGACGGCGCGGCCAAACAAGGCATTGCCGCCGAGAAGGCCGACGAGGTCTTCGACCTGATGGAGAAGTTTGCCGGCTACGGCTTCAACAAGAGCCATGCCGCGGCGTATTCGCTGCTGGCGTACCACACCGGCTGGATCAAGGTGCATTGCACGGCGGAGTTCTTCGCCGCCAACATGACGATCGAAGCCGACAACACCGACAAGCTGAAGGTGCTGCTGGCCGACGCCAAACTCTTCGGCATCAGCTTCGACCCACCCGACGTCAACCGCGGCACGCAGCGTTTCGAGCCCACCGCCGACAAGCGCATCCGCTACGGCCTCGGCGCCGTGAAGGGCACCGGCGCAGGCGCGATCGAAGCCATCGTCGCAGCACGCGAAGGCCGCGCCGGTGAAGGCGGTGGCCCGTTCCGCAGCCTGTTCGACTTCTGCGCCCGTGTCGACCGCCAGCGTGTCAACAAACGTGCGGTCGAAGCGCTGATCAAGGCCGGCGCCTTCGACGCGCTGCACCCCGACCGCGCCAGCACGCTGGCCAGCGTCAGCCTGGCCTTCGAATGGGCCGACACCCAGGCCGCACATGCCGACCAGGGCGGCCTGTTCGACTTCGCGGATCACGATTCGGCAGGCGACGCCCATGGCTCCAGTACCCAGGAGCCCGAGATGGTGGCGGTGGCACCCTGGGGCATCCGCGAGCGGCTGATGCAGGAGAAGGCGGCGATCGGCTTCTATCTCTCGGGCCATCTCTTCGACGCTTATGCCGACGAGGTGCGGCGTTTTTCACGCCGCGCCATCGCCGACCTGGTGGATTCGCGCGAGCCGGTGCTGCTGGCCGGCATCGTCAGCGACCTGCGGGTGGTGAACGGCCAGCGCGGCCGGGTGGCGATCTTCAAGCTCGACGACGGCAGCGAAGCCATCGAATCGGTGGCCAACGAAGAACTGCTCGACGCCAACCGCGAACTGCTCAGCGAAGACGAACTCGTCATCATCCAGGGCAAGCTGCAGCCCGACCGCTTCTCGGGCGGGCTGCGGCTGAACGTCAACCAGGTCTGGGACCTGGCGGCGTCGCGCGCGCGGTTCGGCCGCTATCTGGCGGTGGACGTGAACGGCGGTGTGCCGCCGGTGGCCGATGTGCTGAAGCTGTGGCCGATGCGCCGCACCGAAAGCGAGCAGGGCGAACTGGTGCAAGGCCTGCCGGTGCGGCTGCGGCTGCGGCGCCAGGACGCCACTGCCGAGCTGGATCTTGGCGACGATGCCCGCTTTTGGCCCAGCGACGAAGCGCTGGCCCGCTGGACGAGCCTGGCCGAAGGCGGCAAGGCGGCCATCGTGTACGAATGAGTGTATGAATGAAACTACAGCAGGGTGCGGCCTTGTCTGACAGCCCCGGGGCCCTTGCGCACGTTCAATGGGGGCAAGCCACTTGAACGAAAGAGGAAGCCCCATGAAGAAGATTCTTGTCAGTGCCGCTCTCGTCACCGCCAGCGTTGCAGGCTGGGCCGCGAACGTTGATGTCGGCGTCTCGATCGGCATCAGCGAACCCGGCGTCTACGGCCGCGTCGATATCGGCCGTTTCCCGCAGCCGCAGGTGATCGTGCAGCGCCCGGTCATCATCGGCCGGCCGGTGGTGGTGAACCCCGAACCCGTCTACCTGTGGGTGCCGCCGGCCCACCGCACCGACTGGCGCCACAACTGCGGGCGCTACAACGCCTGCGGCGTGCCGGTGTACTTCGTCGACAACCGCTGGTATGGCGACCACGTGATGCGCGGCCACGAGCGCCGTGTGGACCGCCGCGATGATCGGCATGACGACCGCCATGACCGGCGCGACGACCGCCATGACGACAGGCACGACCGGCGCGACGACCGTCGCAATTAAGCCGCACTGACGCAGCCCACGGGTGCAATTCCCGAGGCCGGGTGAGGCGGCGGCGCCCTACAGTGCCGCCACATGGTCGAAACCCCGGTCACCGGTCTGGTTCTCAGTGGCGGCGGCGCGCGTGCCGCCTATCAAGTGGGCGTGCTGCGCGCCATTGCCCGCATGCGGCGCGAGGTGCTGGGTGCACGCAGCCGCATGTTCAACCCCTTCGGCGTGATCTGCGGCACCTCGGCCGGCGCCATCAACGCCGCGGCGCTGGCCTGCCAGGCGGACCGCTTCGAGGCCTCGGTGGAAGTGGTGGCCAAGGTCTGGCAGAACTTCAGTGCCGACCAGGTCTACCGTGCCGATTCGCTGGGCGTCATCCGCAGCGGCGCGCAGTGGTTGACGATGATGTCGATCGGCTGGGTCATCGCCAGGTTTCGCCGCGCCAAGCCGCGCTCGCTGCTGAACAACGAACCGCTGGCCGAACTGCTGCACAGGCTGGTGCCGCTGGAACGGCTGCCGATGATGCTCGGCGGGGGCCATCTGCAGGCGCTGGCCGTCACCGCGTCCAGCTACACCAGCGGCGAGCACTACACCTTCTTCAGCGCGTCCAGGCCGATGACGCTGTGGGAACGTTCGCAGCGTGTTGCGGCACCCACGGTGTTGTCGCACGAACACCTGCTGGCGTCGTCGGCGATTCCCTTCGTTTTCCCGGCCACGTACCTGGACCACCCGGGCGCCAGCGGCTGGTTCGGTGACGGTTCGATGCGCCAGACCGCGCCGCTGTCGCCGGCCATCCACCTGGGTGCGCAGCGGCTGCTGATCATCGGCGCCGGGCGCATGAACGAGCCGTCGAACCGGCAGGTCGAAGACGCCGGCTACCCGAGCTTGGCGCAGATCGCCGGCCATGCGATGTCGAGCATCTTCCTCGACGCGCTGGCGGTCGACATCGAACGCATGCGGCGCATCAACCGCACGCTGGCGCTGCTGCCCGACAGCGCTTTAGGCGACACGCCGCTGCGGCCGGTGGAAGCGCTGGTGATCTCGCCGTCGCAGCGCATCGACGACATCGCGGCACGCCACATCGGCAGCCTGCCGGCCCCCGTGCGTGCGCTGCTGCGCGGCGTCGGGGTCAGTGGCCAGGGCATCACGGCACGCGGCTCGGCGCTGGCGAGTTATCTGCTCTTCGAAGCGCCGTTCACCACCGAGCTGATGGCGCTGGGCGAGGCCGACACGCTGGCGCGGCGCGACGAGGTGCTGGGTTTCTTCAAGTGGGAGAAGATGCGCCGGCCCGCGGTGGGCGAGCCGGACATCAGCCTGCCGTAGCGGCTCAGGGCGCCTTCTTTTCGGCTTTGTCGGCTTTCTCTGCCTTTTCGGCCTTCACCGGCTTGGCCGCCTTCTCGGCCTTCGGCGCCGTGGCGTAGGCCGTGCCGGCGACCGTCAGGCCGGCTTGCGAAAAACGCGCGGCGTTGCCGTCGCCGACACCGGGCACACGCTCGACCATGTCGGCCCAGTTCTTGAACGCACCGGCCTTGCGCGCTTCGACGATCTTGCCCGACAGCCCGGGGCCGATGCCTTTGACGGTTTCGAGCTCGGCCTGGTTGGCCTGATTGACTTCGACCGCAGCGAACGCGTTGAAGGCGAACACGGCGAGCAGGGTGGCGATGAGGTTGCGGATCATGGTGGGCTCCAATGGTGTGGGTTGCGAGAGGCCCGAGACGTTCGGGCTGGTTCGCATTCTGTAAACCAACAGTTCGTTTGCCATTCCCCCGGAGGAGCCGGTCGTGGCGGGCCCCCGGCCGGGGGCCTGCGTCAGGGGGTGGGCTGCAGCGCACGCTGCGCCGCGGCCAGCACCTCGTCGGCGTCGGGCCAGGCCGTGGTGTCACCTTGCTGCGGCCGCTGCACCACCGTGACCCCGCTGCCCCACGGCGCCCAGCGGTCGGCATAGGTCGGCCCGAGCACGCTGAGCGTCGGTCGGCCGAGTGCCGCAGACATGTGCGCCGGGCCGGTGTCGTTGGCCACCACCAGCGCTGCGCGCTGCAGCAGCGCAGCGTAGACCGCGAGGTCGCCACCGTCGACACAGCGTGCCGCCGGGTACAGGCTGCGTGCCAGTGCGTGTTCGCCCGGGCCCGGATAGACCAGCACCGGCAGCCCGAGTTCGGCTTCGGCGCGTGCGACGAAAGCGCCGAAGGCGGGCCACTTCTTGTCCGCCTTGTTGGTGGTGGCGGCCAGCCCGGCGGCAAACGGGCAGACCATCATGAAGCGGCCCTGCACGCCGTGATCGGCGAGCAAGGCGTCGACGGCTGCGGCCTGCGCCGCGCCGACACGCAACCCGATGTCGCGTGGCGGCTCCTGCTCGACGTGCAGGAAGCGGCAGGCCAGCGCCCAGTAGCGCGTGAGTTCGTGGCCGCTGGTGGCCACCGGCACGGCGCGCGCCATCAGCGGCGAGCGGCCTTCCTTCGCATAACCGACGGCACGCAGCCCGGCCAGCCGCATCTCGAGCGCACTCGACAGCGACACCGGCAGCAGCAGGGCGTTTTCGCGGCGGTCGAAGCGTGGGTCGGCCTGCTTGCAGCTGCGGCGGATCTCGCGCAATTGCCGCACCTTGTCCTGCAGCCCGGCCGGCTGTACCGACACCGGCCAGTCGTAGCCGGCCAGCAGCGCCGGCGCCCACTTGCCGCGTGCAACGATGTGCAGCCGGTAGCCATGAGCCTGCAGCAGGTTCAGCGCCGGCAGGCCGAGGATGACGTCGCCGACCCAGTTGCGGATGCGCACGACCAGCGGGCCGCCAGGGGCGCCTGGGGCGCCTGTGGTGGATGCCGGCTTCGTCATGCGGGTTCCTGCGCGGCGCCGAGCAGCGCGTCGACGGCGCCGTGCAGGCTCGGGAAGCGGCCGTCTTCGCCCGCGGCCGGTGCCGTGCCGATGGCGTAGCAGCGGCCGACCCCGGCGGCGCGCCCGGCTTCGATGTCGCTGGCTTTGTCGCCGAACAGGCAGGAGCGGCCGAGGTCGAGCGACAGCGCCTGCGCCGCCTGCAGGATCAGCCCCGGCGCCGGCTTGCGGCAATCGCAGTCGCGGCGGTAGGCGGCCACGCGGGCCTGCGGGTGGTGCGGGCAGGCGTAGATGCCGGCCAGCGCCACGCCCTGCGCCTGCAACTCGGCCTGCATGTGGCTGTTGAGGCGCGCCAGGTCGGCTTCGCTGTAGAAGCCGCGCGCTATGCCGGACTGGTTCGTCACCACCACCAGCGCGTAGCCGGCCCGCTGCAGCCGTGCCAGCGCGACGATGGCGCCCGGCAGCCAGTGGAAGTCTTCGGCGCGAAAGACATAACCGAGGTCTTCGTTGAGCACGCCGTCGCGGTCGATGAAGGCGGCACGCTGCGTCACGTGGCGCCCTGCTGGCTGCGGATGGCCTGCACGAGCCGGGTCGTCGAATAACCTTCGACGAAGGGCAGGGCCAGCGCGTCGCCGCCCCAGCTGCGCACGAGCGCGGTTTCGGCCAGCGTCTCGATGTCGTAGTCGCCGCCCTTCACGTAGAGATCGGGCCGGCACGTTGCCAGCACCGCTACCGGCGTCGGTTCGTCGAACAGCAGGACAGCGTCGACGGCCTGCAGGGCGCAGAGCACGCAGGCGCGGTCGAGTTCGTTGTTCAGCGGTCGCTCCGGGCCTTTGCCGAGGCCGCGCGCCGAGCGGTCGCTGTTCAGCGCCACCAGCAGGCTGGCGCCGAGCGCGCGTGCCGCCGTGAGGTAGCTGACATGGCCGCGGTGCAGGATGTCGAAGACCCCGTTGGTGAAGACCAGCGGCCGCGGCAGCTTCGCGAGTGCCAGGGCCAGCGGCGCCTGCGCATCGTCGGCGCGCAGCAGCTTGCGCAGCAGGTCGTCGTCGGGCGTCACGCCGCCAGCTCGGCCAGGCTGACCGCCGCGGTGCCGAAACGCGAGACCACGATGCCGGCAGCACGGTTGGCCAGCGCGGCGGCGTCGCGCATCGGCATGCCGCAGGCGATGAACGCGGCGAGTGTGCCGATGACGGTGTCGCCGGCGCCGGTGACGTCGAAGACCTCGCGCGCCGCCGTCGGCAGGCGCAGATGGCCTTCACCGTCGATCAGGCTGATGCCTTCTTCTGAACGCGTCACCAACAGCCCCTGCAGCCCGAGCGACTGACGCAGCGCGCCGGCGCGGGCCAGCAGGTCGTCTTCGCCGTGCCAGGCGCCGACCACCTGCGCCAGTTCGGCGCGGTTGGGCGTGATCGCGGTGGCGCCGGCATAACGGCTGAAGTCGCTGCCCTTGGGGTCGACGAGCACCGGTTTGCCGGCGGCGCGCGCGAGTTCGATCATCTGGCCGACATGGGTCAGGCCGCCCTTGCCGTAGTCGGACATCAGCACCACGTCGTGTTCGGGCAGCAGGCGCTGGTAGTCGGCCAGCATCGACTGCAGCACCTCGTGGTCGGGTTTGTTCTCGAAGTCGACGCGCAGCAGTTGCTGCGAGCGGCCGATGACACGCAGCTTGACGACGGTCTGCAACTGCCCGTCGGTGCCGACGACCGTGTGCACACCCTGCTGTTCGAGCAGCGTGCGCAGGCGGCGGCCGGCATCGTCGTCGCCGACGACGGTGAGCAGCGTGCATTGCGCGCCCAGCACCTTGACGTTCATCGCAACGTTCGCGGCACCCCCCAGGCGTTCTTCTTCGCGTGTCACGCGCACCACCGGCACCGGCGCTTCGGGTGAGATGCGCTCGACGGCGCCGAACCAGTAGCGGTCGAGCATCGCGTCGCCGACGACGAGCACACGGCGGCGCGCCAGCTCCTGCGGTGTCGGCAGCGCCGGCTTCATGGCTTGCCGCTGCTGACGCTGTTGCCGTCCAGGCCCAGTGCCTGTTCGATCATGGCGCACCAGCAATGGCCGATGAAGATGTGCGCTTCCTGGATGCGCGCCGTGGTCTCGCTGGGCACGACGACGGCGTCGTCGCACAGCGCCAGCAGCGGGCCGCCGTTGCGCCCGAGCAGGCCGATCGTCGTGATGCCCGCGCTGCGCGCGGCTTCGGCCGCACGCAGCAGGTTGGCCGAGCGGCCCGAGGTCGAGAGCAGGACTAGCGCGTCGCCGGCGCGGCCGAGACCGCGCACCTGGCGTTCGAAGACGGCATCGAAGCCGTAGTCGTTGCCGATGCAGGTGAGCGCCGAACTGTCGGTGCTGAGCGCCAGCCCGGCGAGCGGGCGCCTGTCGTCGATGAAGCGCCCGGTGAGTTCGGAGGCGAGGTGCTGGCTGTCGGCGGCCGAGCCGCCGTTGCCGCAGAACATCAGCTTGCCACCGCTGCGCAGCGTCTCGGCCAGCCGGGCGCCGATGCGTGTGGCGGCAGGCTGCAGTGTCTGCAGGCGTGTGAAGACGGCGAGGTGGTCTTCGACGGCACGCTGGAACAGTTGGGCAGGCATCGGTGGGGAGCAACGGCGATCTGGGAAATAATGGGGAATTCTGCCATCGCCCCGGTGGCGCCAAGCACCGCGGGCCTACGACGCTGCCGATGACCCTGGACCTCCCGCTGTTTGCCGCCCAGGTCGTTGCCTTGCACGACGGCCTGCTCGCCCGCCCTGGCTGGCCCGCCGAGCAGCCGGCGGCCGCCGACGACGGCCTCTGGCGGTGGCTGCAGGCCAACCACTGCTTCAACAGCCGGCTCTGGCGCGAAGAAGACCTGGCGCGCCGCACCACCGTGGCCGACAGCGAGATCGCCGCCAACAAACGTGCAATCGACGGCTTCAACCAGGCGCGCAACGATGCCACCGAACGGGTCGACGAGATCCTGCTCGTGGCGCTGGGCCTCGTCGACGCGGCCTCGGCACGGACCGACGCGCCGGTCTCGACCGTGCCGGCCGGCGCGCGGCTGAACAGCGAGACCGCCGGCAGCATCGCCGACCGCATGTCGATCATGGCGCTGAAGATCCATGCGATGCGCGCGCAGACCGAACGTGGCGATGTCGACGAGGCCCACCGCGCCGCCAGCCGCGTCAAGCTCGAACGCCTGCAGCAGCAGCGCGCCGACCTCGCCGGCTGCCTGGACACGCTGCTCGCCGACGCCGCGGCCGGCCGCGCCTACTTCAAGGTCTACCGCCAGTTCAAGATGTACAACGACCCCCGCTTCAACCCGGTGCTTGTTGCCGAACAGGGCGCCAAGCGGTGAGGGTGCTGGTCGTCAAGACGTCGTCGATGGGCGATGTAGTACACACCTTGCCTGCCGTCAGCGACATGCTGCGCCTGGTGCCGGGCATCGAGATCGACTGGCTCGTCGAAGCGCCGTTTGCGCCGATCCCGAAGATGCATCCGGGTGTGCGGCGTGTGCTGCCGATGGCCTGGCGCAAGTGGCGCAAACAGCTCTGGCAACGCAGCACCTGGGATGCGATCGCCACGCTGCGCGCCGAGCTGAAGGCCGAGCCCTACGATCTCATCCTCGACCTGCAAGGTTTGCTGAAGAGTGCGCTGTGGGCAAAGCAGGCGCAAGGCCCGCTGGCGGGTTATGACCGCAACAGCATCCGCGAACCCGCCGCGGCCTGGCTCTACCAGCGCCAGGCCGCGGTGTCGCGCGATCTGCATGCGGTGGAGCGCTGCCGGCGCCTGGCCGCGGCGCATCTGGGCTACGCAGCACCGACCACACCGCCCGCGTTCGGCCTGGTGCCGCCCGCGGTGACCTGGGCGCCGCGGGGCGGCCAGTACGCGGTGATCATCCCGAACGCCAGCCGCAAGGAAAAACTCTGGCCCGAACGCCGCTGGGTGGCCGTCGGCCAGCGCCTGCTCTCCAAGGGCTGGCTGCCGGTGGTGCTGTGGGGCAGCGACGCCGAACAGACGCTGGCCGAGCGCATTGCCGCCAGCTGTGAAGGCGATGTGCCGCCGTTCCTGAACGTCGGCCAGGTAGCGGCGCTGCTCGCCGGGGCCCAGCATGTGGTGGGGCTGGACACCGGCTTCACGCACATCGCCGCGGCGCTGGGCCGGCCGACCTTGGGCATCTACTGCGACCACGAACCGGGGCTGGCCGGCATCACTGCCAGCGCGCCCGACGTCACCGTCGCCAGCATCGGCGGCAAGGGCCAGGTGCCGGGTCAGAACGAGGTGATGGCCTTGCTGGAAATGCAGCTCGCGCCGCTGGACATCAGCCTCTAGACCGGGCCAGCGCTACAGCTCTTCGACGCGCTGTGGCGGGTAGCTGTCCCAGCTGAGGCAGCCCGGGCACTGCCAGAAGTAGTGCTGGGCCTCGAAGCCGCAGGCGGCGCAGCGGTAGCGCTGCAATGGCTTCGCGGCGCGGCCGACCGCGTCGCGCACGGCGGTAGCGCCGGCGTCTGTCCACTGCGCGGGGGGCTGGGCCAGCCACTGCTGGGCCACCGACAGCGTCGGGTGCTGTTGCAGGAAGGGCAGCAGCGGTGGCGCCGCACCGAGCCGGCCCAAAGCGCGCAACAGGTCCACCGACGGCAGCTTGTCGAACAGCCCGCGCAGGATCTCGGCCGCCACGGCATCGCGGCCGCAGGCCTTGGCGCTGTCGGCGTAGTCGGCAGCCACCAGGATGAAAGCGGCCGGCTGGCGCAAGCGCAGTTCGTTCCAGGCTTCGAGTGCTTCTTCGTGCCTGCCGGCGCGGGCCAGGCGCTGGCCGGCCAGCACCAGCGGGCGTGCGGCCTGCGGTGCCGCGTCGCGGGCGCGGCGCAAGGCGGTTGCGGCCTCTTCGGGGTGGCCGCGTTCGTCGGCTTCCTGCGCCAGTTCACAGGCGTAGTGCGCCATGCGGCTGGCGAACGAGCCGCTGCCGGCCTTTTCGAGCTGGCTCGCAACCTCGCTGGCGTTGTGCCAGTCGCGTGAACGTTCGTACAGCGAAAGCAGCGCCAGCCTGGCGTCGCCGGCGAAGGCTGTGCCGTCGAGTGCGCGGTAGGCGGCTTCAGCGCGGTCGAACAGGCCGGCCTTCATGAAGTCTTGCGCCAGCGCGTGCTGGGCGCGGTCGCGTTCGGTGGCCTTCAGGTCGGCGCGATGGAGCAGGTGTTCATGCACCCGCACCGCACGTTCGAACTCACCGCGGCGGCGGAACAGGTTGCCGAGGGCGAAGTGCAACTCGGTGGTGTCGGGGTCGTTCTGGACCGCTTCGATGAAGGCGTCGATGGCCTTGTCCTGCTGTTCGTTGAGCAGCAGGTTCAGGCCCTTGAAGTAGGCCTTGGGTGCGTCGCGGTTATCGCGTTTGACCTGGCGCAGATCGAACCGAGATGCCAGCCAGCCGAAGGCGAAGGCCACGGGCAGTCCGATCAGCAGCCACTGGAAGTCGAACTCCATCAGAGCCCTTCGCGCGGCGGGTGTTCGGGGCCGAAGTCCGAGGGCAGCACGCTCACGGGCGCCGGTGTCGCGGGCGCGGGCGTCGGTGCAACACGTTTGGCGACACGCCGGTGCTGCCACCAGCTCGGCAGCATCGCGAGCACGCCGATGGCGCAGCCGCCAGCGAACGCTGCCAGCACGACGATGACCATCGGCGCATGCCATTCGATGCCGAAGAACCAGCGCACGGTGGCGTTCTGCTGGTTGTTCAGCGCAAACGCAAACAGCGTGAAGAAGATGAAGGCCCGGAACAGCCAGACGAAGAGGCGCATGCGGCGCCGATTCTAGGCGGCCTGGGCGAGCCCCCGAGCTCACTGCGTTCGCTACCCCCCAAGGGGCCGTGTTCGATCCCGGGGAACCCGTGATCGAACCGCTAAAAGCGCTTCAGTGGCGGCGGCGCATCAGCCGGCACCTGCGCATCCACAGCTTCGCGCAGCGCCTTGCCGGGCTTGAAGTGCGGCACCAGCTTTTCAGGAATGACGACCTGCTCGCCGCTGCGCGGGTTGCGGCCCATGCGCGGCGGGCGGCGGTTGATCGAAAAACTGCCGAAGCCGCGGATCTCGATACGGTGTCCACGCGCCAGCGCGTCGGTCATCGCGTCGAGGATGGTCTTGACGGCGAACTCGGTGTCGCGCTGCGTGAGCTGCGAAAAGCGCTCTGCGAGACGGGCGACGAGGTCGGATCGGGTCATGACGCGGTGTGGATGGGCAAGGTCAGGGCAAAGTCAGGCTCTCATAAAAAAGGCCCGTGCGCCTTGCGGTGCACGGGCCCGTTTCGGCCGGTCGAGGGCAGCGGGATTTATTCCTTCTGCGTGTCGAGCTTGGCGCGCAGCAGAGCGCCCAGGCTCGTGGTACCGGCGTTTTCACGCTCGTTGGTCTGCGACAGCTTCTGCATCGCCTGCTGCTCGTCGGCGTTGTCCTTGGCCTTGATCGACAACTGGATCGAACGCAGCTTGCGGTCGACGTTGATGACCATGACGTTGACGTCGTCGCCTTCCTTCAGCACGTTGCGCGCGTCTTCGACGCGGTCGCGGCTGATTTCCGAAGCACGCAGGTAGCCTGTGACGTCTTCGTTCAGCTGGATCTCGGCGCCGCGCGGGTCGACGCTCTTGACCTTGCCGTTGACGATGGCGCCGCGGTCGTTCAGCGTCGTGAAGCTGGTGAACGGGTCGACATCGAGCTGCTTGATGCCCAGGCTGATGCGCTCACGTTCGACATCGATGGCCAGCACCAGGGCTTCGACTTCCTGGCCCTTCTTGTAGTTGCGCACCGCCGTCTCGCCCGGCTCGTGCCAGGACAGGTCGGACAGATGCACCAGGCCGTCGATGCCGGCCGACAGACCCACGAACACGCCGAAGTCGGTGATCGACTTGACGGGGCCCTTGACCTTGTCGCCGCGCTTGACGTTGGTGCTGAACTCTTCCCAGGGGTTGGCCTTGCACTGCTTCATGCCCAGGCTGATGCGGCGCTTGTCTTCGTCGATCTCGAGGACCATGACTTCGACTTCTTCGCCCAGCGAAACCACCTTGGAAGGAGCGACGTTCTTGTTCGTCCAGTCCATTTCCGAAACGTGCACCAGGCCTTCGATGCCCGGCTCGATCTCGACGAACGCGCCGTAGTCGGCGATGTTCGTGATCTTGCCGAACAGGCGCGTGCTGTTCGGGTAGCGGCGGGCCACACCGTGCCAGGGGTCGTCACCCAGCTGCTTGATGCCCAGCGAGACACGGTTCTTCTCGGCGTCGAACTTCAGCACCTTGGCGGTCAGCTCTTGACCCACCGTCACCACTTCGCTCGGGTGACGGACGCGGCGCCAGGCCATGTCGGTGATGTGCAGCAGGCCGTCGATGCCGCCGAGGTCGACAAACGCACCGTATTCGGTGATGTTCTTGACGACACCGTGCACGATGGCGCCTTCGGTCAGCGTCTCGAGCAGCTTGGCGCGTTCTTCGCCCATCGAAGCCTCGACGACAGCGCGGCGCGACAACACGACGTTGTTGCGCTTGCGGTCGAGCTTGATGACCTTGAACTCCATCGTCTTGCCCTCGTACGGGCTCATGTCCTTGACCGGGCGCGTGTCGAGCAGGCTGCCAGGCAAGAAGGCGCGGATGCCGTTCACCAGCACCGTGAGGCCGCCCTTGACCTTGCCGTTGACGGTGCCGCTGACGAAGACGCCGGATTCGAGCGAGTTCTCCAGCGACATCCACGAGGCCAGGCGCTTGGCCTTGTCGCGGCTGAGGATGGTGTCGCCGTAGCCGTTCTCGACGGCGTCGATGGCGACCGAGACGAAGTCGCCGACCTGGACTTCGAGTTCGCCCTGGTCGTTCTTGAATTCTTCGATGGGAACGTAGGCTTCGCTCTTCAGGCCTGCGTTGACCACGACGTGGTTGAACTCGATGCGCACGACTTCGGCGGAGATGACCTCGCCGACGCGCATGTCGTTGCTCTCGAGCGATTCCTCGAAGAGAGCGGCAAAGGAGTCAGCGCCGCTGGTGGCGGTGACGGTGGTGGTTGTTGCCATGGATTTCCTGTGCCCGGAGGAGTTGAAGGCAGAGCCGGGCGATGCGTGCAGCGGATGCTGCGGTTGGGGTGAAACACCCGCCGTGCCCGGTGGCCTGATGGCCAAGGAGGGGAGCGCGGCGGAACGGGTTGTCCGTCTAGGCGCCCGCTTGTGCAGAGGCCTGGAACGGACTGCGCTCGGCCCACCAAGCCAGCACCTGGGCCACCGAGGCTTCGATGGAGAGGGCCGAATTGTCGAGCAACAGCGCATCTTCGGCTGGCTTCAAGGGCGCAACCGGGCGGGAACGGTCCCGCAGGTCACGCGCCTCCAAGTCAGCGCGGAGGTCGTCGATATTAGCTGGAATTCCCTTTGAAATCAACTGCTTATAACGCCGTGTTGCACGCTCGGCGGCGCTTGCAGTGAGAAACACCTTGAGCGGCGCGTCAGGGAACACCACGGTGCCCATGTCGCGGCCGTCGGCCACCAGCCCGGGTGCGTGGCGGAACGCCAGCTGCAGCCCCTGCAGCGCCGCGCGCACGGCGGGCAGGGCGGAGACCCGCGAGGCCAGCAGCCCGGCCGATTCCAGCCGCAGTTCTTCGCTGACCTCGCGCCCGCGCAGCCACGTGCGGCTGCCTTCGGGGCCGTGGCCGAAACGCAGGTCCAGCATGCCGGCCAGGCGGGCGAGGCCTACTTCGTCGTCGGGCGAGACGCCGTCCCAGGTGGCGGCCAGACCGGTGGCGCGGTACAGCGCGCCCGAGTCCAGCAGTTCGTAGCCCAGCGCCTTGGCAACCGCAGCGGCCAGCGTGCCCTTGCCTGACGCGGTGGGACCGTCGATGGTGATCACCGGCACGGCCTGCGGGTCGGCATGGGCCAGGCCGAACAGTGCTTCGAAGTAGTCCGGGAAGGTTTTTGCCACGCAGCCGGGGTCGAGGATGCGCACCGGCGCGTTGCCTCCGGCGAGCGGGTTGAAGGCGGCCAACGACAGGCACATCGCCATGCGGTGGTCGTCGTAGGTGCGGATGCTGGCGGCTTGCCACTGCGTTGGCGGCGCGACTTCGATGAAGTCGGCCCCTTCGACCACGGTGGCGCCGACCTTGCGCAGCTCGGCTGCCATCGCCGCGATGCGGTCGGTTTCCTTGACGCGCCAGCTCGCGATGCCGTTGATGCGCGTCGGGCTGTCGGCAAACAGGCCCATCACCGCGAGTGTCATCGCGGCGTCGGGAATGTGGTTGGCGTCGATCGTGATGCCCTGCAGCGGCCAGCGCCCGCGGCGCACTTCTAGCCAGCCCGGGCCGCGTTTGACCTGGGCACCCATGGTTTCGGCGGCGTCGACGAATCGGATGTCGCCCTGGATCGAATCGCTGCCGACGCCGGCGATGTGCACCGGCGCGCCGCCAGACGCGGCGATGGCGCCGAGCGCGACGAAATACGAGGCCGACGAGGCGTCGCCTTCGACATGCACGTGGCCGGGTGTCGTGTAGCGGCTGCCTTGCGGGATGGTGAAAGACTGCCAGCCGTCGCGCTGCACCACGATGCCAAAACGCGCCAACAGGTTCAGCGTGATCTCAATGTAGGGTTTGGAGATCAGCTCGCCATCGACCTCGATCACCACCGGGCCGTCGTGTGTCACCAGCGGCAGCGCCAGCAGCAGTGCGGTGAGAAACTGGCTCGAGACATCGCCGCGCACGCGGATCGGCTGCGTCGTGTTCAGCCGGCCGCCGGCCGTTCCATGCAGGCGCAGTGGCGGGTAACCCGGCTGGCCGAGGTCTTCGACTGTGCAGCCCAGCGGCCGCAGTGCGTCGACGAGGTCGCCGATCGGGCGCTCGTGCATGCGCGGCACGCCCGAGAGTTCGAAGCTGCCGCCCTGGGTGGCGGCCAGCACCGCCAGCGTGGCCGCCAGCGGCCGCATCGCCGTGCCGGCATTGCCGAGGAACAACTTGGCTTCATGCACCTGCAGCCGGCCGCCGATGCCGGTGACAAGCAGCGTGCGGCCTTCGGGCTGCAGCGTGCAGCCGAGTGTGCGCAAGGCGTCGAGCATCACGCGGGTGTCGTCGCTGTCGAGCAGGTCGTGCACGACCGTCGTGCCTGCAGCCAGCCCGGCCAGCAGCAGGACGCGGTTGGAGATGCTCTTGGAGCCCGGCAAGGTGACGCTGCCGGAGGCTGCGTCCATCGGCGGCAGGTCGAGAAACGGAATCGGATACATCAGCGCAACATCAACTCTTCGAAGAGGGTGTGCGCGGGGCTCCCATCTGCCAGCCCGAGCGGCCTTCGGCAGCGCCGCGGATCAGGTCTTCCAGTGCGTCGGTGTTGCCGTTGCGCATGACGAGTTCGAGCGCGTCGAGTGCGTTGCGGAAGCGCTGCGACTGCTTCAGCACCTCTTCGCGGTTGGCCAGCAGCACGTCGCGCCACATCTCGGGGTTGCTCGCGGCGATGCGCGTGAAGTCACGGAACCCCGGGCCGGCGAGCGAGAGGAAATCCTTGCCCGCAGGCTGGTTCACCACCGAGCTGAAATAGGCAAAGGCCAGCAGGTGGGGCAGGTGGCTGACGGCGGCGAACGCGGAGTCATGGTTCTCCGGCGTCATCTTCAGCACCTGGGCACCGATGGCCGACCAGACATCGGTGGCCTTCTGCACCAGCTCGGGCGCGGTCTGCGGCAGCGGCGTCAGGATGACCTGGCGGCCGGTGTACAGCGCCGCGTCGGCGTGGCCGATGCCCGCCTGTTCCTTGCCGGCGATCGGGTGGCAGGGCACAAACGACGCGATGCGTTCGCGCAGCACACGCCGCGCAGCGTCGACGACATCGCGTTTGGTGCTGCCGACGTCCATGAACAGCACGCCCGGCTCCACCAGGTGGCGGATGGCCTTGAACGTGGTTTCGGTGGCGGCCACCGGCACGGCGAGCAGCACGATGTCGGAGCCCGACACCGCGAGCAGTGCCGATTCGGCGGCAACGTCGATGACACCGAGCTTCTTCGCCCGTTCGGTGGTGGAGGGCGACTTGCTGTAGCCCATCACGCGCTTGACGAGGCCGGCGCGTTTGAGCGCCAGCGCGAACGAACCGCCCATCAAACCGCAGCCGATGACACCCAGTTGGTTGAACATGGATTCAGTGCACGTCGATGGGATAGGTGCCCAGCACCTTGAAGAAGGCGCAGGCATCGCGCAGTTCGCGCAGGGCCAGGCCGACCTGGGGCTCGTCGGGGTGGCCTTCGATGTCGATGTAGAAGTAGTACTCCCACTGGCCCGAACGTGCCGGCCGCGATTCGAAGCGTGTCATCGAAACGCCGTGCGTCTTCAGAGGCACCAGCATGTCGTGCACGGCGCCGGGCTGGTTCTTCACCGAGACCACGAGGCTGGTGCAATCGTGGCCCGATGGCTTGGGCGCCGGGTGCCTGTCGGGATGCGTGACGATGGCGAAGCGGGTGCGGTTGTGCACGTCGTCCTGGATCGCCGGCGCCACCACATGCAGGCCGAATTCGCTGGCCGCGCGTGTGCTGGCGATGCCGGCGAGTCTGTTGTCCTGGCTGGCCAGACGCGCACCTTCGGCGTTGCTCGCCACCGGCCGGCGCTCGGCGTCGGGCAGGTGGTGGCTGAGCCAGGCATGGCATTGCGCCAGCGACTGCGGGTGGGCGCAGACGGTCTGGATGCCGGCCAGCGTGTTGTCTTTGCGCAGCAGGTTCTGGCGGATGAACAGGCTGGTCTCGCCGATGATGAACAGCGGCGTGTGCAGGAACAGATCGAGCGAACGTGCGACCACGCCTTCGGTGCTGTTCTCGACCGGCACGACACCGAAGTCGGCCGCGCCGGTGCCGGTGGCGTGGAAGACCTCGTCGATGCTGGCGCAGGGCACACGTTCGATCGAGCTGCCGAAGAAGCCGAGCGCGGCCTCTTCGCTGAAGGTGCCGGCCGGGCCCAGGAAGGCCACCCGCGTCGGCGTTTCCAGCGCGCGGCAGGCCGACATGATCTCGCGCCAGATCGGCGCCACGCTGCTGTTCTGCAGCGGGCCGGCGTTACCGGCCTTGAGGCCGTCGATCACCTGCGCTTCACGCTCGGGGCGGAACACCACCGAGCCTTCGTGTTTCTTCAGCTCGCCTACCGCCAGCGCCAGGCCGGCGCGGCGGTTCAGCAGTACCAGCAGTTCGCGGTCAACGGCGTCGATCTGCCCGCGCAGTGCGGGCAGGCCGGTGGCAGGTGGAGGAAGCTCGCCTGACGTCACGGCTTGGCCGCGCTGGCCCCGCCCGCTGCAGGCTCCAGGCGCTTGATGATGGACTGCTCAAGAGCTTTGACCTTGGGTTCGATCGTGCCGCGTGTTTCAGCCACGAGCTTCTCGCCCAGGGCGCGCTGCATTTCGGGGCCCATCGCCTGGAACTTCTTGTTCAGCGGCGATTCGAGCAGCGTGACGATCTGCTTGAGCTCTTCTTCGCTGAAACGCTCTTCGAGCATGGCGCCGATGGTCGACGGCGCCAGCTTCACGGCGCGCTCGCGCACGATGGGCGTGGCTTCGTCGGCGTACTTGCGCGCGTCGGCCTGGATCTCCTTGGCCACAGCCTCGCGGCGCTCGGCCGGCACGCGCTGCAGCGCCGGGCCCACCTGCTGCATCATCTGCATCGCCGGCTGTTCTGCGAACTGCCGTGCCATGCCTTCGATGCCGGGCTGCTGCAGTTGCAGCACCTTGGCCACCAGGGCCTTCTTCGCCGGTGAACTGGCGACGGCCGGCTTGGCCGGTGCGGAAGCGGATTGCGCCTGGGCGCCGAGGGGAAGGGCCAGCGCCAGGGTCAGCGTTGCGGCCAGATGTTGGATGTTCAAGCGTTCTCCGTACCGGCGTCGCCGGTGCTGTCAGTGTCTGTGGGGTCGGTGCCGTCGCCGGGCTCACCGGTGGCATCGGCCTGAGCGTCGTTCTCGACCAGGCGTTGCAGGCCCGAGAGCTTGGTGCCGTTGTCCAGCGCGATCAGCGTCACGCCCTGCGTTGCACGGCCGAGTTCGCGGATCTCGCTGACGCGTGTGCGCACCAGCACACCCTTGTCGGTGATGAGCATGATCTCGTCGGCCGGCCGCACCAGCGTGGCGGCGACGACCTTGCCATTGCGCTCGGTCTGCTGGATCGCGATCATGCCCTTGGTACCCCGCCCGTGGCGCGTGTATTCGACGATGCTGGTGCGTTTGCCGTAGCCGTTTTCGGTGGCGGTGAGCACACTCTGCGTCTCGTCTTCGGCCACCAGCATCGCGATCAGGCTCTGGCCATCGTCGAGTGTCATGCCCTTGACGCCACGCGACTGGCGGCCGTGCGGCGTGACCTCGTCTTCGTCGAAGCGCACGGCCTTGCCGCCGTCGCTGAACAGCATCACGTCGTGTTTGCCGTCGGTCAGCGCAGCGCCGATCAGCACATCGCCGTCGTCGAGCGTCACCGCGATGATGCCGGCCTTGCGCGGGTTGCTGAAGTCGTCGAGCGGCGTCTTCTTGACGATGCCTTGCGCCGTGGCCATGAAGACGAAGTGGTCGGCCGGGAAACTGCGGAATTCACCGGTCAGGGGCAGCACGACGGTGACCTTCTCGCCCGGCTGCAGCGGGAACATGTTGACGATGGGCCGGCCGCGTGAATTGCGCGAGCCCTGCGGCACTTCCCAGACCTTGAGCCAGTAGACACGGCCGCGGTCGCTGAAACACAGGATCCAGTCGTGGGTGTTGGCGATGAAAAGCTGGTCGATCCAATCGTCTTCCTTGGTCTGCGTGGCCTGCTTGCCGCGGCCACCGCGTTTCTGTGCCCGGTATTCGGTCAGCGGCTGGCTCTTGATGTAGCCGGTGTGGCTGAGCGTCACCACCATGTCGGTGGGTGTGATCAGGTCTTCGGTGCCGAGTTCCAGCGCGTTGCGTTCGATCACACTGCGGCGTGCGCCGAGCTTGGTCTGGCCGAACTCCTGGCGCAGCGTGCCGAGTTCGCCGCTGATGATGGCTGTGACGCGCTCTGGCTTGGACAGGATGTCCAGCAGGTCGGCGATCTGCGCCATCACCTCGCGGTACTCGCCGACGATCTTGTCCTGCTCCAGCCCGGTCAGCCTTTGCAAGCGCATCTGCAGGATTTCCTGCGCCTGGTCGTCGCTCAGCCGGTACAGGCCGTCGGTCTGCATGCCGTAGCCGGCGGGCAGGCCTTCGGGGCGGTAGGCGGCGCGGCCGCCCGGCGTGGACGCTTCGGCGCGTGCGAGCATCTCGCGCACCATCGAGCTGTCCCAGCTCTTGGCCATCAGCGCGGCCTTGGCCATCGGCGGCGTCGGGCTGGTCTTGATGGTCTCGATGAACTCGTCGATGTTGGCCAGCGCCACCGCCAGGCCTTCGAGCACATGGCCACGTTCACGCGCCTTCTTCAGCTCGTAGACGGTGCGGCGGGTGATGACCTCGCGCCGGTGTTCGAGGAAGATCTCGATCAGCGTCTTCAGGTTGCAGAGCTTGGGCTGGCCGTCGATGAGGGCCACCATGTTCATGCCGAACGTGTCCTGCAGCTGCGTCTGCTTGTACAGGTTGTTCAGCACCACCTCGGGCACTTCGCCGCGCTTGAGTTCGATCACCACGCGCATGCCGGACTTGTCGCTCTCGTCCTGGATGTGGCTGATGCCTTCGATCTTCTTTTCGTGCACGAGCTCGGCGATGCGCTCAAGCAGCGTCTTCTTGTTCACCTGGTACGGAATCTCGTCGACGATGATCGACTGCCGCGCACCCTTGTCGATGTCCTCGAAGTGGCACTTCGCGCGCATCACGATGCGGCCGCGGCCGGTGCGGTAGCCCTCGCGCACGCCGCTGAGGCCGTAGATGATGCCGGCGGTGGGGAAGTCGGGCGCCGGCACGATTTCCATCAGCTCGTCGATGCTGGCTTCGGGGTTCTTCAGCAGGTGCAGGCAGGCGTCGACGACCTCGTTCAGGTTGTGCGGCGGGATGTTGGTGGCCATGCCCACCGCGATGCCGGTGGCGCCGTTGACCAGCAGGTTGGGCAGCCGCGCCGGCAGCACCGTGGGCTCTTTTTCGGAGCCGTCGTAGTTGGGTGCGAAGTCGACCGTTTCCTTGTCGATGTCTTCGAGCATCTCGTGCGCGATCTTCGACAGGCGGATTTCGGTGTAGCGCATCGCCGCGGCGTTGTCGCCGTCGACGCTGCCGAAATTGCCCTGGCCGTCGACCAGCATGTGGCGCAGGCTGAAGTCTTGCGCCATGCGCACGATGGTGTCGTAGACAGCCGTGTCGCCGTGCGGGTGGTATTTACCGATCACGTCGCCGACGATGCGTGCGCTCTTCTTGTAGGGGCGGTTCCAGTGGTTGCTGAGCTCGTGCATCGCGAACAGCACACGCCGGTGCACGGGCTTCAAGCCGTCGCGTGCATCGGGCAATGCACGGCCCACGATCACGCTCATCGCGTAGTCGAGGTACGAGCGCCGCATCTCCTCTTCGAGGCTGATGGGCAGGGTTTCCTTGGCGAACTGGGACATGCGGGGACAGCGGTGGACGCACGCAATGCGGGAGCGCTACGCAGCAGTGGCGCAACGCAAGAACGCCGATTCTAAGGGTCTGGCCCTGTCGCGCTGCCGCAACAACGCGACGGGTAGCGGCGCATGCAGGGCCCAAAATGCAGCCCAGCCGACGCCCTATGGCACAATGATTTGTCGGTGGCAAGGGCCTGTGTCTGTGGGTCTTTGCCCTAGTTTCCCGCTTTTCGTTTTGGACGTTTCGCAGGCTTGCTGCGGCTTTCCTCGAGAGGAGAATCATGAAGAAATTGAACAAGGTGGCGGTGCTCTTCGCATCGGCCGCACTTGCCGCCCCGATCGCCGCATTCGCACAGGCGAAGCCGATCGACAATTGGCGCGCTGCCGACGGCACCGTCTGGAAAAACGGCTCCAACGAGCTGTGCTGGCGTGACGCCAACTGGACGCCGGCCACCGCCGACGAGAAGTGCGATGGCGCGATCAAGCCGCCGCCGCCCCCGCCGCCGCCTGCTCCCCCGCCGCCCCCGCCGCCGGCCCCCGCGCCTGCGCCGCGCGTTGCACCGCCGCCGCCCCCGCCGGCCCCGGTGCCTGCCGCTCCGGTCAGCGAAAAGGTTACCTTCGCTGCCGACGCGTTCTTCGACTACGCCAAGTACGATCTGAAGCCCGAAGCCAAGGCCAAGATGGACGACCTGGTGAGCAAGACGCAAGGCGTGAACCTTGAAGTCATCATCGCCGTCGGCCACACCGACTCGACCGGTAACAACGAGCTGAACAACAAGCTCTCCGTGAACCGGGCCGAAGCCGTCAAGAACTACCTGACGAGCAAGGGCATCGAGAAGAACCGCGTGTACACCGAAGGCAAGGGCGACAAGCAGCCTGTGGCCGACAACAAGACCAACGAAGGCCGCGCGAAGAACCGCCGCGTGGAAATCGAAGTCGTCGGTACCCGCGCCCGCAAGTGATGTCAGGGCCCTTCGGGGCCTGACACCGTCACTTCGCATGAAAACCCCGCCTCGGCGGGGTTTTGTCTTTTTTGCCGATACCATTTGTCCATGACCGTGAACGTCGACGCCCAGGAACTGGCCAAGTTCAGCGAGCTGGCCCACCGCTGGTGGGATCCCGAGAGCGAGTTCCGCCCGCTGCACCAGATCAACCCGCTGCGGCTGGAGTGGATCGACGGCCTCGCGTCGCTGCGCGGCAAGACGGTGGTCGACATCGGCTGCGGCGGCGGCATCCTCTCCGAGGCCATGGCACGCCGCGCCGCGCACGTCACCGGCGCCGACCTCGCGGCGCGGCCGCTCGGCGTGGCGCGGCTGCATGCGCTGGAGACCGGCGTCGCCAACGTCGAGTACCGCGAGATCGCTGCCGAGGCCCTGGCCGCCGAGCGGCCGGCCGGCTACGACGTCGTCACCTGCATGGAAATGCTCGAACACGTGCCCGACCCGGCGTCGGTGGTGCAGGCCTGCAGCACGCTGGTCAAGCCCGGCGGCTGGGTCTTCTTCTCGACGCTGAACCGCAACCCCAAGGCCTTCCTGTTTGCCATCGTCGGCGCCGAATACCTGCTGCGCCTGCTGCCCAAGGGCACCCACGAGTACGCCCGTTTCATCCGCCCTAGCGAGCTGGCACGCTGGGGCCGCGACGCCGGCCTCGCGGTGGAAGGCAGCAAGGGCATGGAATACAACCCGCTGACGAAGCGCTACTGGCTGTCGGGTGACACCAGCGTCAACTACCTCGTCGCCTGCCGGAAACCCGCGTGAGCCGTCGCATCGAGGCCGTGCTGTTCGATCTGGACGGCACCCTGGTCGACAGCGCGCCCGATCTCGCCGGCGCCATCAACGACCTGCGCGCCGCGCAAGGGCTGACGCCACTGCCGTACGAGCGACTGCGTCCGATGGTGGGTGCAGGCGCCCGCGGCATGGTTGGCGTGGCCTTCGGCGTGGCACCGGGCGAGGCCGGATTCGAGGCCCTGCGCGATGCCTTCCTGGCACGCTATTCCCAACGTCTGCTGCAGCAGACCACCGTGTTCGCCGCGCTGCTGCCGGTGCTGGCGGCGCTGGACGCGGCGTCGCTGCCCTGGGGCATCGTCACCAACAAGGCGCTGCGGTTTGCCGAGCCGCTGGTTGCGGGCCTGGCGCAGCTCGCGGGCGCTGCGGCGCTGGTTGGCGGTGACAGCACGCCGCACGCGAAGCCGCATCCGGCGCCATTGTTGGAAGCGGCGCGCCGCATCGGCGTCGCGCCGGAGCACTGTGTCTACGTCGGCGACGACCACCGCGACGTGATTGCCGGCCGCGCCGCCGGCATGGCGACGCTGGCCGCCGGCTGGGGTTACCTCGGCCAGGGCGAGGCCATCGACGCCTGGGGCGCCGATGCGGTGCTCGCCGAACCTGCGGCGCTCTTGCAATGGCTGGAAGTAGCCTAAAGCGTTTTTCGCTTCAGCAAAGACTCATATCGCGCAGCGATGTGATGTCGGCGCTAAACTAGTCCACTTGGGACCGACCTGGCTTCGACGTGGATTCTGAGTCGGCGCGGGGCATGCCGAGCACCAGTTCGCTCGTTAATCCACTGGAAACAAAGTAACTGCGAACGATCAAACGTACGCCCTCGCCGCTTAAAACCGGTGAGCCTCGCAACAGTTGGCCGATGGGCTGGGTCTGAAGGGCAACCTGAAGACTGCGAGGTCATACACATTGGCTCGTCCTGTGCTGCGTCATTCAGCACGGGCCTAAAACCAAGTGACTCGGGGCAGGGGTAGCGTGCTGCTGCGCGACCTCAGCCCTCAAATCCAAATCAGTCAGCTACGCATGTAGAACCGTCCGGTGATGGTTTGCGGACGGGGGTTCGATTCCCCCCGGTTCCACCACACGACGCCCCTGTTGCGCAGGGGCCGAAACATCCCCTAAGTCACCACTGGCTTGGGGGATGTTTCCTTTGCGTTCCTGTCGCAGATCGGACATCATTGGTTACAGTCGCGTCTGCCAGCGGACGTGAGGTCGCCTGTGCTGTTGGTCGCAGACCACCGGCACGGCAGTTGTTCACGGTGCCTCCATGCGTGTCAGCGGGTCCCCGCGGCCGCGGGATCGTTGTTCGGTTGGCAAATTGGAAGAATTGCGCATGGCCGAGAAACAGCAGCAGCCGAACGTCCGCAAGTTCAAGGGCACAACCGTCTTTGACTGGGATTCCGAGCCCTCGGAAGAGCGGCCGAGCGAGTTCGCCGAGTCGTCGCTGTACCTGTCGCAGACCGCCATCTCCCGCAGCTCGGGTTTTCACAAGCGCGGCGGCGATTTTTCGACGCCGTCGTCGCGTGGTTCGAGTTATTCGACGCTGGAGCGCCCCCGTGCGCGCCCGGCACAGAAACGCGGCGGCTCGGGCACGATCTGGCTGGCCGTGGGCATGGTGCTCGTCATCACCGCCGGCGGCCTGTACGGCCTGATGCGCTGGTTCAACGGCTGAGCGCTGCGCCACGGCGCCAGCCGCTTGGCCGGCCGCCAGCAGGTTTGCGGCCCTTGGCAGACAATGCGGCTCCGTAAAGCCAGCCGCTGGACCGCCCCGATGCCCCGACTGCACGACCTGACACCCGACCGCCTGCGAGGCATCCGCCGCGGCATCGAAAAAGAGAGCCTGCGCGCCAACGCCGACGGCGCGCTGGCGATGACACCGCACCCCGCCGCGCTGGGCTCGGCGCTGACCCATCCGCACATCACCACCGACTTCAGCGAGTCGCAGCTCGAGCTGATCACCGGCGTGCACGCCGGTGTCGAAGACTGTCTGGACGAGCTGCGCCGTGTGCACCAGTTCGTCTACCGCGAACTGCGCGACGAACTGCTCTGGGTCGGCAGCATGCCATGCCGGCTGCCGGGCGACGAGACCATTCCGCTGGGCCGCTACGGCACGTCGAACGTGGGCCGCGCCAAGAGCGTCTACCGCATGGGCCTGGGCCACCGTTATGGCCGGCGCATGCAGACGATCTCGGGCATCCACTACAACTGGTCGCTGCCGGGCCTGGAGGATGCCGATCACTTTGCGCTGATCCGCAATTTCCGCCGCCATTCCTTCCTGCTGCTGTACCTCTTCGGCGCTTCGCCGGCGCTGTGCAGCACCTTCGTCGAAGGCCGGCAGCACGAACTGCAGCCGATCGGCAGCGGTTCGCTGCACATGCCGCATGGCACCTCGCTGCGCATGGGGCGGCTGGGCTACCAGAGCGATGCACAGGCGTCGATCCACGCCAGCTTCAACAGCCTGGACAGCTACGCCGCGTCGCTGCACGAGGCGCTGACACGGCCGTACCCGGCCTACCAGGCGATCGGTGTGCACAACCTCGGTGGTGAATACAACCAGCTGGCGACGACGCTGCTGCAGATCGAGAACGAGTTCTACGGCACGATCCGGCCCAAGCGCACCATCCACCCCGGCGAGCGCCCGCTGCACGCGCTGCGTGAACGCGGCGTGGAGTACATCGAGGTGCGCTGCATGGACCTCGACCCCTTCGAACCGCTGGGCATCAACGCCGCGACGATGCGTTTCCTCGACGTCTTCCTGCTGCACTGCCTGGTCAGCGAGAGCCCGCCCGACACGCCCGACGAGATCGCCGCCCTGGCGCGCAACCAGCACCGCACGGCCTCGCACGGCCGCGAGCCCAGGCTCCAGCTCGAACGCGGTCGCGACGAGGTGCCGTTGCTCGGCTGGGCCGAAGAACTGCTGCGCGAGTTCCGCCCGCTGGCCGAGCGGCTGGACGCCGTGCACGGCACGGCCGACTACAGCGACGCGCTGGCCATCGCGCAGCAGCGCCTGCAACAACCCGAGAGCACACCGTCTGCGCGTGCGTTGCAGGTGATGCAGGCTGACTTCGAGGGGTCGTTCGCGGCCTTCGTGCTGGCACAGTCGGAGCAGACACGCACGCAGCTGCTGGCGCTGCCGTTCCCTGTGGAGATGGCCACGGCCTGCAAGGCTGAAGCCCTGACCTCGGTGGCGCAGCAGCGTGCGCTGGAAGCTGCCGACAGCGGCGACTTCGAGGCCTTCCGCGTTGCCTACCTGTCGCCCGAACGGCTGGCGCTGGCGGCCTGATCCGGCTGCGCTTCAACCGCGCTTGAGCAGCTCGTAGCTGGCGATGCCGGCCAGCGTGGCCAGCAGCGAGCCCACCACGTGCAGGCCGATGGCACCCAGCGCCCACAGCATCCGGCCCTGCTGCAGCAGCGTGACGACCTCGGCCGAGAAGGTCGAAAAGGTCGTCAGGCCGCCGAGGAAACCGGTCACTGCGAACAGCCGCCATTCCGGCGGCAGCGCCACCTGGTGCGCAAACAGCGCCATCGCCAGGCCAATCAGGTAACCACCCACCACGTTGGCCAGCAGCGTGCCCGGCGGCACGGCTGGAAACAGCCCGTTCAGCCACAGCGCCAGCGCCCAGCGCAGCAGCGCACCGAGCGCGGCGCCCAGGCTGATGGCGAGCACCGAGCCCAGCATCAGTTCTTCATTCGCAGCAGTTGCGAGATCTGCTGCGCCGCGTTGCGCAGCAACGGCAGGAACTGCGCCTGCAGCAGTGCCGGCGGCGTGCGGTGGGTCTGGCCGCTGATGTTCAGCGCCGCGATCGTGCGGCCGGCGCGGTCGACGATGGGTGCGGCCAGCGACACCAGTCCGTCCTCGAGCTCCTGGTCCACCAGGCACCAGCCCTGGCGGCGCACGTCGACGATGGCGGCTTCCAGCGCCTCGGGCGCCGTCAGCGTGCGGGCGGTGAAGGCCTGGCGCGGCGCCGCCTGCAGCCGCTGCCGGCAGTCTTCCTGCGGCAGCCCGGCCAGCAGCACACGCCCCATCGACGTGCAGGTGGCCGGCAGCCGGCTGCCGGTGCCGAGGTTGATGCTCATGATCTTGTGCGTGGGCACACGCAGCACGTAGACGATGTCGGCGCCGTCCAGCACCGCAGCCGAGCACGACTCCTTGACCTCTTCGACCAGCGCTTCCATCACCGGCTCGGCCAGGTTCCACAGCGGCAGCGACGAGAGATAGGCGAAGCCCAGGTCGAGAATGCGCGGCGTCAGCCGGAACTGCCGGCCCTCGGCTTCGACGTACCCCAGCTGCGCCAGCGTCAGCAGGATGCGCCGGGCGCCGGCGCGGGTCAGGCCGGTGTGGCGCGCCACGTCGCTGAGCGTCTGGCTCGGCGCACTGCTGCTGAAGCTGCGGATCACCGACAGGCCACGCGCAAACGACTGCACGTAGTTGTCCCCGGGGCGGGGCGCGGCGGCGTCGGCGGGCGTGGGGGTGGGGGGGGCTGTGGTCATCGGCGTCAGGCGCGCCGATTATCCCTGCGGCGCGTGACCCACCCCGGGTGGCACCAACAGCGCCATCAACAAGCGGTCAGGCCGAGCGGCCGGCTTTCGCTGAACACCGGCGGTTCTTCGTCGCCCTGCGCGGTGACGGCGCGTGAACGGCCCTGGCGTTTGGCTTCGTACAACGCCTGGTCGGCGCGCCGCAGCGCGTCGGCGATGCCTTCGCCGGGCAGCACCTGCACCATGCCGAAACTCAGGCTCAAGCGCGGCAGCGTCGAAAACTCGGCCTGGTCCTGCAGACGCTTGACGATGCGCGCGGCGACGCCGCCGGCGTCGTGCACCTGCGTGTTGCGCAGCATCAGCACAAATTCGTCGCCGCCATGGCGGCCGGCCACGTCGTGCGCCCGCAGGTGTTCGGTCATGCTGGCCGACACCAGGCGCAAGGCGCGGTCGCCGGCGGCGTGGCCGAGGCGGTCGTTGATGCGCTTGAAGTGGTCGATGTCGAAAATCAGCAGCGTCGCGCTGCCGGGTGCGTCGGCGCGCAACGCCAGTGTTGCCAGCTCGTTGAAGTGGCGACGATTGGGCACATTGGTGAGCGAATCGGTGTTGGCCAGCACCCGCAGCCGGCGCTGCGAATCGCGCAGCTGGCGCTCGGTGCGCTCGAACACCAGGGTCAGCGCAACGAAGGCCATCACCACCGCACCCAGCACCGCGGCCACTGCACGCAGCTCGATCGGCGCTGCCACCTCGTAGCCCGGCCAGGCAGTGGGCAGCGGCGCCAGCGCCACCAGCGCGATGGCCGCGCCCAGCCACTGCAGCGGCAGGCTGTCGCGGCCGCTGGGGCCGCAGAACAGCAGGCAGGCGGCATAGAGGTGCACACCGGCGGCGGCCGAGGCCGGCACCAGCGCGGCCAGTGTGCCGTCGGCCGCCCACAGCGGGCCGCTGGCCGCCAGGCCGCCGGCGACCACGAGCACGGCCCAGTCGATGCGTTCGCTGCCCGGCAGCCGGGTGCGGGCATGGAAACGGCGCACGCCGATCAGAGTGACCACCGGCCATTGCACCAGCAGCAGCACCGCCGGCGCGGCCAGCCAGGCGCTCAGCGCTGCGGCGGCGACACCGGCGGCGGTGAGCCACAGCGCCGCCAGCCACCAGCGCCAGCCGCGGTAACGCTGCTGGCGCAGACCGAAGCCGGTGAGCGACGCCGACGTCACCGCCAGCGCTGCTGCTGAAAACCACAGGATGTCTGGACCGCTGCTGACCATGATGTGCCCACATTCTGGCCAGCGCGCGCCGCGCTGCATCCTCCGCCGGCCAGGTGCATTGCAACCGGATGCTACGGGCCGGGCCCTGCAGTTCGGTACCATCGTGGACCCATGGGCGCGCTGCTGCGCCGGAAGGAAGTTTGCGATGGCGATGGATGTTGTTGACTACGAGATCAAGGGTGCCGAGATGCAGTTCGTGGAGGTCGAACTCGACCCCGGCGAAGCGGCCATCGGCGAAGCCGGCAGCATGATGTTCATGGACGCCGGCATCAACATGGACACCGTGTTCGGCGACGGCCGCCAGAACGCCAGCGGCGGCCTCTTCGGCAAGCTGTTGTCTGCGGGCAAGCGCCTGGTCACCGGCGAATCGCTGTTCACCACCGTCTACACCAACGGCGGCAGCGCCAAGCAGCGCGTGGCTTTTGCGGCGCCGTACCCGGGCAAGATCCTGCCGATGAACCTGGCGCAGCTGGGCGGCACGCTGATCTGCCAGAAGGACGCCTTCCTCTGCGCTGCGCGCGGCGTCACGCTGGGCATCGCGCTGCAGCAGAAGATGTCGGTCGGGTTCTTCGGCGGCGAAGGTTTCATCATGCAGCGCCTGGACGGCGACGGCCTGGCGTTTGTGCATGCCGGCGGCACCGTCGTCAAACGTGAACTGCAGCCGGGGCAGACGCTGCTGGTCGACACCGGCTGCGTCGTCGCCTACACGCCGAACGTCAGCTTCGAGATCCAGTACGTCGGCAAGATCAAGACCGCCTTGTTCGGCGGCGAGGGCCTCTTCTTCGCCAAGCTCACCGGGCCGGGCACGATCTGGCTGCAGAGCCTGCCGTTCTCGCGCCTGGCGTCGCGCATCTTCGCTGCCGCGCCGCAGCGTGGCGGCTCGAAGGAAGAAGGCTCGCTGCTGCCGGGCTTTGCCGGTGCCGGGCTGCTGGGCGGCATTCTGGGTGGTGATGACGAGTAGGCTGCTGCTGGCGTCTGCGTTGGCATTTGCGCTCGCCGGCAGCATGGCCGCGGCAGTGGCCGCACCGGTGCAGCTGGAAGCGATGACCTGGCCCGAACTGCGCGGCCGCATCGCCGGCGGTGCCACCACCGTGCTGCTGCCGCTGGGCGGCACCGAACAGAACGGGCCGCACATGGTGCTGGGCAAACACAACGTGCGTGTGCGCGAACTGGCGCAGCGCATTGCCGAGCAGCTGGGCGATGCCATCGTCGCGCCGGTCGTCGCCTACGTGCCCGAAGGCAGCATCGAGCCGCCGACGCAACACATGCGCTGGCCGGGCACGATCACGCTGCCGGCGCCGGTGTTCGAGGCCACGCTCGAAGCGGCGGCGCGCAGTTTTCGCAAGGCCGGTTTCTGCCACGTGGTGCTGCTGGGCGACCATGGCGGCTACCGTGCCAGCCTCGACCGTGTGGCCGCCACGCTGAACCGCGCCTGGGCGCCGCGTTCGCAGTGCCGGGTGCATGCCTTGCCCGAGTACTATCGCGCGGCGCAGACGGGTTTTGCCGAGCTCTTGAAGGCACGTGGTTTTGCCGCGGCCGAGATCGGCAGCCATGCCGGTCTGGCCGATACCGCGTTGGCGCTGGCCGTCGACCCGGCCCTGGTGCGGCTGGGTGCACCGGCGCCGAGCCCGCGTGATGCTGCAGGTGGTGGCGCAGGCGATGGCGTCGCCGGCGATCCGCGCCGCGCCACGGTCGAGCTTGGGCGGCTCGGTCTCGATCACATCGTCGCAGCCTCGGTGGCTGCGATCCGCGCACGCACCCGCGTTGCGCCGTAATGGAGTGGCTTGAATGTATTTGTCGAACTTGAAGAATCGCCGCTTGCTGGCTGGATCCGTCGTGACTGCGCTGGTCGCGGGTCTGTCGGTGGGCGCCTGGATGACGGCGTCTGCACAAGGGCCGGCGGCGCCGGCTTCCGCCTCGGTTGCCGTGGCGCCGGTGCCCGCCGTGAGCACCGTGGCCGGCATGCCGCCGGTTACCGATGCGCGCAATCTTTACAGCGAGAACGCGGCCGGCAAAGTCAGCCCCGCACTCGCCGGCGACCTGGTGCGCATCTACGTGCCCAACCTGCGCTCCAACGATGTCTACGTGGTCGACCCGGCGACGATGAAGGTCATCGACCGCTTCAAGGTCGGCATCGGGCCGCAGCACATCGTGCCCTCGTGGGACATGCGCACGCTGTGGGTCACCAACAATGCCGAAGGCCGCACCGACGGCAGCCTGACGCCGCTGGACCCGCGCACCGGCAAGCCCGGCAAGGCGATCCCGGTGGACGACCCGTACAACATGTACTACACGCCCGACGGCAAGTCGGCGATCGTCGTCGCCGAAGCGCGCAAGCGGCTCGATTTCCGCGACCCGAAGACGATGGCGCTGCAGTACGCGATCGACACGCCCGGCTGCCCGGGCATCAACCACGCCGACTTCTCGATCGACGGCCAGTTCGCGATCTTCACCTGCGAGTTCTCGGGCACGCTGGTGAAGATCGACCTCGTGCAGCGCAAGGTGCTGGGCTACTTGCAGCTGCAGATGCCGGCGACGCGTTTCAAGGAAAAGCCGGGTGCGCCGCGCACGCCGCCGGGCAAGGTCTGGGAGCCGGGCGAAAGCGAGATCTGCACGGTCAAGAAGGGCATGCCGCAAGACATCCGCATCTCGCCCGACGGCCGCCGCTTCTTCATCGCCGACATGCATGCCGACGGCGTGCACATCGTCGACGGCGCCAGCTTCAAGCAGGTCGGTTTCATCCAGACCGGCCTCGGCGCGCACGGCCTGTACCCCAGCCGCGACGGCACGCAGCTCTACGTGGCCAACCGCGGTTCGCACAAGATCCACGGCTCGCGGCTGGGCAACGGCGGTGTCGCGGTGATCGACTTCGCTACCGAGAAGGTGGTGGCGCGCTGGGCCGTGCCGGGCGGCGGCAGCCCCGACATGGGCAATGTCAGCGCCGATGGCAAATACCTCTGGCTGGCGGCACGCTACGACGACGTGATCTACCGCTTCGACACCAGCACCGGCGAGGTGGCGCAGATCAAGGTCGGTGCCGAGCCGCACGGCCTTACCGTCTGGCCGCAGCCGGGGCGTTATTCGCTCGGCCACACCGGCAACATGCGCTGAAGCCCGGGCACCTGGCCGTGAACAGCCTCTTCGACAGCTTCTGGCGCGCCGCCGCCTACTGCCTGCACCCGCGGGTGATCCTGTGGTCGTTGCTGCCCTTGCTCATCGCCGGCGGTGCCAGCTTCGCACTCGGCTACGCCTACTGGGAAACGGCGGTCGCCGCGGTGCGTGGCACGCTGGAGCAATGGTCGTTGATCGCCGCGTTGATGCGCTGGCTCGACGGCATGGGCGCACAAGGCCTGCGGGCGCTGATCGCGCCGCTGATCGTGGTGGCGCTCGCGGTGCCGGCGGTGGTGGTGGCCTCGTTGCTGCTGGTGGCGCTGCTGATGACGCCGGCCATCGTCAACCTGGTGGCGGCGCGGCGTTTTCCGCAGCTCGAACGGCTGCAGGGCGGCGGCTGGTTCCAGGGCCTGGCCTGGAGCCTGGCCTGCACGGCGGCGGCGTTGGCGGCGCTGATCCTGAGCATCCCGCTGTGGTTCGTGCCACCGCTGGTGCTGGTGCTGCCGCCGCTGATCTGGGGCTGGCTGACCTACCGCGTCTTCGCCTTCGACGTGCTGGCTGCGCACGCCAGCGCCGCCGAACGCCGCCAGCTGCTGCGCGAACAGCGCTGGCCGCTGCTGGCGATGGGTGTCATCTCCGGCTACCTCGGTGCGGCGCCGTCGCTGTTGTGGGCGGCGAGCGCGGCGACGCTGATCTTCGCGCCGCTGCTGGTGGTGGCCTCGGTGTGGCTGTACACGCTGGTGTTCGCGTTTGCCGGCTGCTGGTTCACCCACTTTGCGCTGGCTGCGCTGCAGCAGCTGCGGCTGGCTGCGGTGCCGCCGCCAGCGCCAGCACCGCTGCCACAAGCGGTTGAGGTCCTGCCGCCGCCATGAACATCGGCCTCATCATCATCGGCGACGAGATCCTCTCGGGCAAGCGCCAGGACAAACATCTCGCCAAGGTCATCGAGCTGCTGTCGGCGCGTGGCCTGGCGCTGGCCTGGGCACGTTATGTCGGCGACGACCGGGCGCGCATCACCGAGGCCCTGCAACACGCGTTCGCCGCGGATGAACTGGTGTTCAGCTGCGGCGGCATCGGCGCCACACCCGACGACCACACGCGCCAGTGTGCAGCCGCCGCGTTGGGCCGGCCGCTGGCGCTGCACCTCGAAGCCAAGGCGCTGATCCTCGAGCGCATGCGCGATGTCGCGGCGGAGCAGGGCGTGCCCTACGAGCCCGAACGCGCCGACAACCTGCACCGCCTGAACATGGGCCTGTTCCCGGCCGGCGCCAGCATCATTCCGAACCCGTACAACAAGATCGCCGGTTTCAGCGTCGAGCATGTGCATTTCGTGCCGGGGTTCCCGGTGATGGCCTGGCCGATGATCGAATGGGTGCTGGACCATCCGCGTTACGCCCACCTGCAAGGCGGGGCGCGCCAGCGCGAACGTTCGGTCATCGTCTTCGGCGCGATGGAAGCGACGCTGACACCGCTGATGGAAGACGTGGAAGCGCGTTTTGCCGGCATCAAGGTCTTCAGCCTGCCGAGCGTGGACCACCCGGCGTACGGCCGTCACATCGAACTGGGCGTGAAGGGCGATGGCGAGCAAGCGCTCGACGCCGCGTTCACCGTGCTGCGCAACGGTGTGCTGGCATTGAACGGCCAACTGGGCCCAGAGTTGGTGCGATAGTTCGCACCAAGTTGGATCGACGCAGCGCACCGATCTGAGACGCCGCCACCGGGGCCCGGCCGTTGCCCCGCGGCGGCCTTCGGCGTGGCGGGCCGCAGCTACCCAGAATCGGGCATGCTTTCTGCTACATTCCTGTGCGCCTTTTGGGGTCAATTTCCCTGGGGCCGCCCGAATAAATTTCACCCACCCCAAAACGCCCCCGCTAGGAGAGATCTGCATGGCAAAGACCGTTGCCGACGTGATGAAGATGGTGAAGGACAACGAAGTCAAGTTCGTTGACTTCCGCTTCACCGACACCCGCGGCAAGGAACAGCACGTCAGCGTGCCTGTGTCCCACTTCGACGAAGACAAGTTCTCTTCGGGCCATGCGTTCGACGGCTCCTCGATCGCCGGCTGGAAGGGCATCGAAGCCTCCGACATGCTGCTGATGCCGGACCCGAACACCGCCAACCTCGACCCGTTCTTCGAAGAGCCGACGATCATCCTCACCTGTGACGTGGTCGACCCCGCCGACGGCAAGCCCTACGAACGCGACCCGCGTTCGCTGGCCAAGCGCGCCGAGGCCTACATGAAGAGCACCGGCCTGGGCGACACCGCCTACTTCGGCCCCGAACCCGAGTTCTTCGTCTTCGACAGCGTGCGCTGGAGCAACGACATGTCGGGCTGCTTCTCGAAGATCGAGAGCGAAGAAGCCGCCTGGAACACCGGCAAGGAATACGAACACGGCAACACCGGCTTCCGTCCCGCGGTGAAGGGTGGTTATTTCCCGGTGCCGCCGGTCGATTCGGGCCAGGATCTGCGCTCGGAGATGTGCTTGATTCTCGAATCGGTGGGCATCCCGGTTGAAGTGCATCACCACGAGGTTGCGAACGCCGGTCAGATGGAAATCGGCACGCGTTTCAGCACCCTGATCCAGCGCGCCGACTGGGTGCAGCTGCAGAAGTACATCATCCACAACGTCGCCCACGCCTATGGCAAGACGGCGACGTTCATGCCCAAGCCGATCGTCGGCGACAACGGCAGCGGCATGCACGTGCACCAGAGCGTCTGGAAGGACGGCGTCAACCTGTTCGCCGGTGACGGCTACGCGGGCCTGAGCGAATTTGCGCTGTACTACATCGGCGGCATCATCAAACACGCCCGCGCGCTGAACGCCATCACCAACCCTGGCACCAACAGCTACAAGCGCCTGGTGCCCGGCTTCGAAGCCCCGGTGAAGCTGGCTTATTCGGCGAAGAACCGCTCGGCGTCGATCCGCATTCCGTACGTGGCCAACCCGAAGGGCCGCCGTGTCGAAGCGCGTTTCCCCGATCCGCTGATGAACCCCTACCTGGGTTTCGCGGCGATGCTGATGGCCGGCCTGGACGGCGTGGAAAACAAGATCCACCCGGGCGAAGCCGCCACCAAGGACCTGTACCACCTGCCGCCGGAAGAAGACGCGAAGATCCCGACCGTCTGCAACAGCCTCGACCAGGCGCTCGACTACCTGGACAAGGGCCGTGCGTTCCTGACCAAGGGCGGTGTCTTCACCGACAGCTACATCGACGCCTACATCGAACTGAAGATGCAGGAAGTGACCCGCTTCCGCATGGCCACGCACCCGGTCGAGTTCGACATGTACTACGCGCTCTAAGCTGAGCCCGCCGCGACGCAGCCGCGGGAGCAGGGAAGGGGACGGCTTGCCGTCCCCTTCTTCACTTTGGTGCGCGACAATCCTGGCCCATGGACATGACACGCACGCTGTTTGCCGCTGCACTGGCGCTGGGGTGGCCGCTGGTCGCCTGTGCGCAGGCGACCACGGTCTACAAGTGCCCAGGCCCGCCGGTGCTCTACACCGACGCCCTTTCGGCGCAGGAAGCCAGGGACAAAGGCTGCACGACGATCGAGGGCGCGCCGGTCACCGTGATCCAGGCGCCCAAGCCGCGCCCAGCACCTGCGGCACCTGCCGCACGCAGCGGCGAAGGCCGTGTCGACCCCAATGAACAGCGCGCGCGCGACAACGATGCGCGCCGCATCCTGGCCGACGAACTGCGGCGCGAGGAAGAACGCCTCGCCGCGCTGCAGAAGGACTACAACAATGGCGAACCCGAACGCAAGGGCGACGAACGCAACTACCAGCGTTACATCGACCGCGTGGCCGAAATGAAGGCCGCGATCCTGCGCAAGGAAGCCGACATCGCTGCGCTGCGGCGCGAGATGAACAAACTGCCTCCGTGAAAGAAGACACCTCGCTGCAAGGCTTCGAAGCCTTCGACCAGCTCGCCACGATGGTGGCGATTGCACGCCCCGACGGCCGCTGTCTGCGCGCCAACTCCACGCTCGAAAACGTCATCGGCACCTCGCGCCGCGCCCTGCAGCGCGGCAGCGTGTTCGACTGGCTGACCGACGCCACCCAGTTGCGCGACACGCTTGAGATGGTGGCGCGCAACGAGGTCGCCAGCGGCCGCTTCGACGCGTCGATGAAGCGCCCGGTCGCGCTGGGCAGCAGCAGCCCCGAGCTGCCGGTGCACGTGATCGTCAGCCAGATGGACCGCGGCGACCGTGTGCTCGTCGAGCTGATCGAAGTCGAGCAGCAGACGCGCCTGGACCGCGAGGAGCGCGCCCATGGCCTGGCGCAGGCGAACAAGGAGCTCGTGCGCAACCTCGCGCACGAGATCAAGAACCCGCTCGGCGGCATCCGCGGCGCGGCGCAGTTGCTGGCGATGGAGGTCACCTCGAAGGAGCTGACCGAATACACCCAGGTCATCATCCACGAGGCCGACCGCCTGCAGGCGCTGGTCGACCGCCTGCTGGCGCCGCACCGCCGGCCGCACGTGGTGGGCGACGTCAACATCCACGAGATCTGCGAGCGGGTGCGTTCGCTGGTGCTGGCCGAATACCCACGTGGGCTCAACGTCGAGCGCGACTACGACACCTCGATCCCCGAGTTTCGCGGCGACCGCGAACAGCTCATCCAGGCGGTGCTGAACATCGCGCACAACGCGACCCAGGCCCTCGCCGGCAGTGCCCCCGGCGGCGCCGCCGACGGCGACTCGCCGTTCCACGGCCGCATCGCGCGCGGCGACGCGCAGCTCGTACTGCGCACGCGCGTGGCACGCCAGGCCACCTTCGGCCGCCAGCGTTTTCGACTGGCACTGGAATTGCATATCCAGGACAACGGGCCGGGCGTGCCCGAGGCCATCCGCGATCGCATCTTCCACCCCCTGGTATCGGGGCGCGAAAACGGCTCCGGCCTCGGCTTGACGCTGGCGCAGACGTTTGTGCAGCAACACCAGGGCACGATCGAATGCGACAGCGTTCCGGGCCGGACCGTCTTCAAGATGCTGATCCCGCTGCCGTGAGAGAGGCGCTTGAAGAATGACCCCTGTCCTCGAATCGCGCTGCCGCCTGCATGAAACCCATCTGGATCGTTGACGACGACCAATCCATCCGCTTCGTGCTCGAAAAGGCGCTGGTGCGCGAGCAGTTCACCGTGCGCAGCTTCGCCAGCGGCCGTGACGTGCTGGCCGCGCTCGACGACGACGAACCGCAGGTGCTGGTGAGCGACATCCGCATGCCCGGCGGTTCGGGCATCGACCTGCTGGCCAAGGTGAAGGCACGGCTGCCCGGTCTGCCCGTCATCATCATGACGGCGTTCTCCGACCTCGACAGCGCAGTGTCTGCCTTCCAGGGCGGTGCCTTCGAGTACCTGCCCAAACCCTTCGACCTGCCGAAGGCGGTGGAGCTGATCCGCCGTGCCGTCGACGAAAGCCTGCGCGAGGAAGTGCGCGAAACCGTCGACAAGGCGATGCCCGAGATGCTGGGCCAGGCGCCGGCGATGCAGGACGTGTTCCGTGCCATCGGCCGGCTGAGCCAGAGCAACGTCACGGTGCTCATCACCGGCGAAAGCGGCTCGGGCAAGGAACTGGTGGCGCGTGCGCTGCACAAACACAGCCCGCGTGGCCAAGGCCCGTTCGTCGCGATCAACACCGCGGCGATCCCGAAAGACCTGCTGGAAAGCGAACTCTTCGGCCACGAACGCGGCGCCTTCACCGGCGCGCAAACCATGCGCCGCGGCCGCTTCGAACAGGCCGATGGCGGCACGCTGTTTCTCGACGAAATCGGCGACATGCCGTTCGACCTGCAGACCCGGCTGCTGCGGGTGCTGAGCGACGGCCAGTTCTACCGTGTCGGCGGCCACCAGCCGCTGAAGACCAATGTGCGGGTCATCGCGGCCACCCACCAGAACCTGGAAGAGCGGGTGCGCCACGGGGTTTTCCGCGAAGACCTGTACCACCGCCTCAACGTCATCCGGTTGCGCCTGCCGGCGCTGCGCGAGCGGCGCGAAGACGTGCCGATGCTGACGCGTTTTTTCCTGCAGAAAAGCGCACGTGAACTCGGCGTCGAAGCCAAGCGCATCACCGACGCCGCAGTGGCACGGTTGCAGAATTTCGAGTTCCCGGGCAACGTGCGCCAGCTCGAAAACGTCTGCCACTGGCTCACGGTGATGGCGCCGGCCCAGGTGGTTGAACCCAAGGATCTGCCACCCGAACTGCTGGCCGCGCCCGAAAACCGCGCCGTGCAGGCGGCGCCGGTGCTGCAGCCCGACACGGCTGCCGCGCCGGCGCCCGTGGCAACGCCCGCGCTGGCTGCGCCGGCCACGCCCGTGGCCGAGACGGCGCCGACTGCATCGTCATGGCTCAGCGACCTGGAACGCGAAGCACGGCGCCGGCTCGAAGCTGGCGAGCCCGAGGTCTGGGACGCGCTGACCAAGCAGTTCGAAGGCCAGCTCATCCACACCGCGCTCGATCTCACCCGCGGCCGCCGCATCGAGGCGGCGCAGAAGCTGGGCATCGGCCGCAACACCATCACGCGCAAGATCCAGGAACTGGGCCTGGATGACTGAGCCCGGACACAGGGCCCGGCAGGGGCCTGTGCCTGGCGAAGGCCCTGCGGCGATACAAGCCGCAGGGCTGAAGTTCAGCCGATCTCGACGATCACCGGCGCGTGGTCGCTCGGCCGTTCGTTCTTGCGCGGCAGTTTGTCGATGACACAGGCCGCCACACGCGGCTTCAAGGCCGCGCTGACGAGGATGTGGTCGATGCGCAGACCCTGGTTCTTGCGGAACGCCAGGTTGCGGTAGTCCCACCACGACCACGACTTCGGCGGCTGCTCGAAGAGCCGGAATGCGTCGCTCAGGCCCAGCCCGACCAGGCCCTGGAAATGGCTGCGCTCTTCGGGTGTGCAGAGAATCTGCCCGGCCCAGGCCACGGGGTCGTAGACATCGCGGTCTTCGGGCGCGATGTTGTAGTCGCCCATCAGCACCAGCTGCGGATGCAACGCCATCTCGCTTTGCACCCAGTCCCGCAGCGCGGTGAGCCAGCGCATCTTGTAGACGAACTTGTCGCTGTCGGGTGCCTGGCCGTTGGGCATGTAGGCGCCGATGACACGCACGGGCCCGAGCAGGCTGTCCACCGTGCCGGCGATCACACGGGCTTGTTCGTCGTCGAGGCCGGGGATGTTCTTGACGATGTCCGTGGCCCCGTTGCGGCTGAGCAGCGCGACGCCGTTGTAGGTTTTCTGGCCGAACCATTGCACGCGCCAGCCCGCGGCTTCGATCTCGGCATGGGGAAACTTGTCGTCGGTGAGCTTGGTTTCCTGCAGCACCAGCACGTCCACCGGCGAGGTTGTGGACTGCGCGGCCAGCCAGTCCAGCAGTTGCGGCAGCCGCACGGCGAGTGAGTTGACGTTCCAGGTGGCAAGCTTCATTCTGACTCTATGTCGTTGAACATAAACATATATTCCATGACGGTCTCGATCCGAGCTTCACTGACTACAAGTCTAGCTACAAACAAACGGCGAGATGGCATTGGCTGCAGTGAGTCGTCAAGAGCACAGGGCGAGAGTCGGCGCCACGCGCACCTCGCGAAGCGGGCGTCCGACGGCCGACGGGTTGCAGATGAAGCAGCCCCTTCTATTCGTCATTCGGGGCGACCGCACGGAACTCCCGCGTGCCGATCTCGGCGCCGGTCACAGCATCGATGGCAATGGGCTTGATGTCGGTGCCTGTTTCCGCATCCAGGAACCGCGTCAGCTGGCCACCGCCTCGGTGTTTCTGACCCCAGGCAGCCAGCATGAAGAGCACCGGCAAGTAGTCGCGACCGGCCTCGGTCAAGACGTATTCGTCACGCGGCGGGCGCTCCGAGTACCGCCGCTTTTCGAGCAGTTTCTCCTCCGTCAGTGTCGCCAGGCGCTTGGTCAGCATGGTCGGAGCGATGCCCAGGTTGTTCTTGAACTGATCAAAACGCGTCAGCCCGACGTTGGCGTCGCGCAGGATCAACATCGTCCAGGCGTCTCCCAGGATCGTGAGGCTGCGTGCGATGGGGCAGGAACTCTGAGAAGAATTTCCGGCGTTCATATCATTTCAGTATTTACTAGCTACTGAATCGATACTAACATGTGCGGCATGGACGGTCCACCGCATCGCAAAGAACCAACGGTCAGCACAGGGCTTCGCCTGGCGGCGCGCGTTCCCCCTGCGGCGGCGGCGTCCACCCGACAGCAGAACCGAGCCTTGCTGCGGTCGATTCTCGAACCATCCTCGCCCCGCATCTTTTTGGAGACCACCCAGTGACAAAGACCATCCTGATTACCGGCGCCTCTTCCGGTTTCGGCCTGATGCTTGCCAACAACCTTCATCAGCAAGGTTTCAATGTCATCGGCACCGGTCGCGAGCCGGAAAAATATGCCGGCAAGCTGCCGTTCAAACTGCTGCGGCTGGACATTGATGACGACAGTTCCATCAAGTCGTTCACTTCCGAGCTGTTCCGCCACACCAAACAGTTGGACGTGCTGGTTGGTCAACAACGCAGGCTACATGGTGACCGGCCTGGCCGAAGAAACCCCGCTCGATGTGGGCAGGCAGCAGTTCGAGACGAACTTCTGGGGCACGGTCAAGGTGACCAACGCCGTGCTGCCGCACTTCAGGGCCCAGAAGCATGGACAGATCATCACGGTGAGTTCCATCGTGGGCTTGATCGGCCCGCCGAACCTGTCGTTCTACACGGCCTCGAAACACGCAGTCGAGGGCTTCTTCAAGTCCCTGCGTTTCGAGTTGAACCAGTTCAACATCAAGGTCAGCGTGGTCGAGCCTGTCTGGTTCAAGACCAACCTTGGTCAGCATGCCGTGTCCGCTGGCAATGGCGGCATTGCGGACTACAACGCCTACCGCAAACAAGCCAATGCCGCGACGCAAAAAGGCCTCGCCGAAGCAGAGTCGCCCGAGGCGGTCGTCGCCACCATCACGAAGCTCATTGGCACGAAGGAGCCGAAGTTCAGCAACCCGGTGGGGAAGATGACCGGCATGATTCTTTTCCTGCAGAGCTACGCGCCAAAGATGTTCGAGGGTTCGATTCTGAAGAGTGTGCAAACAGCCAAGTAGGCAAGGATCAACATGAAATACTACTTGTGCAAGTTCATTCCGCCGCGTGCCGACTTCCTGGCAACGATGTCTGCTGACGAGACGAAATGGATGAAGCAGCATGGCGCCTTTATGAACGACCTTCTCGACAAAGGCTTGATCGTCGTCCACGGCCCCGTCATTGATCAAACCGGCGGTTATGGCGTCTCGCTTTACCAGATTGCCGATGATCAGGAAATCTCGGCGTTCACCTCGGAAGATCCGATTGTCAAGAATGGTGTCGGTCATTACGAGCACTACACCATGCCTCAATTGAACGCGCGCGGCCAATAGGACCTATGCGCTTTGCTGGGCCTATCGGGCCGGGCCGACCCAAGTTGACCTTGCACCCGTCGTTGGTGCGCGCCGTCCAGGCGGCATTCCGGGCAGTCAGCGAATAAGTTGTGCAGGAACCCTCGAACGGAGATGGCAATCTGCAGAGCCATGACTGGCAAGGCTGTCAGGAGAGCGGCGATTGCGTCGCTCGATATTGCACATGTCGAAAGTGAGGCCCTTGCGAACCAACGACAGAGCCAAGGCCCGCACGGGCGATGAGCAACGCCATGGGTCGATCAGACACGACGCACTCGACGGCGGTAGCTATCGAAGCTGTCCGGGCAGCGCCAGTTCGGCACGCGCGCTGAGGGCTGACTCGCGGACGCTGCAACCCTTGACGTGGTCGTTGACCAGGCCCATGGCCTGCACGAAGGCGTAGACCGTGGTGGGGCCGACGAAGGTCCAGCCGCGCTTCTTCAGATCCTTGGACAACGCCACGGACTCGGCACTGGTCGTCAAGGCTTTGAGCGCCGCCCAGGTGACGTGCTTGGGCCGTGTCTTTGCGGCGGGTTCATGGCGCCAGGCGTAGGCGGCCAGCGAGCCGAACTCTCGGCGGAGTTCGAGCACGCGTCGCGCGTTGTTGATCGTCGATTCGATCTTGCCGCGATGCCGCACGATGCCGGCGTCGGCCAGCAATCGATCAATGTCGCTCGGCGTGTACCGGGCCACACGCTCCGCGTCGAACTGGTCGAAGGCGCGGCGGAAGTTCTCGCGTTTGTTGAGGATCGTCAGCCAGCTCAGGCCCGACTGGAAACCCTCGAGACAGATCTTCTCGAACAGCCTTCGGTCGTCGGTGACCGGGAATCCCCACTCGTGGTCGTGGTAATGCCTGTAGCCCGGCGTGGCCTGGCACCAGGTGCAGCGGGCCAGGCCATCGTCTTCACTGCGGAACAGTCCCTGGGGCAGCGTCATGGCGGATCAGTGGCGGTGAACCGGGTCAGCGCGGACGCCGGCGCTTGACTGGGGCTGCGCCTGCGTAGCGGCGGGGTCCAAAGGTCGAGTGAACGCGCAGATTCGATCCTCAAAATGACGCGGGCGCTCCCACCAGTGGTGAGGAGCGCCCGCGGGTCTGGCTACAGAACCAACTACATCACGTAGGGCTCCGCCCCGGACCTAGAGAGATAAGACATATCACCTCCTTTCGTAGTGGCTACGACACGCCAAGCGTACCCGTTTTGCAGCCCGAGCGGGCGCCTGTGGTGCAACTTTTCGCAGCTTCAGTTCGGAAGGCGGACGCCACGGCTAGCGAATTGCCGCCACGAAGCGCAGCCTGGTGATCTCTGAAGGAGCGCCCAGGCGCAGTGGCGGCCCCCAATAGCCGGTGCCGCGGCTGGTGTAGACCCACAGCGAACGCAGGCGATGCAAACCCGCCGTGAACGGCTGCTGCAGTCGCACGAACAGGTTCCAGGGCCAGAACTGGCCGCCGTGGGTGTGGCCCGAGAGCTGCACGTCGAAGCCCGCATCCGCTGCGGCCGATGCACTTCGTGGCTGGTGGGCCAGCAGCACCTTCAGGCCCGCTGCCGCGGGCGCGCCTGCCAATGCGCCTTGCGGGCTGCTGCGGTGGCTGGGGTCGAAGTGATGGGCGCCGAAGTCGGCCACGCCGGCCATCACCAAGTCGGTACCGTCGTGGTCCAGAACCACATGTTCGTTGTGCAGCACACGCAGGCCCAGGGCACGCAGGCGATCCATCCACTCGACGGCGCCGCTGTAGTACTCGTGGTTGCCGGTGACGAAAAAGGTGCCATGCCGCGAGCGCAATTGCGCCAGAGGCGCCACATCCGCATGCAAGTCGGCGACCCGGCCGTCGACCAGATCGCCAGTGAGGGCCACCGCGTCCACACCGAGCCGGTTCACCGCGTCGACGATGGCCTGCACATAGGCACGCTTGACGGGCGGACCGACATGCACATCCGTGATCTGCGCGATCGTGAAACCCTGCAGCGCCACGGCCAGACCGGCGATGGGCACATCGACGTTCTTGACCCGGGCCGTGCGCCGGGCGTTGATCAACCCGAGCAACACGCCCAGCAGGGCCAGCAGAGAGACCGCCATCGCCGTGGACTCGGCCAGAGGGGTGTGCACGAACGGCAACGCCAGCAACAACACCAGGTCGCGCAGCAAGGTCAGCACCAGCAGCATGGAGAGCAGGCCCAGTGCGGACATGCCCGCCCAGGTCCAGCGATCAGCCGCTGCGCGGTCGCCCAGCCGGCGCCGGGTCATCGACCACGGTATCAGGAAGGCAGACAACACCAGGGTTGCAAGCAGCGCGGCCGCGGCGGATGCCGGCAACTGCGGCGCGATGCGCCAGCCGATGTACAGATGAAGCAGAGCCAACAGGCCGAATGGAAGCATGGGCGTCAAGTGAGGGCGATGACCCAGGCTGCAAGCCTCGCGCCGCACGGGCGGGCCGCGGGAGCGGCTCTGACGGCGTGCGCACTACGCCGTTCGCGACGCCTTCAACGGCCACAGCGCCGGCACGTCCCGGTGGGTGGTGTTGCGGATCAGCCGTTTGAGCAGGTGGCGCAGCAGCTGGCTCTCGGAGTAGTCGATCTGCTGCATCGCTGCTTCTTCGGCGGCCTTGGACACCGCTGCCAGCTCGATCATGAGCCGGCGCCCGCCTTCGCTCAAGGCCACGCGCAGTGCGCTCTCGCTGCTGTGCGCGCAGGGCTGCACCAGGGCACGACGGTGCAGCGCCTCGATGCGCTCGGGCGACACGCGCCGGCCGCCATAGGACATCAGCGTGTCGATCTCGGCCACCGTGCGTGCATCGCCTGTCGACAGCACGTTGAGAACGAAGTAGTCGTCGTCGTCGAGTCCACGGGCCTGGATCGCCGGCCGCACCTGCGTCAGCAGCATCGCGTGTGCGCAGCCCAGCAGGTAGACCAGCGCGTCGCGGCTGATGCTGCCTTCGAGTGCAGCATCGTCCGGCACCGCATCGGGCCGCGGCGGCAGCTTCTTCACGGCCACCGCGTAGCCGCCTTTCTGGAACACCAGCGGCGCTTCGTCGAAGTGTTCGAAGGTCAGCACCTCGCCGACGAAAATCTCGTGGTCGCCGCCTTCGTGGCGGTAGGCGGTGCGGCATTCGAAGCGCGCTGCGCAGCCGTCCAGCAGCGGCACGCCGCCATGGCCACGGGCCAGTTCCAGGCCGGCGAACTTGTCGCTGCCGCGCCTGGCGAAGCGGTTCGACAGCGCCTCCTGGCGCGCGCCGAGAATGTGCACCGCAAACGACTCGGCCTCGACGAACGCTGCCAGGCTGGCCGAGCTGCGTGCCAGGCTCCACAGCACCAGCGGCGGTTCGAGCGAGACCGAGTTGAAGCTGTTGACCGTGAGGCCGACGTCGTGGCCCGCCGGGTCGCGCGTGGTGACGATGGTCACGCCGGTGGTGAAGGCGCCCAGCGCGTTGCGGAACTCGCGGGTCTGGGTCTCGTTCATCGTGTCAATTCGCGTCGCCCGGTGCGGTGGGGATGTCGCGGAACGGCCCGCGGTCCAAACGCGGCTCGGCGGGCAGGCCGAGTGCACGTTCGGCCAGGATGTTGCGCAGCACTTCGTCGGTGCCGCCTTCCAGCCGGTGGATAGCGCCGAAGCTGAACATGCTGTGGAACTGGCGCACTTCGTCGTCGTCGATCGCCAGCCCGCGGGCGCCCAGCAGGTCCAGGCCGAAGGCAGCGATCGCCTGTGTCGTGCTTGCACCCACCAGCTTGCCCACCGCCACCTCGGGCCCGGGCTGGCCGCCGCGTTCGAGCGTGCTGAGCATGCGGTAGACGCCGAAGCGCATGCCGGTAACCTTGGTGTACCACTCGGCCAGGCGCAGCCGCACGTCTTCGGATTCGATCGCAGCCGGGCCTTGTGGGCCGGTGCGGGTGGCCAGCGCGAAGATCTCCTCGAAGCCGACCGGCGTGCTGGCGCCGAGCGTCAGACGTTCGTTGCTCAGCGTCGTCAGCGCCACCTTCCAGCCTTCGTTCACCGGCCCGAGGCGCTGCGCCTCGGGCACGAAGACCTCGTCGAAGAAGACTTCGTTGAAGTGGCTCGTGCCCGACAACTGGCGCACCGGCCGCACCGTGATGCCCGGCGAGCGCATCTCGACGAAGAACATCGTCAAGCCCTTGTGCTTGGCGACATCGGCGTCGCTGCGCACGAGCACGATGCCCCAGTCGCTGTGGTGTGCACCCGAGGTCCAGAGCTTCTGCCCGCTCAGCGTCCAGCCGCCTTCGCAGCGTGTGGCGCGGGTGCGCACACCGGCCAGGTCGGAGCCGACACCGGGCTCGCTGAACATCTGGCACCAGATGCTCTCGCCGCTGGCCAGCGGCGGCAGGTACAGGCGTTTCTGTTCTTCGCTGGCGTAGGCCATCAGCGTCGGCGCGACAAAACCCTGGCCGATCATGAAGGGGCCGAAGAGTTCGACGAACGGGCCTTCTTCTTCCTGAAAGATCACGTTCTCGGTCGGCGTCAGGCCGCGGCCGCCGTAGGCTTGGGGCCAGACCAGGCAGGCCCAGCCGGCGTCGAACTTCTTGCGCTGCCAGTCGCGTGCCACCTGCAGCCACTCGTGTTCGGTGGCGAAGGGCTGGCCGGCAAAACGCATCTGCCGGATCTTGGCCAGCTGCTCCCAGGGCGCGTTGTGCTGGATCCAGGCGCGCGCCGCGGCGCGAAAGGCCTGGTGCGCCGGCAGGTCGGTCAGCGTCATCATGTTGCTGTCGCCAATGACTGCGCCGCGGGCGCCGCAGCGGCGCGGCGGCGCAACAAGGCCACCAGCCGCTCTTTCCAGTGGCGCAGCGAACCCGGGCTGCCGGCCAGCGCCTGGGCGCGGCGGTAGTGCAGATGGCAGTCGGCTTCCCAGGTCACGCCCAGGGCACCGTGGATCTGGGTGCTGCCGACGGCACAGGTGCGAAAGGCCTCGGTGGCCGAGATGCGCGCCACCGCGGCCGCCTCGGCCAGGGTGTCGGCGCTGCCGGTCAACGCGGCGGCGCCGAAGTAGCAGTTCGAGCGCGCCAAGTCGATGCTGACCAGCATGTCGGCCATCATGTGCTTGAGCGCCTGGAACGAACCGATGGCGCGGCCGAAGGCGTAACGCTGCAGGCTGTAGCCGCGCGCCGCTTCGAGCGCGGCCTGCGCGCCGCCGAGCTGTTCGAAGGCGACGAACAGCGCGTGGGCGTCGACGATGGACTCCCACTGCGCCTGGGCGGCGACGCCGCAGGCCAGCACATGGGCCGGCAGTTTCTCGAACACCAGATCGTTGCAGGGGTGCAGCAGGTCCAGCGCCATGCCGGGCGCCGTGGCGCGTCTTGCGCTGCTCAGGTCCAGCAGCACCAGCCGGCCCGCAGGGCCGGCCCCCACCCAGGCCAGCGCGTGGGTGGCGGCTGTGCCATCGAGCACGTTGCGTGCGTGGCCGGTGACGCTGCTGTCCGGGTCGTGCAGTGTGGCGGCCTGGGCCCAACAGTCGTCGGTGAGCAGCACACCACGCGCCGAACCGTCGGCCAGACGCGCCAGCACCGAGGCCACCGCCTTGTGTGTGGCGAAACCGAGCAGGCCATGGGTGAAGCCGCAGGCCGATGCCGCGAAGGGCACGGCGGCGAGATGGCGGCCGATCTCTTCGGCCATCAGGCACAGCACCAGCGGCGGCAGGCCGCTGCCACCCTGGGCCTGCGGCACGGCGCTGGCCAGCCAGCCGAGTTGCGCCAGCTGCCGCCACAGCGCCACGTCGACGATGCCCGAGGCGTCGCGTGGGGCATCGAAGGCCGCGCGCGGCGGCGAGGCCTGCAGCAGCTTGCGGAACTCGTCCCGCAAGGCTTCGTGCTCGTCGGAAAAACCCAGGTTCATCGCGGCTCCGAGCGCTGGTTCCGGCGCATCAGCGCTGCGCCTTCAGGCCCATCGCCTTGGCTTCGTCGTCGGCGCCCTTGCGGTCGCCCATGCCTTCCAGGGCGACGGCCAACACGCCGCTGCCGCGCCGCAGTTCGGGCACCCAGGGCGTCTTGCGGTTGGTGTTCTGGCGGCTGCCGGGCGCAGCCGCTTCGATGCGGCCGCTCGGTTCGGCCTTGAAGCCGAGCAGCTGGCGCTCGTCTTCGGACAGCCCGGCATAGACGTTTTCGTGCAGGTTCAGCGCGATGTTGTCCATCGGCTTGACCCAGTGCTGCTGCCACAGCGTCGTCAGCGAGTAGCGGGTCCTGTCCGAGGTCGAGATGCCCGACTGGTGCCAGGTGCGGCTCTCGAAGAAGATCACCGAGCCGGCAGGCGCCTCGACCGCGACGGTGCTGATCGGCTCCGGGTTGTGGGCACCGCGCTCGGCGCTGAAGGCCTGCGGCGGGTAGGGCCCGAGGTGGCTGCGCGGCACCACGCGCGTGGCGCCCATGGCTTCTTCGAAGTCGGTCAGGCAGAGCATGCAGTTCAGGTAGGTCGGCACCTCCGTGTAGGGCATGAACTGCTGGTCCACATGCACCACCATCGGTTCGGCGCCGCGCCGCACCACCAGCCCGGTCATCGCCGACAGGTGCGCCGCAGCACCGCGGAAGACGTGGGCGTTGTAGGTCTTGAACAGCGGGTGCTGCAGGTAGTCGATGAAGACCCGGCCTTTGTTGTAGAGCGCCGCGATGCCTTGCCAGCCCGGCAGCACGCCGGCCTCGGGGCGGCCGTACCAGGTCTTGCCACCGCGGCTCTGGCCGCTGAGCAGGGCCACGCCCTGCTCACATTCGAGATCGGCCTGTTCGATCAGCCGTTCCTGCAGCGCCTTGAGTTGATCGCCGCTGACGAAGGCTTCGTGCACACACAGACCGTATTCGTCCATGTCGCGCTTGCCTTGTTCGGCATCCCGGGTCGGCCTTGGCAGCTTCAGCGGCTTGTTCATGTTTGTCTCCTTGCTCTTGTCCTGATCACGCCGCCAGCTTGTCGGCCAGCGCCCGCGGCTGCACGCCGTAGAGCCGCGCTGCCGTGCCGCCCAGGATATCGGCCTGGACCTCGGCTGCCAGCCCGGCGCCGCCGAAAACACCGTCGATGACACGGCGCGAATTCGGGAACGTGCCTTCCATGTGCGGGTAGTCGCTGGCCCACAGCAGGCATTCGTGGCCGGTGATCGGAATCGTCGTCAGGCAGGCGCGGTCGAACTGGAATGTTGCCTTGACCTGGCTGTAGAGGATCTGGCTCGGTTTGCGGCCGAGCTTGGGCTTGACGTAGTACTGGTGCGCCTCGTTGACCTCGTCCAGGCGCTCGCCCAGGCCGGCCATCCACGAGGCGCCGGCCTCGATCACCACCATCGTCAAGCCGGGGTGGCGGTCGAGCGCACCGCCGCCCACCATGTAGGTGACCAGCTCTTCGGTGGCGAACCCCAGCCGCATGTAGTTGACGATGGCGGCCCCCGGGCCACGTTCGGTGATCGGTGTCAGGCCCGAGGCGACGTGGAAGGCGAGCGGGATCTTCTGTTCCTGCGCGTGGGCCCACAGCGGGTCGAAGTCCTTGTTGTTGTAGCGCAAGCCCAGCGGCGGCAGCGTCGGCAGCATCACCGCGCGGTAGCCCAGCGCCACCACGCGCCTGAATTCGTCGAGCGTCTGCGCCACCTCGCGCATCGGCAGCACGGCGCAGGGCACGAAGGTGTCGCGGTGGGCGCCGAAGCTCTTGATCAGCCAGTCGTTGTAGACCTGCATGCAGGCGAAGCTGAGTTCGCCGTCGTCGATGGCGTAACACATCATGCCGAGGTTGGGGAACAGCAGTTCGGCGTCGATGCCGTCCTTCTGCATGTCTTTGAAGCGCAGCTCGGGGTTGGTGCCGCCGATGCGCGGGTTGTCGGAATTGCCGTCGCCGATCTGCATACGGTGCATGTCGACGCCGTCGGCCGTCATCACCAGGTAGCCATCGCGCCGCTCGGCACGCAGGGCACGGTCGCGCAGGTGCGCCGGCAAGCCTTCCTGCCACAGCGGCCGCGGCTCCACAACGTGCGAGTCCATGCTGAAGACAAAACGGTCCATGTCGAACAACCTAGTTAACTAAGTGATATTTGAGAGTATGCCATCCGGCGCGGGCTGTAAAGGGCTGCCGCTCAGGGATAGCCCTATTCATGCCGCCCTGGCCTGCAGCGCGTCGACGAGCCGGTTGCGCCAGGTGGCAGGGCCGTCAAGCAGCAGTTGCAGGCCCTTGGCGTGGCGGTAGAACAGGTGCATGTCGGCTTCCCAGGTGGCGCCGATGCCGCCATGCGTCTGGATCGTTTCCTTGGCGGCGAACTCGAACGCCTCGCTGGCGGCCACGCGGGCGGCCGCAGCCGCCAGTGGCAGCGCGGCCGGGCTGGCGTCCAGCGCCCAGGCGGCATAACAGGCGTTGGCGCGCGCCAGCTGGTTGCGTGTGTACATGTCGGCCAGCTTGTGTTTGATGGCCTGGAACGAGCCGATCGGGCGGCCGAAGGCGTGGCGCAGCCGGGCGTACTCGGTGCTCAGCGCCAGCGCGGCGTCGGCACCGCCAATCTGCTCGAAGGCGATGAAGACAGCGGCACGGTCTAGCACCTGCCGCAGCGCGGCGGCGGTGTCGGCGCTGCGGCCCAGGGGCTGCGCCGGTGCGTCGTCGAAGACCAGGCGGGCCAGCGGCCGTGTCGGGTCGAGCGACTGCAAGGCGTGGCGCTGCACGCCGGGGCCGTGCAGGTCGACGATGAACACGCCCATCACACCGTCGTCGTTGGCGCTGACGACGGCGAAGTCGGCGGCACCGCCATCGGCCACCGGCATCTTGGCGCCCGACAGCCGGCCGCCGCTGAAGCTGGTGCTGGTGCGGTTCGCCATGCCCTCCGACACGGCGAGCGTGGCGATGCGCTCGCCACTGGCCAACGCCGGCAGCAGTTCGCGTTTCTGCGCTTCGTCGCCGGTTTGCAGAATGGCTTCGGCAGCGAGGTAGATCGAAGACGCCACGGGCAGCGGCGCCAGTGCGCGCCCCAGCTCTTCGGCGATCACGCACAGGCTGCCGCCGCCCAGGCCGAGCCCACCATAGGCTTCGGGGATGGCCACGCCGAGCCAGCCGAGTTCGCCGATCTGCTGCCATAGCGCGGCGTCGAAGGGCGCTGCGCCATCCAGGATGCGCCGCACCACCCGCAGGTCGCACTGCTCGGCGAGCAGGCGCCTGGCCTGGTGCTGGATCTCCTTCTGCTCGGGCGAAAAATCGAAGTCCATGGTCTCAGGCCCTCGCCACGCCGATCTGGTTGAAGGGCACGGCTTTGTCGACGCGCACATCTTCGGGCAGGCCGAGGATGCGTTCGCCGATGACGTTGCGCATGATCTCGTCGGTGCCGCCGCCGAGGCGGTCGACGACCGAGCCCAGCCACTCGGTCTGCCAGACGCCGGCGAAGGGTGCATGTTCCGGGTCCGTCACCATGCCCTGCGCCTGCATCAGGTCCAGCGCGAAGGCCGTCATCTCCTGCACCAAGGTGCCGAGCACCAGTTTGCCGATGGCGATCTCGGGCCCGGGTTCTTCGTTGCGCGACAAGGCGGTGAGCATGCGCTGCACGGTGAAGCGCACGCCGGCCTCGCGGATGTAGAACGACGCGATGCGTTCGCGCACGCCACCGTCTTCGATCGCCGGGCGGCCGTCGATTTCGGTGTCACTGGCCAGCTGCACCAGGCTGTTGATCAGCGGCTGCAGCTCCTTGATGGCGATGTTCGAGCGTTCGCCGGCGAGGAAGGCGATGACGACCTTCCAGCCTTCGCCGACGCCGCCGATGCGGTGGGCGTCGGGCACACGCAAACCGTCGAGGAAGACCTCGTTGAAGTTGCTGCCGCCGGTGAGCTGCTTGATCGGCCGCAGCGTGATGCCGGGCGACTTCATGTCGACGATGAAGAACGTCAAGCCCTTGTGCTTCGGCACCGCGGGGTCCGTGCGAGCGACCAGCACACCCCAGTCTGCGAGTTGTGCGTTGCTGGTCCAGATCTTCTGGCCGGTGACGACCCAGTGATCGCCATCCCGTTCTGCGCGTGTGCGCACACCCGCCAGGTCCGAGCCGGCGCCGGGCTCGCTGAAGAGCTGGCACCAGATCAGGTCGCCACGCAGCGACGGGCGGATCAGGTCGCGCTGCTGCGCGGCGCTGCCCTTTTTCAACAGCAGCGAGCAGCAGCCGCGGTTGACGATCATGAAGTGGTTGGTGGCCGGCACGTCGAAACGTGCCTCCTCTTCCATGAACACCATGTTCTGCAGCGAATTGCCGCCGCGCCCGCCGACCTCGGCCGGGAAATAGATCGCACCGAAACCGCCATCGAACTTGCGTGCCTGCCAGGCGCGGGCATGCGGGAACGCCTGGCTGAAGTCACCCGTCTCCTGGTTCACGAGCAGCGAGTTGGTGCTGCTGCGCGGCTGCGCGTTGGCGGCCAGCCACGTGCGCGCGGCGGCACGGAACGCGGCCTCTTCGGGGGTGTCGTCGAAATCCATCGGTCAGTCCATCAACAGGCAGACCTTGCCGAACTGCTCGCTCTTCGGCGCCGCGGCAATGGCGTCGATGCCGGCGGCCAGCGGCGCGATGCGCTCGATCACGGGTTTCAGGCCGGTGGCGGCAATGGCCTTCGCCATCGCCTGGTGCGACAACAGCGAGCCGGCGTTGCTGCCCTGCACCCGCAGGTTGTGGCCCAGCAGCCAGGGCAGCGAAACGCCGATGTCGGGGCTGCCGCCGGGCCCGCCGAGTGCATTGAACACACTCACCATGCCGCCCGGCCGCAATGCACGCAGCGACTGCGCCATCGTCACCGTGCCGCCGGGGTCGAGCACGAGATCGGCGCCGCGGCCGCCGGTGAGTTCGAGCACGGCCGCCGACCATTCGGGCACGGCCTGGTAGTTGATCGTGTGGTCGGCGCCCAGCGCCCGCGCCCGCGCCAGCTTGTCGTCGTTCTTCGACGTGACGATGACCCGTGCGCCCACGAGTTTGGCGAACTGCAATGCAAACAGCGGGATGCCGCCGGTGCCTTGCACGACCACCACGTTGCCAGCGCCGATGCCGGCCTGTTCGTGCACCGCGCACCAGGCGGTGAGGCCGGCGAAGGGCAGGGTGGCGGCTTCGGCATCGCTCAGATGCGCCGGCACGGCGACCAGGCTGTCCGCCGGCACCAGCATCTGCTCGGCGAAGCTGCCGTCGATGTCGGCACCACCTAACACTGAATGTGCGACGGCTTCAGGATGTGCCCGCGCAGCCGTCCAGCGCTGCACGAAGAGCGGACTGACACGTTCGCCGACGCGCCACTGCGTGACACCGGCGCCGAGCGCCAGCACCTCGCCGACACCTTCGCCGCCGAGCACGCGGGGCACACGCTCTGCGGCCGCACCGTAGGCGCCGGTGGCCATCTTGTAGTCGCGCAGGCTCACCGCGGCGGCGCGCATGCCCAAAAGCACCTGGCCGGGCCCGGGGGCCGGCATCTCGCGTTCGACGAACTGCAGCCCTTCGAGCCCGGGGGCTTGCGAGACGATGGCACGCACCGCCGTCAACCCACCGCCTTGGCGGCCTTCAGCGACGTGGCCATGCCGCGCGCGCCGATGTCCTTGAACTCCTGCGTCGACGAGCTCAGCAGGTGGGTGTCGAAGTGGGCCTGGATCGAATTGCGGAAACCCTGCATGTCGGCCGTGCGGTTGAGCGAACGCTTGAGCATGCGCAGCGCCATCGGCGGCGCCGCGGCAATGCGTTCGGCGAGTTGCAGCGTCGCGGCTTCGAGTTCGGCACGCGGCACGACGTGGTTGACCATGCCCCACTCCTTGCCTTCGGCGGCACTGATGCGCTGGCCGGTGAAGAGAAATTCCTTGGCCTTGCGTGTGCCCAGCACCCAGGGGTGGACCAGCGCCTCGACCGCCGCCGCGCCCAGGCTGTGTGCCACTGGGTCGCTGAAGAAGGCGTCGTCGGCGGCGACCATCAGGTCGCACATGTTGGCGACCATGAAACCCGCTGCGATGCAGGCGCCCTGGACCTGGGCGATGGTGGGCTTGGGGAAGTCCCAGATGCGCAGCGCGTTGCCCAGATAGTGTTCACCTTCCCAGACCCAGTGCTGCTCGGGTGTGTAGTCGTTGCGTTTGGCGTAGCCGTCGAACAGGTCGTGGCCGGCCGAGAAATGGTCGCCGGTGGCGGCCAGGATCAGCACCCGCACGCCGTCGTCGCGCGCTGCACGCGCCAGCGCGTCGTCGAGTTCGGCGAGCAGGTTCTCGCTCTGCGCGTTGCGTTTGTTCGGGCGGTTGTGCGAAACACGCAGCACCGGGCCGAGCTGTTCGTAGAGGATGTCTTCGTAGGCCATGCCGGTCTTTCGGTGTTGTCAGTGAATTTCGAGCAGCGCCGCGGCGCCCATGCCGCCGCCGACGCACATCGTCACCACGGCGAACCTGACGCCGCGGCGCCGGCCCTCGATGAGCGCGTGGCCCACCAGCCGCGAACCGCTCATGCCGAACGGGTGGCCGATGGCGATGGCGCCGCCGTTCACGTTGAGCGCTTCGGGCGCGATGCCGAGCCGGTCGCGGCAATACAGCACCTGCACCGCGAAGGCTTCGTTCAGTTCCCACAGGCCGATGTCGTCGGCCGTCAAGCCATGGCGCGCCAGCAGCCGCGGCACCGCGAACACCGGGCCGATGCCCATTTCGTCGGGCTCGCAGCCGGCGACCTCGAAGCCGCGGAACGTGCCCAGCGGCTGCAGCCCCAGGCGTTCGGCGCGGCGGGCTTCCATCAGCACGCAGACCGAGGCGCCGTCGGAGAGCTGGCTCGAATTGCCGGCGGTGACGACGCTGCCTTCGCCCATCACGGGCTTGAGGCGGGCCAGCCCATCGGCCGACGTGTCGGGCCGGTTGCCTTCGTCACGCGCCAGCGTCAGCCGCTGTTCACCACTGACCTGGCCAGCCTTGTCGGTGAGCAGCTGCACCACGTCGAAGGGCACGATCTCGGCATCGAAGCGCCCCAGTTCCTGCGCTGCGGCAGTGCGGCGCTGGCTTTCCAGCGCATAGGCGTCCTGCGCCTCGCGCCCGATGCCGTAGCGCGCGGCCACGTTCTCTGCTGTCTCGATCATCGTCGCGTAGATGCCGGGGTGGCGTGCCAGCACCTGTTCGTCGCGGCTGCGAAAGGTGTTGCGGTGCTGCTGCACCAGCGACACCGACTCCAGGCCGCCGGCGACCAGCACCTCGGCTTCACCGCAGCGGATGCGGTTGGCGGCGATGGCGATGGCGTTCAGGCCCGATGCACATTTGCGGTCCAGCGTGGCCGCGGGCACCGACACCGGCAGCCCGGCGTGCAGGGCTGCCTGACGCGCGATGTTGCCGCCGGTGGCACCTTCCTGCCAGGCGCAGCCGAGCAGCACGTCTTCAACCGCATCCGGTGCCAGCGATGCTCGCTGTACCGCAGCGTTGATGACATGCCCGCCAAGCGCCGCACCATGTGTGTTGTTGAGTGCGCCGCGCATGGCGCGGCCGATGGCGGTGCGCGCGGTGGCGACGATGACGGCGTCTTGCATCACAAGGCCAGCGCAGCGGCATCGCCGCGCTGCGTGAGGTCGGCCCAGAAAGCGTCGACGCCGCGTGCGATGACAGCCTGGCCGAGCGTTTCGCTCCAGTGCCTGTCGTTGCCGAACTCGGTGCGCCACGACAGCAGCCGCTGCGTGTAGTGGCGCAGCGCGTATTCGTGCGTGAAGCCGATGGCACCGTGCACCTGGTGCGCGATGGCGACACCGGCGTCGATGGCCAGATTGGCGCGCAGTTTGGCCGCTGCGATCTCGAACGCCGCGTCGCCCAAGGCGGCGCAGCGGTACGCCGCGAACGCTGCGCATTGCACCGCGGCGACCTCGGCACCGAACACCGCCAGCTGCTGCTGCACGGCCTGGAAGTTGCCGATCGGTTTGCCGAACTGCACCCGCTCGCGGGCGTACTGCACCGTGCGCGACAGCACCGTGTCCAGCGCGCCGGCAATCTGGCCGATGCGCAGCAGTGCGCAGTCGTAGACCAGCGCGCGCGGCAGACCCGGCGCACAGGGCAGCGCGCTGACCGCGGCGCGTTCGAACTGCAGCTTGTCGCGCGGTTCGCCCGCCGGGTTGCGGCCTTCGCGCAGCGCGTTGGCGTCGGCGCGGGCCAGCAGCAGCAGGAAAGGCATCGCCTCGTGCTCGACGCAGGCGACGATGTGGTCGAGGTGGCGGCCCCACGGCACGCCGTGCAGTGTGCCGGTGAAGCGCCAGCCTGCAGCGGCGTCGCCTTCGAGCGTGCCGATGGTCGCTGGTGCCAGGCCGAGCGTGCCGGCGGGCGCGGCCAGACCGGCGCGCGCCGCCAGCGACTGCGCCAGCATGACCTCGCCCACCGGCAGGCCCACGGCATGCGCGCCCACAGCCTGCATGACGACCTGCGCGTCCTCCCAGTTGCCGCCGATGCCACCGGCAGCTTCGGCCACCAGCAACAGCGGCACGCCGATCTCGCCGAGTTGCTGCCACAGCGCGCCATGCCAGCCCTCCGACACGGCTGGCGGCGTGCTGGCGCTGTCGCTGAACAGGCGCGCCAGCGTGTCGGCCAGCAGGGTCCGCTGTTCTGTCTGTTGCGTGTTCATCGCAGCCCCATTCCTCTGGCAATGATTCCGCGCAGGATCTCGCGTGTGCCACCGCGCAGTGAAAACGACGGCGAGGTCTGCAGCAGCAGCGCCAGCACGCGCGCCAGCGCTGTTTCGTCTTCGAGCGCGACGCTGGCATCGGCCAGCGCCTGCACGCGCCGCGGCAGCGCCTGCTCGAAACTGTTGCCCAGATCTTTCACCACCGCCGCCTCGACCGCCGGGTCGCGCCCGGCCGCCAGTTGGCCGGCCACCGACAACGACATCTGGCGCAGCGTCCACAGCTCGGCTGTCATGCGGCCAATAGCCGACGGCAGCGGGCCCGTTGGCGCTGGCGCTGCCGCGGCGGTGCGCAGCAGCTCGACGAACAAGGCATGGCTGGACAGGTAACGTTCGGGTCCACTGCGTTCCAGCGACAGTTCACTGGTGCACTGCTGCCAGCCTTGCCCTTCCTGGCCGAGCAAGGCGTCGTCGGGCACCAGCACGTCGTCGAAGAAAACTTCGTTGAAGTGCACTTCGCCCGCGAGGTCGGCGATCGGGCGCACCGTGATGCCTGGGGTCTGCAGGTCGATCAGGAACTGGCTCAGGCCCTCATGGCGCTTCTGCACTTCCGTGCTGGTGCGCACCAGCGCGATCATCGTGTGCGCCTGGTGCGCATGTGTGGTCCAGACCTTCTGGCCGTTGATGCGCCAGCCGTTGGCGGTCTTCACGCCGCGTGTGCGCACGGCAGCCAGGTCGGAGCCGGCATCGGGCTCGCTCATGCCGATGCAGAAGAAACACTCGCCCTGCGCGATGGCGGGCAGGTAGCGCTGGCGCTGGCCTTCGCTGCCGTAACGCAGCAGCGCCGGGCCGCTTTGTCGGTCGGCGATCCAGTGCGCTCCCACCGGGGCACCGGCGGCGAGCAGTTCTTCGAGCAGCACGTAGCGTTCCAGCGCCGTGCGTTCGCCGCCGCCGTAGCGCTTCGGCCAGGTCATGCCTATCCAGCCCTGGCGCGCCAACTTGCGGCTGAAAGCGGCGTCGAAGACCGACCAGGAATTGGCGCGCCGCTCGGCCGGCGGATCGCCGAGCTCGGCACGCAGGAAGGCACGCACTTCGGCGCGCAGGCCGGTCACGCTGGCGGGCAGCTCGACGGGTTCGAAGGCGAAGCGCTGCATGGCCTATTGCACCGGGCTGGCGAACTGCGCACGCAACTCGCGTTTGCTGACCTTGCCGGTGGCCAGCAGCGGCAAGGCCTCGACGAAGGCCACCGACTTCGGGCACTTGTAGCCGGCGATCAAACCGCGCGCATGCGCGATCAGCGTTGCTTCGTCGACCGTCGCGCCGGCGGCCGGCACCACCACGGCCTGGACCGCTTCGCCCCAGTAGGCATCGGGCACGCCGATCACGGCGACATCTTGCACGGCAGGGTGTTCGAGCAGCGCCTGTTCGACCTCGCGGCTGTAGATGTTCTCGCCGCCGGAGATGATCATGTCCTTCTTGCGGTCGACCAGGAACAGGTAGCCCTCGTCGTCGAGGTAGCCGATGTCGCCGGTGTGCACCCAGCCGTCGCGCAGCGTCTGTGCGCTGGCTTCGGGGTTGTTCCAGTAGCCGCTCATCGCGGTGTCCGATCGCGCCAGCACTTCCCCGGGTTCGGCCACGGCGCAGGCACGGCCGTCGTCGGCGACGATGCGCAGTTCGCAACGCGGGTGCGGCTGCCCCACCGAGGCCAGGCGGCGCCGCTGTTCGGCGCTGCCGTCGGGCTGGTGCTGCCAGGCGTGCAGCAAGGTCGGCAGGTTGATCTCGGTCTGGCCGTAGCCGTTCACCAGGATCGGCCCGAACGCCGCCAAAGCGCGCCGCAGCAGCGGCAGCGGCATCGGCGCCGCGGCGTACATCAGCATGCGCAGGCTCGACAGGTCGTGGCTGCCGAAGCCGGGTGCATCGAGCAGCGCCTGCACCATCGTCGGCACCAGGTGAATGGCGGTGATGCGCTCGGCTTCGATGCAGCGCAGCACCGCGTCGGCGTCGAAACCGCGATGCAGCACCACGGCACCGCCGCGCCACTGCGCCCCGGCCGACAGGCTGCGCGCGCCGATGTGGAACAGCGGCGCGATGGCCAGCAGCCGGGTGTCGCCGCCCAGCGCCAGCTCGCTCGACAGGATCTCCGACAGCGCGGCCTGCGCACGGTGGCTTTGCACCACACCCTTCGGGCGGCCGGTGGTGCCGCTGGTGTAGATGATGCACAGCGGCTCGTCGTTGCGCGCCGACGGTGCGGCGTCCGGCGCCGCATCGAACAGCGCTTCATAACGTTGCGCCCAGGCGGGGCACTGTTCTGCCGGGCCGATGCAGAACCAGCATTCGATGCCACGCAACTGCGGCCGCAGGCTGTCGACCAGCGCGGCGTACTGCGCCTCGAAGACCAGCGCGCGTGGTCGAGCATCGGCCAGGATCCACGCCACCTCGGCGGCGGCGAGGCGCCAGTTCACGGTGGTCAGCACGATGCCCGACCATTCCGCGGCACCGTAGGTCTCCAGGTATTCGACGCAGTTCATCGCCAGGATCGCCAGCCGTTCGCCGCGCTGCAGTCCCTGTGCGCGCAGGCCGCCCGCGAGCCGGGAGACGCGGTCGGCGTACTGCGCATGCGTCAGCCGCTGACCACCGCACACCAGTGCCGTGCGGTGCGGATGGAACTGGGCGTTGCGCTGGATGATCTGGCCGGGTGTCGGCATCACGGGGCTTCGGGTCGAACGATGCGGTAAAGACTAACATAGTGAACTAGGTTGTCTATATGCGGGACATCCCTGAGCGAATTCGACACCACGGCCGATCCCGAATCCTTAGACTTAGAGAACCTAGATAACTCATTGAGGCGTTGCGATGTCCATCGAGCTGCAGACCGACGGTGCCGTTGCCACCATCACGCTGAACCGGCCGGAAAAGAAGAACGCCATGCTGCTGGCGATGCGCGACGCGCTGGCCGACCTGTGCGAGCAGCTGAACGACCGGCCGGAGATCCGGGCGGTGGTGCTCACCGGCGCCGGCACCGATTTCTGCGCCGGCGCCGACATCGGCGAGATGGGCATGGGCGGGCTCAACGGCTCGTTCCTGCGTGCGCGCCACATGCACAAGGTGATCCGCGCGCTGGCGCGGGTGCAGAAGCCGTTGATCGGCGCCACCCGCGGCGTTGCCGTGGGCATGGGGTTTTCGATGGCGCTGGCCTGCGATGTCATCATCGCCGGCGAGAGCACGCGCTTCTCGCAGATCCAGAAGAAGATCGCGCTGCCGCCCGACGCCGGCGGCGCCTGGTTCCTGGCGCGCCAGCTCGGGGTCTCGCGCGCCAAGGACCTGGCGTTTTCGGCGCGCATGGTGGGTGCCGACGAAGCACTGCGCCTGGGCCTGGTGCACAAGGTCGTGCCCGACGCACAACTGCTCGACGAAGCCTTGACGCTGGCCCACGAATACGCCGCCGCGCCGACGATTGCGATGGGCCTGGCCAAACGCATGTTCGACGTGGCGCCGACCATGACGCTGGACCAGTTCATGGACCTGGAAGGCAGCATGCTGCCGCTGGCGGTGCAGGCCGACGACTTCAAGGAAGGCACACAGGCGTTCAAGGACAAGCGCCCGGCGGTTTTCACGGGCCACTGAAATGAAACCGGCATGCTCGAATGTGACGCCGTGGTCCGCTGTCGGCCCTTTGCCGACATTCGTTCGCTGTGTCGTTGCGGGCCGAGGCCGCTGGGTACCGGGCTCCGCTCATGTCCCCCGGCCCGGCTTGCTGCGCAAGCCGGGCCTCCTCCTCTACTTCGCTGCGCCCGGTACCCAGCGTCCTCGGCCGGCCACCCGCTTGGCATGCCTGCCGGTGGTGCGCCCCCCTGTGCCTGAGCGGGCGATTGGGGTGCCCTGTGGAGCGAAGTAAAGGAGGAGCGCCAGCTTGCGCAGCAAGCTGGCGCGGGGGACATGAGCGCAACAGGGCACCCCAAGCGCACGCGATCGCCACAGTCCCAACGACAGCAACGGGCCGACAGCAGCCGTCCGCCACGGCGGGACGCTTCATGGGCCGTGGGTCGCGCGCTGCGCGGTCGGGCCACTGAGATGTTGCAACCCGACGCTGAATACCGCAGCTTCCTCGCCGCCGGCCGCTTCATGTTGCAGCGCACCGCGGAAGGCCGCCATGTCTTCTACCCGCGCGTCGCCGAACCTGGCACCGGCGCGGCGTTGCAGTGGGTGCCGGCCGACGGCCGCGGCAGCGTGTATTCGGTGACCGTCGTGCGCGCCAAGCCGCCGGCAGTGCAGCGCAACGTGGCGCTGATCGACCTGGTCGAAGGTGTGCGGCTGATGAGTCGCGTCGACGGTATGGCTTCCGAGGACGTCAGGATCGGCATGCCGGTGGTGGCGAAGATCGTTGTCGAAAACGACGTGCCGCTGCTGGTCTTCGTGCCGCAGGTGCAATGAACGGCTTTCCACGCGGCCGCACGGCCATCGTCGGTGCCGCCACTTTCGGCGTCGGCAAGGCGCCGGGTTTCGAAGCCATCGAGCTGGCGGCCATGGCCAGCCTGCATGCGCTGGCCGACGCCGGGCTGCGGCCTGCCGATGTCGATGCGCTGTTCATCGCGCAGCCGCAGGACACGCTGGCCGGGCTGACGTTCAGCGACTACCTCGGCATCCGGCCGAAGATCACCGACAACAACCGCAGCGGCGGCTCGGCCTTCCTGCTGCACCTGGAGCATGCGGCGCTGGCGCTCGATGCCGGCCTTTGCGACGTGGCGCTCATTGCCTACGGCAGCAACCAGGCCACGGCCAGCGGCGCCTTGCTGCAGACCAGCCGCTCTTCGGCCTACGAAGCACCGTACCAGCCGCTGCGGCCGATCTCTGCGTATGCGCTGGCGGCGGCGCGGCACATGCACCAGTACGGCACCAGCAAACGCCAGTTGGCCGAGGTGGCGGTGGCGGCGCGCCGCTGGGCACAGCTGAACCCGGAAGCGGTTGCGCGCGACGATCTGAGCCTGGACAGCGTCGTCAACGCGCGCCTGGTGAGCGACCCGCTCGGCGTGCGCGACTGCTGCCTCGTCACCGACGGCGCTGCGGCGATCGTGCTGACGCGGGCCGACCGCGCGCGCCACCTGCACCCGCGGCCGGCCTACGTGCTGGCGGCCGCCGCGGCGGTGACACATTCCGACATCGCTTCGATGCCGGACCTCACCGTCACCGGCGCCGTCGAATCCGGCGCCCGCGCCTACGCCCAGGCCGGTGTCCGCGCGGCCGACATCGACGTGGTGCAGGTCTACGACGCCTTCACCATCAACACCATCCTGTTCCTGGAAGACCTGGGCTTCTGCGCCAAGGGCGAAGGCGGCGCCTTCGTCGAAGGCGGCCGCATCGCACCGGGCGGTGCGCTGCCGGTCAACACCAGCGGCGGCGGCCTGTCGTACTGCCACCCGGGCATGTTCGGGCTGTTCACGCTGGTCGAATCGGTGCGCCAGCTGCGTGGCGACGCCGGCGCACGTCAGGTGGCCGGTGCCGAACTGGCGCTGGCCCATGCCAACGGCGGTGTGCTGTCGAGCCAGGCGACCGCGATCCTCGGCAGCGCGGCCACACTGTAGGTTGACTGGAGACTCTCATGAGCGCCGACCACGACAGCTTCGACAAGCAGTACATCGCCACCCACGCCGAGGTGCACACGCCGGCTATCACGCTCGACGACGAGACGGCGCGCTTCGGTTTCCTGGACCACGAAAAGACCGATCTCTGGGAAGAAACGGCCTTCGCGCTGGTGGCAGAGTGCGGCGACCACGACGTGCTGATGTGGACCGCGGGTTACCTGCTCAAGGGCAACGGCCGCGGTGTCTGGATCGACAAGGAAGCGGCCGAACACGACATCATGTTCATCGCCGTGCCCAAGGCCAGCCGCGGCACGATGAACGACAACCACTTCGTGCGCAGCGGCTGGCACCGCACCGAACGCCTGGCGTTCGACAGCGTGGCCATCGAACGCAGCAGCAACCGCGTGCTGTGGCAGTTCGAAGAACAGCAGTTCATCGCCGAGCCGCTGGCGCAGCCGCCGGAGTGGCGGGCGGCGGGGCGTTTCGCCGGCCTGGAACTCGACCTGGTCTACCGCCAGATGGGCAAGCCGCTGTGGAACTGGGGTTCGTTCGAATCGGCGGCGCAGACGCAGCGCGGCGGCTACGACGTCTTCGCCCGCGTCGACGGCACCATCAAGGCCGGCGACAAGACCTTCGTGGTCGAGAACGGGCAGGGCGTGCGCGAGCACATCCTCGTCGGCCAGGCGGCCGACCCGATCCGCAACCTGCCGGCACCGCGTGTGATGTGGTGGCTGTACGCGACGAAGGCCGACAAGGACGGCGATATCGGCATCAACTTCTTCCGCCCCGGCATCGTCGACATCGGCACCGTCTATGTCGGCAACCGCGAGATCAAGTTCAACCCGGCGGCTGGCAAGGGTTCGATCCGCTACGACACGCTGGCCTCCTGGGAAGACCCGCGCAGCGGCTACCACCTGCCGGTGCATTGGCACCTGAACATGAGTTCACCCGATTGTGTGGTCGAGCTCGACATCCGCTGCCACGGCCGCGCCTACGAATACTGGAACTGCGACGCCGGCGTGCGCATGTACTGCTACCAGATCTGCGTCTGCGACGGTTTCGTGCAGCTCCCCGAAGGCCGCAAGGTCGAGTTCAAGGACCACCTGATGCTGAACTCGTTCAACCGCACGATCCTGGTCAAGAATGAGCGCTTCGATGGGCCGCAGTACGGCTGAGGTGCCTCTACTCGAGCAGATCGATCTCGCGGTCGACCGCGTAGTTTTCGCGGATCAGTTTGTCGATGCCTTCCAGGTGCTTGCGCCAGAAGGTCTCGGCAGCGTCGCCGTCGCCGGCTTCGATCAGCCCGACCAGTTTCTCGTGCGCCTTCAGGCCGCGCGTGCGTGAAGCGGCGTCGAAACGCTGCAGGTTCGACGCCAGCGCGGCGGTGGAGATGTGGCGCTCGTAGATGTGCGTCAGCATGCTCATCAGCAGGATCAGCGGGCCGTTTTTCGTCAGTTCGATCAGGCTGCGGTGAAAACGTGTCGACGCGCGTGCGTGTTCGCCGTCGTCCTTGGCCACCAGCGTGGCGCGTTCCTGCTCGATGATCTCGTTCAGCAGCGCCGGTGCCGTGCGCCTGGCGGTGCTGGCCACCAGGTGCACGCAAGACGGTTCGATCAGCAGTCGGGCGCCGAAGATGTCGGCCAGCGTCGTCGACCGGCTCTGCAGCACCAGGCCGAAGTGGCGCGCCGCCAACCGCGGGTCGGGCAGATGCACACGCGGGCCGCCGCGCGAACCGCGTGTCACCGTCAGCAACGCTTCGGATTCGAGGATGCGCAAGGCCTCGCGCAGCGTCGGCCGCGAGACCGAATAACGCGTTACCAGTTCGCCTTCGGACGGCAGCGTGTCGCCGTCCTTGAGCTCGCCGCGAACGATCTTGCTGCGCAGGTCGCGTGCCACCAGCTCGGCGGTCTTCGGCACCCGGAACGGCTGCTCGCCGCTGCGCACATCGAGGGACTGGCGCAGGCTTTCTGGGGTCGCGATCTCGGGGTCGGCCATGGCGTTCAATCAGGTAGCTAGGTTCAATGATTATCGCGCGAACACCGTCACCACACACGCGCCGCCCAGGCCCACGTTGTGCTGCAACCCCAGGCGCGCGCCGGGCACCTGGCGCTCGCCGGCATCGCCGCGCAGGTGCCAGACGATCTCGGCCGTCTGCGCCAGGCCGGTGGCCCCCAGCGGGTGGCCCTTGGACAGCAGGCCGCCCGAGGGGTTGGTGACGACCTTGCCGCCATAGGTGTTGTCGCCGTCGAGAACGAACTTCTCGGCACCACCTTCCGGGCACAGGCCCAGTGCTTCGTAGCTGATGATCTCGTTGGGCGTGAAGCAGTCGTGCAGTTCGACGACATCCAGTTCGTCGGCGCCGATGCCGGCCTGCGCATAGGCCTGCAACGCAGCGCGGCGTGTCATGTCAGCACCGACGCCGGCGATCATGCTGCCGGCCTCGAAGCTGGCGGCGGCGTCGGTGGTCAGCGCCTGGCCGGCGATGGCCACGCTGCGGTGCAGTGCGTGCCGGCGCGCGAAGTCGGCCGACACCACCACGGCCGCCGCGGCGCCGCAGGTCGGCGGGCAGCATTGCAGCCGCGTCAGCGTGCCGTGGATGCGCGGCGATGCCAGGACTTCTTCCACCGTGGTCGGCTCGCGGAACACGGCCAACGGGTTGCGCGCCGCGTGCGCGCGCGACTTGACCGAGATCATCGCGAAGGTCGCATCCGCGGTGCCGTACTTCCGCTGGTATTCGAGCCCGGCGTTGCCGAAGTACTGCGCTGCCAGCGGCGCCTTCTCGTGCCAGCCGACCGTGCGCGTCACCATCTCGTTGAGTTTGCCGTTGACACCCGGCCGGTCGGTGTAGGGCGAAGCCAGCGGGCCCGCGAGCATCTGCTCGAAGCCGAGCGCCAGCGCCACGTCCACCGTGCCGCTGGCCACCGCCTGGCGGGCCAGGAACAGGGCCGTCGAGCCGCTGGAGCAGGCGTTGTTGACGTTGACGATCGGAATGCCCGACAGCCCCAGCGGATACAGCGCCTGCTGGCCCGACGTGGTGTCGCCGATGACGAAGCCGACATAGGCCTGCTGCACCTGTGTGTAGTCGATGCCGGCGTCCTGCAGTGCCAGCCGCGCCGCTTCAGCGCCCATGGCGTCGTAGGCCGGGCTGCGGCCGGCCTTGGTGAACGGAACCATGCCGACGCCGGCGATGCGGGCGCTGTCCTTCATGCGGGTCTCCTGGTCCGGGTTGCCCCGGGGTTGCTGGTTTTCTGTCGATGACAGTATAGTTAACTACGTTAGCGATGTAAACATTCCGCGCCTCCCCAGCACCGACCATGATCGACCCCGACAAGCTGATGCGCTGGCCGCTGCCGCCGGTGACGCAGGCCTACACCGAACGCGACACGCTGCTGTATGCGCTCGGCCTGGGTCTGGGCCAGCAGCAGCCGCTCGATCCGGCGCAGCTGTCTTTCGTCTACGAAGGCGCACCGGGTGGCCTGCGCGTTTTGCCGAGCATGGCCGTGGTGCTGGCCACCGGGCCGTTCTGGATGCAGGACCCGGCCACCGGCATCGACTGGCAGCGCATCCTGCATGGCGAGCAGACGCTGCGCCTGCACAAGCCGCTGCCGGCTGCCGGCACGGTGGTCGGCGAGCACCGCATCGAGGCGCTTTACGACAAGGGTGCGGGCAAGGGCGCCTTGATGTTGCTGGAGCGCAAGCTGTTCGACGCTGCCAGCGGCGATCTGCTGGCCCGTGTCGGCTCCACCGTGTTCCTGCGTGGCGACGGCGGCTTCGGCGGCCGCAGCGACGGCGCACCGCAGCCGCACCCGCTGCCCACCGATCGGGCGCCCGACCAGGTGTTCGACCTGCCGACTCGGCCCGAACAGGCCTTGTTGTACCGGCTCAGCGGCGACCTCAATCCGCTGCACATCGACCCCGCGGTGGCACGCGCAGCGGGTTTCGAGCGCCCGATCCTGCACGGCTTGTGCAGCTACGGCATCGCGGCGCGCGCGCTGCTTGCACTGCTGTGCGGCAACGATCCGGCGCGTTTGCGGCGCCTGGACCTGCGTTTCGCCAGCCCGGTCTATCCCGGCGAAACCCTGCGCTTCGAAGTCTGGCTCGAAGCCCCGGGGCGGGCCGCGTTCCGCGCGCAGGTCGTCGAGCGCGGGCCACTGATCCTCAACAACGGGCTGGCCGAATTCGAGCCGGCCTGACACCGAAAGCGATGCCCATGGGTTTGCTCGAAGGCCAGGTGGCCATCATCACCGGCGCAGGCGGCGGCCTCGGCCGCAGTTATGCGAAGTTGCTTGCCAGCGAAGGCGCCGCCATCGTCGTCAACGACATGAACGCCGCGGCCGCACTGCAGGTGGTGGCCGAGATCAGCGCCAGCGGCGGCCGTGCCGTGGCCTGCGTGATGGACGTGGCCAGCGTCGCCTGCGGCGAAGCCATCCTGCAGACGGCGCTGCAGGCTTTCGGCGGTGTGGACATCCTCGTCAACAACGCCGGCATCCTGCGCGACAAGAGTTTCGCCAACCTGCCCGAAGCGCAGTGGGACGATGTGCTGCGTGTGCACCTGAAGGGCAGCTTCTGCGTCACGCAACCGGTGTTCCGCTGGCTCAAGGACAACAAGCGGCCGGGGGTGATCGTCAACACCAGTTCGTCGTCGGGGCTGGGCGGCAGCTTCGGCCAGACCAATTACGGCGCCGCCAAGGCCGGCATCTGGGGCTTCTCCAACTGCCTCGCGCTCGAAGGGCTGAAGTACGGCATCCGCGTCTGGACCCTGTGCCCGGCCGCAGCGACGCCGATGACGCAGGGGCTGATGACACCGGAAATGCAGGCCAACTGGTCGCCCGACCGCGTGGCGCCGGTGGTGCTGTACATGGTCAGCCGGCTCTCGGGCGACAAGACCAACAAGACGCTGTTTGCATCGGGCAGCAAGGTGATGGAGCTGAAGATGGTGGCTTCCAGCGGCGTGCCCAACGGCGCGGCTTTCACGGCGCACGACCTGGCCGCGGCAGCCGACCGCGTCTTCCTGCCCGAGCAGGCGCTGGACTTCAACGGCTGAAGCACCGCCATGTCCACGCTGACGCTGGTGGTCGAAGCCGACGGCATCGCGCTGATCACGCTCGACGACCCGGCGCGGCCGATGAACGTGACCTCGCCCGAACTGGTGGCCGACCTGCTGGCGGCGTTCGACCGCGTCGCTGCCGACCCCACGATCCGTGGCGCGGTGCTGACCTCGGGCAAGGCCGGCAGCTTTGTCGCCGGCGGCGACATCAAGGACTTCGTCGGTGCGCACGAACGTGGCATGACGGAGGCCGAGGCGTTCGAGCTCAGCCACCGCTGGAACGTCGACCTGCGCCGTGTCGAACGCTGCGGCAAGCCGGTGGCGGCTGCGATCAACGGCGTTGCGCTCGGCGGCGGCTACGAGCTGTGCCTGTGCTGCCACCACCGGGTTCTCGTCGACGACGAGAAGGCGCTGGTCGGCCTGGTCGAAGTCACGATCGGCCTGCTGCCAGCAGGCGGCGGCACGCAGCGGCTGCCGCGGCTGGTCGGCGTCGAAGCCGCGCTCGCGTTGATGCTCGAAGGCCAGCGGCTGCGGCCGGCCGAAGCGCTGGCTTGCGGTGCGGTCGACGCGGTGGTGCCGCGAGAACGGTTGCTGGATGCGGCGCGCGACTGGGTGCGCGCCCACCCGCACGCCGCGCAACCCTGGGACCGACCCGGCTACCGCGCACCCGGTGAGGGCCACGACTGGGCCGGCGCGCGCGCCGCCCTGCTGCAGCGCACGCGGGGCCGCTACCCCGCGCCGCTGGCCCTGTTCGACGCCGTGCGCGATGGCCTGCCGCTGCCGATCGAGGACGGCTTGCGCGTCGAGTCGGCGCACTCGGCCCGGCTGCTGCCCGGCGCCGTGGCGCGCAACCTGATGCGCAGCGGCTTCGTGCACCGGCAACTGCACAAACGCTTCGCCGGTGCGCCGGGCGCCTATGCACTGGGCCTGCGCCGCGCCTTCGAACAGGAGGTGTGGGTGCTGATCGACGAAGGTGTGCCAATCGACCATCTGGTGCAGGCCACGGACAGCGCCGACTGGCGCGATGCGCCCTGGCCCGCCGGGCTTGCCGTGGTGTCGTCAGCCGCAGGCTGCTCCCCGCGCGAAGCGCTGGTGGAGCGCCTGCTCAGCGCGGTGGCGCTGGAAGGCGTGCGCTGTTTCGACGACGGCCGCGTCGCCAGCGCTGCCGAGGCCGATGTCGGCTCGCTGGTGGGCGCCGGCTACCCGCGCTGGACCGGCGGTGTGCTGTCGTACATCGAAACCGTCGGCCTGCCCGCCTTCGTGGCCCGGGCCGAGGGCCTGGCGCGTGTGCACGGTGCACGTTTTGCGCCACCGCCGGCGCTCGTCGAGCGTGCGCGGCAGGGGCGCAGCTTCTACCCTGACGACAGCACACCGTGATGCAGCCGGCCCCAATTGCGAACAAGGCAGCGAAAAAGGCAGCAACCATGCAGACATCCGAAGCACAACCGACATCCCGGCACGCCGCCACCTTGCTGCTCGCCGCACTGGTGCTGGCCGAGATCGTCAGCGCGGTCGAAGCGACGATGGTCTTCGCTGCGATGCGCGTCTTCTACCGCGAGTTCGGCGACCCGGTGCTGGTGGGCTGGATCATCACCGCCTTCCTGCTGGTGGCCGCGGCGTCGGCTTCGGTGTGCTCGCGGCTGGGCGACATGTTCGGGCGCCGGCGCTTGCTGTTGATCGTGCTGGTGTTCGCCGGGCTCGGCTCGCTCATCAGCGCCGGCGCAGATTCACCTGCGATGGTGATCCTGGGCCGTGCCGTGCAGGGCATGGCGGGTGCTGTCATGCCGCTGTGTTTCGGCCTCGTGCGCGAGAACCTGCCGGCGCGGCGTGTGCCGCTGGGCATCGGCATCGTCTCGGCGGCAGCGTTTGTCTCGGGCGGCGCGGCCATCTTCATCGGCGGTGTGCTGGTGGACCAGCTCAGCTGGCACTGGATCTTCTACGTCGGCGCCGCCACTGCCGTGCTGGCCATCGTGGCCGTCTGGCTGTGGGTGCCGCGCGCGGCGGCGCTGTCGTCGCGCGAGCCGGTGGACTGGCTCGGTGCCTTGTTGCTGGTTCCGGCCATCGCGGCGGTGCTGCTGGGCATCAGCAACGCCCGGGCCTGGGGTTGGGGCGACGCACGCACGTTGGCGCTGGTGCTGGGCGGCGCGGCCACGCTGGGGCTGTGGGTCTGGCATGAACTGCACACCCGCGTGCCGCTGATTGACGTGCGCCTGCTCGGCCAGCGCCAGCTCGCGCTGGCCAACCTGGGCATGGTGCTGCTGGCGCTGGGGCCGCTGCAATCGGGCCTGGTGCTGTCGCTGCTGTTGCAGCAGCCGCAGTGGACGGGTGTCGGCCTCGGCCTCAGCGCCACGCTGGCCGGGTTGATCCTGGCGCCGCCGATGGTGCTGGCGGTGCTGGTCGGCCCGGGCTGCGGCCTGCTGGCCATGCGCAGCGACGGCGCCCGGCTGCCGGCGCTGCTGGCCTGCGGCTGCCAGCTCGTCGGCTGGGGCGGCATGGCGCTGCACCATGACTCGCTGCCCTTCGTCGTGGCGATGGCCTTGCTGCAAGGCATCGGCATGGCGATGGCGTATGCCGCGGTGCCGATGCTGATCGTCGAAGTGGCACCCGCCGAGCGCACCAGCGAAGTCACCGGCGTGTCGTCGGTGATCCGTTATGTCTCCAACGCAGTCGGCTCGCAGGTCGTGGCGCTGCTGCTGGCGCAGGCCATCGTGAGCGACCCCGCCCGCGGGCCCGGCAGCTACCCGGCGCCGGCGGCGTTTGCGCTGACGCTGGGCGTGATCGCCGCGCTGTGTGTGTTGAGTCTGGTGGTCACGGCGTGTCTGCCGGCGGCCCGGCGCGCGGCGGCGCCGGTCGGCGAGGCGGTTCGCGTCGGCTGAAGGCCGGCAGCCGTCACGCCCGCTCGAACACCGCGGCGATGCCCTGGCCGCCGCCGATGCACATCGTCTCCAGCCCGTAGCGGCCGCCGCTGCGGCGCAGCTCGTGCAGCAGCGTGCACATGATGCGCACACCGGTGGCGCCGATCGGGTGGCCGAGCGAGATGCCCGAGCCGTTGACGTTCAGCCGCGACGGGTCGTTCCAGTCCCAGCCCTTCAGCACCGCCAGCACCTGGCAGGCGAAGGCTTCGTTGAGCTCGATGCGGTCCATGTCGGCAAAGCCCAGTTTCAGGCGCGAGAACAGCTTGTGCACCGCCGGCACCGGGCCGATGCCCATGTGCGAGGGTTCGCAGCCCGCCGCCGCCCAGCCGACGAAGCGGCCCATGGGCACCAGCCCGAGCGAGGCCAGCTGGTCTTCGGCCACCACCAGGCAGGCGGCGGCGGCATCGTTCTGCTGGCTGGCATTGCCGGCGGTGACGGTGCCGTTCTTCATCAGCGCGCGCATGCGGCCCAGGCTGTCCAGGCTGGTGTCGGGGCGGATGCCTTCGTCGCGAGCAAAGACCAGCGGCTCGCCTTTTTTCTGCGGGACCGTCACCGGCACCACCTCGTCGGCGAAGCGGCCTTGCTGCCAGGCGGCATGGGCACGCTGGTGGCTTTGTACGGCGTAGGCGTCGGCGGCCTCGCGGCTGATGCCGTGGTCGCGCGCCAGGTTCTCGGCGGTTTCTATCATCCCGGAGATGGGGCCGAAACGTTCCGCCGGTTGCGAACGCTCGCGCCCGCGCTCGAGCCGGTCGTGGAGGTGCACCGAGCCCGCACGTGCGCCCCAGCGCATGTCGGTCGAGTAGTACTCGATGTTGCTCATGCTTTCCACGCCGCCGGCTAGCACCACATCGGCACTGCCGCTTTGCACCATCATCGCGGCGGTGGCGATGGCCTGCAGGCCGCCGCCGCAGCGGCGGTCGAGCTGCATGCCGGGGACCGCCACCGGCAGCCCCGCCTGCAGCGCCACCCAGCGGCCGACGCAGGGTGTTTCGCTGTTGGCGTAGGACTGCGCGAACACGGTGTCGTCGATGCGTGCCGGGTCGATGCCGCTGCGCTGCACCACCTGGCGCACCACGGTGGCGGCCAGTTCTTCAACGGCTACAGAGCGCAGGCTGCCGCCAAAGGTGCCGACGGGCGTGCGCAGCGGGCTGACGATGAAAGCTTGTCGCATGGGGTTCGATTCCTGAAGAAGTCAACGGCCGGATGTCTCGCGCTCGAGTCGCGCGCGGTGCTCGGGGTGGGCGATGTCGAGCATGCGGCGCCGGCGCGCCGCCAGTGGCAGGCCGCGCAGATCGGCGATGCCGTATTCGGTGACGAAGACACCGGCATCGCAACGTGGTGTGCTGACGGGCCCCGACAGCTTGGCGACGATGCGGCTGTGCGCACCGGCGGTGGCGGGCAGGGCGATGATCGGCACGCCGCCGCGGCTGCGCTGCGCGCCGCGCACGAAGTCGACCGCACCGCCGACCGCGCCGACATAACAACCGGCCGCCACTTCGGCGTTGACCTGGCCGCTCAGGTCGACCTCGATGGCCGAGTTGATGGCGACAAAACGCGGCAACGAGGCGAGCACGTCGGGGTCGTGTGTGTACTCGGTGCCACGCATCTGCAGCGCCGGGTTGCGGTGTGCGTAGCGGTGCAGGCGGCTGCTGCCCATCAGCACACCGGCGACGCTGGCGCCGGGGTCGCGCCCCTTGTAGGCGTTGCTGATGACACCGGCTTCCATCAGCGCCATGACGCCGTCGCCGACGGCCCCCGAATGCACACCCAGGTCGCGCCGCCCATGCAGCGCCGCCAGCACGGCTTCGGGGAGGGCGCCGAGGCCGCATTGCAGCGTCGCACGGTCTTCGATCAGGCTGGCGGCATGGGCGGCTATGGCCCTCTCCACCGGGCCCGATGCCGGGCTGCGCGAACACAGCGGCGCGTACGACGCCTTGACGCTGGCATCGATGCGCGCAGCGTCCAGATGCTGCAAGCCCATCGTCCACGGCGCCTGCTCGTTGACTTCAGCGATCACGACACGCGCGGTGGCCAGTGCGGCCAGCAGGTAGTCGTGTGCCAGACCCAGGCTGTGCCGGCCCGATGCATCGGCCGGCGGCACCTGCAGCATCAGCACGTCGATGCGAAGCGCGCCGCTGCGAATGCGTGCCGGGAGGTCGGAATAGTGCCCGGGCCAGATGTCGAGCAAGCCCGCTTCGGCCAGCTGCCTGTTGAACCCGCTGCCGCAGTAGCCGAGGAAGTCGATCGCGTCAGCATGCCCGGGCTGCATCGCACCCGACAGGCCCACGCCCAGGAAGACGCGGGTGCGCGCGAAGTGGTGGCGCTGCTCGGCCAGCGCACGCACCAGCGTCACCGGCTCGGCATTGGCCTGGCCCCAGAGCACCGTGTCGCCGGGCTTGATCCAGCGTGCCAGGTCGAGTGCCGCCGGCTCGGGCAGTACTGCGCTCAGACAGGGTCCCAGCTGAAGACATCGGCCGATCGTTCCATCGGCACGAAGGCCGCCTTCAGCGCCGGCATGCCGTGTTCGGCCAGGCTGCGCGCGGTCCAGCCTTCCTGGCGGTGCACCGAACGCACCGGGCGCGGTTGGCTCATCACGAAGATCTCGTTGTTGCGCACGGTGAAGATCTGCGCGTTGACGCCGGCTGCGGCGTCGCTGAGCAAGTACACCGCCAGCGGCGCGATCTTGGCCGGTGTCATCTGCTTGAACTTCTCGACCCGCGCCAGCTGGTCGGGCGTGTCGGTGGGGATCGAACTCGTCATCGCCGTCCAGGCGAACGGTGCGATGCAGTTGGAGCGCACATTGAACTTCTGCATGTCCAGCGCAATGCTCTTGGACAGCGCCGCGATGCCCATCTTGGCGGCGTTGTAGTTCGCCTGGCCGAGGTTGCCGATGAGGCCGGAGGTCGAGGTCATGTGCACGAAGGCACCGCCACCCTGTTCCTTGAAGTGGTTGGCCGCGGCGCGGCTGACGTAGTAGCTGCCGTAGAGGTGCACGCGGATCACCGCGTCCCATTCGTCGGCACCCATCTTGTGGAAGATGCGGTCACGCAGGATGCCGGCGTTGTTGACGACGCCGTCGATGCGGCCGAAGGCTTCGACCGCGCCGTCGACGATGCGCTGCGCCGCCGCCGCTTCCGACACGCTTTCGACGCTGGCCAGCGCCTCACCACCGGCGCCGCGGATCTCGGCCACCACCTGGTGCGCGGCATCGCCGACATCGTTGACCACCACGCGCGCGCCTTCGCGCGCCATCGCGAGCGCCAGGTCGCGGCCGATGCCTGCGCCCGCGCCCGTGACCACCACCACCTTGCCTTGCAGCATCTTGTCCGTCGTCATCCTTGCACTCCTAAGTTGTGAACGCTGCGTTCTCAGGTTGATGTGGCTGCGCCACGCGATCGCTGTCAGCGGGGCTCTCAAGTCTACTCAGTGAACAGATGATGTGCAACGGAGTCCGGATGCCGTTAGATGCGTGTTATCCCTAGCGTGTTTCCGGAACGTTCTTCGTAAACTACTCAGCGACTAGATTGAATCAACCGAAGAGGCACCAGCATGATCGAATTCCTGCGTATTGCGCGCGTCGTGGTTTGCGCCCTCGGCATGCTCGCCGCCGGTGCTGCTGCGGCTGCCGCGTATCCCGACAAGCCGATCCGGCTGCTGGTGCCGTACCCGCCGGGCGGCATCACCGACGTGCTGACACGTTCGCTCGCCGAGTTGCTGCGCAAAGAGCTGGGCCAGCCGGTGGTCGTCGAGAGCAAGCCGGGTGCGAACACGGCGCTGGCGGCGCAAGCACTGGCCGCGGCGCCGGCCGATGGCTACACGGTGATGATGGCGGCGGCCGCCACGGTGGTGATGAATCCGCTGCTCTACGCCAAGCTCGCCTATGACCCGGCGCGCGACTTCACGCCGGTGGGGCGCATCGCCGAGACGCCGCTGGTGCTGGTGGTGCGCGCCGACAGCCCGGCGCGCACGCTGGCCGACCTGATCGCCGAGGCCAAGGCCAAACCCGGCGCTGCCAGCTTTGCCAGCACCGGCATGGGCAGCACGCTGCACCTGGCCGGCGAGCTGCTGCAGCTGGAGACCGGCACCCAGATGCTGCACGTGCCGTACAAGGGCAGTGCGCCGGCGCTCAACGGTGTGCTCGCCGGCGAGACGCAGTTCATGATCGACTCGGTGGGCTCGTCGATCCCGCTCATCAAGGGCGGCAAGCTGCGCGCGGTGGCCGTCACCAGTGCCAAGCGCTTGCCGGCGCTGCCCGAGGTGCCCACGGTGGCCGAGTCCGGCGTGCCGGGCTTCGATGTCAGCACCTGGTTCGGCCTGCTGGTGCCCAAGCAGACACCGGCGGCCATCGTGACCCGGCTCAACGCCGCGGTGGCGCTGGCGGTGCGCGACCCGGCGTTCCGCGCCCAGTTCGAGGCGGTCGGGCTGGTCGTGCCGGCGCCCATCGATGCCGCAACCTTTGCCAAGTTCATCCAGGCGGAAACGGCGAAGTGGGCACCGCTGATCAAGGCCAAGAACATCACGCTCGAATAACCGTCAAGGACGCTTCATGTTTCAACGCGATCTGCTGCAGGGCAAGCGCATTCTCATCACGGGTGGCGGCTCGGGGCTGGGCCGCGAGATTGCGGCCAGGTACCTGGAACTCGGCGCCGAACTCCACATCTGCGGCCGCCGCAAACCGGTGCTCGACACCAGCGCCGCCGAGCTGATGGCCTTGCACGGCGGCCGGGTGGTGACACATGCGGTGGACATTCGCCACGCCGACGAGGTGGACGCCATGGTCGGCCGCATCTGGGCCGAGCACGGCCCGCTCGACGGCCTGGTCAACAACGCCGCCGGCAACTTCGTCAGCCGCACGCAGGACGTGTCGCCGCGTGGTTTCGACGCTGTCGCCGGCATCGTGCTGCACGGCACCTACTACACCACGCACCATGTCGGGCGGCGCTGGATCGAAGGCGACCACAAGGGTTCGGTGATCTCCATCGTCGTCACGTGGGTGCGCACCGGCGCGCCTTTTGTCGTGCCGTCGGCCATGAGCAAGGCCGGGGTCGACGTGATGACCAAGTCGCTGGCCATCGAATGGGGCCGCTACGGCATCCGGCTCAACGCCATCGCGCCGGGTGTGTTCCCGACCGAAGGCGCAAACAAGCGGCTGAGCCCGGGTGTCGAGTGGAACGACCAGACGGTGAAGAACCCGATGAACCGCGTCGGCCGCATGAGCGAGCTGCAGAACCTGGCGGTCTTCCTGATGGCCGACGGCGTGGAGTGGCTGACCGGCGAAACCATCGCCATCGACGGTGCCGGCCACCGCCAGAACGGCGCTTCGTTCACCGAGCTGGCCGCACTGAGTGACGCGCAGTGGCACGAGATGCGCGAAGCCATCCGCGGCCAGGACCGGCGCGACAAGTCCCACGCGGGCTGACCCCGGAGTCGCCGTCCATGAAAGGCATCGACACACTGATGGCCGAAGCGACCGCGCAGGGGCGCGGCGATCACCCGGCCCTGTTGTTCGACGACGGCTCGACGCTGACCTACAGCCAGCTGGAGGCCCAGGTCGTGGCCGCCGCCGACGAGTTCTCGGCGCTGGGGCTGGCCGCCGGCGAACGCGTGGCGCTGATCGGCGAGAACAGCGGCGACATGGTGGTCGCCCTGTTTGCCGTGATGCGCAGCGGCGCCTGGGCCGTGCCGCTGAATCCGCGCATGTCGGCCGCCGAGATCGACGCCATCTGCGCCCATTGCGAGCCGCGTCTGGTGTACCTGTCCACCGCTTCGTCCGCCGAAGCCGAAGCCCACGCGCAGCGCCTGGGCGCGGCGGCGGTTCAGGCTTCGCTACCCCAGGGACGGCTGCATCGCTCCGAACTGCCGGGCGCCCAGGCGGACCCGGCTGCCACCGGCGACGGCGACCCCGTGGCGCTGATGATCTACACCTCCGGCAGCACGGGCACCCCCAAGGGCGTGATGCTGACGCACGCGAACCTGCGCTTCGTCACGGGCCGTTCGCTGCACCAGGAGGTCTTGCTGCCGGACGATGTGCTCTTCCACGCCTTGCCGATTTCGCATTCGTTCGGCTTGATCACGGCGCTGTTGGGCGCGCTGCGTGCGGGAGCCAGCATCCGGCTGGTGCGGCGGTTCTCGGCGCAGGGGCTGGGTGCGGCCATTGCCAGCGGCGGCGTCAACGTGGTGATGGGCGTGCCGGCGATGTACGCCCGGCTGCATGACTGGGTGCACGACTCGGCGCAACAGCAGGGGCGGCCACTGACACCGAACCGCCTGCGTCTGGCCTACATCGGCGGCTCGTTGATCGACGCCACACGCAAGGCCCAGACCGAAGCGCTGCTCGGCATTCGCCTGCACCACGGTTATGGGCTGTCGGAGTCTTCGCCCATCGCCGCACGGACGATCGGCCACCCGCCGCCCAGCGAAGTGACGGCCGGCTGGCCCGTGCCTGGCATCGAACTCGAGGTGCAGGACGCACACGGCCGCAGCCTGCCGGCCGGCCAGCCAGGGGAGGTGTGCATTCGTGGGCAGAACGTCATGAAGGGCTACTTCCGCGACCCGGCGCAGACCGCCGACGCCATCGACGCACGCGGCTGGCTGCACACCGGCGACATCGGCTGCTTCGGCCCGGCGGGCGATCTGAGCATCGTCGGCCGCATCAAGGAAATGATCATCCGCGGCGGCTTCAACGTCTACCCGGCCGAGGTCGAGAAGGCCATCGCCGCGTTCCCCGATGTTGCGCAATGCGCGGTGGTGGGCTGCGCAGCAGGCGGTGACGAGGAGATCGTGGCCTACATAGAGCCCGCCGCCGGGCGGCCGATCGACACCCGGGCCCTGGGCAGCTTTCTGCGCGGGCGGCTGGCGCCCTACAAGCTGCCCAGCCGCCTGATCGTGCTCGAACAACTGCCTGCCAGCAGCACCGGCAAGCTGCTGAAGGCCCAACTCAAGACCATGGCGGCTGCCAGCGCAGCCGCCGACCGGGAGCGCTCTTGATCGACCCCTTGCAAGCGCTGCTCGCCCCCGCGTCGATCGCGGTGGTGGGCGCCTCCGACAACCCGCACAAGGTGGGCGGCCGCCCGCTGCAGTACCTGGCAGCGCATGGCTACACGGGGCAGGTCTACCCGGTCAATCCCCGCGCGAGCACGATCCAGGGCCTGCCGGCCTATCCATCGCTCGACGCGCTGCCGCAGGCCCCGGAAGCGGTGATCCTGTGTGTCGGCGCCGAAGCGGTGGAACAGCAAATCGCGCTGTGTGCCCGATGCGGCGTTCGAGTGGTGGTGCTGTTCGCCTCGGGCTACGCCGAAGTCGGCGAGGCCGGCGCTGCCGAACAGCGCCGGCTGGCCGCTCTGTGCCGTGCCGCCGGCATGCGGCTGCTGGGCCCGAACAGCATCGGCGTGGCCTCGTTCGACAGCGGGGCGGTGCTGTCGTTTGCGTCGATCTATGCCGACTGCCAGGCGCAGGACGGCGCGGTGGCCATCGTGTCGCAAAGCGGCGCCTTCGGCGTCTCGGTCTACGCCTTGCTGCGCGAGGCGGGGGTGGGTGTGCGCTGTGTCGCGGCCACCGGCAACGAGGCCGACCTGGACACCGCCGACTTCGTGTACGCGCTGGCGCAACGGCCGGGTCTGCGCCTGATCCTGCTCTATCTGGAACGGGTGGGTGACCCGGACCGCATGCGCAAAGCTTTGCAGGCGGCGGCGCGACACGGTGTCCAGATCGTCGCCGTGCGTGCCGGGCAGTCGGCCGAAGGACGACGCACCGCGGGCCTGCACACCGGCTCCGACGGTGCGGGCGGGCCTGCGCTCGACGCCTTGTTCGCCGATGAAGGCTGCCGCACTGTTGCCGACATGGCCGAGATGCTGGCTTGCGTGCCGGGTTACCTGCGCTGGCGCATCGGCGCAGCGCCGGGTGGCCAGCCCAGGCTGGCGATCGTCAGCAATTCCGGCGCTTCGTGTGTCATCGCTGCCGACGCGGCAGCGCGCGCCGGCCTGCCCTTGGCCGAGCTGAGCACGGCGAGCCGGGCGCGGCTGGGCGAACTGCTGCCCGACTTCTCGCTCAACCGCAACCCGATCGACCTGACGGCGATGCTGATGGGCACGCCGGCCCTGCTGGGCGACGTGCTGCGCTGTGTCAGCGCCGATGCAGCTGTCGATGCCATCGTGTTGAGCCTGGTGGCCATCGGCGGCCCCAGCTACGACGTGGTTCGTTTTGCGCAAGACTGCAGCGCAGCGTCCGAAGGCAGCGGCAAGCCGATCTGGTTCTACAGCCCGCACCTGCACGTGCGCAACGCCTTCATGGCCAACGCGATGCCGGTGTTCTGCAGCGAGGCCGAAGCCCTGTGCGAGGCCCAGGCACACGCCCGCCATCTGCAGCTGGCAAACACGGGCAACGGCCCGATCGAGGAGCTTGTCCATGCGTGACGTCGCCATCGTTTCCTACGCCCGCACTGCCATCGGCAAGGCCTTCCGGGGTGCGCTCAACCGCTGCCATGGCGCCACCCTGGGCGGCCATGTCGTGCGCCATGCCGTGCATCGCGCCGGCATCGAAACCGGCGAGGTGGACGACGTGATCCTGGGCTGTGCCTTTCCCGAAGGCGCCAACGGCTTCAACGTCGGGCGCATCAGCGCGCTCGCGGCCGGCCTGCCCGATCACGTCAGCGGCATGACCGTCAACCGCTACTGCTCGTCGGGCCTGCAAAGCATCGCGATCGCGGCACACGCCATCGCCGCGGGCTCGCTCGACGTGGCGGTTGCCGGCGGCACCGAGTCGGTCAGCTGCGTGCGCGAGCAGACCAACCGCTTCATGCGCGAAGAGCCGTGGCTGGCGCAGCACCGTCCCGCCGTCTACATGCCGATGATCGAGACGGCGGACATCGTGGCACGCCGCTACGGCATCGGCCGCGAAGCGCAGGACGCCTACAGCGCGCGCAGCCAGCAGCGCTATGCGCAGGCGCTGGCTGCGGGCCGGTTCGATGACGAGATCGTGCCCATCAGCACCGTCATGGAGAAAAAGGACAAGGACGGCCGGACCTGGCAGGAAGAGGTGACGTTGGCGCGCGACGAAGGCCCGCGCCCCGGCACGACGCAGCAGGGCCTGTCGGCGCTGGCGCCCGTCAACGAAGGCGGCACCGTCACGGCGGGCAACGCGAGCCAGTTGTCCGACGGCGCCGCCGCCTGCGTGCTGATGGATGCAGGCCTGGCAGCGCGACGCGGCCTGCCCGTGCTGGGCTGGTTCCGCGGCTTCGCCACCGCCGGTTGCGCACCGGACGAGATGGGCATCGGCCCCGTGTTTGCCGTGCCCAAGCTGCTGAAACAGTGCGGCTTGACCGTGCACGATGTCGGCCTGTGGGAGCTGAACGAAGCGTTTGCCGTGCAGGTGCTCTATTGCGCTGAACGCCTGGGCATTGCCGACGAGCGCCTGAACGTGAATGGTGGCGGCATCACCGTCGGCCATCCGTTCGGCATGTCGGGCGCCCGCATGGCCGGGCATGCCTTGCTGGAGGGGCGCCGGCGCGGCGTCCGCCATGTCGTGGTGACGATGTGCGTCGGCGGCGGCATGGGCGCCGCCGGGCTGTTCGAGGTGGCCCCGGCCTGATGCGCGTCCTGCCGACCGATGCGTCGTTCAGAATGGCGCGTCTCTGGAGTGCAAGGAGCTGCGGGCAGTGAACAACAAGAGGTCGTCCTACCACCACGGCAATCTGCGCGAGGAAGTGGTGTCGCAAGGCATGGCCATCGTGGAGACCGAGGGGCTGAGCGCGCTCACCACACGCGAGATCGCGCGCCGCCTGGGGGTCACGCAATCGGCGCCGCTGCATCACTTCGAAAACAAGCTGGCGCTGCTGGCCGCCATCGCGGCAGCCGGCTTCCGCCAGCTCTTCGATCACCGCATGCAGGCGCTGAAAGACAAGCGCTCGCCGGACGAGCGCCTGATGGCGGTGCTGATGTCGTTCGTCGACTTCGCGCTCGCACATCCAGCGCTGTACCAGCTGATGCACGGCCCGGAGATTCCGGACAAGACACTGTTCCCCGAGTTGCATGACGCAGCCACGCGTTCCTACAGCCTGCTGGAATCCGCTGTCGGCGACTACCTGCTCGAACACGAAGGATCGATGACCCGCAGCCGCGACGCGACGCTGGGCGCGTGGACCGTCTGCCAGGGCCTGGCGACGGTGCTCACCAATCCGCAGAACACCCCGCGCTACGTGCTGCGCAAGGACCCGCTAGGGGTGTCGCGCACGATCTTCACGATGTTCGTCCGCGGCATGAGCCCGGGACCGGAGTGACGCGCGCTGGGGTGTCAGAGCCGGGGATGAAAACGCGGCAGGTGAATGCCCGCGGCGACCTCGTCGAACTGCACCTGCAAGGGCATGCCGATGTGGATGTCGCGGTGTTCGCAGCGCACCAGGTTCGAAAGCACGAACGGACCTTCGTCGAGTTCGACGATGGCCAGAACAAGCGGCACCACAAAACCCGGCGCCGGCGCCTTGCCGACGATGGAATGGCTGTAGAGCGTGCCGCGCCCGCTGGCTTCGACCCACTGCCAGTCGGTCGCAAAACAATGGCTGCAGGCCACCTCGGGGCGGAAGAAGTGCCGGCTGCAGGCATTGCAGCGTGGCAGCAGCAGCCGGCCCTGCGCCGCAGCGTCCCAGTAAGGGCGGGTCAGCGCCGTGATGGCGGGCAGGGTGGGCGTGGGCATCACGCCGGGGGCCATGACAAAGGCTTGGTTCATGCGCGTCCCAGTACCATCAGTTCCACATGTTGTGCGCCCGAACCGGCGTTGCTGATCAACGCCAGCTCGGCGCCCGCCACCTGCCGTGCACCGTTGACGCGGCGCAGCTGGCGCACGCCTTCTATGACCTTCAGCGTCAGCTGCCCGGTGCCGGTCCAGCTGCCGGCGAGCATGCCGCCGTCGAGGTTGGTCGGGCATTGCCCGCCGAGGTCGAGGCGGCCGTCGCCGACGAAGGCGCCGCCTTCGCCTTCGGCACACAGGCCGAGCATCTCGAACTGGCGCATCACCTCGAAACTCACCGGGTCGTAGAGCGAGAACACGTCGATGTCGCGCGGCGTCACGCCGGCCTTGCCGAAGGCCCGCTGCACCGCGCCGTGGCCGAGCCGGCGCATGTCGCGGTACAGCGGCGGGTTGGCGTAGTTGCCCTGGAAGAACTCCATGCCGCCGCCGAGCAGGTGCACCGGGTGGCAGGGCAGGTCGCGTGCACGCTCGGCGGTGGTGATGACGAGTGCGCAGCCGCCTTCGTTGATGAGGCAGCAGTCGAGCCGGTGGAAGGGGCTGGCGATCAGCGGCGACGCCAGGATGTCGGCGGCGCTGTAGGGCCCGGCGCCGAACATGGCGGCCTCGGGGTTGACGTGGCCGTGGTTGCGGATCGTCGCCGACAGGCCGGCGATCTGCTCGGCGGTGGTGCCGAACTCGTGCATGTGCCGCGTGGCCACCAGCGCGAACTGCGCCATCACGAAGCTGCCATACGGCTCGGCGAACTCCATGCTCATGTTCGCGCCCGGCGACGCACCGTCGGCCGAGAACGGCCCGGCGCGGCCGCTGCCGACCACGGCGGTGTCGCACAACCCCATCTCCACCGCCGCCGCCGCCTTCAGCACACCACGCACGCCGGCGGTGTCGAGGTGGTGGCTGTCCACCCATGACAGCGGCTGCTTCAGGTACATGGCCCAGTTCTCGGCATCGCGCGGCGCGCCGCCCGGGCCGGGCCAGTCGATGGCGGCGCCGTCGATGTCGCGGCGGTCGAGGCCGGCGTCGGCGATCGCGCCTTTCACGGCTTCGATCACCAGGTCCTGCGAGCTGCGTCCGGGCAGGCTGCGTGCCTGCTGGGTCTGGTAGACGCCGACGATGGTGGCTTGGCGGGGGTGTGGCATGCAGTCCTTCAGGCGCCGCGTGTCGCGCCGCCGGGGTAGCCGCCGCCGCCGTGCGCGGCGTCCAGCGCCGCGTAGTCGGGCGCGCCGGTGGCGGTGCGCGGCAGGGTTTCGACGAAGCTCACGAAACGCGGCTTCTTGTACGAGGCGATGCGGGCGCGGCAGTGTTCGATCAGCGCTTCGGGCGCGACCACCGCACCCGGCGCCAGCACGACGAGGGCCTTCACGCTTTGCACCCAGGTGGCGTCGGGCACGCCGATGACGGCGCAGTCGGCCACGGCCGGGTGCTGGCGCAGGCAGCCTTCGACCTCGGCCGGGTAGATGTTCTCGGCGCCCGACTTGATCATCTGTACTTTCGGGCCGATGAAGCTGAGCGAGCCGTCGGCCTCGCGCCGGCCGAGGTCGTTGCAGCGGTGCCAGCCGTCACGCTGGCGCTCGGCGTTGAGTTCGGGGCGGCGCCAGTAACCCTGCATCACGGTCGGGCCGCGCACGCAGATCTCGCCGACCTCGCCGGCGGGCAGTTCGCGGCCCGCGCCGTCCAGGATGCGCAGCTGCGCCACCGGCCCGGTGCGGCCGTTCGGTGCGATGCTCTTGCCCCAGCCGTAGTAGCTCCACGCCACCGGGCCCATCAGCTCGGTCTGGCCGTAGCCGAACAGGCTGCGTGCCGGCACCACCTTGACCATCGCGTCCCAGGCCGGGCTGACGCTGGCCGAGCGCAGACAGCCGAAGTCGTAGCGGCCGTCGTGGTTCAGCGCCACCAGTTCATGGCACAGTGACTGCATCAGGAAGGCGTAGTCGCAGCGGTGCTGGTGGATGGCTTGCGCGATCTGCGCCGCGTCGGTGCGGCGGATGAAGAGGTTGGTGCCGCCGATGTGGAACACCGCCAGCGTGATCATCAGCGTGCCGACATGGAACAGCGGCCCCGAGTTCAGGAAACGCGTGTCGGCCGACAGGTCCTGGATGTCGATCAGCGCCAGGCTCTGCCACAGCATCGCGCGCTGGCTCAGCATCGCGCCGTTCGGCCGGCCACCGAAGGCCGCCGTGTAGATGATCAGCGCCGGCAGGTCGGCATCGGTGTTGTAGTCGCGCTCGGCAGGTGTTGCCTGGGCGACGAAGGCTTCGTAGCTGCCGGGCCCGTCGCCTTCCAGCGCCAGCCAGTGCGCTGTCTGGTGCCGTGCGAGCTGACGTGCCGCCAACACGGCCGGCCCGATCTCGGCTTGCTGCCAGATCACGACGCGGGGTTCGAGGTCGTCGATGACGAAGGCCATCTCGGCGGCGGTCTGGCGCCAGTTGGCGGGGCAGAACATCGCGCCCAGCATGCCCGCTGCGACGATGCCTTCGAGCACGCCGGTGTCGTTCTGCGCCAGCCACAGCACGCGGTCGCCGCGGCCGACGCCGGCGTCCTGCAGCGCATTCGCCAGCCGCAGCACACGCTCGGCGAGTTGCGGGTAGCCGAGCGCGCGGTCTTCGGCAACCGTGGCGACATGCTGCGGGCGCGAGCGCCGATGCTCTTCGAGCACCCCATGCAGGGTCAGCGAATGCAGCATCGTCATTCAGCCACCCAGCACCAGGCGCTCGTCGCCGCGGAGTTCGACTCGGCCGGCAACGCCGGTGCGCAGCCGCACGAACGGCGTTGCGCGTGGTGCGCGGCTGGTCAGCAGCAGCTCGCCGCCGTGTTCTTCGACCAGCCACTCGCTTTGGTCGTAATGGGCGCCATCGCCCACCGGCGACTCGAAGGCCCAGATCGGGCCGATGGCCCGCATCGTCCAGGGCGCCAGGCCGGCGCCGCGCAGCGCGGGCAACGCGTCGGGCAGCGACACCAGCGTGCCGTGGCCCAGCAGCGTGTGCAGATCGCGGCCCAGTGCCAGCAGCGCAGCGACGATCTCGCCCGACAGCCCGACAACGGCCTGCATGCGAAAGCGGCGCAGGAACATGTCGCTGCGCGGCGCGTCGATGGCCACCGGCTCGGCCACGCCGAACGGCACCCGCATGCCGATCAGCGCGTTTTCGTAGGGCCACAGGATCTCGTTGTCGCAGCCGGTGCCGATCAGGTGCAGCGGCAGGCCGGGCAGCACGCCCAGGCGTTCGAAGACCTGGCGTGCCCAGGCCGTGTCGCGTTCGATGTCGCGCAGGCTCACGGTGTAGGGCTGCGTGCCGCCGGGCAGGCGCAACAAGCCGATGGCCCAGCGTTCGGCCAGGGCGCCGCGAGCACGTGGGTCGGCCGTCATGTTTTCACCGTGCGCGGAATCTTGTGCCGCGAGCCCGACTGCATGATCACGTCGTTAGGCACCAGTTCGATCTCGGGCAGCAGGCCGACGGCGGCATGCACCGACTCGGCCACGCGTTCGCGCAAAGGCCCGAGTGCGGGTGTGCCGCTGTAGCCGACGCGGATCTTCAACCGCTCCAGCACCCGCTGCGGGCGCACGATCTGGAACAGACCGTGGGCGGTTTCCGGTACGTCCTCGATCGCGCCCCACACGTCCATCGGCAGCACCGAACGGCTGCCGATCAGCACCTCGTCGGCACTGCGCCCCACCGGCGTGAAGCGGGCATGCGTGCGGCCGCATTCGCAGGCGTCGCGCCGCAGGTCGACGATGTCGCCGCCGCGGTAGCGCAACAGCGGGTCGACGGCGTTCACCAGCGATGTGCAGACGAGTTCACCACGGCCGTTGCCTTCGATCGGGCTGCCGGTTTCGGGGTCGACGATCTCGGCCACGCCGATGTCCTCCCAGGCATGGCAGCCGTCGTGTTCACGGCAATCGTGGGCGTGGCCGAGGTCGCCGAAGCTGGTCTGGTTGAAGATGCGGCCGGCCAGGCCCCAGCGCTCGAAGGTGCGGCGCATCTTCGGCCCCACCGGCTCGCCGGCGAACAGCACGCCCTTGTAGCTGGTGAAGACATCGCGCATGTCGATGCCCATCGTGCGTTCGATCTCCTGCAGGCCGACACCGAGCCAGGCCGTCATGGCGTAGAACACGGTCGGCCTGTAGCGCCGCGACAGGTCGACGAACTGGTGCAGATCGTCGGGGCCGTAGCCCAGCATGACCGGCGTCACGCCCAGCGACTGCAGCAGGCGGAACATCGGACCGCGCATGCGCAGGCCGAAGTAGATGCCGTGGTCGCCCGGGCGCAGGCCGATTTCCCACCAGTCGCGCAGCGTGCCGCCCCAGTAGCTGGACGGCCCGTCGGCAGGCAGCCCGGGGCCGGCTGGCAGGTTGCCGTCGGTGTGGCCCCAGCGGTAGCTGAACAGCGTCGGGTCGCCGGTGGTGCCCGAGCTCGAGCCGATGAAGCTGATGTCGGCCAGGTCGATGCACAGCAGGCCGCAGAACGGGTCGTCGTGGCGGTCGCGCCAGGCCCGCATCTGGTCCTTGTCCATCAGCGGCGCCAGCCGCGTGAAGTCGGCCGTGCTGCGGATGTCTGAAGGGCGCAGACCGACGGCGTCCCAATGGTGGCGCACGAAGGCCGAATGTTCGTAGGCGTGGCCCACCATGCGCAGCAGCCGTTCCTGCTGCAGCGCCAGCAGTTGCGGCCGCGGCAGCGTTTCGACCGCTTCGAGATAACGCTGGTCGGTCGCGGGAAGGTCCGGCATCTTGGGGGTCTCCTGACTGGCGGGATTGTGGTTCAGCGGCCGAACACCGGCTTGCGCCCGGCCACGAATGCGTTCACCGCTTCGAGGTGGTCGTCGCTGCACAATGAAACGATCTCGTAGCCGAGGCCGGCATCCAGCACCATCGCGGCCTGGGCCTTCAGGCCGATGTTCAGCGTCGCCTTCGTGCGTGCGATGGCCTGGCGGGCGCCGCTGCTCCAGCGGCCGGCCCAGCGGTCGACGGTGCCGTCCAGCTCCGCAGCCGGCACGCACAAGGCCACCAGTCCGATGCGCTCGGCCTCGGCGCCCGACAGCAGGTCGCCGCCCAGCAGGTACTGCTTGGCACGTGCATAACCCACCAGCAGCGGCCAGGCCACGGCGCCGCCGTCGCCTGCCACCAGGCCGACCCGCACATGCGGGTCGCCGATGCGCGCCGTGTCGGCCATCACCACCAGGTCGCACAGCAGCGCCAGCGTGGCGCCCAGGCCGATGGCGTCGCCGTGCACACGCGCGATGACGGGTTGTTCGACGTCGAGCAAGGTGTTGACGAAGCGCCGCGCGAGGTCGAACTCCTGCTTGATCAGCGCCGGATCCTGGCGCACCACCAGGTTGTTCTTCAGATCGCCACCGGCACTGAAGGCGCGGCCGGCGCCGGTGAGCACGACAACCGCCGTGGCGCTGTCGCGGCGCAGGTCTTCGAACAGGCGCAGCAGTTCCGACTCCATCTCGAAGCCGATCGCGTTCAGCTTGTCGGGCGCGTTCAGCGCCACGCGCAGCACGGCGCCCTGGCGCTCGATCAGCAGGTGCTGGTAGCCGCTGTGGTCCATCACGATTCGAAGGCGCGCGAGCGCTTCGCCATGTCTGCCAACAACGGCGCCGGCGCCCACAGCGCGCCCTGGCTGGCATGCAGGCGTGTCACGGTGTCGTGGATCTCGGCCCAGCCGCGCTGTGCCGCCCAGTACATCGGCCCGCCCTGGTGGCGCGGGAAACCGTAGCCGTGCACGTAGGCGGTGTCGATGTCGCTCTCGCGCAGGGCGATGCCCTCGCCGACGATCTTCAGCCCTTCGTTGGCCATCGCCGTCAGCACACGGGTGACGATCTCGTCGTCGCTGACGGCGCGGCGCACGATCTGCAGTTCACGCGAGACCTGTTCGATCAAGGTTTCGACGGTCGGATCAGGGCTGCCGTTGCGGCCTTCGTACTGGTAGTAGCCGGCGCCGGTTTTCTGGCCGAAACGGCCGAGTTCGCACAGCCGGTCGGCGATCGGCGAATAGCGCAGCGCCTTGTTGCGGAACTGCTCGCGGTACTGGCGGATGCGCCAGCCGACATCCAGCCCCGACATGTCGCGCATCAGGTACAGCCCCATCGGGAAACCGAAGCCCTGTAGCGCGCGGTCCACCTGCCAGGGTGTCGCGCCTTCTTCGAGCAGGAAATCGCATTCGCGGCCGTAGACGGCGAGGATGCGGTTGCCGATGAAGCCGTCGGCGTTGCCGGAGAGGACCGCCGTCTTGCCAATGGTCTTGGCCAGCGCCATGGTCGTGACGATGGTCTGCGCCGAAGTCTGTGCCGCACGCACCACCTCCAGCAGCTTCATCACGTTGGCCGGGCTGAAGAAGTGCGCGCCGATCACCTGGCCGGCACGTGTGGTCACGGCGGCGATCTTGTCGATGTCCAGCGTCGAGGTGTTCGTGGCCAGCACCGCGCCGGGTTTCATCACCGCGTCGAGCCTGCGGAAGATGGCCTGCTTGATGGCCATGTCCTCGAAGGCGGCTTCGATCACGATGTCGGCGTCGCCGATGGTGGCGTCGTCCAGCGTGCCGGTGATCAACGCCAGCGCCGCGTCCATGCGCGCCTGCGACAGGCTGCCACGCGCCACCGAGGTGGCGTAGTTCTTCTCGATCAGCGCCCGGCCGCGCGCCAGCGATTCAGCCGTCGTGTCGAGCAGCCAGACGGGGATGCCGGCGTTGGCGAAACACATCGCGATGCCGCCGCCCATCGTGCCGGCACCGACCACCGCGGCACTGCGCACCGGCTGCGGCTGCAGGTCGGCCGACAGCCCGGGGACACGTGCCGCCTCGCGCTCGGCATTGAAGATATGGATCAGCGCCGCGCGCTGCGGGCTCGCCTTGCAGGCTTCGAAGGCGCTGAGTTCCAGCGCGTAGCTCTCGGCGAACGGCTGCGTGCACGCAGCCTCGATGCAGTCGACGATGCGCTGCGGCGCGAGCAGGCCGCGCCACTTCTTGATGTGTTTGCTGCGGAACGCGGCGAATACCGCCGGGTCGGTGCCGGCGATGCGCTCGTTGCGTTCACTCACGCGCAGCAGCGGCCGGCCTTCGGCGAGCATGCGGCGGGCGAAGGCGAGCGCTTCGGCCAGCAAGGGCCCGGCGGCCAGCGCATCGACGACGCCGGTGTCGGCCGCTTCCTGCGCGCTCATCGGCTTGCCGCTGGTGATCAGCTCCAGCGCACGCGCGGCGCCGATCAGGCGCGGCAGGCGCTGCGTGCCGCCGGCGCCCGGCAGCAGGCCGATGTTGACTTCCGGCAGCCCCAGCTTGCAGCCAGGCGTGGCGATGCGGAAGTGGCAGCCGAGCGCGATCTCGAGCCCGCCGCCGAGCGCGTTGCCACCGAGTGCCGCGACCACCGGCTTGGGGCAGGCCTCGATGGCGGCGACGACATCGCGGCCGCTCGGGCCGGTGATCGGCTTGCCGAACTCGCGGATGTCGGCGCCGGCGATGAACTTGTCGTCGGCGCCTATCAACACCAGCGCCGACACCTCGGGGTCGGCGGCGGCGGCCTGTACGGCGGCCAGCAGGTCGGCACGCACGGCCATGCTCATCGCATTCACCGGCGGGTTGTGAATGGTCAGCACGGCAATGGCGGCGGCGCTGCTGCGGTCAATCTGGGTTTGGACGGTGCTCACGTTTTCCCTCGGTCGAAAGGCTGTCGGGGCCATTGTGGTCGATCTATTCAACGTAGTAAACTAGGTTAAACAGCAATGACAAACAAACCTGGAGACCCGAGCACGATGTCCGACTTCATCCGCTACCAGCAGGACGGCCGCATCGCCACGCTGACGCTGAACCGCCCCGACGAGCGCAACGCCATCGGCAGCCATGCCGACTGCCAGGCGCTGGTGGCGGCGGTGGAGCGCGCGGCGGCCACGCCCGAGGTGGCGGTGCTGATCCTCACCGGCGCGGGCACGGCGTTCTGCGCCGGCGGCAACCTGAAGGCGATGCGCGACCGCGACGGTATCGGCCCGCTGGCCTCGCCGCTGGCCACGCACAACAACTACCAGCGCGGTATCCAGCGCATCCCGCTGGCCTTGTGGCACTGCGAGCTGCCGATCATCGCGGCCATCAACGGCGCCGCCATCGGCGCCGGGCTCGACCTGGCCTGCATGTGCGACATCCGCATCGCCGCCGCCGGTGCCAAGCTGGCGTCGAGCTTCATCAAGATGGGCATCGTGCCGGGCGACGGGGGCGCCTGGCTGCTGCCGCGCGCGGTGGGCTTGTCGAAGGCGGCCGAGATGATGTTCACCGGCGAAGCGATCCTCGCCGAAGAGGCGCTGGCCTGCGGCCTGGTCTCGCGTGTCGTCGCCCCCGAGCAAGTGCTGGCCGAGGCGCAGGCGCTGGCCGCGCGCATCGCCGTCAACCCGCCGCAGACGCTGCGCCTCGTGAAGCGCCTGCTGCGCGAAGGCCAGCACGCGCGGCTCGACGACCTGCTGCAGCTTTCGGCCGCGTTCCAGGCGCTGGCGCACGAAACCGCCGACCACCAGGAGGCGCTGGCCGCCTTCTTCGACAAACGCACACCCGTCTTCAAAGGCAGCTGAAATGACCGACAAGATCCTGAGCCACAGCGCTGGTGCCGTTGCGCACATCGTCTTCAACAACCCGGAGCGGCTGAACGCCATCTCGCTCGAGATGTGGCAAGGCATGGGCGATGCCGTCGAACGTTTCGAAGGCGACCCGGCGGTGCGTGTCATCGTGCTCAGCGGCGCTGGCGGCAAGGCCTTCGTCGCCGGTGCCGATGTCTCGAAGTACGAAGAAGAGCGCATGGGCGAAGACGCCGCCGAGCACTACGCGCGCACCGGCGAACGGGCGCTGTCGGCGCTGTACAACTCGGGCAAGGCCACCATCGCCGCGATCGACGGCTTCTGCATCGGCGGCGGCATTTCGGTGGCCACCTGTTGCGATCTGCGCATCGCGACGCCGAAGTCGACCTTCGCGCAGCCGGCGATGCGCTACGGCATCGGCTACCGCTACAAGAGCCTGCGCCGCGTCACCGACCTCATCGGCCCGGCGGCGACGAAAGAACTGCTGATCGGCGGCAGCACCTTCGACGCCCAGCAGGCGCTGCTGAAAGGCCTGGTCGGCCAGGTGCTGCCCGAAGAAGGTTTCATCGACGCGGTGCAGAAACAGGCCGAGAAGATCGCCGTCGGCGCACCGCTGACGCTGAAGCAGGTCAAACATGCCATCGCGCAGATCGTGCGTGACCCCGAGCAGCGTGAACTGGAGCTGTCGGAGCAGTTGTTCCAGGCCTGTTATGCCAGCGCCGACTACCGCGAAGGCATCCGTGCCTTCGCCGAAAAGCGCAAGCCGGTGTTCAAGGGCGTCTGATGGGCGCGCTCTCGGGCATCCGGGTGCTGGACCTGAGCCGTGTGCTCGCGGCACCGCTGGCGGCACAGACGCTGGCCGACCTGGGCGCCGAGGTCATCAAGATCGAGCGCCCTGGCGTCGGTGACGAAGGCCGCACGTATGGCCCGCCGTTCCTGATGGACCGCGACGGCAAGAGCACCGGCACAGCAGCCTTTTTCCTGGCCTGCAACCGCGGCAAGAAGTCGGTGACGGTCGACCTGGCCACGGCCGAAGGCCAACAGATCGTGCGCGACCTGGCGGCGTCGTGCGACGTGGTGCTGGAGAACTTCCGTGCCGGTGCACTGCAGAAGTACGGCCTCGACCATGCCAGCCTGCGCGCCGTGAATCCGCGCCTGGTCTATTGCTCCATCACCGGCTTCGGCCAGGACGGCCCGTGTGCCGACAAACCCGGCTACGACGGCATCTTCCAGGCCATGGGCGGCGTGATGGCGGCCAACGGCCACCCCGACGAGCCGATGAAGATCGGCATCAGCATGGTCGACATCCTCACCGGCCAGCAGGCGGCGATCGCGATCCTGGCCGCGCTGCGCCACCGCGACCAGGTTTCGGGCGAAGGCCAGCACATCGACATGGCCTTGCTCGACTGCGCCGTGGCGTCGTTGTCGCACTTCGCGATGAACTACCTCGTCTCGGGCGAGGTGCCGGTGCGGCGCGGCAACGGCGGCTTCGGCGGCGTGCCTTCGCAGGCCTTCGACTGCAGCGACGGCATGGTCTTCATCGTCGCCGGCAACAACCAGCAGTTCGGCGCACTGTGCCGCGCCATCGACGCACCCGCGCTCGCCGAAGACCCGCGTTTCGACCATGCTGCCGGTCGCGTCGTGCACCGCGACGCCTTGCTGCAGGGCTTGCGCGAGGTGCTGCGCCGGCGCAGCGTCGCCGAGTGGCTGGCGCGGCTCGACGCAGCCGACGTGCCCGCTGGTCGTGTCAACGAACTGCCGCAGGTCTTCGAACACCCGCAGGTGCGGCACCGCGGCATGCTGGTCAGCGCCGAACATGCGCAAGCGGGCGCGATCCCGCTCATTGCCAGCCCGATCCGCTTGTCGGCGACGCCGGTCGAGCCCTGTGCCGCCCCGCCAACGCTCGGCCAGCACACGCACGAGGTGCTGTCCCAACTGCTCGGCCTGCCCGACGCGCGCATCGCCGAACTGGCGCAGAGCCAGGTCATCTGAAACCACCGACGCCGAGGACACCATGAACGCACCCCTTCCCACTTTCGCCGTGCCGGTGCACGGCATCGCCCAGGCCCTGCATCGCGGCGAAAACGAGTTGCCCTTCGTCGAATTCGACCCCGGTGTCGAGATGCAGGTGCTGCAGATCGACCGCGCCAGCGGCCTGTGGGTCATCCGCATGCGGCTGCAGCCTGGCGCGACGCTGCCGACCCATCGCCATGGTGGCGAGGTCTTTGCGTTCACGCTGCAAGGCTCATGGAAGTACCTGGAATATCCCGAAGTCAACGTCGCCGGTTCCTATCTTTACGAGCCGGCGGGGTCGACCCACACGCTGCATGCGCCGGCCAGCAACACCGAGGTCACCGATGTCTGGTTCGCGATCCGCGGGCCGAACCTGAACCTCGACGCCGACGGCAAGGTGACGTTGATCCTCGACGCCGATCTCGTGCTCAAGGTCTACCTGTCGCGTTGCCGCAAGCTCGGGCTGCCGGCACCGAACGTGATCGGAGCCTGAGGCCGTGGAACTCGGCTTCAGCAGCGAAGAGCTGGCCTTCCGTGCCGAGGTGCGTGCTTTCATCGACGCCGAGTTGCCGCCCGCACTGCGCCGCAAGGTGGCCGAGGGCCGGGCCTTGCGCAAGGACGAAATCGTCGGCTGGCAGCGCACGCTGAACCGCCACGGCTGGGCCACGCCGAACTGGCCGCGTGAACATGGCGGCCCGGGCTGGAGCGCAGTGCAGCGCGCTATCTTCCTGGACGAACTGCACCAGGCGCCGGCGCCCGAGCCGCTGTCGTTCAACGTCAACATGATCGGCCCGGTGCTGATCCACTTCGGCAGCGAAGCGCAGCAGCGCCGCTTCCTGCCGCGCGCCGCCAACCTCGACGACTGGTGGTGCCAGGGCTTCAGCGAACCCGGTGCCGGCTCGGACCTGGCCGCGCTGCGCTGCGCGGCACGACGCGATGGCGAACACTACGTCGTCAACGGCCAGAAGGCCTGGCAGGGCATGGGCCACCACGCCGACTGGATGTTCACGCTGGTGCGCACTGACGCCACCGCCAGGCCGCAGGCCGGCATCACGCTGCTGCTGATCGACATGAAGTCGCCCGGTGTCACGGTGCGGCCCATCATCACCATCGACGGCCGCCACGAGGTCAACGAAGTTTTTCTCGACGATGTGCGCGTGCCGCTGGACTGCCGCGTCGGCGACGAGAACCAGGGTTGGGCGATCACCAAGTTCCTGCTCGGCAACGAACGCACCGGCATCGCCCGCATCGGCATGTCCAGACAGCTGCTCCGCCGCGCCAAACTGCTGGCGCGTGCGCTCGACGCCGACGACGAAACCCGGGTGCTCGAACAGGCGGCGCTGATCGAGATCGGCCTGAAGGCGCTGGAGGTGACGCAGCTGCGGCTGCTCGACGCCGCGCGCCATGCCGAAGGCCGACCGGACCCGCGTTCGTCGATCCTCAAGGTGCAGGGCACCGAACTGCGCCAGGCCGCCAGCGAACTGCTGCTGCGTGTGGCCGGCCCGCGTGCGGCACGCTGCGCGGCAGAGTTCGACGATGAAGCCGATGCGATGAGCACCGTCGCGGCAGGCTACTTCACGCTGCGTGCCGCGTCGATCTACGGCGGCAGCAACGAAGTGCAGAAGAACATCCTCGCCAAAGCGGTGCTCGGCTTATGAACTTCGTACTCAGCGACGAGCAGCGCATGCTGCAGGACACGGTGCAGCGCCTGGTAGCGCGCGACTGCGGCTTCGAACAGCGCCAGGCCGTCGCCGCCAGCCCTCTCGGCTGGAGCCGCGAACTCTGGGCGCGCTGCGCCGAGATCGGCCTGCTCGCGCTGCCGTTCGCCGCCGCCCAGGGCGGGCTCGATGGCACGCCGGTGGACCTGATGATCGTGTTCGAAACGCTCGGCCGGGCGCTGCCGCAGGAGCCGCTGCTGGCCAGCACCGCCATCGCCGGCGCCGTGCTGCGCGACAGCGGCACACGCTGGGTGCCGCACATCGCCAGCGGCGCACTGACGCTGGCCTGGGCTCACGACGAGGCGCAGGCACACCACCACCGGTTCGACGTCGCCTGCACGGCGCGCCCAGTCGATGGCGGCTGGCGCATCGACGGCGACAAGTCGTGTGTGCTGCACGGCGGCAGCGCCGACCGGCTGCTCGTCAGCGCCCGCGTCGTCGGGGCGCGGCGCGACCGCGATGGGTTGGCGCTGTTCATCGTCGACGCTCGCGCCGGCGGCATCGAGCGCCAGGCCTTTCGCACCCACGACGGCCTGCCCGCCGCCGACCTGCATTTCGCCGCCGTGGCGGTGGACGCTGCCGACGTGATCGGCGTGCCCGGCCAGGCAGCCGCCTTGATCGACGCGGCTGCCGAAGCGGCCATCGCCGCGCTCGCCGCCGAGGCCGTCGGCGTGATGGACGCGCTGCTCGCGCAGACGGTGGAGTACCTGAAGACGCGGCAGCAGTTCGGTGGCCCGATCGGCCGTTTCCAGGCCTTGCAGCACCGCTGCGCCGAGATGCTGATGGCGCTGGAACAGGCGCGCAGCATGGCGATCTACGCGGCGCTGATGCGCAGCGAGCCCGATGCCGCCGAACGCAGCAAGGCGCTGGCGGCGGTGAAGGTGCAGGTCGGCCAGGCAGCGCGATTTGTCGGCCAGCAGGCGGTGCAACTGCACGGCGGCATCGGCGTCAGCGCCGAAAGCGCCGTCGGCCAGGGCTTCAAGCGGCTGACGATGATCGAACAGCGCTTCGGCGACAGCGGCTACCACCTGGCGCAATTCGCACGCAGCGGCGGCTTCGTCGAGGTGGCGCGATGAACTTCGACCGCGACCCGGCCAGCGACACCTTTCGCGCCGAGGTGCAGGCCTTTGTGCGTGACGCGCTGCCGGCCGACCTGGCCCAGCGCACGCTGCGCGGCTACCACGCGCTGAAGGCCGACATGGTGGCCTGGACACGCATCCTGCACAGCCGCGGCTGGTCGGCACCGCACTGGCCGGTGGAACATGGCGGACCGGGCTGGACACCGCTGCAGCGTTTCATCTTCGAAGAGGAATGTGCACTCGCCGGCGCACCGCCGACCTGCACCTCGGCGCTGAGCCTGGTGGCGCCGGTGATCTACACCTACGGCAATGCGGCGCAGAAGCAGCAGCACCTGCCGCCCATCTTGCGCGGCGACACCTTCTGGGGCCAGGGCTTTTCAGAGCCGAACGCAGGCTCCGACCTGGCGTCGCTGAAGACACGCGCTGTGCGCGACGGCAGCGACTACATCGTGAATGGCCAGAAGACCTGGACCACCGAAGGCCACTTCGCCGACTGGCTGTTCTGCCTGGTGCGCACCGACGCGCAGGCCAAGCCGCAGCGCGGCATCAGCTTCCTGCTCGTCGACGCGCGCACGCCTGGCATCACCATCCGGCCCATCATCTCGATCGACGGCGCGCACAGCCTGAACGAGGTCTTCTTCGACAACGTGCGTGTGCCGCAGGCCAACCGCATCGGCGACGAAGGGCAGGGCTGGTCGTTCGGCAAGCTGCTGCTCGACAACGAACGTGCCTTCAGCGCCGAGGTGCCGCGCAACAAGCGCATGCTGGCGCGGCTGAAGGCGGTCGCGCGCACGCAGGGCCTGCTCGGCGACCCGGTGTTCGGCACCCGCATCGCCGAGGTCGAGGTCGACCTTGCGGCGCTTGAGTGGCTGACCTTGCGCGCGCTGTCGGAACACGGCAGCGCCGCTGCAGCGGCCTGGCCGGCGGGCTCGGTGCTGCATGTGCTGGGCTCCGAGCTGCAGCAGAAGACCGGTGCGCTGCTGGTCGAAGCCCTGGGCGAACGCGGTGTCGTCGACTATCCCGAACTGCACGAGACGGCAGCGCCGCCGGGTTACCCGCCCGGACCCGAACACGCACCGGGTGTCGCGGCCGACTACCTGTACCGCCGCGCCGTCACGATCTACGGCGGCAGCAACGAGATCCAGCGCAACCTGATCGCGCGCCATCTGCTGGGAGCCTGAAGCGTGGACTTCGCCCTCGACGAAGAACAAAGCCTGCTGCGCGACAGCGTGCGCCGTTATGTCGACCAGGAGGCGCGCTTCAGCCCACGCCACTGGGCGCAGTTTGCGCAGATGGGCTGGCTGGGTGCGGCGTTGCCCGAGGCCGTGGGTGGCTTCGGCGGCAGCATCATCCAGACCGTGCTGATTGCCGAGCAGCTGGGCCGCGGCCTGCTCGTCGAGCCCTTCGTGCCGGTGGCCGTGCTGGCCGCGCAGGCCTTGCTGGCGGCGGCCGACGCCGAGCCGGCGCGCAACGCGCTGGGCGCGCTGATCGACGGTGCCAGCATCGTCGTGCCTGCGCTCGGGCAGCCAGCGGGCATGCAGGTATCCGCTGGCGGCGCGTGTCTCAGCGGCCAGCAGACGCTGGTGGTCGGCGGGCCGCGGGCTGACTGCTTTCTCGTCGCCGCGCCGGAAGGCGGCGGCCTGTCGCTGTTTCTCTGCGCCGCCGATGCCCCGGGCCTGCTGCGCCACGACTACCGGCTGCTCGACGGCACACCGGCCTGCGATCTGCAGTTCGATGCCGTGCCTGCACAGGCTGTGCGCCGCGTCGGTGGCCAAGGCGATCTCGACCTGGCCTTGTGTCACGCCCAGCTGGCGCGCTGTGCCCAGGCCATCGGCGTGATGGACCGCGCCATCGACGCCACACGCGAACATCTGCTGCAGCGGCAGCAGTTCGGTGTGCCGATTGCCAGCTTCCAGGCGCTGCGCCACCGCCTGGCGGACATGCTGATCGCGCACGAACAGGCGCGCGCGACGTTGCACGGCGCGCTGGCCGCATTGGTCACGCGCGGCGCCGGTCCGCAAGCAACACGGGCGCTGGCCATCGCCAAGGCGTTATGCGGCCGCAGCGGGCGTTTCATCGGCGCCCAGGCGATCCAGCTGCACGGCGGCATGGGCATCAGCGACGAGTGCATCGTCGGCCACTGCTTCAAGCACCTGCTGGTCTTCGACAGCCTCGACGGCAACACCGCGGCGCAGCTGCGTCACCTGGCGGCGGCGCTGTGACCGGCAAGGACACGGCCACGGACGCGTTGGCCGACGCCATCGACTACTTCCCGCTCGACCATTACCAACGCCCCGGCATCTACCGCCGCCGCATCCGCATCAGCACCGCGCCGGGGCGGGCGCGGGCCGACCTCGAAGACGACCCACACCGCCACACGGTCATCGTCGAACACGACGGCGACGTGGTCACCGCCGTGCAGGGCCTGGCGCCGCGCACACCCTGGACGCTGTGCCGCGGCGCGGTGAACATGCTGCAGCGCCTGGTCGGCATGGCGCTGTCGCCGGACCCGCAGGCGGTCTACCGGCACAGCAACGGCCGCGCGCAATGCACACACCTGTTCGACCTGGCCGGGCTGGCCGTGGCGCATGCGGCGCGCGGCACGGCGCAGCCGCAGTACGACGTCGAGCTGCCTTGTTTCGACACGGCAACGCCGCGCCAGGCGCGCCTGTGGGTGGACGGGCAGGAGCGGCTGGTGTGGACCCTGCAGCGCACGGCGATCCTCGCGCCCGCGCCCTTCGCCGGCCACGACCTGCGGCATCTGATGCACTGGGCCAAGTCGCGTTTCATCGACCGCGACCTGCTCGAAGCCGTGATGGTGCTGCGCCGCGCGGCCTTCATCTCGGGCAACCGCTTCTACGACATGGACCGTTTCTCCGACGCCGCCGACACGGGGCATGTCAGCGGCGCCTGTTTCGTGTTCCAGCACGGCGTGGCCGAACGCGCTGTGCGCGAGCGCGGCTCGACGCTGGACTTCAGCGCCACGGCGCAGCCACTGCTGGCCGACCTGGGCGGCTGAGCGGCGGCCGGTGACCGTCCGCTCGAGCCCTGTCTGGTCGTCAGCTGCGGCTCGCGCCAAAGAACGCCATCACATCCTGCGCCAGCACCTGCGGCTCCTCCAGCGCCGGAAAGTGCCCACCCGCCGCCATCACGTTCCAGCGCTGCAGGTTGAACGTGCGTTCGACGCGCGAGCGCGGCGGCCAGGGCAGGAACTCTTTCGGAAACACCGCGCAGGCGGTGGGGACGGTGATGCGTGCGCCGGCCGGCAGGCCGCCGGCGTCTTCGTCGACCGTGCCGCGGTACATCCAGATCGAGCTGCCGATGGTGTCGGTCACCAGGTAGACCATCAGCAGCGCGATGATCTCGTCGAACGTGTAGCGCTGCGTGAGGTCGTTGCCGACATCGGACCAGCGCTGCAGCTTCTCGACGATCCAGGCCGCGACGCCCACGGGGTTGTCGTGCAGCGCCAGCGCGATGGTCTGCGGCCGGGTGTGGTGCACCGCCCAGTATGCCATCTCGCGCGCCTGTGTGGCCTGCATCGCACGTGCCCAGGCCAGCTCGTCGTCGCCCTGCGGCGCCTGTTGGTCGGCAGCCGCCATCAGGCACAGGTTGAGGTGGATGCCCGCGACCTGCCCGGGGTGGTCCAGCGCCAGCCAGGTGGCGACCGCGCTGCCCATGTCGCCGCCCTGCACGCCGTAGCGGCTGTAGCCCAGCGTCTCGTGCATCAGGCGGTGCAGCAACCCGGCGGTGCGGCGCAGGCCGATCGGTCGGGACGGTTTGGACGAGAAGCCGAAGCCGGGCAGCGACGGGATCACGACATCGCAGCCGTCTTCGGCCCGGCCGCCATGGCGGGCCGGAAAACACAGCCGCTCGACCAGCTTGTGGTATTCGAAGAACGAGCCCGGCCAGCCATGCACCAGCAACAGCGGCAGGCGGCCGGACCCCGAGCCGCGCACATGGACGAAGTGGATGTCGAAGCCGTCGATGCCGGCCTGGAACTGCGGCCAGCGGTTGAGTGCGCTCAGGCCGGCGTTCCAGTCGTAGGCGCCGGTCCAGTGCGCCACCAGCCGGCGCAGGAAGGCGAGGTCGGTGCCGTAGCGCCAGTCGGCGAGATCGGCGGTCGCGGCCGGCGCGTCGGGCCAGCGGTGGTCGGCCAGCTGGGCGAGGATGCGCTCGACGCGCCAGGGCTCGACGGCGGCCTGCCAGGGGTTGGGTGGGGTGTTCATCGGGGTTTCCGTGATCTTGCTTCATTCGATTGACGTAGTAAACTAGGTAAACCATGAAGACCACCGCACGCGACCCCCATACCAGCGCCGAAACCGCCGCCGATACCGGCGTCGACACCCGCGCCGAGTTCGACCCGCTGAGCCCGCAGACGCTGGCCGAGCCCGGCCCCGCGTATTCCGGCCTGCGCGAACGCTGTCCGTTCCACCACCACCGCACCGCAACGCATGACTTCTACGTCACCAGCCGCCACGACGAGATCCGGCAGCAGGTGCTGGGCGACAACCCGGTCTGGTCGTTCAAGTTCGGCAACGCGGCCAAGGACACGATGAGCGATGTCGGCATCGTCACCGACCCACCGTTCCACCAGGCCTTTCGCGCCGTGCTGCAGCCGGGTTTCACGCCGCGTGCGTTGCAGGCGCAGGCGCCGGCCATCGAAGCCATCACCGGGCGGCTGATCGATGCCATGCTGACGCACAGCGAAGGCGACTTCCAGGCCGAGTTCGCGATGCCGCTGCCGGCCCAGGTGATGTGCCTGATGCTCGGCCTGCCGGCCGACAACTTCGCAACCTACAAACGCTGGTCCGACGAGTTGCAGGCGCAGCTGTTCCACGAGACGCAACCCGGCTCGTTCGAAACCCTGCTGGCCGAGATCCTGCCGTACTTCGGCGGCCTCATCGCCGAACGGCGGCGCTTGCTGGCCGAGGCCGGTGTCACCGAGCCCGGGCTCGAACATCTCGGCAAGGTGCTGAGCGACGACTACATCTCGCGCTGCGTTCTCTCGAAGGTCGAGAACCGGCCGCTCAACGATGCCGAGATCCTGAACGTCTGCCTGGCCTTTCTCACCGGCGGCCAGGAGACGACGACGAACCTGATCGGCAACCTGGTCTGGCGCCTGCTCGAACAGCCGGCGCGCTGGGAGACGCTGAAAGCCAACCCGGGCCTGATCGAAGCGGCGATCGAAGAGAGCCTGCGCCACGACCCGCCGGTGCTGGCGCACTTCCGCACCAGCCTGTGCCCGGTGACGATGCACGGCCACGAACTGCCCGAACACAGCAAGCTGATGTTCAACATCGCCGGTGCGAACCGCGAGCCGGCGAAGTTCCCCGACGCCGAGGCCTTCCGCCTCGACCGCCCGCTGGCCGAGGTGCGGCAGCATCTGTCCTTCGGCAGCGGCGTGCACTTCTGCCTGGGCGCGCCGCTGGCGCGGCTGGAAGCTCGCATCGCGATACGCCTAATGATCGAGCGCCTGCCCGGCCTGCGCCTGGCCGGCCCGGGCACGCGTGTGCGCACGTGGATGTACTGGGGGCGGGCGACGCTGCCGGTCGCCTGGGGCTGACCTCAAACTGCTTTGATGGCTGGCGGCCGGTAGCGGCCGTCGAGCAGCTCCGGCTTCGGCCAGTACAGCCGCGCCACCACCTGGAACGGCTGCCGCGGCACCGGCAGCCAGTTGGCGCGGTCTGCTGCAGCAGCAGGCGCTTCGTGCTGCAGCAGCAGCGTCAGCGAGCCGTCGGCGCCGCGCTGCAGCCCGGGGTCGCGGTCGCGCAGTGCATAACGCCCGCTCGGGTGTTCCACCAGCAGGCGGGTCTTCGCGTCGTAGACCGTGAACGACCAGAAGGCCTGCACCGGCGGCGGGCCGTCGAAGTGGATGCGATAAGACTGCCGGCTGCCGTCGAGTGCGTCGCCATCGCCATCGACATCGGCCACCATGTACAGGCCTTCTTCGGCGTCGACACCCCAGATCGCATACAGCGCCGCAGCGGCGCGGCGCAGCAGGCTGGCCGCATCAGCGGCCATGCGCGCGCGGTTGCCGCGCAGGTGCAGCGGCATCTCCCAGCCGTTGATGCGCTCGTCGAGCCGTGCGGCCTTGGCGGCGATCTGGCGGTAGGCGGCGGCGACACCGGCGTCGATGGCTTCGCGCTGCGCGGGTGGCAGCCGCTCGGTATCGAAGGGCCGGCCGGCGCCGATGCCGATGGACGCGAAGCGTTCGAACAGCGCTGCTTCGCTGGCGGGCACGTCGCACAGCGTGAGCAGGAAGTTGAACCAGCCGATGAACGCGGCCGACCGCGCTTCCAGCTTGGGGGTGCCGGGCACGGGAAAAACGATGGCCGGCGCGGGCGGCGCGGGCGGCGATGTAGGCGCGCCGACAAAAGCGCTCAGCGTCGACAGCCGGTACCGGTCTTCGAGCGCATGGATCGCAGCGCCGTCGTCGGGGTGTTCGAGCAGGATGCGCGTGATGAGCTTGACGAGCTGTGTCTCGGCGCGCGCGACATGGTCGATGCCGGGCGGCACCGCACCGCGCCAGTCGGGCCCCGCGATCAGGATGTTGCTGGCGCCGTTGCCGTTGAGCCGCGTGCCGAAGAAGGCGAGGTTGTGCGTGAACAGGTCGATGAGCTGCACGTCCTGGAAACGATGCGCTGGAAACTCCGGCAGGCTGAGCACGAAGGGTTCGCTGCGCAGGTCCAGCCAGCCGGCCGAATACGGCGTGTCGTTGTTGATCCAGGGAATGATGTTCAGGAACGCCGGGCCGCCGAGCTGGCGGTAGTGGTGCAGCCGGTTCATGCCCTGGTGCATGGGGCTGGCGGTGTCGATGGCCTGCGGGTAGAAGAAGCCGTAACCCATCAGCATCGGATAGGCGTAGAGGTAGGCCTCTTCGGCGATCGCCCTGATGCCGTTTGCGTCGCTGGTGTCGCGTACTTCGCCTGTGTCGAGTACGTCGCTCATGCCAGTGCGTCCAGCGGCACGTTGAAACGCTGGTGGTAGAAATGCAGCGCCTGCCGCCGCTCTTGCACGTCGATGCCGAAGTCGGCCGCCGTGTAGGCGTGTGCGCCGTGTTTGGCGCGCGGGTTGGCGGCCAGCCAGTGGCGCATGGCTTGATCGGCGGCGGGCGTCAGCGCGCGGCCGGCGGCGGCGTAGAGCTGGCGCACCTGTGCCATCGGGTCGGCCATCATTTCGGCAAACTGCACGTCGGAGAAGCGGGCATCGTCGGCGCGGCGGTCACGGTCGATGCCGCGCAGCAGGCGCTCGACAGCGGCCGACAGGTGGGCGCCCATCAGCCGCGGATCGGGCTCGTCGAAGTAGTTGCGCACGCCGTGGCAGGTGAGGCTGGTCAGCGACACCGTGGCGGTGACGGCGTCGCGGTGGGTCTGGATGACACGCGCATCGGGGAACGCGGCGAGCAGTGGACCCAGTTGCTCCATGTGGCTGGGCGCCTTCAGCACCCAGTGGTGGCCGCCGCGCAGCCATTGCAGCGTCTGCAGCACACGCTTGAAGTGGCGGTAGCCGGCGCTGTGGTCTTGCGCCGCGTAGTAGCGCACGTAGGAAGGCACGGTGAACGAAAACTCGAAGCCCATCGAACAGAAGCCCAGGGCCAGCAGGCCGAGCTCTTCGTCGGGCGCTTCGGCCTGCATCTCGTGCATGCGCACAAGTTCCGGCGCCACCTGGTGCAGTGCGTGCAGGGCTTGTTCGGCGATAGCGATGCGGGGGTCCGGCTCGGGTTGCGGGCCTTCGATGGCACCCAGCGGTAGCGGGTTCATGATCTCCCAGAACGGCGCGCTGCGGTGCTCCGGGTCTTGTGCCAGCAGGCGTTGCAGGAAGGTGGTGCCACTGCGCGGCAGGCCGACGATGAACCAGGGCGCCGACACCTCGAGTTCCAGGATCTCGGGCCGGCGCCGCCACAGGTCTTGCAGCCGCAGCCGCGTCACCAGCAGGCCGAGCAGGCGGTGGTGGGCGCTGCGGCGGCCGGCCGGGCTGAGCAGCATCTCGTGGTCGAGCGAAGCGCACAGCACACGCAGCGGTTCGTCCAGCGGCGCGTCACCGAAGTCGGCCAGGCCGGTCTGTTGGCGTGCCAGCGTGCACAGGGTGTCGGCGTCCAGCGGCCAGGGTTCGGTCGCCGCGTCGCGCGGCGCCATCGTCATCGACTTGAGCATGGGCAGGTCCTACAAGGCAACGGCGCGCACCGGCTCGCTGGCGGCGGCTGCTTCGGTGTGGCGCGCGGGCGGCCGCGTGTCGGCGGCGAGAGGTGTCTTCGTTTGCAGCAAGAAGTGCGACAGCGCCGGGATCAGCACCAGCGCGCCGAGCATGTTCCACAGGAACATGAAGGTCAGCAGGATGCCCATGTCGGCCTGGAACTTGATGGGCGACCAGGCCCAGGTGACGACGCCGGCGGCCAGCGTCAGGCCGACCATCGCGACGACCTTGCCGGTGAACAGCACCGCGCGTTTGTAGGCCAGCCGCAGCGGCACGCCGGCGCGCTGCTGGGCGAGCTGCACGCTCAGCAGGTACAGCGCGTAGTCGACGCCGACGCCGACACCAAGCGCGATCACCGGCAGCGTGGCGACCTTGACGCCGATGCCCAGCAGCACCATCAGCGCTTCGCACATCACCGATGTGATCAACAGCGGCACCAGCGCCACCAGCACCGCGCGCCAGCTGCGGAAGGTGATGAAACACAGCAGCGTGACGGCGCCGTAGAGCACGACCAGCATCGTCCGGTTGGCCTGCCTGACGACGATGTTGGTCACGGCCTCGATGCCGGCCGAACCCGCGGCTGGCAGGAACTGCAGCTCGGCGGTGTCGTGCTGGGCGCCGAAGCGTTCGGCGATGGCCAGCACGCGGCTCAAGGTTTCGGCCTTGTGGTCGGCCAGGTAGGCGATCACCGGTGTGATGGCGCAGCCCTGGTTGCCGAGTTCGGGGTTGTTCAGCAGGGCAGGGCGCACACCCTGGTTGACCAGCGTCTGGTTGCGCGGCAGCGTCATCCACTTCGGCGCGCCTTCGAAGCCACCCGCGGTGTAGCGGCGCACCACTTCCGGCAACGAGATCACGTCCTGCACGCTCGGGTCCTGGCGCAGGGCCCAGCCGAGGCGGTCGCTTTCCAGCAGCACCGCGGCCTTGTCGCAGCCACCAGGCGGGGTTTTCACGATCACCGCGAACAAGTCGCTCGAGAGGCCGTAGTTCGCGCTGACGTAGGCGTTGTCGCGGTTGTAGCGGGCATCGGGCCGCAGTTCGGGCGCGCCGGGGTCGAGGTCGCCGACCTGCAGATCGAGGCTGATGACGAAGGCGCCCGCCGCCAGCAGCGCCGCGCCGGCCAGCGCAGCACGCGCGGCCTTGCGTTCGGTGAAGCGGTCCAGGCCGTCCCAGAGCCTGCCGATGCCGACACCCCGGGCCTCGTCGGCGTCTTCGCGCAGGCTGCGCCGTGCCGCTGCCGGGCCGACGCCGACATAGGACAGCAGCACCGGCACCAGCAGCAGCTTGGTGAAGATCAGGATGCAGACGCCGATGCTGGTGGTGAGCGCGAGTTCGCGGATCACCGGGATGTCGATCACCATCAGCACCGCGAAGCCGACCACGTTGGTCAGCAGCGCCGTCAGGCCGGCGACGAAGAGACGGCGGAAGGTGTAGCGTGCGGCGACGTACTTGTGTGTGCCGCGGCCGATGTCCTGCATGATGCCGTTCATCTTCTGCGCGCCATGGCTGAGGCCGATGGAGAAGATCAGGAAGGGCACCAGGATCGAATACGGATCGAGCACGAAGCCCAGCAGCTGCATCAGGCCGAGCAGCCAGACCACACCGAGCAGCGCGCTCAGGATCAACAGCAGCGTGCTGCGCCAGCAGCGCGTGTGCAGCCCGATGATGACCGCGGCGATCGCAGCCGCGGCGGCAAAGAACAGCATCACCTCGGTAAGACCTTTGATCAGGTCGCCGGCGAGTTTGGCGAAGCCGACGATGTGGATCCGGATCGTTGGCGACTCGAAACGCTCGCGCACCGCGTCCAGCGCTTGGGCATAGGCTTTGTAGTCGAGCGGCCGGCCGTCTTCCATGCGGTCCACCAGCGGCACGATGATCATGCTGGAATGCTGGTCGTTGCCGACCAGGCTGCCGACGATGCCGGCGCGCCCGACATTCAGGCGCAACTGGTCCAGCGCCGCCGCTGTGCCGTTCTGGTTCTCGGGCATCACCGGGCCGCCCTGCAGGCCTTCCTCGGTGACCTCGGTCCAGCGCACCACCGGCGTCCACAGCGACTTCATCCAGGCCCGCTCGGTGCCGGGCAAGAGCAGCAGCGCGTCGTTGATCTTGGCGAGCGTGGCGATGTAGGCCGGGTCGTAGATGTCGCCCCGCGTGTTCTCCACCACCACCCGTACCGCGTTGCTGATGCCGGCCAGGTCTTTGCGGTTGTCGAGGTAGTTGCGGATGTACGGGTGCGACTGCGGAATCATCTTCTCGAAGCTGGCGTTGACCTGCAGCTTCGTCGCTTCGAAGCCCAGCCACAGCGAGAGCGCGGCGCAGATCAGCACCACCCACAGCCGGTGGTTGAACACCAGCCGTTCGAGCCAATTGCCCGAGCGCGGGTCGAAGTCGCTGCGCTCGGCAACGACGGGCATGGTGATCATGGCGCCGCTCATTCCAGGGCCTCGATGCGCACACCGCGGGCGCCGACCAGCGCCAGCGTGTTGGCCCCCGCCGTGCTGACGCCGAAGATCGGCTGCGGCTTGATGCGCGCCACGCGCTGGAAGCTGCTGCCGTTGTCGCGGCTGACGAGCACCTGGCCACCCTGGCTGACCAGCGCGATGCGGCCATCGGCGAGCAGCGCCGCGCCGGTCAGGCCGGTCAGCACGCCGGTGTCGACCTGCTGCCAGCTCTTGCCGGCGTCGCGCGAGCGCCAGGCATTGCCGCGCAGGCCGTAGGCGAGCAGCAGATCGGGTGTGGCCAGCAGGCCGAAGAAGGTGCCGGGGTAGGGTGTGGGCAGCGCGCTGAAGCGCTGGCTTGCGCGGTCCAGGCGCAGCACGAGGCCGAGCTCGCCGACGATGAAGATCTCGCCGGCCACCGCACGGATGCCGTAGAGGTGGTAACTCTTCGGGTTGTCGGCCCGCTCGGAGGCCGGCTGCCAGTGGGCGCCGCCATCGCTGGTGACGAAGATGAGGTTGAACGCGCCGACGGCGTAACCGTTGCGTTCGTCGCTGAACCAGACGTCGAGGAAGGGCAGGTCGGGGCCTTCGGCGAGCATGCGCCGGGCTTCGCTGAGCGCGGCGTCGGCCTCGGCGCCACGCGCCGCCTGGGCGTAGGCATCGACCAGCAACGCCGCGGCCTGCCGGCCGTCGAGCTGGCGTGTCCAGTGGCGTCCGCCATCGGCACTGTGCAGGATGACGCCATCGTGGCCGACCGCCCAGCCGCGCTGCGCGCTCGGGAAGTGCACCGCCACCAGGTCGGTGCTGACGGGCACTTCCGCCTGTTGCCAACGCGCGCCGTTGTCGTCGGAGGTCAGCACGTGGCCGCGCTGGCCCACCGCAACCAGCCGTGTGCCGGCGCGGGCGATCGCGAACAGCGGGCTGCGCACGGCCAGCGGGCTGGCGGCCGCGGGCAACTGCAATGGATCGACCGGCGCCGCAGCGGCCGGCATGCCCGCGAGCACCCAGAACAGCCCCAGGCCCACAAGCGCCCGCGCTGCCATGCTGCTGCGTCCGTGGCTCGTCGTGCGCATCGTGCCGGTGCCCGCGCCGTCAGCGAATGCCGGAACCGGCCAGCGAGTCGGGGGTCCAGAACTTCGACGGCCGCGGCTCGGGATGTTTGACACCATAGTATTCGCCGGTGTGCGAGATCAGCACGTAGATGCCGTTCACGAGATCGTAGTGCGAGATCATGATCGACAGCGGCGCCGGCACCTCGTACGACGGCGCGGTGTAGTTCATGATCACCCGCCACAGCTTGCCCGACGCGTCGTAGGTTTCGGCCATCACGCCGCCCTGGTCTTCGTCGACGTAGAAGACACGTTTGCTGTAGATGTGGCGCTTGCCCGGCTTCAAGGTGGCTTCAACGACCCAGACGCGGTGCAGCTCGAAGCGGTTCAGGTCGGGGTTGACGAAGTTCGGCTTCAGGATGTCGACGACCTTGCTGTCGTAGTAGAGCTTGTAGCTGTTGTAGGGCATGTAGACCTCCTTCTTGCCCACCAGCTTGAAGTCGAAACGGTCCATCTTGCCGCTGAAGGTCGACGATTCGTCGAACACCTGCACGCCGCCCGACGAATCGGTCGGTGTGTCGTACGCGAAGTCGGGTGAAATGCGCACGCGGCGCTGGCCGGGCGAATACGACCAGGCCCGCCGGCCGGTCGCCACCGGGTTCAGATAGTCGGCAAACATCGCGGCATTGCCGGCGCTGCGCGCCAGCAACTGGTCGCCACGCTGCCACATCAGGATCTCGGCGCTGGTCTTGCTTGGGTCGTAGTACGGCGATTCGAGATAACCGTTGAAGTCGGCCGACTGCACGACGCGCCCGCTGGCGTCGACGTAGTGGGTCTTGGCGCGGAACTCGACCGCGGCGCCGTTGAAGTGGGTCTGCACGTTCCACATCACTTCGATGCCCGACTTCGGGATCGGGAACGGAACGCCGCCATAACACGCACTGTCCAGGCCCAGGCCTTCTTCGATGGTCTTGCAGCGGGTCGCGTTTTTCACCGAGTTGTCCAGCACGTAGGCCGGGAAGGCTGCCGAACGGTGACTGGGATAGACGTCGATGCGGTACCCGGGGTACTTCTTCATCATCGCCTTGGCGCCTTCGGTCAGCTTGTCGGCGTACTTGTCGAGGTTTTTCGCGTCGATCGAGAACAGGGGCTTTTCGCTGGCATACGGGTCGGGGCGGATGCCGCTGCCCTTGACGTAGCTTGCAGGCGGCGTGGTCAGGCCGCCGCTGTATTCGGGGATCGTGCCGTCCTTGTTGCCGGCCTTCTCGGCGCCGACCGCGGTGAGCGTCGTGCCCAGGGCCTTGGCTTCGTCGGCGCTGACTGCGGCGTTGGCGCCAACGGCTGTGGCCAGCAGCGCGGCGGCGGCGATGATCCGTTGTTTGGTGTTCATGGTGTCTCCGTGCGGATTAGAAGCTGGTCCGGAAGCTCAGCGCAACCAGGCCGCGGTCTTCGTAGAGCGGGCCGTTGCCCACCGTGACGATGTTGCCGTTGTCCTTGTACTTGCCGACGAAGTCGCTGTAGGTCAGGCCGAAGGTGTATTGCGCGCGGTAGTCCAGCGACAGCCCGACGCTGTAGTTGCCGGCGCTCTTGTTGCCGCCGCTCAACGTGGCGGCATTGCCTTTCACGCCCACCTGGTAGAACAAGGGTATCGAGAGGTCGGCCCCCGGCAGCACCTGCAGGATCTTGGGTGCGAACAAGGCCGTGATGCCGAGGTAGTTCTTGGTGGCGCACGAGAAGCCGGCGCCCGTGGCCGAGCAGCCGGTGAAACCTTCGGCGTTGAAGAAGTTCTCGTTGCTGCGCACCTTGCTCCAGCGGCTGCCGGCGATCTCGAACACCGCCGTGTACGGCACGCTGGCACTGAGGTTGCCCAGCACCGTGGCGTTGATGAAGCCGTGGTAGGTGTCGCCGCGCGGCCCTTCGAGCGTGCTGGCGTTGATGGCGTTGTTGATCAGCGCCGTGTTGCGCCGCGTCGACAGCTCTGCGGCCACCGCGAAGCCGCCGATGTTCTTGTTCAGGCCGATACCGAACAGCTCGGTGCCCTTGGCGTAGACGAGGCGGTAGAAACCGGCCCCGGTGGCCGACGGCGGCACGACCTGGGGTGCCGACCAGGGCTGGCGCTCGTCGAACTTGCGGTAGTAGACGCCGATGGTGCCGTCGACCCAGTCGGGCGACCACTTCAGGTTGATGCCCCAGTTGCCGCTTTTGCCCGGCTCGACGGCCTCGGTGCGGCGCACGTTCAGCGTCGGCGCCGCGGCCGGGTTGAGGAAAAAGCGGTCGGGGCCGTAGAACAGGAAGTCGGCGGCGCCGTAGTAGGTGCCGCCCTCGGGCAGGCGGTTGGGCTTCCAGTCGAAGAAGTACTGGGCCGCAATCGCCACGTTGTCGGCCAGTTGCAGCTGCGCCGACAACTGGGCCAGCGGCAGCACCGTCTCCTTGGCTTCGACGCCCGGGCTCGACAGCGACTTGCGCGAATCCGAAGGCATCTGCGAATAGGCCACGCTGTGGTTGGCGTTGAAGGCCACGTCGCCCCAGAAGATCGAGTGTTTGCCGGCCTTCACGCGCAGTGTGGTGCTGCCGAGATCGAAGTTGCCGAAGACGAAGGCGTCCAGCAGTTCGGCCGAGGGGCCGTTGTAGTAGCGCTGCGTGAACGACGAGTAGGTGTTGTTGTCGTAGCTGCTGTTGGCGAACGCGGCTGCGGTGGGCACGTTGTGGTCGCGATAACCCGCGTCGTACCAGCCCGCGGCGCTGAAGCGCAGGCCCATGCGGTTCTGGTAGACCAGATCGAGTTCGGACAGCAGGTCGAGCCGGTTGTTGACCACGTCGCCGCGGTCGAACTTGTTGTCCGACTCGTCGGAGTTCGGCGCGTTGGCGATCTTCGGGTCCTTGCCCTCGGCCCGCACCGAGACGTTGTAGCGCAGCGTGTTGTCCCAGCGCAGTTTGAGGTCCGGCATGCCGGTGTCGATCTCGAAGGCGGGCGCCGCCGCGCTTGCGCACAACGCGGCGGCTGCAGCGGCGATGCGACGCACAGCGCGCAAGTGGGGTGATGTCGCATGGCGCCGGATGGCGGTCTGGGTCATTGTCTCGCTCCTCTTCGGGTGGGAAGGTCGGGTGATGCCTGCGCCCACCGCTGCGGGTCGCCGAACGCGCCGGCCGCCATGTCTGCGGCTTAGATAACGTAGTTAGCGAGGTTAGCGATCTGCAATCAACAAGTCATGAGGGTTTGCACTAGAAATCGAAGACTGTGAACTGCTCCTTCTTCGGTCCGCCTGCGGGTAAGTGCGGGTACGTTGAGATAGATAACTAGGTAGCCTATATAGAGCGTTGTCGGACGGATGGCGTGCAGTGGACTCCAGCCGCTGCGACCCGATTCTCGCGGACCGGGCCGGCCGCAGGTCCACCGCTTCGAAGTCGACATGTTCCAGGAGCCAGCATGCACCCCGCCACGACCTTTGTGCTCAGCCACGGCCTGGACATCGGCTCGCCGATTGCAACCGGCCTGGCGGCACGGGGTGGGCGTGTCGCCTGGTTGAGCGACGGCAGCGAAGCGGCGGCCACGGACCTGGGGGCCACGGTGGCGCGGCTCGACGTGGGGTTCGCATCGCGCGCCGAACTCGAGCAGGCGTTTGCGGCGGCGCAGGCGCGTGTCGGGCCGCCGTCGCAGGTGGTGGTCAGCGCCATTCCGCGTGCCGGGTTGCGGGCGCAGGCGATCGGATCCCTCGCTGAAGACGATTGGCGCGCCGCCTGCGGCGCTGCGATGAAAAGCGTTCTCTACGCCTTGCAGGCGGCGTACACGGCGCTGGCCGGGCGCGGCGGTTCGGTGGTTGTTGTCGGGCCCTCGTTGTCGCTGGCCGGCGCGGCGCAACTGGTGGCCTTGTCGACGGCCATCGAAGGCCAGCGCGGGCTGGTCAAGTCCACGGCCCGGCAATGGGGCCAGCGCGGCATCACCGTGAACTGGATCGCAGCCGCGCCGCGTGGCCTGTCGCCGGCGTTCGACGGGCTGCCGCTGCCGGTCAAGCCCGACGCGGTGATGGTGGCACTGGGCCGCCCGCTCGACCTGGCCAGCGAGATCGCACCGGTGATCGAATTCCTCGGCAGCGCTGCCGGCAGGGTGATCACCGGCGCGACGCTCGTGCTGGACGGTGGCGAATGGATGGTGCCATGAACGAGTTGAAACTCCTGCAAGGCCGCACGGCGCTCGTCACCGGCGCCGGCGGCGGCATCGGGCGCGGTCTGGCGCTGGCGCTGGCCGCTTCCGGTGCCAACGTCGTGATCGCGGCACGCCGCGCCGCCACCGGCGACGAGACCCGCGATCTCATCACCGCCGAAGGCGGCAGCGCCATCAGCGTGCAGAGCGACGTGGCGCGGCGCGCCGACGTGCAGGCCGCGGTGGCCGCCGCCGTGGCCACCTATGGCGGCCTGGACATCGTCGTGCACAACGCTTCCAGCGGCCAGTCGTCGGCGCCGACGAAGTGCGAGGAGATCGACGAGACACGCTGGGACGAGCAGTACGCGATTGCGCTGGACGCTGCCTACTACCTGGCACAGGCCAGCTTCGAGCACCTGCGTGACACCGACCGTGGCCGCTTCATCATCCTGACGTCGGCACAGGCGCTGCACGGCGGCGCGATGAACCCGATCTACGCCGCGGTGAAAAGCGCGCAGCGTGGTTTGGTCAAGGCACTGGCGCGGGAGTGGGGGCCGCACAAGGTGACGGTCAACGGCATTGCACCAGCGGCCGAGACCGACGCCACCAAGGCCTACTTCGAACGTCACCCGCAGATCCACCAGCAGATCGTCTCGGGCATTCCGCTGCGCCGGCTGGGCGACATGCGCGACGACATCGGCGGCGCCATCGTCGCGCTGGCCAGCGAGCAGATGCGCTTCGTCACCGGGCAGGTGATCCCGGTCGACGGCGGCGCCTACACGGCACTGTAGTGGCACCGGAACAGTGAACGCAGAACAAGGAGCCGACGTGGCACGACTGAAGGGCAAAGTTGCGATCATCACCGGTGCGGCGATGGGCATCGGCCGCGCCACCGCGCAACGCATGGCGCGTGAGGGCGCCAGCGTCGTCGTCGCCGACCGCGATCTCGGCGCGGCGCAGGCAGTGGCAGCGGCCATCCGCGAACGCGGCGGCAACGCGCTCGCCGTGCTGCTCGACGCCGTCGATCAACGCTCCATCGAAGCCCTGATCGAAACCACGCGGGCGACCTGCGGTGCCCTGCACGTGCTGGTCAACAACGTCGGCGGTACCGACAGCACACGCGACACCACGGTGCTCGACATGGACTGGAGCTGCTGGGACGAAGCGCTGGCGCTGAACCTCACCAGCACGGCCTACACCTGCCGCTGCGCGATACCGCTGATGCTGCAAAGCGGCGGCGGCGCCATCGTCAACACCACCTCGATGGTGGCGATCCGCGGCGATGTGCGGCCTACCGCCTACGCCGCAGCCAAAGGGGGCGTCATCGCCTTCACGCGCTTCGTGGCGACGCAGTACGGCCGCCAGGGCATCCGCTGCAACGCCATCGCGCCAGGGCTGATCCTGACCGAGCGCGCGACGCCGCGGCCGCAGGCGGTGCTCGACATCTTCGAGCGCCAGACGCTGGCGCCGCAGCATGGCCAGCCCGAAGACATCGCCAACGTGGCGCTGTTCCTGGCCAGCGACGAAGCGCGTTTCATCAACGGCCAGATCATCGAGGTCGACGGTGGCCTGCACGCGCACAACCCGACCACGCCCGACCTGGTGGCGCTGGCGTCGGGGCTGCCGAACGCCGGCTGAACCGGGCTCTCGGTACTTTCCATGAAAATCGCCAACGTAGTTAACTAGGTGATTGATTTAAGTCGTCGCTTGATCTAGTCTCCCTACCCATCGGCCGGGGAAGTTCGGCGCGCGGAGACGACATGGATCTCGGGATCGACGGCATGGTGGCGGTGGTGGCCGGCGGCGGCCAGGGGCAGCCCGAGGAGACGGGCGCGCTGGCGGCGTTCCTGTGCTCGAAGCAGGCCGCGCTCCTGACCGGCGAAACGATCCGCATCGACGGCGGCACCACCAAGAGCCTGTTCTGAATGCCCGCCAACCCCCTGGCCACCGCGGCACAGCGCGACATCGAAGCGGAAGCGTTGCGCGTGTTCGATTCCGCTGTGCTGCAGCAGGCGCTGGCACGTCTGCGGCCGCAGTTCCTGGCCGACCCGCGTGCCGCCACGCCGGCCGGCCGCGCCACGCTGGAACAGAACCTGTGCGAGATCGTCTTCAGCGCCGCCACCCACGCGGTGGTCATGGACCCGGCGCGTCCGCGTGTGGGCTGGACCATCAACCTGCCGCACCGCTGGTTCGGCCGCGACGTGCCGGGCTCGCGCCATGGTGTCGACAACCCCGACAACATCTACCGTGTGATTGCGATCGACGATGTCTCGCACTACGAAGTGCGTGGCCGGGTGCGGCCCGAGCCCGGCCCCGACGTGAGCTTCACGGTCTTCAGCGCCTACCCGGGCGATGGCGCAGATTCACATTCGCTGGGCCTGTTGACGCTGGCCGAGATCGACACCGACGCCGATGGCGCGTTCACGCTCAGCGTCGACCCCGGCCCGGCCGACGGTCGGCGCAACCACCTGCGCGTCGCGCCCGGCGCCCGGTTGCTGTTCGTGCGCGACTCGCTGCACGACTGGGTCCGCGAGACGCCGGTCGAACTGGAGGTCGTGCGTCTGTCGGGGCCCGAGGCCGCGCCAGCCACCGACGACGAACTGGCGCTGCGCGCCGTGCAGATCGCCGAACGTGCGGTGCCGTACTGGATCGGCTCGATGCCGAAGTGGTTCGGCCAGCGCCCGCACAACGTGCTACCGCAGGCCAGCGCCAGCAACTTCGCGTACACGAAGCAGGCCAACGCGGGCGGCCAATGGCGCCTGGCCGACGGCGAGGCGCTTGTGGTGACCATCGATGCCATGGCCGCGGCTTACGTGGGCTTCCAGATCGCCGACCCCTGGGGCGCGGCGCCCGACTACGCCCGCCACAGCGCCAGCCTGAACATCGCGCAGGCGCAGCCGGATGCACAAGGCACCTACACCTTCGTCGTGGCCAGGCACGACCCCGGCGTGCACAACTGGATCGACACCGCGGGCCTGGACGAAGGCACGCTGCTGATCCGCTGGCAGGGCCTGCCGCCCGGTGCGCCGGTGGCGGAACGCTCGCTGCGCCACGCCGGCGTGGTTCGGCTGGCGCAGATCGACCGCGTGTTCTCGCCGGCCGAACGGCAAGCCCAGGGGGCGGCACGCAGCGCAGCCTATGCGCGCCGTTTGTTTGAGTAGCTGAAGGACACACGATGACAGCACTCGACGACCAGGCGATGATTGCCGACGCCGAACACGCCACCGGCCTGGCCGACTGGGGCGGCGACGACTTCCGCGAGCCGCTGCGGGTGCTGGTGGCGGCGCTCAACAGCGAAGCGCAACTGCACGAACAAGGCGCGCGCATCGCGCGGCGCCACCTGCACGACGTGTTGTGCGGCCGCCTGCAGATGGCGGCGGACCGCAAACGTTTCCCGGGCATCGCCGACGAGAAGATCAGCGCGCCGGTGTTCGTGATCGGCCTGCCGCGTTCGGGCACCACCTTCTTGCACAACCTGTTGACGCAGGACCCGCAGAACCGGGCGCCGCTGACCTGGGAAATCATGTTCCCGTCGCCGCCGCCGGAAAGCGCCAGCTACCACGACGACCCGCGCATCGCGCAGTGCCAGGCCAAGCTCGGCGAGATCGGCTTTCTCGATGCCGGCCTGCAGGCGATCCACCCGTTCGGTGCGCGGCGGCCTGAGGAGTGCAACTTCATCTGGGAGAGCACGCTGCGCACGGTCAACTACATGGCCTGGTGGCACGTGCCGAGTTACACCAGGCTGCTCTACTGCGGCGACATGCGGCCGGTCTACGAAGCCCACAAACGCTTCCTGCAACACCTGCAGCACCGCCACCGCGGCACCCGCTGGGTGCTGAAGACGCCGGCGCACATGGCCTGGCTGGCCACGCTGCTGGCGGTGTACCCCGATGCCTGCCTGGTGCAGTGTCACCGCGACCCCGCGCGCATCATTCCTTCGCTGGCCAACAACCTGCTGCAGTACCGCAAGCTCTATTCGTCGCTGCGGCCGGCGGGCAGCTTCGGCATGCTCGAACTGCAAGCCAGCGGCCTGGCGCGGGTCGATGCAGTGCGCGACCAGCCGCAATACGGCAGCCGCTTCGTCGATGCCCACTACAGCGATGTACAGGCCGACCCGATGGCGGTGGTGCGGCGCATCTACAGCCACTTCGGTTTGCCACTGCCGGCGGCCAGTGCGGCGGCGATGCAGGCCTGGCTGGGCCGCGACCGTGGTGAACACGCGGCGGGGCCGAAACATGTTTATCACGGTGACGATTTCGGCGTCGACCACGCCGAGATCGACCGCCACTTCGGCGCCTACCTGCGCCGCTACAACGTCGAACTGGAACGCTGATGGCCGATGTCCTGACACCCCCGCGCGAGACGGCCGCGCCGCCATGCGCGGCCACCATTCGCCTGACCCACTTGCAACGCCTGGAAGCCGAGAGCATCGACATCCTGCGCGAAGCCGTTGCCGAGGCCGAGAACCCGGTGATGCTGTATTCGATCGGCAAGGACAGCTCGGTGATGCTGCGGCTGGCGATGAAGGCCTTCTATCCAGGCAAGCCGCCGTTCAAGCTGCTGCATGTCGACACGACCTGGAAGTTCCGCGAGATGTATGCCTTCCGCGACCGCATGGCGGCCACGCTGGGCCTTGAACTGCTGGTGCACCAGAACCCCGAAGCGCTGGCCCAGGGCATCGACCCGTTTCAGCATGGCTCGGCGGTGCACACCGACGTCTGGAAGACACAGGGGCTGAAGCAGGCGCTGGACCGCTACGGCTTCGATGTCGCCTTCGGCGGCGCGCGCCGTGACGAGGAGAAGTCGCGTGCCAAGGAACGCATCTTCTCGTTCCGCTCGGCGCAGCACCGTTGGGACCCGAAGTTGCAGCGCCCCGAACTCTGGCGCCTGTACAACACGCGCAAGCAGCGCGGCGAGAGCATCCGTGTGTTCCCGATCAGCAACTGGACCGAACTCGACATCTGGCAGTACATCCATCTTGAGCAGATTCCGATCGTGCCGCTGTACCTGGCGGCACCGCGGCCGGTGGTCGAGCGCGACGGCACGCTGATCATGGTCGACGACGAACGCATGCCGCTGCGGCTGGGCGAGACGCCGGCGATGAAGAGTGTTCGCTTCAGGACACTCGGCTGTTATCCGCTGACGGGCGCTGTCGAAAGCAGCGCCGCCACCTTGACCGCGGTGATCCAGGAAATGCTGTTGACCCGCACCAGCGAGCGCCAAGGTCGCATGATCGACCACGACACTTCGGGTTCGATGGAAAAGAAGAAGCAGGAAGGATACTTCTGATGGCCCACGTCTCCGACCTCATCGCCACCGACATCGACGCCTACCTGCAGGCGCACCAGCACAAGAGCCTGCTGCGTTTCATCACCTGCGGCAGCGTCGACGACGGCAAGAGCACGCTGATCGGGCGGTTGCTGTACGAATCGAAGATGCTGTTCGAGGACCAGCTCGCAGCGCTGGAAGCCGATTCGAAGAAGCTCGGCACGCAAGGCGGCGAACTCGACTTCGCGCTGCTCGTCGACGGCCTGGCGGCCGAACGCGAGCAGGGCATCACGATCGACGTGGCCTACCGCTTCTTCAGCACCGACCGGCGCAAGTTCATCGTTGCCGACACACCAGGCCATGAGCAGTACACGCGCAACATGGTCACCGGCGCGTCCACGGCCGATGTCGCGGTGATCCTGATCGATGCGCGCAAGGGCGTGCTGACGCAGACCCGGCGCCACAGCTACCTGGTGAGCCTGATCGGCATCCGCAACGTCGTGCTCGCGGTCAACAAGCTCGACATGGTGGGCTACTCGAAGCCGGTCTTCGACCGCATCGTCGCCGAGTACGGCGGCTTTGCGGCCGGCATCGGCCTGGAAACGGTGACTGCCATTCCGATGTCGGCGCTGCGCGGCGACAACATCACCACGGCCAGCGACAACACACCCTGGTACGACGGGCCGGCCTTGATGGAATATCTGGAAAGCGTAGAGATCGATGCCGAGACGGCGCAGCGGCAACCGTTTCGCATGCCGGTGCAATGGGTCAACCGGCCGCACCTGGACTTTCGCGGCTTCTCGGGCCGCGTCGTCGGCGGCACGGTGCGCCCGGGCGACCGCTTGCGGGTGCTGCCGTCGGGGCGCGAGAGCCGGGTCACGCGCATCGTCACGCATGACGGCGACCTGGCGGTGGCAGTGGCCGGGCAGTCCGTGACGCTGACGCTGGCCGACGAGATCGACATCAGCCGCGGCGATGTGCTCGCGGCGGCCGACGCGCTGCCCGAGGTGGCCGACCAGTTCGAGGCCAACCTGGTGTGGATGAGCGACGAGCCGATGCTGCCGGGGCGCCCGTACCTGCTGAAGGTCGGCGCGCGCACGGTGGGCGTCAGCTTCGCGGCGCCGAAGTACAAGGTCAACGTCAACACGATGGAGCACCTGGCCGCAAAGACGCTGGAACTCAACGAGATCGGCGTCTGCAACCTCAGCCTGGACCGCACGATCGCCTTCGACCCCTACGAACGTTGCCGCGACACGGGCGGTTTCATCGTCGTCGACCGGCTGAGCAACCACACGCTGGGTGCCGGCATGCTGCACTTCGCACTGCGCCGTTCGCACAACATCCACCGCCAGGCGGTTGAGGTCGATGCGCCGGCGCTGGCAGCGCTGAAGGGCCAGCAGCCGGCCGTGGTGTGGTTCACCGGTCTGTCGGGGGCGGGCAAGTCGACCATCGCCAACCTGGTGCAGCAGCGGCTGCATGCCGACGGCCGCCACACCTGCCTGCTCGACGGCGACAACTTGCGCCACGGCCTGAACCAGGACCTCGGCTTCACCGAGGCCGACCGGGTGGAGAACATCCGCCGCGTCGCCGAGGTGGCACGGCTGATCGTGGACGCCGGGCTCATCACGCTGGTGTCGTGCATTTCGCCGTTCCGCGCCGAGCGCGAGATGGCGCGTGGCCGCGTCGGCGCCGGCCAGTTCTGCGAGGTCTTCGTCGATGCGCCGGTGGCCGTGGCCGAGCAGCGCGATCCGAAGGGGCTGTACAAGAAGGCCCGCCGCGGCGAACTGACGAACTTCACCGGCATCGACTCGCCTTACGAGCCGCCGGCCACGCCCGATGTCTACATCGACACGACGTTGCTGACACCGGCGGCGGCAGCGGACGCCGTCATCGAGCAGCTGCGCACGATGCGCCTGTTCGTCTAGCGGCGCAGGGCTGGCGCGACGCTACGGAGCGCGCGCGAATATCTCGCCGATCGAGGGCTGCCGGACGGGAATCGGCAGCACGTGCGCGTCGGCCGGCCCCACCCAGCACCGGGGCGGCGCCTGCCCGGCCGGCAGCGGCGCGGCCGGCCCGCAGCGATACGTGTCGTCACCGGCGGCCGGGCCGGCTCCAGCAGACGAACTTGCCATCGGGGATGGCGCCAGCAGGCCGGCGCCGACAACGCTGGAGACCGCCACGCCCAGCCGCAGGACTGTCAACATCCGTAACCTCCACGATCAAGTCAACATAGATATAGAAGTAATCTAGGTGAATTGATATGAAGTGGACTCGGAAAAAACCCTGGCTCGGCGGGGTTCGCCGTTCACTCACGGGCTCACGGGCTCGAAAGCCCCGCCGACACCGCTGCCGCTGCCGCGTCAGCCTTCGCCATCCAGCAGTTCGGCCAGGACTTCTTCCTTGCGCAGAGCGATCTCTTCGCCCAGCGACTGCAGGTCGAGCGACGACTTGCGCACGCGCGGGAAGAGTTCACCTTCCTCTTCGAGCACGTGTTGCTCGACGGCCTCCTGCAGCAGGCGCACGGCGGCGTCGTACAGCTCGTCGGCAGCATCCATGGTCCGGATCCGGGTGATCAGGGCCATGGCGCTGGCGTGTTCTTCGATCGCTTCGTCGACCAGTTCACTGTCGTCGATGGCATCGCGTGCCGCGGGATAGAAGATCTCTTCTTCCGCCGTTGTGTGGGCGGTGAGTGCGTCGCAGATCTGCACTGCCAGTTCGGCGCGTTCCTTGTCGCTCGCGTCGTCGATCACCAGCAGGTCGTATTCCGCGAAGAGCTGCTTCATTTCCTCGTGGTCGATGGTGAGCAGTTCGATCGCGTCGGTCGTATCTGCCGTTTCCGCGCTTTCGATGTCGTCACTGCCGAAATCAGACTCGGTGCTCATCAGGGGGTCTCCCGTCGTTGGAAGCCCGGCGGCTGCCAGGCAGGAAGCCTTGGCGGGCAAACCGGGTTCCCGCCACCGCGGCCTGAATTCCTACGCGACGGTACAGCGCCGGCCGACATCCGCTCGGCCGGCGCAGGCATGGCGGTTCAGCGGCCGGCGCGGTAGTTTCGGCGTGGAAGAGGGTGCGTGACGGCCCGTCTTCCGAGGTCCTGGAGAAACCCCATGTCGCTGCCTGCCGGTCCTTGTTTTGCTGGCGCCTTGTGCGGCTTGCCGTGGTGGTTGCCACGTGCGTGTGGCCGGCTCCTGATCCTGGCGCTGGCCTGGAGCGTGCACGCCGCGAGCGCAGCACCGGCCACGAAGGCCAACGACACATCGGCCGCGCCCACCGGGCCTGCGCTGGCCCGGCCGCAAGCCGAACCCGTCCAGCCGCCAACGCTGCGGGTGCCGGTCACCTCGAACGCGCAAATCGTTTTCCAGCCGCGACCCTGGCAAACCACCGACGCGCTCACCGCAGCGTCCTTGCAAGTGCCCACCCAGCAGACCCGCCTGGGGCTGGAATTCAAGGCCACGCGGCCAACCGATGGCGCCCGCAGTTGGCTGCGGGTGCAGCTGTCGGGGGATTCGGTGCTGCAGTTCCGCCCGCGCGGTGGCGGCCTCGTCGTGACCTACCGCTCGCAGTTCTGAAACGGTGTTTCCGGCGGGGCAGGCGCGGCAATTGCCGCGGCATGTGCACATCCATCATTGGAGAGCCCATGAAAACACTGTCATGTGCCCCCTTCGCGGGCGCCATCGCACTGGCCGTCCTTGCCGGCTGTTCCAGCACGCCGCCGGCGAGCCCCGCGCTCGCCGCCAGCGCCGCGTCGCTCGAAGCGGCGCGGTCGGCAGGTGCGCCCGAGTTCGCATCGCCAGAGCTGAACGGCGCCATCACCAAACTGGAAAGGGCGCGCACGCTGGCCCAGGCCGGCAACAACGAAGCTGCCCTCCGATGGGCCGAGCAGGCCGATGTCGATGCCCAGCTGGCGCGCGCCAGAACGGGCAGCGAACGGTCGCGCCGTGCGCTTGTCGAGGTCGAGACCAGCCTGGCCACGTTGCGAGAGGAAATCAGTCGCTCCGCGACCGCCACCAACCCGACACCGCGAGCACCGCAATGAGCCGCAGCGCCCGCGGGGTCACAGGAGGCCCCATGAATACATGTTCAAAGTTGTTCGCTACCGCCGCTTTGGCCGCCGGCCTGAGCGCCTGCCAGACGACACCGCCGACCAACGCCGATCTGGTCGCCGCACGCAGTGCGGTGGCCGCCGCGAGTGCCGACCCCGGCGCGGCGCGGGCGACCGTCGAGTTGGACAATGCACGGCTGGCGCTGCAGCGCGCCGAAGCCGCCTGGGCCGACCGGCGCGATAGCGAAGAAACCCGCCACCTCGCCTATCTGACACAGCGGCGTGCCGACATCGCACTCGCGGTGGCCGCGCAGGCACGGGCCGACGAACGGCTGCAGCAGGCCGGGGCTGACCGCGAACGTGTGCGGCTGCAGGCCCGCACGCGCGAAGCCGAGGTTGCGGCGCAGTCCGCCCGGGCGGCGCAGGCCAACGCGCAGATGGCGCAGGCCGACGCGCAGAGTGCCCAGGCGGCCGCACAGAGTGCGCAGGGTCAGGCGGCACGGTCGCAGCAGGACGCCGATGCAGCACGCCTGCAAGCGCAGCAGCAGGCCGAGCGGGCTGCAGCCCTGGAGCGCGACCTGCAATCGCTGGCGGCGCGCAGCACCCAGCGCGGCATGGTGGTGACCTTGGGCGACGTGCTGTTCGCCACCGGCCAGGCGACGTTGCAGCCCGGTGCGCAGCGCAGCGTGCAGCAACTGGCCGCCGTGCTGCAGCAATACCCGGAACGGCGGGTGCTCATCGAAGGCTTCACGGACAACCAGGGTTCGGAACAGATGAACCTTGATCTGTCGCAGCGGCGCGCCGACGCCTTCCGCGTGGCGCTGCTGGCCGCTGGGGTGGACGCCAGCCGCATCGATGTGCGGGCGCACGGCAAAGCCTTCCCGGTGGCCGACAACAACACAGCCGCCGGACGCCAGCAGAACCGGCGCGTCGAAGTCCTGTTCTCCAACGGCGACGGCCGCTTCGCCGGACGTTGACGGCGCCCGGCTGCTGCAATCGCTGCGGCAAGAATGTCCGCAAGAAGTTGTTGGCGTGTTTGCCACGGCCCGTTGATGCAGCGAAGGCGGCTCTTGCGGCGTACCGCAGGGCCGGGCACGGCGATTGCCCTGCGACGCCATTGTTCTTCGCGCAAGGTATTCCATGGACCGCCACGTTGACAGCCGCCGCCCGGTTCTCTACGTCGAAGACCACCCGGTCAACGCGATGTTGATGAAAGCCCTGTTCGAACGCCGTCCCGAGCTGAAGCTGGTGGTGGCGGACAGCGGCGAACAGGCGCTGGACCTCATTGCCGACCTGCGCCCGGTGCTGCTGCTGCTGGACTTGCGTCTGCCCGATTGCCATGGCACACAACTGCTGCCCTTGCTGCAGCGGCATGTAGCTGACGTGCCTGCCGTGGCGGTGACGGCCGATGACGACTTCGACATCGTCGACAGCGGCTTTGCCGAACTGTGGGCCAAGCCGCTGCACCTGGACCGGGTGTTGGAGCGGGTCGACGCGCTCACGTCGCCGGCCGCCGGTGTGGCCTGACGCCCGCTGCCCTTTTCGCGGCCCAATTGCGTGGCCGGCGGGCATCTCAATTCGTTATGTCGGTCGACCCGGGGCAGTAACTTCCGAGTATCTCGTCGAGACGGAGGGATTGTTATTGCCATCAGTCGTCAGAAAAGTCATTGGCAATTGATGAACTACAATTCCAATGTTCTCAACTCACGATGCGACGATCAATGACCCAGACCTATTGGCAATTGAAAGAAAAGATCACGGCGCTTCAGGCGCAGGCCGAAGCGCTGAAGCTTTCGGAACGTGCCGATGTCATCGCGAAGACCCGGGCGACCATCGAGGACTACGGCCTCACCGCGAAAGACCTGTTCGGCGCCAAAGCGGCGCCGGCACCCCGCGCGAAGGGCGCGGCGAAACGCGTGGCCGTGAAGTTTGCCGATGGCAAGGGCAATGTGTGGGGTGGCCGTGGGCCGCGTCCGCAATGGATTCGCGCCGCCCTGGAGTCGGGAGCCAAGCTGAACGACCTGCTGGCCGGGCGTGCTTCTGCCGGCGAAGCCAAGGCGGCCGATGCCCAGCCGGCGGCCGTGCCGGCTGAACCCAAGGCCAAGAGCAAAGCCAAGGCCAATGCCAAGGCGGTGCGCAAAGCTGCCAACGGGAAGCCGGCAGCGAAGCAGAAGGTGGCAGCGAAGTTCCGTGACGAAACGGGCAACACGTGGTCGGGCCGGGGCTTGCAGCCGCGTTGGCTGAAGGCCGCGATCGGCAGCGGCAAGAAACTGGAAGACTTCGCAATCTGAACGGCAACAGGCCGGGGGCGACAGCGCCCGAACCCGGCTTCGCCCGCGGCCCCATGAAAACGAAGCCAGCTTCGTTTTCATGGGGCCGGTTTCCTGATGAATCAAGCACTTGGCGTTGGCACAGCGGTTGCGCTGAAGGCTTCGCTGCCGGCACTTTCGTGCCGCGCACGTCGAACCCATCAGGAGCCAAGCCATGCACGACATCAACCGCGCCTACGCCGAGGCGCAACCTTATTCCGCTGCCGCCGGCAGCGCTGAACTCGCCTTCGAAGCCAGCGACCTCGCTGCCGAGGGCCTCAACGAGGTCTTCGAGACCGATGAAGAGATGGAGCTCGCCGCCGAGCTGCTGGCCACCAGCAGCGAAGCCGAGCTCGACCAGTTCATCGGCAGCCTCATCAAGAGAGCCGGCCAGGCGGTCGGCAAAGCCGTCAAGGGGCCGCTCGGGCAAAAGCTGGGCGGGCTCGTCAAGGGCGCCGTCAAGACGGTGCTGCCGATCGCCGGCAGCGTCGCCGGTGGCATGTTCGGCGGCCCGCTGGGTGCCAAGATCGGCGGCGCACTGGCCAAGGCCGGTGGCAACGCACTCGGTCTGGAACTCGAAGGCCTGAGTCCGGAGGACCAGGAGTACGAGGTCTCGCGCCAGCTCGTGCGGCTGGCCGGCGATGCCGTCAAACACGCCGCACAGGGCGGCCAGAACGGGCGCTCGCCCGACGACGTTGCGCGCGCTGCCGTGGTCGCGGCGGCGCGCCGCCATGCACCGGGGCTGCTGCGCGCCGCGGCGGGGGAGGCCGAAGTCGGTGGCACCGCCGCTGCAGCCGCCGGCCGCAGCGGCCGCTGGGTGCGGCAGGGCCGCAACATCACGCTGCTGGGCGTGTGAAGCGCACCCGAGTCGGCCATGGACAGCCTGCAGTTCATCGAACAAGAGGCGCAGGCGCTGCTGGTGCGCGTCGAACGCATGCGCACGCTGCTGACGCAGGAGAACATGGTGCCCGCCGCCGCCCCGGCGCGCGCCGCAGCGCAGGCGATCGAATCGCATGTCGAAACCGGGCGCCGGCAGCTGCGCCGCCAGCTGCAGCTGTTCCAGCGCGACCTGCGGCAGGCACCGGCCTGGCGTGCTGCGCCTGTGGCGCTGGCGCAGCGCCGCTTCGTGCTGCTGCGCATGCGCTGTGCCGCTTTCATCGCCCAGTACGATCTGTTCTGCGACGCGCTGTCGCAGCGCAGCGAACGCGACACCGGTCTCTGGCTGGCCGGGCTGGAAGCAGCGGCCGACGACGCGATGCGCACGGCAGCGCCGCAGCCGTTGCCACCGGTACTGTGTTACCTGGATCGCGGCCTCGGTGCGGCGATCCGCCGTGCGCACACCCGCCTGCCCGGCGGCAGCGCGAACCCGGTGGCGCTGATCCGCATGCCGCGCGAGCGCATGGTGGGCAGCGGCATCGCGGCGTCGCTGGCGCACGAGGCCGGCCACCAGGTGGCGGCGCAGCTCGGGCTGCTGCCGGCGCTGCGCGATGCGCTGCGCCAGCAGGGCGCCGGGCAGGCGCCGGCCGTGGCCGCCGTCTGGCGCGCCTGGGAGCGCTGGCTCGGCGAGATCGTCGCCGACCTCTGGGCGCTGGCGCGCATCGGCATCGGCGCCACGCTGGGGCTGATGGCGGTGCTGAGCCTGCCGCGGGCCTTTGTCTTCCGCATCGGGCTCGACGACCCGCATCCGCCGCCGGCGCTGCGCGTCGCCCTCGGCTGCGTGCTCGGCCACGCGCTGCATCCGCATCCGCAATGGCAGGCCTGGGCCGCCACCTGGGACGAGCTCTATCCGGCGCCCGCAGGCGCCGCAGCTGCCGAACTGGCCTGCCTGCGCGCCAGCCTGCCGGCGCTGGCCGGCGTGCTGCTGGCGCAGCGGCCAGCGGCGCTGGGCGGCGCGTGCCTGGGCGACGCCTGGCGTGACCCGCTGCGGGCACCGGTGCGCCTGCGCCGCCTGTGGCCCGAGCGCGGCGCCGGCGCGCCGGCCTTGCATGCGCTGTCGCCCTGCCTGGCGCTGGCGGTCGCGGGCCAGGCGCGTGCCGATGGCCGCCTGGCGCCGGCCGCTGAAGCCGCACTCGTCGACGAGCTGCTGCAGCACTGGGCGCTGTGCCGAGCGCGCCAGGCGCTGGCGCACTGACCTGACCCTCAACACCACGACCCTCATTGAACGATCGAACGGAGAACACCACCATGTCCGAACCCGACACCCGCGCCGTCACCGCCTCTGCGGCCAGCGGCGAACCCACCGAGCTGGCACGCGCCAGACGGCCCGTGGCCCCGGCGCTGCGCGGCAGCGACGACGGCCCCACCGAAGTGGTGCTGCAGCGCTCTGCCACGCAGCCCACCGCCGACACCGCGCTGTGGATGGCGCTGCGCAACCGCAGCGAAGCGCTCGACTTCAACCGCTACCAGGCCTTCATCGACCGCCTGCTGTGTGCCGAGACCGACCAGGGCCATGCTGCCGCGGCGCCCGTCAACAACAACAACGGCGGCGGCGCCAGCAGCGACGACTTCGGCAGCCCGTCGATCCAGCGCCGGCTGCGCGAGCTGAAGTCGCGGCCGTCGATCTTCGGCGTCGACCCCTTCCGGCTGCTGCGCACCGCGACCGAAGCCTTCGTGCTGTTCGAAAGCGGCCTCGTCGTGCAGCCGGCGCGTTTTGCTGCCAGCGGCCTCTACGAACACCAGCCCGACCCGTTGCAGCAGCCGCTGCCGGTGGACCTGCTGACCGAACTCGTGCCGGGTGAACCGGAACGCAGCGGCCAGGCGCTGACCTTCGCCGAGGCGCAGGACCTGCTGACCGAGTACCTGTCGACCGAGATCGGCTCGGTCGGCGGCCTCGGCCTGCCGTACCTGAAGCGCATTGCGCAGGCGCTGCTGCCGGCGGCGTCGCTGCGCGAGGCCTCGCCGTTCTGCGAAGCCGTGATGCGGCGCCGTTTCAGCGCGCCGCTGGCGATCGAGCTCTGCCACAGCTACTACCTCGAGCTGGGCGGGCTCTGGCAGACGATGAGCCTGGTGGCGATGCGCTTCCAGAACCGGCGCAGCCATGCCCGCGACCCGCTGGCGTCGCTGAGCACCGACACGCTGCGCGGCCTGGGTTCGCTGCTCTGGGGTTATGTGCAGAACGAGCCGCAGAACCTTTCGGTGCTGCGCCGTGCCGAGGAGTACCTGTACGAATATGGCTTCCAGCTCCAGGGGCGCGCCACCGCCGGGCTTGATGTCGTCGAGTCGCGGTCGAAGTTCGCCGAGTGTTTCCACGGCCTGCTCTCCAGCACGATGGACTTCTATGTGCAGGACGCCAGCTCGGTCGTCGAGTCCGACGGTTTTCGCATGCTCACCGGACTCAACGACCTGCACCTGCTGCTCAACGAGGGCTTCAACAACCAGTCGGCCGAGCTCACGTACACCGCGCGTGTCGAGTCGCTGATCGTGATGTACCTGCTGGGCCGGCGCGAGATGACCGAGTTCCTGCGCGGCCGCTCGATGGTGCCGTACCCGCAGCGCTGGATGCAGTCGGTGGACGCGATGAAGTCGCTGCAGGGCTGGCCGCTGTCTAGCGTGGCGAACTACGGCCACCTGTCGTTCACCGGCGAGCAGATCATGCTGTCGGCACGCCTGGCCGACTGGAGCGACCCGGCGCTGACGCAGGACAACGCACGCAACTGGGCGCGTTACCACAAGCCCGCGATCCAGCGCTACGTGCATGCGCTGCGCGCGGTGACGGGCGTGGACCTGGCGGCGCCCACGACACGGCTGAGCGCGCCCGACGCCCGCTACGGCGGCCTGCCCGCCACCGCGGTGCCGGAACCGCTGTGGCGCAACCGCTGAGCCGAAGGAGACTGCCATGCAGGACACATTGACCTTCGAAGCGATCGAGCTCGATGCCACCGAGTTCGAGTTCGAATGGGAAGCCCGCCGCGCGCGCCCGCGCCGGCCGGCAGCGCCGGCGCGGCCACGCCCGGTGGCGCGCCCGCCTGGGCGCCCGGTCGTGCGCTCAGCGCCGCGTGTGAGCAGCGCGCTCTGCAACTGCCCGGCGCACGGCGACGACCTGCTGCGCCGGCTGCGCGAAGTGCTCGACGGCGCCGCCGCCGCTGCGCCGCCATCGGCCGAGCCCGCCGAGCCGGAGGGCGAGGAGACCGAATCCGGCTGGGACGGCGAGGTCGCGCGCAGCAGCGCCGCCTACGTGCGCTGGCTGCAGGCATCGCTGAACCGGCTGCTCGGCCTGAAGCTCGCGGTCGACGGCATCAGCGGCACGCAGACACGCAGCGCCGTGCGCAGCTTCCAGGGCCGCCACAGCCTGGCGGCTGACGGCATCGTCGGGCCGCTGACCGAAGCCGCACTGGTGGCCGCCGGCGCCGGCAGTCCGCCCGGGACGGGCACAGCGCAGCCGTGGACACCGTCGCCGGCACCGGCGCCAGCACCGTCCTCCGGCAGCGCCACGCGCTCGCCCGACGGCACGCCGCTGTTCCGCCAGGGCGACCCCGCCTGGGGCGGCGAGACGCTGGGCAGCAGCACCACGATCGCACGCTCGGGCTGCGCGATGACGTCGATGGCGATGGCGATCAGCAAGATCGCTGGCCGTGTCATCACGCCGCTGGTGCTGAACCAGTACCTGCAGAGCCACGACGGCTACAGCGGCAACGCGATCTACTGGGACGTCGCCGCCGGCATCGCCGGGCTCGATGCCGACAAACCCGGCTGGAGCCTGGCCACCATCGACAGCCATCTGGCTGCCGGCCGGCCGGTGGTTGTGGGTATCGACTACCACGCAGGTTCGGGTGGTGGTGCCGCCGGCACCGACCACTGGATCGCCATCACCGCGAAGACCGGCACCAGCTACGCCGCTAACGACCCGGCCGACGGCCGGGTCATCACGCTGGCGCCCAGCGGCGGCGGCCAGCTCGCCGGGCCGAAGAACTACCGCACCGTGGGCGAGCTGGTCGTGGTCAGCTGAGCCGTTCTGCGCGTTCGGGCCGCGCCCTGCGCATCTGCAGCGCGCGGTCGGTCACGCCCAGGCGCTGCGCCGCGCGTTGCAGGTTGCCGCCGGCTTCTTCGACGGCGACGCGGATCGCCACCTCCGCAGCCTGCTGCGCCAGTTCCTTCAGCAGCGCGCCGCGCGCCAGCGCCGTCGTGATGGCTTGCTCGAAAGCGGCGTCGCACCAGGGGCCAGCGTCGGCCCGCAGGGCGGTGGCCGGTGGCCGCTCGGCGGCCGGCAGGTCGGCCGGACAGACCGGCCCGGGCCCGGGGTGGCGCGCTGCCAGGCGGGTCATCAGCTGCGCCAGTTCGCGCACGTTGCCGGGGAAAGGGCGGTGGCGCAGCCATTGCGCCACCGCGGGGGCCACGCCGCCGTCGTGGCCGGCGGCTTGCAGGAAGTGGCGTGCCAGCAGCAGCACGTCGTCGCCACGTTCACGCAGCGGTGGCAGCTGCAGCAGGCCTTGCGCCAGGCGGTGGTACAGGTCGGCGCGGAAGCTGCCGCGGGCCACCTCGGCCGCGAGGTCGCGGTGGGTGGCGCAGACCAGGCGGAAGCGGCTCTGCCGCCACTGGTTCGAACCGACGCGGCGGTAACAACGTTCCTGCACCGCACGCAGCAGTTGTGCCTGCAGCGGCAGCGGCAGTTCACCCACTTCGTCGAGGAACAGTGTGCCGCCGTCGGCCAGCGCCAAGGCGCCGTCGCGGGCCTGGTGGGCGCCGGTGAAGGCGCCGCGTTCGTGGCCGAAGAGTTCGCTGCCGGCAAGTTCGGACGACAGCGTCGTGCAGTCGACGATCACCAGCTCGCGTTTTTCGGGCCGCGTGTCGAGCGCGTGCACGGCATGCGCCACGAGTTCCTTGCCGGTGCCGGTTTCGCCGGTCACCAGCAGATGGGCAGGGCTGAAGCGGCTCCACTCGACGATCTCGCGCAGCGCCGCGCGCCAGGCGCTGCTGGCGCCGATGAGATGGCGGCGTACCAGCGCGCCGTCGACCAGCGCTTCCACCGCGTTCCAGCGTTCGAAACGGGCTGCCAGCGCCGCCACGGCGCCGCTGCCCTGCACGTCGGCGGCGCCGGCGCGCAGCGCGCGCCAGGCGTCGGCGGCAGGCACCTCGGCAGCGCCGGTCAGCAGCACGGCGCAGCGCCGGGGGGCCAGGGCGGCCAGCGCCGCGTCCAGCCTGTCGTCCATGTGTGCGGCCAGCAGCAGCAGCGGTGGGTTGCCGGTGGCGGCGGCAGGACGCAGTTCGACGCCGGCAGCGGCAAACGCCTGCACCAGCGCTTCGGGCACGGCCGGCAGCCCGATGGCCCGGACATCGATCCACATGACGGACCCCACTCCCTGCAGCGGGCTCGGCGGCACCGCACAAGGTGGAGGCTAGGCGCTGGCGGCGCGGCGACGCCTGCCAGCCGGTACCCAATTCAGCCGGTCGCAGTACCCATTTCGCGGCCTGACTGCCGCTCAGGCCGTGCCGGCGCGTTCGAGCATCGCGTGCAACAGCACGTTGCAGCCGGCCGTGATGTGCTCGGGCTTGGCGTCTTCGATCTCGTTGTGGCTGATGCCGTCCTTGCACGGGATGAAGATCATCCCGGCCGGTGCCAGCCGCGCCATGTAGACCGCGTCGTGGCCGGCCCCTGACACTGCGCGCATGTTCGAATAACCGAGCCTTTCCGCGGCCTGCGCCACGGCGGACACGCAGTCGGCATGGAAGGGCTGGGCCGGATACGCCGAGACCGGCGTGATCTCGATCGGCAACCCGCTTTCGGCGCTGAGCTTCGCGGCAACGGCGCGGATGTCAGCGTCCATCGCATCGCAGAGCGCGTCGCTGGCATTGCGCAGGTCGATGCTGAACTTCACCCGGCCCGGGATCACGTTGCGGCTGTTCGGATGCACCTGCACCATGCCGACCGTGCCGCGACCATGCGGCGGATGGCGGTGCGCGCAGGCCACCACCTCCTGCATCAGTTTGGCAGCGATCTGCAGCGCGTCCTTGCGCAGCGCCATCGGTGTCGGGCCGGCATGGGCTTCCATGCCGGTGACGACGCAGTCGTACCAGCGGATGCCGAGCACACCGGTCACCACGCCGATGGTCTTGTCGTTGTCTTCGAGCACCGGGCCTTGTTCGATGTGGGTCTCGAAATAACAGCCGATCGGGTGCGCGCCGGGCTCTTCGCTGCCGATGTAGCCGATGCGTTCGAGTTCGTCCTTGACGCTCTTGCCTTCGGTGTCCTTCGCGGCATAGGCATGTTCGAGCGTGAAGGCCTTGGCGAACACACCCGAGCCCATCATCACCGGCACGAAGCGCGAGCCTTCTTCGTTGGTCCAGAACGCGACCTCGATCGGCGCTTCGGTTTCGATGCCATGGTCGTTGAGCGTGCGCACGACCTCGATGCCGGCGAGCACGCCGTAGTTGCCGTCGAACTTGCCGCCGGTGGGTTGGGTGTCGATGTGGCTGCCGGTCATCACCGGCGGCAGGCTGTTGTTCCTGCCGGGGCGGCGCATGAAGCCGTTGCCGATCTTGTCGATCGTCACCGTCATGCCGGCTTCGCGCGCCCAGCGGGTGACGAGGTCGCGGCCTTGTTTGTCCAGGTCGGTCAGCGTCAGCCGGCAGACGCCGCCTTTGGGCGTGGCGCCGATCTGCGCCAGTTCCATCAAACTGGCCCAGAGGCGGCTGCCGTCGATGCGCAGGGCTTCGATCTCGGTCTTGGTGTCCATGGTGGGGCTCCTCAGCGGGCGACCGCGGTGGGTGCCAGGTCCTGCGTGCGCTTGCTCACGGCCTGGAAGTTGGGGCCGAACGGCGGCCGCTTGAGATAACGGCCGGCGCCTTGCACCGCGCGCAGATCGCCGTCGGCCCAGACGATCTTGCCCTGGCTCAGCGTGTGGGTGGCGTTGCCGCGCACGGTGCGGCCTTCGAAGATGTTGAAGTCGCCTTTGGAGAACTGCGTCTTCACCGAGATCGTCTTCGTTGCTGCCGGATCCCAGAGCACGAGGTCGGCATCGGCGCCTTCGACGACACAGCCCTTTTTCGGGTACAGGTTGAAGAGCTTGGCGCAGTTGGCGGACGTGATGGCGACGAACTCGCTCGGTGTCAGCCGGCCGGTGTTGACGCCGGCGTCCCAGAGTACGCGCATGCGGTCTTCGATGCCGCCGCAGCCGTTGGGAATCTGCGCGAAGTTGTTCTTGCCGGCGGCTTTCTGCGGTGCGCAGAAGACGCAGTGGTCGGTGGCCGTGGTGTGCAATTGGCCTGACTGCAGGCCGCGCCACAACATTTCCGAATGGCCCTTGGGCCGGAACGGCGGGCTCATCACATAGGCCGCGGCGGTGGCGAAATCGGGGTGGCGATAGACGCTGTCGTCCAGCACCAGGTGCCCGGTCAGCACTTCGCCGTAGACCCGCTGGCCGCGGGCGCGGGCGCGGGCGATGGCCTCGGCCGATTCGGTGCACGAGACGTGCACGATGTAGATCGGCACGCCCAGCACATCGGCAATCGCGATGGCGCGGTTCGCGGCTTCGGCTTCCACCATCGGCGGCCGGCTCAGCGGGTGGCCTTCGGGGCCGGTGATGCCCATCTTCGCCACCTCTTGCTGCAGCAGGAAGACGAGTTCACCGTTTTCGGCATGCACGGTCGGCATCGCACCGAGTTCGAGCGCGCGCTTGAAGCTGTTCACCAGCGTTTCGTCGTCGCACATGATGGCGTTTTTGTAGGCCATGAAGTGCTTGAAGCTGTTGATGCCTTCTTCGGCCACCAGCGTGCCCATGTCCTTGTGCACACTGTCGCCCCACCAGGTGACGGCGACATGGAAACCGTGGTCACCGCAGGCTTTTTCGGCCCAGCCGCGCCAAGTGCGGTAGGCGTCCATCAGCGGCTGTTGCGGATCCGGAATGACGAAGTCGATGATGCTGGTGGTGCCGCCGGTGAAACCCGCCGCCATGCCGGTGTAGAAGTCGTCGGCCGCCACCGTGCCCATGAAGGGCAGCTGCATGTGGGTGTGCGGGTCGATGCCGCCGGGCATGACGTAGCGGCCGCCGGCGTCGAGCACCTGCGCGCCCGCCGGTGCTTCGAGCGCGACGCCGACCTGGGCGATGCGGCCGTCGACACACAGCACATCGGCGCGGAATTCACGGTCGGCGTTGACGACGCTGCCGCCGCGGATCAACAAGCTGGACATCGGGTGGTCTCCTGGGCAAAAGTGAAGTGGCAGTTCAGATGACGCTGACCGTCACCGTGGCGGCCTTTCGGCCGCCAGGCCCGGTGCAGACGAGCCGGTAGGTGTAGAGGCCCGGGCGCGTCGGCGTTACCTGGATGCGGCCGCCGCTGGGCTGCGGGCCGCTCCAGGCGCCGCTGGCCAGGCAGCTGCTGAGGTTCTCCGACGACCAGAACACGTCGTACGGCAGGCCGACCGCGGTGTTGAACGGCTTGAAGCAGGTGTTGAACTCGTTGTAGCACCTCTTGTCCAGCGACAGGCCTGCGGGCTGCGGCGCCAGCGCGTCGAACTCGAAGACTGAGCCGGTGGCGAGCGAGCCGCCGCCGTACTGCGTGGTCGACGCGAACAGCGTGCCGCTGGCGTCCATCACCGGGCCATTGGCCGGGTTGATGCCATCGAACGTGGTCAACCGGTGCAGGGTCATGAACGCGCCGCCGGTCGATAGCCGGAAGATCGTGCCGCCGGTGCTGCCGCCGCCCGACGTCAGCCCGTACAGGTTGCCGTCGGGCCCGGCGACCAGCGGACCCACCGGGCCACTGCCGTCGCCGCCGTTGAAGGCGTACAGCGTGGCCATCGTGCCGTCGGGTGCCATGCGGAACAGCGTGCCGGCGCCTTTGGGCCCGCCGCTGGCGGTGACGCCGTAGAACACACCGCCCCGTTCGAGCAGGGCGCCCGAAGGTGCGCTACCGTCGCTGCCGCTGAACTGGTGCAGCACGGTGTAGCCGCTGCCGTCGCGCCCGATTGCGAAGACCGCACCGTTGGCGAGCCCGCCCGGGCCGACCTGCAGCGCGCCATAGAGCCTGCCGTCGCTGCCGAGCGACAGCTGCCGGTGCGGGTAGTAGCCGCGTGCGGGTGTGAACTCCAGCAAGGTCGTCAACGTGCCGTCGGCCGCCACCTTGAACAGGGTGCCGAAGCCGCTGGCGCCCAGGCTGCCGCCATAGCGCATCGTGCCGTAGAAGAAACCGTCGCCGCCGTCGACGAGCTGGCCGGGGTCGCGCCCTTCCGGCTGGCCGTTGCCGGGCAGGCTGCGCAGCGTGGCGAAGGCGCTGCCGTCGGGTGCCAGGCTGTACACCGTGCCGCCGAAGCTGGTGACGACGTGGCCGACGGTGATGGTGCCCTGCGGCGTGCTGCCGAAGAGCGTGCCGTCGGCGCGCTGCACGAGGCCGGCGTCGAGCTGCTGGCCGTCGCTGCCGACGAAAGAGTGCAGGATGGTGTGCACCTTGCTCCGGCTGACCGCGAACACGGTGCCGAGGCCGCCGCTGCCGCCCGCGTAGGTGCTGCCGTAGATGCGGCCGTCCTGGCCCAGCAGCACACGGCCGATCGGGTATTCACCTTCGGCGAAGTCGAAGCCGTGCAGCACGGTCACGCCGGCCTGCAGCGGCGCCGCCGCGAGCAATGCCAGCCAGAGCAGGCGACGCAGCATGCGCAGCGCTTGGATCTTCATGGCCACCTCCCAGACGTTGTGTCTGCCGTCAGCATAGGACGTGGGACGCCGAACGCAAAGGGCTTCAGGCCGGCGCCGTCGTGCGCATCGGGTTGTTCGGGTGTGTCGTCCAGTTCGCCGACCGGTCTGCGACGACGAGGCCGGTGCGCGCGTCGACCTCACCCGGCGCCAGCGTGCGCAGCGTGATGCACTCGGGCACGGGGCACACCGTCACGCAGAGGTTGCAGCCGACACATTCGTCTTCCTTCACCTCGAAATGGCGCTTGCCGTCCTTCGCGGCCGTGATCGCCTGGTGCGAGGTGTCTTCGCAGGCGATGTGGCAGCGCCCGCACTCGATGCACTTGTCCTGGGCTATCACGGCCTTGCTGATCGCGTTCAGGTTCAGGTACTGCCAGTCGGTGATGGTCGGCAGCGCACGGCCCTGGAAGTCGGCGGTGGTCTTGAAGCCCATCGTGTCCATGTATTCGGACAGGCCGTCAATCATGTCCTGCACGATCTTGAAGCCGAAGGTCATCGCCGCGGTGCAGACCTGCACGTTGCTGGCGCCCAAGGCCATGTGGTCGAGCGCGTCGCGCCAGTTCGCGACGCCGCCGATGCCCGAAATCGGGATGCCGGCGGTTTCTTTCGAGCGCCCGATCTCGGCGACCATATGCAACGCGATCGGCTTCACTGCCGGCCCGCAGTAGCCGCCGTGTGAACCCATGCCGCCGGTGGCCGGGCTCATCGCCAGCGTGAAGGGATCAACGCCCATGATCGAGTTGATGGTGTTGATCAGACTCACGCCGTCGGCACCGCCTTTTTTCGCGGCCAGCGCCGGTGGCCGGATGTCGGCGACGTTGGGTGTCAGCTTCACGATCACCGGCAGCTTGCTGTGGTGCTTGCACCATTCGGTGACCATCTGGATGTACTCGGGCACCTGGCCGACGGCCGCGCCCATGCCACGTTCGCTCATGCCGTGCGGGCAGCCGAAGTTGAGTTCGACGCCGTCGGCACCGCTGTCTTCCACACGCACCAGGATCGCCTTCCACGCTTGTTCGGTGCAGGGCACCATCAGCGACACCACCAGCGCGCGGTCGGGCCACAGGCGCTTGACCTCGCGGATCTCGTCCAGGTTCAGCTGCAGCGGCCGGTCGGTGATGAGCTCGATGTTGTTGAAGCCGAGCAGCTTGCGGTCCGGCGTCAGCAGCGCGCCGTAACGCGGGCCGTTGACGTTGACGACCGGCGGTCCGTCTTCGCCAAGTGTTTTCCAGACGACGCCGCCCCAGCCGGCTTCGAAGGCGCGGTGCACGTTGTAGGCCTTGTCGGTAGGCGGCGCACTCGCCAGCCAGAAGGGGTTCGGGCTCTGGATGCCGGCGAAGGTGTTGCGCAGGTCGGCCATGGTGTGCTCCTCAAGCAAGGTCGGCGTGGATCGCGGCGGCGGCGCGTTTGCCGTCTTCGACCGCTTCGACGGTGAGGTCGCGGCCACCGGCGCGGCAGTCGCCGCCGGCGTAGAGCTTGGCCACGCCGCTGCGGCCGTCGGCATCGGCGACGACACGGCCGCCTTGCAGCGTGAGGCCGCAGCCAGCGAGCACGGTCTCGTCGAGTTTCTGGCCGATGGCCTTGAACACCATGTCGGCGGCAAAGGTCTCCGAGCTGCCGTCGGCGCGCGTGAAGCGCACCGCGCTCACGTGCCCGTCACGGCCGCTGATTTCCACCGGCGCAAGATGGTGGTGGATCGTGACGCCGTTTTTCTGCGCCCACTCGCGTTCGGCCAGCGACGCCGACATCGCCTCGGGTCCGCGCCGGTAGACCATGTGCACGTCCTCGGCACCGAGCAGCCGGCTTTGCACGGCAGCGTCGACGGCAGTCATGCCGCCGCCGATGACGACGACACGGCGGCCGATCGGCAAACTGGCGAGGTCTCGCGCCTGGCGCAGTTCGGCGATGAAGGCCACCGCGTCGCGCACACCGGCCAGGTCTTCGCCGGGGATGCCGAGCCGCCCTGTGCGGCCCAGGCCGATCGCCAGGTAGACGGCGTCGAAGCCGTCCTGCAGCGTCTGCAGCTGCGCGGCACTTTCGAGGCGCCAGTTCAGCTGCAGTGTGATGCCGCCGATCTGCAGCAGCCAGTCGAGTTCGGCCTGCGCGAAGCCGCCCGCCATCTTGTAGCTGGCCAGGCCGTATTCGTTCAAGCCGCCGGCGGCCGCCTGCGCGTCGTGCACCACGACCTCGTGGCCCCCGCGCGCCAGCACGAAGGCGCAGGCCAGCCCGGCGGGGCCGGCGCCGACGACAGCGATGCGGCGGCCGGTGGGCGCCGCGCGCGTGAACAGCGCGGTCACCGGCCGGTCCATCACCGCGTCGACGGCGTAGCGCTGCAAGCGGCCGATCTCGACCGGCTTGCCCTGCTGCGTGGTGCGCACGCAGACCTGTTCGCACAACTCTTCGGTCGGGCAGGCGCGGGCGCAGGTGCCGGCGAGCGGGTTCGCTTCGAGGATGGTGCGGGCGGCGCCGCGCAGGTTGTCGTCGGCGATGCGTTTGATGAAACTCGGCACGTCGATGCCAGTGGGGCAGGCCTGCACACACGGCGCGTCGTAGCAATACAGGCAGCGTTCGGCCTCGACCAGCGCCTGCGTGCGCGACAGCCGCGGTGCGGCGTCGGCAAAGGCGGCGGCGTACTGCGCTGCCGTGCGCCGGCCGGCGCGGATGTCTGCCTGGGGTGTTTCAGCCATGCTGTGAAGCTCCTGGGTGCACCGAACCTGACCGTTTGGTCAGGTTTGTGGCGATGCTACGCAACCCGCGTGCCATGCCGCATGCGGGTGTTCCCGGTTGGTGAGGCCGCGTTCTGCACGAAGGCGGTGCGGTTGCGGCGTTGTTGCGGGTAAACGCCGCACCTCGGTCTGGCATGGAACTGGCTTCGCTGGGTCAGAATAAGCTGACCATTCGGTTAGGTTTCTTTCGCACCCACCCCATGACTGCACCCGAGTTCGCCGTGTCGGTGCGCCGCGCCAGCGTCGTCTACCCTGCTGCCGCCGATTCAGGCCCGCCGGTGCACGCGCTGCAGGAGGTCGACCTCGACATCGCGCCGGGCGAGTTCGTCTCGCTGATCGGCCCATCGGGCTGCGGGAAGACGACGCTGCTGCGTGTGATCGCCGACCTCGAGCCCATCAGCGCCGGCGAGGTGCTGGTCAACGGCAAACGTCCGCACGACGCGCGGCTGGCGCGTGCCTACGGTTATGTCTTCCAGGCGCCGGCGCTGTTCCCTTGGCGCAACGTGCTGGCCAACGTGATGCTGCCGCTGCAGATCCAGGGCCGCAGCGCCGAGGAATGCAAGGCGGTTGCGCTGGAGCAGCTGGCGCGTGTCGGCCTCACCGGCTTCGAACGCAAGTACCCGTGGCAGTTGTCGGGCGGCATGCAGCAGCGCGTGTCGATCGCGCGCGCCCTGGGCTTCGAACCGCGGCTGCTGATGATGGACGAACCCTTCGGCGCTCTCGACGAGATCACGCGCGACCGGCTGAACGAACAGCTGCAGCAGCTGTGGCAGCGCGAAAAACGCACCGTCGTGTTCGTGACCCACTCGATCGCCGAAGCTGTCTATCTGTCGACGCGCATCGTCGTGATGTCGCCGCGGCCCGGGCGCATCGTCAAGGACATCCGCTCGCCGCTGCCCGAGACACGCCACCTCGGGCTGCGCGACACACCCGAGTTCATCGCCGTCGCGCACGAGTTGCGCGAAGCCCTGGCGCATGATGAATAAGGCCGGCCCCATCGCCGTGGTACTCGGCGTTGTGCTGCTGCTCTGGTACGGCGGCGCAGTCGGGCTGAACTCTCAGGGCGCGATCGAACGGGTGCTGGCCGACCGGCCGGGCTGGACGACGGCGGACCTGGTGGCTGCGACGCTGTCGATGGAACGGCCGGTGCTGCCGGCGCCGCACCAGGTGGCGGCCGATCTGTACACCAGCATCAATGACTGGCCGCTCGATTCGCCGCGCAACCTGCTGTTCCACATGGCAGTGACGGCGCAGTCGACGCTGGTCGGCTTCGTGCTCGGCACGCTGTTCGGCGTGCTGCTGGCGGCGGCGATCGTGCATTCACGCACACTCGACCGCGCACTGCTGCCGTGGATCGTGGCGTCCCAGACGGTGCCGGTGCTGGCCATCGCGCCGATCGTGCTGGTGATCCTGGGCAGCCTCGGCATGTCCGGCGTGGCGCCGAAGGCGGCGATTGCGATGTACCTGTGTTTCTTCCCGGTGACCGTGGCAATGGTGCAGGGCCTGCGTTCACCGCAGCGCATCGACACCGAGCTGCTGCACACCTATGCCGCAACGAAGCTGCAGGCGTTCTGGATGTTGCGGCTGCCGGCGGCCTTGCCGTTCCTGTTCCCGTCGTTGCGTGTGGCCATCGCGGCGGGGTTGGTCGGCGCGATGGTCGCCGAACTGCCCACCGGTGCGCAAGCCGGGTTGGGCGCGCGGCTGCTGACGGGTTCGTACTACGGCAACACGGTGGGCATCTGGTCGGCGCTGGTGCTGTCGGCCTTGCTCGGGCTGGCACTGACGGCGGCGGTGGCCGTGGTCGAGCGCCTCGTGCTGCGGGGGCGGCCGGCATGATCACCGCCATTGGCTTTGTGCTCGCCTTGCTGCTGGCGGTGTGGAGCGTCAAACGCTGCGCGGCGTACGAAGGCCCGCTGACGGCGGCCGTCTTCGGCCTCTGGGTGCTTTTCTTCTGGCAGGCGGGTGTGACGGTCTTCGAGGTGCCGCGTGTGCTGCTGCCTTCGCCCTGGAGCATCGTGTTGTCGATGACGGAACATGCGCCGACACTCGGCCGCGACTTCGTGCAGACGGTGCTGAAGGCGGTGCTGGTTGGATGGCTCGTGGGCTCGGCCGCCGGCTTCGCGGTGGGCGTCGCGATCGACCGCCTGCCGTTCCTGCAGCGCGGCCTGCTGCCGGTGGCGTCGTTGACGAGCACGATCCCGCTGGTGGCGGTGGCGCCGATCATGGTGATGTGGTTCGGCTTCGAATGGCCGTCGAAGGCCGCGGTGGTCGTGTTGATGACCTTCTTCCCGATGCTGGTGGCCACGCTCGCCGGGCTGCAGGCGGCAGGCAAGCTGGAACGCGAGCTGATGCACAGTTATGCCGCGAGCTACTTGCAGACGCTGTTCGATCTGCGCCTGCCGTGCGCCGTGCCCTTCATCGTTGGCGCGCTGAAGGTCAACGCGACGCTGGCGCTGATCGGTGCCATCGTCGCCGAGTTCTTCGGCTCGCCCACCGTCGGCCTGGGCTTTCGCATCAGCACCGAAGCGGCGAAGATGAACATGTCGCTGGTCTGGGGCGCGATCGTCGTTGCCGCGGTCACCGGTTCTCTGGCTTATACCTTGCTCGTCCAGCTGGAGCGCCGATGGGCGTTCTGGCATCCGTCGGTGCGCTCGAAGTGAGTCGCCGTCTTTCTACGCGTCTTTTACAACCACCAACAGGAGTTTCACGATGACCGGTTCATCCTTCAAGTTCGCCATCTCTGCACTGGCGCTGGCCTGCGCCGGCGCCGTGCAGGCGCAGGAGAAGTTCACCGTGCAGATGAAGTGGGTGCCGCAGGCACAGTTTGCCGGCTACTACGTCGCCGCGGCCAAGGGCTACTACAAGGCCGAGGGCCTGGACGTCACGATCAAACCCGGCGGCCCTGACGTTTCACCGGTGCAGGTGCTGGCCGGCAACGGCGCCGACGCCATCGTCAACTGGATGCCCGACGCACTGGCTGCACGCGAAGCCGGTGTGCCGCTGGTCAACATCGCCCAGGTCTTCAACCGCTCGGGCCTGATGCTGACCTGCAAGAAGGCCAGCGGTGTGACGAAACCGGCCGACTTCAAAGGCAAGACACTCGGTGTCTGGTTCGGCGGCAACGAGTACCCGTTCCTGAACTGGATGGCCAAGCTGGGCCTGAAACCCGATACCGACATCAAGGTGCTGAAGCAGGGCTTCAACGTCGACCCGCTGCTGCAGAACCAGGCCGCCTGCATCTCGACGATGATCTACAACGAGTACTGGCAGGTGGTGGATGCCGGCGTCAAGGAAGCCGACCTGGTGACCTTCTTCTACGAAGACCAGGGTGTCGCGTCGCTCGAAGACGGCCTCTACGTGCTGGACAGCAAGCTCAAGGATCCGGCCTTCGTGGCCCGCAGCGCGAAGTTTCTGCGCGCCACGCTGAAAGGCTGGAACGACGCGGTGAAAGACCCGGCGGGTGCGGCCAAGATCGTCGTCGCCGCCGATCCGTCGGGCAGCGCGACGCTGAAGGTGCAGCAGCGCCAGATGGAAAACGTCGCCAAGCTGATCACCACCGCTGGCACGCCGAAGATCGGCTATCTGGAGCCCGCGGCTTACGAACGCACCGTCAAGGTGTTGCTCGCGGCAGGCAGCTCGCCGGTGATCAAGAAAGACCCGGGCAAGGCCGGCTACAGCCACGTGGTGTGGGAGGCGGCGACGAAGAAGTGATGGTTGCGGCCAAGGGCAACATCCGCGCGGCCAACCGCGAGCTGATCCTCGGCGCGGCGGAGAAAGTCTTCGCCCGTGCCGGTTTCAACGGCGCCACGGTGGGCGCCATCGCCGACGGCGCCGGCCTGCCCAAGGCCAACCTGCACTACTACTTCGGCAGCAAACACGAGCTCTACCGCGAGGTGCTCGCGGGCACGCTGCGCGACTGGCTGGTGCCGATGGACGGCCTGGTGCCCGAGGCCGACCCGGCCGCGGCGCTGGCCACCTACATCCGCGCCAAGATGGCGATGTCGGCGGCGCGGCCCGATGCCTCGCGCGTCTTCGCCAACGAGCTGCTGCATGGCGCGCCGGTGCTCGGCGAGCTGATGCGCAGCGACCTGCGGCGGGTGGTCGACAGCAAGGCCGCGGTCATCCGGGCCTGGATCGCCGCCGGCCGCATGGCAGCCGTCGACCCCGAGCACCTGTTCTTCACGATCTGGGCCGCGACCCAGACCTATGCCGACTTCGACGTGCAGGTGCGTGCCGTGCTCGGCCGCACGAAGCTGACGAAGCGCGACCACGAACGTGCCACGGCGCACGTGGTCGCGCTGATCCTGCGTGGCTGCGGTTTGTCGTAGCGCCCGTTCCTGGCGTCGAAGGCGGGATCGTTCATGACCGGGCAGAGCCTGGTCATCGACGGCGGCGTGACGATCTGATCGGTCAATAGCCGGCGCCGCGGTCCACCGCCAGCGGTTGCGGTTCGCCGGCACGCGCGCGGCGCAGTGCGTCTAGCGTCTGCAGCGCCACGACGGCACGCGAGACCTCGCCGGCGATGTGCGGCGTCGCCAGCAGCTTGGGGTGCGACCAGACCCAGTTGTCGGCCGGTGGCGGCTCACGTTCGAAGACATCGAGCGCGGCGCCTGCCAGATGGTCGGCGTCGAGCAAGGCTCGCAGATCGGCTTCGACCAGCTGTTCGCCGCGGCCGATGTTGATCACGTAGGCGCCTTGCGGCAACTGCGACAACGTGGCCTGGTTCAGCAGCCCCTGCGTCGCAGGCGTCAAGGGCAGGGCGCAGACCAGCACGTCGGTGCGTGCCAGCAACTGCGGCAGTTGTGCAGCACCGGCAAAGACCTCGATGTCTGCCATCTCGCGCCGTGTGCGCGACCAGCCGGCGACCGGGCAGCCCAGCGGCAGGAAGGCCCGTGCGATGGTCTCGCCGACACCACCGAGGCCGAGCACGCCGATGCGGCATTGCGCCAGCGGCCGTGCCGGATAACGTTGCCACGACGCCGCGGCCTGCTGCTGCCGGTAGCGCGGCAGCTCACGCAGATGCTGCAGCGCGCAGGCGACGACGTACTGGGCGATCTGCCGGTGCTGGCCGGGGTCGACCGAGCGTGTCACCGGCAGGCCCGGCGGCAGGTCGGGTGCGGCGAGCAGCTTGTCGACACCGGCGCCCACCGAACACAGCACACGCAGGTTCGGGTAGCGTGCCAGCGCACCGGGTTGCAGGCGCCACGCGAGGATGGCTTCGACGGCGGCGGCGTCGTGGGCATCGTCGGGCGCCCACACCGGCACGTCGGTGGCAGCGCGCAGGGCCGTCAGATAGGAGTGCGCCGGTATCGGCGCTGTCATCACCAGGATCGCCATCGGCCGCTACTTCGCTGCCAGGCCCAGGCGCTCGATCAGCAGCTTGTCCTTGGCGAAGGTCTCGCGCGCCCAGGCAGCGTAGTCGTCGCCGCTGCGGTACCAGAGGTCCTGGTTCAGCTGGTCCAGCAGTTCCAGGTGCTTGGGGTCGTCCATCGCTTTCTTGAAGGCGTCGTGCAGCGTCTTCAGCACCGCCGGGTCCATGCCTTTCGGGCCGACCAGGCCGTAGGGCGAATTGCCGACGACGTTGTAGCCCAGCTCCTTGGCGGTCGGCACGGCGGGCCAGCGCTTGGTGCGTTTGTCGCCGAAGGTCACGAGCAGCCGCATCTGGCCGGCGTCGACGAACTTGTCCCAGCCGCTGGCGTCGCTGGCGGCTTTCACGTGGCCGCCGAGCAAGGCCTGCATCAGGTCGGCGTTGCCTTTGAACGGCACATGGTTGAACTGCACCTTGGCATTGCCGCTCAGCTCTTCGAGCAGCAGATGCGGGCTCGTGCCCTGGCCGGTGGAGCCGTAGTCGATCTGCCCCGGCGCCTTGCGCGCGGCTTCGACGTATTCGTTGAAGTTCTTGTACGGCGAATCGGTCTTCACGACGAAGCCGAAGGTGTAGCCCGAAATGCCGAGGATGAAGCTGAAGTCGGTGAGCGGGTTCCACTGCGTCTTCTGCATGTGCGGAATGCGCAGCATGCCCATCGGGAACTGGGCGATGGTGTAGCCGTCGGGCTTGGCGGTGAGCGCCATGTTGCCAGGCCCGGTGGTGCCGCCGCCGCCTGGGCTGTTCTGGACGACGATCTGCTGGCCCAGGTTTTTGCTCGCGATCTCGGCCAGGCCACGCAGGTGGCGGTCGGTGCTGCCGCCGGGCGGCCAGGGCACGATCAGCGTGATCGGCTTGTTCGGGTACGGCTGGGCCCAGGCCGCGGTGGCGGGCAGCAGCGCGGCTGCGCACAACAACAGGGCCGTGCGGCGTAGCGGCAGAGGGGGGCGGGCGGGACGGCAGACAGGTTCCAGGTTCATTGGATTCACGCGAGGCTCCGGCGATAACAGCCGGGGCATGATGGCTGCTGTGGCGGCGCGGGCACAAGCGGGTCAATCCTGACGTGGTGTCACCTGCGCGTCAGGGCCGACAATGCGACCACCGTTTTGCCAAGGGCCCCCATGTCCGACGGATTGGAAGACACCCCCGCCCCGACCCGCGCCCCGCTGACCTATCCCTTCGAAGCTCCGCCGCAGCGCGGCCAGACGCTCGAAGTGATGCCCGGTGTGCACTGGGTGCGCCTGCCGCTGCCCTATGCGCTGGACCACATCAACGTCTGGGTGCTCGACGACGGCGCAGGCTGGGCCATCGTCGACACCGGCACACGCACCGACGAGGTTGCGGCGGTCTGGCGCGACCTGTTCGCGAAAGCGCCCGACGACCGGCCGCTGACCCGTGTGTTCGTCACCCACATGCACCCCGACCATGTCGGCATGGCGGGCTGGCTGACACGCAAGTCTGGCGCACGGCTGTGGATGTCGCGGCTGGAATACTTGCACTGCCGCGTGATGGTGTCGGACACCGGCCGCGAAGCGCCGCCCGACGGCCTGGCCTTCTACCGCCGCGCCGGCTGGAGCGACGCGGCGCTGGAAAACTACCGCCTGCGCTTTGGCAACTTCGGCACCCACATCCACGCGCTGCCCGACAGCTACCGCCGGCTGCACGACGGCGAAACCTTTCGCATCGGCGCCCACGACTGGCGCGTCGTCATGGGCAACGGCCATTCGCCCGAACATGCCTGCCTCTACAGCGCCGGCCTGAAGCTGCTGATCTCGGGCGACCAGGTGCTGCCGCGCATCTCGTCCAATGTCTCGGTCTATCCGCTGGAACCCGATGCCGACCCGATGAGCGACTGGCTGGCTTCGCTGGCCAAGCTGAAGGCCCAGGTGCCCGACGACGTGCTCGTGCTGCCGTCGCACAACGACTGTTTCCGCGGCCTGCATGCGCGCCTGGACGCGCTGGCCACCGGCCAGGCACGTGCGCTCGACCGCCTGCGCAGCCGGCTGCTTGAGCCCAAGCGCGCGGTCGATGTCTTCAGCGCGCTGTTCGGCCGCGCCATCGGCGAAGCCGACGGCAACCTGCTGGGCATGGCCACCGGCGAAAGCGTGGCCTGCCTCAACTACCTGTGGCACCGCGGCGAGCTGCTGCGCGAGGCCGACGACCAGGGGGTGTTCTGGTACCGGCTGGGCACCGCGGCATGAAGGCCTTCACCTTCCAGGCCAACCCGTCGCGTGTGGTGTTCGGCGCCGGCGCGCTGCAGCAACTGCCGGCCGAGATCGAACGCCTGGGCGCCACCCGCGCGCTGGTGCTGTGCACGCCCGAGCAGCGGGCTTCGGCCGACCATGTGGTGGCCTTGCTCGGCGCCCGCGCCGCCGGCGTGTTTGCGCAGGCGGTGATGCATGTGCCGATCGAAACCGCGCAGGCCGCGCGAGACGCTGCGCGCCAGCTCGGCGCCGACTGTGCCGTGGCCATCGGCGGCGGCTCGACCACCGGCCTGGGAAAGGCCATCGCGCTCGATTCGGGGCTGCCGATCCTGGCCATTCCCACCACCTACGCCGGCAGCGAGATGACGTCGATCTACGGCCTGACCGAAGGCGGCGTGAAGAAGACCGGGCGCGATGCACGGGTGCTGCCGAAGACGGTGATCTACGATCCCGAGCTGACGCTGACATTGCCGTTGGCCTTGAGCGTGACGAGCGCGCTGAACGCCATCGCCCATGCCGCCGAGGGCCTGTACGCGCACGACGGCAACCCGATCATCGCGTTGATGGCCGAAGAGGGCATCCGCGCCAGTGCCGCCGCGCTGCCGCGCCTGCAGGCCGATGCGCAGGACATCGCCGCGCGCAGCGACGCGCTCTACGGCGCCTGGTTGTGCGGCACGGTGCTGGGCAGCGTCGCAATGGGCCTGCACCACAAGCTCTGCCACACGCTGGGCGGCAGCTTCAACCTGCCGCATGCCGAGGTGCACACGGTGATCCTGCCGCATGCGCTGGCCTACAACGCCGCTCAGGCGCCTGAGGCGATGGCGCGCATTGCGCGTGCACTGGGCGTGGCCGATGCGGCACGGGGGCTGCAGGCGCTGGCGGCGTCACTCGGTGCGCCGACCTCGCTGCGAGCCATCGGCATGCCCGAAGACGGGCTCGACCACGCGGCCGACCTGGCCGCGACGACACCGTACCCGAACCCGCGGCCCTTGCAGCGCGATGCCTTGCGTGCCTTGCTGCAGCGTGCCTACGATGGCGCGACGCCGGGTTAGCCTTGGCGCCTACAACGAGGAGACAACAATGACGGACCGCAGACTTTTCCTGGCCGCCACCGGCGCAGCAGCCGCAGCCCTGGCCGGCTGCGCCACCCCGGGCGACGGCGGCTGGACGACGCTGATCGACGGCACCAACCCGAACACACTGGTCGGCTGGACGCCGCTGGGCACGGGCAACTGGACGCTGGTCGACGGCGCCTTGCAGGGCACCGACGGCAAGATGGGCTACCTGGTGTCGAAGGACAGCTACACCGACTTCGAGATCCGCGCCGAATTCTGGGCCGACGGGCCGGCCAACAGCGGCATCTTCATCCGCTGCCAGGACCGCAACCAGGTCGGTGCCAACAACAGCTACGAAGTGAACATCTTCGACAAACGCCCCGACCCGAGTTACGGCACGGCCGCCATCGTCGACTTCGCCAAGGCGCCGATGCCTTACCCGCAGGCGGCGAACCGCTGGAACACCTTCGAGATCAGCGCCAAGGGCGAGCATCTGGTCGTCGTCTTCAACGGCCAGAAGACGGTGGACCTGCGCGACGGCAAGTGGCGCAGCGGCCCGGTGGCGTTGCAGTCCGCTGGCGGCACGATCCGGTTCCGCAAGGTGCAGATCCGGGCGCTGTAGAACGAGCTACCTGCGCGGGCCCGTCGACGACGGCGGCCCCGAGCGCTGGCGCTCGATGTGGCGGAACGTGATGCGGCCCTTCGTCAGGTCGTAGGGCGACAGTTCCAGCGACACGGCGTCACCGGCGAGGATGCGGATGTGGTGCTTGCGCATGCGGCCGCTGGTGTAGGCCACCAGCGAGTGGCCGTTTTCCAGCGTCACGCGGAAACGCGAATCGGGCAGCACCTCGTTGACGGTGCCTTGCATTTCAATCAGTTCTTCCTTGGCCAAACAGAGTCTCCTGGCAATATGAAGGGGCTCGCGAGCACACTACTGCAGCACTGCTCGCGGCATCGTTGCCAGGCCAAGGGTGGAAGAGGTGGGGCTGTGGGCATCGGCCGCGCCGATGAACAAAAGCGGCGGGCCCTTGCACGGTGACCTCGCAAGACGAGGCAGATAACCCCTGATTCTACCGCGTCGCGGCTTCAGACGTGCAGCACGGCTGCAACGCCCAAAGCGGCGCCGATGGCGGCCATCAGGAACATCGCCCATTCCAGCCACTTGCGCCGCGTCAGCAAGGCCATGGCGGCCATCGCGATGGCCACCTGCAGCGCCGTCGTCGCCTGCGCCCAGCGGTGGTGCAGGTGCATCTGGGCGTCGCTTTGTGCGTCCCAGGCCTGCGAATCGGCTTCCAGCTTCTCGGCCGCGAGCTTGATCTCGGCCTTTTCGGCCTTGTAGCGCTCGACCTCGTCCTTGTAGCCGGCGCGTTTGTCCTCGGCCACCAGCACTGCCGCCAGTTCGGCCAGGTTCTGCTTGCTGCTCTTGGCCTGGTAGAAGTTCCACTGGTTGCTGCCCTCGGTCTTCTTGATCGCGGCGTTGTTCTTGTACAGGCCGGCATTGGCCTGCGTGGCGCCGGCCATGTACGCGAACAGGGCGCCCAGCGTCGCGAGGATGGCCGTGATCACCGCGATCATGCCGGCCATGCTGTCGGCGCCGCCATGCTGGGCCGCATGTTCGACCTCGTGTTCGTGAGGGCCGTGAACGTGGAAACCGCCGGCGGACATGGGTTCTCCTTGCTTGTGTGGGCTGAATGGGTCCGCGATGATGCCACCGCATCACACAACACCGATGACGGAGACAACATGCGCGTGCACGGCCTTCTTCCGGGCTCCGTCCTTGGCGTTTTTCTTGGCATGACCCTGGCGCTGGCGGCACCGGCCGCGCCGGCGCAGACCTGGCCCAGCAAACAGATCCGGCTCGTCGTGACCTTCCCGCCCGGCGGCGCGCCCGACATCCTGGCGCGCCTGTTCGGCGAAAAGGCCCAGCTGGGCCAGAGCGTGCTCGTCGACAACAAACCCGGTGCCGGCGGCAACCTGGGTGCCGATTTCGTCGCCAAAGCGCCGGCCGATGGCCACACGCTGGTGATGGGCACGGTGGGCACACACGCGATCAACGGTGCGCTCTACGCCAGGCTGCCGTACGACATGGTGAAGGACTTCGTGCCGCTCGGCCACGTGGCGTCGGCGCCGAACCTGCTGGTCGTCACCAACGAGCTGCCGGTGAAGAACGTGGCCGAGCTCGTCGGCTACATGAAGGCGAACCCGAACAAGCTGAGTTACGGCTCGCCGGGCATCGGCACCTCGGTGCACGTCTCGGGCGAACTGTTCCAGACGCTCACCGGCACGAAGATGACGCATGTGCCGTACAAGGGCCGGCAGTTTGCGATTCCCGACCTGGTAGGCGGGCAGATCCAGCTGATGTTCGACAACATGCCGTCGGCCCTGCCGATGGCCAGGGAAGGCAAGATCCGGGCGCTGGCGCAGACGACGGCCAAGCGTTCGGCGGCCGCGCCGGATGTGCCCACCGTCGCCGAAACCGTGCCCGGCTTCGAAGCCACAACCTGGTTCGCGATGTTCGCGCCGGCCGGCACGCCGCGCGAGGTGGTGGCGAAGATCAACGCCGAGATGAAACGTGTGTTTGCGCTGCCCGAGGTGGCGGACAAGCTGAAGACGCTGGGGCTGGAACCCTGGATTTCTTCGCCCGAGGAACTGGCGCAGTTCCAGGCCGCGGAGATCACCAAATGGGCGAAGGTGGTGAAGGACTCGGGCGCAAAAGCTGAATAATCAGCGCCGGGTGTAGCGCACCCAGCTGAAGTCGAAATCGTTCGGCGCCGCGGCATGCTGTGTGCTGCGCTCGGCTTCGGTGTAGGCGCTGCGGTCCCAGTCCGGGAACCGTGTGTCGCCGTCGAAGTGGGCGTCGATCTCGGTCAGCAGCAGTTCGTCGGCCAGCGGCAGCGCTGCGGCGTAGAGGTCGGCGCCGCCGATGACAAACACCTTCGCGCTGTCCTGCACCAGCGCCAGCGCGGCTGCGGGCGACGGCGCCGTTTCTGCGCCGGCGGCCAACCAGGCGGCGTTGCGCGTGACGACGATGTTGCGCCGGCCCGGCAGCGGGCGGAAGCGCGCCGGCAGCGAGTCCCAGGTCTTGCGGCCCATGATCACCGGGCAGCCGGCGGTGACGCTGCGGAAATACCGCATGTCTTCGGGCAGCTTCCAGAGCAGGCCGTTGTCGTGGCCGATGACGCCGTTGCGGGCGACGGCGGCGATCAAGACCAGGGTGGGGCGCGTTGCCGGCACGGTCATGGCGCCGTGAAGCGTGTGATGCCACTTTGCGTCAGCACCAGCAGCGCGCCGTCTGCAGCCACCAGCAGGTCCACCGGGTTGCCGCTGACGCTGCCGAAGGCGTAGGCGGCGTTGCCGTTGCCCAGGTCGATGGCGCCGATGAAGTGGCTGACGTAGTCGGCAAAGAAGTACGCACCCAACCACGGCGCCGGGAACGGGCCGGCAGCCGGGTAGAAGCTGCCGCCGGCAATTGCGAAGCCGACGAAGAAGCCACCTGCGCCCGAGCCCGCCGGCGCTGCCGCGCTGTGTTTGTAGCTGAACAGCGGCGCGGTGACGCCGCCGGCAGAGGTCGGGCCTTCGGTTGCGGGCCAGCCGTAGTCAGCGCCCGCCGCACCGAGGTTGATTTCTTCCCAGGTGTTCTGGCCGACGTCGTTGATGTGGATGCGGCCATCGCCGGGCCGCACCGCGAAGGTGAACGGGTTGCGCAGGCCACGCGCCCAGACCGCCCGCGCCAGGCCAGTCTGCGTGGTGTAGTGCGGGTTGTCGCTGGGGATGCTGCCGTCGTCGTTGAAACGCAGCAGCTTGCCCATCGGGTTCGCCAGATTGGGTGACTGTGCCGAGTTCGCGTTGTCGCCGACACCAACGTAGAGTTTGCCGTCGGCACCGAAGTGCAGCGCGCCGCCGTTGTGGTTGGTGGCGCTGGACAACGTCGGCAGGTCCACCAGCTTGGCTTCGCTGCCGGCCAGCACCACGTCGCCATTGGCGGTGAAGCGGCTGATGCGGTTGTGCGTGCCGTTCTCAGCGCTCGTGTAGTAGAGGTAGATGTAGCCGTTGCTGGCGAAGTTCGGATGAAAAGCCACGCCGAGCAGACCCCGTTCTCCGGCCGAGTCGACCGCCAGCGTGACGAAGGGCGTGCCGAGCAGCGCGCCGTTTTTCACCACCCGCAGCGCGCCGCCTTGCTGGGCGACGAAAAGGCGGCCATCGGGCGCCTGCGCAAACGCCGTCGCCGACGACAAGCCGGTGACGTAGCCTTCGTTGCGCGTGAAACCAACGGGCTGGGTGCGGCTGCCGCCGAACTGCACCGTGTTGCTGACCCAGGCCGAGAGGTTGCCCGCGCTGTCGCTGCTGCGCACACGCAGCACGTGCTGGCCCGAGGCGAAGGCCGTCGTGTCGACGCTCACGCCGTACGGCGCCGTGGTGTCGGCATTGCCGATGGTGACGCCGTCGATCTGGAACTCGACGCTGGCAGCGCCGGTGGCCGTGGCGCTGAAGGCCAGCGTGCCGGTCAGGCCGCTGGCGAAGGCTGCGGGCGCGCTGATCGCCAGCGTCGGTGCCGGGCCCGGCGCGCCGGCGCCTGGATCGCCACCGCCACCGCCACCGCCGCAACTGGCCAGCACGAAGAACAGTCCCAGCCAGATCCAGCGCATCTTGTCGCCTCCTAGACCGCCACAGGCGCCTTGATCGCCGGGTGGTGCATGTACTCCAGCACCTCGAAGTCGTCGTAGTCGTAGTCGAAGATCGAAGCCGGCCGGCGCTTGATGTTCAGCAGCGGGTACGCGTACGGCGTGCGCGCGAGCTGCAGCGCCACCTGTTCGGCGTGGTTGCTGTAGATGTGGCAGTCGCCGCCGGTCCAGATGAAGTCGCCGACCTGCAGGTCGCATTGCTGCGCCAGCATGTGTGTCAGCAGGGCATAACTCGCGATGTTGAAGGGCACGCCGAGGAAGATGTCGGCGCTGCGCTGGTAGAGCTGGCAGCTTAGTTTCCCGTTCGCGACGTAGAACTGGAAAAACGCATGGCAAGGCATCAGCGCCATCTGCGGCAGCGCCGCCACGTTCCAGGCGCTGACGATGATGCGGCGTGAATCCGGGTTGCTCTTGAGCTGTTTCACGACCTCGGCGATCTGGTCGATGTGGCCGCCGTCCGGCGTGGGCCAGCTGCGCCATTGCACGCCGTAGACCGGCCCCAGGTCGCCGTCCGGTGCCGCCCATTCGTCCCAGATCGTGACGCCGCGCTCCTGCAGCCACTTGGCGTTGCCGTCGCCGCGCAGGAACCACAGCAGTTCGAGGATGATGCTTTTCAGGTGCACCTTCTTCGTCGTCACCAGCGGGAAACCTTCGTTGAGGTCGAACCGCATCTGGTGGCCGAACACGCTGGTCGTGCCGGTGCCGGTGCGGTCGCCCTTGGCCACGCCCTGCGTGGCCACCAGGCGCATGAAGTCTTCGTACTGCGAACGGATCGGGCGTGTCATGGCGGCGATTATCCCGCTGGCTGCAGGTCGAACTGCATCGCCGCCAGCCGGGCGTAGAGGCCGCCGTTGGCCACCAGTTCGGCATGGGTGCCGGTTTCGACGACGCGGCCGGCGTCGAGCACGACGATGCGGTCGGCGCGCAGCACGGTGGCCAGCCGGTGCGCGATGACGATGGTGGTGCGGCCCTTCATCGCCGCTTCCAGCGCCGCCTGCACCATGCGTTCGCTTTCGGCGTCGAGTGCGCTCGTCGCTTCGTCCAGCAACAGCAGCGGCGGGTTCTTCAGCATCGCACGCGCAATGCTGATGCGCTGGCGCTGGCCGCCCGAGATGCGCACGCCACGTTCGCCGAGAAAGGTGTCGTAGCCCTCGGGCAGGGCGCGGATGAACTCGTCGGCGAAGGCGGCCTTGGCGGCGGCCTTGACCTCGTCGTCGCTGGCGCCGGGGCGGCCGTAGCGGATGTTCTCCAGCGCGCTGGTCGAGAAGACCGTGCTGTCCTGCGGCACGATGCCGATGCGCTGGCGCAGATCGGCCAGCCGCACGCGGTTGACGGCAACGCCGTCCAGCAGCACCTGGCCCTGGTGCACGTCATAAAAACGCAGCAGCAGTTGCAGCACCGTGCTCTTGCCGGCGCCGCTGGGGCCCACCAGGGCGACAGTTTCGCCGGGCCGCACGTCGAGCGTGATGTCGGCCAGCGACGCCTGCTTCGGCCGCGACGGGTAGTGGAAAGTCACGCCTTGCAGGCGGACCGCCGAGCCGCCGGCCGCAGCGGCCAGCGCCACCGGCGCCACCGGGTCGGCCACCGGCGAACGGGATGCCAGCAGCTCCATCAGCCGCTCGGTGGCACCGGCGGCACGCAGCAGGTCGCCGTAGACCTCGCTGAGCACGGCCACCGCGCCGACGAAGATGATCACGAAGACGACCGTCTGCCCCAGGTGGCCCGCCGAGATGTCGCCGCGGATCACCGCTTGCGTGCCCTGGTACAGCCCCCAGAGCAAGGCGCCGAACGTGGCGGTGATCATGAAGGCGACGAGCAGCGAGCGCACGGCGGTGCGTTTCTTCGCGGTCTCGAACGCGTTTTCGGTGGACTGGTCGAAACGTGCCGACTCGCGGCCTTCCTGCACATAACTCTGCACCACCGGCACGGCGTTCAGCACCTCGGCGGCGATGGCGCTGGAATCGGCAACCCGGTCCTGGCTGGCGCGGCTGAGCTTGCGCACGCGGCGGCCGAAATACAGGCTGGGCAACACCACCAGCACCAGGATGCCCAGCACCTGGCCCATCACGTAGGGGTTGGTCCAGACCAGTGCGGCCAGCGCGCCGATGCCCATCACGGTGTTGCGCAGCCCCATGCTGAGGCTGCTGCCGACGACGGTCTGCACCAGCGTCGTGTCGGTGGTCAGCCGGCTCAGCACCTCGCCGGTCTGCGTGGTTTCGAAGAACTCGGGGCTTTGCCGGATGACGTGGGCGTAGACGGCGTTGCGCAGGTCGGCGGTGATGCGTTCGCCGAGCCAGCTCACCATGTAGAAACGGGCCGCCGAGAAGACACCGAGGGCCGCGCCGACGGCGAACAGCGCCAGGAAGTGGCCGCGCAGCGCCAGCAGGCGTTCACCGGGGTCGGCGGCGACCAGGCCCTGGTCGATCAGCACCTTCAGCGCCACCGGGAACGCCAGTGTGCTGATCGCCGCCATCACCAGAAACACGATGGCGAGTGCAATGCGCCCGCGGTACGGCCGCACAAAAGGCAGCAGGCCCGACAGCGAACGAACGCGTTGGGCAGGGGCGGCTTCGGTGGCCGCCGGCAGCGGCGCGGCAAGGGACGGGCTCGGGGTGCTCATGCCGCGAGTGTAGGCACCGCCTGCACACCTCCAGTGGCACCCCGCATCTCGGGTGCTCAAGTCCGGGGCGGTTGTGGTCGAATAAGGGGCTGGATCCTCTTTTGCGATGAAAAACGCCACCCCGGCCCCCCCGACCCCGCATGCCGACCTGCCGCTCGGCTGGCAGCGCATGCGCTGGGTGCTCACCGCCGTGGCCGCGGCGTCGCTGCTGGTGGCCTGCACGGCAGCGTTGGCCTGGGGCCTGATGCAACTGCTCGCGACCACCGGCGCCCTGGCGGCACCGCTGGCGGCGGCCGCCGCGGTGGCCTTGATGACCCTGCCGCTGGGCTGGCTGCTGCTGACGCTGGTGCGGCAGCTCGAACGCAGCCGCGCGCAGCTGGCGCGGCTGGACACCATCGACACGCTCACCGGCGTGGCCAACCGGAGCCACTTCCTGGCCCAGTCCGAACGTGAATGGGCGCGCGCCCGCCGTTACGGCAGCGGCGCCGCGCTGCTGCTGGTGGACGTCGACCGTTTCAACCGCCTCTGCGAAAGCCGCGGTCTGGCCGCCGGTGACGCGGTGCTGCGTGCGCTGGCCCGCCACACCGAACCCACCTTGCGTGGCGCCGACGCGCTGGCGCGTTTCGGCGGCGCGCAGCTGGCCGTGTGGCTGGCCCATGCCGACCCGATCGGCGCGCTCGACGTGGCCGAGCGCATCCGCGAGCGCATCGAAAGCCTCGACATCCCGTTCGAGCCGCAGGATCTGCGTGTCACCGTCAGCGTCGGTGTCGCGGCGCTGCGCCCGGCGCACCAGAGCCTGTCAGCGCTGGTTGACGACGCCGACGCCGCCGTGCAGGCCGCGCGCCAGGCCGGCGGCAACTGCGTTCGCGCCGCGCCTGTCGACCTGGGCCGGCTGCGCAAGATCGGGCCGTCGGTGGGCGACAACCAAGCCGCCGGGCCGACGCTGTAGACGCGCCTTCAGCGCACCCGTCAGCGCGCCCTTTCAGCGCATTTGCAGGCGGCTGGCGTAGCCGGTCATCTCCAGGTAGCCCAGGCCGATGCGCCGGCCTTGTGCATCCAGCACTTCGGCAATGCCCTCCCAGTAGATCGCGCCGGTGCTGCCGCGGCTGTCGAGTTCCTGCGTGTCCATCAAGGCCCGTACTTCGAAGCGGCCAGCGGGTGTGTCGACCTGCCACTGCACCGGATAACGGGCCTGTGACGCCGGGCTGGCCCAGGTGCGGCTGGCGGTGAACTGCACTTCGGTCGCGGCGAACGAGCGGCTCGCCGCACCGGCAGCGCGGTGGCTGCCGCCGGCCCACAGCGCCGAGCCATCGGCGCGACGCAGCCGGAAGGCGGTGAGCGCGCCGCCGTCGAAGAGGTTGATGCCGATCCAGTCCCAGCCCACGGCTTCGGGCGCCAGGTACTCGTCGCTCCATTCGTGGTCGAGCCAGGCGCGGCCGGGCAGGGCCAGACGCTGGCTGCCGAGCGTGACGCTGCCACCCACCACGAGCTGCGGCTGGCTGTAGTAGTGGCTGGCGTGGTGTTCCTCGGGCCCCTTGCGCGAGAAGCCGGCGTCGCCTTGCAGCAGCAGCGGCTGCGTTGTCTGCAGTGTCAGGTCGAGCGCGAAGTCTGCCGCCGGCAGGCGGGCGGCGTAGACGTTGCCGTCGCGGCGCAGGGTCCAGTCGGCCAGGCGCACGTCGGTGTCGCTGTTGGCGGCGTGGGTGGCGTGAGCGAGCGGCACCGACACGTCGCCCGACCAGCGTGCGATGCGCTGCGCGTGCAGGTGGCGCTTGGTGCCGAGGTCGGTGACGGCGGCATGCGCAAACAGCAACTGGCGTGCTGCGAAGCGGCTGGCACTGCCTTCTGCCAGCCCCGTGCGGCTGCGGAAGAAGGTGAGCTGAAAACCCAGCCGCGGCGCGTCGTCCGGGCCCAGCCAGCCGGTGGCGTACCACCACTCGGTGCGGGTTTCGGGGTGCACGCCATGGTCGCGCGGAAAAGCCAGGGTGCGGCTGCGGCGCACGTCGGCCAGCGCCTGCAGCGGCAAGGCGGCGAGCAGCCATGCGCGCCGCTTCACCAGTCTTCCTTCACCGACAGCACGGCCGAACGGCCGGCAGCGCCGCGCGCGCTGAACGCGGCCGTCGCCACACCCGCCAGCCACACGGCGGCGCACAGCAGCGCCAGCCGGCCCCAGGGCAGCACGAGCTGCATCGTCCAGTGAAAACTCTGCGGGTTGACGACGTAGACCAGCACCATGCTGACGACGATGCCCAGCAGCAGCCCCACCAGCGTGCCGGCCGCCATCCAGGCCGCGCCTTCGCCGGCGACGACGGCGATCACCTGCGTCCGGGTCAGCCCCAGATGCGCCAGCAGGCCGAACTCCTTGCGCCGCGCCAGCACCTGGGCCGACAGGCTGGCGGCGATGCCCACGAGCCCGATCGCGATCGCCACCGCCTGCAGGTAGTAGGTGACGGCGAAGCTACGGTCGAAGATGCGCAGCGACTGCACACGCAATTCGGTCGTGGCGGCGAAGTCCAGCATCGCGGGGTCGGGCAACAGGGCGCGCATGCCGGCCTGCACATCGGCGATAGACGCACCCGGCGCCAGCCACAGCGCCAGGTCGTTGATGCGCGTGTCGCCGGTGAGGCGACGGTAGTCGGTGTCGGCCATCGCGATGCTGCCGAACTGGCGTGCGTAGTCGCGCCAGACGCCGAGCACCCGGGCCTTGGTGAGATGCGTGCGCTGCGGACCCAGCGGCAGTTCGAGCAGCGTGCCGGGCGCGGCCCCGTACAGCGCGACCATCGCTTCGCTGACGTAGATGCCGGTCTCGCCCGGCGTTGCTGCCAGCGCCGGTGCCACCATCGGCAGGGCCTGCTCGGGGGCGTCCAGCGGCCGTGCGGTCAACCCCACCGCGGGCCGGCCGGGCGCCAACTGCAGCGCCCGTTGGCGCGCCGCCTGCACACGCAGCACACCCGGCAGCTTGGCGGCGGCCAGCACAAACGCCGGCTCCAGCCAGGCCTGGTCGGCGGCGCTGCTGCTGCCAGCGGTGCGTGCGTACAGGTCGGCCGGCAGCACGCTGTCGAGCCAGGTGGCGACCCCTTGCCGGAAGCTGGTGACCATCACCGTCAGCGCCACGCTCAAGGCCAGGCTGGCGACGACGCCGGCCACTGCGGCGGTGGCGGTGCGGCGCTGGAAACGCGCCCGCTGCAAGGCCAGTAGCGCCAGCGCCGACTGCGGCGTCGGCACCGCGGCCAGCAGCCCGTGCACCACCGCCGGCACCAGCGCGACACCACCGAACAACAGCGCCGCCACCGCGCCGTAGGCCGCCAGCGGCAGGCCGAAGACCGGCGGCGCCAGCGCCAGCACGCCACCGGCGGCCAGCAGCAGCAGCGCGGGCCAGGCTGGCGGCGCCTGGGCGGACGGGTCACCCAGGCCTTTCAGCGCCATCGCCGGGCTCAGCCGTTCGGCCTGCAGCGCCGGCCACCAGCCGCCGGCCAGCGCCGACACCGTGCCCAGCGCAGCGAAGCCCAGGGCGCCGGCCACGCCGAACTGCAGCGCCGGCGTGATGCCCGGGAAGTAGCCGCCGCCGAGATCGCCCGAGAGCAGGCGCAGGGCGCCTGCGGCCATGCCGTAGCCGAGCACGATGCCGAGTGCGCTGCCGGCGGTGCCGATCACTGCACATTCGGTCAGCACCAGGCCGCGCCGTTCGTGTGCGGTGAGCCCAAGCACACCGAGCAGCGCAAAGCCCGGCGTGCGCTGCGCCACCGACAGCGAGACCACCGAAAACACCAGGAAGGCACCGACGAACAAGGCCACCAGCGCCAGCACCGTGAGGTTGACGCGGTAGGCGCGCGACAGGTTCGAGACCCGCTGTTCCCCTTCGTCGGCACTGACCGCTGCAACGCCCGGCGGCAGCGCCAGCCGGGCCAGCAGCGCGGCGCGGTCGCTGCCGGGCTGCAGACGCAGGTCGATGCGCGACAGGCGGCCGGTCCAGCCGAAGTGTGTCTGCGCGCCGGCGATGTCCATCACCCCCAGCGGCGGCCCGCCCGCGGCAACGCTGCCGGCCACCGTCAGCCGCTGCCAGGCCGGGCCGTTCTGCAGCGCGAGCGGCTGGCCGTCGATGGCGCCGCTGCGTTCACGCGCTGCGGCGTTGAGGAACACCGCGTCGGGGTCGAGGAACACCAGGCGCGGCTGGCCTTCGGCCGGGCGCGGCAGCAGCGTCAGTGCCAGCGGCGCAAGCTGCAGCGCGTCGACACCGAGCACGCGCACGGCGACGCGTTTGCCGTCGGCACCGGGCAGGTAGGTGTCGATCTCGACCACCGGGCTGGCGATGGCCACCGCGGCGTCCGCTGCCACGCGTTCATACAGCCGTTCGTCGAAGCCCGCGCCCTGGCCACGCAAGACCAGGTCGGGTTCGCCATTGGCCGAACGCACGGCAGCAGAGAACTCGGCCAGCGCCGAGCCGTTGATCAGGTGCACCGAGTACGCCAGCGCCACGCCCAGGGCGACGGCCAGCAGCGCGATGCCGTGGCGCCAGGGGTGGTGCCGCCACTCGCGCCGCAGCAGGTTCATGACGAGCTGCCGGTTCATGCTGCTGTCATGGGGGGATCACACCATCGACCGAGAGCCGCAGCACCCGGTCGGCGCGGGCTGCAGCAGCGGCCGAATGGGTGACGAGCAGACAGGCCGCGCCGGCCTCACGCACCTGCGCCAGCAGCACACCGAGCACCCGTTCGGCGGTGACGGGGTCCAGGTTGCCGGTGGGTTCGTCGGCCAGGATCAGCTGCGGCGCATGCACCACCGCGCGTGCGATCGCCACCCGCTGCAACTGCCCGCCCGAGAGCTGGGCCGGGAAACGTGCGCCCAGGCCGCCCAGGCCGACGGCGCCGAGCACCTGCGCAACACGCTGCGCGTCGGGCCGGCCGAGCAGCAACAAGGGCAGGGCGACGTTCTCGGCCACCGTCAGATGCGGCAGCACGTGGAAGGCCTGGAACACGAAGCCCAGGTGGGCGCGGCGCAGCCGTGCGCGGCCGGCTTCGCCCAGCGCCGCCAGGTCGTGGCCGGCGACGACGATGCTGCCGCTGTCGGCCTGTTCGAGCCCGGCGATGCAGTTCAGCAGCGTCGACTTGCCGACCCCCGACTCGCCGAGCAGCGCGACAAATTCGCCGGCGGCCAGCGTCAGCGTGACGCCGCCAAAGACGGGGGTCTCGCCGAACGACTTGGAAAGACCTTCAAGCTGCAGCATCGACGCCGATGATGCCTGAGCCGCAGCGCCAGAAGGCCCGGCGCGGCAGCAGCGAGGTGGCGTCGATCGCGCTCGGCGCAAGGGCCGGGCTCCGGTGAACATCTCACAGATTGCGCCGGCGCTACGGCTTCACGCCGCCGATGCACAGACTGCGACGCAGCGCATGGCTCACGCCCTCTTGCCGCGCCGGCTGGCCGGCGGGCGCGCCGTTTGCATGAACAGGGCCGCGATCACGCCGCGGAGCCAGCGATTGCCCGCTTCTTCGTGATAGCGCGCATGCCAGTGCTGCTTGACGGTGAACGACGGCACCGGCAACGGGCAGTCCAGCACCCGCAGATGAGCAAAGTTCGCCAGCGTCTCGCCGATGTGCCGCGGCAGCGTCGCGATCAGATCGGTCGTCGAGATGATTCCCGCCAGACCCAGGAAGCCGGGCAGTTCCAGCATCACGCGACGTTCGATGCGATGGCGCGCCAGCGCGTCATCGAGCAACTGCGCGCCGGTGCCGGACGAGATAGCGACATGGTCCTCGTCCTTGTATGCGCGCAGGCTCAGACTGTTGCCGATGCGCGGGTGCGTGTGGTTGGCCAGGCAGACCCAGTCCTGCGGAAACAAGGCCTGCTGGTAGTAGCCCGACTCGAGCCAGGGCACGAGGCCGATGGCGATGTCGGCTTCGCCGGACTCGAGCGCTCGCGCGGTGTCGCTGTCGATGCGCGCCGCCAGCAAGCGCGCCGCAGGGGCCAGCGCGCGCACATGCGCCAGCAACTGCGGCAGCAGCGTGATGTGGCTGGCGTCGGTCATGCAGATGCGGAACTGCCGCGTCGCCGTGGCCGGGTCGAACGCAGCCGGCGCAGCGGCCATTTGGCGCAGCGCCTGCAGCACGTCGCGCGCGCTGGCGATCAATGCGTCGGCCCGCGGCGTGGGTTGCATGCCGGCGGGCGTGCGCACGAACAGCGGGTCGTTCAGCTGCCGCCGCAGCTTGCCGAGCCAGATGCTCACGGTGGGCTGGCTCTGGCCCAGTTGCTCGGCCGAGCGCGTCACGCTGCGCGTGCTGTACAGCAGCTCGAACAGGCGCAGCAGCTTGATGTCGAGCAGGCCCGCATTGGGCGCGGGTTCGGTGGACTTTGCCATTGCAAACCGCAATGTAGTCCATTGCACCCATTGCATGGACGACACGGCGGCCGACGCCTATCTTTCGCCGCAAGGAGCCATTGCATCAAGCGCGGCCGGACGGAGACCGAATGAAGATCTATTTTCTCGGCGCGGGCGCGCTCGGTTGCGCGATCGGCGGCACGCTGGCAGCAGCAGGCTCCGATGTCACGCTCATCGCCCGCGACCCGAACCACGTGGACACGATCAACCGCGCCGGCTTGGGCATGACAGACGGCGCCGGCGAGCGCGTGGTTCGCGTCAAGGCGGCGACCCATTGCGCCGGTCTCGAACCAGCCGACCTGGTCGTCGTGCTGGTCAAGTCCTTTCATACCCGTGAGGCGATGCTGTCGGCGCGGCCCGTCGTGGGCGAGCAGACGGCGGTGCTGTCGCTGCAGAACGGCCTCGGCCACGAAGACATCCTGGCCGACGTGGTGGGTGCCGCGCGCGTGCTGGCGGGCAAGACCTATGTCGGCGGCGTGCTGCTCGGCCCCGGCCGCATCATGGCCAGCACACAAGGCAAGCGCACCTACATCGGCGAACTCGACGGTTCGATCAGCCAACGCGTGACCGCCATCGCCGACGAATTCGAACGCGCCGGCCTGCCGACCACGGTCAGCGACAACATCGTCGGCACGATGTGGGACAAGCTGCTGATCAACGTGGCCACCGGTGCGCTGAGCGGCATCACCGGCCTGCCCTACGGCGGCCTTTACGCGGTGCCCGAAATCGAGGCCTGCGCGCTGGCTGCGGTGGCCGAAGCGATGGCCGTGGCCGATCGTGCCGGCGTCAGGCTCTCGATCCGGCAGCCGCACGACGCCTGGGCGTTGGCCGCCGACGGACTGCCGGCCGAGTTCCGCACCTCGATGCTGCAAAGCATTGAAAAAGGCTCCGTCACCGAGATCGACTTCATCAACGGCTCGGTGGTTCGCGCCGGCGCGCGCCACAAGGTGCCAACGCCGGTCAACCAGGCCCTCGTGGCGGCGATCAAGGGCATCGAATACAGGATGGCGCAGCGATGAAGCCCGTGCCGAAGGCCTATCTCGAACACGTGGCGGTCTGGGTGCGCGACATCCACTGGCACATCAAGTTCTTCCGCGACGTGTTCGGCATGACGATGCGCGAAGTGCAGGGCCCGCTCGAGAACCCAACGCAGTACTGGACGCTCGGCGGCCTGCAGTTCATCGCCAAGCCCGATTTCAACGAGCCCGAAGGCCGCCTCGGCCACCTCGGCGTGATGTGCGAAGACCTCGAGGCCGCGCTTGCCGCGGCGCAGGCCTTCGGCGTGACCGAGATGCCGCAGGGCCGCAACTGGCTGCGCCTGCCCGATGGCCTGGCCGTCGAATTCATCCAGGCCAGCCCCGGTGCCGTCGCGCAGGCCCTGGCCGTCAACCCACGCGCTTGAACACGCGAAGAAAGCACCCGATGAGCCCCGAAAAATACTGGGACGATGCCGCCGTCGGCGACGAATGCATCAGCCCGAGCTATCAAGTGACCGAGGCCCGCGTGATGGCCTACGCCGACCTGACCGGCGACCACACGCCGGTGCACACCGACGAGGAGTACGCGAAGACCACGCCGTTCGGCACGCGCGTCGCGCACGGCCTCTTCGGCCTGTCTGTCGCAGACGGCCTGAAGACGACCAGCGACTACCGCTTCCTGCCCGGCATGTCGCTGGGCTGGACCTGGGACTTCCTCGGGCCGATCAAGCTCGGCGACACGGTACATGTGAAGTTCCGCGTCGGCAGCCTGCGCGAATCGAAGAGCAAGCCGGGCTGGGGCATCGTGGTGCTGCCGTCGGAGCTGATCAACCAGCGCGGCGAGGTGGTGCAAAAGGGCGAGCACCGGCTGATGATCCCGCGGAGGCCGGCATGAGCCAAGCGCAACCGCTGGCGGGCATCCGCGTCATCGACTACAGCCACTTCCTCGCCGGCCCGCACATCTCGCGCTGCCTGGGCGCGATGGGCGCCGAGGTCATCAAGGTCGAACGGCCGACCCATGGCGACGCCGGCCGCGCGAGCCCGAGCATCGTCGATGGCCAGAGCGGCTACTACATGCAGCAGAACATGGGCAAGCAGGGCCTGTGCATCAACCTCAAAGACCCGCGCGGCCTTGAGATGCTGCACAAGCTGACCGACAGCGCCGACGTGTTCGTCGAGAACTACCGCCCGGGCGCGCTCGACAAGCTCGGGCTGGGTTATGAAGAGTTGGCCAGGCGCAACCCCAAGCTCGTCTACTGCTCGGTCTCGGCCTACGGCCACACCGGCCCCGACGCCGAACGCGCCGGCTTCGGCCTGATCGCCGAAGCGAAGAGCGGCGCGATGTCGCTGATCGGCGTGCCGGGCGAGCCGCCGCCGCTGTTCCGCATGCCGATCGCCGACATGTATGCCGGCATGCACGGCGTGGCGGCGATCTGCGCCGCGCTACTCGGCCGCGTCACGAGCGGTCGCGGCCAGCACATCGACATCGCGCTGTACGACTGCATGATCTCGATGCACGACTTCGCCGCACAGAGCTACCTGCTGAGCGGCGAGCTGCCGGTGCAGACCGGTCACGACCTGCCGCAGAGCACGGTCTACGGCGTGTTCGCGGCGCGCGACGGTTACCTGGTGATCGCCGCGCAGGTCGACGATGCGTGGCAGCGTTTCGCCAGGTTGATCGGTGGCCTGGCGTATGCGGCCGACGCGCGCTTCCACAAGGCCGCCGGCCGCAACGCGCACCGCATCGAGATCCTCGCCAAGGTGCGCGAGTGGACGATGGCGCAAGCCTCGGTCCAGGCCTGCTGCACCGCACTCGATGCGGCCGGCGTGCCCGCCGCACCGGTACAGACCATCGACAAGGTGCTGAGCGATCCGCAGACGCTGGCGCGTGGCATGGTCGTTGAGCAGGACCACCCGCTGCTCGGCAAGATCAAGCTGCCAAACCTGCCTTTGCGCTTCTCCGACTGCGACACCTCGCCGCGCGGCCCGGCGCCACTGCTGGGGCAGCACAACCGCGAGATCGCCACCGGCCTGGGGTATTCGGCCGCGCAGATCGACACGCTGGTGGCTGACGGTGTGCTGCACGCCGAAGCGTCGGTCGCTCGCCTGAATCAGGAGGCTGCATGACCGACCGCTATGCCGTGATCGGCAACCCGATCCATCACACCAAGTCGCCGCTGATCCACGGCATGTTCGCGGCCGCGACCGGCCAGGACATCGAATACGGCGCGATCGAAGGGCCAATGGACGGATTCCGTGCCGTGGTCGAGAGCTTCCGCGACAGCGGTGGCCGCGGCATGAATGTCACGGCGCCGTTCAAGCTGCAGGCCTGCGAACTTGCCGACGAAGCGTCGGAGCGCGCCCAGCTGGCCGGTGCGGCCAACGCGCTCAAATTCGACGCCGGCCGCACCGTGGCCGACAACTTCGACGGCATCGGCCTGGTGACCGACATCCAGCGCAGCGTGAAAGTGGCCGGCAAACGCGTGCTGTTGCTCGGTGCCGGCGGCGCGGCGCGCGGCGCAGTGCTGCCGCTGCTGGAGCAGAAGCCGGCAGTGCTGACCATCGTCAATCGCTCGCTCGCAAAGGCCGGCCTGCTTGCCGAAAAGTTGAGCTCGCGCGGGCCTGTTGTGAGCGCGGGCTACGCTGACGTGTCGGGTGACCGGTTCGACATCGTCATCAACGCCACATCGGCCAGCCTCAGAGGCGAACTGCCGCCGCTGCCGGCGGGTGTGTTCGGCCACGACTGCCTGGCCTACGAGCTGGTCTACGGCAAGGGCCTGACGCCGTTCCTGCGCCTGGCGCAGAACGCGGGCGTCAAGCGGCTGGCCGACGGCGTGGGCATGCTGGTGGAACAAGCCGCCGAGGCCTTCGCATGGTGGCGCGGTGTGCGCCCCGACACCCGCGCGGTGATCGAGCGGCTGACCGTAGCGCTGAAGTAGTCGTGCCCCGAGATCACAACCCCAACAACCGGAGACAGACGATGAAAAGACTGCTGATCAAGACCACCCTCGCCATGCTGGCGCTCGCCGTTTTTGGTGCCGCCACGGCGCAGGACATCAAGGAGCGAACGGTCAGATTCGCCAACCAGAACCCCAAGGGCCACCCGATCAACATGGGCATGGACAGGTTCGCCGAGATCGTGGCCAGCAAGTCGGGCGGCAAGATCAAGGTCGCGCTGTTCCCCGGCGGCGCGCTCGGCGGCGACGCCGCAAATGTCTCGGCGCTGCAGGGTGGCACGCTCGAGATGGTGGTGCTGAACGCCGGCATCCTGGCCTCGCAGACGAAGGAGTTCGCGATCTTCGACTTCCCGTTCATGTTCGCCACCGCGCAGGAAGCCGACGCGGTGGTCGACGGCGCGTTCGGCAAGATGATGCTGGCCAAGCTCGACACCAAGGGCATTCACGGCCTCGCGTACTGGGAACTCGGCTTTCGCACCATCACCAACAGCAGGCGGCCGATCAACAAGGTCGAAGACATCGCCGGCTTGAAGCTGCGTGTCATTCCGAACGCGATCAACGTCGACTGGGTCAGCGCGCTCGGCGCCAACCCGACGCCGATGGCCTTCACCGAGGTCTACTCCGCGATGGAGCAGAAGGCGATCGACGGGCACGAGAACCCCGTCACCGTGGTCAACGCCAACAAGCTGTACGAGGTGCAGAAGTACCTGGCGCTGAGCAACCACCAGTACAACCCGCAGGCGGTGATCGTCAGCAAGAAGCTGTGGGATTCGATGAGCGACGACGAGCGGAAGATCTTCAGCGACGCAGCCGTCGAGGCCACCGCCTACCAGCGCAAGATGTCGCGCGAGCAGGCGGTCTCGGCGCTGGAGAACGTGAAGAAGAACGGCATGCAGGTCAGCGAGTTCAGTGCCGCCGAGATGGCCAAGTTCCGCGACAAGATGAAGCCGGTGGTCGACAAACACGCGGCCATCGTGGGCCCCGAAGTCGTCGGCGCGCTGCAGGCCGATCTGGCGAAACTGCGCAAACCGTGATCGCAGGCGTGATTCGCGGCCGGCGGCCAGGCCACCCCCTGCGCGCTGGCCGGACGCAACGCCTTCACGCCGCCGACGTGAGTCGACGCAGCGCCGCCAGCGTCTGTGCCAGCGCGTCGGGTGCGTCGCAGGCGATCACGTGGCGCTGCGGCATCGAACGCAGCCAGGTGAGCTGGCGTTTGGCGAGCTGGCGTGTTGCGGCGATGCCTTCGTCGCGCAGCCGGCTCGTGTCGCCCGTTTCCAGCGCCGCCCAGGCCTGGCGGTAGCCGACGCAGCGCATCGCCGGCAGGCCGGCATGCAGGTCGCCGCGTTCGCGCAAGCCACGCACTTCGTCGAGCAGCCCTGCGGCGAGCATGGCGTCGAAACGCGCTGCGATGCGTTCGTGCAGCCAGCCGCGCGAGGCCGGTTCCAGCGATACCAGCGACAGGTCCAGCGTGTTCGAGCGCGGCGCGCCGTGCCAGGCTGACAAGGGTTTGCCGCTGAGCTGGAACACCTCCAGCGCACGCTGGATGCGCTGGCTGTCGCCGGGCGGCAGACGCGCCGCGGTGACGGGGTCCACCCGCGCCAGCTCGGCATGCAGCGCCGGCCAGCCTTCGGCCGCTGCACGGGCGTCGAGCGCGGCACGCACGGCGGGGTCGGCAGCCGGCATGGGGTCGAGCCCGTCGATGAGCGCCTTGAAGTACAGCATCGTGCCGCCCACCAGCAGCGCCAGCCGGCCACGGCTGTTGATCTGGGCGATGCGCTGCGTGGCGTCGGCAACGAAACGCGCGGCCGAGTAGGCCTCGCTCGGCTCGACGATGTCGATCAGGTGGTGCGGCACGGCCGCCTGTTCGGCGGCGCTGGGTTTGGCGGTGCCGATGTCCATGCCGCGGTAGACCAGGGCCGAATCGACGCTGACGATCTCCAGCGGCCGTTCCAGCGCCAATGCCAGTGCCGCCGCCGTCTTCCCCGACGCCGTGGGCCCGGCCAGCCCGATGGTCTGCAGCTTCATGCCTTCGGCAGGCGCTGCACCAGCGTCCAGGCGACGATGCTGGTGAGCAAGGCCCAGAAACCGATGCCCAGCGCATAAGGTAGCACCTCGCCCGCCAGCGCCGTGCCGAGCCAGCGGCCGACGCAGAACGCCGTCAGCGCCAGCACGAAGCCGGCCAGCGCCGACGCCGCGCCGGCGCTGCGCGGAAACGGCCCCACCGCACCGGCCTGGCTGCAGGGCTGGTGCATGCCGTGGCCGAAAGCGAACAGCCATTGCGGCAGCAGCACGGCCCAGACCGCATGCACACCGGCCAGCGCCAGGCCGACGATCAGCGCCCCGCCGGCGAGCGTGAACACCGCGCCGCGTTTGACGGTGCCGGCCATGCCGAAACGTGCAATCCAGCGCCGGCAGACCACCGTGCCGGCCAGGTAGCTGACCGAGCCGGTAGCCATCGCCCCGCCATAGGCCGCGGCCGACAGGCCCAGCATGTCCATGTAGACGAACGACGAGCCGGCGAGCACCACGAACAGGCCGCCGTAGCTGCAGGCGGTGAGCAGCGTCCAGGCGATGAAGGTCGGGTGGCGCCCAATCTGCCACCAGGCCGCGAACAAGGACGCCAGCGCGGTGGCGTGCGGGTTCTTCTGCAGCAGCGTCTCGGGCAGGCGCAGCGCCACGAAGGCCAGCGTCGCCGCGCCGGCCAGCGCCACCAGTGTCAACGCGGCACGCCAGCCCCAGGTGGCGGCCACCAGCCCGCCCAGCGCCGGCCCGGCGATCGCGATAACGGCCAGGCCCGACAGCGCCAGCGCCATCACCCGCGCGCCTTCGTGCGGCTCGTACAGGTCGCGCAACATCGCCCGTGCCACCACCACCGCCGCGGCCAGGCAGGCGCCTTGCAGCGCGCGGCCGATGATCAGCGTCTCGATGCTGCCGGCCAGCGCGCAGCCGGCGCTGGCCAGCGTGTACAGCGCCAGGCCCCACAGCAGCACCGGGCGGCGGCCGATGCGGTCGCACACGGGGCCCCAGAACAGCTGGGCGATGCCGAAGGCCAGGATCAGCGCCGACATCGTCAGCTGCGCCAGCGGCATCGGCGCGCCGAGGGCGCGCGTGAGCATCGGCAAGGCCGGCAGGTAGACGTCGGTGCTGATCGGCTGCAGGCCCAGCAGCAGGGCCAGCGCCAGCGCGGCGAGCGCGTGCGACACACGGCGCGGCGGCACGGTGGCCGCCGCCGGGGACAAAGAAGGCATCGGCCGAGGTTAACAGCGCCGCGGCGGCCCGAGAGGCCGCGCTGGAACGTGATCAGAACGTGATGCTTTGCTCCACCGAACAGGTGCTGCTGCCCGTCAGGCAGACCTTGTAGCGCCAGGTGCCGCGGCCGCGGCTGTCGGTGTAGGCGCCGTCGTTGGCGGTGCTGGTGAAAAACGCGCCGTTGACGAAGAGGTCGACGTTGGCGCCGCTGGCGTCGGTCCAGGCGAGGTCGACGTTCCAGCGGTTGAGCCGCACGCGGGTGCCGGTCAGCGCCAGCGTGATGGCCGGCGGCGGTGTGCCGCCGATGTCGAGGAACACCGCACTCACCGGGCCGGCCTGGCCGCCGGCGTCGACACCTCGCACGAACAGCGTGTGGCGGCCCAGCGCCAGGCCGCTGGTGTCCAGCGTCAGCGCGGCGTTTTCGGTCGGTGTGTTGAAGGCGCCGTCGCTGGGCACCAGCGCCAGCGGCAACGCGCCGGGCGCCCACGGTGGCAGGTCGACGAAGGCCTGCACAGCAGCGACGGCCTGCACCGGCTCGCTGCCGTTGCTCTGGTTGAAGCGGGTGTCGGTGACGCTCGCATTCAGCGTTACTGGCGTGCCGGCGTCGACGACGCTGGCGCTCAGCGTCAGCGCCGTCACATCGGGCCCACCGGGCAGCTGGTAGGGCGCACGCGAGACCTTGGCGGCGTAGACCAGCGCCTGCAGGTTCTTCGGCTTGATGGTGCCTTCGTAGCTGCTGCAGCTCTGGAAGAAGGTGGTGCCCATCTCGAACGTGAACGCAGGCACGCCGAGTTCGCCGTAGCTCGGGCCGTCGCTGGTGCCGTCGGTGGCGTAGAGGCCGATCGACTGCATCGGCGTGTAGTCGTTGAAGAAGGCGAAGCGCCGGCCCAGCGTCTGCAGCGCTGTGCCGTTGGGTGCCACGGCGCTGGTGTCGCCCCAGGGCCAGAGCACGAGTTCGCTGTAGCTGTGCAGGTCGAGGTGAATGCCACTGGTGTCGGCCGGCGCGGCGTCGCCCTTGTTCGGGCCGCGGCGGTCGGGCCAGAGGCTGCGGATGTAGCTTTCCACCGCCTGCACCTCGGGCTCGCTGGCGGCGCCGGGGCCGCGGTAGGTCTCGCTGCAGGCGTTGCCGCTGGAGCCCTGGCCGTTGGTGCTGTTCCAGCTGAACGTGAAGTTGCGGTTGAGGTCGGCGCCGCGGTTGTTGCTGCGCGGGCCACAGTACGCGGTGTTGGTGTTCTTGCGCCACGACAGGCCGGCCTCGGCCTTCTTGCGGCCGTCGGGGTTGGTCTGCAGCAGCAGGTGCACTTCGTGGTGGTCGAGCAGCCAGGTGGCGTCGGCGTTGTTGCCGTAGCCGTCGCTCAGCCAGCGCGCGAAGGTCAGCGCCAGCGGCGCCGTCACGTATTCACGGGCGTGGATCGCGCTGGTGATGAAGAGCTTGGGTTTGTCGCCACCGGTGGCGGTGTTGGTGAGCTTGAGCACACCCATGTCGTAGCCGCCGCTGTTCACGCTTTTCTGCCACGAGTTGCCGATGTCGCTGAAGCTCGCCAGGCTGGGTTTGCTGCTGGCGATGGCCTGCGCGGCGGCAAAGGTCTCTTCGACCGTTTCGTAGCAGGCGAAACCCGGGATCGCTTCGACGCCGACCTCGGCGGCATCGGGCTGCGCCGCGCGGCGCTTGCTGTTGGCGGCATCGATGGCGGCGAGGAAGGCATCGCGGCGTGCGATGAAGTCGGTGGCCGGCTCCAGCCGGTAGCCGAAGCGCTGCAGCAGCGCGATGTGTTCGCCGTCGAGTTCAAAGATCTGCCAGCCGCGGCCGTATTCGGTCTCCAGCAGGCGGCCGTGCAGCGAGACCGCGGCCTTGCGGGCGGTGGCGAGGTCGGGGAACCAGGCCTTGTAGATCTCGTGGCGCTGGCGCTCTTCGGCGCGTTCGGCGCGGTGATCGGGGGCGGCCAGCGCCGGGGCGCAGGCGAGGGTGGCCGCGAGGGCCAGACACGTGAGAGCGAGCTTCGACATGGGATCTCCGTTGTTCGTCGGCAGATGGGGCCGGTTCGTCGCTTGTGGCGCGCCGGGCCGCTGCGGGGACGCCATCATCGCTGACTTCCAAATGGTGACCCACCCCCCGAAACATGCACTTGCCGATTCGACACTTCCTCTGGTTCATGCTGCTGTGTGCCGGCCTGCCGGTGCAGGCCCAGATGTTCAAGGACAGCGTGCTCGACGCGCTCTACGCCGCCGAGCGTTTCGACGAACTCGGCCGCACCGGCGCGCAGCGCCTGGCCGTACGCGCCGACGACCCGCAGGCGCTGCTGGCAGTGGCCGTCGGCGCGCTGCGCGGCAACGACGCCGCGCGCCGCGAAGCCGCCATTGCGCAGGCCGAAGCCTGCGTGCAACGCCAGCCGCAGGCTGCTGTCTGCCACTACGCGCTGGGTGCCGTTCTGGGCATCCACGCCGCCAGCGAAGGCATGATGAAACTGGCCGCCAGCGTCGGCCGCGTCAAGGGCGCGCTGCAGGAGGCGCTGGCGCTGGACCCGCAGTGGTACGCCGCACGCAGCGCGGTGGTGGAGTTCTACGCACTGGCGCCGGGCATCGTCGGCGGCAGCATCGCCAAGGCGCAGGAGACGGCCCGTGCCGCGCCGCGGCCTGAACAGGTGCGGGCGCTGCAGGCGCGTGTGGCGCTGCAGGAAGGGCGGCTTGAACCGGCGCTGTTGACGCTGATGACCGTGCAGCCCGGCAACGACAGCGCACTCGCGGCCGACGTCCATGCCTGGGCGCGCGCGGCGGCCTTTGCGCTGGTCAACGAGGGTCAGCCCGAGAAGGCCCGTGGCTACTTCGAACGTGCGCAGCGTGAGCAGCCCGAACTGGCCGTGGCGCCGTACGGCCTGGGCCGGGTGCTCAGCGACACCGGCGCACCGGCCGAAGCCTTGAAACAGTTTGAAACGGCCGCGCGGCTGCGCGGCGCCGCCGAGCTGCCCATCGCCTACCGCGCCGGCATCGCACAACAGGCGCTGGGGCAGAAAGACGCGGCCCGCGAGTCGTTCAAACGCTATGTCGCAGCAGGAAAGGGCCCGAAGGCCAACCTCGACGACGCCAGGAAACGGCTCGAACAGCTCGGTGCATGAAGTACAGCGTGGCAGGCGTAGGCCCTGTCCTACCGCCAGCCGGGCGCGTGGCCGATGGGCGGCGGCAGGGGCCTGCTGCAAGCTGAAGGCCTGCGCCCCTCGGGCGACCAAGGAGACTTTATGAAGCACATTGCCACCCTCGCCGGCCTCGGCCTGGCTGCCACGCTGCTGTTGCCCACCTGGGCCCTGGCCGAAACGCCGCAACAGACCTACAACCGCGAAAAGGCCGAGTGCCAGGCCGGCCGCCCGGGCCAGACGCTGGCCGACTGCCTGTACGAAGCACGTTCGGTGCTGCGCGACTCGCTGGCAAAGAAGCCGCAACCCGACGGCAGCCCCGAGGCCTTGCAGCGCAACCGCCTGGCGCGCTGTGATCGTCAGCCTGCCGAAGACCGCGCCGAATGTCAGCGCATGGCGCTTGGCGAAGGCAAGGTCCAGGGTTCCGTCGCCGAAGGTGCTGTGGTGAAGGAACTGGTCACGCGCAGCGACCAGCCTGCGACGCCGCCGAAGCTGAACGGCTTCAAATAAAACGTTCCTGCTCGCCGAGGTAGCGCCACTGCCCCACGGGCAATTGCCCGAGCGCGACGCTGCCGATGCGCACACGTTTCAAACCCAGCACCTTCAACCCGACCAGCTCGCACATGCGGCGGATCTGCCGCTTGCGGCCTTCACGCAGCACGAAGCGCAGCTGGTCCTCGTTGGCCCAGCTCACGCGCGCGGCACGCAGCGGCTTGTCGTCGAGCGTGAGCCCGTGGCGCAGGCGCTGCAGTTCGCTGTCGGGCAGCGGGCCGGGGCGCAGGTGCTGCACCCGCACCAGGTATTCCTTCTCGACCTTGGTTTCGTCGCCGATCAGCAGCTTGGCGATGCGGCCGTCCTGCGTCAGCACCAGCAGCCCGGTGGAGTCGATGTCGAGCCGGCCCGCCGGCGCCAGGTGCCGCAGGTGGCCGGGGTGGAATTCGAGCCGGTTCGGGTCGCTCTTCCAGCGGTTGGCCGGCAGCACCAGCACCGACGCCGGCTGGTAGCCGTCTTCGGCCTGGCCGCTGACGAAACCCATCGGCTTGTTCAGCAGCACCGTGACCCGCTGCGCCTGCTGCACCTTGGCGCGCGACTCGATCTCGATCACCGCGTCGGGCTGGGCGCGCTGCCCGAGCACGGCGACCTGGCCGTTCACACGCACCCAGCCGGCTTCGATCCACTCGTCGGCTTCGCGGCGCGAGGCCAGGCCGCGTTCTGTCATCAGCTTGGAAACGCGCACGCCGTCGGCGGCGGCAGCGCTGGGGGGGAGGTCGGCCATGCCCTCGATTGGACCATGGCCGGACCACCGTCGGACACAGGCTCGGGCTCGTGCCCCTTGCGCCAGCGCGTCGTTTGTGTAGGCTAGGGTCTCCACGGCGTTTGGGAGATCCAGCGATGAAACCTGTCTCCGAACTGCTTCGCGGTCGCGAAGGCACTCTCTGGCATGTGCGGCCCGACGACACCGTGTTCAACGCCCTGCAGCTGCTGGCGCAGTACGAGGTGGGGGCGCTGATGGTGATGGACCACGGCAAACTGGTCGGCGTGGTGTCCGAGCGCGACTACACCCGCAAGGTTGCGCTGCAAGGGCGCAACTCCAAGGAAACCACGGTCGCCGACATCATGACGCGCAACGTCATCACCATCGGGCCGAAGACCGGCACGCGCCAGTGCATGGCGCTGATGAGCGAAAAGCGCATCCGCCACCTGCCGATGGTCGAGGGCGACACCGTGCTCGGCATGATCTCCATCCGCGACATCATGGACGACATCATCGCCGACCAGGAACAGACCATCGGGCAGCTGGAAAGCTACATTCACTCGTAGCCATCCGCAGCTGACCGCGCTTCAGGCGCCCCGATTTGCCGTTCGTCGCACAGGATGGCCGGCCCGTGCGGGCTTGGCGATACTTCGGCGCATGAAGCTCTCCAATTTTTCGTTGTCGCTGGCGCTGGTCGGCGCGTCGCTGGGTGTTGCGGTGTTGCTGCCACTGCCGACCCGGGCGCAGGCGGCCCAAGCGGCGCCGCCCGAACTGCCGCTGCGCGACTTCTTCCGCAACCCCGAGCGTGCGTACTTCCGCATCAGCGAAGGCGGCCAGTGGCTGTCGTTCATGCAGCCCGCACCGGGTGACCCGGCCAGCGGCAGCCCGACACCGCGGCGCAACGTCTTCGTGCAGCGGCTGCAAGGTGGCCAGGCGGTGGGCCAGCCGCGCCAGATCACACGGGAAAGCGCACGCGACATCTCCAGCTACAGCTGGAAGGGCGACGGCACGGTGCTGTTCGAGAAGGACTTCGGCGGCGACGAGAACTTTCATATCGTCGCCGTCGATGCGGCCACCGGCAAGCTGCGCGACCTGACGCCCTGGGAGGGTGTGCGCGCCTCCATCGTCGACGACCTGCCCGACGAACCGGGCCAGGTGCTGATCTCGCACAACCGGCGCGACCGCAAGGCCTTCGACGTCGTGCGTTTCGACGTGCGCAGCGGCAAGGAGACCGTGGTCGCCACCAACCCCGGCAACGTCGTCAGCTGGCAGCCCGACCACCGCGGCCGCGTGCGGCTGGCGGTGGCCAGCGACGGCGTCAACAACACGCTGCTCTACCGTGCGCAGGACGGCCAGCCGTTCAAGCCGCTGCTCAGCACCGACTTCCGCACCAGCGTCACGCCGCAGTTCTTCCACGCCGACAACCGCCGTTTCTACGCCGTGAGCAACCGCGGCCGCGACAAGTCGGCGCTGGTGCTGATCGACCCCGCCAAGGCCGACGCCGAGCAGGTGGTCTACGAACATCCGCGGGTCGACGTCGACAGTGCGAGCTACTCGCGCGTGCGCAAGGTGCTGGCCAGCGCCACTTTCCAGACCGAAAATACCGAACGCCATGTCTTCGACCGCACGACTGCTGCGGTGTACACGCGGCTGGAGGAGGCGCTGCCGGGCATGCAGATCACGCTGCAGGCGTCCACCCGCGACGAAACCCGTTTCATCGTCGCTGCCAGCAACGACCGCACCCAGGGCGCACGCTACCTCTACGACAGCCGCAGCGACAAGCTTTCCAAGCTCGGCGAGGTGGCGCCGTGGCTGCCCGAGGCGCTGATGGCGGTGCAAAAGCCCGTGCTCTACAAGGCCCGCGACGGGCTCGAGATCCCCGCCTACCTGACGCTGCCGGCCGGCCGCGAGGCGAAGAACCTGGCCTGCGTCGTCAACCCGCACGGCGGCCCCTGGGTGCGCGACAGCTGGGGTTTCAACCCCGAGGTGCAGTTCCTCGCCAACCGCGGTTTCTGCGTGCTGCAGATGAACTACCGCGGCTCCACGGGCTACGGCCGCCGCTTCTGGGAAGCCAGCTTCGGCCAGTGGGGGCTGAAGATGCAGGACGACATCAGCGACGGCGTCAAGTGGCTGGTCGAACAAGGCATCGCCGACCCGAAGCGTGTGGCCATCTACGGCGCCAGCTACGGTGGCTATGCCACGCTCGCCGGCGTGACCTTCACGCCCGATCTCTACGCCGCGGCGGTCGACTATGTCGGCGTCAGCAACCTCTTCACCTTCATGAAGACGATCCCGCCGTACTGGGAGCCGTTCCGCCAGCAGATGTACGAGATGGTCGGCAACCCGGAGAGCGACAAGGACCGCGCGCGCCTGACCGCCACCTCGCCGGTGTTCCACGTCGACCGCATCCGCACACCGCTGCTGGTGGCCCAGGGTGCACGCGATCCGCGGGTCAACAAGGCCGAAAGCGACCAGATGGTGGAGGCGCTGAAAAAACGCGGCGTCGAGGTCCAGTACCTGGTGAAGGACAACGAGGGCCATGGTTTCTCGAACGAGGAGAACCAGTTCGAGTTCTACGGTGCGATGGAGAACTTCCTCAAGTCGCACCTGAAGCCCTGAGCCCGCGCGTGGGCCGCGCCGCTTGTGCGCGGCGCGGTGGGGGCCTCAGCGCAGCCCGGCGCAGTTGGCGTAGAACGTCGTCGTCGCCGGCCAGTCGCTGAAGATGCCGATGATGCCGACCTGCTTGGCCAGCACGTCCAGCACCCGCAGCATGTCGCCTTCGCGCTTGATCGCGCTGTCGAAGGTCTGGTAGTAGAAGCCGTTGTTGCCGTCGGCCAGGATGCCCGAACGTTCGAGCGACCAGGTGATGATGTCCAGGCCGGCCGCCTTCGCATCCAGTGCGTACTGCGACGGCACGATGTTGCCGCCGGCATCGGCCTTCAGCAGCGCAAAGATCGGCGGCGCGACGATGTTGATGCCCTGGGCCTTGTAGCCGGCCAGCTCGGTGGCATTCGGCAGGTCGGCAACGACGTTGGCGTCGTCCAGGTAAACGGCCTGCTTGCCGAATGCGGGTTCGTTCTGCACCCAGTACAACACGTCGGGCTGGTTGAACGACTGCGGCCACACGTGGCGCGGCGGCACACCGGCGGCCTTGTACTCGTCGACCAGCTTCTGCGCGAACTGCGCCTGCGTGAAGCCGTCGAAGGGCATTGCCACACTCGGGAACTTCAGCTCGGGCGTCATCTTCACGCCGAGCTGCTTGAACAGCGCGATGCTCTCGGCGTGGGTCAGCAGCGTGCCGCTGCTCGGGCCGGCGTAGAGGTCGGTGCGGAAGCTGGCGGTGCCCGCCTGGTACTCGGCAACGGTCTTGGCGCGTGTGTTGGCGGCGTCCATCTTGCCGCGCAGCGTCTTGAATTCGGCCAGCGTGATCTCGCTGGTGCGGCATTCGGCCGCTGCCGGCGTGAGCAGGGTGCCGGCGGCGTCGAAGGTGGCCGGCGTGAAGGGTTTGATGCAGGTTGCGGCCAGCGGCGTGGCCAGGATGTTGGTGGTGGTGTGCAGGTCGTTCTGCGCGTGGCGGCAGACCAGCTGCTTGTCCTTCGTGAAGGTGACGTCGCATTCGACGATGCCGGCACCCATGCGCGCCGCGGCTTCGTACGACTCTTTCGTGTGCTCGGGGAACTGCAGCGAAGCGCCGCGGTGGCCGATCGACCAGTCGCGCGGCGTGAACACAGCGCGGTTGCTGCAGGCCTGCAGCTGCGTCTTCAACGGGCTGTCGACCATGTCACCGACCAGGAAAAACGGCCGCGGGCCGAGCTGGGCCGTGCGTGCGGTGTCGGGGGCGGCGCCGGCCAGTGCGGGCAGCAGCACAGGCAGCAGCGCGGCCGTGGCCAGGATCAGAGATTTCAGGGGGCGCATGGCTTCTCCTCGTTGTGGTGTGCGATGCGCGAGGGTAGGCCTACTTCGTGGCCGTGGCGTGACGAGACGCGTTTTTCAGCGCCCGCGCAGGAACAGCCCGTCCAGTTCCTTCAGCGTCACCTGGCGCCAGGTGGGCCGGCCATGGTTGCAGGTGTCCGAGCGTTCGGTGGCTTCCATGTCGCGCAGCAAGGCGTTCATCTCGTCCAGCGTCAGTCGCCGGTTGGCGCGCACCGCGGCATGGCAGGCCATGGTCGCCAGGATCTCGTCGCGGGCCCGCTGTACCGCGCGGCTGGCACCCACGGCACCCAGTTCGGCGAGCACGGAACGCGTCAGCTCGGCGAGGTCGGCATCGGGCAGCGCCGCCGGGCGGCTGCGCACCACCAGCGTCGTTGCCGAGAGCACACCGACGTCCAGGCCCAGCGCGAGCAGGGCCTCGGTTTCGACCTCGGCGGTGGCACGTTCGGCTTCGGTCGCGGCGAAGGTCACGGGGATCAACAGCGGCTGTGCCGGCAGCCGGCTGCTGTTGTCGGCCGCCTGCTTCAGCCGTTCGTAGACGATGCGCTCGTGGGCCGCATGCATGTCGACGACGACCAGCCCCTGTTCGTTTTCGGCCAGCACGTAGACACCGCCGATCTGCGCCACGGCGCGGCCCAGCGGGTGCGCCATCGGCGCCGCGGTGGGCAGGGCCGCCGGCGCCCGCAAGGCAGCCCAGGTGGCGAGGCCGCCGCTGCCTTGCGGCGTGGTTCGGGGTGCTTCCACCGGCCAGGGCGGCGCGGGCTCTTGCGCGCTGAACTCCTGCGCGCTGAGTGCCAGCGCCGGCTGCCAGCCGGGTGATGGCGGCGCTGGCGGCATGGCTGACGGCTCGCCTGTGGCCAGCGCCACCACCGTGGCGCGTGTCGCGGCGAGTGCATCTTCGACCGCGCGGTAAACGGCCTGGTGCACCGCACGGCCGTCGCGGAAGCGCACCTCGATCTTCGTCGGGTGCACGTTGACGTCGACGAGATCCGGCGTGATCTGCAGGAACAGCGCGTAGGCCGGCTGTTTGCTGCCATGCAGCTGGTCTTCGTAGGCCGAACGCACGGCATGCGCGATGAGCCGGTCGCGCACAAAACGGCCATTGACGAACAGGTACTGCTGGTCGGCGCGGGTGCGTGCGGCTTCGGGCTGGCCGGCGCGGCCATGCAGCTGCAGCGGCCCGGCCTGCACCGCCAACGGCCGGCTGGCGGCGATGAAGTCCCGGCCCAGCACGTCGGCCAGGCGCGTGTTTTCGTCGGCGGCGCGCCATTGCGCGACCAGCCGGCCTTCGTGCCAGACGGCAAAGGCCACGTCGGGCCGTGCCAGCGCATGGCGGCGCACGGCGTCGAGTGCGTGGGCCAGTTCGGTGGCATCGGTCTTCAGGAACTTGCGCCGCGCCGGTGTGCTGAAAAACAACTCCTGCACTTCGACCGTCGTGCCGACGGCGCGGGCCGCCGGCTGCAGTTCGCCGCTGCGTGCGTCCAGCCGCGAGGCATGGGCGGCGTTGGCGGTGCGGCTGGTGATGGCCAGGTCGGCCACCGAGGCGATGGCAGCCAGCGCCTCGCCGCGAAAACCCATCGTGGCCACCGATTCGAGGTCGGCCAGCGAGCCGATCTTGCTGGTGGCATGGCGCTTCAGCGCCAGCGGCAGCTCGGCGGCGGGGATGCCGCTGCCGTCGTCTTCGACGACGATGTTGCGCACGCCACCAGCGGCCAGGCGCAGCGTGATCAGCCGCGCGCCGGCGTCGAGCGCGTTGTCGATGAGTTCGCGCACCACCGACGCCGGCCGTTCGACGACTTCGCCGGCGGCGATCTGGCTCACCAGCGTGTCGGGCAGCTCGCGGATCGGGCGGCGTGGTGAGAGGACAGCGTGCATGTGATTCTGATTGTAGAAGCGACCCTGTCATGCTTGACGGTGGCACAGTCGTTGCACTGGCCGCAGAATCGGGTCAAGACTGTGAACTTCGGGATGGCCTCCCGGGAGCAATTCGGATGATTCCTTTTTTCGCCCAGCTCGTGAGCACGACCGACGAAGACCGGCGCGGCTTCGAGACGCACGCCGTGGTGGTGGCTGCGGTGGCCGACGGCATGTCGGTCGAACGCTACCGCGCGCTGCTGCTGGAGCTGTACCACGTGGTCTGGCACTTCAACCCGGTGTGCGCGGCGGCGGCGAGCCGGCTCGACGACGGCTTCACCGCGGTGCGCTACTTCCTCTACGAACACATGCACGAAGAGTCCGGCCACGAGACCTGGGTGCTCAACGACCTCGACGCCGTCGGCGTGCCGGCCGCGCAGACGCAGGCCCACGCGCCCGGCGCGTTCACGCTGGCGCTGAGCGGCTACAACCACTGGGCGGCGGACCGCCGCCACCCGTGCAGCGTGCTCGGCATGTTGTACGCGCTGGAGGTCATCGCCTCGGTCTACGGCGGGCCGTTTGCATCGGCGATCCGCGAGTCGCTGCTGCTCGACGGCGACCGCGGCGTCTCGTTCATCGCCTCGCATGCGACGATGGACGCACAGCACATGGCCGAGCTGCGCAAGATCCTCAACCAGGTGCACGACGCGGCGGCGCAGGCCGCCATCATCGAGTCGGTGCGCGTCAACTTCCATCACTTCACGCGCATCATCGAAGCGGTATGAGTTCCTCTACATGAATGCGCCGGAGCGTCCGCCGCAGCGTCCACGCGGCGGCATTCCCCAGCTGCTGGGGCGACCGTACAAGACGATACGGCTCGAATGGAGTTCCGACCTCGCGATGCTGCGGGTGCGCACCTGCGTCAAGCCGATCCAGTGCTACAGCCTGGCGGCGATGAGCGAGCTGCAGCAGATGCTGGGCGACATCGACGACAACCCGGGGCTGCTGCGGCACTTCGTGATGACGTCCGACGTGCCGCGTGTCTTCAACTTCGGCGGTGACCTGGCGTTGTTCGTACTGCTGGTGCGCGCCGGCGACATCGACTCGGTGAAGCTCTACGGCCGCATGTGCGTGGACCTGGTCTGGTGGATGGAAAACGCCGCCAGCAAAGGCATCTACACGACGGTGCTGGTGCAGGGCGACACACTCGGCGGCGGCCTCGAATCGGTGCTGCCGTTCCACCGCGTGATCTTCGAACGCAGCGCGCAGGCCGGTTTCCCCGAGGTGCTGTTCAACCTGTTCCCGGGCATGGGCGCCTGGGACTTCACGATCCGCAAGGCCGGTTTCGCGGTGGCCAACGAGATGGTGCTGTCGGGCCGGCTCTACGGCGCCGAAGAGCTGTTCAGCCGGCGGCTCGTCGATGTCGTCGTCGACGACGGCGCCGGCGAGGCCGCGATTGACCGCGCCGTGCGCGAGGTCGACCCGCGCCTGCGCGGCACGCTGGCGGCGCTGCAGGCACAGCGGCTGGCGGCGCCGATCAGGCTGGAAACTCTGCAGGCCATCGTCGACCTCTGGGCCGAAGCCGCGATGCAGCTCACCGACCGCGACCTGCGGCTGATGGAGCGGCTGGCCCGGGCGCAGGCGCGCAAGGCCGGCGGCGCCGACGAAGGTGCTGTCGAGGAAATCAAACGCATGGAGCTGGAAAACGCCTGGGGCGAACGCCGGCTCGGCGCCGACCGCCGCGCCGGCGGCAACGAACGCCGCGGCAGTGTCGGCGACCGGCGCGACCTGTAGAGGCTCAGCTCACAACCACTGCAGCAGCAGCTCGCGCAGCTGGGCGCGCGTGTACGGCTTGGCCAGGTGCGCGTCCATGCCGGCGGCCAGCGACTGCGCCGCGTCTTCGTCGAAGGCGTTGGCGGTGAGCGCGACGATGGGCACGCGCGGCAGGCGCAGCCGCGCTTCGCGTTCACGCACCTGCTGCGTTGCCGCGTAGCCGTCGAGCACCGGCATCTGGATGTCCATCAGCACGAGGTCGAAGCGCTGGCGGTCCAGGTGTTCCAGCGCCTGCGCGCCATGTTCGGCTTCGACGACATCGAGGCCGAAGGACTTCAGCATCTCGACGCCGATCATGCGGTTCACCAGGTTGTCTTCCACCAGCAGCACGGCGCCGGCCAGTGGCACCGTGCTGTCGAGCGGGGCGAAGCCGGAGTCGCCGGCAGACGGCGGCACCGGCACCTTGGCACGCGGCAGGCGCAGCGTGAACTCGAAACGCGTGCCCTTGCCAAGCTCGGTATGAAGTTCGATGCGGCCGCCCATGGTTTCGACGATGCGCTGGCTGATCGCCAGCCCCAGGCCGGTGCCGCCGCGCAGCCGGCTGCGTGTGCCGTCGACCTGGTGAAAGGGCTGGAACACCTGTTCGATGGCCTCGGGCGGGATGCCGATGCCGGTATCTTCGACCTCGAAACAGACGCAGCACTGGCCTTCGGGCGCGGGCAGGGCGGACAGGCGCAGCTTGACGCCACCCCGTTCGGTGAACTTGACGCCGTTGCCGACCAGGTTCAGCAGCACCTGCTTCAGGCGCGGTGCGTCGGCCACCACGGCATCGGCAACGTCGGCGCCGATCTCCAGCGTCACCGTCAGGCCGCGGTTTTCGCCGTTGGCGCGGAACAGCGCCGCCGCCGAGCCGGCCACCGAGTGCAGCGAGATCGGCGTCGCCACCAGCGTCAGCTTGCCGGCTTCGATCTTCGAGTGGTCGAGCACGTCGTTGAGGATGTCCATCAGCGACTCGCCCGAGGCTGCCGCCGTTTTCACGAGCCGGCGCTGGCGCAGGTCGAGCGAGGTCGTGCGCAGCAGGTCGAGCGCCCCCAGCACACCGTTCATCGGTGTTCGGATCTCGTGGCTCATGGTGGCGAGGAACTGCGACTTCGCGAGGTTGGCGGCCTCGGCCGCTTCCTTGGCGCGCTGCAGCGAGGCGTTGGCGGCGTCGGCCTCCAGACCGTGGCGGGTGGCGCGGATGACGGTGTCGCGGAACTCGCGTGTGGCCTTCAGCATCGTGACGCCGAAGATCACCGCCATCACCGCCAGCCCGGTGGACTGCGCACGCTCGGAAAACAGGCTCACGGCGACCAGCGAGCCCAGCTGCATGGCCGTGAGCCAGAGAAACGAGCGCCCGGCGATGGACATGAAAAAGGCCGCCGTGGCGACCGAACCGCAGACGATGACCACGTAGACCGTGGCCGTCGTGCCCACCAGCGAAGGGTAGATGCCCACGGTGGCGACGATCCACATCAGCCCCACCGCGACGGCATTGCCTTCGAGTTCACGCACGATGTCGTGCATCTGCGCCGGCGTCAGCACGTCGCCGTGGCCGTGGCGTTGCGACAGCCGCCAGCGCCACACGGAAACCGCTGCGCCGAGCAGGGCGGTCAGCACGCTGGCGGCGGTGTCGCCCTTGCTCCAGCCCAGCCAGGCTATGAAGCTGACCGCCACCAGCAGCAGCGCGACGCTGCGACCGGAATTGCGCAATGCCACTTGCAGCAGCTCGCGCTGGATAGCGGTTTCGATGTCCGAAGGCACATTCATCAGCTCGGCAGCATAGCGCGGCCTCGCGATAATCCCTATCCATGGACATCGTTGCTGCTCTGATCGACTTCATTCTTCACGTGGATGTGCACCTGACGCAGTTCGTGCAGACCTACGGCGCCTGGGTCTACGCGTTGCTGTTTGCCATCATCTTCGTCGAGACCGGCGTCGTCGTGATGCCCTTCCTGCCGGGCGACTCGCTGCTCTTCGTGGTCGGAGCGCTGTGCGGGCTGGGGCTGATGAACCTGCCGCTGACGCTGCTGCTGCTGGTCGCGGCGGCGGTGCTGGGCAACCAGACCAACTACACGATAGGCCGGCGCATCGGTGCCCGTGTCTTCCAGTGGCAGAACTCGCGCCTGTTCAACAAACGCGCCTTCGACCGCACCCATGCCTTCTATGAAAAGTATGGCGGCTACACGCTGATCGCAGGGCGTTTCATGCCCTTCGTGCGCACCTTCGCGCCCTTCGTCGCCGGTGTCGGCCAGATGACGCGGCGCAAGTTCACGCTGTTCGACGTGAGCGGCGCCGTGCTCTGGGTCGGCAGCGTCACGATCGCCGGCTACCTGTTCGGCAACATCCCGTGGGTGAAGGAGCACCTGAGCCACATCATCTGGACGATGATCCTGCTGCCGGGTGTGCTGGTGCTGTTCGGCGCCTGGAAGGCGCGGCGCGCGGCGCCGCAGCCGGGCTGAAACCTCACAAGCTGCGTTGTCGCGCTAGCGGCGGGTTTTTCGCGAAATAGCGGCGGATGCCGGTGGCCAGCGCCTCAACCAGTTCACGCTGGTAGCCGGTGTCGCGCAGCTTGTCTTCTTCCTCGGGGTTCGAGATGAAGGCGGTCTCGACCAGGATGCTCGGGATGTCAGGCGCCTTCAGCACCGCGAAACCCGCCTGTTCGACGCTGCCCTTGTGCAGCGCGCCGACGCGGCCGATGCGCGACAGCACCTCGCTGCCGAGCTTGAGGCTGTCCTTGATCTGCGCTGTCGTGCTCATGTCGAGCATCGCGCGCAGCACCTGCTGGTCCTTGACACTGGCGACGTTGACGCCGCCCACCAGGTCGGCGGCGTTTTCGCGCTCGGCCATCCAGCGCGCCGCGGTGCTGGACGCGCCTTTGCTCGACAGTGCAAAGACGCTGGCGCCCCGGGCCTCGGGCTTGAAGAAGGCGTCGGCGTGGATCGAGACGAACAGGTCGGCCTGCACCCGCCGCGCCTTGCGCACACGTTCGCCCAGCGGCACGAAGAAGTCGGCGTCGCGTGTCATCATCACGCGCATGCCGGGCACGGCGTTGAGCTTGTCGCGCAACTGCAGCGCCACCGACAGCACCACGTCCTTCTCGCGCAGGCCGCTGGGGCCGATGGCGCCGGGGTCTTCGCCGCCATGGCCGGGGTCGAGCGCGACGATGATCAGCCGGTCGACACGCCGGCGTTCGGCCTCGGTGGGCGGCTCCACCGGCAGCGGCGCCGGGGTCTGCAGCGGCGGCGCCGAGGCTGGCTTCGGTGGCGTTGGTGGCGCTGGCGGCGACTGTGGCGGTACACCGGGTTTATCGACCCGTGCGATCAGTTCGCCCAGGGCGTCCTGCACCGTCTTCGCGGCGCGTTCTTCGGCGGCTTCCTTGTCGCGGATCAGCGCCAGCAACGGGTCGGCCTGCTGCGTCGGGTACAGGTCGAACACCAGCCGGTGCTGGTAGGCCGCCACCGGCGTCAGCGTGAACTGCTGCGGCGCGACGGCCTGCTTCAGGTCGACCACCAGCCGCACCACGCGGGCCTGGAACTGGCCGACCCGCACGCCGGCGATGAAGGGGTCGTCGGCGCGCACCTTGCCGACCAGTTCGCGCAGCTGGGCGTTGAGTTCGAGGCCGTCGATGTCGATCACCAGGCGGTCGGGCAGCTCGGTCATGAAATGGCGCGCGGTCAGCGGGCCGTCGGATTCGATCGTCACACGCGTGTAGTCGGGCGCAGGCCAGACCCGCACGCCGACGATGCCCGCGCCCCAGGCGATCTGCGGCGCGCTCAGCAGCAGGGCCAGCGGGCCCATCGAGCGCAGTGCTTCGCGTCGTTTCATGCCAGCAGCGCGACGCCGCGCGGGGTGAGGGCTTCGACGGTGACTTGGCGGCTGTCGTCGTCCAGCGGTTCCAGCGTCAGCCGCAGGTCGGCCGGCGGCAGCACGGCGGCCGCCTTCTCGGGCCATTCGGCGAGTTTGAGCCCCGGGTCGGCGAAGACATCACGAAAGCCCGCGTCTGCCCATTCGCGTGCATCGTCGAAGCGGTAGAAGTCAAAGTGGGAGATGGCCAGGCCGGGCAAGGCGTATGGCTCAACCACCGCATAGGTGGGGCTCTTGATGCGGCCTTGCACGCCCAAAGCGCGCAGCAGGTGGCGCACGAAGGTGGTCTTGCCCGCGCCGAGTGGGCCGTGCAGTTCGACAAAGGCGTTGTACAGCTGTTCGCTGCGGGCCAGCGTGGTCGCCCATGCGGCGCACGCGGCTTCGTCGGGCCAGTGCAAGATGCGGGTTTCTAGAATCGGTGCATGAGTCAGCAGCATCACTTCGACGGGCAGGCGCTATTAAAGCAGCTGCGAGAGTGGGCGCGTGAGTCCGGATTCTCCCAGATCGGCATTGCCGACGTGGACCTCTCTGCGGCCGAGTCCGGCCTGCTGGCCTGGCTGGCGGCGGGTTTCCACGGCAGCATGGGCTACATGGCCTTGCACGGCACGAAGCGTGCGCGGCCGGCGGAACTGGTGCCGGGCACGGTGCGCGTGCTCACCGCGCGCATGGACTACCTGCCGCGCGACACACCCACCGACTGGCTGGAACGCGAGATGCAGCGCCTGCAGGTGCCGGGTGAAGCGGTGATCTCGGTCTACGCCCGTGGCCGCGACTACCACAAGGTGTTGCGCACGCGGCTGCAGCGGCTGGCCGAACGCCTGGCCGCGGCCGTCGGGCCTTTCGGCCACCGCGTGTTCGCCGACTCGGCGCCGGTGCTCGAAGTGGAGCTGGCGTCGCGCAGCGGCCAGGGCTGGCGCGGCAAACACACACTGGTGCTGCAGCGCGAGGGCGGTTCGATGTTTTTCCTGGGCGAGATCTACATCGACCTGGCCTTGCCGCTGACCGCGCCCGTCAGCGCCCATTGCGGAACCTGCAGCGCCTGCATCGACATCTGCCCGACGCAGGCCATCGTCGCGCCGTACCGGCTGGACGCGCGGCGCTGCATCAGCTACTTGACGATAGAGCACGACGGGCCGATTCCGCACGACCTGCGGCCGCTGCTCGGCAACCGCATCTACGGTTGCGACGACTGCCAGCTCGCCTGCCCCTGGAACAAGTACGCGCAGCGCGCGGTGCTGCCCGACTTCGACGTGCGCGAGGGCCTGGCCGGCAGCACGCTGCTGGCGCTGTGGGCCTGGCACGAAGATGAGTTTTTGCGCCGCACCGAAGGCAGTGTGATGCGCCGCATCGGCTACACCCGCTGGCGGCGCAACCTGGCGGTGGCGCTGGGCAATGCCTTGCATGCCGAAGAAGACGCGGCGACACGCGCCGCGCTGCAGGCGGCGTTCGACAGCGCCGAACCGCTGGTGCAGGAACACATCCGCTGGGCGCTAGAACCCACGCAAGGCTGACAACGCCATCAACGACAGCGGCAGCCCGAGCATGCCGATCAGCGTCGACACCGTCACCAGCCCGGCGACATAACCGCCATGCCCGCCCATGCGCACCGCCAGCACGTAGGCGCTGGAGGCGGTGGGCATCGCAGCGAACGCCACCACCACGGCCTGCTGCGCCGGCGGCATGTCCAGGCCCAGCACCATGCCGATGGCCAGCAGCGGCAGCAGCGCATGGCGGATCACCATCAGCGCGCCGGCCAGCCCCGGGCCTTCGCGCAGCGCGCCGAACTGCAGCCCGGCGCCGACCGCCATCAGCCCGATCGGCAGCGCCGCCGAGCCGATGCGCGACAGCGTCGCCATCGCCATGTCGGGCAGCCGGATGCCCAGCAGGTTGCACAGCAGCCCGGCGCCGGTGGCCAGGATCAGCGGGTTGCGCAGCAGCTGGGCGAGGAAACCGTGGCCGCCATGGCGCGCCAGCGGCCAGACCGCGGCGATGTTGCACAGCGGCACACACAGCGAGACGATCAGGGCCATCCAGGCCAGGCCCTGGGCGCCGGCGATGCGTTCCGACAAGGCCAGCGCCACGTACGAATTGAAACGGAACGCGGTTTGCGCACCCGAGGCGTGCAGGCGCGCGTCGACACCGGGCCCCAGGCGCAGTGCGAAGGCCAGCACGATGCCACACAGCACCACCGCGACGCTGCTGCCGGCCAGCGGCAGCATGCTCACCGGCGACAGCGGGTGGCGCAGGATCGACGTGAACAGCAGCGCCGGAAACAGCACGGTGTAGACCAGGCGTTCGGCACCGTCCCAGACCGAGCGGTTCAGCGGCGTGAAGCGGCAGACGGCAAAACCGCAGAGGATGAGCAGGAAGTCGGGCAACAGCAGCAAGGCGTCGTGCATGGCTGGCAGTGTGCCAGTGTGTTTCGGGCTGTCGTCCTGGTGCCGGCGTCGTGCGTTGTGCAGCCATGAAACATCGCCGCCTGTGGATTGCCGCCATCGCCGCCTGCCTGCTGCCGGTGGCACCCGCATTCAGCGCCGCCCCGGTGCACATCGAAGGCCAGACTTTCGATGCCACCGTGCAGGTGGCCGGTGCCGACCTCCAGCTCAACGGCGTCGGCCTGCGTGCGGTGGCCTGGTTCAAGGGCTACGCCGCCGGCTTGTACTTGCCGGCCAAGGCCGGGACGCCGGCGCAGGTGCTGGCCACCACGGGCCCGAAGCGGCTGCAACTGCGGCTGCTGCAGGACGTGCCGGCGGCCGAGTTCGTCAAGGCCATCGACAAGGGCATCGAACGCAACACCGCGGCCGAACAGCTGCCGGCCCTGAACGAGCGGCGCGGGCAGTTCGACGCCCAGGTGCAGGCGCTGGGCAAGGTGAAGAAGGGTGACATCGTCAACCTCGACTTCGTGCCTGGGCGCGGCATGGTTTTCACGCACAACGGGCAGACACGTGGCGATGTCATCGCCGGCGACGACTTCTACTCGGCGGTACTGCGCATCTTTCTCGGCGAGCATCCGGTCGATGACCGCCTGAAGGCGGGGTTGCTCGGTGGCTGAGGGCCGGCGATCCAGCACAATGCAAGGCGTACAACACCACCCTTCGGAGACTTCCCGCATGAAGAAGAAGACGCTGCAGATCCTGGCCGGCGCGCTGCTCGCTGCGCCCGCCCTGGTGCTGGCCCAGGCCTACCCGAACAAGCCGATCCGGCTGGTGGTGCCGTTTGCGCCGGGCGGCACGACCGACATCGTGGCGCGTGTGGTGTCCGAGAAGATCAACCTGGCGCTGGGCCAGACGATGATCGTCGAGAACAAGGCCGGCGGCGGCGGTTCGGTCGGCGCCAACGAAACCGCCAAGGCCACGCCCGACGGCTACGCCCTGGGCATGGCGACGGTGTCGACGACGGCGGCCAACCCGGCGATCAACCCGAAGATCCCGTACAACCCGCTCACCGACTTCACGCCCATCACCAACATCGCGGCAACGCCGAACGTGATTGCCGTGCACCCCAGCTTCCCGGCGCGCGACTACAAGGGTTTCATGGCCGAGCTGAAGAAGAGCCCGGGCAAGTACAGCTACGCGAGTTCGGGCACCGGCGGCATCGGCCATCTGCAGACCGAGCTGTTCAAGAACCTGGCGGGGGTGTTCATCACCCACATTCCGTACCGCGGCGCGGGCCCGGCGCTGAACGACACGGTGGCCGGCCAGGTGCAGATTATCTTCGACAACCTGCCGTCGGCGCTGCCCTTCATCAAGGACGGCCGGCTGATTCCCATCGTCGTCTCGGCACCGAACCGGCTGGCCGTGCTGCCGAACGTGCCGACCTTCAAGGAAGTCGGCCTGGAGCCGGTGAACCGCATGGCCTACTACGGCATCTACGGCCCAAAGGGCCTGCCGAAAGAGGTGGTCGACAAGATCAACGCCGCGGTCAAGACGACGGTGGCGCTGCCCGACGTGAAGAAGCGCATCGAAGACACCGGCTCGCTGATCATCGCCAACAGCCCGGCCGAGTTCGCGGCGCAGATCCAGGCCGAGTTCGCGGTCTACAAGAAGGTCGTCGAGACCTCGAAGCTCACGCTGGAGTGAACGCGGAGATCGTCGACCGTTTTGTCGACGCGCTCTGGATCGAAGACGGCCTGGCGCCGCTGACGCTGGCCGCCTACCGGCGCGACCTGACGCTGTACGCGGCCTGGTTACAGGGCCGCGACATCGCCGGCAGCAGCGAGGCCGACCTGCTGGGCTACATCGCCGAGCGCCATGCAAACACCCGCGCCACCACGGCGAACCGGCGATTGACGGTGTTCCGGCGGTTCTTCCGCTGGGCGCTGCGCGAGCACCTCGTCGTTGCCGACCCGACGCTGAAGCTGCTCGCGGCGCGCCAGCCGCTGCGGGTGCCCAAGGACTTGAGCGAAAACATGGTCGGGGCCTTGCTCGCCGCGCCCGACGTGGTGCGCCCGCTGGGCCTGCGCGACCGCGCGATGATCGAGCTGATGTACGCCAGCGGCCTGCGCGTCAGCGAACTGGTCGGACTGAAGACCGTGCACCTGGGGCTGAACGAAGGTGTGCTGCGTGTGCTGGGCAAGGGTTCGAAGGAACGCTTGGTGCCTTTCGGCGAAGAAGCCAACGCCTGGCTGCAGCGTTACCTGGCCGAGGCGCGCGTCGTCATCCTGGGCCAGCACAGCAGCGACGCGCTGTTTGTCACCGCCCGCGGCGGCCCGATGACGCGGCAGATGTTCTGGGCCTTGATCAAGCGCCATGCGCAGCAAGCCGGCATCACCGCGCCGCTGTCGCCGCACACACTGCGCCATGCCTTCGCCACGCACCTGCTGAACCACGGCGCCGACCTGCGCGCGGTGCAGATGCTGCTGGGCCATGCGGACATCGGCACGACGACGATCTACACCCACGTGGCGCGGGAACGGCTGCGGCAGTTGCACGCCAGACACCATCCACGCGGTTGAGATTGACGCCGGCATGAAAAAAGCCGGCCCGAGGGCCGGCTTTTGCGTCAAGCCGCAAACGGCTTGGTGGCTCAGAAGTTGTGGCGCAGGCCCACGGCGAACGAGCTGGGGTCGAGCACGGTGCCGCCGGCGCCGGTGGCACCGAAGTAGCTGAGCGTCGAGCCGTTGTCCACCGTGCTGTAGAACGCGTAGACCTTGGTGCGCTTGGACAGGTTGTAGTTGTAGGCCACCGTGTATTGGTTGGCCTTGCTGCCGGACAGCTTGCTCCAGTTGTCGGCGAAGCCCACGTTGACGTGGAACTCCGACGCGCCCATCGCATACATGGCGGCCAGGCGGAACAGGTCGCGGTCGCCAAGCGATTCGGTGTCGCTCTTCTGGTAGTAGCCGCCGAAGGTGAACGCACCCAGTTCGTACAGCGCGCGCGCGGCGAACTGCTTGTCTTCGGTGCCAGCTTGCTGTTCGTAGCCGAAGCCGAGGTGCAGCGCGCCCTTGTCGTAGTTCACGGCGAGGTTGCCCACCTTGTTGGTGGTGGCGCCGCTCTCGGCCGCCGACACGGTGGCTTCCACCGTCACGCCACCGAAATTCGGCGTGGTGTACGAGATGGTGTTGGCGTTCTGGCTCAGGTAGGTGTAGAGCTTGTCTTCCGAGGTGCCGGTGTCATGGTTGTGCATGCCGATCCAGTCTGCCGTCGCGAAGTACGCGGCGCTGGTCAGGCGACCCATGCGGATCGAGCCGAAACCGCCCGACAGGCCAACCCAGGCGTCGCCGCCGTAGAAGGCGCCGGTGACTGTGCCGGTGTCGGCATTGAAGCGGTGCTCGAGGAAGAAGTCGGCCTTCAGACCGCCACCGAGGTCTTCGGTGCCCTTGAAGCCCAGGCGCGAGGCGTTGTTCTGCAGAACCTTCTGCTTGCCATCGACGGCGATGTTTTCCTGGTACTCGGCGCTGGTGTTCAGCCGGCCGTAGACGGTGACGCTGCTTTGAGCGAACGACGCGGTGGCGGCCAGAGCCGAGATCGCGGCAACCATGAAAGTGCGCTGCATGCTTGTTCCTTTGCTGTGAATCCGTGAATACGTTCTCGGTGGGGCTGGTTGCAGCCTTTCCGATGCAGCAGCAAGTCTAAGCGCGGGCCCGTGTAAACCCGCACTCAGACCCGAACTGCCGGCCCGAAATGCTGCATCCGCGCAACAGTTCCAGGGTCCGCTGGCGCTGCCGCAGAATTCGCCACCCATGGATCACACGTTCTTGTCGGCCTTTGTGCTGTTGCTGCTGGTGCTGGACCCCTTCGGCAGCCTGCCGATCTACATCTCGGTACTGCGCGGTGTGGCGCCCGAGCGCCGCCTGCCGGTGGCGCTGCGCGAGGTGGTGATCGCGTTCGGCGTGCTCGCGGTGTTCATGGTGGCGGGGCAGGGTTTCCTGTCGCTGATGCGGCTGTCCGAGCGTTCGCTCGAAGTCGCGGGCGGCGTCATCCTGCTGATCATCTCGGTGCGCATGATCTTCGCCTCGGGCGGCGAGATCTACGCTGCCGAGGGCAGCGGCCGCGAACCCTTCATCTTTCCGCTGGCCGTACCGCTGCTGGCCGGGCCGTCGGCCATGGCCACGGTGCTGCTGCTGGCGTCGCGCCAGCCCGAGAAGATGCTGTCGTGGTTCGGCGCGCTGACGGCGGCGATGCTGGTCTCGGGCGCGGTGCTGCTGTCGGCCGACCGGCTGCGCAAGCTGCTGGGCTCGTCGATGGTGGCGGCGATCGAGAAGCTGATGGGCCTGGTGCTCACCGCCGTGGCGGTGGAGATGATCCTGGCCGGGCTGAAGCGTTACTTCTTCGAAAACTGATCAGCGTCCGCGCAGATGGGCCGGCGCTTCCAGGCGTTTGGCCAGCAGCGACAGCACCAGCGTCAGCACCAGGTACATCGCCGAGATGGCGAGATACGGCTCCCAGTAGCGTGAATAGGCGCCGGCCACCGTGCGTGCCGCCAGCGCCAGCTCGGCCAGCCCGATGGCACTGACCAGCGACGAGTCCTTGATCAGCGTCACGCCTTCGTTCACCAGCGCCGGCACCATGCGGCGAAAGGCCTGCGGCAGGATGACGAAGCGCATCGCCTGCACATGGGTGAGGCCGACGCTGTAGGCGGCCTGGGTCTGGCCCCGGTGGATGCTCAGGATGCCGGCGCGGAAGATCTCGCTGATGTAGGCGCCGGCGTTCAGGCTCAGCGCGACGCAGCCCGAGAGGAACGCACCATGTTCCTGGCGGAAGGTGCGCGCGGCCTCGCCCGAGACGAGCATGCCGCCGTCGGGGTGCACCAGCGCCGGCATCAGCGCAAAGTGCACGAGCAGAATCTGCACGAACAGCGGCGTGCCGCGGAAGAAGGTCACGTAGGCCAGCGTGACGCCGCGTGCGATCTTCAGCAGCCAGATCGCAGCGTTGGTCTTGGGCTGCGGCGCGTCGGCCGAGCTGCTGATGAGGCCGAAGAAGACACCGAGCACGAGCCCGGCGCCGATGGCCACCAGCGTCAGCTGGATGGTCATCAGCAGGCCGCTGGCGAACAGCGGCCCGTAGCCGGCGAGGATCTCCCAACGCAGACCCATCGCCGTTGCTCCTGTTTACTTGGAAGCTGCCGGGGCCGGGGCGTCTGCAGCCTTGGCCGGCGCTGCGCCGAAGTACTTGGTGAAGATCTGGTCGTAGCTGCCGTCGGCCTTGATGTCGGCCAGGCCCTTGTTCAGCTTGGCCAGCAGTTCGCTGTTGCCCTTCTTCACGGCGATGCCGTATTGCTCGGGCACGAACTCCTTGTCGGTGACGGTCTTGAACTTGCCGCCCGGGTTGTTCGCCACGTAGTGGATGACGACGCCGTTGTCGGCAACGACGGCATCGACGCCGCCGGCTTCCAGTTCCTTCAGCGCCAGCGGCGTGCTTTCGAAGCGCTTGATGCTGGTGTTGGTCTTGCCGAGCAGCTTGCTCACGGCTTCGTCGCCGGTGGTGCCGGTCTGCACGCCGACCTTGAGCTTCTTCAGGTCGGCGAACTTCGCGACCTTGCTGGTTTCCTTCACCGCGATCAGCTGCACCGCATCGAAGTAGGGGCCGGCGAAGTCCATCGTGCCCTTGCGTTCGTCGGTGATCGTCACCGCCGAGACCACCATGTCGCGGTCGCCCTGGCCGAGCGCGTTGAAGATGCCTTCCCACGGCGTGTTGACGAACTTCACTTCGATGCCGGCCTTCTTCGCGATGGCGGCGACGACGTCGATGTCGAAGCCGACGATCTCGCCCTTTTCGTTCTGGCTCTCGAAAGGTGCATAGGCGGCATCGGTGCCGACGACGTAGACCTTGGCCGGCGCGGGTGCGGGTGCCGACGCCACGGGGGCCGGCGCAGGCGCCTCTTCCTTCTTGCCGCAGGCGGCGAGCACCAGGCCGACGGCCACGAGAGCCGCCGTCTGCAGGAAACGACGGGTGGAAAGCTGGGTCATGTTGGACTCGGAAAAAATAAGGTGGGCGCAGTGTAATCGTGACAACTTGCCGCGCCAGCCCCGGCACGCAAGATACGCGCCCGGGGTTTTCCGCATGTCGTGCGTGTGCCTCAGGGCCGGCGCGCGATGTGCGCGGGCAGCTTGCGCCAGGGCAGGTCGGCCGGGTCGGCGGCCATCGGGCCTGGCGCCTGCGCCACCAGGATCTGCGCTGCGATTGGCGCAAACGCAGCGCGGAAATGCACCGAACTCTTGTTCACCAGCAGCTTCATCGCCACCGGGTCGACACCGAGAAAGCGGTAGAGGTCCAAGTCCAGCATCTGCGTCTTGCCGGTGGTGACGAGCACGCGCACACCGTCGATCTGCAGGCAGGCGCTGGGGCCCAGCGTGGCGGTGTTGCCGGCCGTCATCGGCCCATGCAGTGGCACGACGCCGTCGCTGAGCGCGGTGACGGTGAAGCGGCCGGCCACCGGCGCGTCGGTCGGTGTGCCGTCGAAACTGCGCACGCTGCGGCCGAGCTGCAACTCGACCGTCGCACCGACGCCGGCGGCATGCGCAGCCGCTGCCGCGGCGGGGTCGTGCAGCAGACCCAGCGCGACACCACCGGGGAAACGCCGGCCGGCGCCGGCATTGAGCAGCGCGTGCAGCATGCCGGTGGTGTTGGCGTCGCCACCGGCGCCGGGGTTGTCTTGCGTGTCGGCGATGACGATGGGCTTCTTTGCGGTGACGGCCAAGGCCAGAGCCTTCGAGACCGCCGTGGCCGGCGACAGCAGCGCCAGCGCCCAGTCGGCACGTTGCGCCACGGCGTTGGCGGCCAGCGCTTGCACGTTGGCGGCGACAGTGTCGGCATCGCGGCCATGGCCGAAGACGACGGGGCCGCATTCGTCGAAGTCCGCAGCCGGGAAGCCCATCGCAAAACTGAGGTGCACACCGCTTTGCAGCTCCAGCATCGTCAGGTCGTGGAACAGGCCCTCGGCCGGTTCCATCAACGTGCACTGTGCGTTCAGCGGCAGCAGAAAGGGCAGACGTTCGTGGTGCGTGGCGAAGGTCTCGCCGCTGAGCAGCAGCGACAGCAGCCCGGCAGCGCGAGCGCCGGTTTCTGCCATGTCGACATGCGGATAGGTGCGGAAGGCCGTCATCGCGCTGGCGTGGCGCAGCATGCGTTCGGTGACGTTGGCATGCAGGTCGAGGCTGGCGACGATGGGCATCGCCGGCCCCACCACCTGGCGCAAGCGCGCCAGCAGTTCCCCTTCGGCATCGTCGACATGTTCGGCAACGGCTGCACCATGCAGGTCCAGGTAGACGCCGTCGAAGCCACCGCGCGCTGCGTCGTTCAGCAATACCGATGTGATGCGTTCGAAAGCGTCTTGCGTGACATGGGCGGACGGCGTCGCCGCGGCCCAGATCGACGGCACGAGCTGCCAGCCGCGTTCTTGCGCGTCGCGGATGAAACCACCCATCGGCAGTGAGGTCGGGCCCATGCGAGCTAGCATCGCTGCACCGTGTGTGCTGGCCGGGTAGCCGGCACCCGACTGGAACGCCGCCCAGTCGGCCTTCGACGGCGCGAAGGTATTGGTTTCGTGCTGGAAGCCGGCGACGAGGATGTGCATCAGGGTTTCGACTCCAAGGCAGCGATCTCGGCGTCGCTGAAGCCGGCAGCGCGGCGCGCCCCGTGGTTGAAGGGCGGCCGCAGGCGCGGTGCGCCATGGCGTTCGGTGAGCACGGCGTAGTGCGCGACGGGCTCGAGGCCATCGCGCGCGCAGAGCCAGGCGTACCAGCGGTTGCCGATGGCGACATGGCCGATCTCGTCGCGCAGGATGATGTCGAGGATGGCCACCGCACGGGCATCGCCGGCCTTCGCCAGCCGCGCCTGCATCGGCGGCGTCGCGTCGAGCCCACGTGCTTCCAGTGTGCGCGGCACCAGCGCCATGCGCGCGGTGATGTCGCCTGCCGTTCGCTCGGTCATCGCCCACAGGCCGTCGTGCGCGTCGTGCTCGCCATAGGTGCAGCCCAGCGTCAGCAGATGTTCGGCCAGCAGCGTGAAGTGCAGGGCTTCTTCTGCCGCTACCTGCAGCCAGTCGCGGTAGAAGGCCTCAGGCATGGCGGAGAAACGCCAGATCGCGTCGAGCGCCAGGTTGATGGCGTTGAACTCGATGTGGGTCACCGCGTGCAGCAGCGCGGCGCGGCCTTCGCGGGTGAACGGCGAACGCTGCGGCACCTCTTTCGGCGGCACCAGCCGCGGCCGCGCGGGGCGGCCGGGCAGGGCGGGCGGCGTGGCCAGCACAGCGGCAGTGTCCAGTGCCGGCGGCGCCGTCCACAAGGCGCGTGCTGCCGCGGCCTTCTCCGCCGGGTCACACAGGCACAAGGCCCTCAATGCCTGTTCACGCAGCTCCATTCGTAGAATTATCGACTCCCGCAGCGAACGACAAGGACCAACCTCCGTGGCCATCTACCAACTCGGCGACGCCGTGCCCCGCATCCACCCCAGCGCCTGGGTGGCAGAGAACGCCAGCGTGATCGGCCGTGTCGAGCTGCAAGAAGGCGCGAGCATCTGGTACGGCGTCACGATCCGCGGCGACAACGACTGGATGGTCGTCGGAAAGAACAGCAACATCCAGGACGGCAGCGTGCTGCACACCGATGCCGGCGTGCCGTTTGTCATCGGCGAAGGCGTGACCGTGGGCCACCAGGTCATGCTGCACGGCTGCACGGTGGGCGACCACACGCTGGTCGGCATCCAGTCGGTGCTGCTGAACCACTGCAAGATCGGCAAGCACAGCATCGTCGGCGCCGGCTCGCTGGTCACCGAAGGCAAGGAGTTCCCCGACGGCGCGCTGATCGTCGGCCGCCCGGCCAAGGTGGTGCGCATGCTGACGCCCGAAGAGATCGAACGCCTGAAGGGCATGGCCGCGCACTACGTCGCGAACGCGCAGCGCCACCGCAGCGAACTGCAGCGGGTCGGCTGATGTCCGAACTGCACAAGTTCATCTTCGAAGGCCTGCCGGTGCGCGGCATGCTGGTCCGTCTGACCGACAGCTGGCGCGAGGTGCTGCGCCGCCGCGAAGCGCTGGGCCCGCACCCGGCGCCGGTGCGGGTGCTGCTCGGCGAGATGGCAGCGGCCGGTGTGCTGATGCAGGCCAACATCAAGTTCAACGGCGCGCTCGTGCTGCAGATCTTCGGCGACGGCCCGGTGAAGCTGGCGGTGGCCGAGATCCAGCCCGAGTTGACGTTCCGCACCACCGCCAAGGTGGTGGGCGAGGTGGGCGCCGGCGCCATGCTCGAAGCGCTGTTGAACGTCGGCGGCCAGGGCCGCTGCGCGATCACGCTCGACCCGCAGGGCCGCCAGCCGGGCCAGCAGCCCTACCAGGGTGTGGTGCCGCTGCATGGCGACAAGAAAGAGCCATTGCAGCAGGTGTCGCAGGTGCTCGAACACTACATGCTGCAGAGCGAGCAGCTCGACACCCGCCTGGTGCTGGCAGCCAACGACGAGGTCGCGGCTGGGCTGCTGATCCAGCGCCTGCCGGTCGAAGGTGCAGGCAACCTGGGTGGCCGCAAGAACGAAGACGACATCGGCCTCAGCGAAGCCTTCAACCGCATCGCGCTGCTGGCCGCCACGCTGACGCGCGACGAACTGCTGGCGCTGGAGCCGCAGCAGATCTTGCACCGGCTGTTCTGGGAAGAGACGCTGCGTGTCTTCGAGCCCGATCACCCGCGTTTCGCCTGCACCTGCTCGCGCGAGCGGGTGCAGAACATGCTGCGCGGTCTGGGCCGCGAAGAAAGCGACGGGCTGATCGCCGAACGCGGCGAGGTCGAGGTGGGCTGCGAGTTCTGCGGCCTGCAGTACCGCTTCGACGCTGTCGATGTCGGCGAGCTGTTCACGCCGGTGCGCGACCAGCCGCCGGGTTCGGCGGCGGTGCAGTGACGGCCTTGCCGTCGGCCAGCATCGCGCGCAGGTGGTCGATCTTCTCGTGCAGCAGCAGGATTTCGAGCTCGGCCTTGAGGTTGACCTCGTAGTCGTGTTCGGCCGAGAGGCGGTCTTTCTCGGACTGCCGGTTCTGCGACATCAGGATGATTGGCGCCTGGATCGCCGCCAGCATCGACAGGAACAGGTTGAGCAGGATGTACGGGTAGGGATCGAACGTGGCGCCGACGCGGGCCAGCAGCACGGCGTTGAGCCCGACCCAGCCCAGCATCGTCGCGGCGAAGAGGCCGACGAAGGTCCACGAACCGCCGAACGACGCTACGGCATCGGCCGCACGCTGGCCGCGCGAGGGTGCTTCGGTGCCGGTGTCGCGGGCCAGGTTGCGCGCGATGTGGGTCCGGCTCGCCACATGTTTGGCGACCCTGCGTGTGCTGGCGTCCAGCGCTTCGTAGGACACACCCAGGAATTTCGAGGCGATGTCGTCGAGCTTGTGCATGCAGGCATGCTACGCCGGCAAGGCCAACTGCTAACGCGCTGGCCTGGCCGCCTGCAGCAGATGTTCGCACGCCGGGTCGTCGCAGAACTCGCAGCTCCACGGTCGGTCATCGGCGTTGCGCGCGGCGAGCCGGCTGAAGAGCCCGCGGCGCGGCGCCGGTAGGGTGCGCAGCAGCGGCGCCAGCGCATCGAGTGCGTTGTCGACACGGTTCTCGCCGCTGCCCGAGACCAGCGACCAGCGCACGCCATGGTCCATCAGCAGGCCGCGGATCAGCGTGTCGATGGGTGCGCGCACCTGTGGGCCGTCGCGCTGCAGGCCGTCGGCCACCCAGGGTATGTCCAGCGCGGTCAGCAGCGTCAGCGCGCAGCGGCGCTGCCAGGCCATCGCGTCGGCGACCAGGCTGTCGTCGGCGAAGAGCTTCTTGCTGTAGACCGCAATCATCAGCGGCGTTGTGTCGGCCAGCACCACGGCATGGCTGGTCGCTGCGGCCTCGATGGCGTCGCGCTGCTGCGCCGCGATGCCGGCCTGTTCTTCGGGGCGGGGTGTGCGGCCCATGTCATCGCACCACAACCGCAGTTGTTCCGGCACCCAGGCGGCGCTCAGGCCGGTTTCGGCGGCGATGCGCTCGGCCAGCGCCATGGCCAGTGCTGTCTTGCCGGTGCTTTCGGCGCCGACGATGGCGATGACGATGGGCTCAGTCACGGGCGAGCCTGCGCCAGGCACGCCAGCCCGCCAGCGCCAGCGCCGTGAACAAGGCGTACAGCAGCACGGTGAGCCACAGGCCCTTGACGGCAAAGAGGCCAACGCTGACGACGTTCACCGCCACCCACACAGGCCAGTTCTCGATGCGTTTGCGCGCCAGCAGCAAGGTGCCCGTGATGCTGGCCACCGTGGGCAGCGCGTCGAGCCAAGGCACGTCGCTGTTGGTGAAACTCTTCAGCGCCAGCGCCAGCAGCGGCCAGGCCGCGGCCGTTGCCAGCGCGCAGGCCAGACGTTGCCGCGTGGTGAGCCTGCCGACCTGCAGCGCCGCGCCATCGGCGCCGGTGCCGCGCAGCCATTGCCACCAGCCCCAGGCCGCCATTGCGACGAAGAAGAACTGCAGCGCGGCTTCGCCATAGAGTTTGCTGTCGGCGAACAGCAGCGCATACAGCAGCGATGACGCGATCGCCAGCGGCCAGCCGGTCGGGTTCACGCGCAGGTTGCACAGCACCATCCAGACCGACAGCACGAAGGCCACGATCTCCAGCCAGGTGACGGGGCTGCCCCAGAGCGTGAAGGCAGCGGCGAGCAGCGGCTGGGCCGCGAGAAGCAAGGTCTCGAGCACGGATCGGGGATGTGATCAGGGACGTGGCGTGACCTGGACGAGGATCTCGTCGGGTCGGACCATGCCGAGCTCGCTGCGTGCTTTTTCCTCGACCATCTCCAGGCCTTCCTTCAGGTCGCTCACTTCGGCGGCCAGGCGTGCATTGCGGGTGCGTGCACCGTCGTTGCTGGTGCGTTGTGCGTCGAGCAGCGAACGCAGCCCCATCACCTGGGGCAGGCTGCCGCGGCCGAGCCACAGGTCGGCCTGCACTGCAGCAAGCAGCACCGCCAGCACGACCGTGACCCAGCGCAAGCAACTACCTCAGGTTGTAGAAAGCGCCGCGGCCCGGGTAGCTGGCGATGTCGCCGAGGTCTTCTTCGATGCGCAGCAGCTGGTTGTACTTGGCGATGCGGTCGCTGCGGCTCATCGAGCCGGTCTTGATCTGGCCGGCGTTGGTGCCCACCGCGATGTCGGCGATGGTGCTGTCTTCGGTCTCGCCGCTGCGGTGGCTGATGACGTTGGTCCAGCCGGCGCGTTTGGCCATCTCGATCGCCGAGAAGGTTTCGCTGAGTGTGCCGATCTGGTTGATCTTGATCAGGATCGAGTTCGCCACGCCTTCCTTGATGCCGCGCTCCAGGATCTTGGTGTTGGTGACGAAGAGGTCGTCGCCCACCAGCTGCACCTTCTTGCCCAGGCGGTCGGCCAGGACCTTCCAGCCCGCCCAGTCGCCTTCGTGCATGCCGTCTTCGATGCTGATGATCGGGTACTTGTCGCACCAGGTCGCCAGCATGTCGGTCCACTCGCCGGCGCTGAGCTGCAGGCCTTCGCCTTCCAGGTGGTACTTGCCCTCTTTGTAGAACTCGCTGGCAGCGCAGTCCAGGCCGATCGCGATCTGTTCGCCTGCCGTGTAGCCGGCCTTGTCGATGGCTTCTAGGATCATCTGGATCGCCGCTTCGTGGCTGGCGAGGTTGGGCGCAAAACCGCCTTCGTCGCCGACGGCGGTGGTCATGCCCTTGGCGTCGATGATCTTCTTCAGCGCGTGGAATACCTCGGCGCCGTAGCGCACCGCTTCGCGGAAGGTCGGCGCGCCGACCGGGATGATCATCAGCTCCTGCAGATCGAGGTTGTTGTTGGCGTGGGCACCGCCGTTGATGACGTTCATCATCGGCACCGGCAGGCTCATGCGGCCCATGCCGCCGAAGTAGCGGTACAGCGGCAGGCCGCTTTCTTCGGCTGCGGCGCGCGCCACCGCCATGCTGACGGCCAGCGTCGCATTGGCGCCGAGGCGGCTCTTGTTCTCGGTGCCGTCCAGGTCGATCAGCGTCTTGTCGAGAAAGGCTTGTTCTGAAGCATCGAGGCCCAGCACCGATTCGCTGATCTCGGTGTTGATGTGCTCCACCGCGCGCAACACGCCCTTGCCGCCGTAGCGGCCCTTGTCGCCGTCGCGCAGCTCGATGGCTTCGCGGCTGCCGGTGCTGGCGCCCGACGGTACCGCGGCGCGGCCCATGGTGCCGCTTTCGAGCAGCACGTCGCATTCGACGGTGGGGTTGCCGCGGCTGTCCAGGATTTCCCGGCCGACGATGTCGACGATGGCACTCATTGTTTTCCTTGGTTGGAACTGAAAAGTCAGACGGGGGCGGCGACGCCTTCGACCAGCACCATGTTGAAGCAGGCCGTTGCGCCCTGGCGCAACGCGCGGGCCGCCACGTAGCCGGGGCTGTCGTACATGGCCCGGGCGGTCTCGAAATCGGGGTAGCTCAGCACCGTCAGGCGCGGCGGCTGCCAGTCGCCTTCCAGCACCTCCACGCGGCCACCGCGCACGAGGTACTCGCCGCCGAAGGACTTCACCACTTCGGGCGCGGCGGCCATATAGCGCTTGAAGGTTTCGGGGTCGGTGATGTTGGATTCGACGATCAGGTAAGCCACGGGCATCGCGCGTCCTTCAGCAAGAGAAGTCGTTCTCAAGCAGCGGCTGGGCCTTGATCACCCGGTCCAGCGCCAGCAACTGCTCAAGCAGCGCCTTCATGTGTTTCAAGGGCACGGCGTTCGGGCCGTCGCTCATCGCGTTGGCCGGGTCGGGGTGCGTTTCCATGAAGACACCCGCCACACCGACGGCGATGGCGGCACGCGCCAGCACCGGCACGAACTCGCGCTGGCCGCCGCTGCTGGTGCCCTGGCCGCCAGGCAGCTGCACGCTGTGGGTGGCGTCGAAGACCACCGGTGCGCCGGTCTCGCGCATGATCGCCAAGCTGCGCATGTCGCTGACGAGGTTGTTGTAGCCGAAGCTGACGCCGCGTTCGCAGGCCATGAAGTTGTCTTCGGGCAAGCCCTTCGCGCGTGCTGCGGCGCGGGCTTTGTCGATGACGTTTTTCATGTCGTGCGGCGCCAGGAACTGCCCTTTCTTGATGTTCACCGGCTTGCCGCTTTGCGCGACGGCGTGGATGAAATCGGTCTGGCGCGACAGGAAGGCCGGTGTCTGCAACACGTCGACGACGGCAGCGACCGCGGCGATTTCGTTCTCGCTGTGCACGTCGGTCAGGATCGGCACCTTCAGTTCGCGCTTCACCTTGGCCAGGATCTCCAGACCCTTCTCCATGCCCGGGCCGCGGAAGCTGGTGCCACTGCTGCGGTTGGCCTTGTCGTAGCTGCTCTTGAAGATGAAGGGAATGCCGAGCGCCGAGGTGATTTCCTTCAGCCGCCCGGCCACGTCCATCTGCAGCTGTTCGCTTTCGACGACACAGGGGCCCGCGATCAGAAAAAACGGCTTGTCGAGGCCGACGTCGAAACCGCAGAGTTTCATGCTGCCACCTTGACCTGTTCGTTGCGCCGCACCTGGTGGTCCAGCGCCGCCTTCACATAGCTGGAGAACAGCGGGTGGCCGCCCCAGGGTGTGCTCTTGAATTCGGGGTGGAACTGCACGCCCATGAACCAGGGGTGCACGTCCTGCGGCAGTTCGACGATCTCGGTCAGCTGTTCACGCTGCGTCAGCGCGCTGATCACCAGCCCGGCCTGCTGCAGCTGATCGAGGAAGTTGACGTTGGCCTCATACCGGTGGCGGTGCCGTTCGGTCACCACCGGGCCGTAGATCTGGTGCGCCAGCGTGCCGGGTTTGACGTCGCTGCTTTGCGCGCCCAGGCGCATCGTGCCGCCGAGGTCGGACGTGGCGCTGCGCTTCTGGATGCTGCCGTCGCGGTCTTGCCACTCTTCGATCAGCGCGATCACCGGGTGCTTCGAATCGGGCTCGAACTCGGTGCTGTTGGCATCAGTCAGGCCGGCGACATGGCGCGCGTATTCGATGGTGGCGACCTGCATGCCCAGGCAGATACCGAGGTAGGGCACAGCATGTTCACGCGCGTACTGCGCGGCGACGATCTTGCCTTCGATGCCCCGTTTGCCGAAACCGCCGGGCACCAGGATGGCGTCGAACTTCGCGAGCTGCGACGCGGTCTGCTCGGTCAGCGATTCGGCATCGACATACTCGATCTCGACCTTGGCATGGTTGTGGATGCCGGCGTGGCGCAGCGCCTCGTTGAGCGACTTGTACGAATCCGACAGGTCGGTGTACTTGCCGCACATCGCGATCTTCACCGCATGCTGCGGGTGTTCGACCTCGGCCACCAGCATGTCCCAGCGCTTCAGGTCGGCGGGGCGGGTCAGCAATTGCAGCTTCATGCAGATCAGCTCGTCCAGGCCTTGTTCGTGCAGCAGGCGCGGCACCTTGTAGATGGTGTCCACATCCCACATGCTGATCACGCCATGCGGCTGCACGTTGGTGAAGAGGCTGATCTTCTCGCGCTCCTCGTCGGGCACGGCGCGGTCGGCGCGGCACAGCAGCACGTCGGGCTGGATGCCGATCTCGCGCATCTTCTGCACCGTGTGCTGGGTCGGCTTGGTCTTCAGTTCGCCAGCGGCGGCGATGTAGGGCACGTAGGTCAGGTGCACAAACGCGCTGTTGTTGGCGCCCAGCTTCAGGCTCATCTGGCGCACGGCTTCCAGAAACGGCAGGCTCTCGATGTCGCCCACCGTGCCGCCGATCTCGACGATGGCCACGTCGACATCGACCGCACCGCGTTTGACGAATTCCTGGATCTCGTTGGTGACGTGCGGGATCACCTGCACCGTCTTGCCGAGGTAGTCGCCGCGGCGTTCCCTCTCGAGCACGGTTTTGTAAATCTGGCCGGCGGTGAAGTTGTTGGTCTTCTTCATGCGCGTCGTGATGAAGCGCTCGTAGTGGCCGAGGTCGAGGTCGGTTTCGGCGCCGTCGTCGGTGACGAAGACCTCACCGTGCTGGAACGGGCTCATCGTGCCCGGGTCCACGTTGAGGTAGGGGTCCAGCTTGATGAGGGTGACCTTGAGGCCGCGCGATTCGAGGATCGCTGCGAGTGAGGCCGCCGCGATGCCCTTGCCGAGAGAGGACACCACACCGCCGGTGACGAAGACGAACTTGGTCATGTCGTGAGGCACCCGCGTTTTTGCGTGTGCCCAGGTGGTAAACAGCGATTATATCGACGGGGTCGGTACCCCTTTCGGCCCGCAGCCGGTCTCCGGGAAAGTTCGGGTAGAAATAGAACGACCGTTCGCATCACAGTTCGCCACCCTGCCCAACCACGAGGCGGAGGAGGAGACGCGCATGCAACGGAGCTTTCGCTGGGCGCTGGGCGCCCTGGTGGTTGGCGCGGGCCTGCTGGCCGCCGCGGCCCAGGCCACCAACTACACGCTGTGGATCAACGGCCGCAGCAACAACGCCCAGGTCGGCAACACGGCCGACTTCGGCTACTGGGGCCCGGCCGCCACGGCGGCCGGCGTCAACAAGAAGGCCGTCAACTGGGACGGCTACAACCACATCAGCACCACCAATGCCGGCATCCGCGACGCGCTGGACTGCTACTGCACCGGCACGAACTGGTGTTACGTGGCGGCGCACTCGGCCGGCAACCTGCAGATCGGCTATGCCCTCTCGCTCTACGGCACGAGCACACGCAACAAGAAGAATGCCGTGCCCGGCAGCAGCGGCCAGTGCGGCAACAGCGGCGGCACGCAGGCAGGCTGGAACATCAAGTGGGTCGACGTGGCCGCCGGCGCCGGCGGCGGCTCGGAGCTGGCAGACGCCGGTGACTGGGCGCTGAGCGAGCCACTGGTGAGCGATCTGAAAACGAGCACGGCGCGGGCGCTCTACAACCACAACACCACCGCGGGCGTCACGTTCTACATGTACACCGGCGCCAAGGGCACGCTGTATTCGGGCCTGTTACCCGGCCAGGACGATGAGGTCGTGGCCTACCACAGCAGCGGCGGCGTCTCGGGCTCAAGCGGCGGCTCATGGTGCAACCCGTCGGACTGGTTCTGCAACGACCTGACGCTGGGCACCGCCGCCAACGAAGGCGGGCGTGCGAAGTGGAGCTACCACTCGGTTGCCTTCCGCGACAACAGCGAGAGCTACAACCACTACACGAACGGCGCCTGGGGCGGTGTGGTTTCGCTGGTGCGCACCGACATGGCGAACAACGCCAAATGAAGCGACAGCGCGGCCGGGCGCTGGGCCCCGTTCTGGCCGCGTTGGCGCTGGCCGGGGCGGTGGCCTGGTGGCTGGCCGCGCCCGCGCCGCCGCTGGCCCCCGAGCCACCGGCCCGGCCCGCCGGCGCCCTGCTGGTGAGCACCGCGCAGGCCGCATTGCCGGCCAGCACGCCGCTGCCGGCGGCCGCGGGCCTGAGCGCGGCTCAACGGCTGGAACAGCAGGCCGCGTGGCGCCAGCGGCTCGAGCGGGCGCAGGCGGCGCTGGCCAACTTCCAGCAGGCCGCACGCTACCCGAACGACTCGCGGCCCATCGACGAACAGCCCGACCAGATCCGGCCGTTCGCCCCGATCGCCGAAGACCGCCCGCTGCGCGCGCCGGGCGGCAGCGTCGCCGCCGGCATGCGGCTGCGCACGACGCAGGAGCGCATCTTTCTCGCCGGGCCTGAGAGTGCCCGCGTCACCGTCGCGCTGGTCGACGAACAAGGCCGCACGTTGCCGCTGCGGGTGACACGCGCCGTGTTGCACGAAGTGACCGAACCCGGCCGCACGGCACGCACGAACGAGGTTCCGGTGGCGGTGAACGACGCCGGCACGGCTGGCGACGTGCAAGCCGGCGACGGCGTGTACAGCGCGCTGCTGCAGCCAGCGGCGCAGGGTTTTGCCGACTTCGCCGGCACCGTGCGGCTGGACCTGCATCTGGAACACGCAGGCCAGCCGGGTTTCATCTTCTTCGACCTCGTCTACAGCCCCGAGCAGGCGGCGGTGTGGCTGCCCGGCGTGCGCGACGCGGTGGTCGACGGCGGCCTGCAGTTCAGGCTGCAGGCCGAGGTGCGCATCGCCGGCCGCTATGTCGTCTCGGCACGGGTCGACGACGCGGCAGGCACGCCGGTGGCGCTGGCGCTGTTCAACGCCGAACTCGGCCGCGGCACGCAGGCCGTGACGCTGCCGGTGGCGGGGCGGCTGCTGCACGACAAACAGCCGGCGTTCCCGCTGCGGCTGCGCGATGTCGAGGCGTTCCTGCTCAAACCCGATGCCTTCCCCGACCGCGTGATGCTGCCGCGGCTGGCTGGCGTGGTGCACAGCTCGGCGCTCTACGCGCTCGACCGGTTTTCGAACGCCGAGCCGGCCAGCGAACAGCGCGACCGTTACCTCGCCGAGTTGAGCAAGGACGTGCGCGAAGCACAAACGCAGTTGCAGCAGCTCGGGCCGTAAGCCTGCGCTGAGATAGACTCCGCCCCGCTTGCAACAGGTGCCTGCCGCTCCGCTCGGGGGGGTGGGTTCAACGGGAAGCCGGTGCACGAAGGTCGTCAAGACCCTTCGTCATTCCGGCGCTGCCCCCGCAACGGTCAGCGAGGAGCCTCCAGCATCGCAGCCACTGGTTCGAGAGAACTGGGAAGGCGCTGCAGGCTTCGGTGTCGTCATCACAACACGGCACCGGCACTCGCAAGCCCGGATACCGGCCTGATGCTTGGGAAGCCGGCGTTGCGGTGGGCAACGCGTGGGCGGTTGCATGGCTTGTTGGCCCGTGCAGCCGCGCTGCGCGTTGTGCCGATCGCGACCCGGTGTCGTCGAACACTGGACCGCACGGGGCGTGCGGCTGGAGGTCTTCTTGGTTTCCTTCTCTCTGAGCCGCATCGCGCAAGCAGTGGCATTCCTTTCCCTCGTCACTGTCTCGTCGCTGCAGGCACAGACCATCGTCATCACCGGCACCCGTGAGCCGCTGGCGCCCGAACGGCTGGCCGCCGATGTCGTGGTGATCGACAGCGCCACCATCCGCGCGTCGAGCGCCGATTCGCTGGGCGAGCTGCTGCGCCGCGAAGCCGGCGTGCAGCTGTCGCGCAATGGCGGCCCCGGCCACAGCAGCGGCATCTTCATCCGCGGTGCCTTCGCCGGCCAGACGGTGCTGCTGATCGACGGCGTGCGTGTCGGCTCGGCCACGCTGGGCCAGCCGTCGCTGGACGGCCTGGCGTTGTCGCAGATCGAGCGCGTCGAAGTGCTGCGCGGCCCCGGCTCCAGCCTTTACGGCGCCGACGCCATCGGCGGCGTGGTGCAGGTGTTCACCAAGCGCGGCGAGGCCGGCACGTCGTTCGATGCCGCGGCGGCCGTCGGCGGCTACGGCAGCGTGCAGGCATCGGCCGGCGTGCGCAGCACGGTGGGTGCGTGGGACATGGCTGCGGCGCTGTCGCACGAAAAGAGCGACGGCGTCTCGACGTTGCGGCCCAACGACCAGTTCGGCAACTACAACCCCGACCGCGACGGCTACAAGCTCGACTCGGCACAGGCGCAGATCGGTTTCCGGCCCGCGCCGGGCCACCGCATCGGGCTGGTGCTGCTGAGCAGCAAGCTCAATTCGCAGTACGACGCCAGCGAGTTCCTGCCGCCGACGTTCGCGCAGGACAACACCCCCGACTTCCGCGACCGCCTGCGCACCGAAGTCGGCGCACTCGACTGGCGCGGCACGCTGGCTGCCGGCCTGGTGGGCAGCGCCAGCGCTGCGCACAGCGTCGACGACTCGAAGACCGGCGGCAACGAGATCGCCCACTTCCGCACCACACGCGACAAGGTCGCTGCGCAGCTGGCATGGAACACCGGCGTGGCCGGCCAGCTGGTCGGTGCCGTCGAACACAGCACCGACAAGGCCACGTCGACCAGTTTCCTGGCCGATGTCGAACGCCGCACCAGCGCCGTGGTGCTGGCGCTGATCGGCGACGCCGGCCCGGTCAGCTGGCAGGCCGATGTGCGGCGCGACGACAGCTCCGACTTCGGCGGCGTCACCACCGCGCGGCTGGGCGGCAGTTACACGCTGATGCCCGGCCTGCGCCTGCGTGCACTGGCCGGCACGACGTTCCGCGCACCGAGCTTCAACGACCTGTACTTCCCGGGTTATGGCGTGGCAACGCTGAACCCCGAACGCGGCCGCAGCGCCGAGATCGGCCTGCACTGGCGCGCCGAAGGCAGCGAGGCCGCCATCACCGTCTTCCGCAACCGCGTGCGCGATCTGGTCGCGTACGAAAGCGACCGCAGCTTCTGCCCGGCCGACCCGGCATACGACTTCGGCTGTGCGCGCAACATCAACCGCGCGCAGCTCGACGGCAGCACGCTGTCCGGCCGCCAGGCCTTCGGCGCGCTGACGCTGCGGGCGCAGCTGGACTTCCTGACCGCGCGCGACGAAGTCACCGGCGCGCGGCTGAACCGCCGTGCTGCGCACCAGGAAACGCTGGGCGCTGACTGGAACGGTGGCGCCTGGAACGTCGGCGGCAGCGTGCTGCGTCTGGGTGCGCGGCCCGACGGCGGCAAGCAGCTGGCGGCGGAGACCACGCTCGACCTGAGCGCCGGCTGGCGCTTCGCCAAGGGCTGGTCGTTGCAAACCAAGCTGCTGAACGCAACCGATCGCGACGTCGAGCCGGCACGCGACTATCAAGGGCTCGGTCGCCAGGCGTGGCTCGGCTTCCGCTACGAAGGCGGGCTGTAGCGAGATGGTGCCCCCAAGCTCACTCCGTTCGCTGCCCCCCAAGGGGGCGCGCAGCGCCCTTGGGGCGGCCCGGCGGGCGCTGCCATGCACGAACTGATTCTCGGCGGCGCCCGCAGCGGCAAGTCGCGTGTGGCCGAGGCGCGTGCTGCCGCCTGGCTGGCGACGCCGGGGCGCAGCGCGGTGCTCGTGGCCACCGCGCTGGCCGGCGATTCAGAGATGCAGGAGCGCATCGCGCGCCACCGCGCCGACCGGCGCGCACGGGTGCCGCTGCTGGCCACGCGCGAGGAGCCGCTGGCCCTGCCGGAGGTGCTGGAACAGGCGGCGCCCGACAAGTTGCTGATCGTCGACTGCCTGACCTTGTGGATGACCAACCTGCACATGCCGGCGCATGGCCGGCCCTTGCTTGACGCCGAGGCGCGTGAATCGGCCCTTGTTACGGCGCTCGCCGCGGCGCCCGGGCCGGTGGTGCTGGTGTCCAACGAGATCGGTCTCGGCGTGATGCCGATCTCTGCCGAAGCGCGCCGCTTTGTCGATGCCATCGGCCGTCTGCACCAGCGCGTGGCGGCGGTCTGCGAACGCGTGACGCTGATGGTGGCCGGCATCGAGGTGCCGGTGAAGGGGCCACGATGAAACGCTGGTCGAAGTGCTGGTCGTTCCTGCTGGCCTGCGTGGTCGCGCCGGTCTGGGCCCAGACCTCGGTCGTCGACGACCGCGGCCAGCGGGTCGAGCTGCCGGCGGCGCCGCAGCGCATCGTGTCGCTGCTGCCGTCGCTGACGGAAACCGTCTGCGCCTTGCAGGCCTGCAAACGCCTGGTCGGCACCGACCGTTTCTCGAACTGGCCCGACAGCGTGCTGGCGCTGCCCAAGCTCGGTGGGCTGGAGGACACGCAGATCGAGCGCATCGTCGCGCTCAAACCCGACGTCGTGCTGTCCGGCAGCTCGTCGCGCGCGATCGAGCGACTCGAAGCGCTGGGCCTGCGGGTCGTGGCGCTGGAACCGAAGAGTCTGCTCGACACGCAGCGTGTCATCGACAAGGTCGCCGCGGTGCTGGGCGAACCGGCCGCCGGCCCCGCGCTCTGGCAGCAGATGAACAAGCGCATCGACGCCGCCGCCGCGCGGGTGCCACTGGCCGTGCGCGGCAAGAAGGTGTACTTCGAGGTTGCGACGGCGCCCTACGCGGCCGGCGAGGTCTCGTTCATCGGCGAGACGCTGGCGCGCCTGGGTATGGGTAACGCCGTGCCGCCGGCGCTGGGCCCGTTCCCGAAGCTGAATCCGGAATACGTGGTGCGCGCGCAGCCCGACATCGTGATGGCCGCCGCCACCGCGCTGGCCGAGATGCCTGGCCGCCCGGGCTGGAACGGTCTGCGCGCGCTGCGCGACAAACGCGCCTGCGGTTTTGCGACCGAACGCTGGGAAGTGCTGATCCGCCCGGGGCCGCGGCTGGCCGAGGCTGCCGACATCCTGGCCGATTGCCTGGCCGGGCTGGGCGCGAAGTGAAGACCGTGAAAACGACCAGGCCGCCACTGGTTGCAGCGTCGCTGCTGCTGATGGCAGCGGCGCTGGCCGTGCTGGGCCTGGCCGCCGGCAGCGAAGGCTGGTCGTTTGCGTGGTCCGGCGAATGGCACCTGGTGGCGGCGATCCGCGCGCCGCGCACCGTCGGCGCGCTGCTCACCGGTGCGCTGCTCGGGCTGGCCGGCGCCATCGCACAAGGTCTGTTCCGCAACCCGCTGGCCGACCCGTACCTGCTCGGCTCGGCGGCTGGTGCCGGCCTCGGCGTCGTGCTGGTGCTGGCCGCGGGCGGGCTCTTTGGCACGCTGATCGGGGTTGCCAATGCCGACCTGCTGCTGCGCCTCGGCCTCGTCGGCGCAGCCTTCGGCGGCGCGCTGATCGGCGTCGCGCTGACGCTGATACTGGCGCGCGGCACCGCGCAACCCATGGTGCTGCTGCTGTCGGGCGTGGTCGTCGGCATCCTGTTGTCGGCGCTGTCGGAGCTGGTGATGCTGGTGGCGCCCGAGGCGCTGCGCGGCAAGCAGATCTTCCTGCTCGGCAGCACCGCGTTTTTCGGCTGGACCAGCGTCGCCGTGCTCGCCGTCGCCCTGGTGGTGACGCTGCCGCTGGCGCTGCGTTTTGCGCGTGCGCTCGACGCGCTGGTGCTCGGCGAGGCCAGCGCCGCCAGCTTGGGCCTGGAGCTGCCGCGTGTGCGGCTGCTGCTGGTGGTGCTGATGGCGCTGGCCACCGGCACCGCGGTGGCGCAGGCCGGGCTCGTCGCGTTTGTCGGGCTGGTGGCGCCGCACATCGTGCGCCGGCTCGTCGTCGTCACGCACGGGCCGCTGCTGGCGCTGTCGGCGCTGGCGGGTGCGGTGCTGCTGCTCGCATCCGACGTGGCAGCGCGCAGTGTCGTCGTGCCGCAGGAGTTGCCGGTCGGCGTGCTGACCGCCGTCTTGGGCGGCGTCTACCTGATGGTGCTGCTGCGCCGCCGGGGGCGCTGGTGACGACGGCGGTGCTGCAAGCACAAGCGCTGGCGCTGCGGCTGGGCGGGCAGCAGGCCGTCGACGGCGTGTCGGTGGCTTTCGACGCGGGCTCGTGGACGGCGATCGTCGGCCCGAACGGTGCCGGGAAAAGCACGTTGCTGTCGCTGCTGGCGGGCTTGCGCCCACCCGACGCCGGCCGTGTGCTGCTGCAAGGCCGGGCCTTGGCCGACTGGCCGGCGAGTGAGCGTGCCCGGCAACTGGCCTGGTTGTCGCAGCAGGGCGAAGCCCAAGGCGACATCGCCGCGCACGACGTCGTGCGGCTGGGTCGCCTGCCGCGCCACGGCCTGTTCGGTGCGCCTGACGTGGCCGACGAAACAGCGGTCGCGCGCGCGATGGCCGAAACCGAATGCACGGCGTTCGCGGCGCGGCGCCTGAGCGAGCTGTCGGGCGGCGAACGCCAGCGGGTGCTGCTGGCGCGGGCGCTGGCCGTCGAAGCACCGCTGCTGCTGCTGGACGAGCCGACCACACACCTCGACGCGCCGCACCAGCGCGCGCTGCTGCGCGGCCTGGCGGCACGCGCGCGCGACGGCGCCGCGGTGGTGGCGGTGCTGCACGACCTGACGCTGGCGCTGACGGCACACCGGCTGCTGGTGATGGCACAAGGCCGCATCGTCGCCGACGGCCCGCCGGCCGACGCCGGCTTGCGTGCCGCGCTGGTGCAGGTGTTCGGCGGCGCGTTCAGCATCGAACACGTCGTCGCCGGCGGTGTCGCGCGCTGGGTTGCGGTGCCGGCGATCTGAGAGACCATGGAGAACAACCCACGATGAAAACCGCCGTCAGCTGGAGTGCCGGCAAGGACTCGTGCCTGGCCTGGCAACGTGCCCGCGAAGCCGGTTTCGACGTGCAGACCTTTCTGACGATGCAGGACGGCGACGGCCTCAGCAAGAGCCACGCGCTGTCGCCGGCCCTGGTGGCGGCGCAGGTGGCGGCGCTGGGCGGCACCTGGATCGCCGCGGCCGTGGCCGCCGAGCCCGGCGAGTACGGCCGGGTCTTCGCGGCGCAGTTGCGCGCCTTGCGCAGCAGTGGCCACACCCACATGGTGTTCGGCGACATCGACCTGCAGGCGCACCGCGACTGGTTGTCGCCGATGTGCGAACGCGCCGGGCTCGTGCCGCTGTTTCCGTTGTGGGGCGAACAGCGTGCTGCGCTGGCGCAGGAGATCGTGCAACGTGGCATCCGTGCGCGCCTGGTCTGTGTCGACACACAACGGCTCGATGCGGCGTTCTGCGGCGCCGAATACGACGCGGCGCTGCTGGCGCGGCTGCCGCCGCAGGTCTGCCCCTGCGGCGAAGACGGCGAGTTCCACACCTTCGTCTGGTACGCGCCGGGTTTTGCCGCGCCGCTGGCCCTGCGTTCGCGCGGCACACACACGGTGGCCGCGACGCCGCCGCTGCGGCCGACGACGCTGGTGTTCGACACGCTGGAGCTGGTGCTGTGAGCCTGGTGTCATGAGCCTGCTGACCGCTACCGCGCTGACGCTGGCCTGGGGCCTGGACCAGGCGGTCGGCGAGCCGCGCAACGCGCTGCATCCCGTCGCCTGGCTCGGGCGTGTGCTGGCGCCGCTGGGGCGGGGCTTGTTGCGCCTGCAACCCGCCGCAGCCTTTGTCGGTGGCGCGATCGTCTGGTGCGCCATCGCCACGGTGCTGGCCTTTGCCGGCTGGCAACTGCAGCAATGGGCCAGAGGCTGGTGGGCCTTGCCGCTGCTGGTGTTCGCAATCAAACCCGGCTTCGCCTGGCGCATGTTGCGCGACGAGGTGGCGGCGGTCGGCGCAGCGCTTGCCATCGGCCTGCCCGAAGCGCGTGCGCAGATCGGCCGTCTGTGCAGCCGCGACGTGCAGACGCTGGACGCCGATACGGTGCGCGAAACCGCGATCGAAACCCTGGCCGAGAACCTGAACGACTCGGTCGTCGCGCCCTTGTTCTGGTTCGCCGTCGCCGGCCTGCCCGGCGCCTGGGTCTACCGTTTTGCCAACACCGCCGACGCGATGTGGGGTTACCGCGGCCGCTGGGAATGGGCGGGCAAGTGGGCGGCGCGTGCCGACGATGTGCTGTCGTGGCTGCCGGCGCGTTTGACGGCGCTGCTGCTGCGGCCGCCGTCGTGGCGCGCGCTGCGTGGCATCGCCGGCGTGACGCCTTCACCCAACGGCGGCTGGCCGATGGGCGCGATGGCGCTGCGGCTGGGCGTGTGTTTGCGCAAGCCGGGTGTCTACGCGCTCAACGCCGGCGCACCAGCGCCCGGTGCGGCGCATCTGGACGCCGCCTTGCACGCCGCAGGCTGGGCCGCGCAGGCGGCTTTTGTCTTGGCCCTGCTGGTGGTGGTACTGCAATGACGGCACGTGCGCTGATGGTCTGGGGCACGAGCAGCGGTGCGGGCAAAAGCTGGCTCTGCACGGCGCTGTGCCGCTGGGCGGCGCGCCAGGGTGTCGACGTGGTGCCGTTCAAGGCGCAGAACATGAGCAACAACGCGCGGGTCGTGCCCGGCCTCGAAGGCGAGTTCGGCGAGATCGGCTCGGCGCAGTATTTCCAGGCCCTGGCCGCATGTGTGACGCCCAGCGTGCACATGAACCCGGTGCTGCTGAAGCCCGAACGCGACACCGCCAGCCAGGTCGTCCTGCAAGGCCAGGTGCAACCGGCGCTGTCGGCGCTGCCCTGGCGTGAACGCAGCGGCCGGCTGGCCGAAGCCGCGCGCAGCAGCCTGCAGTATCTGCAGCAGCGGCATGAACTCATCGTCATCGAAGGCGCGGGTTCGCCTGCCGAAACCAACCTCGCCGAGCACGACTACGTCAACCTGGAGACGGCACGCTGGGCCGCTGCGCAGGCGCTGCTGGTCACCGACATCGACCGCGGCGGCGCCTTCGCCCATCTCTACGGCACCTGGGCCTTGCTGCCGGAAGACCTGCGGCCGCGGCTCGCGGGTTATGTGCTGAACAAGTTCCGCGGCGAAGCAGCGCTGCTGGCGCCAGGGCCCGAACAACTGCAGGCGCGCACGGGCGTGCCGACATTGGCCGTGCTGCCGATGTGGCGCGACCATGGCCTGCCCGAAGAAGACGGGGTCTTCGATGACAGCCCGAGCAGTGCCACCGGGCGCGGCAACACGACGCTGCGGGTCGCCGTGATCGCCACGCCGCACATCAGCAACCTCGACGAGTTCGAGCCGCTGCGCCAGGTGCCGGGGCTGCGCCTGGTGTGGGCGCGCGCGCCGGCGGCGCTGGAAGGCGCCGACTGGGTGGTGTTGCCGGGGTCCAAGCAGGTCAGCGGCGACCTCGCCTGGCTGCGGGCCCAGGGCCTGGACCAGGCGGTGTTGCAGCATGCCGCCCACGGTGGCGCGGTGCTGGGGGTGTGCGGCGGCTTGCAGATGCTGGGCCAGTCGCTCGTCGACCCGGCTGGGTTCGACGGTGAAGCCGGTGTTGCCGCTGCCGGCCTCGGCCTGCTGCCGCTGGCGACGCACTTCGAAGCGGACAAACGGCTGCGCCGCGAGCCGATGCGTTTCGGCGCACTGCACGGCCCCTGGGCGCCGTTGTCGGGTGTTGCGACCGCAGGCTACGAAATCCGCCATGGCCGCAGCCAGCCGACCGCGCCGCTGGCCGCCGTGCTGTTCGACGCCGAAGGCCAGGCCATCGGCTGGCAACAGGGGCGTGTGCTCGGCTGTTACGCCCATGGCCTGTTCGAATCGCCGGCTGTGATGCAGGCCTTGTTCGGCGCCGCGGTGCGCACCTTGGACAGCGTCTGTGACGGCCTCGCCGACCACATCGACGCCGCATTTGCGCCCGGCGCGCTGCGGCAGCTGATACTTCCGAGCAGGTGAACCCATGGGCCCGCAACGCATCGTCTGTCTGACCGAAGAAACCACCGAGTGGCTGTACCTGCTGGGTGAAGAAGCGCGCATCGTCGGCATCAGCGGCTACACGGTGCGGCCGCGGCGTGCGCGCGAAGAGAAACCGAAGGTCAGCGCCTTTCTCGACGGCAAGATCGACAAGATCGTCGCCTTGCAGCCCGACCTGGTGATCGGATTCAGCGACATGCAGGCGGCGCTGGCCGACAAGCTGATCCGCGCCGGGCTCAATGTCTTCATCACCAACCAGCGCAGCGTTGCTGAGATCTTCACGACGCTGCGGCTGGTGGCGGGTTTGGTCGGCGCGCAAGAGAAGGCCGAGGCCTGGATCGCCGGCTGCGAAACACGCCATGCGCAGATTGCTGCCGTGGCCGCCGGCTGGCCGCGCCGGCCGCGTGTGTACTTCGAAGAGTGGGACGAGCCGATGATCAGTGCCATCCAGTGGGTGTCGCAGCTGATCACACTGGCCGGCGGCGACGACGTGTTCTCCGAACTCGGCACGCAGCGCATGGGCCGCGACCGTGTCATCGCCGATGTGCTGGAACCGGCGCGGCGCGCGCCCGATGTCATCGTCGGTTCCTGGTGCGGCAAGAAATTCCGCCCCGAGAAGGTGGCCGCGCGTGAAGGCTGGGCCGAGGTGCCGGCGGTGCGTCACAACCGCCTGCACGAGATCAAGAGCTGCGACATCCTGCAGCCTGGCCCGGCGGCCTTGACCGACGGCCTCGAACAGCTTCATAAACACTTTGCGGCCTGGGCCGCCACGGCATGAACACCAACGATCTCGCTGCCCGTGTGCAGCACCGCATCGACCACAAGACCAAGCCGCTCGGCGCCCTGGGCCGGCTGGAGGCGCTGGCGTTGCAGCTGGCGCTGATCCAGGACACCGACGAGCCACGGCTCGAAGCGCCGCAGCTGGTGGTGTTTGCCGCCGACCACGGCATCGCGGCGCAGGGTGTCTCGGCCTACCCGCAGGCGGTGACCGCGCAAATGGTGCTGAACATGCTGGCTGGCGGCGCAGCGGTGTCGGTGCTGGCGCGCCAACACGGCCTGGCGCTGACCGTGGTGGACTGCGGCGTCGCACACGACTTCGCGCCGCAGCCCGGGCTGCTCATCGCCAAGGTCTGCCACGGCAGCGCCGACAGCAGCACAGGCCCGGCGCTGACCGCCGCGCAATGTGAACAGGCGCTGGCGCAGGGCAGGGCGCTGCTGCAGCGCCTGCCAGGCAACGTGCTGCTTCTCGGCGAGATGGGCATCGCCAACACCTCGGCCGCGGCGCTGCTGATGGCGCGGCTGACGGGGCTGCCGCTGGCACACTGCGTCGGCCGCGGCACCGGGCTCGACGACGCCGGCCTGGCGCACAAGACCGCCGTGCTGCAGCGTGCGCTCGACCGCCATGGCGACGTGCAGGCGCCGCGTGCGCTGCTCGCGGCGCTGGGCGGTGCCGAGATCGCGACGATGGTCGGCGCCGTGCTGCAGGCCGCGAGCGAGCGCCGTGTCATCGTCGTCGACGGCTTCATCACCACGGCCGCCGTGGCGGTGGCCGCGGCGCTGGAGCCGGCCGTGCTACCGGCGTGTGTCTTCGCGCATGGTTCAGCAGAAAACGGCCACGCGCGCTGGCTGCAGGCGCTGGGCGCAACCCCGTTGCTCGACCTGGGCTTGCGCCTGGGCGAAGGCTCGGGCGCGGCGCTGGCCTGGCCGCTGCTGCAGTCGGCCGCGCTGCTGTTGGCGGAGATGGCGAGTTTCGAAGCCGCCGGTGTGAGCGAACGTGCTGCATGACGTCCTGCATGAGATACGCCTGTTCTGCATCGCGCTGCAGTTCCTGACGCGGCTGCCGGTGCCCGCCTGGGTGGGCTACCGTGACGACTGGATGCACGCGAGCGCCCGCCACTATCCGGCGGTGGGGCTGGTGGTCGGCGGTGCCGGCGCCGCGGTGCTGTGGGCCGGCGCGCACCTGTGGCCGGCGGCGGTGGCGGTGGGTTTGTCGATGGTGGCCACCGTCTGGCTGACCGGGGCCTTCCACGAAGACGGCCTCGCCGATACCTGCGACGCACTGGGCGGCAGCGTCAGCCGCGAACGTGCGCTGGCCATCATGAAGGACTCGCGGCTGGGCAGCTATGGCACGGTCGGCCTGCTGGCGGTGCTGGGGCTGAAGGCCGCGGTGCTGCTGGGGCTGGCGCTGCGCAACTTCGAGCTGGTGCTGATTGCGCTGCCGCTGGCCCATGCCTGGTCGCGCGGGGTGCCGGTGTTGCTGCTGCGCTGGCTGCCCTACGCCGGCGACGCGGAACACGCCAAGGCCAAGCCGATGGCGCAGCAGGCCAGCGACGCGACGCTGTGGATGGTGGCGGCGTGGACGCTGATCGTCGGCGCCGCCGCGGCCTGGTGCGGCCTGAGTCTGGAGCGCCTGGCGGTTGCCGCAGCGGCCGCGCTGGTGGTGGCCCTGTGGATGGCACGCTGGCTGCGGCGCCGCCTGGGCGGCTACACCGGCGACACACTGGGCGCGGCGCAGCAGGGCGCCGAGCTGGTGGTCTATCTGGCGCTGCTGGCGCAGCCGTGATGCCCGAGTGACGCGCGAGTGACGGCCGAACTCTGGTGCTGGCGCCACCCGCGCGCCGAGGGCGCGGCCGGGCGCTGCATCGGCCGCACCGACTTGCCGGTGGACCCGCGCCGCGCCAAGCGCCTGGCGCACCGCATCCGCACTGCGGCGCGAGCGCATGGCCTGCCACACCACGTGAGCGTCTCACCGCTGGCGCGTTGCCGCGATGTCGGCCGCTGGTTGCGGCGCTGGGGCTGGGTGGTGCAGGTCGATGCGCGGTTGCTCGAAGCCGACTTCGGCGCCTGGGACGGCCGGCCCTGGACGCAGATTCCCTGGAGCGAGGTCGAGGCCTGGCAGGCTGACTTGCTGCACCACGCGCCGGGCGGCGGTGACACGCTGCAGGCGCTGGCCACGCGTGCGCAGGCCTTCGCCACAGCGCATGACGGCCCTGTGCTGCTGGTCGGCCACGGCGGCTGGATCAACGCACTGCGCACCGTGCCACCGGGCTGCACGGCGCTGGCGGCCGCCGCCTGGCCGCCGCCGCCGCGGCACGGCAAGTGCGTCGTCTGGCGGCGTTGATCGGCGCCGCCTGCAGTTCATGCCCCGGCGCCCGCCGCTCGTCGCAGGCGGCTCGCAGTGCGGCGGTGCGCTGCCTACATTCACGCTCATCGCAAGGCAACCCGCCGCGCAAGGAGCCCCACCATGAAGACCCGTCTCGCCGCTCGCGCCACCGCCATCGGCCTGGCTGCCTTCTTCACGTTCGCCATGCTCGGCAGCGTGAACTTCCTGGCCACGTCGGAGCCCGCCGTGAGCGCTGTCCTGGCGGCTGCGAGCCAGCCCAGCGCCTGAGATGCGCGCCTTGATCCTCTTCATCGGCTGGTGCCTGCTCTTCGTGCTGTGCTGGCCGCTGGCCCTGCTGGCGCTGGTGCTGGCACCACTGGTGTGGCTGGTCTCTCTGCCGCTGCGGCTGCTCGGCATCGGGCTCGATGCGGTGTTTGCCCTGCTGCGGGCGCTGCTGTTCCTGCCCGCACGTTTGTTCGGTTATCGCGGCTGAATCCGCCTACCATCGCGCCAGCTTCGAGCTTGTGCGATGTCTCCTCCTGCTGACCCCGTCACCCACCCCGTCACCCGCCGCGACTTCCTGGAAGGCGTGGCGCTGACGCTGGGCGCCCCACTGCCGGCGCTGGCCGCCATCGAAGGGCAGACCGACGCGTTGTTCGCCCCGGCGCACCGGCTGCGCGACGGCACGGCGGCCGAGGGCGTGACCGAACGCGACGAGGCCGTCGAAGACCTGGTCGTCGTCGGCGCCGGCATCAGCGGCCTCGCCGGCGCCTGGCTGTTCCAGCAGCATGCCGGACGGCCGGTGCGGGTGCTGGTGCTCGACGCGCTCGACCAGGTCGGCGGCCATGCGCGGCGCAACGAATTCGTCTCGCGCTCGGGCCGGCGCATCGTCGGCTACGGCGGTTCGCAGTCGCTGGATGCGCCGAGCCTGTTCTCGCCGGCGGTGCACAGCCTGCTGCAAGGCGTGGGCGTCGAGCTGAAGCGTTTCGAGACCGAGTTCTTCGACGGCGGCTGGGCGCAGCGCCAGGGCCTCGTCAACCGTGCCCTCTACTTCGATGCCCGGGCCTGGGGCCGCGAGGCGATGGTGCTGCGCACACCTGCCGAGAAGGCCGCCGACTGGCTGCCGCGCACACCGCTGCCGGCGGCAGCGCAGGCCGACTGGCAACGCCTGTTCGGGCCGCCGCGCAACGTGCTGCCCGGCCTGCAGCGCGCCGCGCTGCGCACGCGGCTGGCGACCATCACCTACGCCGAGTTCCTGCGCCGCCACTGGCGCCTGCACCCGGCGCTGCTGGCCTGGCTGCAGCACACGACGCAGGGCTACTTCGGCGTCGGCATCGACGCCACCACGGCGCTCGACGCCTGGGCCCAGGGCTCACCCGGTTTCAGCGGCCTCGACCTCGGCGACGCCATCGACGCGCGGCTCAGCGCCAGCGGCCGCAAGGCCAAGGCCAGCCAGGACGAATACGTCTACCACTTCCCCGACGGCAACCACGGTGTCGTGCGTGCGTTGCTGCGTGCGCTGCGACCCGAGCTGCTGCCGGGGCAGGGCATGGAGACCTTGCCAAGCGCCGTGCTCGACAGTGCCGCGCTCGACGACCCCGGGGCCGCCGTGCGTGTGCGCCTGCGCAGCACCGTGCTCGGCCTGCGCCACCTGGGCGCGCCGGAGCGTGCCGAACTCGTCGAGCTTCGCTACGTGGACGCCACCGGCCGCGAGCGCACGGTGCGCACGCGCCAGGTGCTGCTGGCCTGCTGGCACCGCGTGATCGCACGCCTCACCGACGAACTGCCCGCGGCGCAGGTGCGGGCGCTGCAGGACCAGAGCAAGGTGCCGCTGCTCTACACCACGGTGCTGCTGTCGAACTGGCGCGCCTGGCAGCGCGCGGGCCTCTCGGCGATCGAGACACCGGGCGGTTTCTGGCAGGAGGTGGGTCTGGACTTCCCGGTCAGCATGGGCGACATCCGTTTCCCTGCCGACCCCAGCGAACCGATGCTGGTGCACCTGGCCAAGGTGGTGGTGCCGGGCGACGGCCGCGATGCCCGCAGCCAGTCGGCCGCGGGCCGGCAACTGCTGCGCGGCTGGAGCTTCGAATTCCTGGAAGGTGAGGTCACGCGGCTGCTGCAGGGCGCTTTGGGCGGCCATGGTTTCGACGCGGGGCGCGACATCGAAGCCATCACGGTGAACCGCTGGGCCCACGGCTACACCTACGAATACATGCGGCCCTGGGACCGCTTCTGGCCGCACGGCCCGCTGCCGAACGTGGTGGCGCGGCGCGGTTGGGGCCGGGTGGCGATTGCCGGCACCGACTCGGCCGCCAACGCCTATGCCCATGCCGCGATCGACGAAGCCACACGCGCGGTGCACGAACTGCTGCCGCGGGCAAAGCTGCCGGCGTGGGCGTCATTTCCCGGGCCCGACCCGAAGGCCATCGGCCTGTAAGCGGATCAGGCCGTCAGGGCGTCTGCGTCAACCCGCAGCCTTGATCTGCAGTTCGGCGTACCCAGTGCCGCTGTCGTGTTCACGCGTGAACACCCAGGCGGGCAGCAGCACCAGCAGCAGCTCGGCGGTGGTGCGCACGCGGCAGCCGTAGGGCAGGTGGCCGCCGATCACGCGGCCTTGTGCGTCGGCCAGGCTGGCGTGCAGGTGGCTGGCGCCCGGCGCCACGCTGCCTGCCAAAGTGAGGATCTCGCTCGCACCAGGCACCGGCGTCGCCGTCTCGGCGCCGGCCAGCCGCAGCGACGCGTCGGCCAGGCTGCCGATGCCTTGCAGCACAAAGGCCGCCTGCAGGCCTTGCGTGGCCACCGCGTCTTCGATCGCGCGGCGCAGGTCGTCGCCCGGGTTCAGGCGCAGCGGCAGCGTCTTCATGCCGCTGCCAGCAGCCGCAGCACGGCGGCTGCGGTCTCGAGCGGTTTTTCCATCGGGAACAGGTGCGTGCCGTCCAGCCACTCGACGCGGCCGCGCGTGACGGCGCGGGTTTCGGCGAGGCCGACCTGGCGCACTTCGGCCGAACGTGTGCCACCGAGAAAAGCCACCGGGCACTGCGGCGGGTAGCGCTGGAGCAGCGCGCCGAAGTGATGCGGCAGGGTGTTGTAGAAACGTGTTTCCACCTCGCGGCGGAAGGCCAGCCGCACACCGCCGTTGTCGGGGTCGGGTTCGATGCCGGCGGCGATGTAGTCGGCCAGCACACGCGGGTCCCAGCGCGCGAAGAGGGCCTTCGACGCGTAGTGCGCATGGGCCTCTTCGGCCGAAGCCCAGTGTGTGCGGCGCGACTTCGACACCCGCCCCGGCGAGATACGGCCGATCAGCCGTGCTGCCTTCGCGACCTGCACGCTGTGGGCGCGCCAGCCGGCGAGCACCGGCGAATCGATCAGCACCAAGCCGGTGGCCAGCTCGGGCCGGCGGCAGGCGGTGAGCAGGCTGAGGTAGCCGCCGAGCGAGTGGCCGACGAGAAACACCTTCTCGCCCGGCGCTTCGCGTTCGATGAAGGCGATCAGCTCGTTGCGGCTGTGCGGCCAGTTGCTCGCCACCGGGTAGCCGGCGTCGTGGCCGAACTTCGGCAGCGCCAGCACGCGCCAGCCGGCGGCGCGCCAGTGCTCGAACAGCAACCGGTAGGTGCCGGCAGGGAAGCCGTTGGCATGCGAAAACACCAGCGTGCCGGCCGGCGTGCCGACCGCCGTGCTTGTGCCCGCGGTGCTGCGGCGGCCCGCCATCAGACGATGCGCTCGCCCGGGTGCGTGATCTTGCGCATCGGTTCGTAGCGCTGCAGCGGGCTCATCAACGGATGCAGGCTGTCGCCGCCGTCCCAGCGCGGGTCGTCGATGCCTTCGAACACCTCGCGCAGGCGTTGGCCCCAGGTGGTGTGGATCATGCGGAAGTACGGGTTCTGGTCGTCGATGCAGACGATGTTGCTGCTGGCCAGTTCACCGGCGCGGTAGACCATCAGGTCCAGCGGCAGGCCGACGCTGAGGTTGGACTTCAGCGTGCTGTCCATCGACACCAGCGCACACTTGGCGGCTTCGTCCAGCGGCGTCGCAGGGGTGAGCACCCGGTCGAGGATGGGCTTGCCGTATTTGCTTTCGCCGACCTGGAAGAAACAGGTCTCGCGGGTGGCTTCGATGAAGTTGCCGGCCGAGTACACCAGGAACATGCGCATCGCCTCGCCGGCGATCTGGCCGCCGAAGATCATGCTGGCGTTGAAGTCGACGCCGCTGGCCTTCAGCGACGGCCCGTCCTGGGTGTAGACACGGCGCACCGCGCTGCCGAGCACACGCGTGGCGTCGAACATGCTCTTGGCGTTCCAGATCGTCAGCGGCTCTTCGTCGCCGTTGTCGAGTTTTTCCACCTGCAGGATCTCGCGCACGCTCTGGCTGATGCTGAGGTTGCCGGCCGACAGCATGACCATGAAGCGGTCGCCCGGCTTTTCGTAGATCATCATCTTGCGGAAGGTGCTGATCTGGTCCAGGCCCGCGTTGGTGCGTGAATCGGACAGGAAGACGAGCCCGGCATCCAGGCGGATGCCTACGCAATAGGTCATGGTTGCAAAACTTCGCGGCGCGGTGAGACCGCGAGCGTAACAGCCTGTTGGCTTGTCGCCACGCCCCTGCGCTAACCCGCGGCCATGCGCCGGCTGAGGTCGAACGCCGCCTGCAGGCCTTCGACATTGGCGACGCCACGGCCGGCGATGTCGTAGGCGCTGCCGCTGGCGCAGGTGGCCACCGGCACCGGCAGGCCGCCGTGCAGCGTGACGCCGCGCTCGAAGCCCATCAGCTTCATCGCGATCTGGCCCTGGTCGTGGTACATCGAGACCACCGCGTCGAAGTCGCCGCGGCGCGCGGCGATGAACACGGTGTCGGGCGAGAGCGGGCCGCGTGCGTCGAAGCCGTCGCGCTGCAGCTGCTGCACCGCCGGTTCGATGATCTCGATCTCTTCCAGGCCGATGGAGCCGCCGTCGCCGGCATGCGGGTTCAGCCCCGAGACCGCGATGCGCGGCGCCGCGATGCCGGCGCGTTGCAAGGCGCTGTGGATGATGAGCACGGCATTGCGCACGGCGTCGCCGGTGATCAGCGCCGCCACCTCGCGCAGCGGCACATGCGACGTGACGCGCGATGTCCACAGGCTGCCGGTGATGTTGAATTCGCAGACGAAACCCGGCACGTCGAGCCGTTCCTGCAGGTAACGCAGTTCGTCTTCGTGGGTCAGTCCGCCCAAGCGCAGCGCGTGTTTGTTCAGCGGTGCGAAGACGATGCCGTCGACGAGGCCGCGGCGCACGGCTTCGGTGGCCAGCGCCAGCGACTGCATCGCGCTGCGGCCCGATGCTTCGTTGCTCTGGCCGAGCAGCGGTGCCGCACCGTCGAGGCCGCCGCCGTGTGCCAGGTGGCTGATGCGGCCGGGCTCGAAATGCAGCTCGTCGAGGCTGCGCAGCGCGCGTGTCGGCAGCCGCGCCAGCGCCACCTGCTCGCCGGCGGCCAGCACCGGCCCTTCGGTGATGAGCAACAGGTCGGTGTCGGCGCGGTTGGCTTCACGCGCCAGCAGCTTGACGCCGATCTCGGGGCCGATGCCGCCGGGGTCGCCCAGCAGCACGGCGAGGCGGGGGCGTGTGTTTGTCGTCATTGGGCGTCTGCCTTGATCTGTGCGTCGCGCACGAGTTGGCCGTAGCGGTTGAACTCGGCCCGGTTCATTTCAGCGAAGGCCTCGATCGACAGCGGCTGCAGGTCGCCGCCGAGGCCGCGGATGCGGGCCTGCACGTCAGGCAGCTTCAGCGCCGCGGCCAGCTCGGCCGCGAGCCGGTCGACCAGCGGCTTCGGCGTGCCGGCGGTGACGTACAGGCCGTACCAGGTCTGCACGTCGGCACCCTTGATGCCCAGCTCGCCGAGCGTTGGCACATCGGGCAGTTCGGCAGAGCGTTTTTCGGTGGTCACGGCCAGCGCGCGGAACTTGCCGCCGCGAATCTGGCCCATCGCCGACGACGTGCTGTCGAACATCATCTCGACATCGCCGCCGATGACGTCGATGTGCGCCTGCGTGCTGCCCTTGTACGGTACGTGGATGGCCTTCGTGCGTGTCGCCAGACCGAAGGCTTCGCCCGCGATGTGCTGGGTGCTGCCGATGCCCGACGAGGCGTATTTCAGGTGGCCGGGTTTGGCCTCCATCGCGGCCAGCAAGTCCTTCACGCTGCGGTAGTTCGAACTTGCCGACACGACCAGCACGTTGGGCATCACACCCACCAGGCCCAACGGCTGCAGGTCCTTCAGCGGGTCGAACTTCAGCTTCAGCAGGTGCGGCGCAACGGCCTGGCCGGTGTTGGTGGCCAGCAGCAGCGTCGTGCCGTCGGGCGCGGCACGGGCGGTCAGTTCGGCGGCGATGGTGTTCGACGCGCCGGGGCGGTTTTCCACCGTCACGCTCTGCTTCAGCACTGGCGCGAACTTGTCGGCCAGCAAACGCGCCAGGATGTCGGTGCCACCGCCGGGCGAGGCACCGACCATGATGCGCAGCGGCTTGTCGAAGCTGGCGGGCTGGGCCTGCGCCAGCAGGCTGGCGGTGCTAAGCAGGCAGGCGGCGAGGGCGCGCAAGAGGGGTGGGTGCATCGGGTGTCTCCGTTCGCCGTCTGGGTGCGGCAGTCCGCAGGTTAAGGATTCGCCTCATCCATTGCCAATCGAATCTGCTCAACAATCCATACACGCTTGGATATGACACGCCTGCCCGACACCTTGTTGCTGATGCGGCTGCGCACGCGCCAGCTGCTGCTGGCGGCGCAGCTCGGCGAAACACGCCATCTCGGGCGGGCTGCGGCGGCGCTGGGGGTCAGCCAGCCGGCGGCCACCAAGCTGCTGCAGCAGATGGAAGACCAGCTCGGCGAACAGCTCTTCAGCCGCGCCGCGCGCGGCATGCAGCCCACGGCCTGTGGCGAAGCGCTGATTCGATACGCCCGCCAATGGCTCAACGACTTCGGCGCGCTGCGCCAGGAAATGGCGGCCTTGCGTTCGGGCCTGCAAGGCACGCTGCGGCTGGGCAGCGTGCCCGGCGCGATGCCGCAACTGGTGGCGCCGGCGCTGGCGGTCTATAAGCGCCAGCACCCGGCGGTGGCGGTGTCGGTGGTGGTGGAGACGAGCGACGTGATGCTGGCGCAGCTGGCGCGCGGCGAGGTCGACCTGGTGCTGGGCCGGCTGACCGAAGGCCATCACGACGATGTGTTCGAGGCCCGCCCGCTGCTGGGCGAAGAGCAGGTCGCGGTGGTGCGTGTCGGCCATCCGTTGCTGGCATCGGGCACCCCGATCACGCTGCACGAGCTGGCGCGCTGGCCGTGGGTGCTGCAGCCGCCGGGCTCGCCGCAGCGCAGCCGTTTCGAAGACGCGCTGCGTGAAGCCGGTGTGCACAGCCGCATCGACATCACCGAAACCGCGTCGACCGTCGCGACCACCGCGCTGCTCGAATGCAGCGAGATGGCCGCTGTGATGCCAGCCTCCTTGGCCAGGCACTACGCGCGGCTGGGTGTGCTGCAGGTGCTGCCGGTGGCGCTGCCGCTGCGGGCGCCGGCGATCCACCTCGTCACACGCCGGCAGCGGCCGCTGTCACCGGCCGCCGAAGCCTTCGTGCAGCAGGTGCTGGCCACAGTCAGCGAGCCCGTCAGCAAACCGTTCAGCGAACCGGTCAACGGCGGGCCAGCAGCGCCCGCAGCCGGTACAAAGCGTCGAGCGCCTCGCGCGGCGTGAGCGCATCGGGGTCGACGGCGGCCAGCGCCGCTTCCACCGCCGAAGGCTCGGCCACCGCAGCCGACTGCGGTGGCGGCGCGAACAAGTCCACCTGCGCCGCACCGGCCTGCGCCTTGGTTTCCAGCGCTTCGAGCGTCGCCCGGGCCTGGCGGATCAGCGCTGCCGGCATGCCGGCCAGCCGCGCCACCTGCACGCCGTAGCTGCGGCTGGCGGGGCCGGGTTCGATCTGGTGCAGGAAGACGATGTCGTGCCCGCTTTCGGCAGCGCCGACATGCAGGTTGATCGCATTGGCGTGTTTCGCCGGCAGCTCGGTGAGCTCGAAGTAGTGCGTGGCGAACAGCGTGAACGCGCGGTTGCGGTCGTGCAGTTGCGTCGCGATCGCCGACGCCAATGCCAGGCCGTCGAAAGTGCTGGTGCCGCGGCCGATCTCGTCCATCAGCACGAGGCTCTGCTCGGTGGCCCCGTGCACGATGGCCGCGGCCTCGGTCATCTCAAGCATGAAGGTCGACTGCGCGTTGGCCAGGTCGTCGGCGGCGCCGATGCGGGTGTGGATGGCGTCGACTGGCCCCAGCCGACAGGCACCGGCCGGCACGTACGAGCCCATCGCGGCCAGCAGCACGATGATGGCGACCTGGCGCATGAAGGTGCTCTTGCCGCCCATGTTCGGGCCGGTGATGACGAGCATCTTCGTCTTCGCATCGAGCCTGCAGTGGTTGGCGATGAAGGCACCGCCGCCGGTTTCGCGCAGCCGCGCTTCCACCACGGGGTGGCGGCCGGCGTCGATCTCGATGCAGGGAAAGGGCACGAATTCGGGCTGGCACCATTGCAGCGTGGTGGCGCGTTCGGCCAGTGACGCCAGCGCGTCCAGTCCGGCCAGTGCGCGGGCCAATGCGCCGAGCACCGGCAGGTGCTGCTGCAAGGCATCGAGCACGCCTTCGTACAGCCACTTCTCGCGCGCCAGCGCACGTTCCTGCGCCGACAAGGCCTTGTCCTCGAAAGTCTTCAGCTCGGGCGTGATGTAGCGCTCGGCGTTTTTCAGCGTCTGCCGGCGCTGGTAGTCCAGCGGCACCTTGTCCAGGTGCGAGCCCGTCACCTCGATGTAGAAGCCGTGCACCTTGTTGTATTGCACGCGCAGGTTCGGGATGTTGGTGCGGCTGCGTTCTCGCGCTTCCAGGTCGAGCAGGTAGGCGTCGCAGTTCTGGCTGATGCCACGCAGCTCGTCGAGTTCGGCATCGACGCCCGGTGCGATGACACCGCCTTCGCGCAACAGCACCGCGGGTTCTTCGGCCACCGCCTGCAGCACCTGGGCGACCGCGGTGTCGGGTTGCAGCGCTGCATGCAGCTGTACCAGCAGGCCACGGCCTTCGGGCACTGCGGCGCGCAAGGCCGGCAGCGCGGCGAGCGTGTTGCGCAAGCCCGCCAACTCGCGCGGCCGCACCTGGCGCAGCGCGACGCGTGCGGTGGTGCGTTCGACATCGCTGATGCCGCGCAACGCGTCGCGCAGCGGCTCGAAGCCGGCTTCGATCAGCTGCGCGATGGCGTCGTGCCGCGCCATCGCCGGGGCGCGGTCGCGGCTGGGGTGGGTGAGCCAATGGCGCAGCAGCCGGCTGCCCATGCCGGTGCGGCAGGTGTCGAGCAGGCTCAGCAGCGTCGGGCTGTCTTCGCCGCGCAGCGTCTGCACGAGTTCGAGGTTGCGGTGTGTGGCCGGCGGCAGTTCCAGCAGGTCGCTGGCGCGTTCGACGCTGAGCGTGCGCACGTGGGCGAGTGCACGCCCCTGCGTGTGTTCGGCATAACTCAGCAACGCCGCGGCGGCGGCCTGCGCCACCTTCAGGTCCTGCGCGTTGAAGCCGGCGAGCGAGGCCACCTGCAGCTGTTCACGCAGCTTGCGGTCGCCTAAAGTGCTGTCGAACTGCCAGGCCGGCCGTGCCGTGCGTGCCGCACGCACCTGTTCGATCGCCGGCGGCAGCGGCTGGCCTTCGTGCAGCACTTCGGCCGGCGCCAGCCGCGCCAGCCAGCCCGCGAGTTCACGTTCGCCGCATTCGGTGATGCCGAGCTGGCCACTGCTCAAACCCAGCCAGGCCAGGCCCCAGGTGGCGCGCTGTTTGTGCACGGCCAGCAGCAGCGTGTCGGCACGTTCGGCCATCAGCTCGCTGTCGGTCACCGTGCCGGGCGTGACGACACGAACCACCTTGCGCTCGACCGGCCCTTTGGCCGTGGCGACATCGCCCACCTGCTCGGCCACCGCGACGGCTTCGCCGAGCTTGATCAGCCGCGCCAGGTAACCCTCGACCGAGTGCACCGGCACACCGGCCATCACCACCGGCTCGCCGGCCGAAGCGCCGCGCTGTGTGAGCGTGATGTCGAGCAGCCGGTTCGCCTTGCGCGCGTCGTCGAAGAACAGCTCGTAGAAGTCGCCCATGCGGTAGAACACGAGCGTGTCGGGATGCTCGGCCTTGATGCGCAAGTACTGCTGCATCATGGGGGTGTGGGCGCTGAGATCGACGATGTTCACCGCCGACTCACCTGTGGAAAATCACGCATGTTCACTCGTGGGCGCTCAGGTGCGTTTTCGATCTTGGTGCGGCATTTCGCGTAGCTTCTGGTCTGCGTAGGTTTTTCATGTTCGGCCCCCGACAGCCATCGCTTTGAAGGCTGCCGAGGATCTCATTGTCGACCAGGCGCGGGGCCCTGCGGCCGACTGCGTCGCCATCTCCAGAGACGGTTCATGCAAGAACCGGTCGGCGGCCCTGGCCGAGTTTGCGCAAGGAGAGGTTCGAGCACGCGAGGGCCTGATCTTCAGCCTTTGAAGGTGTTGTAGGTGGCCGACTCGAAGTTCATGTAGCCGACGAACGAGGCCGGGTCGCCGAAGGGCAGGATCTGCGTTGCCCAGAAGCCGCCGAGGCCGTTCTGCCGGTCGATCCAGTAGAAGAGGTTGGCCAGACCGGCCCAGCCCTGCGCACCCGCCGGACGACCGGTGGGGGCCTGCTCTTCATTGATCATGAACGGCAGCGACCAGGCCTTGGGTTGGCCGGGAAAGAACTCGGCGTCGTTCGACAGTGTCTTGATCACGCCCGGCAGCAGGGTCACTTTCAACTTCGGGTCGAGGTGGCGGCGGCAGGCCATCGCCACCGTCTCGGCCTTCAGCACCCGTCCGTTGGCGCAGGCACCGTCGTTCAGCCACATGCGGATGAACTTCATGTAGTCGCCCACCGTGCCGTACAGGCCGTGGCCGCCGAAGTGCACTTCGGGTTTGCCCGGCAGCTCGAAGTCCATCGCTTCCAGGTGGCCGTCGGGGTGGCGTGTGTGCATGCTGGCCAGGCGGGCACGGATGCGGTCGTCGATCTCGAAGGTCATGTCCTCGATGCCCAGCGGATCGAAGATGCGGGTCTTGAAGACCTCGCCGAGGCGGCGCTCGGTGATGCCCTCCACCACCTGGCCCACCCAGTCGATGTTGGTGCCGTACTCCCAGCGCTCGCCAGGGTCGAACAGCAGCGGCGTCTCGAGCGCCGCGCGAGAGGCGGTGATGACGCTGGGCTGTTTTCCGGCGTCGGCCAGGCGCTTGTAGTTCTCGTTGAAGAAGTCGTAGCCGAAACCGCCGGTGTGGGTGAGCAGCTGTCGCGTCGTCACCTGGCTGCGCGGCGGGCGCAGCTTGACGTTGCCTTGCACGTCGACGCTCTCGATCACCTGCAGCTTGCCGATGGCCGGCGCGTACCTCTGCGCCGGAGCGTCCAGGTCGAGCTGGCCGCCTTCCACCAGTTGCAGTGCGGCGGTGGCGGTGATCGCCTTGGTGGTCGAGAAGATCGCGAACGTGCTGTCGGTGGTCATGGGCGCGGCATCGCCCAGGCGGCGCACACCCGCCGCCCCTTTGTACAGGTTGGCCTTCCTGTCGGTGACCATGGCCACCACGCCGGGCACGTTGGGGTTGCCTTGCACGGTCTGTTGCAACACGGCGTCGAGCGCCGCCTTCAGTTGTTGGTTCATCAATGTTCTCCAGAAGTCAGGGTTGGCGGCTACTGCATGTCGAAGCCGGGATAACCGGCCTTGGCTACCTCGTTGCAGCGCTGCCTGTAGGCGCCCACCCCGCCGGTGTAGGAAAGCACGCGCCGCGGCTTGCCCGGCACGTTGGAGCCCACGTACCAGGACGAGGTCTTGGAGATGAGATTGGCGCCGGCGGTCTCGTCGTGGTGGCGTACCCAGGCGTCCTCGGCCTCGGCAGTGGGCTCGACCACCTTCTTGCCCGTGGCCCGCATGTGGCCGATCAGGCCGCTGATCCACTCGGTCTGCTGCTGCAGGCAGGTGGTCATGTTGCACAGCGCGGCCGACGGTGCCAGTGGCACCGCCGTGGTCAGCAGGTTGGGATAGCCGTGTTTGGCCAGGCCCATCGTGGTACGGATCTCGCTGAACCAGTCGTCGCGCAGCGAGCGGCCCTCGCGGCCACGGATGTCGATGCGGGTGAGTGCACCGGTGCCGGCGTCGAAGCCCGTGGCCAGGATGATCACGTCCAACTCGTGCACGGTGCCATCGGCCAGCTGGATGCCCTGCGCCACGATCTGCTGGATGGGGTTGGCCTTGACGCTCACCGCCTCGACATTGGGCCGGTGGTAGGCCTCCAGGTAGTGGGTTTCCAGCGGCACCCGGTGCGTGCCAAAACCATAGTCCCTGGGGATGAGCAGATCGCACAGACGCTGGTCCTTCAGGCGCGCGCGCATCTTCTCGCGCACGAACTCCGAGATCTCTTCGCTCACCTTCTCGTCGAAGAACATCTCGGCGTACGAGGCCAGCCACAGCTTCAGCGAACCGTCGGCGTGGATCTCCTCCAGGACGGCGCGGCGTTTCTCCGGCGAATCCTTCGCCCACTGGTGCACGAAGTCGTATTCGAAGCCGGTGAAGGTGTTGGGCAGGTTGCTGCGCAGTTCCTCGAATCGTGCCTTGTACGTGGCAACTTCGTGTTGACCGTATTGCGGGTTCTTCATCGGCAGCACGTACTGCGGCGTGCGGATGAACACCTTCAGCTGCTTGACCTTGTCGGCAATGGTCTGGATGACCTGGATGCCGGTGGCGCCGATGCCGACCACGCCGACCCGCTTGTCCGACAGGTCCAGTGTCTCGCGCGGCCAGCGGCCGGTGTGGAAGATGCGTCCCTTGAACGTGTCCTGGCCCGCGAAGACCTTTTCCATCGGCGCCGAGAGCATGCCGCCGCAGGTGATGAAGAACTGCGCGTCGATCTGCTCGCCGCTGCTGGTGCTGATCTGCCAGCGGCCGCGCGACTCGTCGTAGTGCGCACGGGTGACGGTGGTGCTGAACTGGATGTCGCGCCGCAGGTCCAGCCGCTCGGTGACATATTGCAGCCAGCGCTCGATCTCGGCCTGACCCGGGAAACGTTCGCTCCAAGACCAGTCCTTGTACAGCTGCTCGTCGAACAGGTACTGGTAGATGTAGGACTCCGAGTCGAACTTGGCGCCGGGGTAGCGGTTCCAGTACCAGGTGCCGCCGACATCCGACGCGGTGTCGTAGGCGCGCACGCTCAGCCCCTGCTTGCGCAGCTGGTGCAACTGGTACAGGCCGGCGACGCCGGCACCGATCACGACCGCGTCGAAGCGCTGCGTGACACGGGTCGAGGCGGGGGCCGAGGCGGGGGCCGAGGCGGGGGTCGAGGCCGTTGGGGAAGCTGTCATGTCTCACTCTCCTTCATGTGATGTCGGATGGCCGGATCGGGCCAGCCCTGCGCGTTGTGTGGTGCGCTGTGGCAGCCCTTCTTTTGCACATCGCAGGCCACCCGGCACGAACCGCAAAACTCAGGGTATTCATAGAACGTTGAGCGCGCGGATCGGCGCGCCGGGGCGCCGCGACACCCCTTCCGGCCAATTCGTCTGTCTCGGCATGGACAGTGCTGTCCGAGTGCTCGGACACCGGCGCGCCGCGCCCCGCCGTGTCCGATTTGCGGGACACCGGACGCTTGCCATCAGGGATAAGCTGACTTGATTGGACGTCGTCAACCCGCTCCAATGCCGGCCATGAGGCCCGACTCAAGTCCCTACGTGGGCTTTCACAAGGACCGGCGCGGCGTCCACAGCCTGTGGGAACGCTTCAACGCCGGGCTGATCGACGTCGAGGCATGCCGCACGCCTTACCACCAGCTGCTGGTCGGTGAGTGGCAACGCTGCACGGCGCTGGGCGTCGACGTCGCGATGACCAAGGGTCGGCGGCTCAGCGACGAAGAGTACCGGCACCGCCGCGAAGCCGAGCAGTTGCTTCTGCAGATCTCGGTGCCCATCGTGCAGGATGTCGGCCACTACCTGGTGGACGTGCCCGGCATCATGATCCTGGCCGAGCGCACCGGGACCGTGTTGCACATCAGCGGCAACCCGAAGGTGCGGGAGCGTGCGGCAACCCACTCCGGCATCGTCGTGGGCTCCGAATGGACCGAGACGGCGGCCGGGACCAACGGGATGGGCACCGCGCTGGCGAAGGGCCAGCCGGTGCACGTCTTCGCGACCGAGCACTTCTGCGAGCACTGGCATTCGTGGTCCTGCGCTGCGGCGCCGATCTTCGACACCGACGGACAGACCCTGCTCGGCATCATCGACTTCACCACCGTCGAGACCGACTTCCGAGACCAGGCGCTGGGGCTGACGGTGTCGGTGGCCAACTCGATCCAGGCGCGCATGGCGCTGCACCGCGAGCTGGAGCGCCGTCGCCTGCTGAGCGCCTTCAGCGAGACGGCCCGCCACTATCCGCACGACGACATGCTCGCGCTCGACCACGCCGGCCGGCCGGTGATGCATTCGCCGAGCGAGCGCTGCCGTCAGGTCGCCGAGCGCTGGGGCTCGCCGGCGCGCGACGAGGTGGTCACGGTGCAAACGACGATCGAAGTCAAGGCACCCGGCACCGGCGTGTGCATCGGCAGGGTCGTGCTGCTCTCGAAGCCGGCCGGTTATCCGAAGGTGTTCCGTCAAGAGGACAGACCGGCGCTTGCCGCGACCGTCGAATCGATCAGCCGCTTCGGCGAGTTCGCCTCGCGCGACCCCGAGACGCGGCGCATGCTCGACGATCTGAAGCGCCTTGCCGCCGCCGACGTGAACCTGCTGATCATCGGCGAGACCGGAACCGGCAAGGAGCTTCTGGCCCGCCATGTGCACGCCTGCAGCAGGCGCCGCAACGAGCCGTATCTCGCGGTGAACTGCGGGGCCATCAGCGAGCACCTGATGGAAAGCACCTTCTTCGGCTATGTGAAAGGTGCGTTCTCCGGCGCCGACCCCCGTGGGCGCGCGGGCTACTTCGAGTCTGCCCAGGGCGGCACGCTCTTTCTGGACGAGATCGGCGAGCTGCCGCCCGCCATGCAGGCGGCTTTGCTGCGTGTGCTGGAAGACGGCAGCTTTCAGCGTGTTGGCTCGTGCGAGACGCGGCTGGCGTCGTGCCGCGTCGTCGCCGCCACGCACCGCGACCTCGAGCACCTGATCGCACAAGGCCGCTTCCGCCAGGATCTGTACTTCCGTCTCAAGGTCGTGCAGCGCACGATCAAGCCATTGCGGGAGCGCCCGTGTGACATCGAGCTGCTGGCGGAGCAATTTGCCGAGACCATGCGCCGCAAGCACGGCCTCGAATCCGTGGACATCTCGCCCCATGCTTGCGCCGCACTGAACCGCTATCGCTGGCCAGGCAATGCGCGCGAGTTGCGCAATGCCATCGAGGTGGCGGCGCTGTGCGCCGATGGCATCATCGACATGGATTTTTTGCCGCCGGAGGTGCTTCACGGCGGCAACACGGACGCAGAGAGCAAGGCCGTCACGGCCTCTGCCGACGAAAGCCTGGCGTCACTGCGCGACTACGAGCGTCAGATCATCGTCGGCCTGCTGCGCAAATACCGGAAGGTCAACAAGGTGGCGCAGGTGCTGGGACTGGCACGCTCCACCCTGTACCGGAAGTTTGCCGAACTCCATATCCATCAGAGCGAGTTCATCGGCTCTGCGACAGACAGTGACGTGGATTGACTCGGCGCTCAGCCCAGCACGTCGTTCACCTGCTCGCGGAACTCGGCCAGCGTGGCGGCCGTGTTCAGTTCACGCGGCAACGCGTCGCGGGCGGAAAAGACGCCCAGGATGCGGCCGCCTTCGGCCACCACGGGCAGGTGGCGGAACCCGCGCTCAATCATGATCAGCACGGCGTCGGCCACCTTGAACTCTGGGCTGATGCAGTGCGGGTGCGGCGTCATCACCTTGCTCACCAGCGTGGTCGCCGGGTCCAGCGCCTTGGCCAGCACACGGGTCATCAGGTCGCGCTCGGTCAGGATGCCCAGCAGCGTGTTGGTGGTGGCTATGATGAGCACACTGCCGCAGTTGGCGCCTGTCATCACGCAGGCTGCCTCGTGCACCGTGGCCGCTGGTCCGAGGCTGACGACATGGCGGCGGGACATGGCTTGAGACACCGAACGTTCAGGCATGGTGGGCTCCTTCAGCGCAGCGAGGCGTTGAGCTTGTGCAGTGCCGCGCTGCCCGGGCAGAGCTGGCGTTCGGCCAGGCTGGCCAGCGGCGCCGCACAGGTGTTCATCGCGGTGTGCAGGTCTGTGGCGAGCGGGTCAAGATACAGCAGCCCGGTGACCACTTCGCCGTGTTTGGCATGTTCGTTCATGTAGGCCAGCGCGGCGTAACGATCGGTGGGGTCGTAGCCGGCGTGCAGCTTGCGCAGGCGCAGGATCTCGCCGTCGTGCTGCGGCACGTCGATCACTTCGCCGGCGGCGTAGTCGGCGGTGATCTCCTCGCCCGGCGTCATGAAGTCGACCCGGCTCACCGCTTCGTTGTGCTGGCGGATGTAGTCGTAGCTCTTGGTGCTGCCGCCATGGTTGTTGAAGGTGACGCAGGGGCTGATGACGTCGATGAAGGCCGCGCCGCCGTGGGCCAGCGCGCCCTTGATCAGCGGCACCAGCTGCGCCTTGTCGCCCGAGAAGCTGCGCGCAACAAAGGTGGCGCCCAGCTGCAGCGCGATGCCCACCAGGTCGACCGGGCTGTCGCTGTTGATGACACCCTTCTTGCTCTTGCTGCCGCGGTCTGCGGTGGCGCTGAACTGGCCCTTGGTGAGGCCGTAGACGCCGTTGTTTTCGACGATGTAGGCCATGCGCACGCCGCGCCGCATGGCATTGGCGAACTGGCCCAGGCCGATGCTGGCGCTGTCGCCGTCGCCGCTGACGCCCAGGTAGATGAGCGAACGGTTGGCCAGGTTGGCGCCGGTCAGCACACTCGGCATGCGGCCGTGCACGGTGTTGAAGCCGTGGCTGGCGCCGAGAAAGTAGTCTGGGGTCTTGGAACTGCAGCCGATGCCCGAGAGCTTGGCCACGCGATGCGGTTCGATGTCGAGTTCCCAGGCCGCCTGGATGATGGCGGCCGAGATGCTGTCATGGCCGCAACCGGCGCACAGCGTGCTGATGCGGCCTTCGTAGTCGCGCCGCGTGTAGCCGACCCGGTTGGTCTGCAGGGTGGGGTGGTGCAGCCGCGGCTTGCTGATGTAGGTCATGCCGTTTCCTTCACAACGGTGGCCAGGCTCTTGCGGATGGCGCCGGCGATGAAACGTGCCGTGATCGGCGTGCCGTCGTAGTGCAGCACACGCTGCAGGCGCGCGGGGTCGATCTGCAGTTCGTTCACCAGCATCTGCTGCATCTGGCCGTCGCGGTTCTGCTCGACCACGAACACCTGCGTGTGCGCGGCGATGAACGCCGCCACGCTGTCGGGGAAGGGGAAGGCGCGCAGGCGCAGCGCGTCGAGGTGGATGTCCTCGGCTTCCAGCACGTCCAGCGCCTCGCTCATGGCCGGCGCGGTGCTGCCGAAATAGATGACGCCAAAACGCGTGGACTCCGCGGCCCGGCGTTGCAGCGGCTGCGGCACCATCGTGGCCGCGGTCTTGAATTTCTTCAGCAGCCTTTCCATGTTGTAGGTGTAGTCGGGCCCGCGCTCGCTGTAGCGCGCGTAGGGGTCGCGTGTGGTGCCGCGCGTGAAGAAGCTGCCTTTGGTGGGGTGCGTGCCGGGCAGGGTGCGCCAGGGGATGCCGTCGCCGTCCACGTCCTTGTAGCGGCCGAAGTCCTTGCCGGCTTCCAGTTCCTCGGCAGTCATCACCTTGCCGCGGTCGAAGCAACGCGCGTCGTCCCAGACGAAGGGCTTGCACAGGCGCTGGTTCATGCCGATGTCCAGGTCGGTCATCAGGAAGACCGGCGTCTGCAGGCGGTCTGCCAGGTCCAGCGATGCGGCGGCAAACTCGAAACATTCGTGCGGGTCCTGCGGCAGCAGCAGCACGTGTTTGGTGTCGCCGTGCGACGCATAGGCGCAGATCGTCAGGTCGCTCTGCTGGGTGCGCGTGGGCATGCCGGTCGAAGGCCCGCCGCGCTGCACGTCGACGATGGTCACCGGGATCTCGGCGAAGTAGGCCAGGCCGATGAACTCCTGCATCAGGCTGATGCCCGGGCCCGACGTGGCGGTGAAGGCGCGTGCACCGTTCCAGCCCGCGCCGACCACCATGCCGATGCTGGCCAGTTCGTCCTCGGCCTGCACGATGGCGAAGCGGTTCTGGCCGGTGGCGGGGTCGACACGGAACTTCTCGCAGTACTTCTGGAAGGCCTCGGGCACCGACGACGAGGGTGTGATCGGGTACCAGGCCGCCACCGTGGCGCCGCCGTAGATGCAGCCCAGCGCGATGGCGCTGTTGCCGTCGGTGAAGATCTGCTCGCCCACCTTGTCGGAACGCCGCACGCGGATGCCCAGCGGCGACTGCAGGTGTTGCTTGACGTGGTCACGTCCCAGGTGCAGGGCCTGGATGTTGCTGTCGAGCAGCCGTTCCTTGCCCTTGTACTGCTCGGCGAACAGCCTCTCGAAGACCTCGGCGTCGACATCCAGCAGCACCGACAGGGCGCCGACGTAGATGATGTTCTTGAACAGCTGGCGCTGGCGTGCGTCGGTGTAGGCCTCGTTGGTGATCGCCGTCAGCGGCACGCCGATGACGTTGATGTCGGGCCTGAAGGCCGAGGCCGGCATCGGCCGCGTGCTGTCGTAGAACAGGTAGCCGCCGGGTTCGATCTCGGCCACGTCCGCGCCCCAGGTCTGCGGGTTCATCGCCACCATCATGTCGACGCCGCCGCGCCGGCCGTGGTAGCCCTGCTCGCAGACACGCGCCTCGTACCAGGTCGGCATGCCCTGGATGTTGCTGGGGAAGATGTTGCGCGGGCTCACCGGCACGCCCATGCGCAGGATGGCCTTGGCGAACAGTTCGTTGGCCGAGGCCGAACCCGAGCCGTTGACGTTGGCGAACTTGATGACGAAGTCGTTGACCGCCTCGATGCGTTTCATGCCAGCTCCTTCGGTGCAGGGCGGGGGCTGGGTGCCTTGTCGCGGCAGGGCGGCCCGGCCTGCGTGGTGAGCAGCAGGAACTTCTGCATGTCCCAGGCGCCGGTGGGGCAGCGCTCGGCACACAGGCCGCAGTGCAGGCAGACATCCTCGTCCTTGACCATCACGCGGCCGCTCTTCAGGTCGGTGCTGACATACAGGGGCTGCTCGGCGTTGCGCGCCGGCGCCTGCAGCCGCGTGCGCAGGTCGGCTTCTTCGCCGGCTGCGGTGAAGGTGATGCAGTCCATCGGGCAGATGTCGACACAGGCGTCGCACTCGATGCAGGTGTCGCGGTTGAACACCGTCTGCACGTCGCAGTTCAGGCAGCGCTGTGCTTCCTTGAAGGCGGTGGCGGCGTCGAAGCCGAGTTCGACCTCGACGCGGATGCTGGCCAGCGCCTTCTCGGCCGCCGCCCAGGGCACCTTGGAGCGCAGGTCGTTGGAGATGTCGTTGTCGTAGCTCCACTCGTGGATGCCCATCTTCTGCGACATCAGGTTGGCAAACGGCGCCGGCCGCCGCGTCACGTCCTCACCGTGCAGCAGCCGGTCGATCGACACCGCCGCCTCGTGGCCGTGGGCCACCGCGGTGATGATGTTCTTCGGGCCGAAAGCCGCGTCGCCGCCGAAGAAGACCTGGGGCAGCGTCGACTGGTGGGTGCTTTCGCCCAGCACGGGCAGGCCCCATTTGTCGAAGTTGATGCCGCAGTCGGGCTCGATCCACGGGAAGGCGTTCTCCTGACCCACCGCCACCAGCACCGTGTCGCAGGGCACCAGCACATCGGGTTCGCCCGTTGGCACCAGGCTGCGCCGGCCATTGGCGTCGAATTCGGCACGCACGATCTCGAAGCGCATGCCGGTCAGTTTGCCGCCAACGTGCTCGAAGCTCTTGGGCACATGGAAGTTCAGGATCGGGATACCCTCGTGCAGCGCGTCTTCTTTCTCCCAGGGCGAGGCCTTCATCTCGTCGAAGCCGCTGCGCACGATCACCGACACCTGCTTGCCGCCCAGCCGGCGTGCCGAACGGCAGCAGTCCATGGCCGTGTTGCCGCCGCCCAGCACGATGACACGCTCGCCGACGCTGGTGACGTGGCCGAAGGACACCGACGCCAGCCAGTCGATGCCGATGTGGATGTTCGCCGCGGCCTCGTCTCGGCCCGGGATCTGCAGGTTGCGCCCGCGCGGCGCGCCGCAGCCGACGAAGATGGCATCGAAGCCCTGCGCCAGCAGCGCATTCATCGAGTCGATGCGCTCGCCGCTGCGGAACTTCACGCCCAGGTCGAGGATGTAGCCGGTCTCTTCGTCGATCACCGATTCGGGCAGCCGGAAGCGCGGGATCTGCGTGCGGATGAAGCCGCCGGCTTTGGTTTCGCCGTCGAACACCGTCACCTCGTAGCCCAGCGGCGCCAGGTCGCGCGCCACCGTCAGCGAAGCCGGCCCCGCGCCGACACAGGCCACCCGCTTGCCGTTGGGCGGCATGAGCTTGGGCATGCGCGCGCGCACGTCGCTCTTGTGGTCGGCGGCCACACGTTTCAGGCGGCAGATGGCCACCGGCTCTGGAAGCGTGCCATTGTTCTCCTCGACACGCCCGCGCCGGCACGCAGGCTCGCAGGGCCGGTCACAGGTTCGGCCCAGCACGCCGGGGAAGACGTTGGACACCCAGTTGATCATGTAGGCGTCGTCATAACGCCCCTGGCCGATGAGCCGGATGTATTCCGGCACGGGGGTGTGGGCCGGGCAGGCCCATTGGCAGTCGACGACCTGGTGGAAGTAGGCCGCGCCCGCTGTGTTGGTCAGCTGCAATGTCGTCTCCTTCCCCACATTCGTCCGGGCTGGCGTGCGGGTGTCGCGCAAGTCTAAGCACAGTGCCGGTGTCACGGGTTGCGCACTGACCCTTGGTTGCCGCGCCCGGGCTCCTCAGGAGCGGCGGTCATGCGGCCGTAGCTGCTGCATGGCGCAGACAGTCTGCGGCCGATCACTGCTTCGTGAACGCCTGCGGGCAGTGCCGGGTGGTCGGTGCACCGATCCGTCAGGTGAAACCCTCGGCACCTGGAGCGAGGCGAAACGCTGCGCGAAGGTCAAACTGCTGCCTTCCCGTGCAAGCAGACGCAGGCGGTGCCCTTGACCGAAGTCGGCTGCACGACTTGATGCTGCTTGCCGACCCGGCGCGCGCACCGCAGGCCGAGGAAGGTTTGCAAGCGGCGCGCGAGGCACTCGCACTGGCTCGCAGACTGGGCCAGGATGACGCCGCCGCCAAAGCCGGTGCGTGGCTCGCGCGCCATTGCCTGCACTTGGGGGGGCGCTTCCAGGCTGCGCTCGAGCACGCGACCGATATCCTGCAAGCGGAAGCGTCGACGGCCCCGCCGGAGGTCCGTGTCCAGGCGATGTGCGTGATTGCCCTGGCCGGCTGCGAGCTGTCCGACTTTGAGCGGGCGCTGGATGCGGCCCAGGCGTTGATGGGTCTCACGTCCCAGGTCACCGATGCAGACACCGCACTCGGCGCCGCCTTCTCGATGGCGGCCTGTTTCGATCGCATGGGCGACGCCTGGCAAGCGGTCAGGCTCCTGTCCGAAGCCTTGGCGGAGCATGCGCCCCGCGGTTCCGACCGGGCGGTGATGACGGCAAGCAACGCCATGTGCGCCATCTGCCCCCGTGTCGCGCACCTGTTGCGAGACTGCGGCGCCGAGACCGAGCGTCAGGAGCTTCTGGTGCGCGGCCGTGAGGCAGGTGAGTTGGCGTTGCGGCTTGCCCAGGCGCAGAGCAATCGGGCCTACGCTGTCGCGATCAAGATCAACCTGTCCGAGAATCTCATCGCCCAGCAGGAGCGAGGAGCGCCGCGCCAAGGACCAGGCGGCGCAGGCACAACAAGAAGCGCAGCGGCAGCACGAGGCGGCGGCGCGGTCTGCGGCCGACGCCGAATGTGACCCGCTCACGCAGCTGGGCAATCGGCGCCATCTTGAGCGACGCGCAGCCGAACTGCTGCAGGTTCAGGTGGGCGAGCCGCAGCCGCTGGCGCTGGCGCAGATCGACATCGACCACTTCAAGAAGGTCAATGACGAGCACGGCCATGAGGCGGGCGATGCCGTGCTGGTGGCGCTGTCCGGCCTGCTGCGCGGCAACTCGCGTTCGGCCGACGTGCTGGTCCGCAACGGCGGCGAGGAGTTCGTCATCGTGCTGCCGAACACCCGACAGCACGTTGCTGTCGAAGTGTGCGAACGCCTGCGGGCGCGCATCGAGGGCATGGTGGTCGCATTGCCCGCTGGTGGCTCGCTCCAGATCACCGTGAGCATCGGCCTGGCGGTGGCGCCGCCCTACGACCTCGCGGCACTGCTGCGTGCCGCCGACGCCGCGCTCTATGCCGCAAAGCGCGGCGGGCGCAACCGGCTCTGCCTGGAAGCGTAGCGCTTCGAGGTGAATACCCATCGGCGGACGTCGCTATCATCGACCGCCTGTCTATGAGCGGGGCCGTACGCGCCGATGCTGATCTTCCACAACACCCACCACGGTCTGCATGCCGGACGGCAGGAGATGTTCCGCGGCCGGCTCGTGCCGTGTCACGAAACACCGGCGCGGCTGGACCATGTGTTGAACGAGTTGGCGCGTCGCCCGATGGGGCCGTTGCGCGAGCCCGGCGCGGTGGACCTCGACCTCGTGCGGCGAATCCATGCGCCGCACTACGTCGACTTTCTGACGCAGGCATGGGGCGAGTGGCTTGCGCTCGACGCTGGCAACAGCGCCTTCGACATCCTGCCCTCGGTGTGGCCGGGCCCTGGCCTTCGGCGCGACGTGGCGCCCACCAACTTCTCCGCCCGCGTGGGGCTGTACTCGTTCGATGCCGGCACGCCGCTCGGCGCTGGCACCTGGGAGGCGGCGCTCGCCGGCGCTGCGTGTGCCATCGATGCTGCGCGCGCCGTGGCGGCGGGCGCCGGCGCGGCGATGGCACTGACGCGTCCGCCTGGCCACCATGCCGGTGCCGACTTCTTCGGCGGTTACTGCTTCCTCAACAATTCGGCGCTGGCCGCACAGGCGCTGCGCGATGCCGGCGCCGGCCGCGTGGCGGTTGTGGATGTGGACTACCACCATGGCAACGGCACGCAGAGCATCTTCTACGAGCGCGATGACGTGTTCACCGTGTCGATCCACGGCGACCCGACCACCGAGTACCCGTTCTACCTGGGCTATGCCGACGAGTTGGGCCGCGGCCGCGGCGAAGGCTGCAACCTGAACCTGCCGCTCCCCGCGGGCACCGGCTTCGCAGGCTGGCAGCAAGCGCTGCTGCACGCGCTGGCCGCGCTGCGGCGCCAGGGTGCCGACGCGCTGGTCGTGCCGCTCGGCGTCGACACCTTCGAGGGCGATCCGATCTCCAGCTTCACGCTGCGCAGCGACGATTTCCTGCAAGTCGGCCGCATGCTCGCGTCGGCCGGCCTGCCCACCGTTTTCGTGATGGAGGGCGGCTATGCGGTGGAGGCGATGGGCGTGAACGTCGTCAACGTGCTCGAGGGGTTCCTGGCATGAAGCTGCCGGGCGCCTGCCTCGGCGTCTGAACATCCGTGATCGCCGACCTCAATCGCGCTCGCTGCCGAGATCGAAGGCGCGGGTCTGCCTCGTCAGGCGCTCGAACTCGGCATCGCTGATCGCGACCAGCGGTGCACGCACACGTCGCCAGCCGGCTTGGCCGGTGCGGATCGCCATGATGGCCTTGAACGCGGCGGTGAGTCCGTAGCCGCCGAGGATCTTGAGCAGCGCGAGCACACGCTGCTGGTCGGCCGCGGCGCTCGGGCGCTCGAAGTCGGTGACCAGCCGCGCTACCAGGCGCGGCGCGATGTTGGCGACGCCGCTGACAGCGCCGCGGCTGCCGCGCGCGGCCAGCGTCTGCAGGTCGGGCTCGTTGCCGACCCAGACCTGCAGCGGCGGCATGAACGCCTGCGCGAAGGCCAGCGACGCTTCACGCTGGCAGCCGCTGTCCTTCAGGCCGACGATGGTCTGCGGGTAGCGCGCCAGCAGCTTGCGAATGACGTTGTCGCTCAGGCCCACGCCCGACACCTGGGGGATGTGGTACAGCACGACACGCAGCCGCGCGTCGGCGACAGCCTCGATGACTTGTGCATACGCATCGATCACGCCCTGGTCCGGCACACCCTTCAGGAAGAACGGCGGCAGCAGCAGGCAGCCCTGCGCACCGACCTGCACGGCATGGCGGGTCAGCTCGATCGCATCGGGCAGCGCCGCGCAACTGGTCGACACCAGGATGCGCTCGGCCGGCACGCCGCCGGCGATCAGCCCGTCGATCGCGGCGCGTCGCTCGGCCACCGTGAACGACGGGCCTTCGCCGGTGGTGCCGAAGGGCGTGACGCCGGTGCAGCCGGACTCGATCAGCGCCCGCGCGTGCGCGGCGAAGGCCGGGATGTCGATGTTCAGGCGTTCGTCCAGCGGCGTCAGCAGCGCGGGCCAGATGCCGGTGTACGGGACGGTGGTGGTGCTCTTGTTCACGGGGTGCTTTCGAGGGGGGATGTCGGGGTCAGGCGCCGAACTGATGGTCCAGCCGCTGGTGGGTTTCGAGGTCGACGATGCGGGTGAAGTCGGCATAAGCGAGGGTCGGCACGTCGCGCGGCGTGCCGGTGTCGTGCAGGCTGGCGAGCGCCTGTTCGACCGCACGTGCGGCGGCGAACAGCGCGGTCACGGCATACAGCACGACGGCGAAGCCCATGGCCTGCAGATCGGCGGCACTGAGCGCGGTGGTCTCGTTGCCGTCGACGATCGAGACGACCTTGGGCCCCGGCAAACCGCGCGCCACGGCCTCGACCTCGGCGATCTTCTGGATGCCGTCGACGAAGACGAGGTCGACACCGGCGTCCTGGTAGCGGCGTGCACGGGCCAGCGCCTCGGCGATGCCGGCGGCGGGCAGCGCATCGGTGCGGCCGATGACGAGCAACGGGTCGTCGCCGCGCGCGGCGAGCGCGCAGCGCAGCCGGCGTTCGTTCTCGGCCGCGTCGACCAGGCGGATGCCGGCCATCTGGCCGCAGCGCTTGGGCGCGACCTGGTCCTCGAGGTGGATGGCTGCGACGCCGGCCTGCACGTACTCGCGCACCGTGCGTTCGATGTTCGACGGGCCGCCGTAGCCGGTGTCGGCATCGGCGATCACCGGCAGGCGCAGTGCGCGCACCATGTCGCGGGCGTGTGTGCACATCTCGGTCTGCGTCAGCAGGCCGATGTCGGGCTGGCCCAGGCGCGACGCGGTGGCACCGAAGCCGGTCATGTAGACGGCCTCGAAGCCGGCGCGTTCGACCAGCCGCGCCGACAGCGTGTCGTAGGCGCCGGGCGCGCGCACGATGCGGCCCGAGCCGAGCGCGGCCTTCAGTTGCAGTGCGGGGTGCAGCGGCATGCTCAGTTCATCATCAGACCGCCGTCGATGTTGATCGACTGGCCGGTCATGTAGTCGGCAGACGCCGAGGCGAGGAAGAGCGCGAGGTCGGCGACGTCGTCGGGCGACTGCGGCCGCCCCATCGGCACGCTGGCGACACGCTGCTTCCAGGCCTGGCCGCGTGGCATGCCCTGCAGCGCCGTCCAGTCGCGGTCCATGCGCTGCCACATGTCGGTTTCCACCAGGCCGGGGCAGATGGCGTTGACGGTGATCTGCGGCGCGAAGGCGATCGCGGCCGACTGCGTCAGGCTGATCACCGCTGCCTTGCTGGCGCGGTAGTGCGGGATCACGGCGGCGATCGGGCCGGCGCCGCCGCGGCCCGCGATCGACGCCATCGTGACGATCTTGCCGCGTGGCCGGCCTGGCGCCAGCGGCGGCTGCGCCAGCATCTGGCGCGCGGCGGCCTGCAGGCTCAGGAAGGTGCCGGTGACGTTGACGCCGAGCATCCGGTTCCACTCGGCGGCGTCGAGTTCGAGCAGCGGTTTGAGTTGCATGATGCCGGCGTTGCAGACCATCAGGTCGAGGCGGCCGTGGGCCTGCACGGCGTGCGCGACCAGCGCAGCGCAGTCGTCCGCCGCGGTGATGTCGGCCCGCTGCGCCTGCGCCGCCGCACCGGCGGCGCGCAGCTCGTCGGCCACCGCCGCGCAGGACGCAGCATCGATGTCGGCAACCAGCACCCGCGCGCCGCAGCCTGCGAACGCGTGCGCCAGCCCGCGCCCGATGCCCTGGCCGGCGCCGGTGATCGCCACGACCAGACCGTCGAGCGCGGGCCGCGACGCGTGCCGTGCGCCGCGGGCGACGGCGACTTCAGCTGCCACGGATGCGCTTGAGTTCGCCGAACACCAGGTTCAGCGCTTCGTCGCCGATCTCCTTGCCGTGCCGGTCGTAGACCACCTTGGCCTTGTCGCGGATGCGCTGCATCTCCACCGGGCTGACCTCGTTGACCTGCATGCCCTTGGCCTTCAGGTTGACGACGCTTTGCGCCTCTTTCTCGCGATTGACCTTGCGCTGCTCGGCGCGGCCGAGTACGGCGCATTCCTTCAGCGTGGCCTGCTCCTGCGGCGACAGCGTGTCCCAGACCTTCTTCGAGAACAGCACCAGCGTCGGGCTGTAGGCGTGTTTGGTCAGCGTCAGGTACTTCTGCACCTCGTAGAACTTCATGTTCTCGATGTTGTTGAACGGGTTCTCCTGGCCGTCGACGGTCTTGGTCTCGAGCGCGGAGTAGACCTCCGAGAACGCCATCGGCACCGCGTTGCTGCCCAGCGTCTTGAAGGTGTCGATGAAGATGCTGTTCTGCATCACGCGCAGCTTCACGCCTTCGAAGTCCTCGGCTCTCGTGATCGGCCGCTTCGAATTGGTCGTGTGGCGGAAGCCGTTTTCCCACCAGGCCAGGTTGATGACGCCGGCCGCAGGCATCTTGGCGCTGAACCAGTCGCCGGCCTTGCCGTCGAGCAGCTGGTCGGCTTCGTTCGCGTTGCTGAACAGGAACGGCAGGTCGAACACGCCCAGCGCCGGCACGATGCCGACCAGCGGCGCCGTCGACGTCAGCACCATCTCGAGCGACCCGGTGCGAACGCTCTGCGTCGCGGTGAGGTCGTTGCCGAGCGAGCCGTCCCAGTAGGGCGTGATCTTGAGCTTGCCGCCGCTCTTGGCGAGCGTGCATTCGCCCATCTTCGCCAGGCCGTTGCCCATCGGGTGCTCTTTGCTGACGCCGTTGGAGACGCGGATGTTTCGCTCCTGGAACTGGGCCTGGGCTGAGGCGGTGGCCAGCAATGCCGCAGCAGCGGCTGCAAGGAATCTGAATTCGATCATCGGGGTCTCCTTTGGTTTGTGAAAGCGGCAGGGCGCGTCATGTCAACCATCGCAGCGGCACCATCACCAAGGGTGGGAACAGCACCAGCAGCAGCAGCACGATGAGTTCCGCGATCAGGAAGGGCCACAGCCCCTTCATCAGCTCGGCCATCGAGATCTTCGAGATGCCACAGACGACGTTGAGCACGATGCCCACCGGCGGCGTGATCAGGCCGATCGAGTTGTTGATGATGAACAGCACGCCGAAGTACACCGGGTCGATGCCGGCCTGCTTGATCACCGGCATCAGCACCGGGGTCAGGATCATCAGCGTCGGGGCGAAGTCGAGCGCGGTGCCGACGACGACGACCAGCACCATGATCACGAACATCAGCAGGATCGGCTGGCCGACGAACGGCGCCAGCAGCGCCGCCACCTGCTGCGGCACTTCGGAGGTCGTGATCAACCATGCCGAAACCAGCGCGGCGGCGATCATGAACACCACGATCGCAGTGGTCTTGGCGGCGCTGACGAAGAGGCCGTAGAGGGCGCGCCACGGCAGTTCGCGGTAGACGAAGACGCCGATCACGAAGGCGTAGACGCAGGCGGCGACACCGGCCTCGGTCGGCGTGAAGATGCCGCACTTGAGCCCGCCGATGATGCCGAACGGCATCAGCAGCGCCCAGATGCCGTCGACGCCGGCGCGCAGGCGCTGGGCCAGCGGCTGGCGCGGCAGCGCCTGCACCTTGTCCTTGCGCACGACCCACAGCCACGCGATGACGAGGGCGAACGCGATCATCAGGCCGGGGAACACGCCGGCGAGCAGCAGCTTGCCGATCGACACGTTGGCGATCACGCCGAACACGATCATCGCGATCGACGGCGGGATCACCGGCCCGAGCACACCCGACGCGGCGATCAGCCCCGACGAGCGCGGCACGTCGTAGCCGGCGCGGCGCATCATCGGGATCAGCAGCGTGGCCACCGCCGCGGTGTCGGCCGCTGCGCTGCCGGAGATGGCCGACATCACGACCGTCGCGAAGATCGCCACCAGCCCGAGGCCGCCGCGGATGTGGCCGACCCAGGCGAGCGCGAAGTCGACGATGCGCTTGGACAGGCCGCCCGCGTTCATCAACTCGCCGGCCAGGATGAAAAACGGAATGGCGAGCAGCGGAAAGCTGTCCGCGCCTTCGATCAGCTTCTGCGACAGGATCGTCGTGTCGATCTGGCCCTGCGTCACCATCAGCGCAGCGGCGCTGACCAGCAACGCCATGGCGACCGGCAGGCCGAACGCCATCGCGCCCAGCAGCGAGGCGGTGAAGACGAGGGTCGTCATGTCAGCATTTCCTCGTTCTCGCGAACGTCGATCAGCTCTTCGTCGCTGATGCGGCCGCTGGCCAGGCGCCACAGCTTGCCCAGCGCATGCAGGCCGATGCCGAGGCTGGTGAAGTAGCCCAGGCCGAAGATCCAGCTCATCGGGATGCCGGTGATCGGCGCCGCGTTGGTGGCGTTGATCTCGTGCTGGCGCCAGGTGCCCCAGAACAACATGGCGCACACCAGCAGCGTCAGCAGTTCGCAGACGACCAGGCAGATGACACGGCCTGCACGCGGCAGCCGCGCCACCAGCATGTCGACGCCCAGGTGCGCGCCTTCGTGCGCCGCGAGCACGGCGCCGATGAAGGTGAGCCAGACGAAGAAGAAACGCGACAGCTCCTCCGACACCGAGATGCCGGAGTTGAAGGCGTAGCGCAGCACCACGTTGCCGAACACCATCAGCACCATGCCGAGCAGCAGCGCGGCCAGCAGCGCCTCGACGAGCCTGACCGCGTGCTGCATGTTCAGACCACCTTGCCTGGGTTCAGCAGGCCCATCGGATCGAGTGCGCGCTTGAGCGTCTGCATCAGCGCGATCTCCTCCGCACTGCGGGCATGGCCGAGCCACTTCTTCTTGACGGTGCCGATGCCGTGTTCGGCCGACACCGAGCCGCCGAATTCGCGCACCAGGCCGTAGATGACCTCGTCCATCGCCTCTTTCGGCTGCTGCTCGACGGCGAGGCCGGGCACCCAGGCGACCAGGTGCAGGTTGCCGTCGCCGATGTGGCCGTAGTAGACGCTGTCGCAGCCGGGGATGCGCGCGGCCAGTGCAGCCTTGCAGCACCGCACGTAGTCGTCCATCCGGCCCGTCGCCAGCCCGACGTCATAGGAAATGTGCGGCCCGAGTGTCGGGAAGAACTCGGCGCAGGCATCACGCAGCGCCCAGAACGACTGGGTGTCGGCAACCGACTGCGCGACCGCCGCATCGGTCAGCTCGCCCGCTTCCAGCAGCGCTTCGAGCCAGCGCTGGAAACGCGGGCCGTCGATGTTTTCGTCGGTGCCCTGGGCCTCGACCAGCACGTACACACCTTGGCCGCTGTCGGGCTGGTTGTCGGCCTGACCACCGAGCGGGCTGCGCACGCCGACGCGCTGTGTCACCACCTGCCAGTAGTCCGGCCACATCACTTCGAAGGCCGACAGCAGCGGGCCGAGGCCGCGCCGCGCCGCGCCGAGCAGGTGCACGACCGACGCGTAGTCGGGCAGCAGGCACACCGCCGACATCGTGCACTGCGGCTGCGGGTGCAGGCGCAGCACGATGCGCGTGATGATGCCCAGCGTGCCTTCGCTGCCGATGAACAGGTGCTTCAGGTCGTAGCCGGCATTGTTCTTCAGCATCTTGTTGAGGCTGGTCATGACCGTGCCGTCGGGCAGCACGACCTCGAGACCGAGCACCAGTTCGCGCGCCATGCCGTATCGGATGACGCGGTTGCCGCCGGCGTTGGTGGAGAGGTTGCCGCCGATCGCGCAGGAGCCGCGGGCGCCGAGGTCGAGCGCGAAATACAGGCCGGCATCGGCCGCGGCGCGCTGCACCGTTTCGAGCGGCGTGCCGGCGCGCACCGTCATCGTCGAACCGGCGACGTCGATCTCCTCGATGCCGGTCATGCGTTCGAGCGAGAGCGCCACCCAGCCGGGCTCGGGCCGTGCGCCGCCGCACAGGCCGGTGAGGCCGCCTTGCGGCACCACTGGCAGGCCGGCTGCGCGGCAGGCCTTCAGCGCCAGCGAGACACCTGCTGTGTCGGCCGGGCGCACCACGGCCAGCGGCCGGTTCGGCGGCTGGGTGCTCCAGTCGTTGCAGTTGCGTGCGGGAACGTCGTCGCCGATCAGGACCGCGACCGCGCCGAGTTGTTCGCGCAGTTCGGCCAGGCAGGCGAGGGCAGCAGAGGAAGCGGCGGAGGCGGTGTGGGAGATGACCATGCCAGGACTCGGGACTCGGAGTTGGGCGGCGTGCGCGGTGCGCCGTGGGCGCAAGCCGCAACGATGCTGCGGCTTGGGTATGAGCATCTTGTATGTAAGGTACTAGAGCATCAGTAAATTCCCGAATCGACAGCCCGGCTGCGCCGCGCCCTGACGCCGGGGGTCGCGATCTGACAGACTCCTCGTCGAATGCGGCCGGTGACAGGAGCCGCTCGAACCAAAACGTGCCGAGGATTCCAGCGTTGCAAAGCCCGACCCGATTCAAGATCGACACGCCGAAGTCGCTCGCCGCCATCGTCGCGCAGCGCCTGCGCGAAGCCATCATCGACGGCGAGTTCGGGCTCGGCGCGATGATTCCGGAGGAGTCGCTGGCCGAGTCGTTCGGCGTCAGCCGCACGCCGGTGCGCGAGGCGTTGAACCAGCTGCAGCTGCAGGGCCTGGTGGTGATCCGCCCGCAGCGCGGCAGTTATGTCTTCGAGCCCAGCGAGGCCGACATCGCGGCGCTGTGCGAGTTCCGCTGCGTGGTCGAGCCGCGTGCGGCCGAGCTGGCGCACGGCCACGACCGCGATGCGACGCTGGTCTCGCTGCAGTCGGCGATCGACGAGATGGAAGCGGCGCGCTCAGCCCGCGACCCGGTGCGCTACGGCCGTGCCGACACGAAGCTGCACGAGTCGTTCTTCGAGCACTGCGGCAACCCCTACCTGCAGGCCGCCTATGCCACCGCGGCGACCAAGATCGCCACGCTGCGGACCCACCTGTCGGCCCCGGCGGATGTGCTGCATCCACGCGGTTTCGAGCAGCACTCGGGCCTGCTCGAACTCTTTCGCGCCGGCGACTTCAAGGCCTTCGAGGCGTTGATGCGCAACCATGTGACAGGCACGCGCGACAACTACGTCAACAGCCTCAAGGGTCGGGCCGCCACGAAGCCCGTGACACCTACGGGTTGAACTTGCCCTTTGCTCGTTCCGCAGAGACGATGAACATCGCTGCAAGAAGCGACAGCAGCGACGACGCCAACATGACGCTGAGCACTGCAACGTGTGCGTTCGAAGCATCGACCACCAGACCCGAGAGAAAAGCGATGATCCCGGCGCCGATCACCGTCAAAGCAGCGGCCAGACCGGATGCCGTACCCGCAAGGCTGGGGCGGATGGACAGAACGCGCGCATTTGCCGCTGGCATGGTCAAGCCATTGCCCAAGCCCACGCAGACACAGGGGCTGAAGAAGGCGAGTGGGTGCGTCACGCCGGAAGCGGCAAGAACAAGGCCGACCAGCAGGCCCAGGCACGTGAGGCTGCGTCCAGCGAGGATGAAACCGGTCGCGGTGTATCGGGAACTGGCGCGTCCGACAACGTAGCTTCCGATGATGAAGCCCGCAGGAACCATCCCCATGTAGAAACCCAGCGCCGTGCTCGATGCCTCACCCAGCTGCGCCGCCACCCATGGCGCCCCGCCAATGAACGCGTACAGCGTGCTCGAGCATTCCTCCCAGTGCCGGGCCTAGCATCGGCGCCACGGCCCAGGCCGAGGAGACATAGCCGATCCGGCTTGCCGCCGTGCCTTCGTCGGAGGTGTCCCGAATGGCAGCGAGGGACACCGCATAGCCGGCGATGACGGTGCCTTGGAACAGTCGACACAACAAGAAGGTTCCGATGTCGTTCGCCAGGCTGCAGCCGACAGATGCCACCGTGAAGACCGCCAGAGCGAACAGTGCGATGGGCTTGCGCCCAAATCTGTCCGACAGCGCGCCCGCGATCAAATGGGTCAAGGCGGTGGCGACCGCATATCCCGCGACGGCGACGTTGACGAGCACGAAGTCCGCGTCGAGATCTCTGGCGATGCTCGGCAACGAAGGCACGAACATGTTGATCGGGAGGACCGCGAGTGCGGAAAGGGCAATCAGGACCGGAAGGCGCGGAATTTCCTGCGAATGCATTGCTGTTCTTGATCTCTCAGTCTGCTTCCCGCCCCGCCAGCGCCGCGGCGGCAGCGTCGTCCAGGCCTCGGCCCTCCGCCGCCAGGGCGGCGGCAGGCTCGGCACCCAAGCGGGCCTGCACCGCTGCGTCGATACGTTCGTAACAGGCCCGTTCGTCCCTGTCCGGCGAGGCGCCGCGTGCGGCCCAGAGCCGGCTGACATGGCCGAGCAGGCGGCCGGCCGCTGCCAAGCGCTGCTGGGCCAGCACCAGCGCCAGGATGCCCTGCCAGGCGACGCTGGTGCCGAAGCGCCGGCCCGTAGCCAGCGAACGGGGCACCAGCGCGCGCGCCTCGGCCAGCCGGTCCAGCGCGGTCAGCGCTTCGACCAGCACGTTCAGCGCCCAGGGCAGGTTGCCGTTGGTGTCGCCGCCATCGGCGTCGATGCGCTGCAGCAGCGCCAGGCCGCGCTCGGCGGCCTCGGCATGGCGGCCCAGCGCGATCAGCGCCGCGCAGACGTTGCTCTCGGCGGCCTGCGCCATGTCGCCCCAGGCCAGTTCACGCGCCATCAGCAGTTCCTGTTCGCGGCAGGCCAGCAGCGCCAGGGTGTCGCCGCGCACACGCGCCGCTTCGGCCAGGGCGCCTTGCACCCGCAGCCGGGCACGGGGCGAGTCCGCGCCCGCCCCTACCGACTGCTGCAGCTGGGCGCAGGCATCGTCGAGCTCGGGCCCCGGCGCGGTGATCGAGCGCACCCAGTGCCCCAGCGCGGCCTGCAGTTCACCGGGCTGGCCGAGCTGCCGCCACAACGACACGGCCTGCTGCGCGGCCGGCCCGGCGGCGGTGTCGCGGCGCACGTTGAGCACGTAAGCCAGCATCGACCACCAGAAGGCCTGCGTCTGCATCGGCAAGGCCTGCCCGGGCGGCTGCTGCATCGCGGGCTGCAGCGAGAGCATCCAGTCCGTCACCTCCTGGCGCCAGACGGTGAAGCCGGTCGCCTGGGCGGCACGGGCGCTCAACTGGGCCGCCGCCGCCAGCTCGTGGCGGCGGGCCCACAGAAAGGCGTCGCGTGCGTTGTCCATCTCGGCCAGGCACTGGGCGTCTGAATCGCCGCGCGTGAACAGCGCCAGCACCGCCGCGGCGTGGCGCCGGCGCAGCGAATGGCTCTCGTCCACGGCGGCCGGCGACGCCAGCTGCTCGAGCGCATAGGCCCGCATCGTCTCCAGCAGGCGGTAACGCGGCGCGGCCTCGGCGCTGTTGATGTCGATACTGCTGTCGATGCCGCTGACGCTGATCAGCGAACGTTCGACCAGCGTGGCCAGGCCGTCGACGACATCCCAGCGCCCGACGTGTTCGTCGGCGGTGAGCGTCACCGCCAGGTCGAGCGTGAAGCCGCCGGCAAACACGCCCAGGGCGCGGAAGAGCCGCTGCTCGGGCGCGCCCAGCAGGCCATAACTCCAGTCCAGCGCGTCATGCAGGCTGCGGTGGCGTGCCGGCGCGTCGCGGCGGCCGCGCGACAGCAGCGCAAAACGCTCGGCCAGCGCGTCGTGCACGGCCCGCAGGCCCATCAGTGGCACACGGGCCGCAGCCATCTCCAGCGCCAGCGGCAGGCCGTCCAGCTGCCGGCACAAGGCGCGCAGCAAGGGCAGGGCGGCGGGGGTGACCTGGAAGCGGCGGTCGGCTGCGGCAATGCGGTCGAGCAGCAGGGCGAGCGCGCCGTCCCCGGCATCGGCCTCTGCCGCCGTTTCCTCCACCGGCAGCGGTTCCAGGCGCAGCGCCTGCTCGCCGCTCACGGCCAAGGGCAGCTGGCTCGTAACCAGCAGATGCAGCTGAGGTACAGAACGCAGCTGCGCCGCCCATTCGGCGCAGCGCTCGACCAGGTGTTCGGCGTTGTCCAGCACCAGCAGCAGCGGCTCGCCTGGCCCTGGCGACAGCAGGCGCAGCAACTGCGGTGCGGGGTCACCTTCGTCGAGCTGCGCGCCCAGTGCACGGGCGATGGCGCCCGCCACCTGGCCGCCCAGCGTCAGCGGCGCCAGGTCGACCCAGGCGCTGCGCCCGGGCCAGCGGGCCAGCGCCACACGCGCCAGGCTGCTCTTGCCGACGCCGGGTGTGCCGACCAGCGTGACGCAGCCGCTGCGGGCACGCAGCAGGGCCTGCAGCCGGGTGAGATCGGCGCCGCGGCCGAACAGGCGCTGCGGCGCTGCGACCGCAGCCGGTTCCGCTGGCGGCGGGGCCAGCGCCGGTTCGGCTTGCAAGGCCACGCTCAGGCGGTAGCCGCGCCCGGGCACGGTCGCGATGGCGTCTTCACCGAGCAGCCGGCGCAGCGTGTTGATCTGCACCCGCAGGTTGCCTTCCTCGACGACGAGGCCGGGCCAGACGATGTCCAGCAGCGCGCTCTTGGTGTGCAGTTCGGCCGGGCGGGCGGCCAGGGCCATCAGCAGGTCCAGCGCGCGGCCGCCCAAGGTGGCGGGCTGGCCATCCACCAGCAGCCGGTATTCGGCAGGCCGCAGTTCGAAGCGGCCACCGGGCCCGAAGCGCAGCGGTCCGGTCGGTGCATGGATGTGTGCGGCGCTTGCCAACCCGGCCCTCTTCTTGGTGACAGCGCGGAGCTTAAAGCCACTGCCACGCGGGTTTAACAACATTGAACACGCGCTGAACGACTTCTGCGCCAGGGGTCCGCAGACTGCATCCCATCGCAACAGGAGCCCGACATGACCGAACCCGAAGTCTCCGTCCCCGCCGTCATGCGCAACTACCACGAGGTGCTGCGCAACGACCTGTCGAAGGTGTTGACGCCGCTGGCCGAGGCCGGCGACCTGGCCGGCTTCGCGGCGGCATGGGTGGCCTACTGCCGCGCGATCGCCGTGCACGCGGCGATGGAAGACGGCGTCGAAGGCGCCGGCGGCGGCAGCGCAGCGATGCTGGACCACTACTTCGACGGCGCCGCCGGTGCCGCGATGTTCAAGGACGAACATGTGCAGGAACATGGTCTGCAGCAGGCCGTCACTGATGCTATTGCCCTGGGCGCCAGCGCCGTGCGCGCCGCCTTCGCTGCCTACCGCGTGCTCGCCGAAACGCACCTGCGGCACGAAGAAGACATCATGATGCCGCTGGTCGCCCGCCTGCCGGCGCCGAAGGCACCGCTGTTTGCGAGCTGGTGCGTGACGGCCGGCATCGCCCACGGCGGCTTCGAACACTTCGTGGCCCACGGTGTGCGGTCGCTGGCCAGCCACGGCAGCGCCAAGAACACCCCGGCGGGCGCGACGCGGGTATTTGTACATGCGCTGAAGACCGTTTGCACGCCGCCACAATGGGCGCAATATCTGCCTGTGGCCCGCGCTGCCACGCCGCCGGAGATCTGGGCCGCCGTGCTGGCTGAAGTGCCCAGCCTGGAGACCCTGGCCGAGATGACCGCCTGAATCCGCCCTTCCAACCCAACCACCTGGAGAGATCCACCATGTCCCTGCGCATCAACGACATCGCCCCCGACTTCACCGCCCAGACGACCCAGGGCACGATCAAGTTCCACGACTGGATCGGCGACAAGTGGGCGATCCTGTTCTCCCACCCGAAAGACTTCACCCCGGTCTGCACCACCGAGCTCGGCTACATGGCGCGCATCGAGCCGGAATTCACCAAGCGCAACGCCAAGCTGATCGGCCTGAGCGTCGACCCGGTGGACAACCACCACAAGTGGGCGGCCGACATCGAGGAAACCCAAGGGCACCTGCCCAAGTACCCGATGATCGGCGACCACGACCTCGCCGTGGCCAAGCTCTACAACATGCTGCCCGCGGACATCGAAGGCACGTCCGAAGGCCGCACGGCGGCGACCAATGCCACGGTGCGCTCGGTGTTCATCGTCGGCCCCGACAAGCGCATCAAGCTGATGCTGACCTACCCGATGACGACCGGCCGCAACTTCGACGAGATCCTGCGGGTGCTGGACTCGATGCAGCTCACCGCCAAGCACAAGGTCGCCACGCCGGTGAACTGGAAGCCGGGCGAGGACGTCATCATTGCCGGCTCGGTGTCCGACGAAGACGCCAAGACCTTGTTCCCGGGCGGCTGGAAGGCGCCGAAGCCTTACTTGCGCATCACCAAGCAGCCGGGCTGAAGCAGGGTCGAACACGGGCCCGGGTCACTCGCGGTACTCGCGGGTGTCCGGTCCGGCCGGCGCCAGGTCGGTGCCGTCGCAGCCTTGGCAGTGCGGAGGTTTTGCGGCAAGTTCTTCAAAGAGCAGGTACCTGGAGCAGGAGCCGCAGCGCCAGGCAATGCTGCGCCGCCCCTCGTGCGGCGTGGGTTCGGGCGACTGCAACTGCTCTGGGACGAACATGAACTGCTCCAACGGATCGGAGCGAAGGGGCAGTTTTCGTTCCCGCTGGGGTGCGTCTGGGTGGCGCCCCCCAACATGCGGTTGCGCGCGCCCGCAGAAAAGTAGGACGATGGCGCCCCAAAGGCCGCCAACATGAGCACACCCAACCGCCCCGCCGTGCTCGACCTCATCGGCAACACGCCGCTGGTCGAGATCACACGTTTCGACACCGGCCCGTGCCGGCTGTTCCTGAAACTCGAGTCGCAGAACCCCGGCGGCTCGATCAAAGACCGCATCGGTGTCGCGATGATCGAAGCCGCCGAACGCGACGGCCGGCTGCGGGCCGGCGGCACGGTGGTGGAGGCCACCGCCGGCAACACCGGCCTCGGCCTGGCGCTGGTGGCGCGTGCCAAGGGCTACCGGGTCGTGCTGGTCGTGCCCGACAAGATGTCGTCCGAAAAAGTGCTGCACCTGAAGGCGCTGGGCGCCGAGGTCCACATCACGCGCAGCGATGTCGGCAAGGGCCACCCCGACTACTACCAGGACCGCGCCGCGGTGCTGGCCGAGGCGATTCCCGGCGCCTTCTTCGCCGACCAGTTCAACAACCCGGCCAACCCGCTGGCGCACGAAACCGGCACCGGCCCCGAGATCTGGGCCCAGTCCGGCCACGACCTTGACGCCATCGTCGTCGGCGTCGGTTCGGCCGGCACGCTGACCGGGCTGACGCGTTTTTTCCGCAAGGTGCAGCCGCAGCTGGCGTTTGTGCTGGCCGACCCGGCCGGTTCGATCCTGGCCGAGTACACCCGCAGCGGCAAGCTCGGTGACGCGGGCTCGTGGGCCGTCGAAGGCATCGGCGAAGACTTCATCCCCGGCATTGCCGACCTCTCGGGCGTGAAGAGCGCGTATTCGATCAGCGACGAAGAAAGTTTCAGCACTGCGCGTGAACTGCTCAAACGCGAAGGCCTGCTCGGCGGTTCGTCGACCGGCACCTTGCTGGCCTCGGCGTTGCGGTACTGCCGCGAGCAGACCGAACCCAAGCGTGTCGTCAGCTTCGTCTGCGACACCGGCACGCGTTACCTCAGCAAGGTCTACAACGACCAGTGGATGGTCGACCAAGGGCTGCTGCGGCGCGAAAACTACGGCGACCTGCGTGACATCATCTCGCGCCGCGCCGAGGACGGCAGCGTCGTCAGCGTCGCGCCCGACGACACGCTGCTCACAGCGTTCCAGCGCATGCGGCTGGCCGAGGTGTCGCAGCTGCCGGTGCTGCAGCACCGGCAACTCGTCGGCGTGATCGACGAGTCCGACCTGTTGCTGAAGGTGCATGCCGACCCGGCGCACTTCCGCGACGCCGTGGCCAGCGCGATGACGGATTCACCGCAGACGCTGGCACCCGGTGCCGATCTGGCAGCGCTGCGGCAGGTGCTGGACCGCGGCCTCGTGGCCATCATCGCCGACGGCACCGGCTTCCACGGCCTGATCACGCGCTTCGACCTGTTGAACCACCTGCGGAGAACCCTGACATGAGCCAGCGCTTTGCCACCCGCGCCATCCACGCCGGCCAGTCGCCCGACCCCAGCACCGGCGCGATCATGCCGCCGATCTACGCCACCTCCACCTACGTGCAGAGCAGCCCCGGTGTGCACCTGGGGCTGGACTACGGCCGCAGCCACAACCCCACGCGTTTTGCCTGGGAGCGCAACGTCGCCGACCTCGAAGGCGGCGCGGCCGCCTTCGCCTTCGCTTCGGGGCTGGCGGCGATCTCGACCGTGCTCGAACTGCTGCCCGCCGGTGCCCACGTGATCAGCGGCGACGATGTCTACGGCGGCACCTTCCGGCTGTTCGACAAGGTGCGGCGGCACAGCGCCGGCTTGTCGTTCAGCTACGTCGACCTGACGAATCCCGAGAACCTGCTGGCCGCGATCACGCCGCAGACGAAACTGGTCTGGGTCGAGACACCGACGAACCCGCTGCTGAGGTTGGCCGACCTGAAGGCCATCGCCGAGATCGCGCGTTCGCGCGGCTTGCTGACCGCCGCCGACAACACCTTCGCCAGCCCGTACAACCAGCGGCCGCTGGAGCTGGGTTTCGACATCGTTGTGCACTCGGCCACCAAGTACCTGAACGGCCACAGCGACGTGATCGGCGGCGTCGCCATCGTCGGTGCCGAAGCGCGGCTGCAGCCGGTTCGTGAACGCCTGGGCTTTCTGCAGAACGCCGTTGGCGCCATCGCCGGCCCGTTCGACAGCTTCCTGGCGCTGCGCGGGCTGAAGACGCTGGCGCTGCGCATCGAGCGCCACAACAGCAACGCGCTCGACCTGGCACGCTGGCTCGAAGGCCAGCCCAAGGTGGCGCGTGTGCACTACCCGGGGTTGCCTTCGCACCCGCAGCATGCGCTGGCCAAGGTGCAGATGTTCGGCACCGGTGGCGGCTACGGCGGCATGATCTCGCTCGACCTGAAGACCGACCTCGCCGGTGCGAAGCGTTTTCTCGAAGCGGTGAAGATCTTCGCGCTGGCCGAAAGCCTGGGCGGCGTCGAGAGCCTGATCGAGCACCCGGCGATCATGACCCACGCGACCATCCCGCCCGAAACCCGCGCCCAGCTCGGCATCGGTGACGCGCTGGTGCGGCTGTCGGTGGGCGTGGAAGACGTTGAAGATCTGCGCGAAGACCTGGCGCAGGCTTTGGCGGTGATCTGACACCGCCGCTCATCGGCGCCGCGGCGCATGGCGCCATCTCGGGCACCCGTGACCCCGCAGTCGCGGGGGAGCGGCGCCTGTGCTGCGTTGTTTGCGGGAATGTGTGAGATAACTTCAGAACCGATCTGTTTCACCTCTTGCCAGGGTTGCCTTGTTCGCACAGACGCGGCGCCGGCCAACCACAGTCTCCACCGACCTTCAGGAACGACCTCACCATGCTGACACTCGACCGGTCTTTCAACGTGGCTGCTTTGCGACGGCTGTCGCCTTCTGTCCTGGCTGTCCTGGCAGTCTGCGCCCTGGCTGCCGCGCCCGCCCAAGCTACCGTTGTCGTCGAAACGGGCGAGGCGGGTCAGACCCTGGCCACAGCCCAGGTCACCACAGGCGCAGCGGGCGCACTCACCGGCATCACCGGTTCGCTGTTCGCCAGCAACGATGCCGACCTGTTCCTGATCAACATCACCGCCCCTGCGGCGTTTTCCGCCAGCACGGTCAGCGTGGCCGGCTTGGAGCTGGACACCCAGTTGTTCCTGTTCACGCTGGCCGGCGCACCGGTCTACGGCAACGACGACCGGGCCGACGGCCTGTCGCTGCTGTCCGCACTGCCCGCAGGCGCCGCCTTCGGCCCGGTGGCTGCCGGTGCCTACTACCTGGGCATCTCGCTCAGCGGCTACGAGCCGGCGAACTCGAACGGGCAGTTGCTGTTTTCGTTCGGTCTGTCGACCGACCTGCGCAGCCCGGCCTCGGGCGTGACCCCGCTGGCGCTGAGCGGCTTCGACGGCGACGGTTTTGCGCCCGTGGGGGCCTACAGCATCCAGCTCAGCGGCGCCGCCGTCGCGGCCGTGCCCGAGCCCGGCACCGGCCTGATGTTCCTGGTGGCGGGCGCGCTGGCCGCTGCCCAGTGGCGCCGCCGCGGCCGCCGCGCGCAGCCGGTCACTGCACCGGTCCAGGCCTGACCCACCCGCCATGAACGAGACATCCAACATGCGCCACAGCGTTTGCACCTTCGCCCTCCGCCCTCTGGCCCTGGCCCTGCTGGCCATGGGCGCCGGCTCGTTGCACGCCGGCCCGGTGCCGCAGAACCTGGGCACCGGCCTGGCCGAGATCGCGACCGAACAGTTCATCACCGCCCACCCGCGCAGCGCGCTGGCACAGCAGCGTGACCTGGCGCGTGCCGGGCAGAGCGAGATGATGACGGTCAGCACCGAGCGCACGATGATGCGCGACGCAGCCAACCGCGTGCTCGTGAACATCACGGTCAATGGCCTGTATGCCTACGACCAGGTGCGTGCCGCGGTGGCGCGTGTGCCGGGTGTGGCCATCACCGCCGAAGACCAGCGTTACCGCGCCGGCATCATCGAAGGCTACGTGCCCGAGGCAGCGCTGATCGCGCTGGCCAAGATGCGCGGCGTCAAGGCCATCCACGGCGTCGTGCGGCCGACCACCAACGTCGGTGCCGTCACGCAGCAAGGTGTGGTGCAGCACCGGGTCGACCAAATTCCGGCCTTCGACGGCACCGGCATCACGGTGGGCGTGCTGTCCGACTCGTACAACACCTCGACCAACGCGATCAAGGAAGCCAACGACATCGCCACCGGTGACCTGCCGGGCCCGGGCAACCCGCTGGGCAACCTGCAGCCGGTGGTGGTGCTGAAAGACACCGCGGGCGGCAGCGACGAGGGCCGGGCGATGGTGCAGCTGGTGCACGACATGGCGCCGAAAGCGCGGCTGGCGTTTGCCTCGGCCTTCGACGGCGATGTCGCGTTCGCAAACAACATCCGCGCCCTGGCGGGTGTGCAGGGCCTGCCGAATTCGCAGCCCGGCTTCGCGGCGCAGATCATCGTCGACGACGTGCAGTACTTCAACGAAGGCATGTTCGCCGACACCGTCATCGCCCAGGCGGTGGACGACGTGACGGCGCTGGGCGTCTCGTATTTCTCGTCGGCCGGCAACACGCCGCCGACGCAGGGTTACGCCTCCGACCTGCGCATGGTGCCGGTGGCTGGCGCCACGGCCGGCACGAACATCAATCTGGCGGCCGTTACCCCGGCGCTGTACGCCGGCGGTTTCCACAACTTCCGCGCCGACGGCGGCCTGGACATCGCACAGACCGTCACGCTGGCCAGTGGCCGGCAACTGCGCATCGTGATGCAGTGGGACGACCCGTACGACGTGGCGCCCACAACGCTGGGCGCGCAACTGCTGCAAACCCCGGGCGCGCTGACCACGCCGACCGCCACCGTGGACACCGTGCTCGCGGGCGCGGTGGCAGGCAAGCAGTACGTCATCGACGTGCAAGGCCTGTCGACCACGAGCCCAGGCAACACGCTGGACGTCATCGTCACGGTCTTCAACCCCGACGGTTCGACGCTGCAGGTGGTGGACACCGGCAACGGCGAGAACTTCGGCTTCTTCGCACCGCAGTCGGGCAACTACACCGTGCGCGTCAGCGGCTTTGCTGGCGACCAGGGCACCTTCACGCTGACGGTGAACGAAGGCAGCGGCGTCTCGGCGATGACGACCGACCTCAATGTGCTGTTCTTCCGCCCCGATACCGGCGCCTTCCTCGGCTCGCTGGCCGAGAACAACCTGGCGACGAACCGGCCGATCGAACTGTCGGGAACGCTCACCTTCCCGGCCGGGCTGACCCAGGTGCAGATGGTGGTGGCGCGTGCCAACACACCCAGCGCGCCGACGCCGGCGAGCCGGCTGCGCTACAAGTTCATCAACGCGGCGGTGCCGGCCGAGTACTTCTCGTACAGCACACCCATCACCTACGGCCACAACTCGGCGGCCGGCGCCAACGGTGTCGCGGCCTACAGCCCGTTCCAGCCGAACATCCCGGAGGACTTCACGTCGACCGGGCCGGTGCGCATCGTCTGGGACCGCAACAACAACCGCATCCCCGAAGACCAGCAGATCCGCCTCAAGCCCGAGATGGCGGCGATGGACGGCGGCAACACTACCTTCTTCAGCTCGGACACCGGCCGCGATCTCGACACCTTCCCGAACTTCTTCGGCACCAGCGCCGCGGCGCCGACGGCGGCCTCGGTGGCGGTGCTTGTGCTGCAGGCCAAGGGCGGCCCGGGCTCGGTGACACCGGCGCAGATGCGCACGCTGCTGCAGCGCAGCGCCTTCCCGCACGATCTGGACCCCTACCGCGCGGTGGGCCAGGCCACCACCACCAACCGCGGCAAGGTGACGGTGGTGATGGAGGGCGACAACTCGCTGACCTCGCAGCTCGACGCGAACGGCACCTCGCTCTCCTACGTCGGCACCAGCAGCATCACGAGCATCACCTTCAACGCCGCCACCGGCAACCCGGGCGGCGGCAACGTCAGTGTGCCCAGCACGCCGGGCCTGGTGTTCGACACCCGGGCGCCGAACAACGGCCAGCCCTTCGTGTTCGGCTCGCGCAGCGTCGGCCTGACGGCGGCAGACGTCGCGGCGGTCCACTCCAGCCCGGCGCCTGCGCCGTCGGTGGCCGGCATGTTCTTTGGCGCGACGCTGAACTTCACGCCGGGCGCTTTCACCGGCGGCAAGACGCTGCGCTTCGGCCTGGACCGCGACGAGTTCCGTTCCGCCTTCGTGCCGCCAGCCGGCGATTCGCGCGGCGGTTCGTCGGCCGACCTGGCCGGGTCTGTCACCAAGCTGCCCAGCGGTGTGCTCGCCGCAGGCGGCATCACCTTCAGCGGCACGCTGGCCGATGGCTCCACGTTCAGCGGCACGATGGCCAACCGCATCGGCGCCGGCTGGTCGTTCCTGGACGGCTGGGGTTTTGTCGACGCGCAAAAGGCGGTGGGCCTGCCGCTGCCGTGAGAACGCGCAGATGAGCCGGTGATCACGGCCGACACCATCGCGGCCTACCAGCGTGACGGCGCGGTGCGGCTGCGCGGCCTGCTCACGGCCGACGAGGTGGCGCTGCTGCGCACCGGCATCGACGACAACTTGGCGCGGCCGAGCCCGCGTGCCATCGTCGCCAGCCGGCCCGACGACCCGGGCCGGTTCGTCGAGGACTTCTGCAACTGGCAGGACAACGCGGCGTACCGGCGCATCTGCCTGCTCTCGGGCCTGCCCGCGGCGGCCGCGGCGTTGACCGGTTCGGCCCAGGTGCGGCTGTACCACGACCACATGCTGACCAAGGAGCCGGGCACGCGCCAGCGCACGCCCTGGCACCAGGACCAGCCGTACTACAACGTCGACGGTTTCCAGAACGTCAGCTTCTGGATTCCGGTGGACCCGGTGCGCCGGCACTCGACGCTGGAGTTCGTCGCCGGCTCGCACCGCGGGCCCTGGCTGATGCCGCGCACGTTCATGGACCAGCAGCCGCAGTGGTTTCCCGAAGGCAGCCTGGCGGAGCTGCCCGACATCGACGCCGAACCCGGCGCGCATCGCATCATCGGCTGGGAGGTCGAGACCGGCGACGTGATCGCCTTTCACATGCTGGCGCTGCACGCCGCCGCCGGTGTCGACGGCGACCGGCGCCGGCGGGTCTTCTCGGTGCGTTACCTCGGCGACGACATGCGCCACGCACCGCGCAGCTGGAAGACATCGCCCGACTTCCCTGGCCTCGCCGAACGGCTGCCGGCGGGTGCGCCGATGGACGACCCGCTGTTCCCGCGGGTCTGGCCGCCGCTCGTGCCGCCGCTCGTGCCGCCACTCATGCCGCCGCTCACGCCGGCAACCAACCCGCCAGCGCCTGCCGCCCCGGCGGCGTGAGTTCGAGCGCACGTTCGCCGGCTGTGCGGCGCAGCCAGCCTTGCGTGGTGAAGTGCTGCAGCAAGGCCACGGCCAGCTTGCCGGCGAGGTGGTCGCGGCGCTCCGACCAGTCCAGGCAGCCGTAGCCCAGCGCCCGGCCGCCGCTGCGGCGTTGCCAGGCGGCACCGTCGAGCCCGATGCCGTCGAGCGCCTGCGCGCCGGCGGCGCTGACGGCAAAACCGTCGTCGGCCGGCAGCAGGCAGCCGCGGTCCAGCAGCCCTTGCAGCAAGCCCACACCCAGCTCCCCCGCCAGGTGGCCGTAGCAGCAGCGGGCATGGCGCAGCCGCTGCCGCGTCGGGCTCGCCCAGTCGCGGCCATGGCTGCCGCGTTCGGCCACCAGCGCCAGCGCTTCGAGCGCGTGGGCGACCTCGGCGTCGGCCAGCCGGTAGTAGCGGTGGCGGCCGCGCGGTTCGCAGGCCAACAGGCCGGCGTCCTGCAGCTGCGCGAGGTGGCCGCTGGCGGTGGCTGCCGTCACCGACGCGGCTCGAGCCAGCTCGCTGGCGCTGGCGAGTTCGCCGCCCAGCAGGTAGGCCAGCATGCGGGCGCGGCTGGTGTCGGCCACCAGTGCGGCGATGCGGACGAAGCGCGGTTCGTGGGCGGCCATCGGGCGCAGTGTCAGAGCAGCGCGGCGTCGGCCGGCGCTTCGGCGCGGTAGTGGAAACCGTAGTCGCGCAAGGTTCCCACGACGCGGATGCGGTAGTCGGCGAACACCGCCTCGCGGCCTTCGCGCTGGCCGCTGCGGTGGCAGGCGGTGTTGCGCCATTCGCGGATGGCGTCCTCGTCGCGCCACCAGCTCAGCGACAGGTAGGTGCCGGGCCGGGCCAGGCTTTCGAAGCGCTCGACCGAGATGAAGCCGTCGATCGCGTCGAGCGCCGGCCGCAGCGCCGCGGCGATGTCGAAATAACGTTGTGCACGCCCCGGCAGCGGCGTCACTTCGAAGATCACGGCCAAGCTCATACAGGCTCCAGCGCCGGGCGCTCGAAGGTGCCCGCAACGACTTCGGTGAACGTGCGCTCTTCGCGCCGGATGAAACGCTCGCGCTGCGCGAACGCGAAGTTCTCGCGGCCTTCGGCGTCGGTCTTGATGCGCGCACGGTAGGCCTCGTAGGCGGCGAGCGAGTCGAAGGCGATCAGGCCCCAGGCTTCGACGTTGCTGCCTTCGTGCGGCAGGAAGTAGCCGACGAGGTGGCCGCCGCAGCGCGGGATGATGCGGCCCCAGGCCTCGGCGTAACGCTGGAAGGCGGCGCGCTGGAAGGGGTCGATCTCGTAGCGGATGAAACAGGTGAGGGTCATGGGGTCTGGGCCGGGTTCGGTGTCTGCAAGGCCTGCAGTCTGCACGGCGCTGCGGGGCAGGTGCTTCGGTGGCGGCCGAAGTGTCGGGCTCTCAGTTGGCGAAGGCCGGCAGAGCGCAGAAGGCGCCGGCGCTGCAGGCGGCCAGCAGCAGCCGGCGCCAACCCGCCCGCAACCCGATACGCCAGGGTGGTTCGCCGGAGCAGGTGATGCAGGCGGGCATGCGCAAGAACCCGGAGCGTCTCGAATCGTTGGTGCATGGTGCGCCGCGGGCCGCGGCGCCGTGCTTCACATCGGCGCGTCGTCGCCCTTGTTCACGTCGGCCCTGCGGATGCGCACCGCGGTACGTTTCTTCGCCGGTGCCGGCGCAGCGCCTTCGACGAAGGCCTGGGTGGCGTCGGGTGCGGCCACCGCAGCGGCAGGCGCTTCGGCCTCTTCCTTGATGACACGGGTGTAGGGCGCGAGCATCGAGACGAGCTGGCCGTAGACCTTCGGGTTGCCGGCCACGACTTCGCGCTGGTACAGGAAGTCGGACTCGCCGGTGAAGTTGCCGATCAGACCACCGGCCTCGGTGATCATCAACGAGCCCGCGGCGGCGTCCCAGGGCTGCAGGCCGGTCTCGAAGAAACCGTCGTAGTAGCCAGCGGCGACGTAGCAGAGGTCCAGCGCCGCAGCACCCGGGCGGCGCAGGCCGGCGCAGCTTTGCATGACCTCTTCGAACATCTTCACGTAGCGCTTGAAGTTGTCGCCCTTGCGGAACGGGAAGCCGGTGCCGATGAGTGCATCGGACAGGCGGGTGCGCTTGGAGACCCGCAGCCGGCGGTCGTTGAGGAAGGCGCCGCGGCCGCGCGAGGCGTAGAACATGTCGTTGCGCGTCGGGTCGTAGACCACCGCCTGCTGCACCTGGTGGCGGTAGGCCAGCGCAATGCTCACGGCATAGACCGGGAAGCCGTGGATGAAGTTGGTGGTGCCGTCGAGCGGGTCGATGATCCAGACGTAGTCGCTGTCCTTGGCGCCATGCGTGCGGCCCGACTCTTCGGCCAGGATGCCGTGGCCCGGATAGGCTTCGAGCAGGGTCTCGATGATCACCTGTTCGGCCTTCTGGTCGACTTCGGAGACGAAGTCGTTCGGGCCCTTGCTGCCGACCTTCAGCACCTCCAGATCCAGCGCCGCACGGTTGATGACCGACCCTGCTGTGCGTGCCGCCTTGATGGCGATGTTGAGCATGGGGTGGAGCGCTTGCGACATGGGTTGGCCTGGAGGGGAGGTGCGGTGGACAGGGATAAAGAGCGGCGCAGCGACAATCGCCGCTGCAGCCCGACATTTTACCTTCGATGACCGATCCGACCCGCTCTTTCACCCGTTTCATCCTCGTGCAGACCAGCCACGGCGGCAACGTCGGTGCCGCCGCGCGGGCGATGAAGGTGATGGGGTTCACGGACCTGGTGCTGGTGCAGCCGCGTTTTGCCGACATGCTGACGCGTGAAGACACACTGGCGATGGCCAGCGGCGCCACCGACGTGTTGGCGCAGGCGCGTGTGGTCGGCAGCCTGGCCGAGGCGCTGGAGGGTGTGCACCACGCCTGCGCCACCGCGATGACACCCCGCGACTTCGGCCCGCCCACGCACGCACCGCGGGCGCTGTTCCCGGCGCTGGCCGCAGCGTCCGAGCGGGTGGCGTTTGTCTTCGGCCCCGAGCGCACGGGCATGAGCAACGACGACGTCTACCGCTGCCACAGCTGCCTGAGCATCCCGACCCACCCCGACTACGGTTCGCTGAACCTGGCGCAGGCGGTGCAGCTGATTGCCTACGACTGGCGCCAGGCGCTCGGCGGCTTCTCCGTGCAGCCGCGCACGGTGGACGCGGCGCTGGCCGACGCCGGCGCGGTGCAGGGGCTACTTGACCATTGGCAGCAGACGCTGGTGGCCATCGGCTACCTCGACCCGGCGGCGCCGAAGAAGCTGATGCCGCGGCTGAACCAGCTGCTCAACCGCGCCAGGCTGACGCAGGAGGAAGTGCACATCCTGCGCGGAATTGCCCGGGCAGCTACACTGAAACGCCCCTGATTCCCGGGAACGACCATGTTCAGCCGCCTGCGCGAAGACATCGCCTGCATCCTCGAACGCGACCCCGCCGCACGCTCGTGGTGGGAAGTGCTGACCTGCTATCCGGGCCTGCATGCGCTGATCCTGCACCGCCGCGCCCGCTGGTTCTGGACCCATGGTTTTCGCTGGCTGGGCCGGTTCACTTCGCACATCGGCCGCATGCTTACCGGCATCGAGATCCACCCCGGCGCCACCGTCGGCCGCCGCGTCTTCATCGACCATGGCATGGGCGTGGTCGTCGGCGAAACCGCCGAGATCGGAGACGGCTGCACCATCTACCAGGGTGTCACGCTGGGCGGCACCTCGCTGGGCAAGGGCACCAAACGGCACCCGACCCTCGGCAAGGGCGTGATCGTCGGTGCCAACTCGCAGGTGCTGGGTGGCTTCACGGTCGGCGACGGCGCCCGTGTCGGGTCGAGCGCCGTGGTGCTGAAGCCGGTGCCACCCGGCGCCACGGCGGTGGGCAACCCGGCACGCATCATCCAGCACGACGCCGAGGCTGCACGCGAGGCCGCGGCCGCCAAGATGGGTTTCTCGGCCTACGGCCTGACCCAGGGCGACGACCCGGTGGCGCAGGCGATGAAGGGTCTGATCGACAACGCTTCGGGCCACGAACACCAGATCGCGCTGCTCTGGCATGCGATCGAAAAACTCTCGGCGCGTGCCCGCGAACTGCCGGCGCAGGACTGTGTGCCCGAAGGCGCACACACCACCGAAACTTTCGACGCCGAACGGCTGAACCGGCTCGTCAAGTAGCGCGCGGTGGGCGCTGCGCAGACTTCGGCCGGAAGGCCTTGCACAGCGCTTCGTCGGTTTCGAGGTACGGCCCGCCGATGAGGTCGATGCAATAGGGCACGGCGGCGAAGATGCCTGGCACCGCCGGCGTGGCCGCCGGCAGCCCTTGCAGCGTCTCGGCAATCGCCTTCGGTTGCCCCGGCAGATTGATGACCAGCGTCTTGCCGCGGATCACCGCTACCTGGCGCGAGAGGATGGCCGTGGGCACGAAGCTCAGGCTGATCTGGCGCATCTGTTCGCCGAAGCCGGGCATCACCTTGGTGGCGACCGCCAGCGTGGCTTCGGGTGTCACGTCGCGCGGCGCCGGGCCGGTGCCGCCGGTGGTGAGCACCAGGTCGCAGGCAGCGTCGTCGCACAGCGCACGCAGCGTTGCACTGATGCCGTCCTGTTCGTCGGGGATCAGCCGCTCCTGCCACTCCACCGGGTTGCGCAGCGTGCGCGACAACCAGTCCTTCAGCGCCGGCAGGCCCTTGTCTTCGTAGACGCCGGCGCTGGCGCGGTCGCTGATGGACACGATGCCGATGCGGACGGGATCGAAGTCGCTCATGGTGTCGTCAACAGCGGTTTGAGGAACTGGAACAACTCGCGGTAGGCGCGTGCCTGGCGCTTCTGCTCGGGCGGCAGCGCAGCGTCGCGGCGCGCTGCGCGCACGAGGCTGCGCAACTGTTGCGTGTCGGTGTCCGGGTGCTCCTGCAACCACTGCGTCAGCGCTTCGTCGTCGGCGATGAGCTTGTCGCGCCAGTCTTCGGCCTGGTGCAGCAGCAGCGTCTCTTTGGCCGAGCCGAGTTCGGCTTCGGCCACCGCTTCGCGCAGCAGTTCTTCGTCGGCCGAGCGCATCAGCTTGCCGACGTACTGCAGCTGGCGGCGCCGGCCTTCGTGCGACTTCGTCTTGCGGTAGGCCTCGATCGCGTCGCGCAGCGCTTCGGGCATCTCGACGGCGGCCAGCCGCTGGTCGGACAGCGCCGACACCTGCTCGCCGAGCTTTTGCAAGGCGTGCGATTGCTGCTTGAGCTGCGTCTTGCTCGGCCGGTCGTCGGCTTCGCTGTCGTCAGCCTCGCCGTAGTGGATGTCGATGCCACGGTGGGGCGCCGCACGTTTTGCCATGAACAAGAGACCTGAGAGACGCGGAAGAGCCGGAAGACCCGGAGGTGGGCCGGTATCATAGTCGCGACCCCTCATCTCCAGGCCCGCGGGCCGCGCCCATGTCACGTTCTGCCACCGATACCGGCTTTGCCTACCGCCAGGACCAGTTCCAGCAGATCGTCGAAGACACGCTGGCCCGCGCCAAGCAGCTCGGCGCCAGCGACGCCGGCGCCGAGGTCTCCGAAGGTGTGGGGCTGTCGGTCTCGGTGCGCATGGGCGAACTCGAAAACGTCGAGCGCAACCGCGACAAGTCGCTCGGCGTCAGCGTCTACCTCGGCCAGCGCCGCGGCAACGCCAGCACTTCCGACTTCTCTGCAGCGGCGCTGCAACAGACGGTACAGGCGGCCTACGACATCGCACGTTTCACTGCCGAAGATCCAGTGGCCGGCCTGCCCGACGCCGAGGATCTGGCAACACCCGAGGAAGTGGCGCGCGACCTGCAGCTCTTCCACCCCTGGGCGGTGAGCGCCGCCGACGCCGCCGAACTGGCGCGCCGCTGCGAAGCCGCCGCCCTGGGCGTGGACCGCCGCATCGCCAATTCCGAAGGCGCTGGTGTCTCGGCGCAGCAGTCGCACTTCTGGGCCGGCAACAGCCGCGGCTTTCGCGGCGGTTACTCCAGTTCACGCCACTACCTGTCGGTAAGCCCGATCGCCGGCAAGGGCCGCAACATGCAGCGCGATGCCTGGTACACCTCGATGCGCGACGCCACCGAGATGGCCGCGCCCGAGGCGGTGGGCCGTTATGCCGCCGAGCGTGCGCTGTCCAGGCTGAAGTCGCAGCGTGTCGCCACCTCCCAGGTGCCGGTGCTGTTCGAAAGCTCGGTCGCCGCCGGGCTGCTGGGCGCCTATGTGCAGGCCACTTCGGGCGGCTCGCTCTACCGCAAGGCGACCTTCCTCGTCGACAGTCTGGGCACGCGGGTGCTGCCCAAACACGTCGACATCGCCGAAGACCCGCATGTGCTGAAAGGCAAGGGCAGCGCACCTTTCGACGACGAAGGGGTTCGCACCAGGGCGCGCAAGGTCGTCGAGGCGGGTGTCGTGCAGGGCTACTTCCTGTCGAGTTATTCGGCGCGCAAACTCGGCATGAAGACCACCGGCCATGCCGGCGGTTCGCAGAATCTCAGCATGACGAGCCGGCGCACGAAACGCGGCGACACGCTGGAGGTGATGCTCGCCAAACTCGGCCGCGGCCTCTTCGTCACCGAGCTGATGGGGCAGGGCGTCAACTACGTCACCGGCGACTATTCACGTGGCGCCGCCGGCTTCTGGGTCGAGGACGGGCGCATCGTGCACCCGGTGCACGAGGTCACCATCGCCGGCAACCTGCGTGAGATGTTCCAGCACATCGCTGCCATCGGCGCCGATGTCTACAACTCAGGCAGCAAGTCGATCGGCTCGGTGCTGGTCGAGCGCATGAAACTCGCGGGCGCTTGATAGCCTGAGGCCGCGGAATCCGGGGCAACCCACCCCAGGACAAACCCGAAATTCAGGCAGTTTCAAGCTGGCGTGAACACACTGCTGCGACGGCCTTCTGGGCCGCCCACTTTGCAGCTTTTTTTGGAGACATCACCATGGAACGTCGTTCCTTCGTACACGGCGCCGGCTTGGCCGGTGTGCTGGCCACGGGCATCGCACCCGCCGTTGTGCATGCGCAGGCCACCATCCGCTGGCGCCTGGCGTCGAGCTTTCCGAAGTCGCTGGACACCATCTTCGGCGCTGCCGAAGTCTTCGCCAAGAAGATCAGCGAGATGTCTGGCGGCAAGTTCCAGATCAGCGTGCATGCGGCCGGCGAACTGATGCCGGCGTTCGGCGTCGTCGACGGCGTGCAGGCCGCCACCGTGGAAGTGGCGCACACCGCGCCGTACTACTTCTTCGGCAAGGACCCGACGTTTGCACTCGGCTGCGCCATCCCCTTCGGCCTGAACAGCCGCCAGATGAGCGCCTGGATGTACGAAGGCAACGGCCTCAAGCTGATGCGCGAGTTCTACGCCAAGTACAACATCGTCAACTTCCCCGGCGGCAACACCGGTGCGCAAATGGGCGGCTGGTTCCGCAAGGAAGTGAAGACGCTGGCCGACGTGAAGGGCCTGAAGTTCCGCATCGGCGGCTTCGGTGGCAAGGTCTTCGAACGCATCGGCGGCGTGCCGCAGAACATCCCCGGCGGCGAGATCTACCAGTCGCTGGAAAAGGGCACGATCGACGCCGCCGAATGGGTGGGCCCGTACGACGACGAGAAGCTCGGCTTCTACAAGGTGGCGCCGTTCTACGCCTACCCGGGCTGGTGGGAAGGTGGCCCGCAGCTGGACTTCTTCATCAACGACAAGGCCTTCAACGGCCTGTCGGCCGAGTACAAGGCCATCGTCGAAGCCGCGGCATCGCATGCCCACGTCGAGATGCAGGCCAAGTACGACGCCCGCAACCCGGCGGCGCTGAAGCGCCTGGTGGCCGGCGGCACGAAGCTCTTCCGCTTCCCGAAGGAAGTGATGGAGGCCTCGTTCAAGGAAGCGCTGGCGCTGTACAGCGAACTGTCGGCCAGCAACCCGGCGTGGAAGAAGGTCTACGAAGACTTCTCCAGCTTCCGCCGCGATTCGAACCTGTGGTTCCGCTTCACGGAAGCCGGCTTCGACGACTTCATGCAGCAGCAGAAGCTGTAACTACAGCAGAAGAAAGGCGCCGACGGCCACGGCCGTCGGCGCCAGTGCACCGAGCAGCAGACCGCCGGCGCCGATCGACTGGTCTTCGAAGCCACGGCGCAGCAGCGCAACGCCAGCCGGGTTCGGCGCGTTGGCGATCACCGTCAAACCGCCACCCGCCACCGCGCCGGCGACCAGCGTGTATTTGGCCTCGGCCGAGATGTCCAGGATCAATGAGCCCAGGTAGGTCAGCGCCGCGTTGTCGGTGATCGCCGTCAGTCCCAGCGCGCCATAGAACAGCGCCTGCGGCGACAGGCTGCTGACGATGGGCTGCAGCCACCAGGCCTGCATACCGCCCAGCACCACCAGGCCGGCCAGGAAGAACCCCACCAGCAGCGCCTCGCGGATGATCAGCGGCGCCTGATGGCGTTCGTAGGCCTGGGTGAAGCCCAGGAACATCAGGAACAGGCCGAGGAAGGCCACCGGATGGTGCGCCAGCAGCACGACACCGGCCAGGAAGGCCAGGTGCACGGCCACCACGGTCAGCGGCACCCGGGTCTCGGCCGCGGCGTCGGCCTGCGGCGCGGCCAGGTGTTTGCCCAGCACCAGCGTCGCCGCGCTCGCATTGATCAGCACCGCGATCGCGGCCTTCCAGCCGAAGGTGGCCAGCATGAAGGCCGAATCCCATTGCCAGGTGGACGCCACCATCAGCACCGGTGGCGCGGCGTACGAGGTCAGCGTGCCGCCGATCGAGACATTGACGAACAGCGCGCCCAACGCGAGGTACTTCAGTTTCTCGGGCATGCCGGGGCGGAAGATCTGCGGCGCCAGCATCAGCGCGGCGATCGTCATCGCAGCCGGCTCGGTGATCAACGACCCCAGCAGCGGCACCGCAGCCAGGCCCAACCAGGCCATCGCCAGCGGCGTCGGCAGCGGCGCCAGCCGCGCCAGCGTGACCACGGCAGCCATCACCACCTGCAGGATGGGCTTGGATGCGGCGACCACCATCACGACGAACACGAACAGCGGTTCGGTGTAGTGGCGCGATTCGGCATAGGCCAGCGCCGGCCCGCTGCCGGCCAGCACCGCCATCGTGAAGACCAGCACGATGGCCCAGAAGCCGAACACGACCTCGACTTCGCCGAGCAGGTGGAACAGCCCCGCATGCCGCGGATGGCGGTGCGCGAGGCGTTCGAACAGCTTGGCCGCGAAGGTGTGCACCAGCGCCACGCCGAAGAGCGCGGCGGCGACGGTTTCGACGCTGGTTTCAGCCAAGACTATTTCTTCTGTTTGTCCTGCTCGTTGGCGCGGCGGATCGCTTCCATCGGGTCTTCTTCCGGCGCCGACGCCGGTGCCGGCAAGCCGGCCGCCGAAGCCGCGTTGGCGGCAGCCGAGGCGTCGTTCACCTTGCCGCCCATGCCTTCGAGCATCTTCGTCGCCGACTCGGGGTCGTACGCCACCGGCTTGTCGAGGAAGGCCGTCACCGTCTGCGGGAAGGCGATCACCACCGCGACCAGCACCAGCTGCATGACGACCCACGGTATCGCGCCGAGGTAGATGTCGCGCGATTCCACCTTGGCCGGCAGCGAGCCGTTCTTGAACAGCGTGTCGGAGATGCCGCGCAGGTAGAACAGCGCAAAGCCGAACGGCGGGTGCATGAAGCTCGTCTGCATGTTGACGCAGATCATCACGCCGAACCAGACCAGGTCGATGCCCAGCTTGTCGGCCACCGGGGCCAGGAACGGGATGATGATGAAGGCGATCTCGAAGAAGTCGAGGAAAAACGCCAGGAAGAAGATGAAGATGTTGACGGCGATGAGGAAGCCGACCTGGCCGCCGGGCAGGCCCGACAGCATGTGCTCGATCCACTTGCCGCCTTCGACACCCTGGAACACCAGCGAGAAGACACGCGAGCCGATCAGGATGAACACCACCATCGCGGTGATGCGCATCGTGCCCTTCATCGCTTCCTTGGCCAGCGGCCAGGTCAGCCGGCGGTGCAGCGCGGCCAGTACGAAAGCGCCCACCGCGCCCATCGCACCGGCTTCCGTTGGCGTGGCGACGGCCGTCTTCATGCCGGGCAGGCCGCCCATGCTGCCGAGCACCAGGAAGATCAGCACTGCCGACGGGATGATGCCGCGCAGGCACTTCTTTACCAGCGCCCAGCCGTCGAGCGTGCGTGCCGAGCGCGGCACGCCGGGCAGGTGGTGCGGCTTGATCCGTGTCAGCAGGAAGGTGTACAGCGCAAACAGCAGGATCTGCAGGATCGACGGACCCCACGCGCCCTTGTACATGTCGCCCACCGGCTTGCCCAGCTGATCGGCCAGCACCACCAGCACCAGCGACGGCGGCACCAGCTGCGTGATGGTGCCCGAGGCCGCCAGCACGCCGGTGGCGTAACGCATGTTGTAGCCGTAGCGCATCATCACCGGCAGCGAGATCATCGCCATCGCGATCACCTGGCCGGCCACGGTGCCGGTGATGGCGCCGAGGATGAAGCCGACGATGATGACCGAATAGCCGAGGCCGCCACGCACCGGGCCGAAGAGCTGGCCCATCGAATCGAGCATGTCCTCGGCGAGGCCGCACTTCTCGAGGATGGTGCCCATCAGCGTGAAGAACGGGATCGCCAGCAGCAGGTCGTTCGACAGGATGCTGAACACGTTCAGCGGCAGGTTGCCCATGAACGTGGCCGGGAACCAGCCCTGGTAGACCGCGAAGATGCCGCAGCCCAGGCCCAGCGCGGCCAGCGAAAACGCCACCGGGAAGCCGATCAGCATGATGATGATCAGCCCCGCGAACATCATCGGGGCGAAGGATTCCATGCTCATTGCAGCGGCCTCTCGTAATGCGTGTCCATCTCGTACTCGTGCCGCAGCCAGGCGATGCGCTTGATGATTTCCGACACGCCCTGCAATGTCAGCAGCGCAAAGCCCAGCGGCATCGTCAGCACCACAGGCCAGCGGATCAGGCCACCGGCGCTTTGCGACATCTCACCGCTGTAGAACTTGTCCAGGAACAGCGGCCAGGCGTAGAAGATCATCGCGAACATCACCGGCAGCAGGAACACGATGAGCCCGAAGAGGTCGACCAGCACCTTGCCGCGTGTGCTGTAGCGTGCGTACAGCAGGTCGACGCGCACATGTTCGTTGACGCGCATCACCTGCGAAGCGCCGAACATCACCGCGGCGGCGAACATGTACCACTGGATCTCAAGCCAGGAGTTCGAGCCGATGCTCAGGCCGTAACGCACCAGCGCGTTGCCGGCGCTGATGAAACACGACAACAGCACGGCCCATTCGGCGATCCAGCCGAAGCCGTCGTTCAGCTTGTCGATGGCATGTGCCAGGGGGAGTAGAGGCTTCACCGGATGTCTCCGTGAAGCGCGGCGTCGGTTCGATCAGGCATGGGTCCGCTCCTGCGCAGTCAAGGCCCCAATGGGCGGGTGGACTATAGGGACGGACAGCTGAAAAAGGCCTGAGTCGAAAGGCCTTCTCGGGAATACCCTGTGCGTGTTGCACAGGGGCGGCAGTGTCTCAGCTGCCGATGGCCAGTGTGTACAGCCGCGTCGAGCGGGCACCCGAGCGGCAGAAGGCCAGCAGCGGCCGCGGCAGCTCGGCCAGCAGTTGCGCAAAGGCCGCTACTTCTTCGGGCGACTGGTAGCCGCCGTCGACCGGCAGGTGCCGGTACTGCAGGCCGGCGGCGATGGCCGCGGCCTCGATCTCGGCGCTGGTCGGCTGGCCGGGGCCATGCTCGAAATCAGGCCGGTTGTTGACGACGCTCTTGAAGCCGGCGCGCGCGGCTTCGGCCATGGCATCGGGCGTGAGTTGCGGCGCGACGCAGACGTCGGGCGCCACGGCGCGCAGGGGCAGGCTGGTGCTCATGGCGCTACTTTGCCAGAGCCTGCTTCACAGCGGCAGAAACCTGGCCCATCTCGGCGATGCCGGCGAACTTGGCCTTCGCAGCGGCCATCACCTTGCCCATGTCGCCTGGGCCGCTGGCGCCCAGCTCGGCGACGAGCGCCACGATGCCGGCGGTCACCTCGTCGGCGGACAGCCGCTGCGGCAGATAGGCTTCGAGCACCTTGATCTCGGCGCTTTCCTTGTCTGCCAGGTCCATGCGCGCGCCCTGCGTGAAGGCGGTGACGGAGTCCTTGCGCTGCTTGATCAGCTTGTCGACGATGGCCACGAGCTGGTTGTCGTCGAGCACGATGCGCTCGTCGACTTCACGCTGTTTCACTGCGGCCAGCAGCATGCGGATGGTGCCAAGCTTGTCGGCTTCCTTGGCGCGCATGGCGGACTTCATGTCGTCGGTGATGCGGTCTTTCAGGCTCATTGGAATCTCCAGAAACGAAAAAGCCCGCAGCGGCGTCCCGCGCGGGCCTGATTCAACGCCGCAAGAACGCTCAGTACAGCTTCTTGGGCAATTGCATGCTGCGAACGCGCTTGAAGTGGCGCTTGACGGCTGCGGCCTTCTTGCGCTTGCGTTCGGCGGTGGGCTTCTCGTAGAACTCGCGCGCGCGCAGTTCGGTCAGCAGACCAATCTTTTCGATGGTGCGCTTGAAGCGGCGCAGGGCAACGTCGAACGGCTCGTTCTCTTTGACGCGGATGGTTGTCATGTACTCAGGGATCCCAAAAAATGTTGCGCTCGGTGTCTTGCGGGGGCGTGTTGCTCCCAGCTTTCCGGATCAGCTCATGAACTCTTCAAGGGAAACCTTGAGGGACCATGGACGCAAGATCGACACGCGGGTTTGCCAGCAAAGACCGCGATTCTAGCCCGAAAACGAGGCTGTTGCCAAGGCGCTGGCACAGGCCGCGCCAGAGGCCCAGGCCCATTGGAAGTTGTAGCCACCGAGCCAGCCGGTCACGTCGACCACCTCGCCGATGAAGTGCAACCCCGGCACACGTTTGCTCTCCAGACTTTGCGAGTTCAGTTCCCGCGTGTCGACGCCGCCGGCCGTGACCTCGGCCTTGCGCCAGCCTTCGCTGCCGCTGGGCGTGATCTGCCAGCGCTGCAGGCTTTCCGACAGGCGTGCCAGGTCTTTGTCCTTGACCTCGGCCAGCGGTCGGTCGGCCGGCAACTGTTGCAGCTGCAGCCAGGTGTCGGCCAGACGGCCCGGCAGCAAAGTACCGAGTTCGTTGCCGAGATGGCGGCGCGACACCGCTTTGGCCTGTTGCAGCCGCGCCACCAGGTCGGCCGGTGCCAGCGCCATGCGCAAGGCCTCGCCCGGGCGCCAGAAACTCGAGATCTGCAGCACCGCCGGGCCGCTGAGGCCGCGGTGGGTGAACAGCAGGTCTTCGACAAAGCGCCCACGTTCGCGGCCACTGCCGGTTTCGATCGTCACTTCCAGCGACAACCCGGCCAGTGCGGCAAACGGGGCCCAGGGTGCGGGATCGAAAGTCAGTGGCACCAGCGCTGGGCGCGGTTCGACGATGGCATGGCCGAACTGGCGCGCCAGCCGGTAGCCCCAGTCGCTGGCGCCGATCTTCGGGATCGACAGCCCGCCGGTGGCCGCCACCAGCCGCGGCGCGGTGACGGGGCCGCGTGCGGTGTCGAGCTCGAAACCCGCGGCGCCGTGGCGCACCGCCTGCACCGCGCAGGGCTGCCAGCGTTGCACGTTGCCGGCATCACATTCGGCCACCAGCATCTGGATGATCTGCTCGGCCGAACCGTCGCAGAAGAGCTGGCCGCGGTGTTTTTCGTGGAAGGCGATGCCGTGGCGCTGCACCAGTGCGATGAACTCGCTGCTCGTGTAGCGTGCCAGCGCCGAGCGGCAGAAGTTCGGGTTCTGCGACAGGAAGTTCGCCGCCGAGACATCGCGGTTGGTAAAGTTGCAGCGGCCACCGCCCGAGATACGGATCTTCTCGGCCAGCTTCTCGGCATGGTCGAGCAGCAGTACACGCAGGCCGCGCTGGCCGGCCTGGGCAGCGCAGAACAGGCCGGCGGCACCGGCGCCGACGACCACGACATCGAACGATTGCATGCCGACGATTGTCGTCGGCGCAGTCCTGTCAGGCGGCTTGGCGCTCCGCCGCCAGCGCGGCACGTGCACGCAGCACATCGCCGATGACCAGGATCGCCGGGCTGCCGAAGCCGCCGCTCTGCACGTCGGCGACCAGGTGCGCCAGCGTCGTGACGAGCTGGCGTTCGTCGGCGCCGCCGACATGCTGCACCACCGCCGCGGGTGTGCTTGCCGGCAGCGCCGCCAGCAGGCCCTGCTGCAACTCGGCCAGCCGCGCGATGCCCATGTAGACCACCAGCGTCAGCCCCTGCGCTGCAGCGGCGCCGAGCACGGCCCAGTCGGGCGGCGCCGCGCCCTCGCGGGCATGGCCGGTGACGAGCATCACGCCGTGGGCATGGTCGCGGTGCGTCCAGGGCACACCCAATGCACCAGCAGCGGCCAGGCCTGCCGTGATACCGTGCACCACTTCGACGGTTATGCCGTGCGCCCGCAGCGCTGCGGCCTCTTCGCCGCCGCGGCCGAAGACAAACGGGTCGCCGCCTTTCAGCCGCACCACCTGTTCACCGGCCAGGGACTGGCTGATCATGAGTTTTTCGATGAAGGCCTGCGGCGTGCTCTTGCAGCCACCGCGTTTGCCGACATGCACCACACGGGGCGGTTGGCGGCGGCCGCGCAGCGCGGCAGCAAGCACGGCGTCGCTGACGAGATCGTCGACCAGCAGCACGGTGGCGCGGCGCATGGTGCGCAAGGCCTTGACGGTGAGCAGGTCGGGGTCGCCGGGGCCGGCGCCGACGAGCGCGCAATGTCCCACGGAATGTCCTGGTTTCATGCTGTCTTTCCTAGAGCGGGCCGTGGTGCGTCGATCTCGGCCAGCGCACCCAGCGCCATCTGCACCTGGCGTGTCAGCGGTCCCGGCGCCGGCTTCTCGCCGCTGAGCACGGCCTGGATGTAGAGCGCGGTGGTCGCGGCGTCGTTCTCACGCGGCAGCAGCGGCAGTTCGGCGACGACACCGTCCTGCGCCGGCACCGACCATTCGGGCCGCAGCTCGCCAGCGATCCAGGTGTCGATGCGCGGCTGCCGGCGCGGGTCGGCGACGGCCTCGCCTTCGGTGCCGCGCAGCAGCATCGTGTCGACGAAATGGCGCTGCGCCCAGGACGACATCAAGGCACCGAACTCGGGGTGCGTGAAGCTCACCAGCCGCAGCGTGCGTGCGCCGGTGCAGGGGTCGAGCATCTTGGCCACCGTGTGGCCCGAGTTGCGCACGCCGACAGCCCAACGCACATCCAGCAGGCGCTGCAGCGGCGGGCACAGGGTTTGTGTGTGCATAACGGCCGGTTCGCGCCGCGCCCAGGCGCTGTGCACGTCGGCTTCGTTGTGCGCGACGGGCAGGCCGAGGTCGTGGAAGATCGCGGCGCTGGTCACACGCGCGGGGTCTTGCGGCTGGCCATGCACAAGCACATGCGCGCCTTCCTGCGCCAACGACATCGCCAGCAGCGGCGTCAGGTTCGGCAGACGGCGGGCGCCGTTGTACGAGGGGATCACGACCACCGGCCGCTCGCTGTGCAAACGCAGGCAGCGTGTCTGCACGGCAGCGAGAAAACCGGTGAGTTCGTCGAGCGTCTCGCCCTTCATGCGCATGGCCAGCACGAAGGCGCCGATCTCGAGGTCGGTGGCGCGCCCATCGAGCACGGTGCACATCAGGTCTTCGGCCTGCTCCTGCGAGAGCGATCTGGCGCCCGCGGCGCCGCGGCCGATCTCCTTGATGTACTGGACGATGCTCATTCGGTTTGTCTCCCGTCTTCTGCCGATTCGCAAGTTCCGGACCCGCTTTCGCGGGCCGGGTCAGGCGACGGCCAGCGAGCTGCGCACGAGCTTGCGCAGCTCGGGCAGGCACGACCCGCATTGTGTGCCGCAGCGCAGGCTGCCCTGCAGTTTGGCCAGGCGTTCTTCAGGGCTGCCGGTGCAGGCCGCGAGAGTTTTCGTGATGGACGATTCGTCGACATCGAAACAGTTGCACACCTGGCGCCGACGCGGCCCGGCCATCACCTTGCCGCCGGGTGACAGCAGCTGCCGCGACAGGCCTTCGACCGGCTGCTCGTCCTGCAGCAACGAACGGATCCAGTCTTCGGCCTCGCGGTCGTCGGCCAGGCCAGCGAGCAGGAAGGTCTGCAGCCGTGCACCCTTGCCTTCGGAGCGCAGCCGCAGCGTGCGGCGCTGGCCCCGTGCCGGGTCGGCGTAACGCAGCAGGGCGCGGTCGTCCCGGCCCAGGCCGAGCACAGCTTCGACGGCTTCCAGCACTTCAGGTCCAGGCGCCTGTGCCGCAGCGGCACGCAGCAGCAGGCCTTCGTGCTGCTGGCCGAAGGGCACGACGCTGGCGAATTCGAACTGCGGCATCAGCGCGCGCAAGGCATCGCGTGTGGCCGCGGCGTCGGCCGCCGGCACCCAGGTGGCAGCGAGCATGCGCCAGGGCAGGCCGGCGCGCTCCAGGCGCACCGCCGCATGTTTCAGCTCGGGCTGTTTCGACTGCGGGCAGAAGGCCCCCGTGGTCAGCACGTTGACACCCGTGCTCAGGTACTCCGGACCCCAGTGCATCGCGATGAAGGCCTGCGCCGGCGCCATGCCGGCGGCAGTGCGGGCCGGCAGCACCAGCGCGCCACGGCGCGAACGCACGCGCACGAGGTCGCCGTCGGCCAGCTTCAGCCGCGCCATGTCTTGCACATGCAGTTCCACCGCGGGCTCGGGCGTGTGGCCGAACAGGCGGCCGAGCGTGCCGGTGCGTGTCATGCCGTGCCATTGGTCGCGCAGCCGGCCGGTGGTCAGGCTGAACGGGAACCTGGCGTCGCGCGGTTCGGCGACGTGGGTGAAGGCTGTGTCGTAGAACTTCGCGCGGCCGTTGCCGGTGGCGAAGACACCGTCTTCGTAAAGCCGTGCCTGGCCGGCGGTGTCGCCTTCGCGCAGCGGCCATTGCTGCGGGCCGGCGCTGTCGAGCAGGGTGTAGCTCAAGCCGGTGATGTCGAGGTCGCGGCCGCGCGTGCTGTCGCGGTGTTCGTTCCAGACCGCTTCGGCGGTCTCGTAGGGAAACAGCGTCGGCCGGCCCGGGCGCAGGCGTTGTTCGAGCCGGCGTGCGAAGTCGACGGCGATCTGCCAGTCGTGCCGCGCGTCGCCCGGTGCCGGCACTGCGCTGCGCACGCGGCTGATACGGCGTTCGCTGTTGGTGACCGTGCCGTCCTTTTCGCCCCAGCTGCTGGCGGGCAGCAGCAGGTGCGCGTACTTCGCAGTGGCCGTGCCTTCGAAGGCTTCCTGCAGCACAACGAACTCGGCGCGTTGCAGCGCGCGCTGCACCGTCGCCTGGTCGGGCATCGACTGCGCCGGGTTCGTGCAGGCGATCCACAGCGCCTTGATCTCGCCGTCGGCCGCGGCCTGGAACATCTCGACCGCGGTCTTGCCGGGTTTCTCGGGCACGGTGTCGACACCCCAGAGCGCCGCTACTTCGGCACGGTGCACCGGGTTCGCGAGGTCGCGGTGTGCCGAGAGCAGGTTCGCCAGGCCGCCGACCTCGCGCCCGCCCATGGCGTTGGGCTGGCCGGTCAGCGAAAACGGGCCGGCGCCGGGTTTGCCGATCTGGCCGGTGGCCAGGTGCAAGTTGATCAAAGCGGCGTTTTTCGCGGTGCCGGCGCGGCTCTGGTTCAGGCCCTGGCAATAGAGGCTGAGCGTCGGGCCTTCGGCAAACCAGCGCGCCGCCTGCACCAGATCGGCTTCATTGATGCCGCAGAGCTTGGCCACTTCCTTCGGCGCGAAGTCGCGCACCCGGTCGCGCAAGCCTTCGAAACCTTCGGTGTGCGCGGCGATGAAAGCGGTGTCGAGCCGGCTCTCCCAGAACAGCAGGTGCAGCATGCCGTGGAACAGCGCCACATCGCTGCCGGGCAGCAGCGGCAGGAAGAGGTCGGCGATCTCGGCCGTTTCGGTGCGGCGCGGGTCGGCGACGATGATCTTCATCTGCGGCCGCGCCCGCTTGGCCGCTTCGAGCCGGCGGAACAGGATCGGGTGCGCCCAGGCCATGTTCGAGCCGACGATGAACACGGTGTCGGCGAGGTCGATGTCGTCGTAGCTGCACGGCGGTGCATCGGCGCCCAGCGTCGCCTTGTAGCCGGCGACCGCGCTGCTCATGCACAGGCGCGAGTTGGTGTCGACGTTGTTGCTGCCGACCAGGCCCTTCGCGAGCTTGTTGAAGACGTAGTAGTCCTCGGTGAGCAGCTGGCCCGAGATGTAGAAGCCCACGGCATCCGGCCCGTCGCTGGCGATGAGGTTCGCGAATCGGCTGCTGGCTTCTTCCAGCGCCAGGTCCCAGCCCACCACCTGGCCATGCAGACGCGGCTGGCGCAGGCGCTGGTGCAGCGTGATCGGCGCCGTGGCCGTGAGCGCGAGCGTGCTGCCCTTGCTGCACAGGCGGCCGAAGTTCGCCGGGTGATCCGGGTCGCCACGCACGCCGGTGATCTGCGCGCCATCGCTTTCGATGATGACGCCACAGCCCACACCGCAGTACGGGCAGGTGGAGCGGGTGTCGGTCATGCGGAAGGGCTCGCGCGCGTCATGCCGTGGGGTTCAGGCGCCGTGCGGCGTCTGGACGTCGAAGGTGTTGTCGCCGATGGCGCCCTTGCTCGCGCCGGGGCCTGCCACGGGCAGCGGCAGGTCCAGGCCGAGGGTGGCGAGTTCGTTCGTGTCCAGGCTGACCACGCCCCCTTCGATCTGCACCGCAAAGCGCGGTGTGCAGCCCATGTCCGCGCCTTGCGCACAGCCATCGTTCAGGCCGATGCTCCAGTTGTGCAACGGGCAGGCGACCGACTCGCCGAAGACGATGCCCTGGCTCAGCGGCCCGCCCTTGTGCGGGCAGCGGTCGAGCAGCGCGAACACCTTGTTCTCGGCATTGCGGAACACCGCCACCGCGGCGTGTCCTTCGCGCGCCACACGGCGCGAGCCGAGCACGGGGATGTCCTCGACCTTGCAGATGGTTTTCCAGTCGTTCATGGTGTTCAGCCCAGTTTCGAATACATGCCGGTCACGCCATCCATCACTTGCAGGATGCGTTCGCTGGTGGTGAAAACATCGCGCATCGCCTGCTTCTGCAAGCTGCCCGTGCCGGCGGCGCGCAGCGCGTTGTCGAAGAAGGTCCATTGCGTCTCGGCCAGGGTCAGCTCGGCCTTGATCGCAGGCGTGGACTCCGGCGCGTTCTTCAGTAGTTCATGCGCGGCCACGAACTCCTCGCGCGCCATGCCCATCGCGGCCTTGCCGGCACTCACCTGCACACCCCAGCTGACGCCGAAGTAGTGCGCCGCCATGCGCTGGCTCAGCATGCGCTGGCGGCCGGCGATGTTGACGAGCTTACCCACGGGCCGGGACGACACCTTCTCCAGCTGCCCCGTGCCGTCGTTGGCCAGCTTCAGCACCTGGCCCGACAGCGCGAGCACCGATTCGGCGTTCGGCCGCGCCGGTTTGTCGCCGACCAGCGCCGTCTTGTAGCCGCTCCACGCGGTTTCGAGCTGGGTGTAGGTGGCCTTGATGTCGGGCTGCGGCGCGTAGGCCCGCAGCTCCGCCAGTTGCCGGTCGAACAGCGCCATCGACGCGGCCAGCGTGCGCCCCGCCATGTCGGCCTCCACGCCTTGCCCGATGGCGAGATAACTCTTGGCCATGCGCTGGCTCAGCATGCGCTGACGCCCGGCCTTGTTGATGGCGTCGTTCAGGTCCGCCACCTGCGCACGCGCGGCCAGCGGCGCCAGCGCCATGCCGCCGCCGGCGAACAGGATCCCGCGTCGCCTCATAGTGCGGCAACCGGCGAGAACTGCCGTGTGTCGACCGCCGCCTTCTCATGCTCGAACCACGGATCGGGCTCGCCATCCAGCGAGAACTGCAGCTTCGCCCACAGCGCCTTGCGGCCCTCGGCGTCGTCGAGGATCTTCTTCTTCACGTAGTCGAGCCCGACACGGTTCACGTAGTGCACCGTGCGCTCCAGGTACCAGCCTTCTTCGCGGTAGAGCTGGCAGAAGGCGCCGGTGTATTCGAGCACCTCTTCGGCCGTCTTCAGCTTGACGAAGAAGTGCGCCACCTCGGTCTTGATGCCGCCATTGCCGGCGACGTACATCTCCCAGCCGCTGTCGACGCCGATGATGCCGACGTCCTTGATGCCGGCCTCCGCACAATTGCGCGGGCAGCCCGAGACGGCGAACTTCACCTTGTGCGGTGCGTACATGCGCCACATCGCACGCTCCAAGTCCTTGCCCATCTGCGTGCTGTCTTGTGTGCCGAAGCGGCACCACTCGCTGCCGACGCAGGTTTTCACCGTGCGCAAGGCCTTGGCGTAGGCATGGCCGCTGGGCATGCCGATGTCCTTCCAGACGGCGGTGAGGTCTTCCTTCCTCACGCCCAGCAGGTCGATGCGCTGGCCGCCGGTGACCTTGACCGTGGGGATCTTGTACTTGTCGACCGCGTCGGCGATGCGGCGCAATTCATCGGCCGTGGTTTCGCCGCCCCACATGCGCGGAATCACGCTGTAGGTGCCGTCCTTCTGGATGTTGGCGTGGCTGCGTTCGTTGATGTAGCGGCTTTGCGGGTCGTCCTTGGCTTCCTTGGGCCAGCTGCTGATGAGGTAGTAGTTGACGGCCGGGCGGCAGCTGGAGCAGCCGTTGGGCGTGCGCCAGCCTTGGGCCCGGAAGACGCTGTCTATCGTCAGCAGCTTGTCGTCCTTGATGGCCTGGCGTACGTCGGCGTGGCTGGCGTCGGTGCAGCCGCACATCGCCTTCTTCTTCGGCGCGGCGCTGTAGTCGCCGCCGGCGGTGAACATCAGCAGTTGTTCGACGAGGCCGGTGCACGAACCGCAGCTGGCGCTGGCCTTGGTGTGTTTGCGCACCTCGTCCAGCGTGAACAGGCCTTTTTCCTTGATGGCCTTGCAGATCGTGCCTTTGTTGACGCCGTTGCAGCCGCAGACTTCGTCGCTGTCGGCCATGGTCGCGGCTTTGCTGTGGCCTTCATGGCCGGTATCGCCGATGTTGCTTTCGCCGAACATCAGCTTGTCGCGCAGGTCGGCGATGCTGCGGCCGTCGCGCAGCAGCTTGAAGTACCAGCTGCCGTCCACCGTGTCGCCGTAGAGGCAGGCGCCGACGAGCTTGTCGTCCTTGATGACGAGCTTCTTGTAGACGCCGCCGAAGGGGTCGGACAGCACGATCTGTTCGGTGCCCGGGCCGCCCATGAATTCACCGGCCGAGAACAGGTCGATGCCGGTGACCTTGAGCTTGGTGCTGGTCTGGCTGCCGGTGTAGCGGCCGATGCCGAACTGCGCCAGGTGCGTCGCGCAGACCTTGCCCTGCTCGAACAGCGGCGCCACCAAGCCGTAGGCGATGCCGCGGTGCGCAGCGCACTCGCCGACCGAGTAGATGCGCGGGTCGGTGATGGTCTGCATCGTGTCGTTGACGACGATGCCGCGCTGGCAATGCAGGCCGATCTTCTCGGCCAGCTCGGTGTTGGGGCGGATGCCGGCGGCCATCACCACCAGGTCGGCCGGAATCTCGGTACCGTCCTTGAAACGCACGGCCATCACGCGCCCGTCCTTGTCGGGAATGAGTTCCTGCGTCTGGGCGCCGATCATGAACTTCAGGCCGCGATCTTCGAGCGACTTCTGCAGCAACTGGCCGGCCGTGTCGTCGAGCTGGCGCTCCATCAGCCACGGCATGATGTGCACGACGGTGACCTGCATGCCGCGCAGCATCAGCCCGTTGGCCGCTTCCAGCCCGAGCAGGCCGCCGCCGATGACCACAGCATGCTGGTACTTGGTGGCGGCATCGATCATCGTTTGCGTGTCGGCGATGTCGCGGTAGGCGATCACGCCTTCGAGGTCCTTGCCCGGCACCGGCAGGATGAAGGGGTTGGAGCCGGTGGCGATGAGCAGGCGGTCGTACGGCGCTTCGGTGCCGTCGTCGGCCTTCACAACGCGGCGCGTGCGGTCGATGCCGATCACCTTCTTGCCGGTGTGCAGCTTGACGCCGTTTTCTTCGTACCAGCTCAGCGGGTTGAGCACGATTTGCTCAAGCGTCTGCTCGCCGGCCAGCACGGGGCTCAGCAGGATGCGGTTGTAGTTGGGGTGGGGCTCGGCACCGAAGACGGTGATGTCGTAGAGATCGGGCGCGATCTTCAGCAGCTCTTCGAGCGTGCGCACGCCGGCCATGCCGTTGCCGACCAGAACGAGTTGGGACTTTTTCATGGGAGAAACCTTTGTGCTGACGTGCCGTGGGCCCGACCTACGCGTGCACGGCAGCGCGGCGAATCGGGAACAGGTCTGCGCACGTCGCTGTGCACAAAGGGCGGCAAGGAACCTGCCGCGCCCGGGTGCGCCTTCGCACCCAGGCTTCATTCAGCAGGTTTCATGCCAGTGAAACCCCGGGGTCGGGGGCCCGCAGACCGGGGAATTTGCCGTGGCTTGGTGCAAAGCAGGCCTCTTTTGCACCGATCAGGGTCGCGCCGCAGCGCTTAGCATCTGAGTTCAAGTTAGGGGCGGGTCGGGCGATGCTGCTTGATCTGTCCCGCCCCGCCACCCAAGATAAGGCTTCGCGCGGTTGCCGTCGGCAGCCGTCGTCCGAGCCGCTTTCGAGGAACCCGCTCGTCATGACGTCGTCACTCGCAGAAGTCGCTTCGGACGCCCCCGTGGGCGAGCTGTTCGCGGCTTTGTTGCCGGCCCTGCTGGCCCGCCAGGGGGACTTGCTGGCGCTGAAGGACGCCCGCAGCGGCCGCTATGTGCATGTCAACGACACGATGGCCGCCTGGCTGCGGCGCCCGGCGCGCGACATCCTCGGCCACACCGACAGCGACATCTTCGACGCCGCGCTCGTGACCACGCTGCGTGCCGCCGAACAGACGGCGCTGGCCCAGAGCGAGCCCGGCGCCGTGCTCGTCAGCGAACACCGTTTCGAACATGGCGGGAACCGGTACGAATTTTCCGTGCTGCGCCAGGCCAGTGCGCCCGATGGCGAAGGCCGGCGCTGGCTCAGCAGCGTCTGGACCGACCAGAGCGCCAACCGTCAGCGCGAAACCCAGTTGCGCCAGGCGCTGGAGCAGATCGAACAGCAGCAGCGAGCCAACGACGCGCTGCGCCGCGAACTCGCCGACCAGGCCTTGCGCGACCCGGCTTCGGGCCTGTACACCCGCGCCCATTTCGAAGACCAGCTGCGCCGCGAAGTCGACCTGTCGACACGCGAACATCGCGAGTTCGCCGTGGTCTTCGTCGAGCTCGACCCGCCCAGCGACAAGGTCAAGGCGTTGGGTGAACCGGCGCAGGCGCGCATTCTCGAAGCGATGGGGCGGCTGCTGCGCGGCGGCACACGGGCGATGGACTCGTCATGCCGCGCCGACGAACACCGTTTTGCCGTGCTGTTGTCGGGTGTGGGCCTGGCGACGGCGCATTCCCGCATGGAGGGCCTGCGCCGCCAGTGTGCGACCCAGATCGTCGTGCAGGACGGCACCGAGTTGTCGTTCAGTGTCTCGATGGGCGTGGCGAGTTTTCCGCACACGGCGCACACGCAGGAAGAACTGCTCGAGGCCTGCACCGCGGCGCTGGCCGAAGCACAGCGGCGGGGCGGCAACCACGTGACGCTGGCGGCGATCCGCTTCGACGCGGCGCCGAACTAGACGAACGCGCGGTACAGCATGTAGGCCGCCAGGCCGTACAGCAGCAGCGCAAACAGCCGCTTGAGCTTTTTCGTGTCGGTGCGCTGCGCGGTGCGCGCGCCCAGCGGCGCCAGCGTCATGCTTGCCGCGGCAATCACCACCAGCGCCGGCAGGTAGAGATAACCGAACGCTCCAGGCAGCGCAGGCGCCAGGCTCCGGCCGGCTACCACGTAGCCCAGCGTGTTCGCCAGCGCGATCGGGAAGCCCAGTGCCGCGCTCGTGCCCACCGCATGGCGTATCGGCACGTTGCACCAGGTCATGAACGGCACCGACATGAAGGCGCCGCCGGCGCCCACCAGGCCCGATAGCAGGCCGATGCCGCTGCCCACCGCCGTCTGCCCGAGCACACCGGGCATCTGCCGGCTCGGCTGGGGCTTCCTGTCGCGCATCATCTGCGTCGCCGAGAAGCCGATGAAGAGTGCGAAGAACAGCGCCAGGCCCTGGCCTTTGACGACGGCGAAGACACCCGCGCCGCCGGCCAAGCCGCCGAGCACGATGCCTGGCGCCAGGCCGCGCAGCAGGTCCCAGCGCACGGCGCACAGCTTGTGGTGCGCGCGCACGCTGGACATCGATGTGAACAGGATCGTCGCCATCGAGGTGGCGATCGCCATCTTCACCGCCATGCCGGCATCGACACCGCGGTTCGACAGGATCAGCGTCAGGAACGGCACCATCATCATGCCGCCGCCCACGCCCAGCAGGCCGGCGAGGAAACCGGTGACCACACCGAGCGCCAGCAGCTCGGCGACAAGAACCCAACCGATGTCCACTAGGTGCCGAGCCTTTGCAGCACGGCCAGCCATTCTTCGTCGGAAACCGGGGTGATCGAGAGCCGGCTGCCCGGCTGCAGCACCCGCATCGTCGTCAGTTCGGGTGCGTTACGCATCTCGCGCAGCGGCAGCAGGCGGGTCTTCTTCACCAGCTTCACATCGATCTGCAGCCAGCGCGGTTTGTCGGGCGTGGACTTGGGGTCGAAGTAGGGGCTGGCGGGGTCGAACTGCGTCGTGTCGGGCGCGGTGCCGCCGGCGATGCGGGCCAGGCCCGCGACACCCGGCTCGGGGCACGACGAGTGGTAGAACAGCACGCCGTCACCCGGCTGCATGCCGTCGCGCATGAAGTTGCGCGCCTGGTAGTTGCGAACGCCGGTCCACGGCACGGTCTGCTGCGGTGCGCTCGCGAGGTCGTCGATCGAGACCTCGTCGGGCTCGCTTTTCATCAGCCAGTAGCTGGGCATGGGCAAGAGGGTAGGGTGTCCGCCGCCCACCGCGTGAGCCGCATTCCTGAACCAAAGGGGAAGTTCAGGTGGGCGAGGTCAGCCAAGCTTCGGGTTCATCTGACGCGAGACGCTCACACCAGCGAGGCGATGTTCCAAGCCCTAGGTCATAGACCATCGGATCAAGAAATATAAAACTCACACAGCGACGACGGACGAAACCATTCTAGACCTCGAACCGGCGCCTGTGCGCGTCAATGGGTTCACAGAAGTTGCCCGTCGTCGCCGAGCGCGCCATCGATGCGGCGCAGCAGCGCGGCGACGTCAACCTCACCCTCGGCGGCCTCGCGCACCGGGCCGCGTTCGGCCAGCTGGTAGGCCAGGTTCAGCGCTGCGAGCACGGCGATGCGTTCGCGTGCCTTGACCTTGCCGCCATCGCGGATGGCGCTCATTTCGTGGTCGACGTTGGACACCGCGGTGGCCAGCAAGGTTTCGCCGCCGTCGGGGCAGCCCAGGATGTAGCCCTGGCCCATGATCGTTACTTCCACTTGCTTCACCGCCCGCCCTCCGCATCCTTGCTTTCGGCCGGCAGCCGCGCCAGCAATGCGTCGATGCGCGAACGCGCCGCAGCCAAGCGTGAACGCAGGCCGTCGCGCTCTGTGGTGACGGCTGCCAGCTGCTGTTCGATCAGCGCGCTCGTGCGCTTGAGTTCTTCGTGTCGCAGCACGAGGCGATCGATGCGCTCGGCCAGATCCTGGAGATTGCCCATGTCAAACGTGACCCTCCCGCTTGATTGTAGGTGCCACGAAGTCGCAGACCTGGCGCACCGAGCAGGCACTGCACAACGGTTTTCGCGCCTGGCAGACGTAGCGGCCGTGCAGGATCAGCCAGTGGTGGGCGTGCACACGGTAGGCTGCCGGCACGCGCCGCAGCAGGCCTTGTTCCACCGCGAGCGGGTTGCGCCCCGGTGCCAGGCCGGTGCGGTTGGCCACGCGGAAGATGTGGGTGTCGACTGCCATCGTCGGCTCGCCGAAAGCGACGTTCAGCACCACGTTGGCGGTCTTGCGGCCGACGCCGGGCAGAGCCTCCAGCGCTTCGCGCGTGCGCGGCACCTGGCCGCCATGCTGTTCGACGAGGATGCGGCAGGTGGCGACGAGGTTCTTGGCCTTGGTGCGGAACAGGCCGATGGTGCGGATCAGCTCGGTGACACGCTCAATACCCAGGTCCAGCATCTTCTGCGGCGAAGGTGCCAGCGCAAACAGGCGCTTCGTCGCCTTGTTGACGCCGACATCGGTGGCCTGCGCCGACAGCAGCACCGCCGCCAGCAGCTCGAAGACGCTGCTGAATTCCAGCTCGGTCTGCGGGCTCGGGTTGGCTTCGCGCAGCGTGGCGAAGAAGGTCTCGATGTGGTTCGGAGTCATGGCTTGGCTTGACGAGCGTGGGCGCGGGCCAGCGCTGCTTCGATGACGGCGCGCTTTTTCTCGATCACACCGGGGTCGGTGTGCCGCGTGTGGCTGGCCAGGTCGGCCAGCTTGGCCTGGGCCTTGGCGGCCAGGCGTTCGTCGTTCTCGCGCAGTTCGCGTTCGACGCGCAGGCGGTGGAAGGCGTAGCGCTCGCGGGCTTCGTCGGCCTGCGGCGTCGTCCAGGCCTGCCAGCCCGTGCGCTCGGCGGTGACGGGAACCATCGCGATGCAATCCACCGGGCAGGCCGGCACGCAGAGTTCACAACCGGTGCATTGCGCGTCGACGACGGTGTGCATCAGCTTGGCGGCGCCGACGATGCAGTCCACCGGACAGGCCTTGATGCACAGCGTGCAGCCGATGCACCAGGCTTCGTCGATGACGGCCAGGGAGCGCGGGCTTTCGCTGCCGCGTTCGCTATCGAGCGGCAGCACCGCGCGGCCGGTGATGGCGGCCAGGCGCACGATGCCTTCGGTGCCACCTGGCGGGCAGCGGTTGATCGCCACGCCGTCGGCTACGGCCTCGGCATAACTGCGGCAGTCGGGGTAGCCGCAGCGTGTGCACTGTGTCTGCGGAAGTGCCGCGTCGATGCGGCTGGCCAGCGAAAGTTCGGCGGTGGTCGTCACCGCCGGATTATCAAGCGGCCTTGCGCGCTGCCGTGCTGGCGGCCTTGTCGTAGCGGGCGATGAAGTTCTTCACTTCCGGGTAGACCTTCTCGCGCCAGCGCCGGCCCGAGAAGATGCCATAGTGGCCGGCACCTTCAACGTCGTAGTGGAACTGCCGGCTCTTCGGCACGCCGGTGCACAGGCCGTGCGCGGCCTTGGTCTGGCCGGCGCCGGAGATGTCGTCGAGTTCACCTTCGATCGTCAGCAGCGCGGTGCCGGTGATGTCCTGCGGCTTCACCAGCTCGCCGTGCACGTGCCAGCTGCCGTTGACGAGCGCGAAGTCCTGGAACACGGTCTTGATGGTGTCGAGGTAGTACTCGGCCGGCATGTCGAGCACGGCGTTGTATTCGTCGTAGAACTGGCGGTGCGATTCGGCGCTGTCGTCGTCGCCGCGGATCAGGTCACGGAAGTAGTCGTAGTGGCTCGTCATGTGGCGGTCCGGGTTCATCGCGACGAAACCCGTGTGCTGCAGAAAGCCCGGGTAGACGCTGCGGCCGGCGCCGGGGAAGTTGGGCGGCACGCGGTAGATGACGTTGTTCTCGAACCAGCTGTAGCTCTTGTTCATCGCCAGGTTGTTGACGGCGGTGGGGCTCTTGCGGGCGTCGATGGGGCCGCCCATCATCGTCATCGTGCGCGGCATCACATCGCCGTTGCTGGCCTGCAGCGAGACCGCCGCGAGCACCGGCACGGTGGGCTGGCAGACCGAGATCACATGCACCTCGGGGCCGATGTGGCGGATGAACTCGCGCACGTAGTCGACGTAGTCGTCCAGGTGGAACGGGCCGGCGTCGAGCGGCACCATGCGGGCGTCGGTCCAGTCGGTAATGTAGACCTTGTGGTCGTGCAGCAGGCTCTTCACCGTGTCGCGCAGCAGCGTCGAATGGTGGCCCGACAGCGGCGCCACCACCAGCACGGTGGGCTGCGACTTCATCGTCGTCAGCGCCTTCGTGTCGTCGGTGAAGCGCTTGAAGCGCAGCAGCCGGCAGAAGGGTTTTTCGATCGCAACCTGCTGCTGCACGGCAATCGTCACACCGTCGACGACGGCGTCGGTGATGTTGAACTCGGGCTTTTCGTATTCCTTGGCCAGCCGGTGCAGCAAGTCGAAACCGGCCGAGACACGCTGCGCCAGCGGCGTGTGCGCAAACGGCGACAGCGGGTGGTCGTAGAGCTTGGCCGTGGCACTGGCGAATTCCGAGAACGGCGACATCAACGCGCGTTGTGTCTCGTACAGCTGGTAAAGCATGGGTCGTCTCCGGTCTCAACATCACCGCACATTTTTGTGCAGTGCAGCAAATGTACTGCTGTTACAGGGATCGTGCCGGCCTTTGGGGCGCCGCAGTACCGCAATAACACGTAGGAGAACCGGCCAGTCCGTGGCCTACGTCGCCTGAACGACGAGGTTGAACAGGCCTACATCACCTTCGCCAGGGCCGCAGCGACGGCCTCGATGTTGCGGCTGTTGATCGCTGCCACGCAGATGCGGCCAGAATCGACGCCGTAGACGCCGAACTCGGTGCGCAGGCGTTGCATTTGTGCGACCGACAGGCCCGAGTAGCTGAACATGCCCTTCTGGCGCGTGATGTAGGCGAGGTCGCTGCCGACACCTGCGGCCTGCAGCTTGGCCACCAGCGCGTGGCGGGTGGCGCGGATGCGTTCACGCATGCCGGCGAGTTCGGTTTCCCACTGCTGGCGCAGCGCCGGCGTCGTCAGCACCGTGGCCACGACCTGGGCGCCGAAGGTCGGCGGGTTGCTGTAATTGGTGCGGATCACGATCTTCAGCTGCGACAGCACACGCGCGCACTCTTCCTTGTCGACGCAGACGACGCTGAGCGCGCCGACACGTTCGCCGTAGAGCGAAAAGCTCTTGGAGAACGAGGTCGAGACGAAGAAGTCGATGCCGGCGGCCATGAACTGGCCGATGACGGCGCCGTCTTCGGCGATGCCCTCGCCGAAGCCCTGGTAGGCCATGTCGAGGAAGGGAACGACACCGCGTGCCTTGCAGGTGGCGACGACCTGCTCCCATTGCGCCGGTGTCAGGTCGCAGCCGGTCGGGTTGTGGCAGCAGGCATGCAGCACCGCGATGGTGCCGGGCGCGGCGGCGGCCAGCGCCGCCAGCATGGCGTCGAAACGGATGCCGCGTGTGGCAGCGTCGTAGTACGGGTACTGGCCGACTTCGAAGCCGGCGTTCGTGAACAGCGCGCGGTGGTTTTCCCAGCTCGGGTCGCTGATGAGCACCGTGGCGCCGGGGTTCAGCTTCTTCAGGAAGTCGGCACCGAGCTTCAGGCCGCCGGTGCCGCCCAGCGCCTGCACGGTGGCGATGCGGCCGGCCTTGACGGCGTCGCTGCCGGCCCCAAATACCAGGCCTTGCACGGCCTTGTCGTAGGCCGCGATGCCGTCGATCGGCAGATAGCCCTTGGCCTCCGGTGCTTCGAGCAGCTGTTTTTCTGCCACGGCCACGCAACCCAGCACCGGCAGCTTGCCCTGGTCGTCGAAGTAGACACCGACGCCGAGATTCACCTTGGCCGGGTTGGGGTCGGCGTTGAACTGTTCGTTGAGGCCGAGGATCGGGTCGCGCGGTGCCATCTGGACGGCGGCGAACAGGGAAGCAGACATGGTGGTTCCTGAAGACGTGGTGGCAGGAGGGTGGTGCAGGGCACTGCACGCAGGAACCGGCTGCGCTACGCTCGCCGATTCGCCATCAATTCTAAGTTGCCGCTCAGGGAATGCACCGATGACAGGACTTGCCGAAGTTTCCGCCGAGCCTACCCAGGGGGAGTTCGTCAGCTTCCCCGACTCGCCGTTCCAGCTGTTCCAGCCCTACCCGCCGGCGGGTGACCAGCCGACCGCGATCAACCAGCTCGTCGAGGGTGTTCTCGACGGCCTCAGCTACCAGACGCTGCTTGGCGTGACGGGCTCGGGCAAGACCTTCACGATGGCCAACGTCATCGCCCGCCTGGGCCGGCCGGCGATCGTGTTCGCGCCGAACAAGACCCTCGCGGCCCAGCTCTACAGCGAGTTCCGCGAGTTCTTCCCGAAGAACGCGGTCGAGTACTTCGTCAGCTACTACGACTACTACCAGCCCGAGGCCTACGTGCCGCAGCGCGACCTGTTCATCGAAAAGGACAGCGCGATCAACGAACACATCGAGCAGATGCGGCTGAGCTGCACGAAGAGCTTGCTGGAGCGGCGCGATGTCGTCATCGTCGCCAGCGTCAGCGCCATCTACGGCATCGGCAGCCCCGCCGACTACCACCAGATGGTGATGACACTGCGGGTCGGCGACAAGCTCGGCCAGCGCGACGTGATCCAGCAGCTGATCCGCATGCAGTACACACGCAACGAGATCGACTTCTCGCGCGGCGCGTTCCGTGTGCGCGGCGACACCATCGACGTCTTCCCGGCAGAACACAGCGAACTCGCGCTGCGCATCGAACTCTTCGACGACGAGATCGAAAGCCTGCAACTGCTGGACCCGCTGACCGGCAAGATCCGCCAGAAGATACCGCGGTTCACCGTCTACCCGAGCAGCCATTACGTGACGCCGCGCGAACGTGTCGTCGACGCGATCACGACCATCAAGGACGAACTGCGTGGGCGCCTGGACGAGTTCGTCAAGGCCGGCAAGCTGGTCGAAGCGCAGCGCCTGGAGCAGCGCACCCGTTTCGACCTGGAAATGTTGCAGGAGGTGGGCCACTGCAAGGGCATCGAGAACTACACCCGCCACCTCTCGGGCGCGAAACCCGGCGACCCGCCGCCGACGCTGGTGGACTACCTGGCCAAGGACGCGATCATGATGCTCGACGAGAGCCATGTGCTGATCGGACAGTTCGGCGGCATGTACAACGGCGACCGCGCACGCAAGACGACGCTGGTGGAGTACGGCTTCCGGCTGCCGAGTGCGCTGGACAACCGGCCGCTGAAGTTCGAGGAGTTCGAAGGCAAGATGCGGCAGGCGATCTTCGTCTCCGCCACCCCCGCGGCCTACGAACAGGCGCATGCCGGCCAGGTGGTCGAACAGCTCGTGCGGCCCACCGGGCTGATCGACCCCGAGGTCATCGTGCGCCCCGCCACCACGCAGGTCGACGACGTGCTGCAGGAGATCCGTGACCGTGTCGTCATCAACGAACGTGTGCTCATCACGACGCTGACCAAGCGCATGGCCGAGCAACTGACCGATTATCTGGCCGACAACGGCGTCAAGGTGCGCTACCTGCACAGCGACATCGACACGGTCGAACGTGTCGAGATCCTGCGTGATCTGCGGCTGGGCGTCTTCGACGTGCTGGTCGGCATCAACCTGTTGCGTGAAGGCCTGGACCTGCCCGAGGTGAGCCTGGTCGCCATCCTCGACGCCGACAAGGAAGGTTTCCTGCGCTCGGACCGGTCGCTGATCCAGACCATCGGCCGGGCAGCGCGCAACCTGAACGGCAAGGCCATCCTCTACGCCGACAAGATCACCGAGTCGATGCGGCGCGCGATCGACGAAACCGAGCGTCGGCGCACGAAGCAGATCGCCCACAACCTGGCGCTGGGCATCACGCCGACGGCGCTGAACAAGAAGGTGCGCGACCTGATCGATGGCGTCGTCTCGGACAAGACCGCCAAGGACGAGATCAAGGCCGCGCAGGCGGCGGCCGAGTTCGAGAGCATGTCCGAGAAGGACTTGGGCAAGCGCATCAAGACGCTCGAAAAGCAGATGCTCGACCATGCCCGCAACCTCGAATTCGAGAAGGCGGCGCGGGTGCGCGACCAGCTGGCGCAGTTGCGCGAGCAGGCCTTCGGCGCGCCCGGGCACGATCTCAACGTGTTGCCGCTGGCGCGCTGACCCCGGCGCGGCCCGAACGCTGCGATATCCTCGGGCCATGTGGTTTCGTGACAAATCGGCACGCGAGGTGCGCCTGCGTGTTCTCATGGTGTGCACCGGCAACATCTGCCGTTCCCCCACCGCCGAAGCGGTGCTGCGCAGCAAGCTCGAACGCGCCGGCCTCGGCCGGGTCGTGCAGGTCGCTTCGGCCGGCACGGTGGGGTTCCATGCCGGCGAGCCGCCCGATGCCCGTGCGCAGCGCCATGGCCGGCAGCGTGGCTACGATTTGTCGGCCCTGCGGGCACGCAAGATCGAGCGCGAGGATCTGGAGCGCTTCGACTGGGTGCTGGCCATGGACGAAGGCCACCTGGAGCGCCTGCGGGAACTGGCGCCGGCCGAGGGCGGCAGCCGCATCGGCCTGCTGATGGAGCACGGCCGGCGTTTCAGCGCTGAACGCGAAGTGCCCGACCCGTACTACAGCGCACCTGCGGCTTTCGAGCAGGTGCTCGACCTCGTGGAAGACGCCTGCGACGGCCTCGTCGAGCGCCTGGCGCAGGAGCTTGAATCAGGGAACTTCCTGAGCAAAGCTTGACCAAAACAGTTGGTCTCCGTTATACTTGAGCAATCTAGTCGGATACAGCCGCGGGGAAACCCGTGTGCTCCGACGCTGTCCGAAAGGGGTTTCCCATGCGTCTCACCACCAAAGGCCGCTTCGCCGTCACCGCGATGATCGATCTCGCGCTGCGTTCCAACGCCGGTCCGGTGGCGCTGGCCGCCATCAGCCAACGCCAGCAGATCTCGCTGTCGTACCTGGAGCAGCTGTTTGGCAAGCTGCGCCGCCACGAACTCGTCGAAAGCACCCGCGGCCCTGGCGGCGGTTATTCGCTGGGCCGGGGCGCCGACGCCATCACCGTTGCCGACATCATCGTCGCGGTGGACGAGCCCATCGACGCCACCGGCTGTGCCGGCAAGGAAGGCTGCATGGGTGAAGACTCGGGCAAGTGCATGACACACGACCTCTGGGCCAGCCTGAACACCAAGATGATCGAGTATCTGAACTCGATCTCGCTGAAGAAGCTGGTCGACGAACAGCTGGCCAAGGGCGTGTCGATCGAAGAGGCGCCGATCAAGCGCGCGATCTCGTCGCAGCCGGTGGTCAAGCCGATCAAGATCACGGCACCGAATTCGGTCTTTGCCTTCGGAAACTCTTTCACCAAGTAATCGCTGTATGACGCCGCATTTCCCGATCTACATGGACTACGGCGCGACGACGCCGTGCGACCCGCGTGTGGTGGACGCCATGGTCCCCTGGCTGCGTGAACATTTCGGCAACCCGGCGTCGCGCAGCCACGCCTGGGGCTGGGAAGCCGAAGAGGCGGTCGAGAAGGCGCGTGCCCAGGTCGCGAGCCTGATCGACGCCGACCCGCGCGAGATCGTCTGGACCAGCGGTGCCACCGAGTCGATCAACCTCGCGATCAAGGGTGCCGCGAATTTCTACAGCTCGCGCGGCAAACACCTCATCACGCTGAAGACCGAGCACAAGGCCGTGCTCGACACCATGCGCGAGCTGGAACGCCAGGGCTTCGAGGTGACCTACCTCGACGTGCAGGAAGACGGCCTGCTCGACCTAGACAAGTTCAAGGCCGCGCTGCGCCCCGACACCGTCCTGGTCTCGGTGCTCCTGGTGAACAACGAGATCGGCGTCATCCAGGACATCCCGGCCATCGGCGCGATCTGCCGCGAGCGCGGCATCATCTTCCACGTCGACGCGGCGCAGGCCACCGGCAAGGTCACGATCGACATCAACGCGTTGCCGGTCGACCTGATGAGCCTGGCTTCGCACAAGACCTACGGCCCCAAGGGCATTGGCGCCCTGTACGTGCGGCGCAAGCCGCGGGTGCGGCTGGAGGCGCAGATGCACGGCGGTGGCCACGAACGCGGCATGCGCAGCGGCACGCTGCCGACGCACCAGTGTGTGGGCATGGGCGAGGCCTTTGCCATTGCCAAGCTCGAGATGGGCACCGAGATCGAACGCATCCGCATGTTGCAGAAGCGGCTGCTCGACGGCATCTCGGGCATCGAGCAGGTGTTCATCAACGGCCACCTCGAACGGCGTGTGCCGCACAACATCAACGCCAGCTTCAACTACGTCGAAGGCGAGTCGCTGATCATGGGCATCAAGGGCTTGGCGGTGTCGTCAGGCTCGGCCTGCACCTCGGCCAGCCTGGAGCCCAGCTATGTGCTGCGCGCTTTGGGCCGCAGCGACGAACTCGCGCATTCCAGCCTGCGCATGACGATCGGCCGTTTCACCACGGTCGAAGACATCGACTACGCGGTCACCACCCTGCAAGACCGGGTGGCCAAGCTGCGCGAACTGTCACCGCTGTGGGAGATGTTCAAGGACGGCATCGACATCAGCAGTATCCAGTGGGCTGCCCACTGAACGTTTCAGGAGTACGAACATGGCCTACAGCGAAAAAGTCGTCGAGCATTACGAGAACCCGCGCAACGTCGGGTCGTTCGAGAAGGGTGACGACACGGTCGGCACCGGCATGGTCGGCGCGCCGGCCTGCGGCGACGTGATGAAACTGCAGATCAAGGTCAACCCGGCAACGGGCCTGATCGAAGACGCACGGTTCAAGACCTACGGCTGCGGCTCGGCCATCGCGTCGAGTTCGCTCGTCACCGAGTGGGTCAAGGGCAAGAGCCTGGACGAAGCGCTGACGATCAAGAACACCCAGATCGCCGAAGAGCTGGCGCTGCCGCCGGTGAAGATCCACTGCTCGATCCTGGCCGAAGACGCCATCAAGGCAGCGGTACTCGACTACAAGGCCAAACACGGCGTTGCTGCCGCGGCGCAAGCGCACTGAATCCATGCCCGTCACCCTCACCGAAGCAGCGGCACGCCATGTCTCGCGCTACATCACAAGGCGCGGCAAGGGCGTCGGCGTGCGCCTGGGCGTCAAGACGACCGGCTGTTCGGGCCTGGCTTACAAGCTCGAATACGCCGACGACATCGCGCCCGAAGACGTGATCTTCGAAGACCACGGCGTGAAGGTGCTGGTCGACCCGAAAAGCCTGCCCTACATCGACGGCACCGAACTCGACTTCGTGCGCGAAGGCCTCAACGAAGGTTTCAAGTTCCACAACCCACGCGAGAAGGACCGCTGCGGCTGCGGCGAATCGTTCCGCGTCTGACGGGCTTGTCATGCATCGGGCGCGGCCTTGGCCGCGCTTTGTTATTTCCAGTCACCCATGAAGCTCAGCGACGACGACTTCACGCTCTTCGGCCTGGCGCCGAAACAGGCGCTCGAACGCGCCGCCATCGACGCCCGCTGGCGCCAGCTGCAGGCCGAGGTGCACCCCGACCGCTTTGCTGCCGAAGGCGCCGCGGCGCAGCGCATCGCGATGCAATGGGCCGTGCGTGTCAACGAGGCCTACACCAGGCTGAAGAACCCGCTGGCGCGGGCTGCCTACCTGTGTGAACTGCGCGGTGTGCCGATCGACGCCGAACGCAACACCGCGATGCCGCCGGCCTTCCTGCTGCAGCAGATGCAATGGCGCGAAGCGCTCGACGACGCAGCGGGGCTGGCGGACGTGGAAGGCATCGCCGCGCAGATGGAGCAGACCGAACGCAGCCTGCTGGCGCAGGTGCAGCGCCTGCTCGACGATGACAACGACGCGACGGCTGCCGCTGCCGAAGTGCGCGCGCTGATGTTCGTGCAACGTTTCCGACAAGACATCGAGCGCCGGCTGGACGCACTCGACACGACCCGATAAAGAACACCATGGCGCTGCTGCAGATCTCCGAACCCGGCCAGGCCCCCGACCCGCACCAGCGGCGCATCGCTGTCGGCATCGACCTCGGCACCACCCATTCGCTTGTCGCCGCGGTGCGCCACGGCGTTGCCGAATGCCTGCCCGATGCGCAGGGCAGGGTGCTCTTGCCTTCTGCTGTGCGCTACCTCGAAAGCGGCCGCCGCCAGATTGGCTTCGATGCGCGCGCGGTGCAGGCCGACGATCCCGAGAACACCATCGTCTCGGTGAAGCGCTTCATGGGCCGGCGGCTCGCCGACATCGCAGACGCGGCCAAGCTGCCCTACCGTTTCGTCGACCGCCCCGGCATGGTGGCGCTGGCCACACGCGAAGGCGAGAAGACGCCGGTGGAGGTCTCGGCCGAGATCCTGGCGAGCCTGCGCCAACGCGCCGAAGACACCTTCGACGACGACTTGTTCGGCGCCGTCATCACCGTGCCGGCGTACTTCGACGACGCCCAGCGCCAGGCGACCAAAGACGCGGCGCAGCTCGCCGGGTTGAACGTGCTGCGGCTGATCAGCGAACCCACCGCCGCGGCGGTCGCCTACGGCCTGGACAACGGCAGCGAAGGCCTCTACGCCGTCTACGACCTGGGCGGCGGCACCTTCGACATCTCGCTGCTGCGCCTGCATCAGGGTGTGTTCGAAGTGGTCGCGACCGGCGGCGATGCCGCGCTCGGCGGCGACGACATCGACCAGGCGCTGGCCGACTGGGCGCTGGCGCAGGCCGGCATCGACGCGTCGACGCCGCAACTCAAGCGCGCGGCGCTCGTGGCGGCGCGCGCGGCGAAGGAAGCGCTGAGCGATGCCGGTGCCGCGGCCTGGCAACTGGGCGAATACAGCGTCGAGGTCGGCCGCGCGCAACTCGACGCGCTGGCGCAGCCTCTCGTCGACCGCACGCTGGCGGCGGTGCGCAAGGTGCTGCGCGATGCCAAGGTCGCTCGCGGCGACGTGCAAGGTGTCGTGATGGTGGGAGGTTCGACGCGCATGCCGCTGGTGCGCAGCGCTGTTGGCGGCCTGTTCGGCCGCGACGTGCTGACCAACCTGAACCCCGACGAGGTGGTCGCCATCGGCGCCGCGATCCAGGCCAACGCGCTGGCCGGCAACGCCAAGGACGGTGAGCTGCTGCTGCTCGACGTGATCGCGCTGAGCCTGGGTTTGGAAACCATGGGCGGCCTGGTCGAACGTGTGATCGAGCGCAACACGACCATTCCTGTCGCGAAGGCCCAGGAGTTCACCACCTTCAAGGACGGCCAGACGGCGATGGCCATCCACGTGCTGCAAGGTGAACGCGACCTGGTCGACGAATGCCGCTCGCTGGCACGTTTCGAATTGCGTGGCATCCCGCCGATGGCCGCCGGCGCGGCACGCATCCGCGTCACCTTCCAGGTCGACGCCGACGGCCTGCTCAGCGTGGCCGCGCGCGAAACCGGCTCGGGTGTCGAAGCCTCGGTGGTGGTGAAACCCAGTTACGGCCTCGCCGACGACCAGATCGCGCAGATGCTGAAAGACGGCTTCGCCCATGCCGATGCCGACATGGCCGCGCGCAAGCTGCGCGAAGCGCGGGTCGACGCCGAGCGCATGGTGCTCGCCACACGTGCCGCACTGGCCGCCGACGCGGCGCTACTGACGCCCGAGGAACAACGCGACATCGAAGCGCTGCTCGTCGCCACCGCGCAAACCGCACGAGGTGACGACGCCGACGCCATCGAGGCCGCCGTCGAAACGCTGGCCGAGGGCACCGAAGCCTTTGCCGCCGCACGCATGAACCAGGGCATCCGCCAGGCGCTGGCCGGGCGCAGCCTCGAAGACCTCTGAGACCGCCATGCCCGTCATCCGCATCCTGCCCCACGCCGACTACTGCCCCCAGGGCGACAGCATCGAAGCGCCTGCCGGCACGTCGATCTGCGAAGCGCTGCTCGAAAACGGCATCGCGATCGAACATGCCTGCGAAATGAGCTGCGCCTGCACCACCTGCCATGTCGTGGTGAAACAAGGCCTGCAGTCGCTGGGCGAGATCGACGAATCGGAAGAAGACCTGCTCGACCGCGCCTGGGGGCTGACGCCGACTTCACGGTTGAGCTGCCAGGCCATCCTGTCGAACGAAGACGTAACGATCGAGATTCCGAAGTATTCGATCAACCACGCCCGTGAGAATCACTGAAACAGGGCGCTTTGTCCCGAAGCCGGTGCGCCATGCACCGTGGCCAAAAAAAACCTCCCCATCCGCGGGATGAGGAGGTTGGACGAAAGGGCCGCTGGCCCTGCTGAGGAGATAGACAGACACCGGACGAAGGTGTCCCCCATCTCCTTGCAAGCGTTGTGCCTGCAGCGCTAGAAGTAGAGCGCGACGCCTGCGACGAAACGTGCGTCCTGCAGCACCGGCAGCACGACCATCGCGCCGAGCCCGGGCAGCTGGGCCACATCGCCGGGTTCGCTGGCCAGGTTGTCGGTGATGCCCGGCAGCCCCGTGAGCCAGCAGTGGCCCACCGTGCCCTGGCCGCGGGCCAGCCGCAGCGGCGCGTCGCCCAGCGCGCCGGCGCTTTCGCAGAAACCCGCCTGCAGCGCGAGGGCCTGGCCCGACACATCGGGTTGCCAGATCTCGACGCGGCGCGCGATCGGTGTGCCCAGCGCCGACAGAAAGGCCAGTACATAGACATCAAGCCCGGGCGTGGCACAAGGCATCGCGAAGCCGCGGTTGATGCCGACCTTGACGGCGCTGTCGCTGCGAAGAAAACCCGAGCCGCGGCCCAGGTCGTCCAGAAACACCGGTGCGTGCCGCTGCCAGGCCAGCCCGGGCAGGCCGGTACCGGAGCGGAAGGCGGTGCGGCGCGAGATGAACTCGAAGGTGTCTGCGGTGCGGCCGTAGTGGCCGTCGGCCAGAGTCATGTCCTTCGACACTGCCGGGTCGTTGTGCCAGACCTCGATGGCGCCGGCATGGGCTTCGTCGTCACCGCAGAAGAAGACGACCACCGCGTTCAGATAGTCGCCGTTGAAGATGGGTAGTGCGATGCCGCAGGTCAGGCCGTCGGCCAGCGCCGCTGCCGTGCGCTTGAAGTACGAACCTTCGAAGGCCTGCAGCACCACCGGCCTGCCCTCGTCCCAGGCGCGACCGGGCAGGCCTTCGCCGCGGCCGAAACACATCTCGCGGCTGATGCCGGCCATGCGCGAACCGGCGCCGTAGAAACCGCCGCCGTGTTCGAGCTGGCCGCGCTCGGCGTCCGGCAGCCAGAACTCGACCGCGCGGATGAAGGTCTTCACGCGGCCGCCTTTTCCACGTGGCCCTGCCGCGTGTAGAGGAAGTCGAGCACCGCCTTGCGGCAATGCACGTAGTTGCGGTCTTCGGCGAGTTCGACGCGGTTGCGCGGCCGCGCCAGGTCGACCCGCAGGATCTCGCCGATGGTGGCCGCCGGGCCGTTGGTCATCATCACGATGCGGTCGCTCAGCAGCACGGCTTCATCGACATCGTGTGTGACCATCACCACGGTGCTCTTGGTGCGTGCGACGATCTTCAGCAGCTCGTCCTGCAGGTGGGCGCGGGTCAGCGCGTCGAGTGCGCCGAAGGGTTCGTCCATCAGCAGTACCTTGGGCTCCATCGCCAGCGCACGGGCGATGCCGACGCGCTGCTTCATGCCGCCAGAGACTTCATGCGGACGTTTGTTCACCGCGTGGCCCATGCCGACGAGTTCCAGCGCTGCCTGCGTGCGCGCCTTCAGCTGCGCTTTGCTCTCGTTGGCACCGAACACACGCTCCACCGCCAGGTGCACGTTTTCGGCGCAGCTCAGCCAGGGCAGCAGTGAATGGTTCTGGAATACCACCGCGCGTTCCGGCCCCGGCGCTGCGATCTCGCGCTTGTCGCACAGCAGCACGCCGCTGGTGGCCTTCAGCAGGCCGGCAATCAGGTTCAGCAGCGTGCTCTTGCCGCAGCCCGAATGGCCGATCAGCGTGACGAACTCGCCCTGCGCAACGCTGAGGTCGATCTCGCGCAGCGCGTGAAAGCGGCCCTTCTTGGTCTCGAACACCATCTCGGCGTTTTCGACCTTGATGTATTGCTGGTCAGTCGTCATAGCTGAACCTCTTGGCGATGCCAACGAGCAGTTGTTCGAGCAGCAGCCCGACGATGCCGATCACGAAGATCGCGATGATGATGTGCTTGACGTTGAGGTTGTTCCACTCGTCCCAGACCCAGAAGCCGATGCCGACGCCGCCGGTCAGCATCTCGGCGGCCACGATCACCAGCCAGGCCGTTCCAACGCTCAGGCGCACGCCGGTCAGCATGTAGGGCAGCACCGCGGGGAAGAGGATCTTCGTGATGACCTTCCACTCGCTGAGGTTCAGCACCCGCGCCACGTTGAGGTAGTCCTCGGGCACACGCTGCACACCGACCGCGGTGTTGATGATCATCGGCCAGATCGAGCAGATGAAGATGGTCCAGATCGCCGCCGGGTTCGCGCTCTTGAACACCAGCAGCCCGATCGGCAGCCAAGCCAGCGGCGACACCGGACGCAGCAGGCTGATCAGCGGGTTCAGCATGCGGTTCAGGAAGCTGAAGCGCCCGATCATGAATCCCATCGGGATGCCGACCGCCGCCGCCAGGCCGAAGCCCACGGCGACACGCTGCAGCGAGAACAGGATGTTCCAGCCTATGCCCTGGTCGTTCGGCCCGTTGCTGTAGAACGGGTCAGCGAACAGCTTCACCGCGGCTTCGAAGGTGACCTTGGGCGTCGGGAAGGTGGTGCTGTTCTGCGTCAGGATGCCCCAGATGCCGACCAGCAGTGCCAGCCCGATCACGGGTGGCAGCACCGCCAGCCAGAGGCTGCGCCAGTCGAAGGGCTGGCGCGGCGCTTTGGGCACCGGTGCAGGGCGTGCCACTGGCGCCGCGGGCGGGTTGGAAGCGCGGGCCGCTGCCGCGTCCTGCGACGCTTCGAGCGGGCTGTGGAAAACGGCTGAGACCATGGTGCTCCCTTCAGGCCGAAGCCGCGCCCTTGACCTTGAAACCATCGGCGTACTTGGCCGGATCCTTGCCGTCCCAGACCACGCCGTCGATCATCTTGCTGCTGCGCATCGGGTCCTTCGGCACGCTGATCTTCAGACCAGCGGCGGCTTCCTTGTAGAGATCGATCTGGTTGATCTGCTTGGCCACGGCCAGGTAGTCCGGGTGTTCCTTCAGCAGGCCCCAGCGCTTGTGCTGGGTCAGGAACCACATGCCGTCGCTGAGGTACGGGAAGGTCACCGTGCCGTCGTTGAAGAACTTCATGTGGTTCGGGTCGTCCCAGGTCTTGCCCATGCCGTTCTGGTAGCGGCCGAGGATGCGCTGGTTGATCGCGTCGACGCTGGTGTTGACGTAGGACTTGTCGGCCACCGTCTCGGCCATCTTGTTCTTGTTCTGCAGGCCGGCGTCGATCCAGCGGCCGGCTTCGATGATCGCCATGATCACCGCGCGGCAGGTGTTGGGGTACTTCTTGGCGAAGTCGCCGGTGGTGCCGAGTGCCTTCTCGGGGTGGTCCTTCCAGATGTCCTGCGTGGTGACGGCAGTGACACCGATGCCGTCGATGATGGCGCGGTGGCCCCAGGGCTCGCCGACGCAGTAGCCGTCCATGTTGCCGACACGCATGTTGGCCACCATCTGCGGCGGCGGCACCGTAATCACCTTGGCGTCCTTCATCGGATTGATGCCGACGCTGGCGAGCCAGTAATACAGCCACATCGCGTGGGTGCCGGTGGGGAAGGTCTGCGCGAAGGTGTAGTCGCGCTTCTCGGTCGCCATCAGCTTGGCCAGGCTGGCGCCGTCGACCGCGCCCTTGTCAGCGAGCTTCTTGCTCAGCGTGATGGCCTGGCCGTTGTGGTTCAGGTTCATCAGGATGGCCATGTCCTTCTTCGGCCCGCCGATGCCCAGCTGCACGCCGTAGATCAGGCCCCACAGCACATGCGCCATGTCGAGCTCGCCGTTGACGAGCTTGTCGCGCACGCCGGCCCAGCTGGCTTCCTTGGTCGGGATGATCTTGACGCCGTACTTCTTGTCGAAGCCCAGCACGCTGGCCATCACGACGCTGGCGCAGTCGGTCAGCGGGATGAAGCCGATGCGGACTTCCTCTTTCTCGGGCTTGTCGCTGCCGGCGGCGTAGACGGCCGTGTGCAGCCCGGGAACCATGCCTGCGGCGGTGGTGGCTGCGGCAGCCTTCACGAGAGTGCGGCGTCCCATGTCGATGTGTCCTGCGGTCGGTTGTTTCATGGCATGTGCAAGTTGAGGGCCAACAAACGAAAAGGCGTCCACACGTCGGCGAGCGCTGAAGCTCGCGTGGTGAGGACGCCTTTGTCCCACCGGCTACCCACAAACATTGCGGGCCACCGGTGCTGGCGAGAGATCGACACTGATCTCTCATGCAGCGATTAGTGCAAACCGCGTGCCAGGGTTTTGCTGGTTTCCAGCCCAGGGTTTGCACCAAGCGGCGGCGGCGGCGCGCTCCGCTGGTGCATGCCGTCAACCCAGCAGGTCGGCGGCGTCGACGATGCGCTGCGCGATCTCGGTCATCTTCAGCCCCTTGTCCATCGCCGCCTTGCGCAGGCGTGTGTAGGCCTCGGGTTCGTTGATGCCGTGGCGCTGCATCATCAGGCCCTTGGCGCGGTCGAGCAGCTTGCGGTCGGCGAGCTGGCCGCGGGCTTCGGCGAGTTCGCGGCGCATCGTCTCTTCGTGTTCGAAGCGCGCCAAAGCCACTTCGAGCACCGGCTTGACGCGGTCGGGCGCGAGGCCAGCTACCACGTAGGCCGTGACGCCGGCAGCGATGGCTGCGCGCACATGGCTGGTGTCGTTGTCTTCGGTGAACATCACGATCGGCCGCCGTGCGTCGCGGGTGGCCATCACCACATGTTCGAGCGTGTCGCGGGCCTGGCTTTCGGCGTCGACGATGATCATGTCGGGCTGGATCTGCGCCAGCCGGTCGGGCAGGAAGGCATCGATCGGCAGCACCGCGACGATGTTGTAGCCGGCTTCGAGCAGGCCGATGCGCAGGCTGCGCGAGCGCTCGGCTTCGAGCGCCGCAGCTTCGTCGCCGGGGGCCGGCAACAGTGTGTCCGGCGCGACGATGACGATGCGGGTGGCTTCCAACGGGGGCATGCTTGGTGCACTGCAATATCCGCGCCGGTACACTGCGCCACGATGAATGTGCTGGGGATCGAATCGTCATGTGACGAAACTGGCGTCGCGCTGGTGCAGACGCGGCCCGGTGCGCCGCCACTTCTGCTAGGCGAGGCCTTGCACAGCCAGGCCGAGATGCACCAGGCCTATGGCGGCGTGGTGCCGGAACTTGCGTCGCGCGACCACATCCGGCGTGTGCTGCCGCTGGCGCGCCAGGTGTTGGTGCAGTCGGGGCTGGCGCTGTCGGACATCGACCTCGTTGCCTACACGCGTGGGCCCGGACTTGCCGGTGCGCTGCTCGTGGGCGCCGGTGTCGCCGTCGCGCTAGGCGCCGCGTTGGGCAAACCGACCCTCGGCGTGCACCATCTCGAAGGTCATTTGCTGTCGCCCTTTCTCGCCGGCGAGACACCGGTGTTCCCGTTCATCGCGCTGCTGGTCTCGGGCGGCCACACGCAGCTGATGCAGGTCGACGGCGTCGGTGACTACACGCTGCTCGGCGAGACCATCGACGACGCCGCCGGTGAAGCCTTCGACAAGAGCGCCAAGCTGCTGGGCCTGGGCTATCCGGGTGGCCCGGCGCTGGCACGAATGGCCGAGTTCGGCGACGCCAAGGCCTTTGCTCTGCCACGGCCGCTGCTGCACAGCGGCAACCTCGACTTCTCGTTCGCCGGGCTCAAGACCGCCGTGATGGTGCAGGCGAAGAAGCTCGGGCCCAACGTCTGCGAACAGTCGCGTGCCGACCTCGCAGCGTCGACGCAGGCGGCGATCGTCGACGTGCTGGTAGCGAAGTCGCTGCGGGCCTTGAAGGACACCGGCATCCGCCGCATCGTCGTCGCGGGCGGTGTCGGCGCGAACCTGCGTCTGCGCGAAACACTGAATGCCGGTGCTGCGAAGTTGCGCGCCAGCGTGCTGTACCCGCCGCTGGCGCTGTGCACCGACAACGGCGCGATGATCGCGCTCGCCGCCGCATTGCGGCTGGAGCGCGGCCTCGCCGCAACGCGTGACGATGGCGCGTTCGACGTGCGGCCGCGCTGGCCGCTGGGCGAGATCGGCGGACTGCCGGTCAGTCGACGGTGATCTGCGAGCTACCGTTGGCAGCGCGCTTGGCCAGGGTCAACGTCAGAACGCCGTTGTCGAGTTTGGCGCCCGACGTGGCCTGGTCGAGTTCCACCGGCAGCGTGAAGCTGCGCGCGAAGCGGGCCGCTGCACGTTCGCGGTAGACGATGCGATCGCCATCCTTCTTCTCGTCGCTGCGATCGGTCTTGGCCTGCACCGTGACACGCCGACCTTCGATGCTGACCTTCACGTCTTCCTTGGTCACGCCGGGAACGTCGAGCACGACCTCATAACCGGTGTCGGTCTCGGCGACGTCGAGCGCGGGGCTGCGGGCGCCGTCGTCGCTGCTGCCGAGGCTGCGGGCAAAGCGGAACGAGGGATGGGTCAGGGGAACGATGAACATGCGGGACTCCTACAATCCGGGGTTGCTGGGCGCCATCTTTGCTGCGGCTCCCGTGTTCCTCACATGGCAGCCCTGCGCCGCTTTTCAAGACCCTCGTCATGCACCCTGTTCCCTTGAAGCGGCGCGCGCTGCTCGCGCTGCCGTTCACCCTGGCCTTGCCTCCACTGCAGGCCCAGCCCACGCCGGTCCGCCTGGCATTGATCGAAGGCCTGTCGGGCCCCTTCGCCAACGCTGGTGAAGCCGTCTACCGCAACCTGCTCTGGGCCGTCGAACGTGTGAACCAGCGCGGCGGGGTCAAGCTGCCCGGCGGCGCGCGGCCGCTGGAACTCGTGCGCTTCGACAGCAAGGGCAGCACCGAGGAAGCCTTGAGTCTGCTGCGCTCGGCCACCGAACAAGGCATCGGCGTCGTCTTCCAGGGCAACAGCTCGGCAACGGCGGCGGCGCTCATCGATGCGCTGGAGAAACACAACACACGTGAGCCCGCGCGCCGTGCGCTGTTCCTCAACTATTCCGCGGTCGACCCGGCGCTGACCAACGAACGCTGCAGCTTCTGGCACTTCCGCTTCGACGCCCATGCCGACATGCGGCTGGCCGCGCTGACCGACGTGCTGCGCGACGACAAGGCCGTGAAGAAGGTCTATCTCATCGGCCAGGATTACAGCTTCGGCCAACATGTGAACCGCATGGCGCGCACGATGCTGGCGAGCAAGCGGCCCGACATCGAATTCGTCGGCGACGAGTTGCATCCGCTGGGCCGGGTGAAGGACTTCATTCCCTACGCCGCCAAGATCAAGGCCAGCGGGGCCCAGGCCGTGCTCACCGGCAACTGGGGCAACGACCTGACACTGCTGGTGCGTGCGCTGCGCGAGGTCGGTTCCGACGCCAAGCTCTACACCTTCTACGGCAACGCGCTCGGTGTGCCGGCAGCCATCGGCGAAGCCGGCATCGGCGCCGTGCTCGCGGTGGCCGAATGGCACCCGAACCTCGGCGGCAAAGCCTCGGACGATTTCTACGCAGCCTTCCGCCGCCGCTTCGCCGAACCCAAGGACGACTATGTGCATGCCCGCATGCAGGTGATGGTGGAGATGCTGGCTGCCGCCATCGAACGTGCCGGCAGCACCGAGGCCGCTGCGGTGGCGAAGGCGCTCGAAGGTGCACGTTTCGATCCCGCCACGCTCGGTGGCCTGCACGAAGCGACGATGCGCGCGGCCGACCACCAGCTGCAGCAGCCGCTGGTGGTGAGCGTGATGGACCGCGCCGGCACGCCTGGCGTCAAACACGATGTCGAAGGCTCGGGCTTCGGTTTTCGTACGCTGCGCCGGCTCGAAGCCAATGCCGTGACCCAACCCTTCCAATGCCGCATGACGCGGCCGGAGTGACGATGCCTGCGATGCGCCCCGCCATCGACGCCTTGCCGGCGTCGAAGATCCGTGAAGTTGCGAACGCCGGCCTCGGCCGCAGCGACGTGCTGCCGTTCTGGTTCGGCGAAAGTGACGAGGTCACGCCGCAGGCGATCCGCGACGCCGCGGCGCAGTCGCTGGCTGCCGGCGAGACTTTTTATTCGCATAACCTCGGCCTGCCCGAGTTGCGTGCCGGCATCGCCGCCTACGCAACTTCGCTGCACGGCAATGTGGATGTCGAGCGCATCGCCGTCACCTCGTCGGGCGTCACCGCGCTGATGCTGGCGATGCAGATGCTGGTCGGCGCCGGCGACGAGGTGGTCGCCGTGGTGCCGGTGTGGCCGAACCTGACGGCGCAGCCGGCGATCCTGGGCGCCAGGGTTACGCGAGTGCCGCTGCGGCCGAAGGGAGGTGTGTGGTCCTTGGACCTCGACGAGCTGCTGTCGCGTGTGACCGACCAGACCCGTGTGCTGCTGGTCAACGCGCCGAACAACCCGACCGGCTGGACGCTGACCCGCGCCGAGCAGCAGGCGATGCTGGAGCACTGCCGCCGCACCGGCACCTGGATCATTTCGGACGAGGTCTACGAGCGCATCTATTTCGGCGATGCCAAGACGGCTCCCAGCTTCCTCGATATCGCCGGTGCCGACGACCGCCTGATCGTCACCCAGAGCTTCAGCAAGAGTTTCCTGATGACCGGCTGGCGCCTGGGCTGGCTGGTGCTGCCGCGCGGCAGCGAGGACGCAGCGGGCAAGGTGCTTGAGTTCAACAGCTCCTGTGCGCCGGTGTTCATCCAGCGCGCCGGGCAGGTGGCGCTGGGGCTGTCGGACAGCTTCACGCCGGGCCTGGTGGCGCACCTGAAGACCTGCCGCGACCGGCTGGTCGCGGGCCTGCAGGCGCTGCCCGGCGTGACCGTCGCAATGCCGCCCGGCGGCATGTACGCCTTCTTCCGCGTCGAAGGCCGTGACGATTCCCTGGCCTTCGCCAAGGACCTGGTGGCCAGGCACGGCCTCGGCCTCGCGCCCGGCGCCGCCTTCGGGGCGGAAGGCGAAGGCTGGCTGCGCTGGTGCTTCGCGTCGAAGGACCCGGCGCGTCTCGACCTGGGGCTGCAGCGCCTGGCGGCCGCGATCCAGCTATAATCCGCCGTTCCCCGTTTTGGGGATCAAGCACGGCGCCGGTCGGTTTCACTGGTGTCCGCAAGTCGAAACCGGAAACCGTTGGCCGCAGCAGACCCATCAAGGCGCTCGGCATGGCGGTTTCCAAGGCAATCAAGGAAATCCCATGACCCTGGCCACCACCCAAGTCGCCGAAATCGTCGCCGCCAACGCGCGTGGCGCTGCCGACACCGGCTCCCCCGAAGTTCAGGTCGCGCTGCTCACCGCGCGCATCAACGAACTGACGCCGCACTTCAAGCTGCACCTGAAAGACCACCACGGCCGCCGCGGCCTGCTGAAGATGGTCAATGCGCGCAAGCGCCTGCTGTCCTACCTGAAGGGCAAGGACGCCGACCGCTACACGGCGCTCATCGCCAAGCTCGGTCTGCGCAAGTAATTCCGCAGGGCCGCCCGCCACGGGTGGCCCATGTTCCACAGGGCTGCATTTGCTGTGTCATTCCAACGGCACCCCACCGGGTTTCACTGGAATGGCATGACGCTGCCCACCACCCAAGAAAGAGACATCGCATGAGCATGTTCAACAAGGTCACGAAGACCTTCCAATGGGGCCAACACACCGTCACGCTGGAAACCGGCGAGATCGCTCGCCAGTCCACCGGCGCCGTGCTGGTGACGATCGAAGACACCGTGGTGCTCGCCACCGTCGTCGCCAAAAGCGACGCCAAGGCCGGCCAGGACTTCTTCCCGCTGACCGTCGACTACATCGAGAAGACCTACGCCGCAGGCAAGATCCCCGGCAGCTTCTTCAAGCGTGAAGGCCGCCCGAGCGAACTGGAAACGCTGACCAGCCGCCTGATCGACCGCCCGATCCGCCCGCTGTTCCCTGAAGGCTTCTTCAACGAAGTCCAGGTCGTCATCCACGTGCTGAGCCTGAACCCCGAGGTCCAGGCCGACATCGCCGCGATGATCGGCACCAGTGCCGCGCTGTCCATCAGCGGCATCCCGTTCAACGGCCCCATCGGCGCGGCGCGCGTGGGCTACATCAACGGCGAATACGTGCTGAACCCGGGCCAGAGCCAGTTGGTGAACAGCCAGATGGAACTCATCGTCGCTGGCACCGAAGCCGCGGTGCTGATGGTCGAATCCGAAGCCCAGCAGTTGAGCGAAGAGATCATGCTCGGCGCCGTGGTCTTCGGCCACGAACAAGGCAAGGTCGCGATTGCCGCGATCAACGACCTGGTGCGCGACGCCGGCAAGCCGGAATGGCAGTGGACTGCCCCGGCGAAGAACGAACCTTTCATCGCCCAGGTCACCGCGCTGGCTGAAGAGCCGCTGCGCGCGGCCTACCAGATCCGCAGCAAGCAGGCCCGCACGCAGGCCACACGCAACGTGACGGCGGCCGTGTTCGCGGCGCTGAAGTCCGACGGCATCGAGTTCGACAAGGTCGAGGTCGAAGGCCTGCTGTTCGAGATCGAAGCCCGCCTCGTGCGTGGCCAGATCCTCGCCGGCGAACCCCGCATCGACGGCCGCGATACGCGCACCGTGCGCGCCATCGAAATCCGTTCGGGCGTGCTTGCGCGCACCCACGGCTCGGCGCTGTTCACACGTGGCGAAACGCAGGCGCTCGTCGCCGCGACGCTGGGCACCGAACGCGACGCGCAGCGCATCGACGCGCTGGCCGGCGAGTACGAAGACCGCTTCATGCTGCACTACAACATGCCTCCGTTCGCCACAGGCGAAACGGGCCGCGTGGGCAGCCCGAAACGGCGTGAGATCGGCCACGGCCGCCTCGCCAAGCGTGCGCTCATCCCCGTGCTGCCGAAGAAGGAAGACTTCCCGTACACGATGCGTGTGGTCAGCGAGATCACCGAGTCGAACGGTTCGTCGTCGATGGCATCGGTTTGCGGCGGCTGCCTGAGCCTGCTCGACGCCGGTGTGCCGTTGACGGCGCATGTGGCCGGCATCGCGATGGGCCTGATCAAGGACGGCAACCGCTTCGCCGTGCTGACCGACATCCTCGGCGACGAAGATCACCTCGGCGACATGGACTTCAAGGTCGCAGGCACCAACGCCGGCATCACCGCGCTGCAGATGGACATCAAGATCCAGGGCATCACGAAGGAAATCATGCAGGTCGCACTGGCGCAGGCCAAGGAAGCGCGCCTGCACATCCTGGGCAAGATGGTCGAAGCCGTCGGCGGCGCGAAGACCGAAGTCAGCCAGTTCGCCCCGCGCCTGTACACGATGAAGATCAATCCGGAGAAGATCCGCGACATCATCGGCAAGGGCGGCGCCACGATCCGTGCGCTGACCGAAGAAACCGGCTGCACCATCGACATCGGCGAAGACGGCACGATCACCATCGCCAGCACCGACGCCGACCGCGCCGAGTTCGCGAAGAAGCGCATCACCGAGATCACCGCAGAAGCCGAGATCGGCAAGGTCTACGAAGGCGCGGTGACGAAGATTCTCGACTTCGGTGCGCTCATCAACATCCTGCCGGGCAAGGACGGCCTGCTGCACATCAGCCAGATCGCGCACGAACGTGTCGAGAAGGTCACCGACTTCCTGACCGAAGGCCAGGTCGTCAAGGTCAAGGTGCTGGAGACCGACGAGAAGGGCCGCATCAAGCTCAGCATGAAGGCCCTGCTCGAACGTCCGGAAGGCATGGAAGAGCAGCGTTTCGAACGCAGCGACCGTGGTGACCGCCCGCCGCGCCGTGACCGCGACGACCGCCCGCGCCGTGACCGCGAAGACCGTCCGCGCCGCGAAGCGCCGGTCGAAGGCGGCGTGGTTGCTGCTGAAGCCGCACCGGCGCCTGCCGTGCCGGTGGACGAAACGCCGAAACAGGGCGAGTGAGCAGCATGCGTGCGATCGAGATCACCACGCCCGGCGGTCCCGAGGTGCTGCAGCCGTGTGAACGGCCGGCGCCAGACCCGAAGGCCGGTGAACTGTTGATCGCCGTGCAGGCGTCGGGCGTGAACCGCCCCGACGTGCTGCAACGCAAGGGCCTGTATCCGATGCCGCCGGGTGTCTCCGACCTGCCGGGTCTGGAGATCGCCGGCACGGTGGCTGCGGGTGCGCCTGAAGATCTGGCCGCGGCCGGTGTCGCCATCGGCGACCTCGTCTGCGCGCTGGTGGCCGGTGGTGGTTATGCAGAGTTCTGCGTCGCACCCGCCGGCCAAGTGCTGCCGGTGCCCAAGGGCCTGACGGCACTGCAGGCTGCCAGCCTGCCGGAGACGTTTTTTACCGTCTGGCAGAACGTCTTCCACATCGCCCGGCTGCAGGCCGGCGAAACGCTGCTGGTGCAGGGCGGGTCCAGCGGCATTGGCGTCACCGCCATCCAGCTGGCCAAGGCCTGGGGCTGCCAGGTCATCGTCACCGCAGGCAACGACGAAAAGTGCGCGGCCTGTGTGGCGCTCGGCGCCGACCACGGCATCAACTACAAGACGCAGGACTTCGTTGCCGAAGTGAAGCGGCTGACCGGTGGCCGCGGCGCCGATGTCGTTCTTGACATGGTGGCAGGCGACTACGTCGGCCGCGAGGTCGAATGCCTGGCCGAAGACGGCCGGATCGCGATCATCGCGGTGCAGGGTGGCACCAAGAGCGGCTTCGATGCCGGCCTCGTGCTGCGCAAGCGTGCTGCGATCACGGGCTCGACGCTGCGTCCGCGCACGGTGGCCTACAAGACGGCCCTCGCAAAAGGCCTGCGCCAGCAGGTCTGGCCGCTGATCGAAGCCGGGCGTGTGAAGCCGGTGATCCACCAGGTGTTCCCGGCGGCGAAGGCGGCCGATGCGCATGCGCTGATGGAGTCGAGCACACACGTCGGCAAGATCGTCCTCACCTGGTGAACACGATGCGAAACAAGCTCGTTGTCGGCAACTGGAAGATGCATGGCGCACGCGCCGCGAACGCCGAACTGCTGTCGGCCCTGCTTGCTGCGCGGCCGTTTGCGCTGGACGTGGCGGTCTGCGTGCCGTTTGTCTACATCCACGAAACGGCCGCCACGCTGGCCGGCAGCGACCTGCGCTGGGGTGCACAAGACGTGTCGCAGCACGAACAGGGCGCCTACACCGGCGAGGTCTCGGCAGCGATGCTGGCCGAAGCGGGTTGCCGCTACGCCATCGTCGGCCATTCCGAGCGCCGCGCCTACCATGGTGAAAGCGACCAGCTCGTCGCCGACAAGGCGCAGGCCGCATTGGCCAAGGGCGTGACGCCCATCGTCTGCGTCGGCGAAACGCTGGCGCAGCGTGACGCCGACGAAACCGAAGCCGTCGTCAAGCGCCAGCTCTCGGTGGTGATCCACCAACTGGCACATTGCGCCAGCGAAATCGTGGTTGCCTACGAACCCGTCTGGGCCATTGGCACCGGCCGCACCGCGTCGCCGGAACAGGCGCAGGCCGTGCACCATGTGCTGCGTGCGCAGCTGCACGCCGCCACGGGCCACGGCGACAAGATGAAGATCCTCTACGGCGGCAGCGTCAAGGCCGACAACGCCAAGACGCTGTTTGCACAACCCGACATCGACGGCGGACTCATCGGCGGTGCCTCGTTGAAGGCCGTCGACTTCATCGCCATCTGCCGCGCCTAAGAACAAACTCTCTCGAAAGAACTCGAAATGCAAATCTGGATGACCCTGATCCTGGCGCTGCAGCTGCTGTCGGCGCTGGCGATGATCGGCCTGGTGCTGATCCAGCACGGCAAGGGCGCCGACATGGGCGCTTCGTTCGGCGGCGGCTCGTCGGGCAGCCTGTTCGGCGCCACCGGCAGCGCGAACTTCCTCTCGCGTTCCACGGCTGCCTGCGCCACGGTTTTCTTCGTCGCCACGCTGACGCTGTCGTTCATGTCCAACAGCGTCGGCCCGTCGACGGGCGGCACCAGCGTGCTCGACCGCGCAGCCCCGCCGCCGGCCAGCGCGCCGGCCACTGGCGTGATTCCTGGCGCTGTCGCCCCGATCGCGCCGGTCGCACCGGCGCCTGTTGCTGCCTCGGCGCCTGCCGCCGCTGCCTCTGCAAAGTGAGCGGCCAGGGCTCGGGAAAGCCCTTGTTTTCGAGATAGAATCTTTTGCTGTCCGGGGAGCCATTCCTCATGCAAACCGGGTGCGGATTCGAAGATGCCGTCGTGGTGAAATTGGTAGACACGCTATCTTGAGGGGGTAGTGGCGAAAGCTGTGCGAGTTCGAGTCTCGCCGACGGCACCACAAGATGAGAAACAGGGGCCACAGGGCGCGCCCGCGGTGCAGTGTTGTTGGGGCTGCATGTGGCGCGCTTTTTTGCGACCCGCCTGCAACTGACGCCACACTGACGCGACACGACAAGCGATGGACCTGCAACCCTACCTGCCCGTCATCCTGTTCATCCTCGTGGGCGTCGGGGTCGGCGTCGCGCCCCAGGTGCTCGGCTTCATCTTCGGCCCGAACCGGCCCGACGTCGAAAAGAACAGCCCCTACGAATGCGGCTTCGAAGCCTTCGAAGACGCACGCATGAAGTTCGACGTGCGCTACTACCTGGTGGCCATCCTCTTCATCCTGTTCGACCTGGAAATCGCCTTCCTCTTCCCCTGGGCAGTGGCCCTGCGCGACATCGGCGCGGCGGGCTTCTGGGCGATGATGCTGTTCCTCACGATCCTCGTCGTCGGGTTCGTCTACGAATGGAAAAAGGGCGCTCTCGACTGGGAGTGAACAAGTTATGGGCATCGAAGGCGTTCTCAAGGAAGGCTTCGTCACCACCTCGGTCGACAAGCTGATCAACTGGTCGAAGACCGGCTCGCTGTGGCCGATGACCTTCGGCCTGGCCTGCTGTGCCGTCGAGATGATGCACGCCGGCGCGGCGCGCTACGACATCGACCGCTTCGGCATGCTGTTCCGGCCCAGCCCGCGGCAGAGCGACCTGATGATCGTCGCCGGCACGCTGTGCAACAAGATGGCGCCGGCGCTGCGCAAGGTCTACGACCAGATGGCCGAACCGCGCTGGGTGCTGAGCATGGGCTCCTGCGCCAACGGCGGCGGCTACTACCACTACAGCTATTCGGTCGTGCGTGGCTGCGACCGCATTGTGCCGGTCGACGTCTACGTGCCCGGCTGCCCGCCCACGGCGGAAGCGCTGCTCTACGGCATCCTGCAGCTGCAGGCCAAGATCCGCCGCGAGAACACCATCGCAAGATGACTCAGAAGCTCGACACTTTGGAGGCGGCGCTGCAGGCGTCGCTGGGCGACAAGATCAAGACCTTCGTGCGCGCACGCGGTGAGATCACCATCACGGTGGCGGCCGACGTCTACACCGCGGCGGCAACAACACTGCGCGACGACCCGGCACTGAAGTTCGAACAACTCGTCGACCTCTGCGGCCTGGACTATTCGGACTACAAGAACGAAGCCTGGGACGGCCAACGTTTCTGCGTTGTCTCGCACCTGCTGTCAGTCAGCCACAACTGGCGCGTGCGGCTGAAGGTGTTCTGCCCCGACGACGAACTGCCGGCGGTGGCGTCGGTCACCGAGATCTGGGCCTCGGCCAACTGGTTCGAGCGTGAAGCCTTCGACCTCTACGGCATCCTCTTCGAAGGCCACCTCGACCTGCGACGCATCCTCACCGACTACGGTTTCATCGGCCACCCGATGCGCAAGGACTTCCCGACCACCGGCAACGTCGAGATGCGCTACGACGCCGAAAAGAAACGTGTGATCTACCAGCCGGTGAGCATCGAGCCGCGCGAGATCGTGCCGCGTGTCGTGCGCGAAGACAACTATGGTGGCCTGCACTGACCATGGCTGAAATCAAGAACTACACGCTCAACTTCGGCCCGCAGCACCCGGCAGCGCACGGCGTGCTGCGCCTGGTGCTCGAACTCGACGGCGAAGTCATCCAGCGTGCCGACCCGCACATCGGCCTTCTGCACCGCGCCACCGAAAAGCTGGCCGAGAGCAAGACCTTCATCCAGAACCTGCCCTATATGGACCGGCTGGACTACGTCTCGATGATGTGCAACGAACACGCCTATTGCCTGGCGATCGAGAAGCTGCTCGGCGTCGACGTGCCGGTGCGTGCGCAGTACATCCGCGTGATGTTCAGCGAGATCACGCGGCTCTTGAACCACCTGATGTGGCTGGGCGCGCACGGCCTGGACTGCGGTGCGATGAACATCTTCATCTACTGCTTCCGCGAGCGTGAAGACCTGTTCGACATGTACGAGGCCGTGAGCGGCGCACGCATGCACGCAGCCTACTTCCGCCCGGGCGGTGTCTACCGCGATCTGCCGGACAGCATGCCGCAGTACAAGGCCAACCGCATCCGCAACGACAAGGCGATCAAGGCCTTGAACGACACCCGTTCGGGCACGCTGCTCGACTTCATCGACGACTTCACCAAGCGCTTCCCCGGCCTGGTCGACGAGTACGAAACGCTGCTCACCGACAACCGCATCTGGAAACAGCGCACCGTCGGCATCGGCGTCGTCACGCCCGAGCGGGCACTGAACCTGGGCTTCACCGGCCCGATGCTGCGCGGCTCGGGCATCGCCTGGGACCTGCGCAAGACCCAGCCCTACGACGTCTACGGTGCGATGGACTTCGACATCCCGCTCGGCGTCAACGGCGACACCTACGACCGCTACCTCGTGCGTGTCGAAGAGATGCGCCAGAGCAACCGCATCATCCAGCAATGTGTGGCCTGGCTGCGTGCCAACGCGGGCCCGGTGATCACCGGCAACCACAAGGTGGCGCCGCCGTCGCGGGTCGAGATGAAGAGCAACATGGAGGAGCTGATCCACCACTTCAAGCTCTTCACCGAAGGCATGCACGTGCCCGAGGGCGAGGCCTACGCGGCGGTGGAACACCCGAAGGGCGAGTTCGGCATCTACCTGGTGAGCGATGGTGCGAACAAGCCGTACCGGCTGAAGATCCGACCGCCCGGTTTCCCGCATCTGGCGGCGCTGGACGAGATGGCGCGTGGCCACATGATCGCCGATGCCGTGGCCATCATCGGCACGATGGACATCGTGTTCGGCGAGATCGACCGATGAGCGAAGCGATGATTTTCAGCGCCCAGACCCTGGCCCGTTTTGCACGCGAAGTGGCCAAGTACCCTGTCGACCAGAAGCAGTCGGCGGTGATGGCCTGCCTGGCCGTCGTGCAGCACGAACAAGGCCATGTCTCGCCCGCGGCCGAAAACGGTATCGCGGCCTACCTCGGCATGCCGCCGATCGCGGTGCACGAGGTCACGACCTTCTACAACATGTACAACCAGCAACCGCTGGGCAAGTACAAGCTCAACATCTGCACGAACCTGCCGTGCCAGCTGCGCGACGGCGACAAGGCGCTGCAGCATGTGTGCAAGCAACTCGGTGTCGAGCCGTACGGTACGACGCCCGATGGTGTCTTCACCGTGCAGCCCAGCGAATGCCTGGGCGCCTGTGCCGACGCACCGGTGATGCTGGTGAACGACCGCCAGATGCTCAGCTTCATGGACAACACGCGGCTCGACGAACTGCTCGCGCTGATGAAGGCGCAGGGGTGAAGATGCTCGACCTGTCGAAGTTCCAGGCCCGTGGTGTGGAAACCTGTTTCCACCCCCACCACATCAACCCGCAGATCTACGCGGGCCTTGATGGCAGCAACTGGCGGCTGGCCGACTACGTCGCGCGTGGCGGCTACAGCGCGCTGAAGAAGATTCTCGGCAAGGACGGCGGCGAGGGTTTGACCCCTGAGCAAGTCATTGCCGAAGTCAAGCTCGGCGGCCTGCGCGGCCGCGGCGGCGCCGGTTTCCCCACCGGCCTGAAGTGGAGCTTCATGCCGCGCCAGTTCCCGGGGCCGAAGTACCTGGTCTGCAACAGCGACGAAGGTGAACCGGGCACCTGCAAAGACCGCGACATCCTCGCCTACAACCCGCACATCGTCATCGAAGGCATGGCCATCGCCGCCTACGCGATGGGCATCAAGGTCGGCTACAACTACATCCACGGCGAGATCTTCGAGGTCTACCAACGCTTCGAAGAAGCGCTCGACGAAGCCCGTGCCGCGGGATTCCTCGGCGACAACATCCAGGGCTCGGCGTACAGCTTCCAGCTGCATGCCTTCCACGGCTTTGGCGCCTACATCTGCGGCGAAGAAACGGCGCTGCTCGAATCGCTCGAAGGCAAGAAGGGTCAGCCGCGTTTCAAGCCGCCGTTCCCGGCCAGCTTCGGCCTCTACGGCAAGCCGACGACGATCAACAACACCGAGACTTTCGCCGCGGTGCCGTGGATCATCAACAACGGCGGCCAGGCCTACCTGGAATGCGGCAAGCCGAACAACGGCGGCACCAAGATCTTCTCGGTGGTGGGCGACGTCAACCGCCCGGGCAACTTCGAAGTGCCGCTGGGCACGCCGTTCAGCAAGCTGCTGGAACTGGCCGGTGGTGTGCGCACCGGGCGCCAGCTGAAGGCCGTGATCCCTGGCGGTTCGTCGGCGCCGGTGCTGCCGGCCAAGATCATGATGGACACGACGATGGACTACGACGCCATCGCCAAGGCCGGGTCGATGCTGGGTTCCGGCGCCGTCATCGTGATGGACGATTCACGCTGCATGGTGAAGAGCCTGCTGCGCCTGAGCTACTTCTACCAGCACGAAAGCTGCGGCCAGTGCACCCCCTGCCGCGAAGGCACGGGCTGGCTCTGGCGCATGGTCGACCGCATCGAACACGGCAAGGGCAAGGCGGAAGACCTGGCGCTGCTCGATTCGGTGGCCGACAACATCAAGGGCCGCACGATCTGCGCGCTGGGTGATGCGGCAGCGATGCCGGTGCAAGGCATGTTGAAGCACTTCAGGGACGAGTTCGCCTACCACGTCGAACACAAACACTGTCTGGTCCCGCAATACGTCTGACCATGATCGAACTAGAACTCGACGGCAAAAAAGTCAGCGTCATCGAAGGCAGCATGGTGATGCATGCGGCCGACGCCGCAGGCACCTACGTGCCGCACTTCTGCTACCACAAGAAACTCAGCATCGCGGCCAACTGCCGCATGTGCCTGGTCGACATCGAGAAAGCGCCGAAGCCGATGCCGGCCTGCGCCACGCCGGCCACACAGGGCATGATCGTTCGCACGAAGAGCGAGAAGGCGCTGAAGGCGCAGCAGGGCGTGATGGAGTTCCTGCTCATCAACCACCCGCTCGACTGCCCCATTTGCGACCAGGGCGGTGAATGCCAGCTGCAGGACCTGGCGGTGGGCTACGGCAACAGCGCCAGCCGCTACACCGAAGAAAAACGCGTCGTCTTCCACAAGGACGTCGGCCCGCTCATCAGCATGGAAGAGATGAGCCGCTGCATCCACTGCACCCGCTGCGTGCGCTTCGGCCAGGAAGTGGCCGGCGTGATGGAGCTGGGCATGATCCACCGCGGCGAGCACAGCGAGATCACCACGGTGGTCGGCAGCACGATCGACAGTGAACTCTCGGGCAACATGATCGATGTCTGCCCGGTCGGCGCGCTGACCAGCAAGCCCTTCCGCTACAGCGCACGCACCTGGGAACTCTCGCGCAGGAAGTCCGTTTCCCCGCACGACAGCACCGGCGCCAACCTCGTGGTGCAGGTCAAGTCCGGCAAGGTGATGCGGGTCGTGCCGTTGGAAAACGAAGACGTCAACGAATGCTGGATCGCCGACCGCGACCGCTTCAGCTACGAAGCCGTCAACAGCGATGCGCGCCTGACGCAGCCGATGATCAAACAAGGCGGCCAGTGGCAGCCGGTCGACTGGAACACCGCGCTCGGTTATGTGGCGGACGGCCTGAAGCGGGTGAAGTCCGAGTTTGGTGTCGGCGGCATCGGCGCCGTCGGCAGTGCGCATTCCACCGTCGAAGAACTTCACCTGCTGGCCAAGCTGGTGCGTGGCCTCGGCAGCGAGAGCGTCGACACACGCACGCGCCATGCCGACTTCTCGAACACTGCACCGGCCGGCCATGCACGTTGGCTCGGCACCAGCATCGCGTCGCTGTCGCAGCTGAACACGGCCTTCGTGGTCGGCTCGTTCCTGCGCAAGGACCACCCGCTGTTGGCGCAACGCCTGCGCCAGGCCGCACGCCGCGGCGCGCAGGTGTTCAGCCTGAACGCCATGCACGACGACTGGCTGATTCGCCTGGCTGGCAAACTGACCGCGGCGCCGAGCGCTTGGGCGCAATCGCTGGCTGATGTGGCTGCTGCCGTCGCCGCTGCCAAGGGCATCGATGCACCCGCGGCCGGCCAGGCGACGGTTGCGGCACAGGCCGTGGCGCAGGCGCTGCTGTCGGGCGAACACAAGGCCGTGCTGCTCGGCAACGCCGCGGCGCAGCATCCGCAGGCCTCGACCCTGCTCGCGCTGGCGCAATGGATCGCCGCCCAGACCGGCGCCACTTGCGGCTACTTCGGCGAAGCCGCGAACAGCGTCGGCGCGCAACTCGTGAACGCCTTGCCCGGCGTCGGCGGCCTGAGCGCCGGCCAGATGCTGGCGCAGCCGATGAAGGCGCTGCTGCTGCTGAACATCGAACCGGTGCTCGACAGTGCCGATGCCGTTGCGGCAAAAGCTGCACTGGCGGCATCGGGCCTGGTGGTGGCCTTCACCGCGTTCAAGGATGCGTTGGTCGACAACGCCGATGTGCTGCTGCCGATAGCGCCGTTCACAGAAACCGCGGGCACCTACGTCAACGCCGAAGGTCGCGCGCAGAGTTTCCACGGCGTCGTCAAGCCGCTCGGCGACGCCCGCCCGGCCTGGAAGGTGCTGCGTGTGCTCGGCAACCTGCTGGGCCTGCCGGGCTTCGAACAGGAGAGTTCTGAAGAGGTACGCGCCGAAGCACTGGGCGACCTGTCGACGCTGGCCTCGCGGCTGAACAACGGCACGGCGCCAGTGGTCACGGTCGCGATCACGGTCAGCCCGGCTGCCGCGAACGTCGAACGCATCGCCGACGTGCCGATCTACAGCACCGACATGTTGGTGCGCCGCGCCACCTCGCTGCAGCTCACCGCCGACGCCCGTGTGCCGGTGGCCGGCATTCCCAGCAAGCTCTGGCGCGAACTGCGCCTGCAGGCCGGCGACAAGGTGCTGCTGGCGCAAGGGCAGGGCGCCTTGATCCTGCCGGCGCGTGAAGACGAAAGCCTGGCCGACAACGCCGTGCGTGTCAGCGCCGGCCACCCCGCCACCGTGGCGCTCGGGCCGATGTTCGGCGCCCTCACGGTGGAGAAGGCCTGACCATGTTCGAACCCGTCCAACAATTCGGCACTTCGCTGCTGGGCCCGACGGTGTGGCTGGTGGTCTGGAGCCTGGTGAAGATCGTCGTCGTCGTGCTGCCACTGATGATCTGCGTGGCGTACCTGACGCTGTGGGAACGCAAGGGCATTGCGCTGACCCAGGTGCGGCCGGGCCCGAACCGGGTCGGCCCGCTGGGCCTGCTGCAGCCGATCGCCGACGCGGTGAAGCTGATCTTCAAGGAGATCATCCGTCCCACCGCCGCGAACAAGGGCCTGTTTTTCCTGGGCCCGGTGATGACCATCATGCCGGCGCTGGCGGCCTGGGCCGTCGTGCCGTTCGGCCCCGAGGTGGCGCTGGCCAATGTCAACGCCGGCCTGCTGTTCCTGATGGCGATCACCTCGCTCGAGGTCTATGGCGTCATCATCGCCGGCTGGGCCAGCAACTCGAAGTACGCCTTCCTCGGTGCGCTGCGCGCTTCGGCGCAGATGGTCAGCTACGAGATTTCGATGGGCTTCTGCCTGGTCGTGGTGCTGATGGTCGCCGGCACGATGAACATGAGCGAGATCGTGATGGGCCAGGGCCGCGGCATCTTCGCCGGCATGGGTGCCGGCGTGCTGTCGTGGAACTGGTTGCCGCTGTTCCCGATCTTCATCGTTTACTTCATCGCCGGCCTGGCAGAGACCAACCGCCACCCGTTCGACGTGGTGGAAGGTGAATCGGAGATCGTCGCCGGCCACATGATCGAATATTCGGGCATGTCGTTCGCGATGTTCTTCCTGGCCGAATACGCGAACATGATCCTCGTCAGCACGCTGTGTGTGCTGCTGTTCCTGGGCGGCTGGCTGGCGCCGTTTGCTTTTCTCGACTTCATCCCGGGCTGGATCTGGCTTGCCATCAAGGTCTTCGTGGTCGTCACGATGTTCCTCTGGGTGCGTGCCACGTTCCCGCGCTTCCGCTACGACCAGATCATGCGTCTGGGCTGGAAGATTTTCATCCCGATCACGCTGGTCTGGTTGGTGGTCGTGGGCCTGTGGATTCAATCGCCCTTCAACATCTGGAAGTGACCGCATGAGCACCATCACTGCCATCAAGGACGTCTTCTCCAGCATGCTGCTGGCCGAACTCCTCAAGGGCATGAAGCTGACCGGCAGGTACTTCATGTCGAAGAACATCACGATCCAGTTCCCCGAAGAGAAGACACCGCTGAGCCCACGTTTCCGTGGCCTGCACGCACTGCGCCGCTACGAAAACGGCGAAGAGCGCTGCATCGCCTGCAAACTCTGCGAAGCGGTGTGCCCGGCGATGGCGATCACGATCGAGTCCGACGTGCGGGCCGACGGCAGCCGCCGCACGACACGCTACGACATCGACCTGACGAAGTGCATCTTCTGCGGCTTCTGCGAAGAGAGCTGCCCGGTCGACTCGATCGTCGAGACCCACATCTTCGAATACCACGGCGAAAAACGCGGCGACCTGTACTTCACGAAGGACATGCTGCTGGCCGTGGGCGACCGCTACGAAAAAGAGATCGCCGCGAGCCGCGAAGCGGACGCCAAGTTCCGCTGAAAAAGACATGACCTCGATCACAGCGCTTTTCTACGTCTTCTCCGCGGTGCTGCTGTTCGCCGCGTTCCGCGTCATCACGGCGCGCAGCACGGTGCATGCCGCGCTCTATCTCGTGCTCGCCTTCTTCAGCGCGGCCTGCGTCTGGATGCTGCTGCGCGCCGAGTTCCTGGCGATCACGCTGGTGCTGGTCTATGTCGGCGCGGTGATGGTGTTGTTCCTGTTCGTCGTGATGATGCTCGACATCAACACCGACAGCTTCCGCGAAGGCTTCTGGAAACACTTTCCGGTGGCTGGCATGGTGGGCGCGGTGATCGCGCTGGAGATGGCGCTGGTGCTGATGCGCGGCTTCCGCCCGAGCCAGGCGCCCGAGCTGAGCGCGCGTGCGCAGAAGCTCGGCAACACGCACATGCTGGGCATCGAGGTCTACACCCAGTACCTCTACCCGCTGCAGATTGCCGCGGTGCTGCTGCTGGTGGCCATCATTGCCGCCATCGCGCTGACGCTGCGTGGCCGCAAGGACAGCCGCCACCAGGACGTGAGCCAGCAAGTGCGCGCGAAGAAGGCCGACCGGTTGCGTGTCATCAAGATGCCGCCGACGGTGGAAGCACCTTCGCTGCCGAAGCAGGAAGGCGGTGCTGCATGAACCTCGGAGTCATCACGCTCGGGCACTACCTCTCGCTCGGCGGCATCCTGTTTGCGCTGTCGGTGATCGGCATCTTCCTGAACCGGCGCAACCTGATCGTGCTGCTGATGGCGATCGAGCTGATGCTGCTCGCCGTCAACCTGAACTTCGTCGCCTTCTCGCACTACCTGGGCGACATGGCAGGCCAGGTGTTCGTGTTCTTCATCCTCACCGTAGCGGCGGCCGAATCGGCCATCGGCCTGGCGATCCTCGTCGTGCTGTTCCGCAACCGCGCATCGATCAACGTCGAAGAACTCGACGAGCTCAAAGGCTGAGATGGCCGCCACGATCTCACAAAACCTCCTGCTGGTTGTTCCTCTCGCCCCGCTCGCGGGCGCGCTGATCGCCGGCCTCGCCGGCCAGGCCGTTGGCCGCCGCGGTTCACACATCGCCACCATCCTGGGTGTGCTGATCTCGTTCATCTGCTCGGCCATCGTGCTGAAGGCAGTGGCGGTCGACGGCGCGCGTTTCAACGCCACCGTTTACGAGTGGATGGTCATCGGCGGCCTGAAAATGGAGGTCGGTTTCCTCGTCGACGGCCTGACCGCGATGATGATGTGCGTCGTGACCTTCGTCTCGCTGATGGTGCACGTCTACACCATCGGCTACATGGAAGAGGACCCGGGCTACCAGCGTTTCTTCTCGTACATCTCGCTGTTCACCTTCAGCATGCTGATGCTGGTGATGAGCAACAACTTCCTGCAGCTGTTCTTCGGCTGGGAAGCGGTGGGCCTGGTGAGCTACCTGCTGATCGGCTTCTGGTTCAAGAAGCCGACGGCAGTGTTCGCCAACATGAAAGCCTTCCTGGTGAACCGGGTCGGCGACTTCGGCTTCATCCTCGGCATCGGTTTGATCGTCGCGTTTGCCGGCACGCTGAACTACGCCGACGCTTTCGCCAAGGGCCCCGAACTCGCCAAGCTCGGTTTCCCTGGCATGGACTGGGCGCTGATCACGGTGATCTGCATCTGCCTGTTCATCGGCGCGATGGGCAAGAGCGCCCAGGTGCCTTTGCATGTGTGGCTGCCCGATTCGATGGAAGGCCCGACGCCGATCTCGGCGCTGATCCACGCCGCCACCATGGTCACGGCCGGCATCTTCATGGTCGCGCGCATGTCGCCGCTGTTCGAGCTGAGCGACACGGCGCTGAGTTTCGTGCTCATCATCGGCTCGGTCACCGCGCTGTTCATGGGTTTCCTCGGCATCATCCAGAACGACATCAAGCGTGTCGTCGCGTACTCCACGCTGAGCCAGCTCGGCTACATGACGGTGGCGCTCGGTGTCTCTGCGTATTCGGTGGCGGTGTTCCACCTGATGACACACGCCTTCTTCAAGGCGCTGCTGTTCCTGGGCGCGGGCTCGGTGATCATCGGCATGCACCACGACCAGGACATCCGCAACATGGGCGGCCTGCGCAAGCACATGCCCATCACCTGGATCACCTCGCTGCTGGGTTCATTGGCCTTGATCGGCACGCCGCTGTTCGCCGGTTTCTACAGCAAGGACAGCATCATCGAGGCGGTGCACGCCAGCCACCTGCCGGGCGCCGGTTTTGCGCTCTTCGCGGTGACGGCCGGTGTCTTCGTGACCGCGTTCTATTCGTTCCGCATGTACTTTCTGGTCTTCCACGGCGAAGAGCGGTTCCACCACAAACCCTTCCCTGCGGAAGACGACCACGCGCACGATGACCATGGCGAACATGGCCATGCGCACACGCCGCACGAGTCGCCGTGGGTGGTGACGGCGCCGCTGCTGCTGCTGGCCGTGCCCTCGGTGGTGATCGGCTACATGACGATCCAGCCGATGCTGTACGGCGACTTCTTCAAGGACGCGATCTTCGTCGACGCCGCCAAACACCCGGCGATGGCGGAGCTGGCCCAGGAGTTCCACGGCGCCGGCGCGATGGCCTTGCACGCGCTGACGACACTGCCGTTCTGGCTGGCGCTGGGCGGTGTCGTCACGGCCTGGCTGTTCTACCTGAAGGCGCCGGCGATACCGGCCGCTTTCGACCGCGCACTCAAGCCCTTGCGCACCGTGCTCGAGAACAAGTACTACTTCGACTGGTTCAACGAAAACGTGCTCGCGGCAGGCTCGCGCCTGACCGGCACCGCGCTGTGGAAGGGCGGCGACCAGGGCCTCATCGACGGTGTGCTGATCAACGGCTCGGCCCATGGTGTCGGCCGCATCGCCGGCATGGTGCGCCGCGTGCAGACCGGCCACCTCTACTGGTATGCGCTGGTCATGCTGCTCGGCATCTTCGGTTTCATGACCTGGCGCCTGTGGCCCTTCTTCGGCGGCCTGCTGCGCTGACCGGCCTGGCCAAGAACAACAAAGAGAGTGAGTGAAAGTGCGATGGGTCTCCTGAGTCTCGCGATCTGGCTGCCGGTCGCGTTCGGCGTGCTGCTGCTGGCCATCGGCAACGACCGCAACGCGGGTGTCGTGCGCGCCATCGCGCTGGTCGGCGCCGTCGTCGCGTTCGCCGTCACGTTGCCGCTGATCAGCGGCTTCGATACCACCACCGCGGCGATGCAGTTCCAGGAGAAGCTGCCCTGGATCGCACGCTTCAACGTCAACTACCACCTCGGTGTCGACGGCTTGTCGCTGTGGTTCGTGCCGCTGACGGCCTTCATCACGGTGGTGGTCATCATCGCCGGCTGGCAAGTCATCGACGACCGTATCGCGCAGTACAACGGCGCCTTCCTGATCCTCTCGGGCCTGATGGTCGGTGTCTTCTCGGCGCTCGACGGTCTGCTGTTCTACGTGTTCTTCGAAGCCACGTTGATTCCGATGTACATCATCATCGGCGTCTGGGGCGGGCCGAACCGGGTCTACGCAGCGTTCAAGTTCTTCCTCTACACGCTGCTCGGTTCCCTGCTGATGCTGGTGGCCCTGGTCTACCTGTACTACAAGAGCGGCGGCAGCTTCGACATCCTCACCTGGCACAAGCTGCCGCTGCCGCTGTCGGCGCAGGCCTTGCTGTTCTTCGCCTTCTTCGCGGCGTTTTCGGTCAAGGTGCCGATGTGGCCGGTGCACACCTGGCTGCCCGACGCCCACGTCGAGGCGCCGACCGGCGGCTCGGTGGTGCTGGCGGCCATCATGTTGAAGCTGGGCGCTTACGGCTTCCTGCGTTTTTCGATGCCGATCGCACCCGACGCCAGCCGTGAATACGCCTGGGTGATGATCACGCTGAGCCTGATCGCGGTGCTCTACATCGGCCTCGTCGCGCTGGTGCAGCAGGACATGAAGAAGCTGGTGGCTTACAGCTCGATCGCGCACATGGGCTTCGTGACGCTCGGCTTCTTCATCTTCAACGAACTCGGCGTTGCCGGCGGCATCGTGCAGATGATCAGCCACGGTTTTGTCTCTGGCGCGATGTTCCTGTGCATCGGCGTCTTGTACGACCGCGTGCATTCGCGCGAGATCGCCAGCTACGGCGGTGTCGCCAACACGATGCCGAAGTTCGCCGCGTTTGCAGTGCTGTTCGCGATGGCCAACTGCGGCCTGCCGGGCACGGCCGGTTTCGTCGGCGAATGGATGGTGATCCTGGGCGCGGTGAAGTTCAACTTCTGGATCGCCGCGCTGGCCTGCACGACGCTGATCTTCGGCGCCGCCTACACGCTGTGGATGGTCAAGCGCGTCTACTTCGGCGATGTCGCCAACGACGACGTCAAAGGCCTGGCCGACATCAACGGCCGTGAATTCCTGATGCTGGCCGTGTTGGCCATCGCCGTGTTGTGGATGGGGCTGTATCCGAAGCCCTTCACCAACGTCATGCAGGTCTCGGTGACCGAGCTGCTCAAGCATGTCGCTACGTCGAAGCTGAACTGAATGAACATGCCCCCACGCTCACTTCGTTCGCTGCCCCCCGAGGGGGCGTCAGTGCCCTTCGGGCGGCCGGGCGGGCACTGATATGAACTGGCTCGTCATCTACCCCGAGATCTGGCTGCTGTTCGCGGCCTGCGTGATCACCATCACCGACCTCTTCGTCACCGACCCCGAGCGCAAACAAACGTTCTGGATGACCCAGGCGGCGGTCGGTGTCTTCGCAGCATTGCACCTGGGCTACTTCAACGGCGGCGACACGGCCTACGGCATGCGCGGCACTGTCGTCGTCGACCCGATGGGCCATCTGCTGGCGTTTTTCGCCGCCGTCTCGATGATGGTGACGATCGCCTACGCGCGGCCGACACTGGCCGGCCGCGAGATGATGAAAGGCGAGTTCTTCACGCTCTCGCTGTTCGTGCTGCTCGGCATCTCGGTGATGACCTCGGCGAACAACTTCCTCGTCGTCTACCTGGGCCTGGAGCTGATGAGCCTGTCGCTGTACGCGCTGACGGCGCTGCGCCGCGACCATGCCCTCAGCACCGAAGCGGCGATGAAGTACTTCGTGCTGGGCGCGCTGGCCAGCGGCTTCCTGCTCTACGGCTTGAGCATGATGTACGGCGCCACGGGTTCGCTGGAGATTCCCAAGGTCTTCGAGGAGATCGCCAACAACCCGAAGATCAACAAGGAAGTGCTGATCTTTGGTGTCGTCTTCGTCGTCGCGGGCCTGGCCTTCAAGCTCGGTGCCGTGCCCTTCCACATGTGGGTGCCCGACGTTTACCAGGGCGCGCCGACCTCGGTGACGCTGCTGATCGGCGGCGCACCGAAGTTCGCAGCCTTCGCGATCACGATCCGGCTGCTGGTCGAAGGCATGTTGGGCCTGGCGGTCGACTGGCAGCAGATGTTCATCGTGCTCGCGGTGGGCTCGCTGATCGTTGGCAACATCGCCGCCATCGCGCAGAGCAACCTGAAGCGCATGCTGGCCTATTCGACCATCGCGCAAATGGGCTTCATCCTGCTCGGGCTGTCGGCAGGTGTCGTCAGCGGCAACACGCTGAGTGCGGGCAATGCCTACAGCTCGTCGATGTTCTACGTGGTGGCCTATGTGCTCACCACGCTGGGCACCTTCGGCCTGATCATGTTCCTGTCGCGCCAGGGTTTCGAAAGCGAAAACATCGACGACCTCGCCGGCCTGGCGCGCCGTGCACCCTGGGTGGCGGGTGTGATGACGGTGTTCATGTTCTCGCTGGCCGGCGTGCCGCCGATGGTGGGTTTCTACGCCAAGCTGGCCATCCTGCAGGCGCTGGTGTCGACCAACGTCGCGGCCTACCTGTGGCTGGCCATCGTGGCGGTGCTGCTGTCGCTGATCGGCGCCTTCTACTACCTGCGTGTCGTCAAGGTGATGTACTTCGACGAACCGGTGCAGACCGCGCCGCTGCTGCAGGGCAAGGGTGTCAGCGCGCTGCTCGCCATCAACGGCCTGGCGGTGCTCGGCTTCGGCCTGCTGCCGGGCGGGCTGATGGCGATGTGCCGTGACGCCGTCATCAAGGCGTTGACCAGTTGAGCGCGCCAGACGCTCCTGCCGAAGATCAGCACTTGATCGAACGCCGCACCGGCGGCCGCACGCTGCTGGAAGGCGGGTTTCTCGAAGTGCGGCGCGACGACGTGCTGCTGCCCGACGGCAGTTCCGCCACACGCGAATATGTGCGGCACCCGGGCGCGGTGGCCATCGTGCCGCTGCTCGACGACGGCCGGGTTGTCGTCGTGCGGCAGTTCCGTTACCCGATCGCCAAAAGCATCATCGAGATCCCTGCCGGCAAGCTCGACACCGGCGAGGACATCCTTGCCTGCGCCCGCCGCGAGCTGCAGGAAGAAACCGGCTACAGCGCGCGTGAATGGGCCTTCGCCTGCGAGATCCACAACGCCGCTGCGTATTCCACCGAAAGCATCTGGATCTACTTCGCGCGTGGCCTCGTCGCCGGCACGCAGAACCTCGACCAGGGTGAGTTCCTCGACGTGCTGGCGATGTCCGAGGCCGAACTCGACGCGCTGGCCGGGGGCGACGGCCTGCCGGACGTCAAGACACGTGTTGCGCTGCAGTGGCTGCAGCGCTGGCGCGCCGGTGCATGGTCTTTGCAATGGCAGCCCGACCCGGGCGCCGCGCCGAACCTATGATGGCGCCATGAAGGTGCTCAACCTGCGCTGCGCGAACGGCCATGGCTTCGAGGGCTGGTTCGCGTCCGACGACGAATACATGGACCAGAACGGCCGTGGCCTCATCGAATGCCCGCTGTGCAACGACCGCGTCGTCAGCCGCATGCCGAGTGCGCCGCGCCTGAACCTGTCGGGCGCCCGCGAACCGGCCGCGCCGGCCAAGGCCGCAGAGCCCGCCGCCGCCGACCTGCAGGCCGGCTGGTTGAAAGCCGTGCACCACATGCTGGCCAACACCGAAGACGTGGGCGAACGGTTTGCCGAAGAGGCGCGCCGCATCCACTACGGCGAAACCGCCAACCGCGGCATCCGCGGCGAGGCCACGCCCGAGCAGCGCGCCGCGCTCAACGACGAAGGCATCGAGGTGATGTCGATCCCGGTGCCGCGGGCCTTGAAGGGCCCGGTGCAGTAACTCAGACCACGCGGCCGGGGTTCATCCGGTTGTCGGGGTCCAGCGCGCGCTTGATGCGTTTCATCAGCGCCAGCGCCACCGGCGACTTGCGTTGCACGAGTTCTTCGCGCTTGAGCTGGCCGACACCGTGTTCGGCCGAGATCGAGCCGCGGTGTGCCATCACCGCGTCGTAGACGACGTGGTTCACCGCGTCTTCCATGTCAGCAAGAAACTGCTTCGCGTCGATGCCCACCGGCGCCTGCACGTTGTAGTGCAGGTTGCCGTCGCCGAGGTGGCCGAAGTTGACCAGGCGCACACCCGGGACCAGCGCCTGCAGCGCCGCGTCGGTGGCAGCGACGAAGCGGGGAATCGCCGACACCGGCACGGAGATGTCGTGTTTGATGTTCAGTCCTTCTTCGGCCTGCGCCAGCGGGATCGACTCGCGCACATGCCACATCGCGTGGCTCTGCGCCAGGCTCTCGGCGACCGCAGCGTCCGCTATCGTGCCGGCTTCGAGTGCGTCGCCAAGCAGGGCTTCGAAACGCTGGCGTGCCTGCGCCTCGCCTTCGGTGTCGCTCTGCTCCAGCAGCACGGTCCAGGGCGCGGTAGGCAGCGGCCGCGGCAGGGTGGGGAAGTGTTTGGCTACCAGGTCCAGCGCAAACCGGCCCATCACCTCGAAGCCGGTGAGCCCGGCGCCCAGCCGTGCCCGGGCCAGGTTCAACAGCGCGACGCAGTCGGCCAGCGACGCGCAAGCGGCCATCGCCGTGGTGGTGGCTGCTGGCAGCGGGTACAGCTTCAGCGTCGCCGCGGTGATGATGCCCAGCGTGCCTTCGCTGCCGATGAAGAGGTCGCGCAGGTCGTAGCCGGTGTTGTCCTTGCGCAGGCCAGAGAGGCCTTCCCAGACATCGCCTTCGGCGGTGACGACCTCCAGCCCCAGGCACAACTCGCGTGTATTGCCGAAGCGCAGCACCTGGGTGCCGCCAGCGTTGGTGGCGAGGTTGCCGCCGATCGTGCAGCTGCCTTCTGCCGCCAGGCTCAGCGGGAACAGCAGGCCTTGCGCTTCGGCCGTCGTCTGCACCGCCTGCAGCACGCAGCCGGCTTCGACGGTGATGGTCAGGTTGGCGGCGTCGATCTCGCGCACCTTGTTCAAGCGCTGCAGGCTCAGCAGCACCTGGGTGCCGGTCTCGTCGGGCACGCCGCCGCCCACCAGCCCGGTGTTGCCGCCTTGCGGCACGATGCTGACGCCGGCCGCGGCGCAGGCACGCACCACCGCCGCCACCTCGGCCGTGCTGCCCGGTCGCACGACGGCGAGCGCACGGCCGCGCCAGCGTTTGCGCCAGTCGTTGAGGTAGGCCGAGAGATCGCCGTCGGTCAGCACCTGGGCCGGGCCGAGCAGCGTGCGCAGCGTGTCGAGAAAGGCCGTTGTCATGCCACCACCTCCGCACCGTTGCGCAGCCGGCGCCGGATGTAGAAACCGCAGGCGCCGAACAGCACCAGGCACAACACCACCTCGGCGACGGCCAGCTGCTGGCCCAAGCCGCGTTCGCTGGTGGCACGGACCAGGCCCTCGGTGACGTACAGCCACAGCAGCAGGCTCAGCCAGCGGTAGATGACCATGCGGTGGCGCAGCAGCCCGGCCAGGCACAGCACCAGCGGCAGCACCTTCAAGGCCAGCGTGCCGCTGCCGGTGGGCGCCAGCCACAGTTCCCAGGCCAGGCACAGCGCGATCAGCGCCAGCAGCGTGGCCAGGGCCACGGCCCGCATGTGCCGCACGAAAGCGGGGGGGTGGGCGGGTGGGTAGGCGGGTGCACGGGGTGTCGTCTCATCCATGCTGGCATCATAGCCAGCATGAATTCTCCGGATGCCCGCGCGCTGCGCCTGGGCCACAGCCTTGCCACGCTGCGCAGCTGGCCGTGGCTCGACACCTTGCGCACCTTGCGCCAGCGTTTTCGCGACGACCGTCTCGGCCTGACCGCGGGCAGCCTGACCTTCACGACGCTGATTGCGCTGGTGCCGCTGGTGACGGTGATGCTGGCGATCTTCACCGCGTTTCCGATGTTCTCTTCGTTCCAGGGCGCGCTGGAAACCTATTTCCTGCAGAACCTGGTGCCCGACAGCATCGCCAAGCCGGTGCTGCGCGAGCTGACGCGTTTTGCCAGCAAGGCCAACCGGCTGGGTGCGGTGGGGCTGCTGGTGCTGGGGGCCACCGCGCTGGCATTGATGCTTACCATCGATCGCACGCTCAACGCCATCTGGCGCGTGCGCAAGCCGCGGCCGATCGCGCAGCGGGTGCTGGTGTACTGGGCGGCGCTGACGCTGGGGCCGCTGGCGCTGGGCATGAGCCTGTCGATGACCTCGTACGCGCTGTCGGCGTCGCGCGGGCTCGTCGGCGTGATGCCGGGCACGGTGTCGCTGCTGCTGGGCGTGGTCGAGTTCGGGCTGCTGATGGCGGCCATCGCCGGCCTCTTCCACTACGTGCCGAACACGGCGGTGCGCTGGCGCCATGCCTGGGGCGGCGCGCTGTTCGTCGCGGTGGGTTTCGAGGTGGCGAAGCGGGCGCTGGGCTGGTATGTCTCGTCGATGCCCACCTATTCGGCGGTCTACGGCGTCTTCGCGACGGTGCCGATCCTGCTGCTGTGGATCTACCTCGGCTGGGTCATCGTCTTGCTCGGTGCGGTGATCGCCGCCTACGCGCCCAGCCTGCAGATGCGCATCAAGATCCGGCCCGACACGCCGGGCCAGCGCTTCGAAGTGGCGTTGTCGTTGCTGCGGCGGTTGGTCGCTGCCCGCAGCGGCGCCAGCCATGGCCTGGCGCTGCCGGTGCTGGCCGACGCCTTGCATGCCGACCCGCTGGCGCTGGAGCCGCTGCTCGACCTGCTGGTGGAGCTGGACTGGGCGGCCCGGCTGGACGAAGGCGGCACGCCGCGCCATGTGCTGCTGTGCGACCCGGCACGCACGCCGGCACAGCCGTTGGTGGACGCCCTGTTGCTCGCGCCCAGCGAAGCCACACGCGCCTTCCGCAGCCAGGCGCGGCTGGCGTCGATGACACTGGCCGACCTGCTCGGCTGAGGCAACAGACGCCGAGCCGTCAGCGCTTCAGCGCGTCAGCCCAAGCTTGAACACCGCCACCGCGCTGACCAGCGCCTTGGCCTGCAGCTTCAGGCTCTCGGCGGCCGCCGCGCTTTCTTCGACCAGCGCCGCGTTCTGCTGCGTCACCTGGTCCATCTGACTGACGGCTTCACCGACCTGGCTGACGCCGGTGCTCTGCTCGGTGCTGGCGCTGCTGATCTCGCCCATGATGTCGGTGACACGTTTGATCGAGGTCACGACCTCGTCCATCGTGACGCCGGCCTGGTCGACCAGCAGCGTGCCCTGCTCGACCCGTTCGACGCTGGCGGTGATGAGCGACTTGATCTCCTTGGCCGCTTCGGCGCTGCGCTGCGCCAGGCTGCGCACCTCGGACGCGACCACCGCAAAGCCGCGGCCCTGTTCGCCGGCCCGCGCGGCTTCGACCGCGGCGTTCAGCGCCAGGATGTTGGTCTGGAACGCAATGCCGTCGATGACGCTGATGATGTCGGCGATCTTCTTGCTGCTCTCGTTGATGCCCTTCATCGTCTGCACGACCTGGCCCACGACCTCACCGCCCCTGATCGCCACCGTGCTGGCGCCGAGTGCCAGCTGGTTGGCCTGACGGGCGTTGTCGGCGTTCTGTTTGACGGTGGAGCCGAGCTGCTCCATCGAGGCGGCGGTCTGCTCCAGCGCGCTGGCCTGTTCTTCGGTGCGCTGGCTCAGGTCGGCGTTGCCGCTGGCGATCTGCGCCGAGCCGGTGGCGATGCTGTCGCTGCTGTTGCGCACCGTGCCGACGATGTGTACCAGGCTCTCGTTCATGGCCTTCAGCGCGCCCAGCAGGCGGCCGGTTTCGTCGCGGCTGCGGACCTGGATCGTCGAGCCCAGGTCGCCGGCGGCCACCCGTTCGGCCACGGCCACGGCTTCGTCGACCGGGCGCGTGATCGACCGTGTGATCCATGCGCCGAGCAGGGCGCCGGCCAGCGCCATGCCGGCGAGCAGGCCGAACATCAGCAGCTTGGCTTGCGCGTACTCGGCTTGGCCTTCCTCGGCCGCATGTTTGATGAGTTCGATCTGCACATCCTTCAGGTCGTCCACCGTCTTCATGTAGGCCACTTGCACCGGACGCAGCTTGTCGGACAGCACGGCGGTCGCCTCGGCTTTCTTGCCGGCGCGCACAAGCTCGATGAAGGCCACCTGCACCGGCACGTAAGCGGCGCGCGCCTCGGCCAGCGCAGCCAGGCGCTTCTTGCCTTCTGCCGAGGTGATGGTCGGGGCCAGTTCGGCGAGCAGCTTGCCGATCTGTTCACGCGCCTTCACGGCGGTGTCCAGTGCAGCGGCCACCTTGGCGGCGTCGTCGAAGATCAGGGCGTCGCGCAGTTCGCGCGCGATGATGTTCACGTCGTCGGTGATGTCGGCCAGCTTCTGCACCTTGGGCACACGGTCGGCGCCGATGAGGCTGATGTTGTCGGTGATGTGGGACAGGCGTGTGATGCCGATCACGACCACCACGGCCGCCAGCGCGATGACGGCGGCAAACGCCAGACCCAGCCGGACGCCGATCCTGAGATTGGAAAGCAAGTTCATGTTGGCCACCATCGTCTTTGAAGTGATATCTCAAAGGTAGTCGCATGAACTGCGGGGGGTGCTTAGAAATGATGGCTTCTGATGGCCTATCTGTGCCTTGTACTTCCGCGGTATGGCTTTGTGGCGCCAGACGCAGGCGCGGCTAGAACGGGATGCGTCGGGTCCAGATGTCCTTGTACATGACCCAATCGCCCATGAAGCTGTACAGCGGGCGCTTGAAGCTGGCGGGCTTGTTCTTCTCGAACACGAAGTGCCCGATCCAGGCAAAACCGTAGCCGCAGAGCAGGCCGTACAGCAGGTACACCGGCCGGCCGGTGGCCAGCAGCATGAACAGGCACACCAGCGCCAGGGTCGAGCCGACGAAGTGCAGCCGGCGGCAAATGCGGTTGCTGTGTTCGCCCAGGTAGAACGGGTAGAACTCGGCGAAGCTGGTGAACGACTTGGGGTCGGCGCTGGCAGTGTTCATCGCGGCTCCTCGGTCAAGGTCAAGGCCTGACGCAGCGCATTCAACACGCCATCGGGCGCTTCTGCCATCAGGGTGTGCCCGGCTGGCAGCATCACCACCTTCGCTTTCAGCGCCGTGGCGATCTCGCGGGTGCTCTTCGGTGCCGTCATCTGGTCGCGTTCGCCGAGCACCAGCGTCACCGGGCAGCGCACCGCGGCGGCGGCCTCCAGGCCGTGGGCATAACGGTCGCAGACGCCGAAGTCGTGCACGAACAGGTTCAGCCCGTCACGCCGTTGCGCGCGGGCCAGCGTCTGGCGCATCAGCGCCCGGTTGCTGCCGTGCAGCCAGGTGCCGGGGCCGGGGTAGGACGGTTTGGCGGCGGTGGTCGACAGCGAAAACGTGTTGACCATGTCGATGGCTTGCAGCGGTGTCTCGCGCGCCGCCGTCAGCAGGGCTTCGCTGACCTTCATCGGGTAGGCGGTGGCCAGCATCACGAGCCGCGTGACGCGGTCCGGCGCGCGCGCCGCGGTTTCCAGCGCGATCAGCGAGCCCATGCTGTGGCCGACGAGCGCCGCGCGATGCACGCCAGCGGCGTCCAGCACGGCCAGCAGCCAGTCGGCGGTGTTTTCCACGTCGACCAGCGGCGGGCCGTCGCTGCGCGCATGACCGGGCAGGTCGACGGCGAGCACGCTGTGGCCGTGGTGGGCGAACCAGCGTGCCAGCAGCGTCCAGACGCTGTGTTCGTGCAGGGCACCGTGCACGAAGACGATGCAGGGCAGGGCGGGGTCGAAAGGCTTGCCGCCGTTGTAGGCATAGACCTCACGGCCCTGGACGACGAGCTTCATGCCGCCTTCTCCGCCACCTTGAACGCACGTTTCAGGTCGTCGATCAGATCGTCGGCATCTTCGAGCCCGATCGACAGCCGTATCGTGCCCGGCGTGATGCCGGCCGCGGCCAGCGCCGCGTCGTCCATCCGGAAGTGGGTCGTGCTGGCGGGGTGGATCACCAGCGAGCGGCAGTCGCCGACGTTGGCCAGGTGCGAGAAGATCTTCAGCGCCTCGATGAAGGCCTGGCCTTGCCGGCGCGAGCCTTTCAGGTCGAAGCTGAAGACCGAACCGCAGCCGCGCGGCAGCAGCCGTTGCGCCAGCGCCTGGCTCGGGTGGCCGTCGAGTTCGGGGTAGCCGACACGCGCCACCATGCCGTGCGCGGCGAGGAAAGCGACAATCTTGCGCGTGTTCTCGACATGCCTGGCCATGCGCAGCGGCAGTGTCTCGATGCCTTGCAGGATCAGCCAGGCCGTGTGCGGGCTCATGCAGGCGCCGAAGTCGCGCAGGCCTTCGCGGCGGGCGCGCAGCAGAAAGGCGCCGACGCTGCTTTCTTCGCTGAACACCATGCCGTGGAAACCGCCGTAGGGCGCGGTCAATTCCGGGAAACGGCCCGAGCTGTCCCAGTCGAAGGCGCCGCTGTCCACCAGCACGCCACCGATCACCGTGCCGTGGCCGCTGAGGAACTTGGTGGCGGAGTGGAAAACGAGGTCGGCGCCATGGTCGAAGGGCTTCATCAGCCAGGGCGTGGTGAAGGTCGAATCCACCAGCAGCGGACATCCGGCGTCGTGCGCGATCGCACTGACGGTCGGGATATCCAGCACGTCGAGCCCGGGATTGCCGAGCGTTTCGCCGAACAGCAGCCTGGTCGTCGGCCGGATCGCCGCGCGCCAGCCGTCGATGTCGCCCGGCTTGACGAACGTCGTCTCGATGCCGAAACGCGCCAGCGTGTAGCTCAGCAGGTTGTGGCTGCCGCCGTACAAGGCCGCCGACGCGACGATGTGGGCGCCGGCGCCGGCGATGGTGGAAATCGCCAGATGCAGCGCCGCCTGCCCGCTGGCGGTGGCGATCGCGCCGGCGCCGCCTTCGAGCGCCGCGACACGTTCTTCGAACACGGCGTTCGTCGGGTTGCTGATGCGGCTGTAGACATGGCCCGAGCGTTCCATGTTGAACAGGCTGGCCGCGTGTTCGCTGTTCTCGAAGACAAAACTCGTTGTCAGGTGGATCGGCACCGCGCGGGCGCCGGTCGCGGGGTCGGGCGCGGCGCCGGCATGCAGCGCCAGGGTGTCGAAACCAGGGTCTGAGTAGCCGGCCATGGGCGTTGAATCACGGGGTGGGAAGGCGGGCATTGTGGGCTATATTGGCCGCATGAAAGTCACCGACATCCTGCGCGTCAAGGGCAACACGCTGTACACCGTGTCGCCCGACCAGACACTGGCCGAAGCCGTGCAGACCATGTCCGAACTCGACATCGGGTCGCTCGTCGTCATGGAGCATGGCGACCTGGTCGGCATGCTGACCTTCCGCGAGGTCATCAACGCCATCGTCGCGGACGGCGGCACCATCGGCACGCGCCATGTGCGTTCGGTGATGGACGACGCGCCGCTGACCTGCACACCCGAAACCGAGATCGACGAAGTGCGCCGCATGATGCTGATGCGCCACGCGCGCTACATGCCGGTGCTGGAAAAGCGCACGCTGATGGGCGTGGTGTCGTTCTACGACGTCGCCAAGACTGTGGTCGACGCACAGGACTTCGAGAACCGCATGCTGAAGGCCTACATCCGCGACTGGCCGGCCGAAGGCAGCGACACCACGTCGGGTTGAGCCCGCGGGCCTTCTAGAATGCCGGCATGTCCGGTTCCACCTTCGGCGAACTCTTCCGCGTCACCAACTTCGGCGAAAGCCATGGCCCGGCCATCGGCTGCGTCATCGACGGCTGCCCGCCCGGCCTGGCCTTGAGCGAAGCCGACATCCAGCCACAGCTCGACCGCCGCCGCCCCGGCACCAGCCGCCATGTGACGCAGCGCAACGAGGCCGATGCGGTGGAGATCCTCTCCGGCACCTACGAAGGCCTGACCACCGGCACGCCGATCTGCCTGCTGATCAAGAACACCGACCAGCGCAGCAAAGACTACGGCAACATCCTCGACACCTTCCGCCCCGGCCACGCCGACTACACCTACTGGCGCAAATACGGCCTGCGCGACCCACGCGGCGGCGGCCGTTCGTCGGCGCGGCTGACGGCGCCGACGGTGGCCGCCGGCGCGGTGGCGCGCAAGTGGCTGGCGCAGCAGCACGGCACCACGTTCAGCGGCTGGATGAGCGCTCTGGGCGAGATCGAGATCCCGTTCGAAGGTGAACAGCACATCGGCGACAACGCGTTTTTCGCCGCCAACACCAGCAGCATTGCCGCGCTCGAAGCGCACATGGACATGCTGCGCAAGGCGGGCGATTCGTGCGGCGCGCGCATCGAGGTGCGCGCACGCGGCGTGCCGGTGGGCCTGGGCGAGCCGCTGTACGACAAGCTCGACGCCGACATCGCCTACGCGATGATGGGCTTGAACGCGGTCAAGGGCGTCGAGATCGGCGCCGGCTTTGCCAGCGTCGCACAGCGCGGCAGCAGCCATGGCGACGAGCTCACGCCCGAGGGCTTCGCCAACAACAACGCCGGCGGCGTGCTCGGCGGCATCAGCACCGGGCAGGACCTGGTGGTGCGCATCGCCATCAAGCCGACGAGTTCGATTCGCACGCCGCGGGCGTCGATCGACCGCCAGGGCGCGCCGACCACGGTGGAAACCTTCGGCCGCCACGACCCCTGCGTCGGCATCCGCGCCACGCCCATCGCCGAGGCGCTGCTGGCGCTGGTGGTGATGGACCATGTGCTGCGCCACCGCGCGCAGTGCGGCGACGTCGTCGTTCCGGTGGCTGCCATTCCGGCCGCCATCCCAGCCACCGTTCCCGCGCAGCGCTCCGCAGACCGATGACGCCGCTGGCGGCGGGGCCGTTCGGTGCCTTCAGCACCGTCTGGTTCTTCTACTTCGCGGCGATCGGCATCTACAACCCGTATGCGCCTCTGTGGTTCAAGGACCTCGGTTTCTCGACCCTGGCCATCGGCGCCATCGCGTCGATGCAGAGTTGGACCCGCATCGTCGCGCCCTACGGCTGGGGTTGGCTCGGCGACCATGGCGGCCGCCGCGTGCGCCTGGTGCGCTGGGCCAGCGCCGCCTGTGTGCTGGCCGCGGCCGGGCTGCTGCTGGCGCGCGGCTACACGGCGGTGGCCGCCTGCACGGTGGCGCTGTTCCTGGCCAACGGCGCCATCGTGCCGCTGTCCGAAGCCGCGTTGTCGCGCCACCTCGGCAGCGGCGGCGAGATGGACACGGCGCGCTACGGCCGTGTGCGGGTCTGGGGTTCGGTGGGTTTCATCGTCACCGTGCTTGCTGCCGGCGGCGTGCTGCAGGTCGCCGGCATCGGCTGGTTTCCCTGGCTCGTGACCGGCATGTTCGGCCTGCTGCTGCTGGCCACGCTGAGCCTGCCCGACACACGCGACGACACGCTCGGCCATGCCCAGGCGCCGGCCATGCTGTCGGTGCTGCGGCAGCCGGCGGTGGCCTGGTTCTTCGCCTCGGTGTTTTTCACCGTGCTGGCGCACACCAGCCTCTACGCCTTCTTCTCGCTGTACCTCGACAGCCTGGGCTACCCGAAGTCGGCCGTCGGCGGGCTCTGGGCGGTGTCGGTGGTGGTGGAGATCGTCTTCTTCTGGTTCCAGGGCCGGTTCTTCGGCAGCCTGGACCCGCTGCGCTGGCTGCAGTGCGCGGCGGCGCTGTCGGTGCTGCGCTTCGTCATCACCGCCGCCTTCGGCGACCAGGTGCTGTTGCTGGTGGCGGCGCAACTGCTGCACGCGGTGACGTTCGCAGCCCAGCATGCGGCCTGCATCGTGCTGGTCAACCGCCACTTTCCGGGCTCGCTGCGCGGCCGCGGCCAGGCGCTGTATTCGGTGCTGGGTTACGGCATCTCGGGTGTCATCGGTGGTGTCGGCGGCGGCTGGCTCAGCGCCCAGTTCGGTTTTGCCGCTGTTTTCTGGGCGGCGGTGGCGGCCGCGGCACTGGGTTTCGGCTGCGCGCGCACTGCGGCCGCCTTTTCGCCAACACGCGTCTGAGCCCGCTTCAGTCGCACCCGCGTCTGCCGACAACCCGGCTGAGAGCGGGCGCTGTGCCTGCACGCCAGGAGCCGCCGAGCCCGTGTCCACGACCCATGCACCCCTGCCGAGCGTCTGGCGGCGCCTGTGCGCGCTGTCGCTGACGCTGAAGTTCAGACTGGCGTTGGCCAGCGTGCTGATCATCACCGTCAGCGTGGCACTGGCCGCGCAACTGGTGCTGACGCGGGTGCAAGGCAGTGTCGAGCGCGCGGTGATGGACGTCGAACTGGGCAACGCCGAGCGCATGGCCAGCCTGCTGGCGAACCGCGTCGTCGGCCTGCAGAGCGCCTTGCGTGCCGCGGCCACCGAGCCGGCACTGCTGCAGGCCGTGGCCCACCCGGTCCAGCTGCAGGCGCACCTGAAGAGCCAGCCTGTGCTGGCGTCGCTGTTCTCCACCGTCTGGGTCGCGCTGGCCGACGGCCGCGTGCCGGCGCTGAGCCACGGCGCCGTCGTGCGCGATCCGGGCCTCAACGTCGCCGACCGCGCCTACTTCCAGCTCACGCTGGCGCAGCAGCGGCCGGTGGTTTCGGAGCCGGTGCTGAGCCGGGTGTCGAACGAACCGGTGCTGCACTTCACGATGCCGGTGATCAGCGACGGCCGCACCGTCGCCGTGCTCGCCGGCAGCATGCGGCTGACCTCGCGCAACCTGCTCGACGACCTCACGCAAAGCAGCCAGGCCGTGAAGGACCCGGTGACGACGCTGGTGATCGACACCGCCGGCCGCATCCTGGCCCATCCGCAGCTCGACCGTGTGATGAGCGACGCCGAAGCCGAGCCCGGCCTGGCGCCGGCGCTGGCGCGCTGGGTGCAGCAGGGGCGGCCGGTCGAGCCGGTGGGCGACGTGATACAGGCCGACGGCCACATCGTTGCGCTGGCCGGCGTGCCGGGCGCCGACTGGGTGCTGCTGCGTGTGGCACGCGACGACGCCCTGCTCAGCGGCGTGACGCAGGCGCGGCGACAAAGCCTGCAGCTCGCCGCCGCGGTGGCGCTGACCGGCGGCGCCCTGGTGCTGGCGCTGATGGGCTGGCTGCTGCGCCCCTTGAACCGGCTGCAGCGCCGGGCGCTGACGCTGGGCAGCGCCGGCCTGGCCATCGACGAAGGCTGGCCCGAGGCCCAGGGCGAGATCGGCCAGCTCAGCCGCGTGCTGCGCGAAGCCATGCGCGAGCGCCGCCGCAGCGACGAACAGGCGGCGCTGATGCTGTGCCAGATGCGCTCGGTGATGGCTGCCGCGCCGATCGGCATCGCCTTTTCGCGCGAGCAGCGGCTGGAACTGGTGAGCAGCGAATTTGCGTCGCTGCTCGGCTGGGACGAAGCCGACCTCACCGGCCGGCCGGTACGCGACATCTATGCCGCCGAGGTCGACTACGCGGCGCTCGGCCCGCGTGTGGGGGTGGCGTTTGCCGCCGGCCTGCCGTTTGTCGACGAACTGCAGTTCCGCCGCCGCGACGGCAGCCTGCTCTGGTGCCGGGTGCAGGGTCGGCCCGTCGATGGCAGCAACCCCGCCGCCGGCGCGATCTGGCTGCTCGAAGACGTCACCGCGCACCGCGCCGAGCGCGAGCGCCTGTCGTGGGCCGCTAGCCACGACGGCCTGACCCGGCTGGCCAACCGCACGGCCTTCGAAGCCCGGCTGCAGGCGGTGCTGCAGCAACAGCAGCAGCAGCGTGCGCGCGGCCTGCCGGCCGCGCTGTTGTTCGTCGACCTCGACCACTTCAAGCAGATCAACGACCGGGCCGGCCATGCCGCCGGCGACCAGGTGCTGCGCGATATGGCGACGCTGCTGATGGCGCATGTGCGTGGCGCCGACCTCGTGGCCCGGCTCGGCGGCGACGAGTTCGTGGTGCTGCTGCAGCATTGTGAGCGCGGCGCCGCGCTGCGCATTGCCGAGGACATCTGCAGCGGTGCGCGCCGCGTCGGCGTGCACCATGGCCAGCAGCGCCTGACCATAGGCGCCAGCATCGGCGTCGCCGAGATCGACGGCTCGGATGCCGATGTGGCGGCGTTGCTGGCCCGCGCCGACGCCGCCTGCTACGCAGCCAAACACGCCGGCCGCAACGCCGTGCGCGTGGCGCCCGGGGCAACGCCGTTGCGTCTGGTGGCCGCCGGGTTCAGTGCCGCCGCCCAGGTGCCGATAAGCCAGTGACGGCCAGGGTGAAGCGCAGCACCGGGCTGCACAACCGAAACGCCCGCTGACCCCTTCCATGCCAGGCACCCCGTCGAACCCCCGCACCGACGCCCGGCCGCACCGCCGGGTGCGCTGGTCGATGTACGCTGCCTTCGCGCTGCTGGCGGCGCTGGCGGTGTTCCAGGCCGGTTATGCCCACCGTTTCGAGCGTGTGCGCGCGGCCGACGCCGAGATCATCAGCATGGCCGGCACCCAGCGCACGTTCACGCAGCAGATGGGCCGCATGGCGGCGCTGGCCGGCGGCGACAGTCACGTCACCAAGGTGCATGCGGAACTGCTGGGCGAGGCGCTGGATCGTTCGCGCTCGGATGCTTTGCTGGTCGAGGCGCTGCTGGGCGAACAGCTCAAGCTGGCGGACGCGCAGCCCGAGGTGGTTGCGGCGCTGACGGCCTGGCAGTCGGCGCGTGAACGGCTCTGGTACCGCTGCGAGGTGCTGTTGCGCTACCTCGACGATGGCCACCTCGACGCGCTGGCCAATGCGGCCAGCGCCGTGCAGCGCGAGGTCGACCCCGCGCTCAACGCGGCCAGCCTGCTGACCGACCGGCTGCAGGCTGCGGCGCGGGCGCGCAGCGCCAGCCAGGTGCGCATGCTCGAAGGCGGCGTCGCGGCGACGCTGCTGCTGCTGGTGCTGCTGGCGCTGTCGGTGGTGGAGCCGACCGCGCGCGCGGTGCGGGTGCAGGTGCGCCGGCTCGCCGACCAGGCGGGTGAACTGGAGCGGCTGGCGCTGGTGGCGGCGCGCACGAACAACGTCGTCATCGTCAGCAATGCCGAGCGCCAGATCGAGTGGGTCAACGACGCCTTCACCCGGTTCACCGGCTACCGGCTCGACGAAGTGCGTGGCCAGCGTGCCGCGACGCTGCTGCGCAGCGACAACAACGACCCCGAGACGGCGGCGCGTGTGCGCCATGCCATCCAGGCCGCCGAAGGTGTGCGCGCGGAGCTGGTCAACCGCGGCAAACACGGGCAGGAATTCTGGCTCGACGCCGACATCCAGCCGCTGTTCGGCGACGACGGCGGGCTGCGCGGTTTTGTCACCGTAGGCAGCGACATCACCGAGCAGCGGCGGCTGCAGGAGCAGCTGCGCCACGCCGCGCGCAGCGACGCGCTCACCGGCCTGCCCAACCGCGCCGTGGTGCTGGACCGGCTGCGCCGTGCCATCGCCCACGCCCAGCGCCACCCGGGTTACGGCTTCGCCGTGCTGTTCATGGACTTCGACCGCTTCAAGCAGGTGAACGACACGCTGGGCCACGGTGGCGGCGACGAACTGCTGCGCCAGATCGCGCGCCGCATCGAAGACACGCTGCGCCCGGGCGACGCGGTGGCGCGTGTCGCGTCGCAGCTGCAGACGGCGGCGCGCATCGGCGGCGACGAGTTCGTCGTCGTGCTCGAAGGCGTGCACAACGCCGACGAGGCCTGCACCGTGGCCGAGCGGCTGCTGGCTGTGCTGGCCCTGCCGTACCAGATCGGCGGCCAGTCGGTGCAGTCGGGGGCCAGCATCGGCCTCGTCACGGCCGACCATGCCTCGGGTTCGGCCGAAGAAGTGCTGCGCGACGCCGACACCGCGATGTACGAGGCCAAACGCGCCGGCCGCGGCCGCTGCGTGCTGTTCAACAGCGAGATGCACGAGCGTGTCGTGCAGGCGCTGGAAATCGAGGCCGACCTGCGCCGCGCCCTGCGCGAAGGCGAGCTGTTTGTCGTCTACCAGCCGGTGGTGGATCTGGCCAGCGAAAACATGGTCGGCGTCGAGGCGTTGGTGCGCTGGCGCCACCCGACCCGCGGTGTCGTGCCGCCGGCGCTGTTCATCGGCGTCGCCGAAGAAACCGGCCTCATCGACGCCATCGGCCAGGAGGTGCTGCAGACGGCCTGCCGGCAGTTTGCGCGCTGGCGCCAGACGCTGGGCGACAAGGCGCCGGCGCTGCTGGCCGTGAACCTGTCGCGCGCGCAGCTGCAGCTGCCCGGGCTGGCGCCCGAAGTGAAATGGGTGCTCGAGCAAAACGGCATGCAGCCCGGTGAACTGCAGCTCGAAGTGACCGAAAGCCTGGCGGCGCAGGACGAACGTGTGCAGGCCACACTGCGCGAGCTGAAGGCGCTGGGCGTGACGCTGGCGCTGGACGACTTCGGCACCGGCTATTCGTCGCTGGCCTGCCTGCACCAGCTGCCGGTGGACACGGTAAAGATCGACCGTTCCTTCATCAACCATGCCGAGACCGTGGAGTACCACCGGGTGCTGATCGAAGCCACGATCCGCGTCGCCCAGGCCCTGGGCATGACGACGGTGGCCGAGGGCATAGAAACGGCAGGCCAGGCGGCGCTGATGGCGCGGCTGCATTGCGACCGCGGCCAGGGTTACCTGTTCAGCAAGCCGATGCTGGCCGAAGAGCTGGAGCGCTGGGTCGGCGCCCGCGACACCACACCGGAAGCCGTCGGCGTGTAGTCGGCGCATGAGCAACAGGCAGCGACAGGCAGCGACAGGCCGCCCGGGGGTTCAACCGGCCGTCGCCACGCCCTGCAGTTTGTCACCGGCTTTCCGCGCTTCGTCGCACATGTGTCCGCCGGACACCTTGCAACCCTAAACTGCGCCCGCTCCCAGCAAGAGGAGCACCAACGCAAGAGGGTGATCACATGCAGAAGAAGTGGCTGTTCGGGGGTGTCGCGGCCGTGCTCGTTCTGGGGGGCGGGGGCGCCTGGTTCAGTGGCGTACTGCAGCCCAAGGCGCAGGCCGCACCGATGAAAAACGTCGGCAAAGACGGCAAGCCCGAGGTGGCGCTGGAATTCATCAGCCGCGAAGTCGTGCAACCGGCTATGGCGAAGATGCCCGGGCTGGTGGAGTTCTCCGGCCCGCTGGTGGCGCCGCAGACCGCGCTGGTGCGCGCCAAGGCCGGCGGCACGCTGCTGGCGTTGATGGTCGAAGAAGGCAGCCGCGTCAGCGCCGGCCAGACGCTGGCGCGCATCGACCTGGCGGAGCTGTCCAGCCGTGTCGCCGAGCGCAGCGCCAACCTCGAATCGGCACGTGCGACGCTGAACCAGGCCGAACGCACCCATGCCTCGAATGAACGCCTGGCGGCGCAGCAGTTCATCAGCCCGATCGCACTGGAGAACTCGCGCGCCGCGGTGGACACGGCCCGGGCTTCGCTGAACGCGATGCAGGCGGCGCTGCAGACCACCCAGGTCAGCCTGCGCGACGCCTCGCTGGTGGCGCCGATCTCCGGCATCGTCTCCAAGCGCCATGTCGTGCCCGGCGAAAAGCTCACCGCCGAACAGCAGGTGCTGACCATCGTCGACCTCGGCCGGCTCGAACTGGCCGGCAGCGTCGGCACGCACGAGGTGTCGCGGCTGGCGCCGGGCATGCCGGTGCAGGTGGCGGTGGAAGGTGTGGTGCAGCCGGTCACCGGCCGCATCGCACGCATCGCGCCGGCGGCCGAGCCGGGCACACGCTCGATCGGCGTCACGATCGAACTCGCCAACCCCAAGGAACTGCTGCGTGCCGGCCAGTACGCGGTGGCGCGGGCGACGCTGGCCGACAACGCCGAGCGCCTGACGGTGCCGACGGCCGCCGTCGGCAACACCGGCGGCCAGGACCACGTCTGGGTCATCGAAAACGGCGTGCTTGCCCGCCGCGCCATCACGCTGGGCCGGCGCGACGAACGTGAAGGCCGCACCGAGGTGCTCGGCGGCCTGCCGGCCACCAGCCAGGTGCTGGCGGCACGTTTCGACAACCTGCGCGAAGGTGCGAAGGCCTCGGTGGTGGCGGTGAAGTCGGCGCCGGTGGCGTCGGCGGCGGCGTCCACCCCGCTGGTGCGCTGAGGAGAGCGCTATGTGGATCACCCGCGTTTCGATCAAGAATCCGGTTTTTGCCACCATGGTGATGGTGGCGCTGTGCGTGCTGGGCCTGTTCTCGCTGGCCAAGCTGGGTGTCGAGCAGATGCCCGACATCAGCTTCCCCGGCGCCTGGGTCGAGGTGGCCTACCCCGGTGCGTCGCCCGAGGCGGTGGAACGCGAGATCACCAAGCCGCTCGAAGAAGCCGTCAACAGCGTTGCCGGCGTCAAGCGCATCACCTCGCGCAGCCTCGAAGGGCGGGCGCAGACGAACATCGAGTTCGGCCTCGACGCCGACATGGGCCGCGCGATGCAGGACGTGCGTGACCGGATCGCCGCGGTGCAGAGCACGTTCCCGAAGGACGCGCGCGCGCCACTGATTGCGCGCTGGAACAACGACAACAACCAGCCCGTCGTGAACATGGCGCTGATGAGCAAGACACGCAGCGCGCGTGAGCTCTCGATCATCGGCGACCAGACGGTGGGCAAACGGCTGCAGCGTGTCGAAGGCGTGGCCCGCGTCGATATCAGCGGCCTGACGGTGCGCGAGGTGCGCATCGACCTCGACCCGCAGCGCCTGCGCGCCTACAACATCACGCCGGCCGAGATCGCCACGGCGCTGAAGGAAGCCAACGCCGACCAGCCGGTGGGCCTGCTCACCGACCCGGTGCAGGACAAGCTGCTGCGTGTCGAAGGCCGGGTGCGCGACCCCAAACAGTTCGAGAACCTCGTCGTCGCCCGCCGCGGCAACCTGGCGCTGACGCTGGCCGACCTGGGCCAGCTGGTCGAACGCGAAAAGGAGGCCGAGAGCTCGGCCCGCATCAACGGCCAGCGCGCCATCAACTTCAACATCTACAAGCAGCAGGACGCCAACATCGTTGTCACCGGCGACGCGGTGAAGAAGGCGATGGACGAGATCCGCAAGGGCCTGCCGCCCGACGTGGAGCTGAAGCTCATCCGCGCCGACAGCGACTGGGTCAAGGGCTCGCTCGACGGCCTCAAGCACACGCTGGTCGAAGGTGCGCTGCTCACCGTGGCCATCGTCTTCCTGTTCCTGCACAGCTGGCGCAGCACCATCATCACCGGGCTGACGCTGCCGATCGCGGTGATCAGCAGCTTCATCGCCGTCTATGCCTTCGGCTTCACGCTGAACTTCATGACGATGATGGCGCTGAGCCTGTGCATCGGCCTGCTGATCGACGACGCCATCGTCGTGCGCGAGAACATCGTGCGCCATGTCGCGATGGGCAAGGACCACCGCACCGCCGCCTTCGACGGCACCAACGAGATCGGCCTCGCGGTGATGGCCACCACCTTCGCGCTGTGCGCGGTGTTCGTGCCGGTGGCCTTCATGGGCGGCATCATCGGCAAGTTTTTCTACCCCTTCGGCATCACCGTCGTGGTGGCGGTGCTGGTGAGCCTGTTCGTCAGCTTCACGCTGGACCCGATGATGTCCAGCATCTGGAAAGACCCGCCGTCGGCGCGGCTGAAGACGGTGTGGGGCATCGGCCACGCGATCCGTGCGACCGACCGCATGATGGACGTGCTGCACACGGTGTACGAACGCACCATTCGCTGGGCCTTCAGCGGCCGCCGCTTCCGTGTGCTGTTCCCGCCGCTGCCGGCTTACGGCCACGGCTTCGGCGCTGACGGCCACCGCGACAAGGCCAGCCCGCGCCGCTGGCGCTGGGCAACGATCACGCCGCGTGGTGTGGTGATGGCCATCGGCGCCGGCAGCTTCGTCGCCGCCATCGGCCTGGCGCCGCTGGTCGGCAGCGAGTTCGTGCCCAAGACCGACGAGAGCTACACCCAGCTGCAGCTGACGATGCCGGTGGGCGCCAGCCTGGACCGCACCAACGCCAAGGTGCAGCAGGTCGAGGAGATCGTGCTCGCGCTGCCCGAGGTGGAAATCGTCTCGACATGGGTCGGCGGCGCCGGCCAGCGCAACCAGGCCTGGCTGAACATCGTGCTCAAGCCCAAGAGCGAACGCAAACGCAGCCAGAAACAGGTGGAAGACGCCATCCGCGAGCAGGTCGCCAAGGTGCCCGGCACCAGCGCCGCGCTCGGTTTCGACCGCCCGATCTACGTCGCCATCCTTGGCAGCGACGCCGAAGGTCTGGCGCGTGTGGCCAACGATTTCGCCGAAAAGGTGAAGAAGATTCCGGGCGCTGTCGACGTGGAATCGTCGGTGAAGCCCGGGCTGCCGGCCTACGCGGTGAAGCTCAAGCCCGCGGCGGTGCGTGAGATCGGCCTCACCGCGCCGCAGCTCGCCAGCAGCCTGCGGGCCTACGTCAACGGCGAAACGGCGACCTACTGGACGACACCCGACGGCGACCAGGTCGACGTCGTGCTGCGCCTGAACGAGACCCAGCGCGAGCGGCTGGAGCAGCTGCGTGGCCTGCCGGTGGCGTTTGCCAAGGACGGCACGCCGATCACGCTGGACAGCGTGGCCACCATCGAGCCTGTGTTCAACCCGGAAATCATCCGGCGCCAGAACCTGCAGCGCCGCGAAGCGGTGTTTGCTGGCGTCAAGGACCGCAGCCCGGGTGACGTGGGCGCCGACGTGCAGAAGCTGATCAAGGAAACCAACCTGCCGCCGGGATTCAGCTTCGACATCGGCGGCCAGATGCAGCAGCAGGCCGAAGCCTTCGGCGGCCTGCTCGGCGCCATGGCGCTGGCGGTGATCTTCATCTACATCGTGCTGGCCAGCCAGTTCGGCAGCTTCGTGCAGCCGATCGCCATCATGGCCAGCCTGCCGCTGGCGCTGATCGGCGTGATGATCGCGCTGCTGTGCTGGCGCAGCACGCTGAACGTCTTCAGCATGATCGGCCTGGTGATGCTGATGGGCCTGGTGACGAAAAACGCCATCCTGCTGGTGGACTTCGCCAACCATGCCCGCAAGGCCGGCGCGACGGTGCACGAAGCACTGCTGCAGGCGGGCCTGATCCGCATGCGGCCCATCATCATGACGACGGCCGCGATGGTCTTCGGCATGCTGCCGCTGGCCCTGGCGTTCAACGACGGCGGCGAGATCCAGGCGCCGATGGGCCGCGCCATCATCGGCGGCGTCATCACCTCGACGCTGCTGACGCTGATCGTCGTGCCGGTGCTCTACAGCTACCTCGTTCGTGAAAAGAAGCCGAAGGCGGCGGCCGACAGCGCCGCGCATCTGGGCGGCCCGGTGATGCCGGCGGCGATGCCGGCAGACCGCGACTGAGGTCTCACAATATGGGCGTAGGGAACTGACAACCCATACGCCCATATGAAGACCACCATCGATATCGCCGATCCGGTTCTGGCGCAGGCCAAAAAGCTCGCGGCGCGGCAGGGCACGACGGTCAAGGCCTTGGTCGAACAAGGCTTGCGCCGGGTGCTGGCTGACAAACAGCGCGAGGCCGGTTTCAAGTTCGAGCCCGTCACCGACAAACGCGGGCCAGCGCCTTATGAGCCGCTGGACTGGGACCAGGTGCGCGACATCATCTACGAAGGCCGCGGTGCGTGATCGCGGTTGACACCAACATCCTGGTGCACGCCTTTCGCGAAGGCAGTCCGTTTCACGGCCGGGCCTTGGCCTGCCTGCGGTCTCTGACCGAAGGGACACAAGCCTGGGCCGTGCCTTGGCCTTGTGTGCACGAGTTTCTTGCGGTCGCAACCCATCCCAGGATTCCACCCGGGGCTGCAGCGCTCGCCGATGCCGTCGCCGCTGTCGACGCCTGGATGGCGTCGCCGACCTTGGCGCTGATCGCCGAGTCGGCCGTCCATTGGGACACGCTCAAAAGCCTGGCCCTGGCAGGACAGATCAAGGCCGGACTGGTCCACGACGCGCGCATCGCCGCGCTGTGTCTGGCGCACGGTGTGCGCGAGCTCTGGACGGCCGACCGCGACTTCGGTCGTTTCCCGGCGCTGCGCGTGGTGAATCCGCTCGTGCCCGCCTGAGGCAGGCCACGCCGCTTCAGGCCGCCACCGGGCGCAGCCTGGTGCTGGCCGCCACCGGCGCTGCGGCCGGTGCCGCCGCCGGCTGTTTTTCCTGCTGCCGGTAGATGCCGCAGCCGATGATGAGGTTCTTGTCCAGCGCCTGGATCCAGCTTGCTTTCGGCAGCACCTGGCCGGTGGTCGGGTGCACGATCTGGTATTCGATCCAGCCGCCGCCGCTCTCGGCCGCGGCCCAGGCGTCGCGCACGAAACGGTCGCCGTCGATGCCGGGCACTTCGTGCACCCGTTTGCCTTCCATCGCAGGCTTGGCGCCGTGCAGCCGGTAGTGGCCCTGGTGGTCGATGAGGAAGATGTAGAGGTCGCGGTCGACAAAACCCTCGGCCGTGCTGTGCAGCGCGGCGCTCGCGCCTTGCTGGCCTTGCTGGGCGATCAGGCCCGCGGCACGGGCGACCAGCGCGCTGGCTTCGTCGGCGCTGCCCTGGCGCAGGCGGATCGAGGCCACGGCTTGGGCCAGCGAGGCGGCACGCCCCACCAGCGCCTGCGACGAGGTCTGCGACTCGTCGACCAGCGCCGCGTTCTGGCGCGTGATCTCGTCGAGGTTGCCGACGGCCGCGGCCATCTCTTCCAGCCCCTGGCTCTGCTGCTGGCTGGCGTTGGTGATCTGGCGCAGCCGTTCCGACACCTGGCGCACGCCGTCGACCACCGAACGCAGCGCGGTGCCGGTGGCCTGCACCCGGCTGACCGTGCCTTCGACCTGCTCGCGTGAACGCGTGATGAGCTGGCGGATCTCGGCCGAGGCCTCGCTGCTGCGTTTGGCCAGCAGCCGCACTTCGCTGGCGACGACGGCAAAACCGCGGCCGGCTTCGCCGGCGCGGGCCGCTTCGACGGCGGCGTTCAGCGCCAGGATGTTGGTCTGGAAGGCGATGCCGTCGATGACGCCGATGATCTCGCTGACCCGCTTGGAGCCGCTTTCCAGGTCTCCGAGCGAGCCGATGGTCTGCGCCATCGCGCCGTTGCCCTGTTCGGCCTGGTGGTGCAGGGCGGTGGTGATGCCGTCGAGCTGCTTCACCTCGGCGGCGTTGGCGGCCACCGCGGCACTCATCTGCTGCACGGTGGCGACGAACTGGCGCAGGCTGGTGGCCTGCTCGTCGGTGCGCTGCGCCAGCGCCGAGCCGCCCGCGGCCAGCTTTTCGCCCGTGCTCGAGACACGCACGGCGCTGCTGCGGATCTCGGCCACCATGGTCGACAGCCGGTCGGACATGCGCTCGACGACACGGCCGATGTCGGCCACCTCGTCGCGGCCTTCGATGTCGAAACGGTGCGCAAGGTCGCCATCGGCCACCTTGGCCATGCCGTGGCCGAGACGGCCCAGTCCGGACATGAAGCTGAGGTAGAACGTGAGCGCGAAGTAGCCCAGCAGCAGCACGCCGGCGATCGTGGCGCCCAGCGCCAGCCAGAGCCGCTGCTGCAGCGAGGCCAGACGTTCGTCCAGCGCCACCAGCAGCCGGCCGCTGAGTTCGTCGCCGAGCGTGTTGACGGCGGCGATGGTGCTGCTGCCGAGTTCGAAGAACGGCGCAGCGTCGCCCTGCAGCGCTTCGGCCGTGAAGACGCCGCTGGCCCGCTCGGCAAAGGCGCGGCTGCTGGCCACGGCCTTGTCGTACGCGGCCGGCTGGCGTTCGCCGGTGCGCGCCAGCGCGTTCATGCGGCGCTGCACGTCGCCGAGCTGTTGCTGCAGTTGGTCGAGGCGGCCCAGCACCTGGGCCCGTTCGGTGGTGCCGGCTTCGCCGCGGGCCAGCATGCCAGCGCCCTGGCCCCGTAGCAGGCCCAGGGTTTCGGTCCAGGGCAGCACACGTTCGACGGCGGTGTCTATCAGGAGGAAGGTGCCGGCCTGCGGGTCGAGCAGCAGGCCCGAGCGTTCGGATGCCAGCAGCAGCAGGCCGCGCAAGGCCTCGAACTGCTGCGAATGCTGGGCAAACGCCGTGTTGCGCTGCGGGTCGTGCCGGCCTTCGGCCAGCGCACGCACGGCGTCGCGCACGGCCGGCCATTCCGCGGCCAGGCTGAAACGGGTGAGCGCGCCGATGTCGCGGTCCAGGTCGGTCAGTGCCGACAACAGGGCCCGGCGTGTGCTGTCGCGGATGGCGGTGGCGCCGGTGTCGCCACTGAGCACGCGGTTCGTCAGGCCACGGTGCTGCTGCAGCAGGTTGGCGTTGGCCAGCACGCCGCGCACCAGGCCAGCGCCTTCGCGCTCGGCGCTGGTCGACGCGATGTCGTTGAACCCCGTGCGCAGCAGTGCGGCCAGCAGCAGCAGCAGCGGCAAGAACAGTGTCAGGCCGATGAAGCCGATCTTCCACGGCAACCGCAGCCGGCGCATCAGCTGGGTGCCCGGCTGCAGCAGGGTTCGTGTCACAGCGTTCATGTTGTTGTCCTCGGCGGAGCCTCACTCGATTGCGGGCATCGCAGCTTTATCGGCTCGCGGGCCGAGGACTTCAGCCCGATCGGGCCGCCGAGGCGTTGACCGGCAGCGCACCCGTGACGGCCGCCACGGCGTCTTCCAGCGCCGCAAAGGCCAGCGGGTCGTGCGGCCGCAGCAGGGCCGACAGCCGCGCCAGCGGCTGCGTCGTGTGTTCCAGGCAGACGCTGCGCCAGAACCAGGGCAGGGCCGGGTCGGCCGCGGTCTGCAGCAGCAACTCCAGCATGCGGCGCTGCGTCGGTATCGGCGCCAGCGCAGCGCGCCGGGTCAGCAGCGTGCCGCAGGCCAGGTACTGGCGCACCAGCGCCGGATCGTCGTGCTGCAGCGCGCAGCGGATCAGCAGATGCAGGCGCTGCCAGCGGCGCAGCAGGGCGGAAGCAGAAGCGGTGTTCTGGGTCATGTTCAGGCCGGCACGGCGAGCACGACAATGATCACGGCCGCCAGGAAGAGCAGGGTCTCCAGCCAGTCGGTGTAGCGGTCATGCATGGCGGCGTCCATAGACGTTGTGAATGCTGGCGATAGTAAATGCGAATGGTTCTCATCCGCAACCTAACGCCACAACGCCGTGTCGGGCTTGACCACCGGGTTCACTGCGAGACGTGGATCACGTCGCGCAGCAGCGGATAGATGTGGTTCTGCCAACGCCGGCCGCTGAACACGCCGTAATGGCCGACGCCGGCCTGCACGTAGTGCGTGCGCATGTAGGGCCGCAGCTTGCTGCACAGGTCTTGCGCCGCCAGCGTCTGGCCGGGGGCGCAGATGTCGTCGCGTTCACCTTCGATGGTGATCAGCGCCGTGCGGCGGATGGCCGACGGGTCGACACGGCGGCCGCGCCACAGCAGCTCGCCCTTGGGCAAGGCGTAGTCCTGGAACACCAGTTGCACCGTCTCCAGGTAGAACTCGGCCGGCAGGTCGGCCACGGCCATGTATTCCTCGTAGAAGCTGCGTGTCGCGGCGGTCTTTTCGCTGTCTTCGTCAACCAGGTTGACGTAGTAATCGCGGAAGGCGTCGATGTGACGCTGCTTGTTCATGCTGATGAAGGCGCTGAGCTGGATGAAACCCGGGTAGACACGCCGGCCGGCGCCGGGCAGCGGGAAGGGCACGCGGCTGATCAGGTTCTTCTCGAACCATTCGATCGGTTTGGTGACGGCAAGCTGGTTGACGCCGGTCGGGCTGATGCGGCAGTCGATCGGGCCGGCCATCAGCGTCAGGCTGGCCGGGGTGGCCGGGTCGTTGTCTTCGGACATCAGCGCGGTGGCCGCCAGCGCGGCCACGCAGGGCTGGCAGATCGCCACCAGGTGCGCACCCGGGCCCATCTCGCGCAGAAAGCGCATCAGGTGTTCGGTGTATTCGTCCAGGCCGAAGCGGCCGGCGGCCAGCGGGATGTCGCGGCCGCTGTGCCAGTCGGTGATGTGCACGTCGTGGTCGGGCAGCATCGTGCGCACGGTGTCGCGCAGCAGGGTCGCGAAGTGGCCCGACATCGGCGCCACCAGCAGCACCTTGGGCTGCAGCGGCGCACCGGGTTTGGCGAAACGGCGCAAGGTGCAGAAAGGCGTGCTGTCGACCACCTCTTCAACGACGGCCTGCTCGCCAACCGCCTGGATGCCCCAGTCGGGCCGGCGGTGCGTCACCTCGGCCAGCCGCATGACCTCGAGCGCAGCGGCCCACTGGCGGTGCGGTGCGTGGCCGCCAAAACCCATTGTCGGGTCCACCAACATCGGCATCGCCACCTGCGCCATGGCGCGCAGCGGCCACATCGCGGTGGCCTGGGCGTGGTAGGCGTGGTACATCATGCTTGCTCCGGTGTTGTTGTCATGGCCATGAGCCAGCAACTTGTGCGCCATGCCACGCCCGCACAAGGCTTGTGCAGTGGCACAGCCTTTGCTGCAACGCTGCACCACTTCACGACGGAGCCGCCATGGTGCAGGCTGTAGCCACGAAGACCGCCCGGAAGACCGCCAGCAAGACGGCCGTGCGCAAGGCCGCGGCGCCCAAAGTGCCGGCACCCAAGACAGCCGAGCTCGCGCGTGCCACGCTGACCCTGTCGAGCAAGAACTATTCGTCGTGGTCGCTGCGCGGCTGGCTGCTGGCGCGTTTCGCCGGGCTCGAATTCGACGAGGTCGTCGTGCCGCCCGACGACGCCAGCGCGCGCCGCGAATTGCTGCTGCTGGCGCCGTCGATCCTGGTGCCCTGCCTGACGCACGAGGGCGCGAAGAGCTGGAACGTGATGGCCATCGCGTACTACCTCGACGAGGTGTTTCCGCAGGCCGCCCTGCTGCCCACTGATCGCGCGGCGCGCGCGCATTGCCGCTCGGTCTGCGGCGAGATGAACTCGGGCTTCGCCAACCTGCGTTCGGCCCTGCCGATGAACCTGAAGGCCAGGCACAAGGTCTTCAAGATCTGGGCCGGCGCCCAGCCCGACATCGACCGTGTCGTCGAGATCTGGCGCGAATGCCTCGCAGCCTACGGCGGCCCCTATCTCTTCGGCGAAACGCGCACGATGGCCGACGCGATGTTCGCGCCGGTGGTCACGCGCTTCCTGACCTACGGCGTCAAGCTCGACGCCGCCTGCACCTTCTACACACAGACCGTGATGGCGATGCCCGAGATGAAGGAATGGGTCTCGGCGGCCCAGCGCGAACCGGAAGAGATCGAAGAACTCGACATGGAATTTTGACGCCAGTATCAACCTCTCAGGCCCAGGGCGCGGGGTCAGGCACCGGGCACGGCGCCAGCACGTCGAGTGTCTTGAAATCGGCCGGGCCCACCACCTCCAGGTACTCCATGTCGGGCGAGTAGTCGAACAGGTAGTGCACGATGCCCGGCCGCTGGTGCACGCAATCGCCAGCCGCCACCAGCGTTTCGACATCGTCGTACATGAACCTGGCCCAGCCCTTCAGCATGATCACGATGTGGAACTGCGCCTCATGTCGGTGCCAGCCCGTGCCCTTTTCCGGGGCTGAATTGGCTTTCACGAGCTGCGCGACCACCTGGCCGTTGGTGGCCTGCTCGATGCCGAGGTCGCGGTAGAGGAAGAAGTCGCGCAGGCCTTCAGAGCGCCACGGCGTTTCGCCGGGCTTCACATGCGAAAAGCGGGTGGTGGTCGTGTCGAGCATGGCAGTCCTCCGCAGTGATGGTGCGGCGCGGCATGCAACTCGCGTTCCTACCCCTGCAGCACGTCGAGCACGTCGTGGCAGGCGCCCATCGTGTGGTAGTCGGTCTTGCCGGCGGGGCTCTTTTCGTCGCTGCGTTTGCTGTTGTCGGGCGCCAGCACGCGGTACCAGGCACCGTGGCGGTGGTCGACGAAGTGCTGCCAGGCGTAGGCCCAGAGCCCCTCGTACCAGGTCCAGTACAGGGTGTCGTTCGTGCGTTGTGCCAAGCGCGCCGCGGCGGCGATCGATTCGGCCTGGACCCAGAAGTACTTGTCGCCGTCGCACACCGCCATCGGCCCGTCGGCCGGCGTCACGCCGCTGCCGGCAAAACCGTAGACCAGGCCGCCATGGGCGGTGTCCCAGCCATGGGCCATGGCGGCGTCGAACAACGCTCGTGCGCGTTGCACCCGCTGCAGCCCGCTCGCCGCGTCGGGCTGGTGCAGCTCCAGCGTCAGCAGCAGCTTGGCCCATTCGGTGAGATGGCCAGTCTGGAAACCCCAGGGGCGGAACAGGTCGCCGGGCTGGCTGCGGTGGTAGTCCCAGTCGACGGCCCAGCGGCCGCTGTTTCCTTCTTCGCAGTAGTGCTCCCAGAGCAGGCCGCCGGCCTGCGCGGCCAGGCCGACGGTGACGTTCTCGGCGATCCGCGCCGCGCGGTCGAGGAACCAGGCTTCGCCAGTGGCGTCGAAGGCCGCGAGCATCGCTTCGCAGGCATGCATGTTGGCGTTCTGGCCGCGATAGGAACCCAGGCGGCCGTCGCTGCCGATCTCGTCGGCGTACAGGCCTGCTGCGGGCGACCAGAAACGCTGCTCCAGCAGCGCCACCGTGGCGTCCAGGCCCACGCGGGCGCCAGCCACACCGGCACGCAACGCATGGGCATGCGCCAGCAGCACGAAGGCCAGGCCGTAGGCATGCTGGGTGCCGTTCTGCACCGTGGCGTGCCGCCCGTCCCAGTGCAGCAGCCAGGCGTGGCTGCCGGTGTGTGGGTTGAAGTGCACGTCCTGCACAAAACGCAGGCCGTGTGCTGCGGCCTCGCGCCAGGCGGCCGCGCGCGGGTGCGCGGGAAAGCGGCAGGCCGCGGCGGCGAAGTTGTAGACGAAACGTGTGCTGCTGACGAGGTGGCGCGTCTCGCGGTCGTAGACGTGGCCGTCGTCCTTGTAGAAGTGGAAGAAGCCGCCGCTGGGGTCGAGGCAGCGGCCGTCGTAGAACGCCAGCGTGTGCAGCAGATGCCTTTGCAGAAAGGCGGGGCTGCGGAAGTCCATCTTCAGGCCAGCCGCAGGTCGCTGGCGCCGTCGAAGAGATGCACCTGCTGCGGCAACCATTGCAGGTGCACACGCTCGCCGACGCGGTGGCGCACGGCGCCGGGCACCCGTGCGGTGAGCGCGCCGACGGCAGTGTCTGCAGTGACGTAGGTCTCTGGCCCCGTTGGTTCGATCATCGACAGCGTGCCGGGCAGGCCGCTGTCGGCAAAGCCGATGTCTTCAGGCCGCAGGCCGTAGGCCACTTCGTTGCCGCTGCAGCGGGCGATGGCCGTGCGCTGTGTCTCGTCGGCCGGCAGCTCGACACCGTGCGCCAGCAGCAGCGCGCCGCTGCGTGTGGCGGTGAGCAGGTTCATCGCCGGCGAGCCGATGAACTCGGCGACGAAGCGGGTCGCCGGCCGGTTGTAGATGTCGGCCGGCGTGCCGAACTGCTGCACGACACCGTCTTTCATCACCGCGATGCGGTCGCCCAAAGTCATCGCCTCTACCTGGTCGTGCGTGACGTAGACCGTGGTCGTCTTTGTGCGCTGGTGCAGCAGCTTGATCTCGGCGCGCATCTCGACACGCAGCTTGGCGTCCAGGTTGGACAGCGGCTCGTCGAAGAGAAACAGTTTCGGGTCGCGCGCGAGTGCCCGCCCCATCGCCACCCGCTGGCGCTGGCCGCCGCTGAGTGCACCCGGCTTGCGGTCGAGCAGGTGGCCGATCTGCAGCATCTTGGCCACCCGCTGCACGGCAGCGTCGCGCTGCACCTTGGGCACCTTGCGCATCTCGAGCGCAAAGGCGATGTTCTGCGCCACGTTCATATTCGGATAGAGCGCGTAGCTCTGGAAGACCATCGCGATGTCGCGGTCCTTGCTGGGCAGGTGCGTGATCTCGCGTGTGCCGATGTGGATGCTGCCCTCGGTGGGCGTGTCCAGGCCGGCGATCATGTTCAGCAGCGTGCTCTTGCCGCAGCCCGATGGCCCGACGAGGATGAGGAACTCGCCGGCTTCGATCTCGATGTCGATGCCCTTGAGGATCTCGACACGACCGAAGGTCTTGCGAATGCCCTTGATGTTCAGTGCGCCCATGGTCTCAACCCTTGACGGCGCCGGCTGTGAGCCCGCGCACGAAATACTTGCCGGCAACGGCGTAGATGAAGAGCGTCGGCAGCGCGGCGATCAAGGCCGCGGCCATGTCGACGTTGTATTCCTTGACGCTGCTGCTGGTGTTCGACAGGTTGTTCAGGCCCACAGTGATCGGCTTGCTGTCGGCACCCGAGAACACCACGCCGTAAAGGAAGTCGTTCCAGATGTTGGTGAACTGCCAGATCAGCGTCACCACCAGGATCGGCGTCGACAGCGGCAGCACGATGCGCGTGAAGATGCGCCAGAAGCCGGCGCCGTCCAGCATCGCGGCCTTGATCAGTTCATCCGGCAGGCCGACGTAGTAGTTGCGGAAGAACAGTGTCGTGCTCGGGATGCCGGCCACCACGTGCACGAGGATCAGGCCCCAGATCGAGCTGGCGATGCCGAGCCAGCCGAGCACCTGGCTCATCGGCAGCAGCACCACCTGCATCGGCATGAAGACACCGAACAGCAGCATCGCGAACATCGTTTCGCTGCCGCGGAAGCGCCACTTGCTCAGCACATAACCGTTGATCGCGCCGATGCTGGTGGACACCGCCACCGCCGGCAGCACCATCAACACCGAGTTCATGAAAAACGGCTGCAGGCCGCCGCAGTCGGTGCCCGTGCAGGCCGTCCCCCAGGCCTTGGCCCAGGCGTCGAACGTGGGGCTGGTGGGCCACGACAGGATATTGCCGGTGCGCACCTGCTCCATGTCCTTCAACGACGTGGCGATCATCACGTACAGCGGTGCCAGGAACCAGGCGGCGAACAGCAGCAGCACGGACCAGAGCACCAGGCGGTGCCAGGTGAAGCGGGTCATCGCTTGGTCCTCAATTCAGAGTACAGGTACGGCACGACGATGGCTGCGACTGTTGCCAACATCACGGTGGCCGATGCCGCACCGAGCCCGATCTGTCCCCGCGAAAACGCCATCGCGTACATGAAGGTTGCGGGCAGATCGGTGGCGAAACCGGGGCCGCCGGCGGTGAGTGCCATGACCAGGTCGAAACTCTTGATCGCGAGGTGGCTCACCACCATCAGCGTGCTGAAGAACACTGGCCGCAGCGACGGGATCACGATGCGCAGATAGATGCGCGGCAGGCTCGCGCCGTCGACCTGCGCCGCCTTGATGATGCTGTCGTCGATGCCGCGCAGCCCGGCCAGGAACAGCGCCATCACGAAGCCCGCGCTCTGCCAGACACCGGCGATGGCGATGCAGTAGATCGCCTTGTCGGGGTCCACCAGCCAGTCGAACGTGAAGCTCTCGAAGCCCCATTGCCGCATCAGGTGTTCGAGCCCGAGCCCCGGGTTGAGCATCCACTTCCAGGCCGTGCCGGTGACGATGAAACTGATCGCCATCGGGTACAGGTAGACCGTGCGCAGCACCCCTTCGGCGCGGATCTTCTGATCCAGCAGCACCGCCAGCAGCAGCCCGATGGCCATCGCGCCGCCGATGAAGAGCGTGCCGAAGATCGCCATGTTCGTCAGCGCGACGTGGAAACGTTCGCTCTCGAACAGCGCCGCGTATTGCGCGAAGCCGACGAAGCCGTAGTTCGGCAACAGACGCGAGGCCGAGACCGACAACCACCCGTTCCAGGCGATGAGGCCGTAGATGAACAGGAAGCCGACGAGAAAACTCGGGGCGACGACGAGCCTGGGCAGCCAGGCGGTGCGGGACGCTGTCATGGTGGGTGCGCGAGGGGGCCGCCGCGTGCGACGGCCCCTGGGCTTCTTACTTCGTTTTTGCGGCAGCGACGAGTTTGTCCATCGCGGACGCGGCGCTCATCTTGTCGTCGTTCCAGAACTGCGAGACGACGTCCTTGATCGCGCCTTCGGTGGCCGAGGGCACGGCCATGCCATGGGCGATCGACGGCACCAGCGAACCGGCCTTCGACGCGGCCACGAAGTCGGCCGACGAGGCCTTCGCGCAGTCGTCGAACTTGTCGAGCTTCATGCCCAGGCGCACCGGGATCGAGCCCTTGTTCAGGTTGAAGACTTCCTGGAACTCGGTCGACATGATGGCCGAGGCCAGATCCTGTTGCGCCTTCTGGTTGGCCTCGTTCTTCAGCTGGAACAATGCGAAGCTGTCGACGTTGTAGGTGTAGCTCTTGGCGGTGCCGGGTGCTGCGGCGCAGATGAAGTCCTTGCCGGGCACCTTGCCTGCGGCGACGAACTCGCCCTTGGCCCAGTCGCCCATCAGCTGCATGCCGGCTTCGCCCTTGATGACCATCGCGGTGGCGAGATTCCAGTCGCGGCCGTTGGCATTCTTGTCAGTGTAGCCCTTGACCTTCTTGAAGGTCTCCAGCGTCTTCAGCATCACCGGGCTCTTCAGCGTCGCCGGGTCCAGTTGCACCAGAGCCTTCTTGTAGAACTCGGCACCGCCGACGCCGAGTGCAACGCTTTCGAAGGTGGTGAAGTCCTGCCAGTTCTGGCCGCCGTGCGCCACCGGGATGATGCCGGCCTTCTTCAGCGCCTCGGCGGTGACGAAGAACTCGTCCCAGCTCGTCGGCAGCTTGGCGCCGGCCTTCTTCAGCGCCTCGGGGTTGGCCCAGAGCCAGTTGACGCGGTGCACGTTGACCGGTGCGGCGACGTAGTTGCCCTTGTACTTCAGGCCGTCGGCGATGCTCTTGGGCAGCAGCTCGTCCCATTTCTCCGCCTTGGCCAGCACGTCCATGTTGGCGAGCACGCCTTCACGCGCCCATTCCTGGATCGACGGGCCTTTGATCTGCGCCGCCGCGGGTGCGTTGCCGCTGACGACGCGGCTCTTCAGCACCGTCATCGCCGAATCGCCGCCGCCACCGGCCACGGCGAAGTCTTTCCAGGTGTGGCCCTTCTTCTGCATCGTCGCCTTCAGCTCGGCGGCCGCCTTGGCCTCGCCGCCGCTGGTCCACCAGTGCAGGACTTCGACTTCACCGGCCTGCGCTGCCAGCGCTGCGGTGGCCAATGCAAACGCGCTCAATATCAGTTTCATGTTCGTGTCTCCTTCAATTCGCTATTAGAACCACCACTCGACCTGGGCGCCGTAGCTGGTGCCCGAGGTCTTGTCGGCGAAGGCGGTCTGGCCGGTGGCGTTGCCTGCAGCCGTGTTCCACTTGGCCGAGGTCACGTAGAGGCGGAACTCGGGGCGGGCCCAGAAGTCGGGGCCGACCGACAGCGTCGGCGCGATCGTCACCTTGGCCAGCTTGGCGGTGTCGCCGCCGTCGGGTTTGTATTGCGAGTAGCCGACTTCGGTGACGAGCTTGAAGTTGCGCGTGAAGGCATACGAAGCACGGCCGCCGACGCTGACCGAATCGGTGGTGATGCCGGCGCCGTTCTTTTCGCTGGCCAGCAGTAGCATCGCCTGGCCGCCAAGCGGGCCGCTCTGGCCGTTGACGCTTTCGACGATGCGCCAGCTCTTGGCGTTGGAACCGGCAGTGAGGTCGCCGAAGTTGGCGTTCAGCCCCGTCGAGCCTTGCGCGTACTGCACGAACAGCGTGTTGCTCAGCGAGGTGCCGAAGAGCTTGCTCTGGTCGTGGCGCAGCGACAGGCCGACACCGCTGGTGCCGCCGGTGAAGTCGCCCTTGGTCGCGGTGGCGAAGAAGTTCAGCGCGCCGTCGGCGCCCGTCGGCAGGCCGACGTATTCGACATTGACGCGGTTGCCGGGCTTGGCGGCGTCGCTGTCGGTCTTGTAGAAGGCCACGCCCAGCTTGCCGGCGCCCATGGGCTGGTTTTTGAAGCCGGCGCCGACGCCGACCATCTCGACGAAGAAGGTGTCGACAATGTGCACGTCGCCGCGGCGGCCCCGTTCCTTGCCGATCCAGAAGGTGGCTTCGGGCGCGATGTCGAAGCCCTTGGCTTCGGCCCACATCTGCGCGATGCCCATGCCTTGGCCGCTGGTGTCGGTGGCCGCGGTGTAGTGGTCGGTCATCAGCGTGACCTTGTAGTCGATGCCGTCCTTCTGGAAACCCTGCGAGAGCTGGAACTCGCCGTAGAAGTCGCATTCGTTGCCGAGCCGGTACTTCATGCCGGCGCTGCCGCCGTTCGGGCTGTAGCAGGCGCGGGATGCGTTGTCGGTGCTGGTGAGGCCGGGGCCGGCGCGGAAGTAGCCTGTCCAGTCGACGGCCTGTGCGCTGCCGGCGGCGCACAGCAGCGCTGCGGCGGCCGCGCGGGCAAGCGGAAAGGCCAGAGGAAAGAGGCGATGGGGCAGGTTCATGTCAGACGTCTCCTGAGGTTGGGTCGGTACCTCACGTGTCAGGCTGTCTGAATGCAGCATTAACGTAAGGTGGCGTTAATGTGCCGCAATCACGCTAATGAAGTCTCTAGGTATTAACGAGACATTAATTAATGAGTCGATTCGGCAGTTGCAGCCGCAAACGCAGCCCGTGCGGTGCCACGGCTTCAGCGCGCGCCAGGCCACCGTGCCGGGTGGCGATCTCGCGCACGATGGCCAGGCCCAGGCCGCAGCCGCTGCCTTCGTGGGTGGCGCGGAAGAAGCGGCCGAAGATGGCCTCGTGCAGGTCGGGCGAGGCGGGGTTCAGGCCGGGGCCGTTGTCGGCCACCTCCAGCACGGCCTGGTCGCCCGCGGCGTGCACCGAGAGCGTCACCTCGGCGCCGCGGCCGGCGTAGCGGATGGCGTTGTCCACCAGGTTGGCCACGGCTTCGCGCAACAGCGCTGCGTTGCCCAGCACCTGCACCGGCGGCGCGCCAGTGGGCGCGTCTTCGACGCCGAGGTCGATGCCGGCCTGCAGCGCCCGCGGCACGTTTTCCGAGGCCAGCTCGGCGGCCAGCGCCGAGAGGTCGACCCGCTGCAGCGGCAGCGTGCCTGCGGCCTCGGGTTCGGCGCGTGTCAGCGTCAGCAGCTGGCTCACGAGGTGGGCGCCACGCACCGCGCTTTCGTGCACCAGGCGCAGGCGCGCGGCGAGCGCGGGGTCGTGGTTGGCCTCCATCGCGATCTCGGTCTGGCTCTTCAGCCCGGCCAGCGGCGTGCGTAGCTGGTGCGCGGCGTTGCTGATGAAACGCCGCTGCGCGGCGACACTTTCCTGCACCGCGGCCAGCAGCTGGTTCACCGCCGTGGCGAGCGAACGCACCTCCTGCGGCGCGGCCTGCGGCTGCAGCGGCGTCAGGTCGTTGGGCGCACGGTTCTCCACCTGCGCACGCAGCCGCGCCAGCGGTGCCAGGCCGGCGCGGATGCCGGCCCAGACGATCATCGTCATCAGCACGATGAGCCCCGACAGCGGCAGCACCGTGTCCATCAGGATCGCTTGCGCCAGTTCGTCGCGGCTGGCCTGGCTGCGCGCAATCTGCACCAGCATCACCTGGCGCGTACGGGGCTCACCGGGCTCGCCGGTCGTTTCGCCGATCGGCACGTACAGCGCCGCCAGCCGGATGCGCAGGCGGTCGATCTGCGCGTCGTAGAAGTAGGGCTCGTTGAGTCGCGGCGTGTGCACGTCGGGCGGCAGCGGCAGTTGCCGGTTGCCCAGGATGAACTGGCCCGGCGGCGTGCTCACCATGTAGTAGACGCGGTCGTCGGGGTCGGCTTCGATGATGTCCTGCGCCGCCCGCGGGAAGTCGATGAAGAGGCCGTTGCCGATCGGCTTGACCTGGCGCGACAGTGCCCGTGTGGCCTGCAGCAGGCTGGCGTCGACACCGCGGTTGGCATAACGCTGCGCGACGTTGAAGGTGACGAAGGCCGCCGCCAGCCACAACACCAGCTGCGGCAGCAGCAGCCACAGCAGCAGCTGCCGGTGCAGCGAACGGGTGCCGACCGTCGCGGCCAGCGTGCGTTGCAGCCAGGGCGGACGTGACATCAGCGCGGCACGGGGTGGCGACAGCGGGCAGCGTCAGCAGGACATCAACGTCCGGCGTGGGCTTCGGCTTCGAGCAGGTAACCCAGCCCGCGCACGGTGCGGATGCTGACGCCCGAACCTTCAAGCTTGCGCCGCAGACGGTGGATGTAGACCTCGATCATGCCGACGGCGGCAGGCGCCTCGCTGTTGTCGGCGGCGCGGTCTGCCAGCCAGGTCTGCGTGATCTGCTCCTTGTGCACGACGCGGTTGCGGTGTGTCAGCAGCAGGTCCAGCAGATCCCATTCGCGCGGCGACAGGTCGACCGGCGCACCGTCGATCAGCGCCCGGCGCGCCTCGCGGTCGAAGCTGAGGCGGCCGACCTCGGGTGCCGCGCCCGCCGGCTGCTGCGGCCGGGTGCGGCGCAGCAGGGCGCGGATGCGGGCTTCGAGTTCGGGGAAGTCGAAGGGTTTGGTCAGGTAGTCGTCGGCACCGGCGTTGAGGCCGGCGACACGGTCGTCCAGGCCGTCCAGCGCCGTCAGCACCAGCACCGGCAGCGCGGGTTTGGTGATGCGGGCGTTTTTCAGCACCGTCAGGCCGTCGACCATCGGCAGGCCGATGTCGAGCACCGCGGCGTCGAAGTCGTGTTTGCCCAGCAGGTATTCGGCGACCGCGCCGTTGGGCGCATGTTCGACGGCAAAGCCGGCGTGTTCGAACTGCGCCACCAGCGCGTCGGCAAGGATGGCGTCGTCTTCGGCGAGCAGCAGGCGCATGCCTGAAAGCTTAACGGCTTAGTGCACCATTAACACTAGGGCCGTTCCTTAGCACTCGACGATGTTCACCGCGAGCCCGCCACGCGCCGTTTCCTTGTACTTGGTCATCATGTCGGCGCCGGTTTCGCGCATCGTTTTGATGACCTGGTCGAGCGAAACGAAGTGCGTGCCGTCGCCACGCAGCGCCATGCGCGCGGCGTTGATCGCCTTCACCGACGCGATCGCGTTGCGTTCGATGCAGGGAATCTGCACCAGCCCGCCCACCGGGTCGCAGGTCAGGCCGAGGTGGTGTTCCATGCCGATCTCGGCAGCGTTTTCCACCTGCGCCGGTGTGCCGCCGGTCACCGCGCACAGCGCGCCCGCGGCCATGCTGCAGGCCACGCCGACTTCACCCTGGCAGCCAACCTCGGCGCCGCTGATGCTGGCGTTTTCCTTGTAGAGGATGCCGATGGCCGCGGCTGTGAGCAGGAAGTCGACCACGCCCTTTTCGTCGGCCCCGGGCACGAAGCGGGTGTAGTAGTGCAGCACCGCCGGCACGATGCCGGCAGCGCCGTTGGTCGGCGCCGTGACGACACGGCCGCCGGCGGCGTTTTCTTCGTTGACCGCCAGCGCGTAGAGGTTCACCCAGTCCAGCACCTGCAGCGGATCGCGCAGCGCGGCTTCGGGATTCGAGGTCAGCGCGGTCTTCAGCGCGGCGGCGCGGCGCTTGACGTGGAAACCGCCCGGCAGCGTGCCATGCGTATTGCAGCCGCGCACGACGCAGTCCTGCATCACGCCCCAGATCTTCAGCAGCCCGGCGTCGATCTCGGCGTCGCTGCGCCAGTGGCGTTCGTTGCGGCGCATCAGTTCGGCGATGCTGCAGCCCTGGGATTGGGTCAGCGCCAGCAGTTCGTCGCCGCTGTGGAAAGGATGCGGCAGCACCGTGGTGTCGGGTGCGATGACCTTCTGCTTCGCGCCGTCGGCCGCCACTTCGTCGCTGACGACGAAGCCGCCGCCGACCGAGTAGTAGGCGTGTTCGCTGAGCACCGCGCCTGCGGCGTCGAATGCGGTGAAGCGCATGCCGTTGGCGTGGAAGGGCAAGCTCTCGCGGCGGTGGAACTTGAGGTCGGTCTTTTCGTTGAAGGCCACGGCGTGGCGGCCGAGCAGCAGGATACGACCCTCGCTGCGCATCTGTGCCAGCAGCGCAGGCACCGCATCGACATCCACCGTGTCGGGCTCGTGCCCGGCCAGGCCCAGCAGCACGGCTTTGTCGCTGCCGTGGCCCTTGCCGGTGGCACCGAGCGAGCCGTAGAGCTGCGAGTTCACCCGCGCTGTGGTCTCGAGCAGGCCGTCGTGCGCCAGCCGCTGCACGAACAGCCGTGCCGCACGCATCGGGCCGACGGTGTGCGAACTGCTCGGGCCGATGCCGATCTTGAAGAGGTCGAAGACGGAGACGGCCATGTCAGTGATGCTCTGTGCGGGGTCGCATCGGTAACGATGGCAGCTTGCGGCCCTTTGCGGTCATTGGGTCTGTGGCGATCGCGTGCGCTTGGGGTGCCCTGTTGCGCTCATGTCCCCCGCCCCAGCTTGCTGCGCAAGCTGGGGCTCCTCCTTTACTTCGCT